>ERZ1370068.1767-contig-11702_pt1 | contig 130531 bp, 146 predicted proteins | sample MGYA00561227_ERZ1370068 | MGnify/ENA primary metagenome ERZ1370068 (study PRJEB38410, sample SAMEA6850437) | metagenome | study: Metagenomic assessment of the ecological functions of the soil: analysis of the soil microbiota associated with the...
GTTAATACTTCGTTCAGTTACATGGTATTGCTAGGTGCGCAGGCTATTCGACCGCCGCGGCCAAATTCACCCAGGCGTCAGAGCCACCGACGAAGAAACGGAGAGCACGTTGCGAAATTAACTATCACGCGGGTGGCCGCGAACGGGGCCGCCCTCACGGCCACCCCAGCGCGGGTGCCGCGCTGGGGACCCCGGCGCCGGGCGCGGAGGCGTCAGCCGTGACAAGGGCTTTTCGCCGAGCACCCCGGGGTCCCCGCCGCGCGGACTTTGCGCGGTGGGGTGGCTCGGTGGGGCTGTTCGCGGACAGGACCCGCCAGAAGTTAATTTCGCAACGTGCCTTTAAGAACCGAGAAGGAAGGTCGCATAATCAGGGACAGTGCCGCCATCACCGAGGCACGCGCGCAGCTCGCAGGCTGACTCCAGACCGACCGAGGGCCCATGACGACATCCACGCCCGATCTGATCGTTCTTCCTGAGCACCCCAATGGCAGAAGCCGCTGTTCGCGGCGCTCGAGCGCCGCGGCGTCTCGTTTGCTGCCGTTCGACGTCACGCGAGCGGCGTTCAGCAACGTCGAGCCGCCTCGCGCGCCGCTCTACTTCAATCAGGCGAGTCCCAGCGCGTATCTGCGCGGTCACACGCGGGCGGTTCCGCTGGCGCTCGCCTACATGCGATCGCTGGAGCTCCTGGGCGCCCGGGTGCTGAACGGCGCCGACGTGTTCGCGCTCGAGCTGAGCAAGAGCGCCCAGGCGACGCTGTTGCGGCACGCTCGGCATCGACTGCCCGCGCTCGATCACGTTCAACGACGTCCAGCGCGCTGCGCGCTACGCCGGCGACGTGCAGCTGGCCGGCCCTGCTGAAGCCCGACCAGGGCGGCAGCGGCGCGCGCATCCAGGTGGTCGAGTCGCTGGCGCAGGTCGAGGAGATCTTCCGCAGCGATCCCGACGTGTGGCTGCCGGACAATCTCTTCCTGCTGCAGGAATATCCTGCCGCACGATCCCGATCAGGGCATCGTCCGCCTGGAGTTTCTCGGCGGCGAGCTGCTCTATGCGATGCGCGTCAAGACCCACGGGCGCTTCAACCTGTGTCCGTCGCCGGTCTGCAATCCGGACGAAGGCGACGGCGTGTGCGACGTGCCGCGCGGACCAGACGCGGTCGACGCCGGCGCCGGTGGAGTTCTTCCCGTATCCCGACGTGCCGCCGGAAGCCGTGGAGACGGCGACGACGGATCGTGCAGGCGGCCAGGCTCGACGTCGGCGGCATCGAGTATCTGGACACCGACGACGGGCCGGCGGGTCTTCTACGACATCAACGCCAACTCGAGACCTGCGGCGCGTCGGTGGCCGCCGCGTTTGGCTTCGACCCGTTCGAGCGGGTGGTCGACTTTCTCGTCAGGTCAACTATCGCTTTGACACGCGTATCAGTGACAGCCCGCAAGCGCCGCATCGGTGGCGACGTCGAGGACTCCGACCTTCCATGCGGCCCGGCGCGACCCGTGTGCCCGAAGATCACCAGCGGCTTTGAGAATCTCTTTGGCGGCGGAAGCGCGCGGGCGGGCCGTCGAGGCGCCGGTGCCCGGGTGCGTGCCCGATCCACACAGGTACAAGTTGCGGATTGGCGTACGGTGACGTGCCCAGCCGAGCAACGGCCGCGCGCTCAGCAGCTGATCGATCGCAAGCTCGCCATGAAACGGGTGACCGCCCGTCGGGCCATACGTTCGCTCGAGGTCGAGCGGTGTGATCACGCGCCGCGCGAGGACGGTCTCCTCGAACCCCCGGCGCGAACGTCGCGATGGTACGCGTCGCGGCATCGCCCAGGCGATTGCCCCCGAGGTCCCACGTCGTCCCGCGAAGGGCGGGGGCGAACTGCGCACGCCGACAGCACGTGCCGGCCGGGAGGCGCCAGATCCGATCGGCGATCGACGGGATCGCCAGCTCGATCCACGGCTCGTCGGCAAACCCGCCGTCCTTCGCCGCATCGAATGCGCGCGTCCAACGCGTCGGTGTTCCGAGCGAGGCGTATGCAACCGGAAAGGGCCGCTGCTGGACGGATTCATCCGCCGCCGCGAGCCCCTTGAACCTCGGCAACCCCGAAAGCGCGAAGTTCACTTTCGCGACCGTGCCGCGCATGCGAATGCGCTGAAGACGGCCGACGAACTCCGGCGTGAGGTGCAGGATCGACCGTGGCCAGCCTGGGGATCGGCACTCGACACGACTCACCGTCGATCGATCCGATCGCAAGACGACGCCGGACGCCAGCTGAACGCCGACGAGCCACACTGCCGCGCGGCGGCGTCGAGTTCGGATCTCCGCGCCGGCCTCGCGCGCGGCGGCGATGGCGGCGCTGATCGCGCCGGCGCCGGCCGCCTGGGTACGCCCAGCCCGGAGCAATGGGCCGCCCTTCTCCGGCTGAGAGGGCCAACAGGACTGCCGCGCTGCCGGCCGACCGAGGCCGGCGGACGAGCCGAGCACGCCGCCTGCAGCCACCGCCCGGAGGGGTTCGCTTTCGAACCATTCCTGCGCGAGATCGGCGACGGCCATCGGGAGCCACCGGAGCAACCGGTATGCGTTGGTCCGCCCGAGAGCCCGAAACCCGCGCCCGGCTTTCAGGAGCGTGATGAAATCGCGCGCCGGGATCGTCCAGGGCGGCGCGGCGGCGGCAGCAGCCCCCGTAAGACTCCGCTGATCGCCGCGAGACCGGCCAGAAAGGCCGGATACGTTCCGCATCGCGTGGCGAGAACGCCGCGATCGCCCTGCGCGCGCGCCGTCGGCCCACAGCGTCAGCCAGCGGCCGTCGGCCCCAGGCGCGCTCCGACGAGCGCTTCCGGCCGCAGAATCCTCAAACCATGACGCTGCAGCCCAAGGGCCTGCATCACGCCCCGATCGATCGCCGCGCGGTGCGTCAGCGCCGGACATCTGAAAGCCTGGCGCGATCTCCTCGGTGATGGCGCAACCGCCCACACGATCGGCGCGCTCGAGCACCAGCGGCTTCAGCCCGGCGCCTGGCGAGAAACGCCGCCGCAACGAGGCCGTTATGTCCCCCGCCAATGACGACGACGTCACGCGCAGCTCACCGTTTCTACGTTCTGCGTTCTGCGTTCTGCGTTCTTCGTTCGAGTTCGGCATGGTTCATGCCTCCCGCGTCTGCGGCGTTGGCCGCGAAGACTTGAAGATCTCGAAGAACGCATATTTCTGGCGGTCAGCCGACGAACTGACAGCGAAAGTATGCGCAAGGAATCGCCATATTGTGTCGAAGTGAGCTTCAAATTTCTGCGACCAAATCCGTGAGTCGGCCGCATCACCAGCCCGAAAATTGCTGAAGGGTTCGGACGCTTCCGGCCAGGACCGTTCGCGCAGTTCATGGAGATTGCGATTGGATCGACGATGGAGACACAAGAGCTCGTTGAAAGATGGCATCGATCGAGGTTACTTCACCGTCGAGTCAATCGCCCGCGCATCAGGCTGTCAGGCGAAGCATTCAGGTCTCAACGAAGCTTCTTTACCAACCAACATAAAGCAATGCCACAACTCCGAACGCGACCGCAGAACGCAGAACGCAGAACGCAGAACGCAGAACGCAGAACGCAGAACGCAGAACGCAGAACGCAGAACGTAGAACGTAGAACGTAGAACGTAGAACGTAGAACGTAGAACGTAGAACGTAGAACGTAGAACGTAGAACGTAGAACGGCCATGTTATTTCGTCCCTCCAGGATCCGCAGGGCCGCGTTGCGGCCTGGGGCGCCCATGATGCCGCCGCCGGGATGCGTCGCCGAGCCGCACATGCAGAGGTTCCGTGACCGGCGTCCGGTACTGCGCCCAGCCCGGCACCGGCCGCAGGAAGAACAGCTGCTCGAGCGTCAGCTCGCCCTGGAAGATGTTGCCTTCCGACAGGCCGAAGTCGCGCTCGAGATCGAGCGGCGTCAGCACCTGCCGGTGCAGGATGATGTCCTGGATGTTCGGCGCGCATTCGCGATCGGTGTCGACCACCGTGTCGCCGAACGCCTCGCGCTGCTGCGTCCCAGCGTGCTCGTCGTGCGAGGTGATACGGCGCGTACTGCACGAAGCAGGACATCACGTGCTTGCCCGGCGGCGCGACCGACGGGTCGGTCAGCGCTCGGGATGACGATGTCGATGTACGGCTGCCGCGAGAACTCGCCCGTACTTGGCCTCGTCGTACGCGCGCTCCATGTAGTCGACGCCCGGCGAGATCGAGATCGCGCCGCGCAGGTGGCGGCCCGCGCCCGGGCAGGCAGGTGAAATCCGGCAGCGCCGTCGAGCGCCAGGTTCACCTTTCCCGGACGAGCCGCGGAACTTGTAGCGCTTCGACGTCCTCGACGAAACTCGCCGGCAGGTCGGTCCTCGCCGACGAGCTTCGCAGAACGTCAGGTCGCGGATCGAGGCTCGACGAGCACCACGGTCGCGTCGTAGCTCGTCGCCGTCTGGCGAGCACGACGCCCACGGCGCGCGCCGTCCTCGACGAGGATCCGCGCCACCGGCGCCTCGGTGCGGATCTCGACGCCGGCCTCGCGCGCCGCGCGCGGCGATCGCGTCTCGAGATGGCGCCGGTGCCGCCGCGCGCAAGCCCCACGACCGGAACGCGCCGTCGATCTCGCCCATGTAGTGGTGCAGCAGCACGTACGCCGTGCCCGGCGATCGCACGCCGAGGAACGTCCCGATGATCCCCGACGCCGACATCGTCGCCTTGAGGACGTCGGTCTCGAACCACTGATCGAGAAAGTCGGCCGCGCTCATCGTCATGCAGCTGGACCTGGTTGTAGCGGTCCTGATCCGGCAGGCGCACGGAAGCGGCGGCCGAGGAACAGCAGCTCCATGCAGCTCGCGCGGGTTCAGCGACATCGGATCCGGCGGCGTCATGTTCAGGATCGGCTTGACGAAGCGCGCCATCTCGACCATCGCCTTGCCGTACTCGTCGTACGCCTCGGCGTCGAGCTTCGAGTGGCGCGCGATCTCGCGCCGCGTCTTCGCGTGGTCGTTCACGCGCCACAGGTAGTCGCCGTTCGGCATCGGCGTGAACGTGCCGTCGAGCGGCAGGATCTCGAGGCCGTGGCGCGGCAGATCGAGCTCGCGGATGATCTCCGGCCGCAGCAGCGAGACGACGTAGGAGCAGACCGAGAACTCGGAAGCCGGGGAACACCTCCTCGGTGACCGCCGCGCCGCCGAGCGACGTGCCGGCGTTCGAGCACGAGCACCTTGCGTCCCGCGCGCGCGAGGTAGGCGGCGGCAGTCGAGGCCGTTGTGCCCGCCGCCGATGACGATCGCGTGATATCTCAACGTCGCAGACTGTAGTTCTTTTCGCGCTTTCGTGCTTTCGTCCCCAGCTATAATCCGCTCGATGCCCATTGGAACCGCCGTGCACGCGCGGACGGCTCGCGCTGTGCGAGAGCCTGAACTACGCGGGAGTGGTCCGGCTTGCTATGCCGTGAGCGCATACGAAAGCGCACCACGAGCACGAGTACAACGCCGATCCGCAACGCCGCCGCGCTCATCGATGTCTCGCCGCTGTTCAGAGTACCTGGTCAGCGGCCCCGATGCCGTCAGCGCTGATCGATCGCGTGATCACCCGCGACGCCCGCGAAGCTGGCGATAGGCCAGGTCTACTACACGCCCTGGTGCGACGAGCGTGGCAAGGTCGTCGACGACGGGACCGTGACGCGCGTCTCGGAGGACACGTTCCGATGGACGGCCGCCGATCCGGAGCCTTCGCTGGTTCAGCCAGAACGCCGTCGGGCTGACCGTCGCCGATCGACGACATCTCGGAACGGGTGGCGGCGCTCGCGCGCAGGGTCCGACCTCGGCAGGCGTGCTGGAAGCCGCCGCCGACGCCGACGCTCGAAGCCTCCGGTATTTCCGCATGACGCGCGGCTCGATTGCCGGCGTGCCCGTCGACATTTCACGAACAGGGTATACCGGCGACCTCGGCTACGAGATCTGGATCCCCTCGGGATCGCGCGATCGAGGTCTGGGACGCGCTGCATGGTCGCCGGGCGCCCCTTCGACATCCGGCCGGCCGGCATGCTGGCGCTCGGACGTGGCGCGCGTCGAGGGCGGGGTTGCTGCTCATCGATGTCGATTTCAACAGCAGCAAGAAAGCGCTGACTGAATCGCAGAAGTATTCGCCCTTCGAGATGGGGCTCGATCGCCTCGTGCAGCTCGACAAGCGGCCGTTCGTCGGGCCATCAGGCGCTCGCCGATGAACACCGCCGGGGACCGGCGCGGCGGATCGTCGGTCTCGAGATCCAGCTGGCCGCGCCGTCGAAAGGCTCTACGAAGCAGCTCGGCATGCCGCCGCAGGTTGACGGCCGCGGCGTCCCGTGTCGCAGTCCCGTCTATCACGAGGGCCGCCAGATCGGCGCGCGACAACGACGACGTGGTCGCCCGTGCTGAAAAAACTGATCGCGTTGGCCACGATCGACGCGCCCACACGAGCGGAAGGCACCGCGGTCGAATTCGAGATGACCGTCGAGGCCGGTCCGCCAGGCCGAGTCCCGGCGACGGTCGTGAAGACGCCGTTCTTCAACCCCAGCGAAAAACCGCGCCGCCCTTCACGCTTGCTTCCTCATGATCCGGCCACCTCACCTTCTCACTCGTCCCCTCCAGTCGTAGGAATCACGGCACCGAGACCATTCCCATCCAGAACAAACAACGCTTTGTCGGCGGTCACGTCGAGGATCGTGCTTTTTCACGAACTCGAGTTTGCCGTCGCAGCTCTGGATCGTGAACACTGTCAGGCCCCCGGGGGCGGTCGTCACGGAGTTGCCGTCACGCGCACCTGAAGAAGCGAGACCTGATTCGCGACGACGAGCACGCGTCCCGAAGCGTCGAGGGCGAAGGTGCGTGGGGTGAATCCCCGGGTGTCGGCGTTCTGGATGAGCGTCCGGCTCGCCGGTGATGGTCTGATTGATTTGAAAAACGGCGATCGAGTTTTCGCCGCCGGCGAAGACCCCGTCCTTGGTCGTGCCGGCCGAACGGTTACCAAGGTAGACGAACCGGCCATTGGGGTGCACGTGGATGCTGCTCGTCGTCTGGCCGGGATGCACATGGGCGGGATCATGGGCGTGTCCTTCGAAAACGACGCCGCGTCGCTCAACGTGCCATCGGCGGCCTTCTGGCATCTGCAACTCTGTTCTGCCGCTCGAGCGTGAAGTACCCCAGGGACGCGTCGGATGAAAATCCAAATGGCGAACCTGGAAGCCAAACCCGCGGTTGCGGGGCGACGGTTTTGCGATTCGCCAGCATGCCATTCTTGTAGCTGAAAACATGGATGGAGCCCGGTTCTTCGGCTTTCGTGCTCGTCGGATTGTTGCCGCGCGAGGTGAGGATCACGCTGATGTTCGACGGATCGACCCGGACATGATGCGGGTAGATCCCCAGTTCGAGCGGGGGCTGTTTTGACCTCGAGCCGATCGTCCCATCCCGTCTGAATCCGGTGCACCGAGATGCCGGGGGGCTCGTGTATGCGACCAGAACTATGCTCGCCCGGCGGATCGACCGTCAAATGAATCGTCCTCGAACGCAGCGCGCGTCACCGCAGGGCCGTGGGGCTTCAGGGCGCCCGACACGCCGTCGATCGTGAAGGCCGTCAGGCCATGGTGGTTGCCTGCCGGGCTGCCTGCACCAGGCCCGCGATCGCTCCAGGCCATATACAGAATCGGCTTCGACGGATGGCGCCACGCCTCCTGCACGTTGGCCGGCAGCATCACGGATCCGCGCTGTCAGCGTGGCGTGCTCGACGTCCACATCGTATTGGATCAGCTCGGATCCCAGGCCGGCATAGACCACGACCTTGCCCGGCTTGGTTGCGCGAGGTCGTGAGCGGCGCGAGGATCACCATGAAGACGGCGAAGGGGCGGCACACGCCCGCGGCCATGGCCGTCTCGGCGGGGGAAGCGATCGAATACTCATCAGATTCTCCTGGCGCGCCAGCCGCGCGAGCTTGAGAGGTCATCGTCAACGGAGATCGCCGCAGAGCGCAACGGGATCAGCAACGGAGCGACGAAGAACACGAGAGATCGTTGTTGGACCGTTCGCTCCGTAGACCTCCGTGTGTTATCTCACATAGGCGGCACGAGCGGCCGGCACGGCGGCCGCCGATCTGGCTATCGTCAGCGCCACAAAGGCGACGACGGCCAGCACGCTGGCCGCGTAAAACGCGTACCCGTATCCCCCGGATGCATCGTAGACGCGGGCGGCGATCATCCGGGCCCGGGATCCGCGGCGCCCCACGCGGTAAAGGACCCCGTAGTTGAGGCCCAGGTTACGAGTGCCATAGAGATCTGCCGTCGCCGATGCGAAGACGGACAATTGCGTGCCGTAGCACCAATACACGACGGCGACGAGGGATGTGGGGAACAGCAGCACCTCCTGCCGCCAGATGAAGAGCGCGGGCATCGCCACGGCGGACGCGAGAACCATCACGCGAAGCGTGGTCAATCGTCCCATCATGTCTGACAACCAGCCCGAGAGGATCCGTCCGCCCGCGTTGCCGAAGGCGCCGACGGTGATGGCAAACGTCGCCGCGGCAGGCCCCAGTCCGGCGCTTCTCGCGAACGGCACGAGCTGGCTGGATCGTCATGAGACCCGCCGTCGCCCCGGGCAGTAGGCGAGCCAGAGCTCGTAGAACTGCGGCGTCCGCAGCATTTCCGCGGTCGAAAAATCGCGGCGCGCCGCGGCAGTCGCCGGCGGTGTCCATCCGCTCGGGCGGTAGCCCGGCCGGCGGGTTGGTCAGCAGCCACGTGCCGATCATGCCCATCACGAAGAACACGCCACCGAGAAGCCATGAAGGTGGGCCGCCATCCCATCGACTCGATGAGGCTGCTCGCGACGGGTCCGATAATGGCGGAGCCCGCGCCATATCCGCCGACCATCAGGCCGACCACCAGCCCCCGCTTGTCAGGAAACCACTTCGAGGCCACCGGCATCGGCGTCGCGTAGCCAAACCCGTTACCCGCGCCGACGACCGCGAAGATCGAGATAGAGATATGCCAGCGATGTCGTGAAGCTGGCGAGAGAAAGCCGAGGAGACCAGCACGGCGCCGAGAAACGCACATAATCGAGGACCGCGTAACGTCCTGCATCCGGCCGGCGAAGATGAACGTGACAGCGAACGTGACAATCGCAATCGTGAAGACCCACGAGGTCTGCGCTCGCGTCCATCCGAACTCCCGCTCGAGCGGCAAGACGAAGACGCTCCCACGCGTACAGCGATCCCAGCGCGAGGTTCATCGAAACGCCGCCGACGACCACCCGCCACCAGTTCATCCTTCACCTCTGCCCATTTCCCAGTTTCACCTCTCTGGCATGACCGGCGGAGCGTACTCAGGGGATCGGGAAGAACCTTCAAGTCGTGAAACGTTGAACGGCCACCGTAGAGCGACGGCGGACGTCAGTTCGAGCGGGGGACTGGTCGGGGTCAGCGCCCGATGGTTTCCCGGCGCACGGTCGGGGCCCAGCGGTGGACCGCCGACTTGCACAATTGCAAGCGCACTGCTCTGAATCGGGACACACCGCCTTGAAGGGGTCCGGGCCACATATCATCGAAGTAATTGGGCATGAAGGAGTTTGACGACTATGTCGAGGTGGCAACCGGATTGCGACTGTTTAGGACATTATGGCTCATGACGGCGGCATGAAACGCACGGTCCAGGTGCCGCCCACCTGCCCGAAATGCGGGAGCCACCGGACCCAGGTGGTCGGACGGTCAATGACGGGACTTACGGTGCGCTGTGGCGACTGCGCTGAGCGTTCGGTCGTGGCGTGATCGCCGAAGGACGCCGCAGGATTCGGGTCGTCGTGAGGGACCGTCTGAAAGAGTGCCATGCCGACGCTGATCCCCTGCAGAACAATGCCGCTCCCGAAGCTGTGAGAATGGACGAAGACTGATCCGACCGGGGGGCCGCTCGTGCCCGCTCGGAGCTGGAGGCGATGGAAGGCATTGCGGATCTCCTGGCGCGGCTCCCGGATGCTGCCGCTCGCAACCGCGTCCTCCAGTGGGCGGACGCCATCTTTCGTCATGCTGAGCCTGCGCTTTTTCCGGCGGTCGCCGCGCCGACCTTCACGTGGTGCGGCCAGTTGCGTTTCAGCAGTCGAACCTCACCGCGCAAGATGATTCTGACCTGAGCGTCGGGGATCTGGAAGATTGGTTCGACACGGACAAAACGCCGCCGCCCGACGATCGGTTCCCTCAAGCCGTCACGACCCAGCCGGTCGTGTCGATGATCCACGGGTTCGTCGAGGACTTCCGGAAACTCGCGCGCGACTGGCAGGAGGACTGAGCTCTCCGACTTCCTGCGACGTGGCCATCGTCGGGGCCAGGCGCCGCGGGGCTGGCCACCGCCGATATTCGCGCGCCGCCTTGCACCCTCGCTGCGCGTCTCCTCCTCGACACCGCAAAGCGACCCGGCGCCAAGATTCTCGTCAGCGGCGGATCGCGCTGCAACGTGACCAATGCCCGCTGTCTCGGATCCGGGACTTCTGGGGCGGCCGCCGCACGATCGTTCGACAGATTCTGCGCGCCTTCCCGTCAGCGAGACGATCGCCTTCTTCGCGAGCTCGGCGTCCCGCTGCACGAAGAGGCGGACGGCAAGCTGTTCCCTGATTCGAACCGCGCCCGCGGAATGTTCTCGAGGCGCTGCTCAGGAATCGCAGGCGCGGGGCGATCCAACTGCTGGCCGGCCATCGCGTATCGACGTCGCGCGCGCGGCCGACGGCTTCACCGTGACGGCGGCGCACGGGGATCTTCAGGCGCGGGCGGTGGTCACTCGCGACCGGCGGCCGATCGCTGCCGAAGAGCGGCAGCGACGGCGCGGGGTATGCCGTGGCCGAGCGGCTCGGCCACACATCTGTGCCGACCACCCGGGACTTGTGCCGCTGCTGCTCGAAGTGTGGTGTTCGGAGTGCCGCGATGACGCGGCTCGCGGTGCTGGGCTCGACCGGCTCGATCGGAGAGCAAGGTCCTGGACGTCGGGGCGCGGCATCCGGAACGGCTGCGCGTGGTGGCGCTCGCGGCGGGACGATGATCTGGACAGGCTGTGTGCGCCCAGGCCCGCGCGGGCGCGCCCGCCGCGCTTGGCGCTCAGGCGCACGGCCGATCCGGTGGCGGCGCCGGGCCGCGCTCGCCCGGCGCGCCGCTCCCCGCGCGCGCGCATCGAGGTCGGCCCGGGAGCGGCGACCCGCCTGGTCGAAGCGATCGACTGCGACATGGTGGTGAACGGGATCGTCGGGCCGCGGAGGCTGCGCGGCCGTCGCTGGCGGCGCTGGCCGCGGGGCGGCGTCTGGCGCTCGCCAACAAGGAGACCCTGGTGGTCGGGCGGTGACGCTGGTGCGTGGCCGCGCTCGACTGCGCGGCGGCGAGCTGCTGCCGATCGGACAGCGAGCACAGCGCCGCGTTGCAGTGTCTGGGCGGGCGTCCCGCGCGAGGTGGAGCGCCTGCACGCTCACCGCGTCGGGCGGCCGCTGCGCGGTCATCCCCGAGCTGGCGCGACGCGACGCCGCGCGGAAGTGCTCGCCCATCCGGTGTGGGCGCATGGGGCGGCGTATCACGGTCGATTCCGGCGCTGCTCTTCAACAAGGGACTCGAGCTGATCGAGGCGCATTGGCTCTTCGATCTCGACTGGGACGCAGCTCGCCGCGGTGATCCATCCGCAGGCGCGCGCGTCCACGCGCATGGTGTCGAATGTGCGTCGACGGCTCGATCGTGGCGCAGGCCGCGACGCCCGACATGCGGCTGCCGATCCAGCTCGCGCTGTAGCTGGCCGCGAGCGCTGGACCGCCGACCTCCCGGCGCGACCGAGCGCGCCGTGCTCGCGGCGCTCGACTTCGAGCCGATTGCGCCCGGTCGCTACCCCGCCGTTCGATCTGGCGCGATCGCCGCTGGACGCGCGCCGGCACGCGCGCCGTGTGTGGCCAACGCCGCGCGACGAGGTCGCGGTCGCAGGCGTTCCTGGAGGGCGCGATCACGCTCGGCCAGGTGCCGAGATCGTGGCGCGCGTCCTCGAGGCGCACCGCGTCGAGCCGGTCGAGCGCGCTCGACCAGCTGCCTGGAAGATCGATCGCGTGGCGCGCGGGCCGAGGCCCGCGGTCAGGTGGTGCGCGCGTGAGGCTACGTGCGGCGCGCCATCCCTCCGCGGCGCGCTGCTGCCCTGGGTGGATCGGCTGGCCGGCCGCGTCGCGGTGGTGTGGGGGACTTCGTCCTCGACGAGTACTGGCGCTGCCTGTCGCGGCGCGTGTCGCGCGAGGCGCCGGTCCTGATTGCTCGAATACCAGGGCCGCACCACGCAGGGCGGCGGCGCCGCGAACGCCGCGCTCAACCTGGCGGCGCTCGGCGCGACCGTGCGTGCCGTGGGCTTCGTGGGACGCGACGAGGCGGGGCCGAGCTGCGGCGGCTGCTGTCGCGCGCCGGCATCGACGTGCCGGGCTGGTCGCGCCCCCGCGCTTCGGCACCGTGGTCAAGACCGCGCGTGGTGGCCGGCAGCGTTCACACCGCGCTCCAGCAGGTGGTGCGGGTCGATCGCGGCCAGCCGTTCCGCCCGTCGTCCGCGGACGTGAAGCGCCTCGCCGCGGTGCTCGAGCGGAGCCAGCGCGACGCCGACGTCTTCCTGCTCTCCGACTACGGCTACGATTCCGTGACGCCGGCGCTCGCGCGTCCCTGCGGTGCGACGCTGGCGCGGGCGTCGCGGCGACCGTGGCGCTCGACGCGCGCTACCGCATCACCGCGCTATCGGGGCGTCACGCTCGCGACCCCGAACGAGAGCGAGGCGAGCGCCGCCGCGGGCCTCGAGGTCGGCAGCGACGCGGATCTCGCCCAGCGTGGCGCTGCGGCTGCAGCGGCGGCTGGCGGCCGAGCATCTGGTGATCACCCGCGGACGCGACGGGCTCACGATGTGGAGCGGCGACGGAAGGTCGCAGCCTCGGCCGCGTGGGGTGGCGAGGAAGCGGTGGACGTGACCGGCGCCGGCGACGCGGTGGTGGCGGTGGCCGCCGCGGCGCTCGCCTCGGGGGCCCCGCCGCTCGAGGCCGCGGCGCTCGCGAACGTGGCCGGCGCCGTCGCCGTGAGTCGGCGCGGCGCCATCGCGGTCGAGCGCTCAGACCTGAAGCGCGCGCTGCAGCTCCGCGGCGAGACGCGGGCCCGCCGAGCGGCAGTCGGGCAGTGACGGCGGTGAGCGCGCGCGCACTGCTGAGCGCGTGGTGAGCGTGACGCGGCGGTCGCCACGGCAGCGGCGTGGCGCCGCGCGGGTGAAGGCGCGTCGTGCTCGCCAACGGCGTGTTCGACCTGCTCCACGTCGGTCACGCCCGCTACCTGGCGGGCGCACGCATGCTCGGGGACCGGCTGATCGTGGCGGTCAACGGCGATGGCTCGGCCGCGGCGCGAAGGGCCCCGGGCGCCCGGTGCAGGCGCGCGGCAGAGCGCGCGCGACTGGTGGCGGCGCTGTCGAGCGTGGATCGCGTGGTGGTTTTCGACGAGCCGACCGTCGACGCGCTGCTCGAGGCGCTCGCGCCGGACGTGCACGCCAAGGGCACCGATTACCGCGTCGACACGGTTCCGGAGCGCGGCACGATGGCGCGCCTGGGAGGCGTCACCGCCATCGCCGGCGACGAGAAACGCCACGACAGTCGCGAGCTGTACGAGCGCATCCGCGGCGGACGCGGGACGTGAGCGAGCGGATCCTGGCGGTGCGGCTGCGCGCGCTCGGCGACGTGGTGCTGACCACACCCGCGCTGCGCGCGCTCAAGCGCGGTCATCCCGACGCCGAGCTCGACGTGGTGACCGATCCGCGCTATGCGGCGCTCCTCGAGTGGCTGCCGGAAGTGAGCCGGGTCTGGCCGCTCGAGCGCTCGGCCCTTTCCTCGTGGCGGCTCGCCGCGCGTCTGCGCGGTCGCCGTTACGATTGGGCTCTGGATTTCTTCGGCAATCCACGCAGCGCGATGCTCGTGCGACTGAGCGGGGCCCGCGCCACCGCCGGCTTCGATCTGCGCGGGCGGCGCTACGCCTACCGGATCCGCGTGCCGCGCGATGCGCCCGCTCCGGGCGGCGGGCGTGAGCACGCGAGTGCCGCGCACCTGCGTCTCGCGAGCGTGGCAGGAGGGGTCCCGGACGGAGCGCCGGCCCGACTTCCGATTCCTCCCGAAGCGCGCGAGCAGCGGCGCGGCGGCTGCGCGAGGCGGGGGTGACGCGACCCGCGCGCACGGTCGGCCTGGTCGCCGCCGGCACGTGGGCCACCAAGACCTGGCCGGTCTCCCACGCCGCGCTCCTCGCGCGACGTCTGCTCGAGGCAGGACGCGACGTGGTGCTGATGACAGGACCCGGCGAAGCGGCCGTGGCGGGCAGCGTGCTCCGCTTCGCTCCCGGAGTGCGGGCGCTCCCGCCGTGCGACGTGACGGGGATCGCGGGGGTGATCGCCCATCTCGAGGCCGTGGTCGGCACCGACAGCGGCCCGCGACATCTCGCCGCGGCGCTCGACGTCCCGACCTTCGCGTGGTTCGGACCCACGCATCCCGACACGTGGCAGCCCCCGGCGATCGTCACGGCTACTGGCGTTCCCCGCTGCCGTGCCGCGGGCTGCGATCGCGTCGCATGTCCGCACTGGAGCTGTCTGCCCGCGCTGGCGCCGGACCTGCGCCGCGCGCGTCGTGCTCGATCACCTGGACCGCATCGCCCATGGACCTGCTGCCGATCTCCGTCCTGCTGCTGGCGCGTGACGAGGCGCCGCGGCTCGAAGCGCCTGCTGCCGCGGCTCGCGTTCGCGCGCGAGGTGGTGGTGGTGGTCGACGCCGCGACGCGCGACGGCAGCCGCGAGGTCGCGACCCGGCACTGGAGCGCGCGTGCTGGAGCGCGCGCTCGACGACTTCGGTCTGCAGCGGCAGTTCGCCCTCGATCACTGCCGCGAGGAATGGGTGCTGTGGATCGACACGGACGAACGGCTCGACGCGGCCGCTGAAGCCGGCATCCGCGCCGCGCTCGCCCGCGCCAGCGACGTCTCCGGCTATCGCGTGGAGCGCCGCACCTGGTTCCTCGGACGGCCCATCCGTCACTGCGGATGGGGCGGCGAGCACGTGCTGCGGCTCTTCCGTCGCGCGCGCGCGCTTCGATCCCAAGCCAGTGCACGAGACGGTGCGGCTCGAAGGCGCGATCGGGGATCTGCCCGGAGCGATCGAGCACAGGAGCTACGAGCGCTGGTCCGATTGCCGCACCAAGCTGATCGATTACGCCGCGCGCGGCGCCGGCAGGCGCGACGCCAGGGCCGGCGCGCGACGCCGCTCGATCTGCTGGTGCGGCCGCCACTGCGCTTCCTGCGGATGTACGTGTTCCAGGCCGGGTTCCTCGACGGTGCGACACGGGCTCGCGGTGTGCGCGCTCGGCGCGACCCAGGTGATGCTCAAGTACTTCGAGCTCTGGGCGGATCCGGATGGCTCGAGAGGATGCTTTGAGCGGCGATCCGCGCCGGATCGCCCATCTCGACACCGGGCGTGCGTGGCGCGGCGGGCAGGCGCAGGTCCTCCTGCTGGCGCGCGGGCTTCGGCAACGCGGGCTGGACAACCTGGTGCTCGCGCCTTCGGGACCGCTGCTCGAGCGCGCGCGATCCGAGGGCCTGGAGACGCTCGAGTGGCGGGCCCGCGGCGACTGGGACCTTCCCGCGTTGCTCCGCGCGCGAGTCGCGTTGCGCCGCTTCGGTCCCGACGTGGCGCACTGCCACGACGCGCGCGCACACGCCGTGGGCGTACCGGCCGCGCGTCTCGCGGGCGTGCCGGTGGTCATGGTGTCGCGACGGGTCGCGTTTCCGATCCGCCGCGGCCTCAAGTATCGGATGCCGGTGGATCGCTACCTGTGCGTCAGCCGAGCGGTGGCCGAGACGATGCGCGCGGGCGGCGTGCCGCGCGCGCTCCTGGCGGTGGTGCCGAGCGGGATCCTGCTCGAGCGAGCTCCGGCGGCCGACCTGAGACGCCTGATCGGTGCGCCGCCGGACGTCCCGCTCGTGGGCACCGCGGCCGCGCTCACGGCGGAAAAGCGTCACGAGGATCTGATCGAAGCCGCCGTGCAGGTGCTCGCGCGAGTTCCCGACGTGCACTTCGTTTGGTTGGGCGAGGGGCCGCGCCGGCCGGTCCTCGAACGACTGAGCGCCTCGCGTGGTCTGACCGACCGACTGCACCTGCTCGGCTTCCGGGAGGACGCGCGCGGCCTGATCGGGCAGTGCACGGTGGCCGCGCTCTCGTCCGATGCCGAGGGTGTGGCGACTTCGCTACTCGACGCGCAGGCGGCCGGGGTCCCGGTGGTCGCGACCCGGGTGGGGGCGTCCCAGAGGCAGTTCGTGACGGCGTCACGGGACGCCTGGTCCCGGCACACGATCCCGCGGCGTTGGCCGCGGCCCTGGTGGAGATTCTGACCAACCCCGACTTGCATTTGGTCATGAGCCGTGCGGCGGCGGAGTGGGCCAAGGGATTTCACATTGATCGGACGGTGGAACAGACGTTGGAGGAGTACCGTCTTGCGACGGAGCGACGGAGCGCTCCCCCGGCATAAAAACTGCCTGCCACAGTGGTCTCTCGTCCCTTCGGGGCTACCCCGGCACCTTCTCTTGACGGTCTCGCCGGGTCGGCAGTATTTTCGCAATCGCTCTGTCCCATAAGGAGTTGCCCGAGATGAAGTCGATGGTTCTGCCAGGGGTCGTGCTGCTCGGGCTCGTGATCTTCGTTCACGAGCTTGGGCATTTTCTCATGGCCAAATGGCGCGGAGTGCGAGTCCCTCAGATTCTCCCTTGGGGTTCCGGGCCCGCTCTCCTCAAATGGACCCGCGGCGAGACCGAATACCGGCTCTCCGTTGTCCCCCTGGGCGGATACGTGCAGATGGCCGGCGATAGCCCGGGCGAGGATGGCACGATGCCCGGCGGCCCCGACGAGTTCCTCTCCCATCCCTGGTTCGGACGCATCCTGATCGCGGCCGCAGGACCCGCCGCGAATCTGATCACCGCGTTCGTGGTGCTGGTCACGATCGGAATGGTGGGAGTGAGCTACCCCGACCATCCGAACATGCTCGGCGCGATCGCGGACACGAGCCTCGCCTACCGCATGGGGCTCCGCGAAGGAGACCGTATCACCGCGGTGTCCGGCGCCCCGGTGGATAGCTGGATCGCGATGCTGATCGCCGCCGACAAGCCGCTCCGCTCGGAAGCGATCACCCTGCACGTCGAGCGACCGCACGCGGCGTTCGATCTGCCCGTCTCTCCGCAGGACCGTGTGCCGTTGTTCTCGAGCTTGCGCCGCGTCTCCGATCCGCCGGTGGTCGGCGGCGTCGCGACCGGAATGCCGGCCTACAAAGCCGGACTCAAGGAAGGCGACCGCATCCTCGCGGTCGATCACACCGCGGTTCGGGTGTTCGAGGATCTCCCGGCGGCGCTCCACGGCAAGGGAGATCGCCCGGTGACGCTCACGGTGCTGCGCAATGGCACGGTCTTCGACCTCGAGGTCACCCCATGAACCCCGATGGCCGGCGCGGCGGACGCGAAGCGCTCATCGGGATCGAGGCGCCGCGCCACAGCGTGTACGTCGAGCGCCATCCACTCGGGGAATCGCTGCGAGATGGGCTTCTATGCCACGGGGGCGCTGGTCGCCAACGTGTACGGCAGCATGTGGCTGACCATCTCGCACCCGCTCTACTACCGGGAATACCTCGGCGGACCGCTGTTCATCGCCCAGGCCGCCAGCGAGCAGGCCAAGCGCGGCCTCGACTCGTATCTGAATCTCCTGGCGATGATCAACGTCGCCATCATGGCCTTCAATCTGCTCCCCATTCCGATCCTCGACGGCGGACACATCGATGCTGGCTCTGGTGCAGGCGTTCCGGCGCCAGGCCCTGTCCGCGCGGGCTTACATCCGGTACCAGAAGATCGGTCTGGCGGTGATCGGGACGCTGTTCATCCTGATCCTCGCCAACGATCCGTTGCGCTGGGTGCAACGTCAGCGCGCGCTCGACAAGACTCCCCAGGAGGAGGTTGCGCCCAGCCCGCCGTAGCTCACGGCGCGCGGCGATGCTTCTGGGGTTGGTCCTCGGTGTCGGCGGCGCGCACACGGTGAATGCGCAAGAGGAGTTGCTCCAGGAGTTGAAAACGGTGGCGCGCGTGCACCTGGCGGGCCGGCACAAGCTGAGCGCTGGAGCGATTCGAAAGTGTTGAAGACCCGTCCCGTCTCCATCTGGCCGTGGCGCGATCGACCGGCGTTGCGCTTCGACTACCTGCGCGCGCGACGTGCAGTCGATCCGTGACCTCTACCGTCACAACGGCTATCTCGACGCCGACGCCACCTATTCGGTGACGCCGACCCGGAAGAACAACCAGGTCGAGGTCACGTTCACCATCCACGAGGGCCCGATCACGCACCTGCGCGCGGTGCAGTTCGAGGGGGTGGCCGTCTATCCGCTCAAGGATCTGCGCAAGAAGGTGTGGTCGCGGCCGGGGCGCATCTTCGACCCGGCCTTCTTGCAGCTGGACACGCTCCTCATCTCGACCCTCTATCAGGAGCGCGGCTATCGCCCGCACGTGACTGCCGCCTACCGGCGCGGCCAGCCGGACTCCGTACACGTGGACGTGACCTACAGCGTGCGCGAAGGCCAGCGCTACCGGGTCGGCGAGGTCACGGTCTCGGGACAGGACCAGGTGAAGGACAAGCTGATCCAGCGCGAACTCCTGCTCAAGCCGAACGACGTCCATCAGCTCTCACGCGTCTCCCGCACCCAGGAGCGGCTCTACAGAGACCGATCTGTTCCAGCAGGTCCGCATCGAGCCGCTGCCCGACTCGACCCAGACGCTGATGAACTTCGACGTGCGGCTGCGCGAGCACAAGCCGCGCTGGGTCGATCTTTCGGTAGGCAGCAGCACCGATGAGCGTCTGCGCATCGAAGGGGACTGGGGACATCGCAACCTCGGGGAGGGCCTGCAGGGCGTGCTCACCCCGCGACTGGGATTCTCCCCGGGGCCCAGGCACTCGACATGAACTTCCAGCGCTTCCACATCGAAGGCTCGGTGATCGAGCCATGGCTCCTGCGCTCGCGCAACCGCGGGCTGGTGACGCCGTACTTCGAGCGCTACGACGACCGCGCGGATCCGAGTTGGGTGAAGCACTTTCGCTACCAGGGCGTGAACTTCCAGCTGCGCCGCGAGCTCAACCGTTTCACGCGCGTGACGATCGGCCAGGACAACCTCTGGGCGTGGCAGAAGTTCACGGCGACCCACGTGGATTCGACGCGGAGCGACACCATCATCCCGCCTCAGTACACCACCCACCGGCTGTCGCTGAGCTTCGAGCGTGACCTGCGCGACAACCCCTTCACGCCATCGCACGGCTCCACCACGCGACTCGTCGCCGAAATCGCCGGCGGTCCGCTGTCCGGCACCAGCAGCTTCCGCAAGTATCAGGTGGGCGGCACCTGGTACACGCCCATGAAGAACGGCTGGATCCTGGCCACGCGCGCCAGCGCCGGGGTGATCGACCCCTTCGGCCCGCGCCCGTCGTTCTCCACGTCCGAGGGGACTCCGAGGTGGCGCGCGTGCCGCTCGAGGACCGCTTTCGCGCCGGCGGCGTCAACTCCATCCGGCACTACGGCGAGAACACCATTCCCGCCGGCGGCAACGGCGGTCTCGCGATGATCCTCGCGGGTGCGGAGTTCCGGATTCCCACGCCGATCCGTTTCCCGTTCCTCGGCCCCCTGGGCTTCGAGGCCTACATCGACGCCGGCAACGTCTGGATGCGCCCCGAGCACATCACGTGGGACGACTTCACCTCGCGCTCGGAACTCGATCCCGACGCGGTGCGGGTGGTGGCAGGGTTCGGGCCGCGCATCGAGCTCCCCATCGGCCCGCTGCGCGCCGACATCACCTGGCGCTGGCGTCCCGAGCGCTCGCACGACAAGCTGCAATCCGCCATCGGCCCTTCCTTCTGACACGCACATGACCGAGTCCCCGGATCCCCTGCTGCAGGAACCGCCTCCCGAGGAGGAGCACAGCGGTCTCGGCGACCGCGTCGGCCAGGCGGTCGAGCGCGTCGAGGAGAGGGTCGAGGAAGCCGTCGGCGGGGTAGTCGAGGAAGTCGTCGAGCACGTCCCCGAGCCGATCCGCGCGCCGATCCGGTGGACGGTTCGCAAGCTGATCCTGGTGATCACGCTGGGATTGTTCGCGGCCTTGCTGATCGGCTTCGTGGCCACCGCCTACTACGTCTGGAATCACACCGGGTGGGCGTCCCACGAGCTCACCTGGCGCGTGAACCAGCTCCTGCGCACCAGCAGCAACCTCGAGCTGAGCATCGACGGAGTGCGCGGCAATCCGCTCGCGGCGGTCGAGGTAATCCATCCGCAGGTGCGCTTCCGCGACGGCAGCGGCACGCTGCTGGAGGCGCGCGCCATGACGCTGCGCTACTCGACCTGGAACCTGTTCGCCGGGCGCCGCGGAGCGTTGCTGGTCGAGGTGGACCGTCCGGTCGGCCGCCTGACTCGCCAGCCGGACGGGCGCCTGCACTTGCCGGAGTGGAAGCCGAGCCGCGGCTCGGGACGCCCCGGCCGCGGATTCGACTACGAGCTGCGTATTCGCGACGGCGATTTGACGATGCCGGACCCCGAGCAGTCGATCCACGGCTTCGATCTGAACGCGGCGGTCGGTACCGGCAACGGAACCTCCGTCGAGATCCGCTCGCTGTCGTGGAAGAACGGTCCGTGGGGCATGCCGCTCCGGCAGCTCTCCGGCACGATCAGCGCGGGCGACAGCGTGCGCATCGAGGTGCGGCGGCTCGAGAGTCCGCCGCTCGCGCTGGTCGGCGACGCGCGATGGAAGCGCGGCGAGCAGCACCTCGTGCTGCAGGCCGAGGTGGCGCGGGTCGAGTGGCGGTGGCTGGCTCGGGTCTTCCGCAACGACACCTTCGACGTCCCGGGCGAGGGCCAGTTCTCCATTCGGGCCGACCGTGACTTCGGCTGGACCGGGACGGCGTCGTCGCACGGTGCGTGGGACGGCCTCCCGATCGAGTCGCAAGCCGAGTTCTCGTTCCGCGACGACAAGCTGGCGATCCAGGGACTCTCCGGTCGCTCGCCCGCCGGCGAGATCAGCGACGGACGTCTCGCCTGGTCCAAGGCGGGATGGGAGCTGAGTGGCCGCGCGTGGCGGGGCGACCCATCGCGCTGGGGCGTGATCGGGCTCACCGGATGGCCCCAGGGAGATCTCGAGGGGCGGTTCCAATACGTGGTCGATACGCGCGCCAAGACATCGTCACGGCTCGAAGCCACCCTCGGTCCCAGCACGCTGGCAGGATGGCGCACCGACAGCGCGCTGGTGCGCGTGGCGTTTCCGGCGAACGCGCCGGACAGCTTCAACGTCGATGCCGTGCGGCGGGGGCACGTTCACGCTCGCCGGATCGACGGCGAAGGGCGGTTGACGGGTCGCTACCACGTCACCAGCTTCCCCGCTCGACGAGTGGGCCGACGGCCGGGCCAGCGGATTGAGTGGGACGCTCGGGACGGGCGACGGGACCGTCGAGGGCCGTGACGGCGGACTGTTCGTGACCGGCACCCTGGAGGGCCGCGGCACGCGCTGGTTCGGCATGGACGCGGCACGCTGGAACCTCGACGCCTTGAAGGGCCGGCTGCTCCCGACGCCCGAGCTCACCGCCAACGCGAAGCTCCGCGACGTGCTGTACCTGGGACTGCATTTCGACAGCACCGCCACGCCGGTGAGCCTCGGGAACCAGACGCTGACGATGGCGAACCTCGCGGCGTGGGCGGGCGACACGGTGGTCACGATGGCGGCGAACACCGACTGGGACTCGGGATCGTGGCGCCTGACGGCGGACCAGCGGCGCAGCTGCGTAGCCGCCACTTCGATTGAAGGCGACGGAGCCGGTGCGGCTCTCTGGCAATGCGCACGAGGTGAGCTTCGAGCGCGTGGTGGCGCAGGATGGCGACGCGCGCTTCGAGGCGAGCGGCCGGTGGGCGCAGCCCGGCGGTCTCTACGATTGGCAGGGCAAGGTCCAGGGACTGCGGATCGAGCGGCTGGGGCTTCCGGATTCTCTGGGGATGTCGGGCCTGGCGGACGCCGAGCTCCACATCGGCGGCGTGGCGGGCGATCCGCGCTGGGATTTCCGCGCGACCTGCCGCCAGCCCGCCTTCCAAGGACGGGCGGTGGATTCGCTCCGGATCGCGATCGGGGGACTGCCGGGCGAGCTGCGCGTCGACGAGCTGGCCGCCGAGCTCGGAGACGGATGGGTCTCGGCGAAGGGCGCCTTCGGCGCCATGCGGCGTGCGTGGCCGGACTCGCTCACGCCCGACGGCGTGTCGCGCTGGCTGGCCGAGGCCGCGCGTCTGACGGGTCGCGTCGACGCGCGTCAGGTACCGCTCGAGCGCGCCACGCGCTTCCTCGGCATGCAGGCCGGTGCGGGAAGAATCGACGGCCAGCTCGACGTCTCGGGCAGCGCGGCCCATCCGGTGATGAACGTGGCGCTCACGGCGAAGCCGTTCACGCTGGCGAACGTGCGGCTCGACCAGGTCACCGCGCGCGCGCGCTATGCCGACGATCGCCTGGTGGTCGAGCAGCTGCGCGGAACCCGCGACGTGACGGCGTCGGAGATCAGCGGGGAGATGGACGTGCGGCTGGCGCTGGGCCAGCAGCCCGCGCTGCTCGACGCACCGATGCGGTGGCACGTCGACCTTCCCAACGGCGACCTGGCGCTGCTGCCGGTGCTGATCCCGCAGATCGGCTCCGCCGCTGGCCGCGTGGTGGTGCACGGCGAGGTGACCGGCACGCCGCGACACCCGCAGATCAGCGGCACCGCCAGCATCGAAGGCACGCGGCTACGTTTCGCCGCCCGCGGGGAGGAGCTCAACGACGTGCGGGCGCGCCTCAGCTTCGATGCCAATCGCATCCGGCTCGACACGCTGACCGCGGTGCAGCACAGCAGCGAGCGGATCAACGGCCGGGTCTGGGCTCACGGCGAGGTGCGGCTCGATCCCGACCGCCCGCACTACCACTTCAACGTGCCGCTGCGCGACTTCACCGCCAGCGAACTCGGTCTCTACGCGGCGCGCTTCGACGGGGACTTCGACGTGGTGGACGGCGCGCGGGTGGACGGCGAGGTGGTGCCTCACATCACCAGCGACAACGTGGAGATCGACCGCGCGGTGATCCTCTACGACTTCGCGCGTCAGAGCGAGGCCGAGCAGGTGCAGGCCAGCACGCAGAAGCTCTACTGGACGTATCGCATCCGCGTGCACGCCACGGACAACCTGCGCTGGCAGCCTCCGGACGGGGACCTCGAGTTCGCCTGCGATCTGAACCTCGACCAGAGCGCGGACAAGCTGGTGATCTTTGGCGACATGGAGGCGCTGCGTGGCACCTACTACTTCCTCAGCAACCGCTTCACCGTGCAGCGCGCCAAGCTGACCTTCGACAACGTGTCGGGGGTGGATCCGGTGATCGATGCCGTGGCCACCACGCGCCTCACGCCGTCGATTCCGATCGACTCCTATTACAACCCGAGCGGTGCGCCGGCCACGTCGAGCTCGACGGCGAGCTCCAAGCCGTACGACATCACCGTGACCATCAGCGGTCGCGCGAGCCAGCCGGTGGTCGCCTTCGACAGCCAACCCACCGAGTCGGGCGCGCGCAAGATGGACCAGGCCGAGATCCTGCGCGAGCTCACGGTCGGGCGCTTCGCGGCGAGCAATCAGAACTTCGCAGGGCTGGCCGACCCGCTCGACAGCTATCTCACCCGCGCGATCAGCCGGCAGCTCTCGGGCGAGCTGTCGCGCGCGTTCCGCGGCTACCTCACCGACTGGGAGATCGCGCGCGAGTCGGGCGGTCTGCTCGGGCAGGGAGGGCTGGTGGTCGGCGTCGGCACCCAAGTGAACAGCCGCGTGGCGCTGCGTTACCGTCAGGTGGTGCCCGGCACCACGCTCACCCCGATCAACCCCACCACCATCACCAACACCAATCAGGTCGAGCGCGACATCGAGGCGGAGTACCGGATCAACCGCTTCTTCTCGGTCACCAGCCAGATTGCTGCAGAAGCGCACGGTGTCCGGGACCACGACGACCGTGAGCGGATCCCCCGATTTCAACGTCAACCTCAAGGCGCGCTGGGAATACTGAGCGATTTTCCGCGAACCGCTGCGGCGGTGCGCGGTACTCTGAGGAGGCACGGCCGGGTGGCGAGGGGGAACCGCATGAGGCAGGGATGGGCCGCGGTGCTCGGGGGAGGGCTCGTCCGTCTCCGGGCGTGGCCGTGGGCCTTGGTCCTGGCGGCGGGGGTGTTCCTGCCCCAAGGCGCCCAGGCCCAGTACTTCGGGCAGAACAAGGTCCAGTACCGCCAGTACGACTGGCATTCCATCCAGTCGGACCACTTCGAGGTCTACTTCTACCCCGAGCTGGACAGCCTCGCGCGACGGGTGCTCGACCTGGCCGAGAAGACCAACACCTACCTCAGCGCGCGCATGGGGCACGAGCTGACCCACCGCGTCCCGATCATCCTCTACGGCTCGCACAACGACTTCGAGCAGACCAACGTCACCCGGAGATCTTAGACGCCGGCACCGGGGGCTTCACCGAGATGCTGCGCAACCGCGTGGTGCTCCCGTTCACCGGGGCCTACGAGGACCTGCGTCACGTGGTGGTGCACGAGCTCACCCACGCGTTCATGTTCGACATGCTCTACGGCGGCGCCGCCGGCGCGCTGCTCGCGCGCCAGAGCCTCTACCAGGCGCCGTTGTGGTTCGCCGAGGGCCTCGCCGAGTACGAGTCGCTCGGCATGGAATCCAACGCCGAGATGTTCTTGCGCGACGGCACGGTGGAGGGCTATCTGCCGCCGCTGCCGTACTCGGGCGGATACATCGTGTACAAGCAGGGCCAGTCGGCGATCAGCTACCTGGTGGAGCGCTACGGCGACGAGCGGCTCCGCGACCTGCTGAGGCGCATGCGGCAGATGCACAGCTTCGACCACGCCTTCCAGCGCGCGCTCGGCGTGTCGCAGGAGCGCTTCGACGAGCAGTGGCGACAGTGGCTCCGGAAGCGCTACTGGCCCACCGTGGCGAGCAAGCGAGCAGCCCGAGGAGTTCGCGCGGCGGCTCACCGACCATCGGCGTGACCAGAGCTACGTGAACGGCGCCCCCGCGATCTCGCCGCAGGGCGATCGAGTGGCGTTCGTCTCGGATCGGCGTCAATACACCGACGTGTATCTCATGTCGGCCTACGACGGCCGCATGCTGCGCCGGCTGATCCGCGGCGAGCGCAACGTCCAGTTCGAGGCGATCCCGTCGTTCCGCGCCGCGCTCACGTGGTCACCCGACGGCCAGCGCCTGGCACTGGTGGCACGCGGCGGTGGGCACGACATCCTGTACGTGGTGTCGGCGAGCAGTGGGCGGGTGCTCCGGAGTTTCGACCTCGGCTGTCCGACGCTCTCGTATCCGGCGTGGTCGCCGCGTTCAGATTCCGTGGCGGTGGTCGGGGCCAAGGGCGACCGCTCCGACATCTACATGGTGAACGTGAAGACCAAGAAGTTCAGCCGGATCACCAACGACCTGTGGGACGAGATGGAGCTGACGTGGCGGCCCGACGGGCGCGCCATCACCTTCGCCTCGGACCGCGCTGCGCCGGTGGTGTTGCAGCCGCAGCGCCGGGTCGGTGCGTACGGCGGCTACGGGATCTTCGAGCTCGATCTGGGCACGGGCCTGGTGTCGCGCGTGGTGGACACCGGTGGCGAAGACCATTCCCCGGCGTGGTGTGCCGACGGCACCAAGCTGGCGTTCGTCTCTGACCGGAGCGGCACGCCCAACATCTATCTGTACGACCTGCGCGACACGACCACGACCCAGCTCACCGACGTCGAAGGCGGCGTCACCAGCCTGAGCTGGTCGCGGGTCGACGACCGCCTGGTGTTCGCCGCGTACAACCGGGCCGGCGTGGACATCTTCGAGGTGCGCGAGGCGCCTCGCTCGACCCGGTGCTCCAGCGGCTGCAGCAACACATGCCGCAGGCGGTGGTCAACGCCGACAGCATCCGCGAAGCCCTGCCGGATTCGGTGCCGCCCATGCCGAGCCATGGCGCGCTCGCAACGGTCTGGCCGGATAGCGTGACCGCGACGCCCGACACGGTGGGCACGGCGGTCGCCGAGAACGTGCTGGATCCCGCTCCGCACCCCGTCGCGCGCGATTCGCTCGGCAACAACTCGCTCCAGTCCTTCGGCGATCCGCAGTGGGAGACGGGTCAGCCCACGCCATGGGTGGGGATGGAGAGCCAGTCGCCACTGCCCACGCACGCGCCGCTGCTGGAGCATGGCGGGCCGTTCGCCGTGCCGGACAGCGTGCTGTCGCAGCGCCCCTCCAAGTATCGCGGTCACCTGTCGCCAGACTACGCGGGCGGCGGATTCTACGCCTCGACACTCGGCGTGATCGGCCAGACCCAGTTTGCATTCAGCGACTTCCTCGGCAACCACAGCCTCTTTCTCTCGGCCGACCTGGTGAGCGACAACCTGGCCGAGACCAACGCGCTGATCGGCTACAACTACCTGCCGCGCCGCACCCAGATGAGCCTCGCGGTGTTCCATTTCAAGAACTACTACTCGTCCGAGATCTCACCGCTCGGAGAGCACCTCGGCACGCCGCGGCTGTTCGCGGAGCGCAACTACGGCGCGGTGGTGCAGACCGCGTATCCGTTCGACCGCTTCCGCCGTCTGGAGCTCGGCTACACCCAGATGTTCGTCGAGCGCACCTTCTACGGCGAGGACGCCTTGGGGCAGCTCTACGTCATCGGACACCAGTATCCCTCGGTCAGCGCCCCGTCGGTCTCGCTGGTCAACGACAACACGCTCAACGGCTGGTACGGGCCGGTCAACGGACAGCGCTCCAATTCACCTACACCGAAGCGCTGCCTTTGGTGGACCAGGCGCTCGAGTACCGCACCTTCACTTACGACACGCGCCACTACTGGGACCTGACCCGCGGCAACACCCTGGCGACGCGGGTCCTGGTGGGTCGCAGCGACGGGAACAATCCGCAGACGTTCCAGATCGGCGGCTTCTCCACGCTGCGCGGCTATCCCGACTACTCGATCCTCGGCTCGCGCGTGATGCTGGCCAATCTCGAGTTCCGCTTTCCGTTCATCCAGCAGCTGGGCGTGGTGGGCCCGTTGCCGCTCGGCCTGTTCAATCTGCGCGGCGTCGGCTTCCTCGACCTGGGCTCGGCCTGGTACGCGGGCACGGCGCCGCCGCTCACGGTCGACATCGACGGCCACCGGCGTCTGAGCGCGCTCAAGATGGGATTCGGCACCGGGATTCGCACCACCATGTTCTTCATGATCTTCAAGCTCGACGCGGCCTGGCGCACCGATCTGGTTGATGTGAGTCAGCCACGCTGGATGTTCAGCATCGGCCCCGAGTTCTGATCGAGCTTGGGCGCGAGCGTCCCGCTCGCTCAGGTTGGACGGTGCCGCGCCGCTTCCGCTAGAGTGCGCGGCGACGCCTTCCCATCCACAGATCCACCTCCCGGACTTCTTTCCCGTGTCGAGCGCCGTTCTCCTCAATCCGCGCAGCGCGACGCCGTGGAGCATCCCGGCGGGCCGTTGCTGGTGCTCGCCGGCGCCGGCAGCGGCAAGACTCGCGTGCTCACCGAGCGCGTCGCCCGCCTGCTCGAGCAGGGTTTGGCGCCCCAGTCGCTCCTGGCGTTCACCTTCACCAACCGCGCCGCGCGCGAGATGCGCGAACGAATCACGCGGCGGGTGGGGACGCGGCGCGCCCGCTGTGGGTGGGCACCTTCCACGGCACCGGGCTGCGCATCCTGCGCCGCGAGGGCGCGGCGGGACGTCACACGCGCGGGCGCGACTTCGTGGTGTATGACCGCGAGGATCAGGAAGGCCTGCTCAACCAGGTGCTGCGCACCATGGGACTGGTCGAGGAGGCGGCGAAGCCGGGGAGATCCTCGCCAAGATCTCCGACGCCAAAGAGCGCGCTGGTGCCGCCCGCCGAGTTCGAGCGGCTGGCGATGACGCCGTTCCAGCGCCGGGTGGCCGAGGCCTACGCGCGCTACGAGGACGGCCTGCGCGCCCCGCGTCGCGTTCGACTTCGACGATCTCATCACCAAGGTCGTGTGGCTGTTCCGCGAGCACCCGGACGTGGCCGAGGGCTACGCGCGCCGCTTCGTGCACGTGCTGGTCGATGAATACCAGGACACCAACCACGCGCAGTTCCGGCTGGTCGAGGCACCTGGGGCCGTGGCCACGGCAACTGTTCGTGGTCGGCGACGACGATCAGGCGATCTACCAATGGCGAGGAGCAGACATCACCAACATCATCGACTTCGAGAACGCGTTCCCCGGTGCCGCCGTGATCCGACTCGAGCAGAACTACCGCTCGACCGGCAACATCCTCGCGCGCCGCGAACGCGGTGATCGCGAACAACCGCGAGCGCAAGGGCAAGCGTCTGTGGTGCGAGGGCGAGCGGACCGCGGCTGCGCTTCGTGCTGGCCCAGGACCAGGCGGACGAGGCGCGGCGCGTCGTGCAGTTCATCAGCGACCGCGCGCTGAAGCCCGGCGCAGCGCTCAAGCTCGGCGACTGCGCGGTGCTCTACCGCACCCACGCCCAGTCGCGGGCGCTCGAGACCGAGCTGCGCCATCGCGGCATCGCCTACGAGCTGGTGGGTGGCATCTCGTTCTACCAGCGCCGCGAGGTCAAGGACCTGCTCGCCTACCTGCGGCTGGCGGTCAATCCCGCCGACGCCGCGGCCTTCTGGCGCGCGCTCAACACGCCGAAGCGCGGGCTGGGTGACGCGGTGCGCGCCCGGATCGAGGCGCGGCTCGAGACCGGCGCGGCGAATCCGATCGAAGCACTGCGCGCGGCGCTGCAGGAAGGGGCGCTGGCGCGCGGGGCGACATCGGCGGGCGGCTGCTCGCGCTGCTCGACGAGCTGCGCACCCGCGCGGGGAGCCGGCCGACGTGCTGATCCGGCTGGTGATCGAGCGCACCGGATATCTCGCGAGCCTCCAGACGGACGACGAGCGCGAGAGCGCCGAGCGCCGCGCCAACGTCGAGGAGCTGGTGGAAGCGGCGGCGGCGTTCGCCGCCGGCAGCGCCGAGACCGGAGTCGCCGCGTACCTGGCCGAGGCCGCACTGCTCACCGACGTCGATCGCCTGGAGGAGGGCGTCGACCGGGTGCTGCTCCTGACCGCGCACAACGCCAAGGGGCTCGAGTTCGACGCCGTCGCGATCGCCGGACTCGAAGAAGGTTTGCTCCCGCACGCCAGCGCGCTCGACGATCCCAAGGAGCTGGAAGAGGAGCGCCGTCTCTTCTACGTGGCGCTCACGCGCGCACGCCGCGACGTGATGCTCTCCGCCGCCGCGTTCCGCCATCGCTTCACCGCGAGCGGCTACAGCGCGGCGGGTGGCCAGGTCTCGCGGTTCGTCGACGAGATTCCGGCCGAGGTGCTCGAGCGCGACGAGCCGATGCGGGAGCCGATCTAGAGGCGCTGCCCGGAGGCGTGGCGTCCGGAGCCGCGACGGCAGGGAGCCGCGGCGCGGGGCGCGTGCGCGAGACCTGGAAGGCACCGTTGGTGCGCACGACGCATCGCGCGGTGGGCCGCGAAGTCCATCACGAGAGCTTCGGACGCGGGGTCGTGATCGCGGCCGAGGGCCAGGGCGATTCGCTCAAGTACACGGTGCGCTTCGGCACGCGGATCAAGAAGGTGCTGGGCCGTTTTCTCACGGAGGGCAGTCATGTCGAGTGAGCGCCGAGTGACCTGCGGCGGGAGGGGATCGTGTCGCTGACCCGCGGCGAGGTGAATCGCATCGCGGAGCTGGCGCGGCTCGCGATCCCCGCCGACCAGGTCGAGCGGCTCGCCGGGCAGCTTCGGCAGGTGCTGGACTTCGCCGCGCAGCTCGGATCAGCTCGATCTCGCCGGCCTGCGAGCCGACCGTGTTCGCGCCGGCCGACGCGCCGCTCCGAGCGGACGAGACCGACGGCCGGCGACTCGGGCCGAACGCGCGCTGGCCGCGGCACCGGAAGGTGAGCACGGTTTCTTCCTGGTGCCGCCGATCGTGGAGAACGTGAACCCGTGAGCGACGCTCTGGAGGCTCTCGGCGGCCGTCGCTCAGCGCGCGGCGTCCGGGCCGGACACGCGACCGCCGCTACCGCTGTCGAGTCTGGCTGGGAGGGACCGGGGGCGAGTGGGAGCAGGACGTTCACGCCGTGGTCGCCGCCGATGCGCAGGCGCGCGCCGCCGGCGCCCGCAACGCCGCCGATGGTCCGCTCCACGGCGTGCCGGTGCTGGTGAAGGACAACCTCTGCACCACCGACTACCCCACGACCTGCGGCTCGAAGATCCTGAGCCGGCTACCGGCCGCCGTACGACGCCACGGTGATCCGGCGCCTGCGCGCGGCGGGCGCGGTGATCACCGGCAAGGGCAACATGGACGAGTTCGCGATGGGCTCGTCCACCGAGTACAGCGCCTATGGTCCGACGCGCAATCCCTACGATCTCGAAGCGCGTGCCGGGCGGCTCGAGCGGTGGTCCGGCGGCCGCGGTGGCGTACGGGCTGGTCGCGATTGCGCTCGGCTCCGACACCGGCGGGCTCGGTGCGTCAGCCCGCGGCGTTCTGCGGCGTGCTCGGTCTCAAGCCCACCTACGGGCGGCTCTCGCGCTACGGCCTGGTCGCGTTCGGCTCGTCGCTCGATCAGGTCGGGATCTTCGCGCGTCACGTCGGCGACGTGGCGACCACGTACGAGGCGCTCGCCGGTCCCGATCCGTGCGACGCCACCACGCGCCAGAGCGCCGCGCCGGACGTGAGCGGATGGGACGCGGGCGTGAAGGGCCTGCGCTTCGGCTGGCCGGCGAATCTCTGGAAGGACGGGCGTCGAGGCCGACGTGGTCGGCGGGCTCGAAGAGCGCGGCCGCGTGGCTCGAGAGCGCGCGGGCGCCACGCGCGTGCCGTTCGACTTCCTGCCCGGCGAGTTCGCGGTCGCCACCTACTACCTGGTGGCGACCGCCGAGGCCAGCTCGAACCTGGCGCGCTTCGACGGCGTGCGGTACGGCTTCCGCCACGAGCAGAGCGGCGACGTGCGCGCGCTCTACACGAACACGCGCAGCGCCGGGTTCGGCCCCGAGGTGCAGCGCCGCATCCTGCTCGGCACCTACGCGCTGTCGGCCGGCTACTACGACGCCTACTACCTCACCGCGCAGAAGGCGCGCACCCGCATCCGCACGGAGTACGACGAGCGCGTTCGCGCAGTGCGACGTGATGCTGCTGCCGGCGGCGCCGACGCTTGCCGTTCAAGCTCGGCGAGAAGATCGACGACCCGCTGGCGATGTACCTGAGCGACATCTTCACCATCGGCGCCAATCTGGCCGGCATTCCCGGACTCGCGGTGCCGGTGGGGCTCAACGCGTGGCGCCTGCCGAAGCGCGGTCCAGCTGCTGGGGCCGGACGACGCGGAGCCGCACGCTGCTGCGCGCCGGCGCGCGCGATCGAGGTGCGGGGCGACGTCGCGCAGATGAGTCGCAGAGCACGAGACGGAGTTCGCATGGCCTACGAGGCGGTGATCGGGCTGGAGTGCCACATCCAGCTCCGCACGCGCAGCAAGATGTTCTGCGACTGCCCGGCGGAGTTCGGCGCGGCGCCCAACGCGAACGTGTGCCCGGTGTGCCTGGGGCTGCCGGGCGCGCTGCCGGTGACCAACCGGCGCCGCGATCGATGCGGCGCTGCGGCTGGGGCTCGCGCTCGGCTGCGAGATCCGGCCTGAGAGCGTGTTCGCGCGCAAGCACTACTTCTATCCCGGACATGCCGAAGAACTACCAGATCACCCAGTACGACCGGCCGCTGTGCGAAGGCGGCGCGCTGCCGGCGCGGGTGGACGGCGTGGAGCGCCGCTTCGAGCTGATCCGCATCCACGCGGAGGAGGACACCGGGAAGTCGTTCCATCCCGAGCAGCTCGGCGACCGGCGCGTGTCGCGCGTGGACTTCAACCGCGCCGGCGTGCCGCTGCTCGAGCTGGTGACGCAGCCGGTGTTCCGCCGCGCCGCGGAGTGCGCGGCGTTCCTGACTGCGCTGCGCCGGCTGGTGCGCTGGCTCGAGATCTCGGACGGCGACATGGAGAAGGGGCAGCTGCGCTGCGACGCGAACGTCTCGATCCGTCCGGTGGGCGGCGGCGGAGCTCGGAACCAAGACCGAGATCAAGAACCTCAACTCGATCAAGGGCGTGGAGAAGGGAATCGACGCCGAGATCGCGCGGCAGACGTCCCTGCTGGATTCCGAGGGCAGGATCGAGCAGGCCACGCTGCTCTACGACGCCGATCACGACAAGCTCGCGGTGATGCGCTCGAAGGAGTCCGCCCACGATTACCGCTACTTCCCCGAGCCCGATCTCCCGCTGCTGCGCGTGAGCGCGGCGTGGATCGCCGCCGCGAGGGAGCGCGTGCCGGAGCTGCCGTGGGCGCGCGAAGCCGCGCTTTGTCTCGGCCTACGGGCTGCCCGAGTACGGCGCCGCCGTGTTGTCGCAGGATCGCGCGATGGCGGATTACTTCGAGGAGGTCACGCAGTTGGCGAGCCCCAAGACGGCGAGCAACTGGGTGATGGGCGAGGCGCTCGGGCGCATGAACGCGCGGTCCTGGACGCTGGCCGACTGGGCGGCGCGCGTGACCGCGCACGTCGCTGGGGAGCTGGTGCGGCGCGTGGAGAGCAAGGCTTTGACCGGGCCCGTTGGCGAAGCAGGCGCTCGACGTGATGGCGGAGACCGGCGCGGACGCGGCGACGGTGCTGGCGCGGCCCGAGTTCCAGGTGCGCGGTGGCGCGGACGAGCTGCTGCCGCTGGTGCGCTCGGTGATCGAGGAGCACCCCGGCCCGGTGTCGCAGTACAAGGGCGGCAAGACCGCGACGATCGGGTTCCTGGTGGGCCAGGTGATGAAGAAGAGCGGCGGACAGGCGGTGCCGCAGGTGGTGAAGGAGCTGCTCGAGCAGGAGCTGGTGGGGAAGGAGTAGGTCGGGACGCCCTGTCGAATTCGCCCCTCCTCGTTCGACTACTTGGTAGTTCACGGCCGATTCTCACCCTTGAAGACGGAGGCCAACTATGAAGTACCTGTGCCTGATCTACTCCGAGGAATCCACGTGGCCCAAGCTGCCTCGAGGCCGAGATCGAGGCGATGATGAAGCGAGTACGCCGCGTTCGGTGAGAGCATCAAGGTGAGCGGCCACTACGTCGCCGGCCACCGGCTCCATCCCACGAACATGGCCACCACGGTGCGGATCCGCAACGGCAAGCTCTCGACCACCGACGGGCCGTTCGCCGAGACCAAGGAGCAGCTCGGCGGGTTCTATCTGATCGAGGCCAAGGACCTGAACGAGGCCATCCAGATCGGCGGAAGATCCCCGGCGCCAAGCACGGCAGCATCGAAGTCCGGCCGGTGTGGGAAGTGGCCTGCGGGAGTGGCTGGACGCGCCTGAGATGATCGATGACGCGGCCGAGGAGGCGCGCGCGACGGTCGAGGCCGTCTCACCGCTCCGACTCGCGCCGCGTCCTCGCCACGCTGATCCGCGTGCTCGGCGACTTCGACCTCGCCGAGGAGGCGCTGCACGACGCGCTTCGCCGCGGCCGTCCAGCAGTGGCCGCGCGACGGCGTTCCCGGACAATCCGCGCGCGTGGCTGGTCTCGGCCGGCCGCTTCAAGGCGATCGATGCGCATGCGACGCCGCGCGCGATTCGATGCGTCGCTCGGCGGAGATCGCTGCGCGGCTCGAATCGACTCGCTCCGATCCTGCCGACCTCGACGACGAGCGCAGTCGAGGACGATCGCCTGCGCCTGATCTTCACCTGTTGCCATCCGGCCCTGCCCGCCGACGCTCAGGTCGCGCATGACGCTGCGCGAGGTCTGCGGGCTCACCACCGAGGAGATCGCGCGCGCGTTCCTCAGCACGCCGCCCACGCGTGGCGCAGCGGATCGTGCGCGCCAAGGCGCAAGATCCGCGACGCGCAGCATTCCCTACCAGGTGCCGGCGCGGGCCGAGCTGCGCGGAGCGTCTCGACTGCGGTGCTCCACGTCGTCTACCTGGTGTTCAACGAGGGCTACTCGGCCATCGTCCGGGCGCGTCGCTGACCCGCGCACGATCTCTCGGCCGAGGCGATCCGCCTCGGCCGGCTGCTGGTGGAGCTGCTGCCGGAGCCCGAGGCGATCGGATTGCTCGCGCTCATGCTGCTGCACGAATCGCGCCGCGCCACGCGCACGTCGGCCGACGGGCGACGTGGTGCTGCTCGACGACCAGGATCGCTCGCGCTGGAACCGCGCGCAGATCGCCGAAGGCGTGGCGCTGGTCGAGCGCGCGCTCGCATCGCATCGCTTCGGCCCGTACACGCTGCAGGCGGCGATCGCCGGCCGTGCACGCCGAGGCCGCGACCGCGGCCGCCACCGACTGGCCGCAGATCGTCGGGCTCTACGACGTACTGCTCGCAGATCGATCCCTCTCCCGTGGTCGAGCTCAACCGGGCTGCGGCCGTGGCCATGCGGGACGGCCCATCCGCGGGACTCGAGCTGATCGACGCCCTCCTCGACCGCGGAGAGCTGCGCGACTACGTGCACGCCCACTCGGCGCGAGCGTGATCTCCTGCGCCGGATGGGGATGAAGGAAGAGGCGCGTGTCTCGTATCGGCGCGCCCTGGAGCTCGCTCGTGCGGAACCGCAACGGCGATTCATTGAGCGGCGCATCGCAGAGCTGCGATGAGCTGGACTGGCCGCGCGGCCACCCGTCGTACGGGACGCGGCGGTGACCCCCGAGGCCAGTCGAGACTCCACGGCCCCGAGGGGACGTTCGGTTACGCGGCGGTCACGATCACCAGGTGCTTGATCTTGCGGAACTCCTTGGGATCGGTGATGCGGAGCTCCATGAATCCATCGGCGGACGCCGCGAGCACGTAGCTCTCGCTCGGCTGTGCGCTCACCACCTGCGCCTTCTTGGCGGGGATCGGGATCTACGGTCTCCTCGTCGGTGTTGAGCGCCGTGAACGCACCCTCGCTCGCCTCGCGCGACGGCGTGAGGGTCTTGCCCATGCCGAGCACCTCGCTCTTGGCCACCAGCACCCCGGAAGTCGTCAACGCCTTCTTGCTTCCCATCGCGTAGAAGATCGTTCCGAGCTCGCGCTTCTTGTCCTCGACGTCGCGCCGTGAGCTCCCGTCACGGTGGTCGTGAGTGAATCGACGGTGGTGCTGAGGTGGGCGATCATCGCCTCGCGCTGCGCGATGTTCCGGCGCAGGCTGTGGATCATCTTCTCGAGCCCCTCGATCTTGACGCGCGTTGGCCTCGAGGGTGGCGTTGAGGTCCTCGATCTTCGCCTTGGTGCGCTCGATGCCAGGCCTTGAGCACGGCGATCTTGGCCATCGCCTCGTCGCCGCGATTCTCCGAGAGCCGCATCTCGGATTCGAGCTGCGCGGGGATCATCTTCGCTTCCTCGGTCCCGGAGCACGATCGTGTTCAGGCTGTCCTGGATGGCGGCGATGTCGGCGATCGCCTGGCCGTAGCGGGCCCTCGTGTTGTCGTCGTCGCTCTTCAGCTGCGCGTAGTCGGCGTTCGCCTTGTGATATTTCGCATAGAACACCCCGGTTGCTCCGGAGCAGCAGCACGGCTATCAAGGTCACCACCAACACGGAAGTTCTGCGCATGGCTGCTTCTCCTTCCTGTGTGGAGTCGCGTGCGGTGGACCAGGGCACGCCGTCCCGGGGTCTACCGCCGATGCGGCGGAGTCGTCGCCGCGAACCAGAGCTCGAGGGGCAAGGTGGGTGCCGCGCATCCGGGCCACCCTCGAGCCACCGGTAAGCATAGCCTTCGCAAACGAGTGGTGCGATCCTCGCGGATCCACTCGAACCACGATCGAAGCCCCAAAGCTCAAAGCTTGTAAAGCTGACGCGAAGCCTCTGTAGAGTTTGCGCTGATTTGAAGCCGGCTTGACTCGCGGTCGAGTCGGCCCGAGCTTTCCATCCATGCCGATTCACGTGGCTCTGCTGCGAGGCATCAACGTCGGCACCGCGAAGCGTGTGGCGATGGCGGACCTCCGCGACCTGCTCGAGAAGCTCGGTTACCAGGACGTGCGGACTCTCCTCAACAGCGGCAACGCGGTCTTCACCGCCACCACCGCAGGAGCGAAGACGGCGGGGACGCGCATCGAGCAGGCGCTGGTGAAGCGACTCGGAGTGGCCTCGCGGGTGATCGTGTTCAGCGCGTCCGAGCTGAGCGCCGTGGTGGCCGGCAACTCGCTCGCCAAAATCGCGACGAACCCGTCGCGGCTGATGGTGGCTTTCCTCGCCACTCCCGGCGATGGCGCGCGACTGGCGCCGATCGCGAGCAAGCGCTGGGGCGCCGAGAAGATCGCGATGGGACCGCGGGCGGCGTACTTCTGGTGCCCTGAAGGCATCATCAAGAGCGAGGTCGCCGCCGCGTTGGGCAAGGCTCTCGGTGAAGCCGTGACGGTGCGCAACTGGGCGACCGTTCTCAAGCTCCACGCCGTCGCTTCGCCGCGCGGCAACGAGAAGGCGCGGTGAACGAGGGCCGCATCGCGGGCCTCGGGTGCGCCGCCACACTGCTCGTGCTCGGCACGGCGTCGGTGGCTGCGTTCGGGGCGTCGGGCCAGGGGAGAGCCGCCGATCCGGGGCTCCAGGCCTTCACCACGTGGCTCGATCGCACCCATCCGCATTACGGCTGCGATCAGGGACCGGCCGCGTTTCACAACTCCAGCGTGGCGGCGGCCTATCCGGGGAGACGGTTCTATTACGCCCTGACCCGACGCGCGGCATCCAGCCGCCCTTCCCCAACGCGCTCACCCTGGTGGCCGAGGTGGACGAAAACGGCAAGGTGCGGCGCCTCGATTCGATCGATGCGTATCGCGGTGGGGCTGGTGAAGGTCTCGTCGAGCAAGCAGGCGAAGCTGGCGGCGGCCGCGGTGCTGATTCTGTCGCTCGCCGATCCGGGCGAGGGCCGCTCGAAGTTCGATCCGGCGCAGATCAAGGCGAAGCAGAGCGGCAAGGGCTGGACGTGTGACTATGGTCCGATGGAAGGTTCGTACACCTCGCACGTCACGTTCGACAAGCGGGGACTGCTGTCCGCGATGGAGGTGAACACGGCGCCGGTTCCGGTGAGGGAGACGGACCGAGAGCAGGGGCCGAGCATGCCCGCGCTTGACCCTCTCCACCCACGTCCCTAGATTCCGCGCGTGACCCCACTGCGCATCCTCGTGATCGGCTCGGGAGGACGCGAGCACGCGCTGGCCTGGCGGCTCGCGCGCGACTCCGAGGTGTCCGAGGTGTTGGTCGCTCCCGGCAACGACGGCATGGGGAGAAGCTTTCGCCGACTTCCGGTGGACGCGACGGACGGAAAGGCCCTGGTGGCCGCGGCCGAGGCCGAGCGCGTGAGCCTCGCCGTGGTCGGCCCCGATGCGGCGCTCGAGGCCGGTGTCGCGGATCAGTTCGAGGCGGCCCGGATTCCTGTCTATGGCCCGACGCGAAACGCGGCCCGCCTCGAATGGAGCAAGTGGTTCGCCAAGGAAATCATGACCCACAACGGCGTGCCCACGGCTCGCGCCACGCACTTCGACGACATGAGCGACGCACGTCAGGCCCTGCCATCGTTCGGGCCTCCGTGGGTGATCAAGGCCGATGGGCTCGCGGCGGGAAAAGGGGTGCTGGTCTCCTCCGAGCGAGCCGAGGTCGAGGCATTCCTGGCCGCCTGCCTCGAGGAAGGACGCTACGGCGAAAGCGGACGGCGAGTCCTGATGGAGGAGTTCCTCGAAGGCGACGAGGTCTCGCTCACCGCCGTGTGCGACGGGCGCTCCTACCTGCTGCTCTCACCGGCCCGCGACTACAAACGCGCCGAGGACGGTGACACGGGACCGAACACCGGCGGCATGGGCGCCTTTGCGCCGTCGGTCGACGCGGCCGTGGCCGAGCAGGCGGGGCGGCGGATCGTGCAGCCGCTGCTCACCGCGATGACACGGAGGGAGAGTCCGTTTCGGGGCACCATGTACGTGGGCCTCATCCTCACGACTCGAGGCCCCAAGGTGCTCGAGATCAACGCCCGGTTCGGTGATCCGGAATCCCAGGTGGTGCTGCCGCTCGTCGCGGGCTCCTTCGCACGCCTGCTTCGGTCCGCGGCGATGGGTGAGCTCGATCCGGGCGCGGTCCGTCCCGCAGAGGGCGCGGCGGTCGCGGTGGCCCTGGTCGCGGAAGGCTATCCGGATCGGGTGCGGAGCGGCGGCGTGATCGCCGAGCTCGACCGCGCGGCGGAGCGCCACTCGGTGACCGTGTTCCACGCGGGCACACGGTGGGAAGGCGATGAATGGCGGGTGAGCGCCGGACGCGCGGCTCATATCATGGCGACCGCGAGCACCCGCGAAGCGGCGCGGGATCAGGTCTACACGATGATCGCGGACCTGGGAGGCGAGGGCTGGCGCTGTCGCCACGACATCGCCGCCCCGGGATCGGTGGCCGCCGCGACGCGGCGTTCCGGAGAGGGAGGAGACTGAGCGTGGCGGGCAAGAACGGCGGCAAGAGCAAGACGAAAGGTGCGCGTCGGCATCGTGATGGGCAGCGAATCGGACCGCGCGGTCATGGAAGAGGCGGGGCGGGTGCTCGAGGACCATGGCGTCGGCTACGAGCTGGTGGTGCGCTCCGCCCACCGCACGCCGCGCGAGGCCGCGGAGTACGCGCGTACGGCGCGCGAGCGCGGGCTCGAGATCCTCATCGCCGGCGCCGGTGGCGCCGCGCACCTCGCCGGAGCGATGGCGGCGAACTCCAGCTGCCGGTGCTGGGCGTGCCGCTCGCCAGCTCGCCGCTCTCCGGGTTCGACGCCCTGCTGTCCACCGTGCAGATGCCGCCGGGCGTGCCGGTCGGGACGCTCGGGGTGGGCTCCTGGGGCGCGCGCAACGCCGCACACCTGGCGATCCGGATTCTCGCGATTCACGACTTGGCACTGGCGCGCCGCCTCGAGAGCGACGTGCCGGCCGCGGCGAAGAGGCCGTAGTGGATGTCTTCAAGGTCGACCCCGAACATCCGGATCAGACCGCGCTCGACGCGGCGGCGGAAGTGGTGCTGCGCGGCGGCGTCATCGCATTTCCGACCGACACCATCTATGGGCTGGGGTGCTCGCTGTTCGACGTGTCGGCGGTCGAGATGGTGGCGCGGCTCAAGCGCCGCGATCCGTCGCTGGCGGTGATCTCGCTCATCCCGAATCCGTCCCAGGCCTACGGCTTGGCCTCGGAGGTCTCGGCGGCGGCGGAGCGACTGATCGAGCATTTCTGGCCCGGCCCGCTCTCGTTGATCTTCCGCGCATCGCCGGTGGTGCCGCCGCGCGTGCGGGGCGCAGGCGGCACCGGTCGCGCTGCGCTGCCCGAAGGACCGTCTCGTGTCAGGCGCTGCTCGGCCGCATCGGCGGCCCGGTGGTGGCGAGCAGCGCCAACCTCACCGGACATCGTCCGGCCGAGACCGCGGAAGAGGTGATCGCCGTCTTCGGCAACCAGCTCGACCTGGTCATCGACGGCGGGCCGCGCCACGAGGAGCCTTCGACCCTGGTGGACGTGAGCGGGTGCGTCCGCGCCTCCTGCGGCGCGGCTCGATCGACGTGGTCGCCGAGCTCGGTGACTTCGAGGATGCGACCAACGCGCCGTTGCATTGACTCGGCCTCTAGCCGCTCCTATTCTTGCCGTGGTGAATCGTCCCGAGCCCCATTTCGCGTCCTCGTGGTTTGCACTGGGAATACCTGCCGCAGTCCCATGGCGGCGGGCTGGCTCGTGGCCGATCTGGGTCCCGGACGCCGGACGCGTTCAGGTCGAATCCGCGGGGACCGCGGCGTGGGAAGGCCAGCCGGCCACCGATCCGAGCATCGAGGTCGCGGCGCGTGATGGCGTGGATCTCCGCGCTCATCGATCGCGACGACTGACGCCGGCCCTGGTTCGCGAAGCCGACCTGGTGCTGGTGATGGAGCGGTCTCACCTGGCGGCGGTTCGGACGTTGGGGGCGCCGGCCGACCGTGTTCATCTATTGAGCGAGTACCCACCCCCGGGAGAGCCTTCACTGCCGGTGTCGGACCCCTTCGGCGCCTCGATCGAGGCGTACGAGGAGTGCTGGCGCCGTATCAAGCAGCATCTCGAGCGAATCGTTCCGCACATCCGAGAAGCGTTGCGGGCCCGCTCCGCCTGAAGGGGTCGGGGCCGCTCGGCGCGTGAGGTGAACATGGCCATCACCAAGGTCGAAAAGATCTGGATGAACGGTAAGTGGGTGCCCTGGGACGACGCGAAGATCCACGTGCTCTCGCATGTGGCCCATTACGCGTCGAGCGTGTTCGAGGGGATCCGCTGCTACCGCACCAAGACCGGTCCGGCAATCTTCCGCCTGGACGATCACATGGATCGCCTGATGGGGTCGGCCAAGATCTACCGCATGGAGCTGCCGTTCACGCGCGACCAGATCCGCACCGCCTGCCTCGACGTCGTCGCGGTCAACGATCTCGGAGATTGCTACATCCGCCCACTGGTCTATCGCGGCTACGAGAACCTCGGGGTCAACCCGTTCGGCTCGCCGGTCGAGGTCGTGGTGGCCGGGTTTCCGTGGGGCAAGTACCTGGTGACGAGGCCCTCACCAAGGGCGTGGCGGTCAAGATCAGCTCGTGGTGGCGGATCTCGCCGAACACGCTCCCGGCTCTGGCCAAGGCGTCTGCCAACTACATGAACTCCCAGCTCATGAAGATGGAGGCGCTGGTCGACGGCTACACCGAGGCGCTGGCCCTCGACGTCCACGGCTTCGTGAGCGAAGGCAGCGGCCAGAACGTCTACGCCGTGTTCAAGGGCGAGCTGGTGACGCCGCCGATCTCGAGCAGCATCCTGGGCGGCATCACCCGCGCCTCGGTCATGCAGATCGCCAGGGACCTCGGCTATCCGATCCGCGAGGACGTGATCCCACGCGAGCAGCTCTACCTGGCCGACGAGGTCTTCCTGTGCGGCACCGCGGTGGAGGTCAGTCCCATCACGTCGGTCGACCGCATCCCAGTCGGCACGGGCGAGCCCGGTCCGATCACGAAAGCCATCCAGAGCGCGTTCTTCGGCGTGGTGCGAGGCGACCAGCCCGACCGGCATCGGTGGTTGACCGCCGTGCCGCAGACGGCGGCCAGTCGCTCGCGCTGAGCGCCGCTCGGTGCGCGTCGCGATCGGCAGCGACCACGCGGGCTACGCTCTGAAGGAACGTCTGTGCCGCGAGCTCGAACGGCTCGCGCACGAGGTGGTCGACTTGGGAACGCACGCGGCCGCGCCGCCGGTGGACTATCCCGACTTCATCTTCCCGGTGGCCGAGATGGTGGCGCGCGGCGACGGCGGAGCGCGGGGTGGTGCTCGGGGGCAGCGGCATCGGCGAGGCGATCGCCGCCAACAAGGTGGCAGGGTCCGGGCCGCGGTCGTGACCAGCGACCAGACGGCGCGGCTCACCCGGATGCACAACGATTCGAACGTGCTCGCGCTGGGCGGGCGCACCAACGACCCGAGGATTGACGCGCGCTGGCTCTCGATCTGGCTCGAGACGCCGTTCGAGGGCGGACGTCACGTCGCGCGCCTGCGCAAGATCGCCGAGTACGAATCCGCTCACCTCCTGCGAAGGTAGGACGCCGTGACCGAACTCGAGGACCAGGATCCCGCCATCTTCGAAGCGATCGCGGCGAGCGGCGACGCCAGCTCGCGACGCTCGAGCTGATCGCCTCCGAGAACTTCGCGAGCTCCGCGGTGCTCGAGGCGCTGGGCTCGGTGATGAACGAACAAGTACGCGGAAGGGCTGCCGCGCAAGCGCTACTACGGCGGCTGCGAGTTCGTCGACGTCGCCGAGGAGCTGGCGCTCGAGCGGGTGGGAAGGCTGTTCGGCGCGGCCCACGCCAACGTGCAGGCGCATTCGGGCGCCTCGGCGAATCTCGCCGCGTACCTGGCGGTGGCCGAGCCGGGAGCGACGCTCCTCGGGATGAGCCTCGCCCACGGCGGGCACCTCACCCACGGCCACGCCGTGTCGTTCTCGGTCGCCTGTTCCATGCCGTGCAGTACGGCGTGCGGCCCGAGGACGGCCGCATCGACTACGAGCAGGTGGCGTCGCTGGCGCGCGAGCATCGGCCGCGCCTGATCGTGGCCGGCGCGAGCGCCTACCGCGCCTCATCGATTTCGAGCGCTTCGCCGCGGTGGCGCGCGAGGTGGGCGCCGTGCTGGTGGTGGACATGGCGCACATCGCCGGGCTGGTGGCTGCCGGGCTGCACCCGAGTCCCGTCCCGCACGCCGATCTGGTCACGAGCACCACCCACAAGACCCTGCGCGGCCCGCGCGGCGGCTTCGTGCTCGCCCGCGCCGAGCACGTCCGAGAAGCTGGACAAGACGGTGTTCCCGATGCTGCAGGGTGGTCCGCTCATGCACGTGATCGCCGCCAAGGCGGTGTGCTTCGGCGAGGCCCTGACCGACGGCTTCCGCGCCTACCAGCAGCGGGTGGTCGACAACGCGCAGACGCTGGCTGCGACTCTCACGGGCCACGGCTTCGATCTCGTATCGGGTGGCACCGACAATCATCTGATGCTGGTGGACCTGACGCGCAGGGCCTGACCGGCAAGCACGCCGAGGAGGCGCTCCACCGCGCGCGGATCACCGTGAACAAGAACGCCGTGCCGAACGATCCGCAGAAGCCGTGGGTGACGAGCGGCGTGCGCATCGGCACGCCGGCGCTCACCACGCGGGGCTTCGGCGTCGACGAGATGCGGCAGATCGGCGCCTGGATCGCGCGGGTACTCGAGCGACCCGATGACGAGGCGAACGCCGATGCGGTGGGACGCGAGGTGCTCGAGCTGAGCGGAGGCGTTTCCGCTGTTCGCCTGGGAGCCGGTGTTGCGTTAGTTCGCCGCGGCAGCCGTGCCCGCGCCAGCCGTCCGCGGCACCGTTCCCGACGAGGCACGCCCTTCGGCTCTCGAGATCAGCCCTTCGACCTCGGCATCGCCGGAGTTTCCGCTCACGATGTGACGCACGAAGGCGCTCAGCTTGACGGTCGGGAAAGGGGTCTCGACGTCGATCTCGCGCTGCTGCCCGGGCAGCTTGATCCAGGAGCGGCACCAGCGCCGGGTCTCGGCGCGCGCAGCCGAGTGTCCGGATCGTAGCGCCACGAGTGGTCCGACGTGATGATGATCAGCGCGTCGTCGAACTTCCCGGCGTGTCGCAGCTGGTCCATGAGGCCGCCGATCACGTGGTCGAGATAGGCGAGCTGCCGCTGGTACTCCTCCACGGTGCCCCCGGCGCCGTCCGCGTACCGGTGGGGCGGTCGAAGTCGATCCGGTAGACGCCGTGGAAGGATCCGTCCTCGTTGAAGATGAAGGGCGCGTGAGGCGGGGGATAATGGATGAACGTGAAGGTGTTGGCAGGCAGGCGGTCGATCGCGGTCGCGATCCCGTCCCGCATCTGGTCGCGGAGCTGGAGCCAGTGGGAGGTGAAGAGCCGCGCATAGAGCGATCCGGAACATGTGGCGCGTCAGGGGATCGGTTTCGAAACGCAGGCTCTCGAAGCCGTGGAGCGCCATGCGGCCGAGCAGCGTGGAGGCGGTCGGGTAGTAGGGAAGCCGCGGCAATAGCTCATTGAGTCGCCGAGCATGATCTCGTACGGCAGGTGAAAGCCCACCATCGCCGCGTTGTAGCCGCCGGCGCGTGCCAGCTGGAACACGTTCTGGACCGGGTGCTCGGGCTGGGGCCGGTGACGTATTCGCGGCCCTCCTTGCCTTCCTTGGCGAATACCAGCGGCAGCTCCTGGAGCGGGTGATCGCCGTAGATCAACAGGGGCAACGAGCGATACGTGTCGTCGCCCGCCGAACAGGCCGCCTTGAAGAACAGTGCCTGCGACGCGAACTGGGTGGAGGTGCGGGAGCGTGACTGGCACCGCGCCTCCGGGAATGCCACGCGGGAACGACCACTCGTCGAAGATGAACACGAACACCGGCGTGGCGGCGCGCGGGCGCGTAGCGCATCTGGACCGGCCGATCCGGCGGATTCCAAGCTGGTCAGGTGAAGGCCTGGATGAACCCAGGATCAGGATCAGCGGCGAGAAGACCAGCGCGCCCCGGTACGCGAAGCGCACCAGCCGACTCTGGGGACGGCCGTAGGGTAGCCGGCCACCGCCGCGATCGCGAGCCACAGCAAGTCGAAGAATACGAAGTGCGGGCGGTGGAGCGGCTCGACGTTGGAGACGATGCCGCTCACCAGCGCCAGCACGAACGCCGCGCGCAAGATTCCGCGCAGCCGCGGCCAGCGGGGCCGATTGAGGGACTTCGAAGAGCGCGGTGACGACGAGGCCCACCAGCGGGACGTCGAGCACGAGGCCAGCGCGTCGCCGCGATCCCACTGGCGGAAGAAGCGGTTCCGCACCTTGTCGTAGGAGGACAGGTCTCCGGACATGTGGAGGAACACCACGAACGTCCCCGCCACCAATGGCGCACGAGCTGCGCCCAGGGCCGGCGGCCCGCGTCGGTGCTCATGAGGGGATGCCGTCGTGTGAATAGAACAGCAACGTGCGTGGCGAGCCCGGAATCGGCTGCTCCTCGAGCAGTCGGAAGCGCTCCGCGAACACCTGCTTGCACGCCGCGAGATCGACTCCCGGTAGAGGTCGCGCCGGAACTGGAGCATGCGGCGGAACATCGGATCGTCGGTGGGGACGAACTCGAGCACCAGCAGGTCGCGGGTGAGTGTGTGGAGCAGGTCGCGCGCCGCGGCGAGCGACAGGTTGCCCGAGATGAGCAGGTGGTGGAGGAGCGCGAGCGCCAGGACGCAGTCGACGTCGAGGCGCTCGAGGAAGGCGGGGCGCTCGCGGTTCAGGAATCCGACCCCGGGGCTCGGGCTCATGATGTCGAGCACCATGGGCGTGATGGCTGCGGGCTCGGCGCGCAGACGGCGGTAGAGGATCTCGACGGCGTCGTGATCGCCGTCGGCGGCGATCACTTCCGCGCCCGCGGCTGCGGCGATGCGACTGTAGTCGCCCGTGTTGCATCCGAGGTCGAGAACTCGGCGCGGCTTGCGCGTCTCGAGGAAGCGTCGAACCAGGCCCTTCTTGGTGTCCTCGGCGGCGTCGCTGTAGGTGCAGGTCTGCTCGTAGCTCGACCAGGTCCCGGCCGGCCGATACGCGCCGGCCAGCTTGGCCAGGCGCGCGCGCAGCCGCGCGAGCTGCATGAGCTGCGGCCGCGTGTCGGGATTGGGCCGCTCGAGCAGGGCGCGATCCACCTGCGCTCGTCCCTGCGCCGCGCGGTTGAGGAGGAGCGGCAGGGTCACGTCGAACAGCACGCGAGGACTCCAGGCGCTCCAGGGGCCCGAGGATCCGCGCCACGTCTTCGACCGGACGGCCCGAGGCGCGGCAGGAAGTAGGCGCGCGGGTCCCAGCCGTGATGGACGCAGAGCAGGAGCGGGAAGAGGAACATCTGGTTGAACTGGCCGAGCGCGAACCAGAGATCGAGGCGCGCCGGCTGCTCGAAGGAGCCGAGATCGATGAAGACCGGGCGGCCCCGCACAGATTGGACGTTGAAGGCGGTCGCGTCCTTGAGCGAGCAGCTCGCGGCCAGCGCGCTTCCCTGGAGGTCGAGGGTGGCGATGCCGGCGTCCGCGATCATGGAGACCGTCCACTCGTAGGGAAGGTCAGGTCACGGATCGCCGCGTGCTCGAGGAAGCTCTCGAACGGTGGGTGCTCGGCCGCCAGGGTGGTCGCGAGTGCCGTGTCCGTCACGAACCGGGTGCCTGCGACTTTTCCGGATTCGAGCCAGCGCGGCAGGACACCGGCCTGCTCGAGCTTGTTCAGGCTCTGGGTGGTGGCGGAATCAATGGCGCGGAAGATCCGTGCGTCCCTGCGAAACACATACCCGGCGGGGTCGCGGAAACGATCCACCGACTCGCTGACTCGGCGGAGGGGCGACAGACATCAGTTCTCGGTCTTGGCTTTCGATCCGAACAGACGCGAGAAGAACGCCAGGATGGTCTTGCGCCAGAACGCCAGCGCGCCGAGCAGAGCCGGCGACGAGCGACTGGAGGAGCAGCGAGCCGGATACCGGATCGATGTAGAGGATGACCATCGAACTGTGCAAGTAGGCCTCCTTACGACTTCGGGGTCACCGTCAGGAGACGGTGGGGAGGAGCCTCGCTCATCCCCAGAAGCCCGCCGACCGTCACCGATGGTATCGGCAGGCAATCGACTACTAAACATACCCTTCCGTCGGGCCGAAGGCACGGGGAAAGCGCGCGGTGGCGGCGTCCTCAGCCGGCGCGCGCCAGGCGGCGGCGACCGCGCCGGGCTAGACGCCCGTCGCGTTGGTCCGCATGGGGCCCCTGGCTATACTCCGCCGGGCATTATGGGCCGGCCAAACATAGAGAGGAAGGAACCGATGAGCGTGGAGACCAAGGAGGCGACCCAGAAGATCGAGCGTGCGACCCAGATCCTGAACCGAGTGAGCGCCGAGGTGGGGCGCGCGGTGGTTGGGCAGAGGATGATGGTGGACCGGCTGCTGGTGGGGCTCCTGACCGGCGGCCACGTGCTGCTCGAAGGGGTTCCGGGACTGGCCAAGACCCTGGCGATCCGCAGCTTGGCTGACGCGCTCGACCTCAAGTTCCGGCGGATCCAGTTCACGCCCGACCTGCTGCCTGCCGACCTCACCGGAACACTGATCTACAACCCGCGGGACGGATCGTTCAGTCCCAAGCGTGGACCGATCTTCGCCCACCTGGTACTCGCCGACGAGATCAACCGCGCTCCCGCCAAAGTGCAATCTGCACTGCTCGAAGCGATGCAGGAACGCCAGGTCACGATCGGCGACGACACGCACACGCTCGAGGAGCCGTTCCTCGTGCTGGCCACCCAGAACCCGATCGAGCAGGAAGGAACGTATCCGCTGCCCGAGGCCCAAAGCGACCGCTTCATGCTCAAGGTGAAGATCGGCTACCCCGAACGGGCCGAGGAGAAGGAGATCCTGCGGCGCGCCGGGTTGGCGCAGCTGCCGGCGCTCACCGCGCAGGCCTCGCGTGCCGACGTGCTCGAGGCGCGCGCCGCGCTGGGCTCGGTGTACGTCGACGACAAGCTCCAGGAGTACGTGCTCGACGTGATCTCGGCGACCCGGCGACCGAAGGACTTTGGCCTGCCGATCGACGGCCTGGTTTCCTACGGCGCCTCGCCGCGCGGCACGCTGTTCCTGGTGCGCGGCGCGCAGGCGCTGGCCGTGCTCGACGGACGCGCCTACGTCCTGCCCGAGGACATCAAGGCCATCGCCCCGGACGTGCTCCGTCATCGCATCCACGTGTCCTACGAAGCCGAGGCCGAAGGCATCGACGGCGAGGAGGTAGCGCGGCGCATCCTGGAGCGGGTGCGCGTGCCCTGATGCAGACCTCGGAGCTGCTGCGCAAGGTCCGCCGCATCGAGATCCGCAGCCGCCACCTGGTCGAGGACCTGCTGGCCGGCCAGTCCGAGAGCGTTTTCAAGGGGCGCGGCATCGAGTTCGAGGAAGTGCGTCCCTACGTGCCGGGCGACGAGGTGCGTGACATCGACTGGAACGTCACCGCGCGGCTCGGCCAGCCCTACGTGAAGCGCTTCGTCGAGCAGCGCGAGCTCACCGTGATGCTGGTGGTCGACGTGTCGCGCTCGATGCGCTTCGGCACCGCGGGTCCCGAGAAGCGCGAGCTGGCCGCCGAGCTGTGCGCGGTCCTGGGCTTCGCGGCGCTGCGCAATGACGACCGCATCGGCCTGGTGCTGGCGGCGGACAAGGTCGAGCAGCTCGTCCCGCCGGCGCGCGGGCGCAGCCATCTGCTCCGGATCCTGCGCGACGTGCTCGGGGTGGTTCCGAAGAGCCACGGCACGCGGCTCGGCGAGGCGGCGCGCTTCGTCATGCGCACGACCCACCGCCGCAGCATGGTGTTCTGGATCTCCGACTTCGAGGACCGGATCGAGCCGCGCGAGTGGCGCGTGCTCGGCCGGCGCCACGAGCTGACCGCGCTCGTCGTGCGCGATCCCAGTGACGAGGTCCTGCCGACCGCGGGCTGGGTCGAGCTCGAGGATCTCGAGAGCGGCGAGCGGCGGCTCGTTCACACCGGGAGCCGAAAGCGCCGCGAGCGCTACCAGCAGGAGGCGCGGGCGCAGTGGCGCGCCGTGGAGCAGGCGCTCGCCAGGACCCGCTGTCCGGTGGTCGAGATCCGCACCGATCGCTCCTACCTGCCGGTGCTGCTGCGCTACTTCGCGAGGCGGCGCCGCGGGCGGAGCGTGGCGTGAGGCTCGGGCGCTGGCTGGCCGCCGCGCGATCCTGGCGTGGAACCGCCATGGCGGGAGGCGTCCTGGCGCAGGAAACGCTCCCAGGTTCGCGTCACGCTCTCGCCCGACATGGTGAAGCTCGGGGAGCCCGTGCGCTATCGGGTCGAGGTGATCGGCGGCGTCTCGGTCTGGAGTCAGGTCCAGTGGCTCGCTCCGGACACGAGCACGGCCTTCACCTGGGGACCGATGCGTCACGGTTTTCGAAGGGTCGGCCGAACCAACGCCCGCGCTTCGGTGGGGCGCGCGCGAACCCCGCGCATCGACCAGGGAACTCCGGATACGTCCTGGGTGGAGCTTCCGCTCCAGGTGTTCACGCTCGGCGTGGTCCAGGTGCCGGGCATCGAGTTTCGTTATCAGGCGACGGAGGTGGGCGGCAGCCATCCGGTGAACGGCCGCGCCCCACCGCCCAGCTCGTGGTGCTGCCCACGCTGGCGCAGCGGGACACGAGCGCCAGGCTGAGCGGCGTCCATGGTCCGCTCGCCGCGCCGTGGTGGGAGCGCGTGCCTTGGGCGTGGGTGGCGATCGCCGTGGCCGCCCTCGTGCTGGTGGTGTGGCTGGTGCGTGCGATTCGCCGCCGCCGCCGCGCCGCGCTCCGCGGCGCCCGTGATCACGCCGCTCGAGCCGGCCCACGCCGCGCTCGCGGCGCTCGCGGAGCTGCGCGCGCTGGACCTGCCGGCACACCAGCGCTTCGCCGAGCACGCGTTCCGGCTCGGGCAGATCTTGCGCCGCTATCTCGAGGCGCCGTGGCCCATGACGCGCCCCGGCGACACCACTCCGGAGCTGGTTCGTCATCTGGAGGCGGAAGGCCTGTCGAGCGAGGACGTGCGGCGTCTCGCCGGGCTGCTGCGCGTGTGGGACCGCGTCAAGTCTCGCGCGTGAGCCGCTCACGGTGGATGAAGCGCATCGCGCCGAGTCCGCGGTGGAGGCGTTCGTGCGCCGCGGCCCGCGCTCGCTCCCGCAGGAGGCGGCCTGATGCGTTGGGACGCGCCCTGGTTCCTGCTCGGCCTCCTGGTGGTGCCGTGGCTCGTGTGGCGCGCGCGTCGCGCGCGGCGGCGCAGCGCCCGGCTTTGCTGTGGGTGCGCGTGCGTGGCGCGTGGGCGCGCAGCCGCGGCGCGTTCCTGGTGCAGATGCTCGCGGCGGTGCCGTGGATCGTGCTCACCATCGCGCTGGCGACGCTCGGACGGCCGCAGCGGGGCATCCGCCAGACCGAGACCGAGACCCAGGGCGTGGACATCGTGCTGGCGCTCGACCTTTCGCCGAGCATGCGCGCCGAGGACTTCCGTCCGCACAACCGTCTGTACGTGGCCAAGCAGACCGCACGCGAATTCGTGCGGCAACGCGAGCACGATCGCGTCGGCCTGGTGGCCTTCGCCGGCACGTCGTTCACGGTGTGTCCGCTGACCCTCGATCACGACGTGCTGGTCGAGCTGCTCGACGGGCTCGACTTCGGCATGGTCGAGGACGGCACCGCGATCGGCATGGGTCTCGCGACCGCGGTCGCGCGGCTCAAGGAGAGCCACACGCCGAGCAAAGTGGTGATCCTGCTCACCGACGGTCAGAACAACCGGGGCGCGATCGATCCGCTCACCGGCGCGGAGCTGGCGCGCGCCTTCGGGATCCGCGTCCACACCGTGCTGGTGGGTCGCGGTGGCGTGGTGCCGGTGCCGGTCGACGACCCGCTCATGGGGACGCGCACCCAGCTGGTGCGCATGGACGTGGACGAGACCACGCTGCGCCAGATCGCGGAGCGCACCGGCGAGGCGCTTCTATCGCGCGACCGACAGCGGCGCGCTGGCCGGCATCTACGAGCAGATCGATCGCCCTCGAGCGCGCCCCGATCCGCTCGATCGAGTATCGCGATTATCAGGATCTCGGACCCTGGCTGCTCGGAATCGCCGCGGTCCTCCTGCTGGTGCACGCGCTGAGCGTCACCACGTGGGCGTTGCGGGTGCCATGAGGAATCGGTGATGAGCTTCGAACGACCCGAATGGCTGTGGCTCCTGGCCGCGCTTCCGATCCTGGCGCTGCTCGAGTGGCGCGCCGGATCCGCGTGCGGCACGGCTGGCCGCGCGCCTGGCCGGGGAGCGGCGCGAGGGCGTGTTGCTCGAGCAGCGGCTGCCGGGCGGACGGCGCGTGGGCGCCGCGCTGCGGATCGGCGCGCTGGCGCTGCTCGGGATCGGCGCGGCCGGGCCCGAATGGGGATATCAGTGGTGCGGCGGCAGCGCCTTCGGCGCCGAGGTGGTGTTGGCGGTCGATGTCTCCGCCAGCATGGACGTGCGCGACGTGCCGCCGAGCCGGCTCGAAGAGGCGCGCCGCGAGGCGCTCGCCGTCCTCGATCAGTTGGGCGGCAGCAAGGTGGGCGTGGTGGCGTTCGCCGGCGACGCGCGCGCGGCTCTGTCCGCTCACACTCGATCGCAGCGCCGCGCGCCTGGTGCTCGAGTCACTCTCGACGCACGACGCTGAGCGAGCCGGGCACGGACCTGGGCAAAGGCCTTCGCACCGCCGCCCGCTTGTTGCCGGCCAAGCGGCGCGGCGAGCAGGCGATCGTGGTGTGGACCGACGGCGAGGACCTGGAAGACGGCGCGCGCGGCGCGATCGACGAGCTCGTCGCACGCCGGCGTTCGAGTCTTTGCCATCGGTGTCGGCACCCCGGGGGCGACATCGTGCCCGTGCTCGACGACCAGGATCGCGTGGTGGACGTGAAGCGGGACGCCTCGGGCGGTCCGGTGCGGAGCCGGCTGGACGAGCGGATGCTGCAGGCGCTGGCGCGCCGCACCCGCGGGATCTATTTCTCCGCGGTCCGTCCGGGCGGCGAGATCACCCGCCTCATCTCGGCGCTGGCGCCGCTCGGCCGCGCCGAGCGACGCACGGCGCGCGCAGCGCCTGGTCGAGCGTCCGGTGGCGCGTTTCCCGTGGTTCGCGGCAGGGGCCGCCCTGTTCCTGGGCCTCGACCTCCAGCGCCGCCGGCGCCGCACCCCCGATGCGATCGGGCGCCGGGCGAACCTCGCGCGCGCCGCGCTGCTCCTCGGACTGCTCGCGCTGCCGCGCGCGCGCGAGGCGCAGAGCGACTGGGCCAAGGGCGACGACGCCTTCCGGGGCGCGCGCTGGACCGCCGCCGAGTCGCTCTATGCGCGCCGCCTCGCGCGCGATCAGACTCCAGAGCGTGCGGGTCAATCTCGCCACGGTGCGCGCGCGGGCGGGCAAAGCTGAGCTGGCCAAGCCGATGCTGAGGGACGCCACATCGACGCCGGGCAAGGCCGGACAAACCGCGTCCTACAACCTCGGCACGCTCGAAGCCGAGGGGCGTGAGTACGAGGCGGCGCTCCGCGATCTGCGCGCGGCGATCGAGCGCAATCCGCGCGCGATCAGGACGCGCGCCACAACTACGAATGGGTGCTCCGTGAGATGCAGCGACCGCCGCGTCCGCAGTCGCAATCCAACCCGCCGCCCAAGCCGCAGCCGTCGCAGCCGCAGCCGCAGGCCTCCCAACAGCAGCAGGGGAACAACGGTCCGCCGCCTCCTCAGCCTTCGCAGCCACAGCCGACCCCCGCCCCGCCCGAGATGGGTCACGGTCTGGATCGCCAGCAGGCGGAGCAGCTCCTCGGGAGCCTCCAGGAGCTCGAGCGGCTGGAGCAGCAGCGTATGCGCAAGGTGCGGGTGATGCGCGAGCGTCGCGGGAGGGATTGGTGAGGCGGCAGGTCGTGTGGCTCGCGCTGGGGTGGGCGCTGATCGCGGCTCCGTCCGCGCGGGGTCGAGACCGTCGAGGCGCGCGTGGACCGCTCGCGTGTCACGGTCGGGAGACCACGACGCTGCGCGTGATCGTGCGCGGCGCCAACGGCGTGAAGGTGCCCGATTTCGACGTACCGACGGGACTGCGGGTCTCCGGCAGCAGCCGCCAGCAGAGCTTCGCGTGGGTGAACGGACGGGCCTCGGTGGAGAACGAATTCCTCTACGACCTCATGGCAGTCGAGGTCGGACATTACGAGATCCGGTCCGATCGTGGTCGCGGTGGGCTCGCAGTACTACCGTGGTGGAGTCATCGTTCTCGACGTGAGCGCCACTCCGCCGGCCCTGTCGGGAGGACGCCAGACGCCCGCGACGCTCAGGGTCGAGGTGCAGCCGCGCGACCCCTACGTGGGACAGGAATGCGTCCTGCGTGTGCGACTGATCCAGCGCACCTCGTTCGCGGAGGACCCGCAGTACACGCCGCCGACCACGACGGGGTTCTGGACGGATCGTCCCACCGCGCCGGAGTCGTACTACGCCGAGGAGCGCGGCGACCGCGTGCTGGTGACCGAGACCCGCACGCGTCTCTATCCGCTCGCGATCGGCCCCGCCATCGTGGGGACGCCGCGGCGGTCGTGGTCGTGGCCGGCAACGGCGGTGATCCGTTCGGAATGTTCGGCGATCGCCAGGAGATGGTCCTGAGGAGCCCGCCGGTGACCGTGAACGTCAGGCCGCTGCCGCCGGGCGCTCCGCCGGGCTTCGGCGGCGCGGTGGGGCGCTACGAAGCCGCGTGGGGGGCCGACCGCACGCGCACCCCGCGCGACGTCCCGGTAACCTTGCATCTCGACGTGCGGGGACGCGGCAATCTTCCGCTGGTACGGGCCCCGTTGCTCGCGAATCCGGATCTGGAGATCCTGGCGAGCAGCGTCCAGGACAGCCTTCCGGCTCCTGGCAGCGATGGCCCCGGACGCAAGCGGTTCCAGTGGACCGTCATCCCGAGGCGGGAAGGTGCCATCGAGATTCCACTTCCCCGCTCGCCTGGTTCGAGCCCGGTTCCGGCGCCTATCGCTGGGCGAGCGGAAGCGCGGTCCGAATCGACGTCGACCCGCCGGCGCTGTCGGCGGGATCCAATCCCGACGCCGCGTTCCCGCGAACCTTCTCGGATCATCCCGCGCGTCCCGGTTCGCGCCCGCCGATTCCGTGGGGATTCGCGGTGGCTGGCATCGCTCTGGGCGGAGCGATCCGCCTGTGGAGACGCAAGCCGCGAGCGTCGGCCAACCACACCGAGGCGCGGGCCTGGGCGGTGCGACTGCGCGCGGCAGTCGGCGGCGATTTCTGGAGGGCCGCCGAGGAAACCTCGCAATGGCTAGAGACGCACGCGCCGGTCGAGGACGCGGGAGGGGAGGAACGGCGGGAGAGCATCGCGGCCGCGCGCTATGGAGGCGCCGCCGGCGATACGGAGACGGTGCGACGCGAGCTGCTCGCCCGGCTCGCCAGGCTCCGTGGGGGCCGCGCCGATTTCCGCCACGCCTCGCGGCTCTGGCGCTCGCTGGCCTTGGCGGCCGGCCTGCTGGTGTTCTTCGCACCCCGTCCCGGAGCGCCCGTGCCGCCGCGCAGTGTCAGTCGGCCGATCAGGCGGCGCGCCGGGGCGACATCGCCAAGGCTCGGAGCGCGTGGCTGGCGCTGTGGCGAGTCCATGGTGGCGATCCCGGTCTGGCGGCGCGACTGGCGTGGGCGCACGACCAGGCGGGTGAGGTCGGGCGTGCAGCACTCTGGGTGTTGCGAGGCGAGCTGGTCGAGGCGCGTGATCCGAGCCTCCGCTGGGTGGAAGAGCGCGTGCGCGAGGCGGGGGGCTTGATTGGGGCCGCCGCCCCGCGCGCTGGCCGGTCCGGCAGATCGAATGGAGCTTGGGGGCGTTCGCCTTCGGGCTGACTGGAATGCTCGCCTGGGGTCGGGGTGCCCTGGCTCTCGGCTGCCTGGCTCTGGCCTTCGGGACTTCCGTGGTGGAACCGATCCAGGGCTGGCGAGCGCGCAGCTCCGGCGAAGCCGTCGTGCTCTCCGCGTCTGGGCTCCAGGGCTCGGACGTGGAGCTCGAGCCCGGCCAGCTCGTGATTGTGCGCCGACGCGAGGGGATCGCGTCCGAGTCGCGGCCGGACGCGTCGTCGAAGGCTGGGTGCCGGCTGGGGCGGTCGCTCAGGTCACCGCTCCGCCCGAAGGAGAGGGTTGAGTCGTGACCCGGATCGTCGTGTTGCTGGCTCTGCTCTCGTCCTGGCTCGACTTCGACGTGAGGATCCAGGAGGTCGTCCAATCCCATCGACGTCCGGTGCTGGAGGCGCCCATGCAATGGGCAAGCGGGTTCGGCAAGCCACCGATCGTCCTGGGAGGTTTGCTGGCTTTGGCGATCTTCGGTGGGCCGAGCGGCGTCGAGACTGCGCGTTACGCGATTCTCGTGCTGATTCCCACGAACGTCATCGTCGAAGTCACTAAGCGGATCACACATCGAACTCGACCCGACGGCGAGAGCAAGGGTTCCAACGCCGCGTTCCCGTCGAGCCATGCCGCCAATTCCTTCGCGCTCGCGTGGGTTCTATGGAGGCGGTGGCCGCGCGCCGGTTTGTTACTCTTCTCATGTGCAGCGCTGGTGGCATATTCGCGGATCTACCTCAACCGGCACTTCTTCTCGGACGTGTTAGTCGGTGCCCTGGTGGGCCTTGTGTGTGGATGGCTGGTCGAGGCTGTGCTCAAACGCCGCGCCGAGGCGGCACGCACCAGGACGGAGTCCATCGCGAATCGGTGACCGCTGGTCGATCTTCTGATACTGTGGTCGGCAGTGGAGGTACGGATTCGCATGGCAGTCGGAACGGCTCCCCGGATACGACCTCTCGCTCTGCATCCACGATCTGAAGTCGAAGAAGAAAGATGCGGCGCTCGCCGAGATGGCCTCCGCGGCCATCGTGGCGGGAATCGCCAGCGAGGGCTCGCTGCTCCTCGAGTCCCTCAGGATGCGTGAGCGTCTGGGCGGCACCGCCATTGGGAAAGGAGTCGCGCTCCCACATGCCCGTTCGGTCACGGTCTCTCAGGGAAGAATCCTCGTGGCGCGCGCGCCGCGAGGCATCGACTGGTCGGCGGCCGATCAAGCGCCCGTGCAGCTGGTTCTCATGATCCTGGCGCCCGCGGAGTGGTCGGACGAAGCCTTCCACGCCCTGATGGGAAGAGCGGGAGCCACGGCCCGACTTCAGCGCACTCGGCAGAAGCTGCTCGCCGCTCCTTCCGTTGAGGGCCTGGCGTCCGTGTGGCGCGAGGCGATGGCATGAACGCTCACGACGCGATCGTGGTGCTCGCCGATGTCGATGCCATGATTCGCGAGGCGCAGGGGGCACAGTCGCGCACCAGGCTCAAGAAGCTCGGCTTCAGTCTCGATGGCCTGCCGCGGCTGGTCTCGGCGCGCGCCCGACTGGCCGAGGGCATCGACCGCCGCTGGACGCTGGCCTACGAGCGGGCGCGCCAGCGTTACGGCCGGGCGGTCGCGGCGGTCCGCGAACGGGTCTGTTCCGGGTGCTTCGTGACGCTGCCGACGATCGCGCGACCTCGCGAGCGCGACGGAGGATCCCTCCAGGTCTGCGAGTCCTGCGGGCGGATCCTGTACTGGACCTGATCCGGGCGCTGCCTCGTCCCGCCCGCGGCTGGCTATCCTCCTCGAGACTGGGTCTCGGAGGATGAGCATGTTCTTTGACCGGTCCGCGCGAACCCTCGCGGCACTGCTGTGTCTCTTCGCGTGTGGCTGCAGCGTCGCGCGCGAGATCCCATCCAGCGAGTATGCCGCGCAACCAGAGCGCCACGATGTGAAAGTCGTGACGCGCCCGGCGAGAAGTACGAGTTCGATCGTGCCCGGATCGCGGCCGATAGCCTCTATGGCTACCAGTCGGTGGACACGGGAGGCGCGTTCGAGGAATACCGGATCGTGAACATCGGTCTCGACCAGGTGGTGCGTCTGTCGGTGCGTGGCGTCGATTGGTATCGCACCGGGCTGATTGCCGGCGTCGCCGCGGCGGCCGTGCTCGCGGCGGTGCTCTCGCAACAGGGCAAGGGATCCGGTGGCGATTCGGGCGGCGGTGACTGCGGCGGCCGGCCCTGTCCCTAGGGTTTCAAGGAATGCGTCGCCCACGCCGCGAGCGCCGCGCCCAGGAGATCGGCGATCAGATCGCCGCGGTCGAAGCGTGGGTCCAGCCACTCCTTGATCAGACCGAGTGAGATCGCCGTGGCCGCGGCGGCCGCGAGCTCCTCGGTGACGAGACCTGCCGCGAGACCGGACGCGAACGCCAGCGACACGTGCTGAGCCAGATCGGCGCGAAGCGCCCGGTGGGTGCTCGGGGAGCGCGGCGCGCGCGAGCACGGAATCGGGGGCGGCCGCCGACGCGGACGCCGTATCGGGCGGCGCGGATTCGTCCGAGCCGGATGCGGCCTCGACCGGAGTGATCGCCGTCGCGATCGCGAGCGCGGCGGCTGTGAGCGCGCCCCGAGCCCGGCGTAGGGATCGATGGCATCATGACCCGCTGGCTCGACAACTGGTTCAAGGGCTCTGCCTCCGCCGCGGCCGATCGCGCCGCGCGCATCCTGCGCGCGCACGCGTGGTCTCCCGCGCTGCTCGACCTCCTCGGCCGCATCGCGGCCGGAGGGGCACCGTGCGCTCCTGGTCGGCGGCACGGCGCGCGACCCGCTGCTCCGGCGCCCGGACCAGGGACGGTACGACGTCGCCACCGATCTGCTCCCGCAAGCCGTGACCGGCGCTTCGCGCGCGTCGAGCCGATCGGTTTCGAGCACGGCACCGTGTTGATCCTCGAGGCCGGCCTCGAGATCGAGTGCACCACCTTCCGGCGCGAGGGAGCCTACTCCGACGCGCGCCGCCCCGACCAGGTGCTCGTTCACCTCGCGATCCCGCTCGAGGATCTCGACGCGCCGCGACCTGACCGTGAACGCGCTGGCGTTCGACCCGGCGAGCGGCACGCTCCTCGATCCGCACGGGGAGCGCTCGACCTGCGAGCGGCGGGTGCTGCGCGCGGTGGGCGATCCGCTCGCGCGCTTCCGCGAGGACGCGCTGCGGCCGATCCGCGTGGCACGTCTGGCTGCGACGCTCGAGATGGAGCCGGACCCGGCACTGCGCGGTGCGCTGCGCGCCGCGCGGATACCGGAGAACGGAGTCCGCATTGCCGCGCTGTCGGCCGAGCGGGTGGGCGACGAGCTGGACCCGCCTGATGGCCGCGCCGCGTGCCCTCCGCCGGCATCGAGCTGCTGCGCGAGGCGGCGCTGCTCGACCTGTGGATGCCCGAGCTGGCGCGCTGTCGCGGGGTTCCCCAGAACCGCTTTCACGCGTACGACGTGTATTTCCACAGCCTGTACACCTGTGACGCGGCGCCCCCGGACAAGCCGGTGCGTGCGCTGGGCGGCGCTGCTGCACGACATCGGCAAGCCGGATACCCGCGTGGTCCGTGACGGCGAGGGCACCTTCTACGAGCATCAAGTCGTCGGAGCGGATCTCGCCGATCGCCTGCTGGAGCGGCTCCGCATGCCGCTGGCGTTGCGCGAGGCGGTCGTCCACCTCGTCCGCGAGCACATGTTCGAGTACCGCCCGGAATGGAGCGACGGAGCGGTGCGCCGTTGGCTGCGGCGAGTCGGGACGGATCACGTCGCGGACCTCTTCGATCTGCGGATCGCCGACGCGCTCGGCAACGGATTGCGGGGTTTCCCGCACAACCTGGAAGCCATGCGTCGCCGGATCGCGCGCGTGCTCGCGGAGTCGCGCGCGCTCACCGTCGGCGATTTGGCGGTGGACGGCCGCGACGTCATGCAGGCGTTCGAGATCGGCCCGGGCCGCGCGGTCGGGGAAAGCCTCGAGAGGCTGCTGCAGGAAGTGCTCGACCGACCCGGAGCTCAACACGCGTGAGCAATTGCTCGCGCGCCTGCATCGAATGGCGCGCGGGCCGCGGCCAGAAATCTTGACACCTTTCGTCGGGCCCTCGTATCCTGCGGCCCGCAAAGGAGTGGGGCTCTCCTTCCTGCCCCACGTCGAGGCCCGTGGCTTCGATGTCCGCAGTCCAGAGACCGGTGCGGCGCGAGCTGGCGCGGGTGCAGACGCATCTCCGCGAGCTGTTCCGCACGCCCATCCCGATCCTCAACCAGGTCGGGGGCCACGTGCTGGCCACCCGCGGGAAGAAGTTCCGTCCGACGCTGCTGCTGCTGACCGGCGCGCCTGCGCGGCCACCTCGGGCGCGATGCGGTGCTGTGCGCCGCCGTGGTCGAGATGGTGCACGCGGCGGCGTTGATCCACGACGACTCGGTGGACCGCAGCGACCTGCGTCGCGGAGTGCCCACCGTGAACGGCCTGTGGACCGACGAGATGGCGATCATCATGGGCGATTACCTGTACGCCCAGGCCATGACGCATGCTGGTCCAGAACAAGTTCGACACCGCGATGGCGATCATGGCGCGCGTGGTGACCGAGATGTCGTGCGGCGAGGCGCTCGAGTTCCAGTATGCGCACGAGCTCGCGGTGACCGAGGCGCAGTACGACGAGCTGATCCGCGCGAAGACCGGCTCCCTGATCGGGGCCGCCACCGAGATCGGCGCCGGCTTGAACGGCGGGCGGCTCCGATCTCGATCGGCGCTCGCGCTACCGCGCTGTTCGGCGAGAAGGTGGGCGTGGCGTTCCAGATCGTCGACGACCTGATCGATTACCTCGGGCGATCCCGAGATCACCGGCAAACCGGTCGGCGCTGATCTCGCCGAAGGCAAGGTGACGCTGCCGCTCATCGCCGCGCTGCGCAACGCCACCGAGGCGCGACCGCCGGCGCGCTCACCGCGCTGGCCGGACGCAAGCGCTGGACCTCGGCCCAATGGCTCCAGCCTCAAGGATCTGGTCGAGAGAGCCGGCGGCTTCGATTACGCGCGACGGCGCGCGCGCGGTGCTCGGAGACGAAGCGCGGCGCACTCTGGACGGTGAGCCGCGAGGCGCCGGCTCGTCGAGCGCTGGACGAGGCCATCGACTATGCCGTGCAACGGGACCGCTGAAACGCGCGCGCACGCGTCTGACCGTCACCTCGCCCCGCTCTGACGAAGCCGCGAGCCCATCGTCTGCTCGCAGCGCCGCGGCCGGCGCCGCGCTCTCCAAGAAGGCGGAGGACCTGGTCGCGCTCGACCTGCGCGACCTGGACGGGGTGGCAGACTACTTCCTGATCTGCTCGGCTCAGCAGCGATCTGCAGGTCAAGGCCATCGCCGAGGCGGTGGAGGACAAGCTGCAGCGAGCACGGCACGAGCCCGTGGCACGTCGAGGGTCAGCGAGAGCCGGCGCTGGGTACTGCTCGACTACGTGGAGTTGGTGGTGCACGTTTTCCATCGACCGACGACCCGCGAGTACTACCTGCTCGAACGGCTGTGGGGCGACGCGCGAAAGGTGGATCTTGGTCTGGATCGAACTGACTGAGGGCCTGCGGAGGCGCTCGAGACGGTCGGCCTCTGCACGCCCGAACGGCCTCGCGCGGCTCGAGACTGTCGATCCCGCGCGATCCGAGTCACGGCGACTGGACCACCAACCTGGCGATGGTGCTGGCGCGCGAGGCGCGAAGCGCCCGCCCCGCGCGCTGGCCGAATCGCTGGCCGCGGCGTTCCCGCGCGACGCGCACCTGTTCGAGTCGGTCGAGGTCGCCGGCCCCGGCTTCCTCAACTTCCGCTACGCGCCGCAGTTCCTCGCCGCGCTGCCGGCGCGCATCCGCGCCGCGCCGTGCGGCGTTCGGTCGATCCGCGCGCGGCGCGGGCGTGGCGTGCTGGTCGAGTACGTGAGCGCCAACCCGACCGGCCCGCTCAACGTCGTCAGCGCGCGCGCGGCGGCGGTGGGCTCGACCCTGGTGCGGCTGCTGAACGCGCGTCGGCTATCACGCCGCACGGGCGAGTTCTACGTCAACGACGCGGGCGGCCAGGTGGAGCTTCTCGGAGAATCGATGGCGGCGCGGTTCGCCGGAGCGGATCGGCGTCGCGCGTCCGTTTCCCGAGCAGGGCTATCGCGGCGCGTACGTCGCCGACGCTCGCCGCCGAGCTACCGGAAGCGGAGGCGCGCGCCGCGCTGGGCGGCCCGACGCGGCCGCGTGGTTCCGCGACCAGGCGCTGGAGCGGATGGTGGCGTGGCAGCGCCGCGACCTCGCCGCACTACGGCGCCGAGTTCGCGCGCTGGTTCCGCGAGTCGGAGCTGCATGCATCGGGACGCGGTGAGCGACACGCTCGCGGCGCTCGAGGCGCGCGGCATGATCTACCGCGCGAAGCAGCCCGAGAGTGGCGCCGACGATCGCCGCGATCGAGCGCGAGGAGGAGCCAGGCGACGTGGGCGAAGCCGACCTTCCTGCGCACGTCGCGCTTCGGCGACGACACGGATCGCGTGGTGGTGCGCGAGCAACGGCGTGCCGACCTACCTGCTGCCCGATGTCGCCTACCACCGTGACAAGCGCGCCCGTGGGTTCCGCCACGTGATCGATCTCTGGGGACCGGATCACCACGGTTACGTGCCGCGGATGAAAGCCGCGCTGCTGGCGCTCGGGACTCGAGCCCGACTTCCTCGAGGTGCTGATCGTGCAGCAGGTGAATCTGCTCGTCGGGCGGCGCAGCCGGTGACGATGAGCAAGCGGGCGGGAGAATTCATCACGTTGCGCGAGCTGATCGACGAGGTCGGGGCCGACTGCGCCAAGTTCTTCTTCCTGCTGCGCTCGACCAGCGCCCACCTCGATTTCGACCTCGATCTCGCCAAGCGCCAGAACGACGAGAATCCCGCGTACTACGTGCAATACGCGCACGCGCGGATCGCCTCGATCCTGCGCTTCGCGGCGGAACGCGGGCTCACGCCCGCAGTGCGGCGGCGGCCGGCGCCTCGGCGAACGGCGGATCGCTCTATCCGGCGGCCGAAGAGCGCGCGCTGCTGCGCAAGCTCGCCGCGTTCCCCGAGGTGGTGCGCGGCGCGCGCGCTGGCGCGCGAGCCACATCGGCTCCCGACCTACCTCATGGAGACGGCGGCGGAGTTCCATCGCTTCTATCACGCGTGCCGTGTGGTGTCCGAAGACACGGAGCGCTCGCGGGTGCGGCTGAGCTGGCGGATGCGGCACGTCAGGTGCTGCACAACGGTCTCGCGCTCATGGGGGTCACAGCGCCCCGAGCGTATGGATCGTGTGGACCCGACGCCGTGAACCCGATCCCTGGTGGTGGGATCCGTGGCGCTGGATTCCGTGCGCACGCCGTTCGGCGAGGCCGAGGAGGCGCTCGGCGGCTCCGCGTCGTACTTCGCGTTCTCGGCCAGCCATTTCGCTCCGGTGCGCATCGTCGCGGTGGTGGGCGACGATTTTCCTGCGGCGCACCGGGAGCTGTTCGATCGCCGCGGCGATCGACCTGAGCGGACTCGAGACGGCTGGTGGCCGCACGTTCCGCTGGCGCGGCGAATACGCTGCCGAGCTGGGCCACGCGCACACGCTCGAGACCCAGCTCAACGTGTTCTCGAGCTTCCATCCCCGGCTCGACCGACCACCACCGCGCGAGCCCGTTCGTGTTCCTCGCCAACATCGATCCCGAGCTGCAGATCGAAGTGCTGGACCAGATGCGAGACGCCGCGTCTCACCGTGTCGGACACCATGAACTACTGGATCGCGCGCAAGCCCGAGCGGGTGCTGGACGTCCTGCGCCGCGTCGACGTCGCCGCTGCTCAACGAGGAGGAAGCCCGCGCGCTGTCGGGCGAGACCCAGCTGGTGCGAGCGGCTGCGCAGCTGGTCGGGCTGGGCGGCAAGGCGGTGATCGTCAAGAAGGGAGAGCACGGCTCCCTCTACGCCACGCAAGGACGAGCTGTTCGTCACCCCCGCCTACCCGGTGACGGGCCTCCAGGACCCCACCGGGGCAGGAGACTCCTTCGCCGGCGGATTCCTGGGGTGGCTCGCGCGCGCCGGCCGCGTGGACGCCGATTCGAGGCGGCAGGCGATGGCCTACAGGGCGGCCATGGCTTCCCTGGCCATCGAGGCGTTCAGCCCGGCTCGCCTCATCGCCGCCCAGCCGACGGAGATCGCCGATCGGGTCTCGACCCTCCACCGCATGGTGGAGTTCAGGCTGGAATCTTTCTCGAAATGAGATCGCCGATGACCGAAGTGTCATGACTATGCTAAGGTCAATGACCACAGTACGAAGCATCGATTGAGGAGGCCTATCCTGAGCTTGGATACCGGCAAGTCGAACTGGGTCGCCGACGTCGAACTCGCCATCGAGTCGCTGAGAGACGTCGCGAGCGCCAGGGTTCAGGTCGAGGGGATGCGATCACGGAGATCCACGTCCTCTCGAAATCGAATCGTTCGCCCAAGCAGATCGTGCGCGACGTTCAGAGCGTCCTGATCAACTTGCTGAATCGCACCATCGATTACCGCAAGGTCTCGGTGGCGTATCTCTCGGCCGAGGCGCGCCCCGCATCGTCCAACGGGAACCCCTCCGCCGGCGATCGGCGTGAACCATCGGAGCCCGCGCGGGAGGCCGAGCGGCCCGATCCCGTGCGCGTCTTCACCCCGCATCGGAGCCGGAGCTCGTCTCCCAGTCCGGGTCGTTCGAGCGTGAGGCCCCCGCCGAGCGCGACCGCCACGACATGGCGACGGATGCGACGATCCTCGAGCGTATGCGCTTCGGCGGCGTCAATCTGTTCGTCTCGGGCTCGCGCACGCAGGCCCAGGTGGAGCTGCGCTGGCGAGGGCTGCCGCGACTCGGGAGCGCCTCGGGCTGGAGCACGCGCGCGAGCGCGCACCGCCTGATCGCGCAGGCGACCCTGGCGGCGGTGCAGGAGTTCCTCGAGCAGGAGCTGGCGATCGCCGTGCAGGACGTGGCTTTCTTGAGGCTTGGCAAGAGGCCGGGCGGTGGTGGTATCGCTTTCCTGCTGATCGAGCGACGGGAACAGTTGCTGATCGGCAGTTGCGTGGTGGAGCAGGATCTTCAGCAAGCCGTGGTTTGCGCGACGCTCGCCGCACTGGAACCGGCTGGTGGCGACCCTGCGACCCAAGCAGCCCACCGAGTATGTTTTGAGACCGACATCTGCAACGTAGGAGGAAGCGGAGCGAAGTCCAAAAGCGTAGCGACCCACCGCACGGGTAGTCCTACCCGCTACGGAATCACGAACGCCGAAGGAGGTGGGTCTCCATGGACTTCGAGATGATCCTCGAGCTGATCGACCTGTTTACGAAGGCCGGTTGGTAAGGCAAATCTCACCCCAAAGGTGAGGTTTAGCAGTCTCCGAAAGTAGATGTCGGTCTCGTTTCATTCGCCCCGCCCCAACCCGCTCCCCGCACCGGACGCATGATCGTTGAGCGCGCCGCCACTGCGAGTGCCTCTCTCTGTCCAGCGTCTATGAGGACGTGATGCGTTATCGCGATGCCGGGGTGGACATCGCGCGCAGCGACGCCGTGAAGGAAGCGATTGGCGCGCGCGTGAGGGAGACGTGGAGTCCTGCGGTCCGACCGCTTCCGGGCGGCTTTGCGGGCGTCATGGACTGGCCGGCGGGATCGCCATTGCTCGCCGCGACGATGGACGGGGTGGGCACCAGCTGCACCTCGCCCTCGAGGCCGGCCGCGTCGCCGACGCGGCGGCGGACCTCGTCTATCACGGCGCCGACGATCTGCTGGTCCACGGCGCGCGACCCATCGCCTTCCTCGATTATGTCGCGCAATCGCGCCTCGATGCCGCAGTGGTGGGCGCCGCGATCGAGGGCCTGGTACGCGCGTGTCGCGAGGTTGGCGCGGCGCTGCTCGGAGGCGAGACGGCGGAGATGCCCGGACACGTATCTTCCCGGCGTGGTGGACATCGCCGGCTGCATGCTCGGCGCGGTGATGCCACAGAGCCTGCTCGAGTCTCTGCGGCGACGCCCGGCGATCACATCTTGGTCTGGCGTCCAACGGACTCCACACCAACGGCTATTCCCTGGCGCGCAGGATCCTCGCGGCGTCGGGCCTCGATCTCTCCAACCGGCTCCCGGGCGGCGCCGGAGTGTCGATCGGCGACGCGCTGCTGGCGTCGCACCGCTGGTACGGTCCGGCACTCGCGCCGCTGATCGAGCAGCGCCGGGTCCGCGCGCTCGCGCACGTCACCGGCGGTGGGATCGGCGGCAATCTGGTGCGGTGCTTCCCGATGGCGCCCAAGCGATCGTGGATCCGTCGGCATGGCCGCGACCGGCGGTGTTCCAGTGGCTCATGGAAACGGGAAAGGTCCCCGAAGGCGACGCCCGACAGGCGTTCAACCTGGGTATCGGCATGATCGTAGTGTGTGCGCCCGAGGAGGCCGGACGGAATCATGGCCCACCTCGAGCGCGCTGGGGAGCGCGCGTGGCGGATCGGCGAAGTGGTTGCCGGCATCCGCGGCGTGGAATGGAAATGAGGCGCGGCGTCGCTGATCCGCGGGACGCCGAGTGCGGCGATCGAAAGATCGGGGAGGGGGAGGGGATGGAACGTGCTCCGCGCGAGTCTATCTATGAAGGGGACGATGTGGGTCGGGCGCTCGAGCCGCTGTGGGGAGACTCGGCCGCCTGGGTGGAGATCAAGGTCGATCTCGCTGCGCGTCGCGAGAAGCGAGCTTCCGGTCTTGCTGTTGGGCGAGACCGGCACCGGCAAGGAACTGGTGGCGCGCGCGATTCACGGGCTGAGCCGTCGCGCGGCGCGCGGTCGTTCGTGGCCATGAACTGCGGCGCCACCCCCGACAGCGCTGATCGAGAGCGAGCTGTTCGGGCACGCCGCGCGGCGCGTTCACCGGCTCGGTGGGCGAGCGGCGCCGGTCTGTTCGAGGCCGCCGATCAGGGGCACGCTGTTCCTCGACGAGATCGGCGACGCCAGCCCGCTGCTGCAGATGAAGCTGCTGCGCGTCCTCCAGGAGGGCGAGGCGCGACGCGTCGGCGACACGCGCACTGCGGCGCGTCGACGTGCGGATCGTCGCCGCCACCCATCGCGCGCTGGAGCGGAATCTCGACGGCGCCGCGTTCCGGGCCGACCTGTTCTACCGGCTGAACGCGGTGCGCCTGCGCCTGCCGCCGCTGCAGCGAGCGCGGGCAGCGACGTGGTCCTGCTCGCCCGGCACTTCCTCGAGCGCGCGGCGCGCGCCGTCGGCGCGCGAGCCGCTCGAGCTCTTCCGAGCCTCGTCGCAACGGCTGCTGCGCTACCACTGGCCCGGCAACGTCCGCGAGCTCGCCAACGGCTGCGCCTTACGCCGTGCGCGTGGCCGGCGCGCGCGGCACGGTGGGCCCGAGCACTGGCCCGACGGCCCGTCGCCGAGCAGTCAGCTCGGCGCGCGCGGCCTCCATGCCGAGACACGCGCGCTCGAGGAACGCCGGCTGCGCGAGGCGCTGATGCGCACGCGCTGGAACAAGTCGCGGGCGGCGCGCTCGCTGGGACTCTCGCGTCAGGGCCTGCTGAAGAAGCTGCGCCGTTACGGGCTCGCCGCCGAGGCGATGCGCCCGACGCCGATGGCGCCATCGATGAAACTCCGTGGCGTTCGCTGACGGTCTTCCAGAGCGCGTACCTAGACTGCGCGCCCCTGATCGAATCCGGAGGGCGAGCTGCGTGGCGAAGAAGACGCTGGCGTGTCGGGCTGGTGGGCGTCGGCGCGGCCGCGCAGATCAACCACATCCCGGCGCTCAAGAAGACCGAGGACGTCGAGCTGGTGGCGCTCTGCGACCGCGATCCCGAGAAGGCCGCGCGCGTCGCGCAGAAGTTCCAGGTGCCCGCGTCGGCACGCGCGGCTCGACGAGCTGCTCGCCGACGACGTCGATCGACGCGATCGACATCTGCACGCCCAACTTCCTGCACGCGCCGATGGCGACCGCGCGCGCTCGAAGCCGGCAAGCACGTGCTGTGCGAGCGCCCGCTGGCGCGCAGCGCCGCCGAGGCAGCGGCAGATGGTGCAAGCGCCGCGCGCAAGGCCGACCGCGCGCTGATGTGCGCGGTGCAGCACCGCTTCCGCGCCGACGCCGCAGCTGCTGCGCACCTTCGTCGACAAGGGCGATCTCGGCGAAATCTTCTACGCCAAGGCCGGCTGGCTGCGGCAGCGCACCGAATGGGACTCCGACGAGTGGCGCCGCGCAGAAGCGCGAGTCGGGCGGCGGCGTCGTGCTCGACCTCGGGCTTCCAGATGCTCGACCTGTCGCTGTGGGTGCTGGGCAGTCCCAAGGTGGAGTCGGTGACCGCCAGCGTCCACCGCCGGCGCAAGGGCGAGGTCGAGGACAGCGCCACCGCGTTCCTCAGGCTCGGCGACGGGCGCCACGCTGACGCTCGAGCTCACCTGGGGCCTGCTCATGGAGAAGGACTTCGCCTACCTCAACCTGTTCGGCTCGGGCGGCGCGGCGCTGCTCAATCCGTTCCGCGTCCACAAGGGCATGCACGGGACGCTGGTGAACGTGACGCCCGACGCTCGATACGCTGCGCAACCAGTACAAGCAGTCGATGGAAGCGCAGATCGCGCACTTCGCCGAGGCGCTGCGCAAGGGTCAGAGGCCGATGGGCGACGCCGAGGAGATCCTGCCGGTGATGGAGCTGATGGACGCGATCTACCGCTCGGCCGAGCAGGGCAAAGAGGTGAAGCTCGGTTGAGCGTCCTCTCGCGGCTGGCCCTGCTGTCCGGAATCGCTGCTGGGCGTTGCCTTCCTCGGCGCGGGCCTCGGCGCGCTCGGCCTGGTCGGCGCTCGTGCCGCTGCTCGTCGCGCTCGACCGCGCCGCGGCGCGCGGCGCGACCGATCCGCTCGGCGCTCTGGATCGGCTATCGCGTTCGGATTCGTCTTCTTCCTCCTGTCGGTACGCACTGGATCGCGCCTCCTGTCCGACGTGGCGATCACGGTGCCGTGGCTCAAGTATCCCGGCGTGGGTGGCGGCCGCGGCCTACCTGGCGATCTTTCCAGCAGTGACGTGCGGTCTCGCCGGTCTGGCTGCGCGCGCCGCTCGCGCGCGTCGCTGGCCCTCGCTTTCCCGCTGGCCTGCGTGGTGGTCGAGGAGCTGGCGCGGCTCCGGCGAGCTCGGATTCCCGTGGTTCCAGGCCGGCTACACGCAGTACGGCTTCGCGCCCTCATCCAGATGGCGAGCCTCGGCGGCGTGACGCTGGTGACGGCATGGATCGCTGGTCGTGAACGTGCTCGCCTGGCGGCTCTGGCGCCGCGCTCCGCCGCGGCCCGAAGCGCTCGCGCGGACTGGCGATCGCGGGCGTGGCGCTCGCGCTCGCTGTTGCCGTGGGCTCTGGGGACTCGAGGTGCTCGCGGCGGCGCCGAAGCGCCAGGACCGGCCGGTGGTCGCGCTGGTGCAGGGCAACATCGCCGGCGAGATCAAGTGGGCGGGACATCACCAGCGCGAGATCCTGGCGCAGTTCCTCGAGCTCTCCGATCGGGCGATGCATGCGCCCACGCCGCCGCGATTGATCGTGCTGGCCGGAGACGGCGACCGGCAGCTATCTGCGGCGGCAGGTGGATCCGGCGGTCGAGGTCGCCCGCTTCACGACGAGTCGCCGCGTTCCTCTGTTCGCCGGCTTCGCCGATTTCGCCTTCGATTCCTCGGCGGTGTGGTCGTTATTACAACGCCGCCGGCATGTTCCTGCCGGATGGCACGCATCGGACCGGTGTACGCCAAGCGCCACCTCGTGCCGCTTCGGCGAACGCATGCCGTTCCAGCGCTGGTTCCCCCAGCTCGGCAAGATCGAGCTGGGCCAGGCCGGAGTGGACGCCGGGACGCGAGGGCGTCCTGTTCCCAGGTCCGGGCGGACGCTTCGGCTGTCTGATCTGCTTCGAGTCGATCTTTCCCGATCTCGCGCGCGATGACGTGCGGCGCGGCGCGCGCTGGCTGCGTCAACGTCACCAACGACGAATGGTTCGGCCGCAGTGTCGCGACTCGAGCAGCACGCGGCCATGGCGATCTTCCGCGCGGTCAGAGAACCACGTGCCGCTGGCGCGCTGCGCCAACACCGGGCTGACGTTGCTCGGTGGACGCCAACGGCCGCGTGGTGGATCGGCTGCCGATCGTGGAGTCCGGCGTGCTGATCCACGCCTTGCCGCCGCCGGGACTGCCCACGCTCTACACGCGCATCGGCGACTGGCCCGGAGCCCTCGCGCTCGTCATCGCTCTGGTGTTGCTGTGGCCGGCGCGGAAGCGCGCATCGCCGACCCGCGCGCGTTGACAGTCCCGCTCGCCCCTCTTGGGATCGCGTTTCATCCACCATCGCCGACCCCAGCCAGGAGCAACGCCAGCGTTGTCCCGCGTGAGGCGCGTGCCATGAGCCATTCCCGTGGCCGTTCTCGGGGCCACCGGACTGGTCGGGCGCACCATGCCCTCGCCATTCTGGAGGAGCGACGGTTCCCCGTGCGCGAGCTGAGACTCGCTCGCCAGCGATCGATCCGCGGAGCCGATCGCTGGCGTTCGCGGGCGGCTCGCACGCCGGTGGGCTCCGGTGAGCGCCGAATCCTTCGCCGGCATCGACCTCGCGGTGTTCACGTTGCGCCAACGCGGTGAGCAGCGATCTGGGCCCCATCGCCGTGCGAGCATGGCGCGCTGTGGTGGACTGCAGCAGCGCGTTCCGCTACCAGCGACGACGTGCCGCTCGTGGTGCCGGAGGTCAACGGCGAGCGCCTGGACGCGCATCTGCGGCTGGTCGCCAATCCGAACTGCTCGACGATCGCCATCGTGATGGCGCTGGCTCCGCTCGCGCAGCGGTCGGACTCGAGCGCGTGCGGGTCGCCACCGTACCAGTCGGTGTCGGGGGCGGGCGGCGCGCGCGCTCGAGGAGCTGGAGCGCGGCGTGCGCGGCGCGGGCTCGACGGCGACCCGCCGCCGCGCGCGGGCGGTGATCCTCCGTTCGCCTTCAACGTGGTGCCGCAGATCGATCGCTTCGAGGACAACGGCTACACGCGCGAGGAGATGAAGATCGTGTGGGAGACGCGCAAGATCCTGGATCTGCCCGACCTGGCGGTGACGGCCACGGCGGTGCGTGTCCCGGTGCGCGTCGGTCACGCAGCCGCGCTCCACGTGAGCGCTGCGGCGGCCGATGGTCGCCCGCCGAGGCGCGGAGCGACTGGGCGGCGCCGCCGGGCGTCGAGGTGGTCGACGAGCCGGCGCGCGCATCGTTACCCCACGCCGCTCGTCGGGAGCAGGACGCGACGCGGTGCTGGTGGGGCGCGCTCGCCACGACCTCGACGATCCACGCGGGTTGTTGTTCTTCGTGGTCTCCGGACAACCTGCGCAAGGGCGCCGCGACCAACGCGCGGTGCAGATCGCCGAGCGACTGGTCGGCGTGACGCTCACGCCGCTCGCGCGGACGGGGAGGCGAGCGATGACGGAGTCGCGCGCGAACCGCGCTGACAAGCGCCGCGCCGCTCCTGGTCGGCACGATGATCGGATCGCTGGTGGCCGGGCGGATCGAGACCGGACTCTTGTGTCTGGGGATCGCGGTGGCCACCGGCGCGGTGGTCGGCGCGCGATGGCCCGCGCGCCGCTGGACCTTCACCGTGGGTGTCAGCATGGTCGTGGGCTGGGTCCTCAATCTCTATCTCACCCCCGGGCGCTCCGCTCCCGGCGTCCTGGCCGCGGGTGCTGGGGCAGACGCCGACGCGGGATGGCGCGCTGCTCGGACTGCTCCTGGCGTTGCGTCTTGGCGGCGCAGTCACGGCGCTTCAGGGCCTGCGCGCTGTGTGGCCAGGCGAGCGCGCCGCCGACGCTCTGGCGCGCTGGTTGTCGCCGCTACGAGCGGGTACGGGTCCCGGTGCGCGAGATCGCGCGCGATGGTGGGACTCTCGTTGCGATTCGCGCCGTTACTGGAGCGCGAGGCGCGCCGTATCCGGCGCGTCCAGGATCTGCGGGCGGGACGACCGCCGCGCGGCATGCGGGAGTGGCTGCAGCGCCGACGCGCCGCGGCGGTGCCGACGCTGGTGGGCGCGCTCGAGCGCGCCGAGCGCACGGCGCTGCGCGTTGGAGGCGCGCGGCTATCGAGGTCGGCCGTTCGCGGCCAGCCGCCGAGAATCGGTCGCTCGGCGCGTGGCGGCGATCGCGGGATGGAGCGTCGCGGGGGTGGCGTTGCTGTGGAGAGGATGAGTCGGTGCGACCTCGCGGATCGACGTGGCCTACGACGGCACCGCGTTCCATGGATGGCAGGACGCAACCGCGACCTGCGCACGGTCCAGGGCGTGCTCGGAGGAAGCGCCTGGCGTTCGTGCTGGGGAAACCGTGAGGATCGTGGGAGCGGGACGGACCGATGCCGAGGTGCCATGCGCGCGCGGCCAGGTGGCGAGCTTCGTCACCGACGGGCGGCTTCCCATGTCGGCGCTGGTCGCGACTCTGCCGTCGGCGGCTGCCGCACGACGTCGCGGTCACACGCGCCGCGCGAAGCGCCGACGGGGTTCGATGCGCGCCGCTCCGCGGCGCGCGCGCCGCTACTCGTACCGGTTGCTGGATCGACCCGACGTCCTCACCCAGCGCATTGCCTGGTTCCCGCGGCGGCCGCTCGACGCCAACGCGCTGGACGCGGCCACGCGACCGCTCGCCGGCGTGCGGGACTGCTCCGCGTTCCGCGGCGCGCGGCGGCTCGACCACGCGGCACCGAGTGCCGGATCCACCGCGCCGCCTGGCGGCGTTGGGAAGGTGGGCTTCAGCTCGACATCGTCGCGGATCACTTCCTCTACCACATGGTGCGGAACGTCGGTCGGCACCGCGCTCGTCGCCATCCGGTCAGCCCGATCCCGCGCAGCGGCGCGATGCGCGGCCGTGGTGCGCTGCGCGCGATCGCGCCGCAGGCCGGTCCCACGGCGCCGCCTCAGGGGCTGTGCCTGAGGAAGTGTTCTACTCCGGCGGAGGCCGGCGTCGTGAGACGCGAGACTCGCCGCCGCCTTCGCGGTCGGACTCGGGCTCGGCAGCGTCGGTGTCGTGGGCGGCCTCGCGACCGGCACTGCGCACGCCGGCGGCCGCGGCCGATCATCCCGCCTCGCGCCGCAACGCGATCGTCATCGCGCGTCGCAGCAGGTGAGCCCGGCGGTGGTTTCGGTGAGCGTGATCGCGACCCGCGTGGTGCGCAGCGATCCCGTTCGGCGGCATGCCGCACGACGAGTTCTTCGACCGCTTCTTCCCGCGCCATGGAATACCAGCAGCACGTCTCCGGGCTCGGCTCCGGGCGTGATCGTGGACGCCGGCGGGCTGGTCGCTCACCAACGAGCACGTGGTGCGGGACGCCGACGAGGTCAAGGTCACGCTCACCGACGGCCGCCAGCTGTCGGCGCAGGTGCTCGGCGCGACTCGCCGATCTACGACCTCGCGGTGCTCAAGATCGAGGGCACGAAGCTGCCGGTGGCGCCGCTCGGGCGACAGCGACCGACCTGGTGGTCGGGGAGTGGGCGATCGCGATCGGCAGCCCGTTCGGCTACCTGCTCAATGATCCGCAGCCCGACGGTCACCGCCGGCGTGGTGAGCGCGACCGGTCGCGACATCAAGTCCGAGGCCACGAGACGCCGGCGTGTACAAGAACATGATCCAGACCGACGCCGCCATCAATCCCGGGAACAGCGGCGGGCCGCTGGTCAACGCCGACGGCGAGGTGATCGGGATCAACACCTTCATCTTCACGCAGAGCGGCGGCTCGATCGGGCTGGGGTTCGCGATTCCCATCAACCTGGCGAAGCGCGTCCTGCTCGGAGATCCGCACGGCTACGGCCGCGTGCGCATCGCCTGGCCGGGGATGACGCTCCAGCCGGTGACCCCGTTCGTGGCGCAGCGGCTCGGTTTCACCGATCTCGGCGGCCTGGTGGTCTCGAGAGTGGACGACGGCGGCCCGCGCCGCGAGGCGAGCGTCCGCGTGGGCGATCGTGTCCGCAAGGTCAACGGTCAGACGGTGAACTCGCTCGACGACGCGCGACGCGGCATCTACGGCGCCGAGGTGGGAGACCGGCTACGCCTCGCCGTGGAGCGCGTCGGGCGAGACCCTCGACCGTGACCCTCACGCTCGCGGAAGCCCCGCGGAGGACCGAATGATCGCGCGCTACTCGCGCCCCGAGATGGGCCGCGGTCTGGAGCGACGACGCGCCGGCTGGCGCTGCTGGCTCGAGGTCGAGCTGGCGGTGACCGCCGCGCGCGAGACGCGCGGCGCGGCCGGCCAGCACCACGGCAGTGCGCGAGCGCGCCCGCCGGAACCGTGCGCCTGAACGCGGCGCGATGGAAGCCATCGAGGCCGAGGTGCGCCACGACGTGATCGCGTTCCTCTCCATGGTGGCCGAATCGGTGCGACGACGACGCGCGGCGAGCTGCACGTCGGCATGACATCGTCCGGATCGTGCGTCGACACGCGCGCTCGCGCTGCCAGATCGTCGAGGCCGGACGCGTGCTCGCGGCGGACTCGGCGGCGCTGCGCGCGCGCGGCCTGGGATGCTGGCCGCAGCGCCACCGCCGGACGCCGATGGTCGGGCGCACCCACGGGGTCCACGCCGAGCCGATCACCTTCGGCCTCAAGTGCCTGGTGTGGAGCGAAGAGCTCGGACGCGACCAGGCGCGGCTCGCCCGCGCGCTCGACGACTGCCGCGGTCGGCAAGCTCTCGGGCGCGGTCGGGCACGCTGCGCCCATCTCGACCCGGAGATCGAGCGTCGATCGCGCTGCGAGCGCTGGGCCTCACGCCCGAGCCGGTGGCCAACCAGGTGGTGCAGCGCGACCGCCACGCGGCGCTGCTCGGCGCCGCTGGCGGTGCTGGGCGGCACGCTCGAGAAGATCGCCCTCGAGGTCCGCCACCTGCAGCGCACCGAGGTGCGCGAGGCCGAGGAGCCGTTCCGCGAGGGACAGAAGGGCTCTTCGGCCATGCCCCACAAGCGCAACCCGATCCGCTGCGAGCGCGTGTGCGGGCTGGCGCGGCTGCTGCGCGCCTACGCGCGAGCCGCGCTCGAGAACCAGGCGCTGTGGCACGAGCGCGACATCAGCCACTCGTCGGTCGAGCGCGTGATCCTGCCCGACGCGCTTCCTCGGTCGCGGACTTCATGGCTGGCCGAGCTGGCCGGCGTGCTGCGACGGTCTCACGCGTCTACCCTGAGACGCATGCGACGCAACCTCGACGCCGGGGCGGCCTGGTGTGCTCGCAGCGCGTGCTGCTGGCCCTGACCGCCGCCGGGCGTCCCGCGCGACGAGGCTTACCGCATGGTGCAGACGCAGCGCGCCTCGCGGCGCTCGACGGCGGCGGCTCGTTCCGCGCGCTGCTCGAGGCCGACCGCCGGGTGTCCGCGATGCGCTCGGGCGCGAGCGCCTCGCCGTCGTGCTTCGACCTCGAGGCCCGACCTGCGCCACGTGGACGACCTCTTCGCCCGCGCCGCACCGCGGTCGACTGGATGCAGGCGTGACCACCGGGTCGCGCCGCGCCGCCTACACCGCCGAGGAGGCGCGCGATCCCGAGGCGGTGTCGCGGCCGGCTGGCCGGCGCCGCGGCGTGGCGCTCGATCCCGACGAGGTGACGCTGCTGCTCGAGCTGCTCGGCCGCCCGCCGCGCTGGGCCGAGGCGGTGCTGTTCGGCATCCTGTGGAGCGAGCACTGCTCGTACAAATCGACGCGCCACCTGCTCGAGCGCCTGCCGACCGCCGCGCCGCAGGTGCGATCCGGTCCGGGCGAGGACGCGGGCGTCGTGGCGCTGCCGCGCGCCGTGCGAGGACCTGGCGCTGGTGCTGGCGCACGAGAGCCACAACCACCCGAGCCAGCTGTTGCCGGTCGAGGGCGCCGCGACCGGGGTCGGCGGGCATCGTGCGCGACGTCGGCGTGCATGGGCGCCGAGGTGGTGGGCGTGCTCGACGCGCTGCGCTTCGGACGATCCGGTGCGCGGCGGCGTCGCCGGCGCGCGACATCGTGCGCGGCGTGGTGCGCGGATCGCCGACTACGGCAATCGCGCTCGGCGTGCCGAATCTCGGCGGTGACGTCTGGCTTCGACGACGCCTTCGACGCCAACTGCCTGGTGAACGTGATGGCGCGTCGGCATCGCGCCGCGCGCCGGCATCCTCCAGCAGCCGCGTGCCCGGAAGGCCCGGGTCCGTGGGTATTCGTGCTGGTGGGCAAGCCGACCGACGAGGTGGCTTCGGCGGCGCGGCGTTCGCGTCCGAGCGAGCTCGGCGCAGGCGATCAGCGCGGCGCGGTGCAGCTGCCCGATCCCTTCCTCAAGCGCGTGCTCCACGTGGCCAACGCCGAGCTGTTCCGCCGCGTCCGCGAGCGCGGCATTCCCGGCCGGGTTTCAAGGATCTCGGCGCGGGCGGCGTGGCGTGTGCGACCAGCCGAGCTGCGCGGCCGCGGGCGGGCGCGGGGCCGCGATCATCCGCCTCGACGACGCTTCATCGCGTGCCGCGCGCCGCTGCCGCCCGAGGTGCTGCTGTGCGCCGAGACCCAGGAGCGCTACTGCTGGGTGCTGCCCGAGTCGTTCGCGCGCGGAGGCCTGCGACCTCTACCAGCCGCGAGTTCGCGCTCGGGTCGCGTCTATGCGGGCGCGGGCGGCGCGCGTGATCGGCCGCGCCGACGCACCGAGCCGCAGTACCGCGTGCTGCTGGGAGGACGAGGTCGTGGTCGATTGCCCGCGTCGACGCGATCACCGCCGGACGCCGGGTGCAGCGTCCGGCGCGACGCGCCGCCGCAGGCGGCGCCGCTCCAGAGCCGATCGCCACGCATCCCGACCTGCGCGGCGCCGTGCTCACCGCTGCTCGGCGAGCTGGAACGGGTGCTCGCGCGAGTATCTGTTCCGTCATTACGACAGCGAGGTGCAGGGGTCGGACGTGGCTCCGTCCCGGCGAAGGCGACGCGGCGGTGATTCGCCGCCGACCGCGGGCGCGCGCTGGGCATCGCGCGTCGCGGTCGGGCGGCAATCCGTACTGGTGCGCGCGCGGATCCCGAGCTCGGCGCGCGCCACGCCGTCGCCGAGGCGTGTCGCAACGTGGCCTGCGTGGGAGGCGCGGCCCTGGGCGCTCACCGACTGCCTCAACTTCGGGCATCCCGAGAGATCCGCAAGGTGATGGGCGATTTCGCAGCCACGCTCGAAGGGCTGGCGGTGGCGGCCGAGGCCTTCGGTGGCAGCTCGCGCGCAAGGGTGCGCCGCTGCCGTTACGTGAGCGGCAACGTCAGCCTGTACAACCAGACCGGCCGCCGTGCGGTGCCGGCCGTCGCCGATCGTCATGTGCGCGGGCGTGGTTCGGGACCTCACCGCGACGATGGGTCAGGCGCTGGCAGCAGGCTGGCAGACTTCCTCGTGCTTCATCGGCGAGCCGCGCGACCAGCTCACCGGGTCCGCCTACGCGCGCGAGGTCCTGGGCCAGTCGTCCAGCGGCTCCGCCCGATCTCGGCCTCGAGCGCGAGGCCCTGCTGCACGAGCTCGCGGTGCTGGCCGCCGAAGGCGGATGGGTGCGCGCCGCGCACGACGTCTCGGATGGCGGGACTGGCGACCACCCTGGCCGAGATGGTGATGGCCTGCCCCGCGGATCGCGCGCTCGGCGCCGACGTCGATCTCGGCGTGCTCGAAGCCCGAGCACGCTGCGCGCTCTTCAGCGAGCGCCCGGGGGTCGTGTTCGAGGTCAGCCCGCAGCGCGCCACGCATCCTGTTCCAATCGGCGCGCGAGCGCGGCCTGCTGGCCTGGCCGATCGGCACCGTGTCGGCAGTCCGTTCCACGCCTGCGGGTGCTCGACCCCGGCAGTGAGAGCGCATGACCTGGACCGCCGCCGAGCTGGTCGGTGCCGTCGCGCGCGCCCGCTCCGGGGCGCTGTGGAACGAAGAGGTCGAGGCGTGAGCGGCGCACGGGTGGCGGTGATCGCAGTTTCCGGGCGTGAACTGCGAGGCGCGAGAGCGTGCGCGCGCTGGACCGCGTGGGTCTCGAGGCCGAGGTGTTCCGCTGGACGCGCCGACGCCGCAGAGCTGCGCAGGCTTCGACGCGTACCTGCTTGCCGGGCGGCTGGTCGTATCAGGACCGAGTTCGAGCCGGAGCGCTCGCCGCCAAGGATCCGCTCGATGGACGTGCTCGCCGCCCAAGCCGACGGCGGCAAGCCGGTGATCGGAATCTGCAACGGCGCGCAGGTGCTGGTGGAGGCCGGTCTGGTTCCGGACATGGGCGGCGCGATGGGTCTGGCGCTGGCGCGCAACCGCATGCCGGATCGCGGCGGTTACTACGCGCGCTGGATCCGTGTCCGCGTCGAGGATTCGCCGCTGCGTCTTCACCAGGCACACTCGAGCCGGGAACGATCCTGCCGCTGCCCATGGCGCACGGCGAGGGCCGCTTCACCTCGGCCGAACCCGGACGGATGGAAGCGCTGGTGCGCGACGGGCAGGTGCCGCTTCGCTACGCCACCGCGGCCGGAGCGGTGGCCGAGGACTTCCCGGACAATCCCAACGGCGCCGAGCAGGCGGCCGCCGCGGTGTGCAACCGCCGCGGGAACGTGCTCGCGATCATGCCCCACCCCGAACGTGCCCAGGACTTGGGCGGCCTATCGCGCGCGATCGGGGAGCCTGGGCGGAGCATCGCGAGGGAGGCCCTGGCTTCCCACCGCCTCGAGGCCGAGGGCCCGAGGCTTGCACACTCTTCCACGGCCTCCGCCGGCATCTGGAGAGGTGACATGGCCTCTCGCAAGCCGTCGCGGAAGGTGGCGCAGGCCTGGGTCGAGCTGATGTCCGAGGATCCCGAGGCGCTCTCGGCCCTCGATGTCGCGCGACGGCGGCTCGATGCCGGGCGCGGGCTCGGGCGGCTGCGCCGGGTCCGGCTGCTGGAGTTGACCGGTCCGCTTCCGCCGCGCGAGCGTCTCGAGGCGCTGCTCCACGGCTCCACCCAGTTCTACAACCCTCACAAGGAGCGGTGCACCGTGCGACTCACCGGACAGGATCCAGCGCCGCTCGCGGCCGGCGAGCGCGCCGTGCTGGTCTTCGAGCGTGACGGCATCCGGCGTCCCGCGGCCGAGCGCTGGTGGCGGCACGAGACGGGCGACGCGGTGGAGGTCGCCGAAGGCACGGTCTGGGCGCTCACCGTGCAAGGGCAAGAGGAGTCATCCGACGTGATCGAGGAGCTGTCACGGGTGCGGGGCAGGAGGCACGGGTTGCTCTCCAACCCCCATTCGCAGGACTATCGAGTGGCGGAAGATCGAGTTCCCATCCCCTGGCTCACCGACACCGGTCCTACGGACGCCGCCACGCGGGCGCGTTCCAAGCCGGCCAAGCCGACGCGGAGAAGACGATGAGCGTGCGATCGCCCGACAAGGGCTGGAACGAGGAGTGCGGCATCGTTCGCCGCGGTGGGCGTGCCTCAGGCCGCCGAGGTGGTGCGGCTCGGGCTCCATGCGCTCCAGCATCGCGGGTCAGGAATCGACGGGGATCGTGAGCGCCGACACGCACGGCGAGTTCCACGTGCACAAGGGCATCGGCCTGGTGGCCGACGTCTACACGCGACCCGGCCATCGCGCAGCTTCCGGGCGCGCTGGCGATCGGACACAACCGCTATTCGACGAGCGGGAGCATCACGCTCGAGAACACGCAGCCGCTGCGGGTGGTCTACCGCTCCGGGCCGCTGGCGCTCGCGCACAACGGCAACCTGACCAACGCGCGTGATCTGCGGCAGGGACTGGAAGGATCGGGCTCGATCTTCCAGACCACGCTCGACACCGAGATCTTCCTCCACCTCATGGCGCTCTCGAGCACCGAGAATCCCGAGGACGCGCTGATCGAGGCGATGCGGCAGGTGGAGGGCGCCTACGCGCTGCTGGTCCTGACGCGGGATCGCGTGCTCGCGGTGCGCGACGCCTACGGATTCCGGCCGCTCTCCTGGGCCGGCTCGGCGATGGCTACGTGGTCGCGAGCGAGACCTGCGCGCTCGATCTGGTCGGCGCCGAGTATCTGCGCGACGTCGCGCCCGGCGAGCTGGTGAGTCTCGACCCGCAGGGACTGCGCAGCCGTCAAGCGCTCCAGGCCGCACGCCAGCCGCAATACTGCATCTTCGAGCACATCTACTTCTCGCGCCCCGACAGCCGCGTGTACGGGGAGACCGTCGACCGGGTGCGGCGCCGCATCGGCCACCAGCTCGCGCGCGAGCATCCGACCCAGGCGTGATGTCGTGATCTCCGTGCCCGACTCGAGCAACTCGATCGCGCTCGGCTATGCGGAGGAGTCGGGCATCCCGTTCGAGCTCGGGCCTCATCCGGAACCACTATGTGGGGCGCACGTTCATCCAGCCGCGCCAGGACGAGCGCGACATCGGCGTGCGCATCAAGTTCAACCCGGTGCGCGAGGTGCTCGAGGGCCGGCGGGTGGTGGTCGTCGATGACTCCATCGTCCGCGGTACCACCAGCCGCAAGCTGGTGCGCTTGCTCCGCCGCGCCGGCGCGCGCGAGGTGCACTTCCGCGTCGGCTCGCCGCCGGTGACGCACCCGTGCTTCTACGGGATCGACACGCCGAGCCGCGGTGAGCTGATCGGCGCGCTCAAGGACGTGGAGGAAATCCGCGGCTACCTGGGCGTGGATACGCTGGGCTACCTGTCGCTCGAGGGGCCTGCTGGCCTGCGAGCGCGACGGGCGGCAGTTCTGTCACGCGTGTTTCTCGGGGCAGTATCCCGTGCCGATCGATCCGACGGCATCGAAGCTGGCGCTCGAGAATCTCCACCGCGGAGCGAGCCGCGGGAGCCTCTGAGCGCGCGCCCTGCCCGGGCTTGGGCCGCGCCCGCGCGCGCGTTGCCTTCGACGCCCCGCCGCGCTGCTCCCTAGAGTCGCCCGGGTCATGTCTCTCGACAGATTGATGCGGCAGCGGCGCGAGAAGCTCGCGCAATGGCGGAGTCTGGGCATCGAACCCTATGCCTACGGCTTCGATGCGACGCATCACGCCGCGGAGCTGCTGGCGCGCGGTGATCAGGTGAGCTCGAACCGGGGAGCGCGTCCGCGTCGCCGGACGAGTGGTGGCGCTGCGGGGACACGGCAAGGCGGGTTTCGGTCATCTCCTCGACGGCACTGGGCGGATCCAGGTGTACTTCCGCGCGGATCAGCTCGGAGATCAGTTCCGCCGCTACGAGCTGCTCGACGTGGGGATTGGGTCGGGGTCGAGGGCGCGCTGTTCCGCACCCGCACCGGCGAGATCACGGTGCGCGCCGAGCGCGGTCGAGCTGCTGGCCAAGGCGCTGCGGCCGCTCCCGGAGAAGTGGCACGGCCTGCGGGATCCGGAGACGCGCTTCCGTCAACGCTACGTCGATCTGTTCATGAACCTCGAGGTGCGCGAGGTGTTCCGCAAGCGCGCGCGGCTGACCGCGGCGTTGCGGGCGTTCCTCGATGCGCGCGGCTTCCTCGAGGTGGAGACGCCGGTGCTCCAGCCGCTCTACGGCGGCGCGTTCGCGCGCCCGTTCGTGACGCATCACAACGCGCTCGACATGGAGCTGTTCCTGCGGATCTCGAACGAGCTCTATCTCAAGCGTCTGATCGTGGGCGGCCTCGATCGGTGTCTACGAGTTCTCGCGTGACTTCCGGAACGAGGGTATGGATCGCTCGCACAATCCGGGATTCACGATGCTCGAGTTCTACCAGGCGCTGGCCGACGTCCACGACGTGATGGAGGTGACCGAGGCGCTGGTGGCGCATGCGGTCCAGGCGGCGTGCGGCGCGAGCCGATTCACCTACCAGGGCCAGGCGCTCGATTTCACCCCACCGTGGCCGCGGCTCTCGATGATCGAAGCGCTCGGTGAGCGGCGGTGGGCGAGGATGTCTCCGGCCTCGACGAGGCGCAGCTGGCGCGGCTGGCGCGCAGCCACGGCATCGAAACCCGCCCCGGACTCGGGGCTGGCGGACTGCTCGATGCCCTGTTCACTGAGCTGGTGCAGCCGCGCGCTGCGTGCGCCCCACGTTCGTCATCGATTATCCGCGCGAGGTGTCGCCGCTCGCGCGGTCCAAGCGCGGCGAATCCGGCGCTGGTCGAGCGCTTCGAGGTGTTCGTCGCCGGCATGGAGATCGCCAACGCGTTCTCGGAGCAGAACGACCCCGAGGCGCAGGCGCGGGCGTTCGAGGACCAGATGGCGCGCCGCGCCGCAGGCGACGACGAGGCGCAGATGATGGACCACGATTACGTGCGGGCCCTGGAGTACGGCATGCCGCCGACCGGAGGCGTGGGGATCGGCGTCGATCGCCTGTGCATGCTGGTCACGGACGCGCGCTCGATCCGAGAAGTCATCCTGTTCCCGCAGCTGCGACCCGAAGAGGGACGCGACGATCGAGGCCGAGCCCGAGGCGCCGCGACCGGCGCCGAGCCCCGGGCCAAGGGGACGCCGCGCCCCGGTGAGACTGCCCCTGTGGATCGCCTCCCGCTACCTGCGCCGGCGGCGCCAGAGCGGGTTCATCACGTTGCTCACCGGCATCTCGGTGGCGGGCGTGGCGGTGGGCGTCACGGCGCTCCTCACGGTGCTCGCGGTGATGAACGGCTTCGAGAACGAGATCCAGACCCGCATCGCTGGCACCGACGCCCATGTGGTCCTGCTCGGCGAGACGCAGTCGGGGATTCGGGACGGCGCGGCGCTCGCGCGCGCGCGGCGCGCGAGCGCGGAGTGCTCGGCGCCGCGCCGTTCACCTACTCGAAGGCCATGGTGATCCGCGGCGGCCGCGCCGAGGGGATGGTGGTCAAGGGAGTGGATCTCGCCGGTGAGCGGCGGGTCACCACGGTGGCCCGCAACATCTCGCCGACGCTGGACTCGATTCCGTCCGCGGCGTCTCTGCCGGGCGTGGTGCTCGGCCCGAGCTCGCGGGACACATCGACGCCGTGGTGGGAGACACGGTGGTGCTCGCCGCGCTCTCCGCGGACAAGAGCGCGATGGGCTATGCGCCACGGCTGCGCCGCTTCCGGGTGGCGGCGCTCTTCACGTCGGGCCTCTACACCTACGATTCGAGCTTCGGCTTCATCGCCATCCCGGTCGCCCAGGATTTCTTCCAGCTCGGCACGGCGGTCACCGGCGTGGAGGTGCGGCTCGCCGACATGTTCGACGCGCCGATGGCGGCGGAGCGGCTGCTGCGCGCGGTCGGGAGCCGGGGCTGCGGACCAACAACTGGATCGAGCTCAATCGCAACCTGTTCACCTGGATGAAGCTCGAGAAGACCGTGATGTTCGTGATCCTGGCCCTGATCGTCCTGGTGGCCGCGTTCAACATCGTGAGCACGCTCTTCATGGTGGTGCTCGAGAAGCGGCGGGACATCGGCGTCCTCAAGTCGCTGGGAGCGTCGAACGGCATGGTCCTGCGCATCTTCCCGCTGGAGGGCCTGCTGATCGGAGGGTTAGGCACCGCGCTCGGGACGCTGCTGGGATGGATCCTGATCAGCGTGCTCCAGCGCTATCCCTTCGTCCGGCTCCCCGGAGACGTCTACTTCATCGAACGCCTGCCGGTGCGGCCGGAACTCGGCGACTTCGCTGCCGTCATTCTTGCCGCCTTTGCACTCTGTCTTGTCGCCGCCCTCTACCCGGCCTGGAGGGCTTCGCTCCTCGACCCGGTCGAGGCGATCCGGCGGCAGACATGAGCGAGAACTCGATGATGAACCGGGACAAGGCCCAGCGACCGAAGGATTTGAATCGTCGGATGTCGTTCTCAAGACAACCGGCATCCAAAAGGCTACGCCGGCCCGACGAAGCGCGTCGAGGTCCTGAGAGGCGTAGATCTTACGGTCACGCGTGGCACGGTTCTGGCAATCATCGGAGTCTCCGGTGCTGGAAAGAGCACACTGCTGAACATTCTTGGGACACTCGATCGACCGGATCGCGGAACCGTTGAGATCCGTCAAAGGAAGGTCGATGAGCTGAGCGAACGGGAGCTCGCGAAGTTTCGAGCCCGTCACCTCGGCTTCGTATTCCAGTTCCACCACTTGCTCCCGGAGTTCAGCGCGGAAGAGAACGTCATGATGCCCTTGCTCATCGCAGGTGAGTCTCCGATCTCGGCGCGAAATCGCGCCCGAGCCGCCCTCGAGGCGGCGGGCCTCGACGAACGCTGGGAGCATCAGCCGGCGCAGCTCTCCGGCGGCGAGGCGCAGCGGGTCGCCGTGGCGCGCGCGCTCGTCAGCAAGCCCGAGCTGGTGCTCGCCGACGAGCCCTCGGGCAATCTCGATCAGGCGAGCGCCGAGACGCTCCACGAGCTGATCGCTTCGATGGCGCGCCTTACCGGGCAGACGTTTGTGATCGTCACCCACAATGATAGGCTCGCTCGGATCGCTGACCGAGTCATGAGGCTCGAGTCCGGCCAGATCACGCCGGTCCGCTGAGGTGCCCGACATGCTCTGCCAGATCTGCGGAAAGAACCCGGCGGTCCTGCACTTCACCCAAATCGTCGAGAACAAGATGTCCGAATACCATCTCTGCGAGACTTGCGCGGAGGAGAAGGGCTTCACCGAGCCGGTGAAGCCGCTCAAGGAGAAGTTCGACATCGCGGGAGCCTTCGCCGGGATGATCAACAGCATGACCTCGAACGAGGAGGAGCGGGTCAGCTCGGTCCAATGTCCGCGCTGCGGCCTGCTCTACTCGGCGTTCAAGGAGACCGGGCGGCTCGGCTGCGCGGAGTGTTACACCGCCTTCCAGTTCCAGCTCCGGCCGCTGCTGCGTCGCATCCACGGCGACACGCCACAGGGCAAGGCCCCGGCGCGCGACGGCGTGCTGGTCTCGCGGGCGCGACAGGTGCAGCGGCTCTACGACGAGCTGCAGCGTGCGGTGGCCCGCGAAGAATTCGAGCGCGCCGCCGAGGTGCGCGACGAGATCAAGCGGCTCGAGACCGTGAAGCAGGAGAAGCAGGACGCGATGACCGACTCACGCATACCTTTCGAGCGCATCGCGGCCAGCCCAGCCCGTGGCTGGGCGGCGAGGGCCCGCACGCGGACCTGGTGGTCTCGACCCGGGTGCGGCTGGCCGCAACCTGGCCAGGGTCCCTTTCTCCCATCGCGCGCGCGAGGAGCAGCTCCAGGGCGTGCTCGCCAGCGTGGGCAGCGCGGTGGAGGGCGCCCCGTCGTTCGAGCAGGGGCGTCATGTTGCGCATGAACGAGCTCACCCCGCTCGATCGCCAGCTGCTGGTCGAGCGGCACCTGGTGAGCCACGAGCTGGCCGACGGCGCGCGTCCGCGCGGCATCCTCATTAGTCCCGAGGAGCGACTGTCGCTCATGGTGAACGAGGAGGATCATCTGCGGCTGCAGACGATGACGTCGGGATTCCAGCTCGCCGATGCCTGGGGCGCGGCCGACCGGGCCGACGACGAGCTGAGCCAGGCGCTGGATTTCGCGTTCTCCGAGGAGATCGGATTCCTGACTGCGTGCCCGACCAATACCGGAACCGGGATGCGGGCCTCGGTGCTGATCCACCTGCCGGCGCTGGTGCTCCTCAAGGAGATCGATCGCGTGCTCAAGAGCGTGATGCAGGTCGGTCTCAACGTCCGCGGGCTCTACGGCGAGCACAGCGACGTGATGGGCAACCTGTTCCAGGTGTCCAACCAGACCACGCTGGGCCACAGCGAGCGCGAATCGATCGAGAAGCCTCGACCGCGTGGCGCGCCAAGTGATGGAGCACGAGAGCCGCGCGCGCGAGCGATTGGTGCGCGATGCGCGCGTGCAGATCGAGGACAAGGTGTGGCGGGCCTACGGCCTGTTGCGTCACTGCCGCTGCGATCGCGGCCCAGGAAGTCATCAACCTTTGTTCGGCGGTGCGGCTCGGCGTCTCGATGGGACTGCCGGGACTGCCGCCCGCTGCGTGTCGTCAACGAGCTGCTGGTGCTGACGCAACCGGCGCACCTGCAGCGATGCCTCGGTGGTGAGCTGTCACCGGGAGAACGGAACGTCTACCGGGCCCAGCTCGTTCGGGAGCGCTTGGCGGCTGGCCGAGCGGAGATGGGGCAGGCGCGTAAGCCCCCGAAAGGGAAACCATGCACGACAAGTTCACGGAACGTGTTCGCAAGGTGATCTACCTGGCGCGCGAGGAAGCGGCGCGGCTGCAGCACGACTACATCGGCACCGAGCACCTGCTGCTGGGCGTGATCCGCGAGGGCGAGGGATCGCCGCCACCGTGCTCAACAACCTCGGCCTGGATCTCGACCGCATCCGCCAGGAGGTCGAGAACATGGTGAGCGCCTCGGGCGGCACCATGACGATCGGCGAGATCCCGTTCACGCCGCGCGCCAAGCGCGTGCTGGAGCTGGCGGTCGAGGAAGCGCGCTCGCTCGGCCACAACTACGTCGGGCACCGAGCACCTGCTGCTCGGGCTGATCCGCGAGGGCGAAGGCGTCGCGGCGAAGGTGCTGCTGGAGCTGGGCGTCGATCGCAAGCGCGTGCGCGAGGAGACGCTCAAGCTGCTCGGCGGCACGCCATCGCCGCCAGCGGCACGGAGCGCGAAGAGCGCCCGGAGACGCCGGCGCTCAACCAGTTCGGGCGCGACCTCACGCAGCTCGCGCGCGAGGGCAAGCTCGACCCGGTCATCGGGCGCGAGAAGGAGATCGAGCGCGTCATCCAGGTGCTGTCGCGGCGCAAGAAGAACAACCCGGTGCTGATCGGCGAGCCGGGCGTCGGCAAGACCGCGATCGCCGAGGGACTCGGCCAGCGCATCGTCTCCGGCGCAGGTGCCGGAGAGCCTGCAGAACAAGCGGATCGTGCACGCTCGATCTCGCCGCGGTGGTGGCCGGCACCAAGTACCGCGGCCAGTTCGAAGAGCGGCTCAAGACCGTGATGAACGAGATCCGCGAGTCCAAGGACACGGTGATCTTCATCGACGAGCTGCACACCATCGTCGGCGCGGGCGGCGCCGAAGGCGCGATCGACGCGTCCAACATGCTGAAGCCGGCGCTGGCGCGCGGCGAGCTGCAGTGCATCGGCGCCACCACGCTCGACGAGTACCGCAAGTACATCGAGAAGGACGGGGCGCTCGAGCGGCGCTTCCAGCCGATCATGGTGGACCAGCCGAGCGTCGCGGACACCATCGCGATCCTGATGCGGCCTGCGCGACAAGTACGAGGCCCACCACGGCGTCAAGATCACCGACGAGGCGGTGGTGCAGGCCGTGAAGCTCGCCGACCGCTACATGAACGACCGCTTCTTCCCGGACAAGGCGATCGACGTCATCGACGAGGCGTGCGCGCGCGCGCGGCTGTCGGTCACGCACGGTGCCGGCCGAGATCCACGAGCTCGAGAAGAAGCTCGAGGAGGTCGATCAAGGAGAAGGAGGCGGCGATCCGCGGCCAGGAAGTACGAGAAGGCGGCGCGGCTGCGCGACAGGGAGAAGGAGCTGCGCGCGCGGCGCAACGAGCTCAAGAAGTCGTGGACCGAGTCGAAGCGCGAGCAAGGACGTGCAGGTCGACGAGGACCTGATCGCCGCGGTGCTGTCGGTGATGACCGGCATCCCGATGGTCAAGCTCGCCGAGGAGGAGACGCAGAAGCTGCTGCGCATGGAAGACGAGCTGCGCAAGCGCGCTGGTCGGCCAGGACGAGGCGGTGGGCGCGGTGTCGCGCGCGGTGCGCCGCAACCGGGTCGGACTGCGTGATCCCAAGCGGCCGATCGGCTCGTTCATCTTCCTCGGGCCCACCGGCGTCGGCAAGACCGAGCTGGCGCGGGCGCTGGCGGCGTTCCTGTTCGACGACGAGGACGCTCTGATCCGCATCGACATGTCCGAGTACATGGAGAAGTTCTCGGTCTCCCGCCTGGTGGGAGCGCCTCCCGGGTATGTGGGGTATGAAGAGGGCGGCCAGCTCACCGAGAAGGTGCGCCGCAAGCCGTATTCGGTGGTGCTGCTGGACGAGATTGAAAAGGCGCACCCGGACGTGTTCAATGTCCTGCTTCAGGTGCTGGACGACGGCGTCCTGACCGACAGCTCGCGGCGCCGGGTGGACTTCAAGAACACGGTCATCATCATGACGTCCGAACCTGGGCGGCCGGCAGATCGCTGCCGGGCGGCAAGCATCTGGGCTTCAAGCAGGCCGAAGGCGGCGCGGCCCAGTTCGCAGGCGATCAAGAGCACAGTTCAGGACGAGCTGAAGCGGGCGTTCAATCCGGAGTTCCTCAACCGCATCGACGACGTCATCGTGTTCCACGCGCTCACCGCGCGACGACATGCGGGCGATCGTGGCAGATCCTGCTCGGCCAGGTCAGGGAGCGACTGCGTGCACAGGAGATCCATCTCGAGATCACCCCGGAGGCCGTCGAGCTGCTCATCGAGCAGCGGATTCGATCCCTCGCTCGGAGCGCGGCCGCTCAAGCGCGCCATCCAGCGCCTGCTCGAAGACCCGCTCTCCGGAGTTCATCCTGCGCGGACAGCTCCCGGCCGGCGCCCAGGTCAGGCGGTCGGACGCACGGACGACGGACTCCGACTCGCCCCGGTCCCGGGGCCGGTGCCGGCCCCGGCCCCGGTCACCCTGGCGCGTAAGCTTCTGGCCCTCGCTTGCGGTCTGGGTGGCGTGCGTTCGCCGCCCCGGCTGCGGCGCAGCGGCCTCCTCCCTGGCGGATTCACCGGCGAGCCGGAGCGCGCCGCCGGTGACCTGACTCGCTCCCGCCGACACGTCGCTCGCCACGCGAGCAGCGGGTCGGGCAGATCACGGTCGCCGGCAACGTCGGCGTCGACAGCGCGCGGATCGTCCGCTCGTTCGACGTCCTGCCGGGCTCGCGCTTCAATCGTCGGAGACGGTGCGACGCGGCATCAAGCAAGCTGTTCGCGCTCGGACTCTTCGAAGACGCCTGGGTCGAGCAGCGGAGCACGACGCCGTCGTCGATCTGGTGATTCACGTGGTGGAGCGGCCGCGGATCGGCAGCATCGGCTTCCATGGCAACCAGAAGCAAGAGCACTCCGATCTCGAGAAGAAGCTGTTCCTGCGCGTGGGCGAGCCTTATTCCCCGGTGGTGGTGCAGACGCAGATCGACGCACGCTCAAGCTCTTCTACCGAGGACAGGGGTATGCGCGCGCCGTGATCGACGCCCGCGCCGACACGGCGCAGGATGCACGCTCGGTCAAGCTCACCTTCAACATCCAAGAGGGCGAGCAGGTTCAACATCACGGACATCGAGTTCCGGGCATCACCGGCTTCCCGCCCGAGAAGCTCCTGCAAGAAGCTCGCGACCAAGAAGAAGGGCCTGTTCGGAGGCGGTGAGGTCAAGGACGAGTCGTTCGCCGAGGACGTCGAGAAGGTGCTCGAGTACCTCCACAGCCACGGCTTCCGCGACGCGACGCGTCACCGGACACGATCTGGTGCCGGGCAAGAAGGCGCGCGACCTGACCTGGTGTTCACGGTCGACCAGGGCCCCTTCTACTGGATCGGCCGCGTGGCCTGGAGCGGCAATCAGGTGGTCCGAGCGCGCGCGCTCCAGCGCATGGATTCCGCGGCGCGGCGAGCCGTACGACCAGTCACGGATCCAGAAGGCCCAGGGCGATGCGTACGCCGCATACGCGGAGGCCGGGTTACCTCTACGTCGGCATCGAGCCGCGCGAGACGGTGCGCGGATTCCGCGGTCGACGTGGAGTTCGCAGTCACGGAGGGCGCGCCTCGCAGCGTGCGGTACATCCAGATCAGCGGCAACCACGGCACGCGCGAGAAGGTCATCCGTCGCGAGATCTCGATCCACGAGGGCGACCGCTTCAAGCGTTCCGCTCTGGTGCGAACGCAGGGCGACATCATGCGCCTCGGGCTTCTTCGAGGACGTGCAGCTCGATTTCTCGCCAGCCGAGAGCACCGACGTCGACATCAATCTGAAGGTCAAGGAGAAGCAGGTCGGCACCGCGTCGGCGGGCGCCGGCTACACCGCGCAGTCGGGGCTCACCGGATTCCTCGATCTCGGACACAACAACGTGTTGGGCAACGGCCAGAGCCTCGCGCTCCACGTCGAGCGGGGCGCGCGCACCAGCAACTACTCGATGAGCTTCACCGAGCCGTGGTTCCGCGACACGCCCACGCTGCTCGGGATCTCTGCCTTCAACACCAGCAGCGTGCTCGACCTCTACAACGAGAAGCGCGTCGGCGGCTCGGTGCGCGTCGGCCGGCCCCTGCGCTGGCCGGACTATTCACGGGGCTCGCTGGGCTGCAGCCTCGAGAACGTGACCATCAACATCGACAAGCCCACGCTCACCGCTCAGGATTCGATCGTGCTGCGCGGGCTCGAGAACGGCCAGCCCACGCTCACCAGCAGCGTGAGCGGGTCGTTCCTGCGCAACAACGCCAACAATCCCTTCTACCCGACCAAGGGGACGCGGCTTTCGATCGACGCGATCGCCACCGGCGGGCTGTTCGGCGGCGCGGTCGACTTCCACAAGGAGAAAGTCGAGGGACGGGCCTATCTGCCGTCACTGGCGCGCGGTGTGACCACCATGGTGCGTTTGCGCTTCGGCTTCCTGAATCCCTATCCCGACCAGAATCTTCCGGTGCCTCCTTACGAGCGGTTTCGCATGGGGGCGGCACCACGATCGATCCGTTGCGCGGGTACGACGATTACATGGTGGTGCCGACCGATCCATCCGCCTCACCAGCACCGGGCAGATCAAGAACATCGATTCGACCACCACCCCGGGCGTGAAGGACACCAGCTCACTTCAGACGGTGACGCGCTACCCTGGTGGCCGCTTCATGACCTTGTTCTCCGTGGAACAGCAGTTTCCGATTGCCCATCCCCTTCACGGTGTGATGTTCTTCGATGCTGGTAACACCTGGGACTTGTTCCGGGAGGCCAGACCCTTCGATCTCCTGATGGGAGCCGGAGTCGGGATCCGCCTCGAGATCCCCTTACTCGGCAACGTCGGCTTCGACTTCGGCTACGGTTTCGACCGCAGGAAGCTCCTGGATCACCCGAAGTGGGTGGGCCATTTCCTGCTGGGACAGACGAACTTCTAGGGGCAACCGACCGGATGAATCGCGTGTGGAGATCCGTGAAGGGACTGGCCGTGGCTTCGCTCATGACGGCCATCCTTCCGTTTCCGTCGCTGGCAGCCGAGACCCGGATCGGCTTCATCGATTCCGCCAAGATCTTCCGCGAATACAAGCTTGCGCAGGAGGCCCAGCAGCAGTTCGATCGCCAGGTCCAGAACTGGCGGAACGAAGCCGCCGAGAAGGAGAAAGTCGTCACCCAGCTGCGCACCGGAGGTGCGCGATCAAGCGCCGATCCTTTCGGCGCTCAAGCGTCAGGAGAAGGAGGAAGCCCTGCAGAAGGCCATCCAGGAATATGAGAGCTTCATCCAGGACGTCTGGGGGACCCTCGGGACGCGCCGCGCAGGAGAACGAGCGCACGACCCGTCAGGTGGTGGATCAGATCCGCGCGGTGGTGGAGAAGATCGCCGGCGACAAAGGTCTCGACATCGTGCTCGACGCAGCGACCGGCAGCATCATCTATGCGGATCGCAGCCTGGATCTGAGCGCCGACGGTGGTGGCGCAGCTCAACACGCAAGCCGCGCAAGGCGCTCATTGAAGGAGGCCGCACCCATGGTGACTCGAACCTTGGCGGAGCTGGCGGAGCGCGCTGAAGTGGTCAGATCGTCGGTGACGGCTCGGTGGTGATCCGCGACGTGGCGGGCATCCGCGAGGCGTTGCCGGGGGACGTCACGTTCATCGCCAATTCCCGCTACGACGCGTACCTCGACGAGACTCGCGCGTCGGCGGTGATCTGCGCGCGTGACACGAGCATGGCGCGCGTGCCTCTGCTGCTGGTCGACAACCCTTACCTCGCGTTCCAGCAGGTGGTGCGCATCTTTCCGCCCCGATCGCGACCGGCAGGAGCCCGGCGTGCACCCGACCGCGGTGGTGGCCGGCGACGCGCGTCCTGGGCGCGGAGGCATCGGTGGGTCCGTGGTGCGTCGTCGAATCCGGAGCGCGCCTCGGCGATCGCGTGGTGATGCAGGCCCACGGCTACGTCGGTCCGCGCGCCGAGATCGGCCACGACACCCTGCCTCTATCCCACCGTGACCATTCGCGAGGACTGTGTGATCGGGAGCCGCTGCATCCTCCACCCGGGCGTGGTGGTGGGAAGCGACGGCTTCGGCTTCGCATTCGACGAGGGGCGCTACCAGAAGATCCCGCAGGTCGGGAACGTGGTGATCGGCGACGACGTCGAGATCGGCGCCAACACCACGATCGATCGTGCGACCACCCACAGCACACGGATCGGCGACGGCACCAAGATCGACAATCTGGTCCAGATCGGCCACAACGTGGTGATCGGGAAGCACTGCATCATCGTCGCCCAGGTCGGCATCTCGGGCAGCACGGAGCTCGAGGACCATGTCACGCTGGGAGGACAGGTGGGAGTGGTGGGTCACATCCACATCGGCCAGGGGGCGATGGTCGGCGCCCAGTCCGGCGTCACCAAGAGTGTCGAGACCGCGCGCGATCGTGAGCGGCACCCCGGCGGTGGCGCACGGGCTGTGGAAGCGCATCCAGGCCCTGCTCCAGCGGTTGCCACAGCTGGTGGTCAGGGTGCGCGAGGTCGAGGAGCGCATCGAGAAGCTCGAGCGCCGCGACGCCGAGCAGAAGACCGAGGAGCAAGTGCGGTGAACGCGCAGCCGCAGCGCACCATCTCCCGCGCAGTCTCGTTCGAAGGGGTGGGACTCCACACCGGCGAGCGCGGCACTGTGACCTTCCGTCCCGCGCCCGCCGACACTGGCGTGCGCTTCGCGCGCGTCGATCTCGACGGGCACCCCGAGGTGCTGGTGCGTCCCGAGAACGCGCACTTCGATCCGAACGCCGGGCGCCGCACCATCCTCCGGTCCGGGGACGTGCAGATCCACACCATGGAGCACATCCTGGCCGCGGTCGCCGGACTGGGAATCGACAACCTGTTGATCGAGATCAGCACCATGGAAGCGCCGGAGCCCGCCGACGGCAGCGCGGCGCCGATCGCGCGACTGCTGCACGAGGCGGGCACCGTGGAGCAGTCGCGTGCCAAGCACCACATCAAGGTGACGCGACCGGTGTGCTGGTCGCAGAACGGCGTCGAGCTGACCGCGACGCCTTATCACGGCTTCCGCATCAGCTTCGCCATCGACTACGACCATCCGCTGGTGGGTCATCAGGAGATCTCCCTCGAGATCACGCCGCAAGCCTTTCTCGAGCAGATCGCTCCGGCTCGCACGTTCGTGCTCGAGCGCGACCTGGAGAGCCTGCGCCGCGCAGGATGGATCAAGGGCGGCCGCCTCGAGAGCGCCGTGGTGGTGGGGAGAGCCGTATCCTCAACCCGGAGCCGCTTGCGCTTCCCGACGAGTTCGTGCGTCACAAGGTGCTCGATCTGCTCGGGGATCTGTTTCTGCTCGGCGGGCCCGTTGATCGGTCACGTCACCGCGCGCCGTTCCGGGCACCAGAGCCACGTGGCGTTCGTGAAGCGCCTCAAGGAGACCCTGCCACTTCCTGGTCGGCGCGCCGGCCGCCCGGCCGAGGAGTGGGACATCACCGCGATCATGGACATCATGCCCCACCGCTATCCGTTCCTGCTGGTCGACCGCATCACGCGGATCGAGGAGGGGCAGAGCATCGAGGGCATCAAGAACGTGACCATCAACGAGCCGTTCTTCCAGGGTCACTTCCCCGGGCATCCGATCATGCCCGCGGTGCTCATCATCGAGGCCATGGCCCAGGTGGGCGGGCTGCTGCTGCTCAACTCCGTGGATGATCCCGCCGAGAAGCTGATGTACTTCATGGGCATCGATGCCGCCCGCTTCCGGCGCCCGGTGGTGCCCGGCGATCAGGTGAGGTTCGTGCTGAGGCTGCCTCAAGCTGCGCGCGGGCACGAGCAAGATGCGGGGCGAGGCGTACGTCGACGACCAACTGGTGGCCGAAGCGGAGCTGCTCGCCACCGTGGTGGACCGCCGCTCGCCATGAACACGTCGATCCATCCTGCGGCTTTCATCGACGAGGCGGCACGACTCGGCGCGGGCGTCGAGCGTCGGGCCGGGAGCGCGTGCTGGGCCCGCACGTCACGATCGGCGACGGCACGAGAATCGGCAGCCACGCGCTTGATCACCGGGTGGACCAAGGTGGGCAAGGGCTGCCGCATCCATCATGGCGCCGTGCTGGGCAGCCCGCCGCAGGACCTCAAGTACACCGGCGAGGTCTCGTATCTCGAGGTCGGCGACCACACCGAGGTGCGCGAGTACGTGACCGCGAACCTCGCCACCGATCCCGAGGCGATCACGCGCATCGGCAGTCACTGCCTGCTCATGGCTTACGCCCACGTCGCGCACGACTGCGTCGTCGGCGACCACGTGATCCTCGCCAACGCCGTGCAGATGGCCGGCTATGTCACCATCGAGGACTGGGCGATCGTCGGCGGAGCCACGGTCATCCACCAGTTCGTGCGCCTGGGTCGCGCACGCCATGATCGGTGGAGGCTCGCGCGTTTCCCAGGACGTGGCGCCCTACATCAAGATCGCGGGAAGTCCGCCACGGCTGGCCGGCATCAACGCCGTCGGGCTCGAGCGGCGCGGATTCTCCGCTGCCACCTGCAAGGCCATCGAGGGCGCGTACCGAATCCTGTTCCGGGAGGGACTCACGGTGGGCGACGCGGTGGCGCGGATGCGCGCGGATTTCCCGAGGTCCCGGAGGTCGAGATCCTGGCGCGATTCGCCGAGACATCGGCGCGGGGCTCGAGCCGCTAAGGGGTTCCATGGACGCGCTGCGAATCGGGGTCTGGGGAGTCGGCACCTGGGGGAGAAGCACGCCCGCGTGTGGCGGCGTCTGGCGAGCCAGGGTCTCGAAATCGAGCTGGTCGGTGTCTACGATCTCGCCGCGGAGCGTGCGCGCGCGGTGGCGGCCACGCACGAGCATGCCGCGCATTCGACAGCGCAGCGGCGCTGCTGGCCGCGGTCGACGCCGTGACGATCGCCACCCCCACGGTCGCGCATCGCGCGGCCGCCGAGACGGCGCTCGCCGCCGGATGTCACGTGCTGGTCGAGAAGCCCCTGGCGGTAACCACCGAAGAAGCGGACGCGATGCTCGCCGCGGCCACGCGGGCGGGACGCTCGCTCCAGGTCGGCCACGTCGAGCGCTTCAATCCGGCGATGATCGCCGCGCGCGAGCGCGTGCTCGATCCCAAGTTCGTCGAAGCTCACCGGCTCGCGGTGTTCCAGCCGCGCTCGCTCGACATCGACGTCGTGTTCGACCTGATGATCCACGACATCGATCTGGTGCTCGAGGCGACGGCGACAGGTCCCGAGCGCGATCTCGGCGGTCGGGGTTGCGGTGCTCTCGCGACAACGAGGACATCGCCAACGCGCGCCTCGAGTTCCCGGACGGATGCGTGGCCAACCTCACGGCGAGCCGCGTGTCCGCAGGAGCGCTTGCGGCGCATCCGCTTCTTCCAGGCCGACTCCTACCTGTCGGTGGACCTGTTCGAGCGCGCGGGGATCACGTGCGCGTCGACCCACGCGCCCGCGCGCGCGCTGGCCCCGGAGGCGCGGGGCTCATGGCCGCGCTCGCCGGGATCCAGCGCGGCAAGTTCGCCGTGCCCGAAGGCGAGCCACTCGAGCTCGAGCTCACGCCTTCGCGCGCGAGCCTGAGGGGCGAGGGGAATGGACGCCGCCACGCGGCTGGGCGGGACGCGAGGCGCTGCGCGTGGCCGAGGCGGTGCGGGAGGCGATGCGGCGCCGCATGCTGCAGTGGACCGCGCGCTAGAGCGGCGCTTCCTGCTGGTGACGGGCGAGGCGTCCGGCGATCTGCACGCGGCGCGCATGGTGGAATCTCTCCGGTCGCTGGGTCCGTGCCGCGTGCGCGGCGTCGCCGGTCCGATGCCTGCGCGCCGCGGGCGTCGAGTGCCTGGTTCCGGCCGAGGAGCTGGCGGTGGTGGGCTTCGCCGAGATCCTCGCGCGGGTTCCCAAACTGCTCGCGACGCGCGCCCGCCTGCTCGAGGAGTGCGATCGCTTCCGTCCCCATGCGGTGGTGCTGGTGGACTATCCGGGATTCAACCTGCGCCTCAGGCCGTCGCTCGCGCGCGGCGCGCGCATCTTCTACTACATCGCACCTCAGGTCTGGGCCTGGCACCCCGAGCGCGCCCAGGCGATGAGCCGCTGGGTGGACCGGCTCGCTGTGGTGTTCCCGTTCGAGGAGCCGATCTTCCGCGCGGCCGGCGTGACGGTGAGCTTCGTCGGGCACCCACTGCTCGACGATTTTCGACCCGAGGTCGACGAGGTCGAGTTGCGCGCCGAGCTGGGCGTCGGGCTCGGATGCCAGGATCCTGGGCCTCCTGCCCGGCAGCCGTCCTCAGGAGATCGCGCGCCACGCCGGCATCCTGGCGGAGACCGCCCGTCTCCTGGGCGCGAACGTCCGTCGCTGGCCGCGGTGCTGCCGCTCGCCCCGGGCTGGAGCGCCGCCGGGCGCAGATCTCACCGGTGTTCGGGTGGTGCGCGGACGGACGCGCGCGGTTCAGGCGTTCGCGACCGCGTGCGCGGTCGCGTCCGGGACCGCGACGCTGGAGACCGCCCTGTTCGGCACGCCGCTCGTGGTCTTCTACCGCACCGGACGCCTCAACTTCGCGATCGCGCGGCGCCTGGTGCGCATCGAGCGCATCGGCTTGCCCAACATCGTCGCGGAACGGGTGGTGGCGCCGGAGCTGATCCAGTCGGACCTCACCGCCGAACGTCTGGCCAGCATCGCTGGCGCCCTGGCTCGACGATCCGCGCGGCGCGCCGAGCAAAGCCAGCGCCTGGCGGTGGTGCGCGAGCGGCTCGGAGGTCCGGGCGCCTCGGCGCGCGCCGCGCGACTGCTCTGGGAGCTGACGGCATGAGCCGCGCATCGCGTCCATGGTGGATGGGCCCGGCCGCGCGTGCTGGGAGCGTTCGTGGTGCGCCTGCTCGGGTCCACGTGGCGGATCGAGCGCGTCGGCACGGCGGAACGGGACGAGCGAGATCCGCGCGGGGAGCGCTACGTCTTCACCCCTGTGGCATTCCCGCCTGCTGCCCCTGGCCTTCACGCATCGCGGTCTGAACGCCGCGGTCTTGATCAGCCAGCACCGGGACGGCGAGCTGATCGCTCGCATCGTGGAACGGTTGGGCTACGTCGCGGCCCGTGGTTCCAGTACGCGCGGCGGCGAGGAAGGCTTGCGCGAGATGGTGCGGCTCGCGGAATCCGGTCGCCTGCTGGCGATCACGCCCGACGGCCCGCGCGGGCCCGCGGAGCAGGTGAAGCCTGGGCTCGTCTACCTGGCGAGCCGCACGGGATTTCCGGTCCTGCCCGTGGCGGCTGCGGCGAGCCACGCGTGGCGATTCCGCTCGTGGGACGGCTTCCGACTTCCGTGGCCGTTCACGCGGCTCGTGGTGGGTTACGGCCCACCCATCGCGGTGCCGCGCGTGCTTGCCGACGACGACGTCGAAGCCTGGCGCGTGCGCATCCAGGGGGCGCTCGACGATCTCACTCGCGATCTGGCGCGGCGCGCGGGGGAGCCCGCGTGAGTCTCGCGTGGATGGGCTACCGCGCGATCGCGGCCGCTGGCCGGAGCGGCCGCGCCGCTCGTCCGCGGACTCCTGCCGGACGCCGAACAGACGCTGTGGTCCGAGCGCCTCCGGGCAGGTCGACGCGGGCGAGCCGGCCGACGTCTGGATCCACGCCGCCTCGCTCGGCGAGGCGCTCGCGGTCGGCGGGTTGATGAAGGAACTGGTCGCCCACGCGGCCGCGGCGCGCTTCCGTCTCACCGCCACCACCCGCGCCGGCCGCGCAGCGCCTCGGCGCCCTCGGAGTGCTAGCGGCCTGCGCCGCTCGACACGCCGCAGGCGATCACGCGCTTTCGGCCGGGTGCGGCCGCGGCGCGCGATCCTGATCGAGACCGAGCTGTGGCCGCACTGGCTGATGGCGGCGCGCGCCGCGGCGCTCCCGGTCGCGGTGCTGAGCGCGCGGCTCTCGGCGCGCTCGCTGGAACGTTACCGCTGGCTCGGTCATTCGTTCGCGGAGCTGGTGGCGGACTGGGCGCGGTCCTGTGTCAGAGCGAAGCCGATCGCGATCGCTGGCTGGCGCTCGGCGCGCCGGTCGCTCGCACCGCGGCGATCGGGAATCTCAAGAACGACGGGCTGCCTGCGCCCGTGGCCGACGACCGCGGCGCGGCCCGCGCGGCCTTGGGTCTGGACCCACGCCGGCCCCTGCTCACGCTCGGCAACGTGCGCCCCGGAGAAGGGGCCACGCTGGCGGCGGCGTGGCGATCATTGCCCGAAACGATCCACGAGCGCTGGCAGGTGGCCGCGGTGCCACGCCACCCGCACGCGGCGCCCGGCGTGCGCCGCGAGATCGAGGCGGCGGGCGTGAAGCTCGGACACGACGCCACGGCGCCGCCGGGTGCGTGGCGGCTGGGACGATCGCGCGGGGTGTTGGCGTCCTACTATTGCGCCGGCGAGGTCGCGGTGGTCGGAGGCTCGTTCGGTCCGTACGGCGGTCACAATCCGCTCGAGCCGGCCGCGTGCGGCGCGGCGGTCGTCGCCGGTCCGCATCTCGAGTCCCAGCGACCCGCCGCCGAGGCATTGACGGCCGCGGGCGGGTTGGAGATCGTGACCGACGACCGTGCGCGCTGGCCGCGGCGCTGCGCTCGGTGCTCGAGGACGATGCGCTCCGGGAGCGTCGCGCCACGGCGGCGCTCGCGACCGCCAACGCCGCGAGAGGTGCGACTCGTCGAGCGGTGACGCAACTGGTGGAGTGGGGCTGGTGGCCGGCGTGAGCCCCGTGCTGCGTGCCGCGGCGGCGCTTTACGGAGCCGGTTGGGAGCTGCGGCGCCGCTGCTACGCTCGCGGATGGTTCGAGTCGCGCGCGGTGCCACCGACGGTGGTGAGCATCGGGAACCTCACGGTGGGCGGCACCGGCAAGACCACGCTGGCCCTCAGACTAGCGCGGGCCGCCCGTGCCGCGCGGCGGAATCCCGCGGTGGTGTGCCTGCGTTATCGCCCAGGTCCGGAAGGGTTCTCGGACGAAGCCCTGATGTTCCGCGCGGCGCTCGGAGCCCCGCGGGTGTTCAGCGGCCCGAGCAAGCTCGATGCGGCGCGCGCCGCGGCGGCCGCCGGCCACGACCTGGTGCTCGTGGACGACGGATTCTCCCACTGGAGCCTGGCTCGCGATCTCGATCTGGTGTTGCTCGACCATGACGACCCGTGGGGCGGTGGTCGATTGCTTCCGGCGGGCCGTATGCGCGAGCCGCACCGCGCGCCCAGCGCGCCGACTGGCTGGTGCTGCAGCCGCGCGCCTCGCGGTCCGCTCGACCCGGCGCGGGTCGCCGAGGTGCGGCGCTACGCTCCGGCGGCACGGCTTGCGGCGGGGCGACATCGTGTGGTCGGTGAGGAGGCTCGATGGCGTCGCGGCGGAGCCCCCGGGCCGAGGTGCGGCTGGTGAGCGCGACCGGGAACCCGGAGGCGGTCGAGGCCAGCGCGCGCGAGGCGGGTCTCGACGTGGCGTCACACGCGCGGTACCTGGATCACCATTGGTTCTCGGCGTCCCAGGCGCGGGCCGAGCTGGCGGCCGCGGGAAGGCGGGTGCACGGTTGATGCTCACCGCCAAGGACGCCGTGCGCTGGCCGCTGCCGGCCACGCCGGAGGTCTGGGTGCTCGAGGTGGAGTGGGAGTGGGTCGAGGGTGGCGCGGCGCTCGAGGGCGCGGTGCTCGGAACGGCGCGACGAGGGGAGCCTCGCCATGACCTGCGACATCCTGGTGATCGGCAGCGGGCTCGCCGGTCTCTCGTGTGCGCTCAAGGCCGCGCGTCACGGGAGCGTGATCGTGGTGACCAAGAAGGAGGAGGCGGAGTCCAACACCCAGTACGCTCAGGGTGGCATCGCGGCGGTGTTCGATCGCGCCGACAGCTTTGCCGCGCACGAGCGCGACACGCTGCGCTGCGGGGCCGGGCCTCGGACCCGGAGGTGGTGCGCAGCGCGTGGTGCACGAGGCGCCAGAGCGGGTCAAGGAGCTGGCCGCCTGGGCGTGCCCTTCAACCGCACCGCGCGCGGCTTCGCGCTGGGTCGTGAAGGCGGCCACAGCCGCCGTCGCATCGTCCACGCCGCTGATCTCACCGGCCGCGCGGTCGAGACCGCCTGCTTGATCGGGTCCGGCGAGATCCACGCATCCGTGTGCTCGACGACCATCTCGCGGTCGACCTGCTGCTCGGCTCGCGGCTCACCCCGCGCCGGCGCGCGGTCCGCCCCGACACTTGCTGGGGCGCCTACGTGCTCGAGCGCGATCGCGATCGGATCGAGCCGATCACCGCGAAGGTCACGGTGCTCGCGACCGGCGGCTGCGGCAAGGTGTACCTCTACACCACCAACCCCGACGTCGCGACCGGCGATGGCATGGCGATGGCCTATCGGGCGGGTGCCGGCTCGCCAATCTCGAGTTCGTGCAGTTCCATCCGACCTGCCTCTACCATCCCCGCGCCAAGTCGTTCCTGCTGAGCGAGGCGCTGCGCGGCGAAGGCGCGGTGCTGCGGACCCTCGATGGGGTGCGCTTCATGCCGCGTTATCACCGCTTGGCGGAGCTCGCCCCGCGCGACGTGGTGGCGCGCGCCATCGACCGCGAGATGAAGCGGCGCGGCGAGCCGTACGTCACCCTCGACATCAGCCATCGTCAGGCCTCGTGGATCCTCGAGCGCTTTCCGCACATCGCCGCCACGCTTCGCAGCTTCGGCTTCGATCTCACCCGCGAGCCGATCCCGGTGGTCCCGGCCGCGCACTACATGTGCGGAGGCGTGCAGGCCGACCTCTCGGGGCGCACCACGGTTCGCGGGCTGCTGGCGATCGGCGAGACGGCCTGCACCGGGCTCCATGGCGCCAACCGCCTCGCCAGCAACTCCCTGCTCGAGGCCGTCGTGACCGCCCATCACGCGGCGGAGGAAGCCGGACGGCGCGCCGCTGCCGTGGCGCGCGTGCGCGCGCGGCGCGCTGGAGTCTGCGCGGCACGCGACCCGCCGCTCGAGACCGTGGTCTTCGAGCACAACTGGGCGGCCGTGCGGCGCGTGATGTGGATCTGGTGGGCATCGTGCGCACCGATCAGCGCCTGGCGCTCGCAGCGCGGCTCCTCGCGGTCCTGCGCGAGGAATCCGAGCACGCCTTCGACACGCTGCGCCTGACGCCGGACCTGATCGAGCTGCGCAACATCGCGCTCCTGGGAAGCCTGATCGTGCGCTGCGCTCAAGCGCGACGCGAGAGCCGAGGACTGCACTACACCCTCGATTACCCCCGGCCGTCGCGACGCTTCGCGAAGCCGACACGCGTGCGCCATCCTGTGCCGACAGCGGCGAGGACCGCGACTTGAGGCGCGAAGCGCTCGGCGCCTATAGTCGCTCCCGGACCCTGCGCCTCCAGGCGGGGCGAACCCCATGAACCACGGCCCCGAGTCCCCGTGGGATGCGATCGAACGCATCCGGAACCACGATCCGCGTTTCCGGCCGGAGGCGTACGGCTTCGTCATGATGGCGCTGGGGCTCACGGTCGAGGCCCTGCCGGCCACGCGCCGCGAGGATCCGGAACGCCGACATCTGAGCGGCGCCGACTGCTCGATGCGATCGTCGCGCTGGCGCGCCGGGAGTTCGGCGCGCTGGCGCCTACCGTCTTCAACGAATGGGGACTCCGCAACGGAGGAGACGTCGGCGAACTGGTCTTCCAGCTGGTGGAGACCGGCCAGCTCAAGGCCCGCCCCGAGGACCGGCGCGAGGACTTCCTGGCCGGCGCTCCGTTGATGCAGCGTCTCGCCGAAGGTCACGACCTCCGCGTGCCCGACGCACCCCGTTAGACGCGTGCGACTCTACTCCCGTCTGCTCGGCTACCTGCGCCCGTACCGCGGTGCGCTCGCGGTGGCGATCGCGTGCATGGTGCTCTACGCGCTCACCACCACCGTCTCGCTCAGCATGGTCTCGCCCTTCATGCAGGTGCTGTTCGAGCGCCCCGGCGCGAGCCCGGCGCTGGGGATGTCGACCACCGCACAGGCCGACCCGGCGCGCGTCCTGGCGCTGGCCGAGGAGCCTCTGAGCGCGCGCAACCTCTCGCACTGGCCACAGGTGCTGCGCGCACGGGTCGAACGCGCCATCGTGCTGGCGCGACCGATCGTGGCGCTCGAACGCATCTGTCTCTTCATGCTGGTGATGCTGTTCCTCAAGAACGTGGCGGACTACTTCCAGAGCTATCTGGTCATGCGGGTCGAGCAGGCCGCGATCCGCGATCTGCGCAACGATCTCCATGGCCACCTCCAGAGCCTGTCGCTGTCGTTCTTCCACTCGCGACGCACCGGAATGCTAATCTCGCGCGTGATCAACGACGTGGAATACCTGCGCAACGCGCTGGCGTCGGGATCAGCACCCTCGGCAAGGACGTGCTCACCCTGGCGGGAGCGCTCGGCCTGGCGTTCTATGCCTCGTGGCGGCTCACCCTGCTGGCGCTGCTGGTGCTGCCGGTGGCCGCGACGCTGCTGGGATGGATCGGGCGCACCATGCGGCGGCGCTCGACCCGCGCCCAGGAGCGCATGAGCGATCTCACGGCGATCCTGCACGAGACCATCACCGGCGCGCGGGTGGTGCGGGCGTTCGGCGCCGAGCGCTTCGAGACCGAGAAGCTCCGGCGCACCAACCAGCAGTTCTACGACGCCTATGCGCGCATGCGCCGCGTGGCCCTGGCGGCGCGGCCGTTCAGCGAGTTCGCGCTCGTGCTGGTGGCGCTGGCGATGCTGTGGTTCGGCGGGCGCGAGATCTTCACGCATCACACCCTGGCGCCGCACCAATTCGTGCTGTTCGTCACGGCCCTGCTCACCACCGTTTCGCCGACCAAGAGCGTCGCCGAGGTGAGCACCAACATCCAGCAGGGGATGGCGGCGGCGCGCCGCCTGTTCGATCTCATGGACACCGCGTCGGAGATCCGCGACGAGCCCGGCGCCGCGGTGCTGCCGCCGTTCCGGGAGGCGATCCGCTACGAGAACGTGTCGTTCGCCTACCCCGATGGCCCGCACGGTGCTGCGCGACGTGCTCGTTCTCGATCCGCCGCGGCGAGATCGTGGCGCTGGTGGGCTCGAGCGGAGCGGGGAAGAGCACGGCCATGGACCTGCTCCCGCGTTTCTACGACCCGAGCGGCGGGCGCATCACGGTGGATGGCGTCGACCTGCGGGACGCAACGCGTCGCCTCGCTGCGCGCCCAGCTCGGCATCGTCACCCAGGAGACCATCTTGTTCCACGACACCGTGCGCAACAACATCGCCTACGGCACGCAGCCACTTCAGCGACGCGGAGCTGCGGCGCGCCGCCGGCGGCGGCGCACGCCCACGCGTTCGTTCAGGCGCTGCCGCAGGGCTACGACACGGTGATCGGCGAGCGGGGGCTCAAGCTCTCGGGCGGGGAGCGGCAGCGGCTCGCGATCGCCCGCGCCCTGCTGCGCAATCCGCCGATTCTGCTGCTCGACGAGGCGACCTCGGCGCTCGACGCCGAGAGCGAGCGGCTGGTGCAGGAGGCGCTCGAGCACCTGATGCGCGACCGCACGGTGCTGGTGATCGCCCACCGGCTCTCCACCGTGCAGCACGCCGACCGCATCGTGGTGCTGGACCGCGGAGGCGTGGTGGCCAGCGGCACCCATCGCGAGCTGATCGACCAGCAGGGCCTCTACCGCCGGCTCTACGACCTCCAGTTCGTGGCGTGATGGGGCGGCGCCGGACCGTTCACGATGCCGCTCGGGGGCTTCCGCCGTATCGCGGTGATCCGTCTCTCCTCGCTGGGCGACGTGGTGCTCACGTTGCCGGTGGTGCACGCCCTCGCGCGCGCGGTTCCCGGACGCCCACCGCGCCTTCTGGGTCAAGGAGGAGTACGCGGACGTGGTGGCGTTCGATCCCGTGATCCATCACGTGCGCCGTCTGGAGCGCGACGCCCGGCGGCTCGAGGACCTGGTCTCGATGAGCGCCGAGCTCGAGGACGCGGATCTGATCGTCGACCTGCACGGCAGCATGCGCGTCGCGCCTGCTGACCTTTCGGCAGAAGGCTCCGGTGCTGCGCGCGCCGTCCTATCGTGCTGGCCCGCGCGGCGCTGGTGCACGCGCGCTGGTTCGGACGCCCGGCGCCGCCTCCCGCGCTGGCCCGCTATGCCGAGGCGGTGGCGCCGCTCGGCCTCGCGGTGGAGGGCGCGCCGCGCATGACCTCGGGCGCCGAGGCGGAGCGGCGCGCCGATGTGTGGATGACGGCGTGGGGACCGGCGGGATCGTCCGCTCGCGCTCCTCCCGGGAGCGCGGCACTTCACCAAGCGCTGGCCGGAGGAGCGCTGGCTCGAGCTGCACGAGCGACTGAGCGCGACCGGTCGGCCGCTGCTCTACGTCGTCGCTCGAGTCGGAGCGCGCGGCGCTGCCGCGACTCGCCGAACGGGTGACGCGCGTCCCCGCAATGCACGCTGGTGCACGCGAGCCGCTGGCGATACTGGCGGCGGTGCTGTCGCGCTGTGGCGCCGCGGTCACGATGGACAGCGGGCTCATGCACGTCGCTGCGGCGCGCGGGCTCAGGGTGGTGGCGCTGTTCGGCAGCACCGCCCCCGAGCTGGGCTTTGCCCCCGCCGGAGAAGGGCACATGGTGCTGTGCCGTCACGAGCCCTGCCAGCCGTGCACGCTCCACGGTCGTGAGGCGCTGCCCGCAGGGACATTTCCGCTGCATGCTCGGCATCACCGCGGATGAGGTGTTCCAGCGCCTGCAAGCGTCGTGGCCCGCGGTCGCCGTTCCTTCCGGCGCCGGACGGTCGACCTGAAGCGGCCGCGCGCCCGAGCGGCGTGGGCTTGTCGGCCCGCGAAGCCTCCTCCTATACTCGCGCGCTCGATCGTCCCTAAACCCCGGCCGTGGAGCGTTCGGTGAGCGAGACTCAGGAATCAAGCAATTCGTCGAGGAGCTGACCGACCAGGGCGACGACTTCGCGCGCTGGTACACCGAGGTGGTCCGCAAGGCGCAGCTCGCCGATTACACGCCGGTGCGCGGCTGCATGGCGATCCGCCCTTACGGCTACGCGCTGTGGGAGCACATGCAGCGGCTGCTCGACGACCGGATCAAGGCCACCGGCCACCAGAACGCCTACTTTCCGATGCTGATTCCCGAATCGCTGCTCCAGCTCGAGGCCGATCACGTCGAGGGCTTCGCGCCCGAGTGCGCGTGGGTGACGCACGGCGGCGAGCGAGAAGCTCGAGGAGCGGCTGGCGATCCGTCCGACCAGCGAGGCGATCATCGGGCGCATGTACTCGCGCTGGATCGAGTCGTACCGCGACCTGCCGGTGCTCATCAACCAGTGGTGCAACGTCATGCGCTGGGAGAAGGTGACGCGCCTGTTCCTGCGCACCACGGAGTTCCTGTGGCAGGAGGGCCACACCGCCCACGCCACCGCCGAGGACTGCCAGGCGGAGGTGCTGCGCATGCTCGAGGTCTATCGCGAGTTCGTCGAGACCGAGCTGGCGATCCCGGTCCACGCCGGGCCCAAGAGCGCCTCCGAGAAGTTCGCGGGCGCCGAGATGACGTACTCGATCGAGGCCCTGATGCGCGACGGCAAGGCGCTCCAGGCCGGACGTCGCACAACCTCGGCCAGCACTTCGCCAAGGTCTTCGACATCACCTTCCAGGACGAGGCCGGCAAGCGCCAGTTCGTCCATCAGACTTCGTGGGGCATGACCACCCGGCTCGATCGGCGCGCTCGATCATGACGCATGGGGACGACCAGGGCCTCAAGCTGCCCACCGCATGTCGCGCCGATCCAGGCGGTCGTGGTGCCGATCTGGCGCAAGCCGGAGGAGAAAGCCGCGGTGCTGGCGCACGTCGACAAGGTGCCGCGGCGCGCTGCGCGCCGCGGGTGCGGCTGCACGTCGACGACCGCGAGCAGTACACCCCGGGCTGGAAGTACAACGAGCACGAGCTGCGCGGCGTTCCGCTGCGGCTCGAGGTCGGTCCGCAGCGACGTGGCGCTGGGCGCGGTGATGAGCGTGCGCCGCGATGGGCGGGCCAAGGAGTCGATCCCGCTCGACCGCGTCGCCGAGCCGGTGCCCGAGCTGCTCGAGGAGATCCAGAAGGCGTTGTTCGCGGCGGCCGCGCAGTTCCGCGAGGAGAACACCGTGATCGCGCGCACCCGCGACGAGCTCGAAGCTCATTTCGCCGCGCGTCGCGGCTTCGTGGCCATGCCGTGGTCCGACGACCCCGCGCTGGAAGCCGCGATCAAGAACCGCACGGGCGCCACGCTGCGCTGCCTGCCGCTCGACGCCAGCGGCTGGGACGGGCTGGCCGGGCCCGGACAGTCGGTGGGCGCTGTTCGCCAAGGCGTATTGAGCGTTCGTCGCGCGATGACGCCGCGGCGCGTCCTCGGTTCGGCTTCCGAACTGGCTCGGCGATCTCCTGATGAGTCGCCCGCTGCTCCACGCCCTGCGGGCCGCGTTTCCCACCGCGCACGTCACGGCCATCGGTGTCGATGCGAGCGCGCTGCTCGAGCGCGAGCGGCTGTGGGACGAATGGGTCCGCTGGCCGCAGGACGGGCGGCCGCGCGCGGCGCGGCGCGGATGTTGCTCTGGTGCTGCCGCCTTCGTTCTCGAGCGCCTGGAAGCTCCCGCGCGCCATTCCCATGCGGATCGGCTTCGCGGGAGAGGCGCTCGTGGATGCTCACTCACGCGCTGGGTCGCACGGCGCGCGGCGAGCTCCACCTGAGCGAGGAATACCTGCGGCTCGGTCGACCCCTCGGGATCGCGGGCGTGGCATTGCCGGCGCTCGACGCGCTTCCCGCCGAGATCGAGGCCGCCACCGCGCTCCGCGACCGCCTGGGCATCGCGGATTCGCCTTACGTGATCCTCGCGCCGGGCGCCGTGTACGGTCCCGCCAAGCGCTGGCCGGCGGAGCGCTTCGTCGAGTTGGGGCGGCGATTCACCGCCCGGAACCTCCGCAGTGCTGGTATGCGGAGCCGCGTCCGACCGCGCGGTCGCCGCACCGATCGCGGCGGCGATCGGGCCGCTCGCCCACGGCCTGGCGGGAATCACGACGGTCGGCGAGCAGCTCGCGCTGTGCGCCGCGGCGCGCGCCACGATCACCAACGACTCGGGAGTCGCCCACCTGGCGGCAGCCACGGGCGCCGCCACCGTGGTGCTGTTCGGATCGACCAGCAGTGCCTGGACCGCTCCGCTCGGACCGCGCGTGACGGTGGTGCAGCACGCTCCGGTGTGCGCGCCGTGCTTCCAGCGCGCCTGTCGGATCGGGTACCGCTGCCTGGTGGCGATCGGGGTGGACGAGGTCGAGCGCGTCGTGGGCGAGGTGGCGGCGTGAGGCTCCTCGCGGTGATCGAAGGCGTGGGGCCCGCCGCGCGGCGTCTGGCTCCCGCGGCCATAGGTCTGGCGTTGCGCGGCCACGAGGTCGTGTGGCTGGGTCCGCTCGCGCCCGACCCGTGGCCCGAGGGGCTCACCGGGGTGACGCGGCGGCGCGAGCTGTGGGACCGAAGCGCCGAGGTGGTGGTGAGTGACGCGGCAACACCGCTCAAGCCCGCTCTGGAAGGCTGGCAGGCGCGGGCCTTCTGTCAGGTTCTGGCAGCTCGAGCGGGCGCAGGTGGCGCGCTGGGGCCTGGTCGAGCAGACGATGTGGAGGAGCCTGCACTCCCATGGGCTGGTCGATCCCGCGGAGGCCGAGGCCTTCCGCGACGACCCGAGGGGGCTCGAGCTCGAGACACTCGCGCTCTGGTCCGATGAGCCTCCACCCGAGGACCCGTACGCGGGGCATCCCGACACCGAGATCCTGGAGCGCGCCTGCGAGCGCGCGCTCGCCCGACACCGGAGCCGCGCACCGCGCCCTGCGGTCTTCCTCGATCGCGACGGGACGCTGGTGAAAGAAGTCGGCTATCTGACCAATCCCGCCGACCTCGAGCTGCTGCCCGGCACGGCGGAGGCGCTGAGACTGCTCAAGGCCGCGGGCTTCGCGCTGGTGGTGATCTCCAACCAGTCGGGCGTCGGCCGCGGGCTGTTCCCGCTCGCGAGTGTCCACGCCGCGATGGCGCGCCTGCGGCGCTTGCTGCGCGCGCAGGGCGTGGAGCTCGACGGCATCTACTTCTGCCCCCACCGGCCCGAGGAAGGCTGCGCGTGTCGCAAGCCCGGCACGGCCCTCCTCGAGCGCGCCGCGGAGGATCTCAACCTGCATCTGCGGAGCTCGTTCATGGTCGGTGACAAGCGCCTCGACGTGGAGACCGGTCACCGCGCGACGGCGCGTGGCCTGTTGCTGCGGACGGGTTATGGTCGGGACGAGGAGCGCCGCGAAGGCGAGCCGGCGGACCGGCCCGACATGGTGTGCGACGACCTGCTGGAGGCCGCGCAATGGATCCTGGCCGAAACGCCCAACGTCTGATCGCGCTCGAGGGACAATGGTGAGCGCGACGGATTCTGCGCGCGCGACGCTGTGGTGGATCGTGGTCGCCATCGCCCTCTTCGTGTGGCTGCTGCCTGACGTCACTCTGCTCGTGGCCTATGCCATCCTGCTGGCCGACGTGCTTCTGCCCGCGGTCGAGCGGATCGCAACCTTCGGGGGCCCGAGGGGTCGCCACCTGCCGCGTGGCGCCGCGGCGGCGCTCGTGGTGCTCACCCTGGTGGTCACGGTGGGGGCGCCGTCGCACTGTCGATTCCACGGATCGCCGCCGAAGCGGTGCACACTCGCCTCCGGCGCACCGCAGGCCCTGGCGCGAATGCTCCAGGGCCTCGAAGGCTTCGCCGCGGCGCACGGCCTCGGCGCGTGGCTCGATCCGATCGTCGACAACGTGCGGACCAATGCGGCCGGGCTCGTCCGTGACCTCGCAGGATCGCTGGCCGGATTGGCGGCGGAATTCTTCAGCGGTATCGGCCACCTGCTCCGGGTTCGCGCTGCTGCCGCTCCTGACCTTCTATCTCCTGGCCGACTCGAACGCGGTGCGGAGCAGCGCCCTGAGCTTCGTCCCGGAGGAGGCGCGCGCGGACGTGGTGCGGCTCGGGGACGTCGTCGGCCGTGCGCTGGGAAGCTACGTGCGCGGCCAGGCGGTCGTGTGCATCGTGACCGGGATCGCGGTGGGCGTGGCGCTCGCGGCCACGCATCACCCCGCGGCACTCCTGCTCGGGATCGTGGCCGGCGCCGCGGAGGTGATCCCCTACGTGGGGTTCATGGTGACGGCCGTGACCATCGTGCTCGCCGGACTCACATCGTCACCGCTGCAGGCGCTCCTCGGGCTCGGGATCTACGTGATGCTCAACTGGACGATCGGCAGCTTTCGTGACCCCGCGTGTCATGAGCCGGTTTCTGCAGATGCACCCGTTCATCGTGACGGTCAGCGTGCTGGCCGGTGCGCAGCTCCTGGGTCCAGCGGGTGCGCTGCTGGCGCTGCCGAGGGCCGCGGTTCTCCAGGCGATCATGGGGGAAATGGCGGGAACTCCTCAGAACCCGCCGACCCGTCCGCGGGCCGAAGCCGGGAAGGAGTCCTAGCGCTCCGCTTCGAGCTCGAGCCGGTAGCTCTCGCCACCCCGCTCGGGACGGTACTGGAGGCGGTACCCGCGAACGTGGGTCTGCCCGGTTGAGGCCCAGTCGTCGGCGACCAGGGCGTCGAGGGTCTTCGGATAGAGCGCCGTTCTCGCGGCGATAGAGCTCCAGCGCGCCGCGCAGCTGCTCCACCTGGACCGCCGCGAACACGTCCCCGCCCTGGGGCGGTCGCGGGCGCTGGTGCTCGAGCGCGGCGGCGCCGAAGTGAAGTCCCACGGCGGTCGCCAGAACGAAGAAGCCCACCAGGATCTCGCGCGGGATCGAAGCATGGCGCGGTGGCGGAGCGACCTGACGGCGCGCGGGCATCGGAGCGGTGCCGGGATCGCGCCGACCGACCATCTCGATCCAGTTGGCTTCGAGCATGCGGTCGAGGCGCTTCGTAGGCCTCGTACTCGGAGAGCGGGGCGGCCTCGACCACCTCGGCCACCGTGTGCAGGCCGTCGATGATACCGAACAGCTCCTTCTCCTCTTCCGCCAGCGGCTCGTCGGGATCGGGCAGGTCGCGCACGCCGAGCAGGTCGTACGGGTTCTTGAACTTCGACACGAAGCGCTTCTGCTCGTCCACGCGCCGGGCCGCCTCGATCAGGCCGCCTTCCATGCTGAGCTTCACCAGCGGGGGCCCAGGCCACACCTCCTTGGGCTCGAAGCGATACGCGCCGTTGTCCCAGCGGACCACCCGCATGAGGTCGTTCAGGATCTGGCGCTCGATGTAGAGCTTGAGCTCCTCGACGTCGACGTAGCGACCGTTGATCAGCAGATCCTCGAGGTCGCGGCCCGATTCCTTGTGGATGCTGAGCAGTCCGCGGCGCTGTTCGTCCGAGAGCCGGTGGACCTTGAGCAGGAACTGGAGCAGCGGATCGTCGGGCGCATACCGGGCGTGCGCGAGCCGATGATGCGGCCGTCCGAGCACGTGGATCTGGGCGCGCTCGGTGTTCCACTCGAGCTTGAGACAGCCGGTCTTCTTCTGGCTGCCGAGGAGCTGGAGGATCTCCGTGACCGAGAAGTCGCGCAGGTTGCCCTGGAGCGCCATGGCTTCTCCTACGCCGCCCGCGCCGGCGGGTCGGTCGGACCGCTCGAGCGCGCCCCGTGGGTGACGCGAACCTCCGATCCCCTCCGGCTCGGGGATGCGCAGGTAGGCGAGCAGCGAGATCGCGTAGACCACAACCGCGCACACGGCGATGCCCCAGGCTTCGGCGCTCTCCTCTCGCGCCCAGAGACTGAGAGTGCCGAACGGGGCCGGCAGCTCCCAGCCAGCCGGTCGCGAGCCAGGCCGTCGCGGCGAGCACGCACCAGCGAGGCGAGCACGCGCTGGCGCGCCAGCAGTCCGAACCCCGGCACCAGGGCCGCTCCGGCGGTGCGCACCATCGCGCGCATGCGCTCGACCTTGCGGCGCTGCTGGAGCAGCAGAACCACGCCCGAACTCTCCGCTCTCGGCGCGCGCGGAAATCACCGCGCACTCGGGGCACAGCGCCACCTCGCGCAGGCGCTGCGCACAGCGGCGGCATACCGGTCGGCCTGCAATTGGAGCGGACGCGGAGCGGCATCTTGCGCTGCCACCAGAAGCCCGCACCGAGTCCCATCAGCATCAGGCCCAGGCGGTGACGCCGGCGAACGGCCATCCTGAGGTCTCGATCAGTCGCGTTCCAGGTAGCCGGGAGCGCGGGCGGTACCTCGGCCGTCGGCGTGCGCAGCAGGGTGGTCCAGACGGTGGCGGGTCGATCCACTGGTCCACGAGCGGCAGGTCGCCGCTCTCGCCCGAGCGCGCCTGATACGCCTTCGACCATCTCGAAGTCGAGCGCCGAGGCGCGTGCCACGGCCTCGCTGGCCGCGGAGTAGTCGAACAGACGGGTGTGGACCTGCGAGCGCGTTGAAGAACGCGGCGGCATTCTGCGGATCGACCTCCGTCGCGCGCTGGTAACGCTCGAGCGCCTCGTCGAAGCGTCCCTGCATGGCCAGCAGGTTGCCGAGGTTGTTGGAGTGCGGCATCGCTCTTCGGCCACAGCTCGAGCGTCCGTCGGTACGCCGCCTCGGCCCCCGCGAGATCGCCGGCGCGGCGGTCGAGCCAGCCGAGCGCGTACTGCACGAAGGCGCTGTTGGGATTGGACGCGGCGAGGCGTGCCACTCGGTCGTGATCATCGCCCGACTCGTCATGCTGCCCGAGCGCGGTGACGCCGTGGAACGGCTCGCCCGCACTACGGAGCGGCAGCGCGAGCCGTCCCATCACGGTGGCGGATAGAGGGCCGCCATGACGAGGACACCGAGCGCCACGAACACCAGGCGCTCGCGAACCCTCATCACCGGCCACAGCATGGCGAGCATCACCAGCGCAGGGAGCGCCAGGCCCAGCCCCAGCGCCCAGGGCAATACCAAGAAGATCCATGACCAGATCCGCGCGCTGCGCGCGGTCAATCGCGACGCCCAGACGCTCGCGCCAGATGTGTCGCAGCTCGTGCTGGTGGAGCCCGACCAGAATCAGGGCCGCGGCCAGCAACAGCGAAGAACAGGGCGTTGACGGTGAAGAACAAGGTGTTCGCGATCAGCTCGAGTTGCAGCGGAAAGTCGTCGCGCAACCGGTGGAGGAGCGACGCCCAGCTGAGGCAACGCCTGGCTGGGCTCGCGAAGCGATGAACCACCAGGCGAGCGCGAGATGCGGCGCGGCGAACGATGGATCGAGCTCCGTGGCTCCGCGCAGCAGGCTCACCGCCTGAGCGTCCTGATGGGCTTTCCACGCCATCACGCCGCGTCGATACGTGAGTCGTGCCTCGCTCGGCATGGCGACCAGCTGGTTCTGCACCTTCTGATCCAGCCACTGCGACAGCTCGCGCAGCTCTGGACCGCCGGCCTGGGGTTCCCGGCCGCGGGTGTCGCTCGGCCGCCCGCGAAGGCGTCGTGAGGGATCCCAGGGCGAGGAACACCACGACGCCGATGGTGCACGCCGCGAGCGGCCATGCCGCACCTATGCCTGCAATGGGTCGAGGTCACGTCTCTTGACAGGGTGTGGGGGCGTCCTTAAGTTGCCCGCGATCCCGGCGGTTATCGACCGGAGGCCATCGGGCCTTAACCATTGCGCGATCCGCCGCCTCCGCCCCCTGGGCCCCTTCGATATCGGCATGGATCCCCAAGCACCGGCACCCGAAGCGCCCTTCGTCTCGTTCCCGAGCCCTCCTCCGGTCCGTGGATCGGATCCGGGACGCGCTGGCTCACGTCGGCACCCAGGTCGAGCTGAGGGGATGGGTGGCTCACCGGCGCTCGAGCGGAAAGATCCAGTTCCTGGTGGTCCGCGACGGCAGCGGGCGTGATGCAGTGCGTGGCCGGCGTGAAGGACGTCTCGTCCCGGAGCACTGGCAGGCGGGCGAGAGGCTCGACCCAGGAGTCCGCGGTCGATGGTGCGCGGCGACGCTGCGCGCCGACGCGCGCGCGCCCGGCGGCGTCGAGATGGGGCTGCGCGCGATCCAGCTGATCGCGATCGCCGGAGCCTATCCGATCACGCCCAAGGAGCACGGCACCGACTTCCTCATGGATCACCGGCACCTGTGGCTGCGCTCCCCGCGTCAGCAGGCGATCCTCCGCATCCGCGCCGAGGTCGATCCGCGCCTTCCGCGACTTCATGGACCAGCGAAGGTTTCCTGCTGGTCGACGCGCCGATCTTCACGCCCGAACGCCTGCGAGGGGACGACCACGCTGTTCGAGACCCAGTACTTCGATCGAGAAGGCCTACCTCACGCCAGAGCGGCCAGCTCTCATGCCGAGGCCGCGGCCATGGCGCTCGGCAAGCGTCTACTGCTTCGGTCCCGCGTTCCGCGCGGAGAAGAGCAAGACCCGCCGGCACCTGATCGAGTTCTGGATGATGGAGCCCGAGTGGGCCTTCGCCACCCTCGACGGACGTGATCGCGCTCGAGGAGCGGCTGCTGGTCTACACGGTCGGCCGCGTGCTCGACGCAGCGGCGCCGAGGACCTGAAGATCGTCGGAGCGCGACACCGCGCCGCTCGAGCAGCGTGCAGTCGCCGTTCCCGCGCATCCACTACAACGACGCGGTCGAGACGGCTGCATGCGGCCAGGGCACGCCGTTCGAGTGGGGCGGCGACTTCGGCGGCACCGACGAGACCGTGCTCTCGCAGCCAGTACGACCGGCCGGTGTTCGTGACGAACTATCCGGCCGCGGTGAAGGCCTTCTACATGGAGCCCGATCCCGACGATCCGCGCCTGTGCCTGTCGTGCGACTGCCTCGCGCCCGAGGGCTACGGCGAGATCATCGGCGGCGGCCAGCGCATGGCGTCGCTCGATCTGCTGACGCAGCGCATCGACGAGCACGGCCTGCCGCAGGAGGCGTTCGAGTGGTACAAGGACCTGCGCCGCTACGGCATCGGTGCCGCACGCCGGGCTTCGGGATCGGCGTGGAGCGCACGCTCGCGTGGATCGCCGGACTCGATCACGTGCGCGAGACCATCCCGTTCCCGCGCATGCTCTACCGCCTGCGTCCCTGATCCGCTCGAGTGCAGTCTGACCTAGCGCCAGCGCTTGAGCACCATGAGCCGGTTGTCGCCCGCGAGATGGTGTCGATCGCGGCGGCGACGCGGTAGCGTGTCGAGCAGCGAGTCGCGCTCGGCCTCGGTTACGGAACGGGCGCCCGACGCCGGCGAACGCTCGACGGCCCTCGAGCAGTCCCCAGCGCGCACGACCAGCCAGTCCGGACGCTCGCGTGCGGCGACGTCGGCGTACCAGCCGGGCCCCCGAGGCGCCGCCGCGCGACTTGCGGCGAGACCAGTCCGACCTCGTCGACGACGACGAGCGGAGTCCTGGAAGCCGACGATGCCGATCGGCTCGAGCATCACCTTCTGACCCGGCTGCGCGTGTCGCATAGAGGAAGCGCGCCACCTGCGCGAACCCCAGATACTCCGTTCTGCGCGCGCCCCAGATAGAGCTGAAGCGCTACCGTCCACAGCCCCAGCGACCATGAGTCCGCGCGCTGACGTAGAGTGCCGAGGCCACGCGCGAGCCGCGGGAAGCCGGCCGCCGCCAGTGCCACGAAGCCCGGCGAGCGGCACTGCCAGATACCACCAGAAGAACGCGACCCCGAGCAGCGCGTACCCCAGCCACACCGCCAGGCATGCGCCGATGAAAGCGAGCAGCGGACTGGTGCGCTCCGCCCACAGCGCGCGCGCGCCGAGCACCAGCGCCGGAGTGAACACCACGCTCAACAGGAACAGATGGCCGGTCTCGGTGACGCTGCTGAAGCGGCCGAGGATGAACGGGCTCAGCCAATCCCACCAGTGACGACCGACCCACGGTCCGGGCGTGCCGTAGATCTGGGACTTGGCGAGCAGGCTCTGCGGGATCGGACTGCCGAAGTAGCTCGCCAGCGCGGCGAGGCCCGCCACGATGATCGCGACGGCCACGGCGCGGTCGCGCCGCGAGGCTTGCAGTGGCGACCACCGCGGCGGCGATCATGCCTTCGGGACGGAGCAATGCGACCGCGGCCAGAGCCGGGCCCGACAGGCGGCTCCGATTCGGCGCTCCAGGCGGTGGCCAGCGCCAGCGAGTCCGACCATCGCGCTGTTCTCCATGCAGGACATCGCCACCGCGCCGCAAGTAGGGCCACACCACCCAGAACACCGTGAAGCACCATGCCGAGGCGTCGCGAGGCGTGGCGCCGGAGCAACGCGCCGACCACCAGCAACGTGACGAGCTCCAGCGCGACGGTGGTGAGGCGTGCCCATAGCACCGGGAAGCGCCCGAGCTTGAACGCCGCGGGCCATCCACAGGGTCCACACGGGCGAGGAGAATCCGAACACCTGTTCGCCCGGATTGAAGACGAGCCCGAATCCGTGCGCGAAGTTCCGGGCGTAGCGGAACGTGATGTAGGCATCCTCGGCGGCGAACGGGACGACTCGCGACAGCGATCAGCCGCGACAGCCACCAGCACCACCGCGGGAATCAGCCACGGCTCCCGCGGATTCGAGCGCAGCTCGGCCCACCGTGGCCAGGCGAACTTCGCTACGGGGCCACCTCGCATGGCGGCGGCGCCACGCGGCTCCGCGGCGCTCTGCGGCTCGCCGCGGCGTCGCCTTGGCCTGGGCTTGTTCGCGAGAACGCGCCTCGCTCGAGGGTAGGAACTGGCGGACCCCGCCGCCACGACCAGAGCCGTGAACGACGGGGTCGGAATGAGGCCGAGGGGCCAAGAATGCGACCGGAATACTAGAGGAGCCCAGTCTGCCCCAGCGAGAGGCGAACGGCAGCCCACGCACGAGCGAGATGCTGACTGGCTTTCAAGGTTGCAGACGTGAGTCACCTCTGGGCTCCTGTACCGCATCCTGGAAACAGCGACGACTTCAGCACGCAGTCTATGAATCGTCACGGCCGGTGGCAAGCACTATAGTCAGCTCGGCCGACCCCGGTGGTTTCCACGGTTCTTGACACCCGACGCCGGCCAACCATAACGTCCGGCGTCTTTGCGGACGGCACGCGGTGGGAGGCAGAGAAAACCTCGACTGTCGATTGACAGCGCCTTCATGGCGTTACATAGACTTTGCGGCACTTCGGCGTCCTGGGCTCCGGCTGGGCGACGCTGCCGCTGCGGACGCTCTCCCGCTTGGTTATCCGCTCGCTTTGGTCGTCGGGTTTTGTGGTTGTTCCTCGCGGAGCCGGATCCGGCGCCGTGTGGAAGATACTCTGACTTCCGGGGCGTATCACAGGTTGACGAGCGCCGTCGGACGCGAGTCGAGTGCATGGACGGCGAGCGCCAGAATTCATGCATCTCTACCCACAAGCCGGATCGACATGAAATACGGGGACGTCACGACAGGCGATCGAAGCCTTGTTCGCGGCCCAGTGCGACTTGGCCGTGATCGCCCGTGAGCTGGAGCCCGAGGAGCGCGCCGCCGCGACCGGGGACGACTGGAAATCGAAGGTTATCGTTTTGCCAAGGACGCGGTGGTGGTGATCGTGACATCCCGGCAATCCAGGTCGAGAACGTGGCTCTCGACCAACTGCGGAGCATCTACGAGGGCAAGATCACGCGACTGGTCGCAGCTCGGTGACCGGCCGCAGCGGATCGAGCCGGTCTATCCGCCGGCCGAATCCGACCATCGGCGGAGTTTCTGGGTGGAGCACGTCATGAAAGGGGAGCCGGTGCACGGCGCGGGTGGTGACCGCTGGACGAGCGACTCGGACATGGTCGAGGCTGGTGCGCGCGCGTCCGGAGCCGATCGGCTTCGTGTCCGCTGTCCTGGGCGGAGCGCGGCGCCAAGGCGCTGCGCATGTCGGGCATGACGGGGCTTCCCTACTGGAAGCCCGATCTCGAGGCGGTCTATCAGGACGACTACCCGTTGACCCGCTCGCTCAGCCTCTACGTGCGTACCGATGGTCCACGCGTGGCGCACGGTTCATCACCTACGTCACGAGTCACGATGGGCGAGAATTGGTTCAGGATTCCGGCCTGGTGCCGACGACGGTGCCGGTCCGCTTCGTCCGGCGCTCCCCGCTGAAGGGAGCCCACTGATGAGAGGAGAGGCGCATCTGTCAGAACGCGAACGGCAATCATCGGACCTCACGGTTGGCGCCTCTGGGCACTGGTGAGCGCGTCGCCTGTGTCTGGTGGCACCGGCGCGCGACCCACGCGGACGACCTGAAGGACGGTCGGGCCGCGCTCCAGGCCGGCCGCTACGACGAAGCGTCTCAAGCTCTTCGAGAGCGCCGCGAAGCAGGGCCTGGCCGCGGGGCGAGCCGGCGTGGGGCAGGTGCTGGCTGCAGCGCCGCCAGTACGACAAGGCGCTCGAGCAGCGTTCAGACCGCGCAGCAAGATGGATCCCACGTTCGCGCTCGGGTTCTATGGCGAAGGCGAGGTCTACCGCCGTCAGGACAAGTGCAGCGACGCTGTTCAACTCTGCGAGAAGGCGGTCGGAGCTCGATCGCAAGTTCCCGGAAGCCCAGCTCGCGCTCGGCGACTGCCTGGTGCAAGACCAAGCAGTACGAGAAGGCCGTCGGCGCGCTCAGCGAGGGCCTCAAGTGGGGGCCGAAGTGGCGGCCGCGCTTCCTGGTCGCGCTCGGCGGACGCCGAGATGTCGCGCGATTCGCTGCGCGACGCCGGCATCTACTTCACGCGCGCCCGCGAGGAGGCCCCGAACGATCCCGAGGTGCGGCGCGCCCTCGGCGACTTCTACGTCCAGCGCGGCACCTGGGCACTCGCGGTGCTCGAGACCCAGGCGGCCGTCGATCTCGACACCACCGATATCCGAGCTGCGCTACTCGCTGGCGCAGGCGCTCGACGCGTCGACGAGCGCAACGACGATGCCCTCGAGCAGTACCAGTGGATCACCCAGCGACGATCCGGATTTCGCGCCGGCCTGCGCAGCTCGCCGTAGGTGATCTGCTCTACCGCGCCGGAAGGCGCGGAACGACATGCCGCGCTATCGCCGAAGCGCGAGGCGCCGCTCGAGCGCTACACCGAGCTCGCGCCCAACGATCCCAAGGGATGGAGCCTGCTCGGACGCACGCTGTCCAACCTCAAGATGCGGGACGAGGCGGTCGCAGCGCGATGCTCAAGGCCGAGCAGCTGGGCGACAAGAACAAGGAGATGTACTCGATGCTCGGCAGGCGCTCGACGGACGAAGCGCGACTACGCCGCGGCCGCTCAAGTACTTCGCGATGGGAGAGAACGAAGCCCCAGGACCACCTTGGTCATGGCGCAGATCTACGTGATCGACGGCCAGACTCGGGCAAAGCCGACTCGATCTACCAGGCCATGCTGGACCAGCGATTCCACGAACTCGAGCGCCAAGCTGGCGCATGAACGAGCGAGGCAAGCTGCGTTTCCGCCAGAAGGACTACGACGGCGCCATGGCGCATGTTCCAGCGGCGAATCGCGCTTGACCCGCACGAGCGCCGAGGCTTACTTCTATATCGGGCTTGTGCCAGAAGGAGCTCGAAGCGGTACCCTGAGGCGCTCGACAGCGCTGAAGCAGTCCACCGCGCTGGACTCGACCAAGGCCGACCGCTTCTTCTGGCTGGGCGTCCTGAGCGACCAGCAGAAGACCATCCCCGACGCCGAGAGTCGCGTTCCAGCGCTCGGTGGCGCTGGACGACACCAGCCGCCTGGCGAGCAAGGCGCGCGCGCAGCTCGGCTTCTACCGGCTGTTGGAGAAGGACTGGTCGGGGCGATCCAGCACCTGGAACGGTCGGTGGCGCTCGATCCGCAGTACGTGCAGGCGTGGGTGTGGCTGGGGCAGGGCTATCAGAACTCCGGTAACCGCGACAAGGCGATCGATGCTGTACAAGCGGGCGCTGGCGCTCGATCCGAATCAGCCCGAGGCGAGCAAGGGCGTCAAGGTGCTGAGCGGCGGTGTGGCGAGCACCAAGGGAGGATGAGCATGCTGAAGCAGCGCCAGGTCGGAGAGCATCGTCGTTCTCTACCCGAAGGGTTACCTGACCGGCGGGGACGAGACCGATGAGCTCGATCGCGCGATCAAGCAGCACGATCGAGAGCGGCAACAAGCACCTGATCATCAACCTGAGCGAGACGCAGCACCTGAACTCGACGGCGCTCGGGGTGCTGATCTCGGCGCACGCCGAACTACGCGCGGCGCGCAGGGCAGATGAAGCTGTGCGCGCGTGGACAAGCGCATCGAGAACATCTTCGTGATCACCAAGCTGTCGCTGGTGTTCGACGTGTTCCCGACCGAGGAGCAGGCGATCGCCAGCTTCGCCGAGACCAAGTCGCTCTAACGCCGGCGTCGGTCGGAGGCAGCGGTGGCGGTCCAACGCAAGCAGATCCGGACGATCGCGGTCCTGTAGCCCAAGGGCGAGCTTCTTCGGGGACCGCGAGACCGACGAGCTACAGAAGGCGCTGATGGACGAGGCGGCCGCGCGGCAACACGCCGCCTGGTCCTGAACATGAAGGAGTGCCAGGCGCTCAACTCGATCGCCATCGGCGTGCTGATGCGTGGCTACGCGAACTACCAGGGTCGCGACGGTGGAGATCAAGCTGTGCGGCCTCGGGCAAGCGGCTCAAGGATCTGTTCACCATGACCAAGCTGATCATGGTGTTCGACCACCACGACACCGAGGAGCAGGCGCTCGCGGCGTTCGCGGTGGACGCAGAGCCTCCGTCCGACGCGGTCGGAGGCGCAGTGAATCACGCGACCATGATGCCCGGTGTCCGGCGCGAGCCCGAGCCGGGACCGTCGCGAGATCGGGAGCGCCGGCCAGCACCAGCGGCGCTGCGGCCGTGCTCGGCGTCGGACCAAGGAGGAATGCAGCTCTATGAATCGTTTCATCGTCCCGCTGGATTTCGCTCTCGCCGCGTCGTGTCTCGTTCGGGATCTGGTGGTATCTGCCGGCCCTCGGGCCCGATCGGCGAGCAGATGAAGCAGGGCGGTCCGCTGGTGGCGGCGCTCGATCATGCTCATCATCCTGCAGACGTCGTTCATCATCGAGCGGCATCTGGAGCCTCAAGAAGGCGCAGGGTCGCGGCTCGCTGCCCGACTTCCTCAACAACGTGCGTCAAGCGCCTGCACCACGGCGACGTCGACGGCGCCATCAAGCTGTGCGGCCGAGCAGCGTGGCTCGGCGGCCAACGTGATCCGCGCCGGCCTCGAGCGCTACCAGCAGCTGCGATCGGAGGGCGCGCCGCAGGAGAAGATCGTGGCCGAGACGCAGGCGGCGATCCAGGAGGCCAACGGCCTCGAGGTGCCGCTGCTCGAGCGCAACCTGATCGCGCTCTCGACGATCGCCTCGATCGCCACCATGGTCGGACTGCTCGGCACGGTGATCGGGATGATCCGCTCGTTCGCGGCGCTCGGCCACACCGGCGCGGTCGACGCCGTCGAAGCTCGCCGTCGGTATCTCCGAGGCGCTCATCAACACCGCCGGCGGGCTGTTCGTGCGCGATCGTCGGGAATCGTCGCCTACAACGTGTTCGTGACCCGCGTCGACAGCTTCAACTACATGATGGACGAGGCCTCGTACGAGGCCGTGCAGCTGCTTCGCGCCGCCAGCACCGGCGCGAAGCGGTAGGAGAGCCGGGCAATGCTCAAGAAGATGCGGCGCATCGGCATCAGCCATCGACATGACGCCGATGGTCGACGTCGCGTTCCTGCTGCTGATCTTCTTCATGTGCACGACCGCAGTTCAAGCCGCCGGAGAAGGACAAGATCACGCTGCCCGAGTCGAACTCCGAGGCGAAGTCGCCGGAGTCCGACATCATCACGATCGCGGTCACCACGCCCAAGCCCGAGAACAGCAACCAGTCGCATCGGTGCGGGTGATCTATCGGCCGGCGGGCGAGGAGGTCAGCCAGGTGCTGACGCCCCGAGCAGGTCAAGAGCGACCTGCCGGGCGATGCTCACGCGCGCGCGCAGCCGCGAATCCGGCGGCGCGCATGATCGTGAAGATGGACAAGGACGCCACCTACGGGATCATGGCGGACATGATGAGCGGCGCTCCAGGCGGCCAACGCGCCGCGCTTCAACGTGCAGACCGATCTCGAGGGCTCGGCGCGGTCTGTTCAAGCAGAAGGCCCGGGACTCCATGAGCCTGCGCGAAGGAGGTGGGACTCCGTGGGTGCGGTAGACACCCCCAACCACGAGCCGGTAAAGAAGAAAGGGCCAGGGCTTCCGACGTCCCAAGCGGCGTGTCGGCGTCCGCATCGACATGACGCCCGATGGTCGACGTGGCGTTCCTGCTGCTGATCTTCTTCATGGTCACGACGGTGTTCCGCACGCCTCAGGCGCTGGAGATCAACCTTCCGCCCGAAGGAGGACGTGAAGGTCGACATCGCCCAGTCGAAGGTGCTCGAGGTCCGGGTGCTGCCCGACAATCGAGCCTACTGGCGCAACGCCGACGGACCCGTGGGCGCGCGCGGATTTCACCAACCTGGCCCGGGTGTTTCCAGCCGTGGAAGAACAGCAAGGACAAGGTCGTGATCATTCCGCATCGACCGCGAGGCGAAGTTCAGCTACATGGTCGACGTCATCGACGATCTGGACCTGGCCAACCTGACGCGCTTCTCGCTGCAGACGCTGGACGACAAACAGAAGCAGGAGGTCGAGTCACTTTGAGATCCGCGGGCGAGGTGCTGTCGAGTGTCATGCCCTACAGGGCGCCCGAGCTCAAGGAAGTCGCCCGGAAGTACATGTTCCGCGGGCGTCGTGGTGGGAAGCGCGGCGTGGCTCCTGGTCTTCCTGCTGTCGTTCGGAACCGAGCGCCTTCCTGGCGCACCGTCCGCACGACGACCAGAGTGGTGGTGGTGCCGTACCGTGAGCTGGCCGCGCCGCCGCCGCTCACCGACAAGCCGCCGCCGCCCCAGGTCGCGATCGCGCAGCCGGTCGCCCCGCCGAGTGTGGCCGTTCCCGTCCCGGTGCCCGACGCCGAGGCGCCGCCCGAGCAGGCAATCGCCTCGCAGGAGGAGCTGTCACAGTCGACCCCGGCCGTCAGCGAGGAAGGCGATCAGCAGCTGGTCGTGGCCCCTCCGAAGACGACGGCCTGCCCAAGTTCGGCGAGTACGTGTACGTCGAGGAGCTGCCTGAAGCGGTCACCAAGGTGAAGCCGGAGTATCCAGACCTGGCTCGCGTCGGCCGAGTGTCGACGGCACCGTGCTGGTGCAGGCGCTGGTCGGCAAGGACGGAAAGGTGAAGGACACGCAGGTGGTGAAGTCGATCCCCATGCTCGACGACGCCGCGGTGAAGGCGGTGCGGCAGTGGGTGTTCAAGCCGGCGCTCTCGAACAACAAGCCGGTTGCGGTCTGGGTGGCCGTGCCGGTCAGGTTCAGCCTCAACTAGCCGAGATCTCGCGGCGTCCCCCGGCTGCGTCGGGCGCCGCCTTTTGCGCGCCGGTCCCCCTTCCCGTTGACCCTGCGATTCCGCGAATCGTATGGTCCGGCGCTCTCGCCCCATCCCTCTCCCCTTGGAGGTCGTCATGGAGGTTCCCGAGGCTTCTTCGGCCGCCCCCTCCGCGCCACCGGTGGAACGGAGCCTTTCACCTTTCGCACGTGCGGTCGCGATCTTCACCAATCCCACGCGAGCGTGGGATGGGTTGGCGACGCGCTCGCAATGGTGGTTCCCGCTCATCATCATGACATTGGTCGGCGCGGGGCTCACCGCCGTGCTGCACGAGCGCGCGGTGATGCCCACCATCACGGAGCAGTGGGAGAAGATGGTCGAGGACGGCAAGATGACCCAGGACCAGCTCGACAAGATGGAGCAGCGTATGAGCGGCCCCCGCCGGTGTCGGCCATGAGCGCGGTCCCGCAGGCGATCGCGTGGCCGGTCATCATGTTCATCCTGGCGACAGGCGTCTCGTTCGCCGTGAGCTTCATGGTCGGCGCCAAGCTTCGTTTGCGCCACGCGTTCGAGGTGGTGACCTGGTCTTCGCTGATCCAGCTGCCGGAGCAAATCATCGGCGCGGGACTGGCCTGGACCCGGGAGACCATGCGGGGCATCCACCTGGGGCTCGGTGTCCTGGTGCCACAATCCGAGCCGCCCGGAGAAGTGGCAAGCCGGCCTGGCGTCGTTCCTCGATGCCTTCGGTCCCTTCGAGATCTGGGCGCTGACCGTGGTGATCATCGGCGCCAGCACTCTGGCGGGAGCGCCGCGCAAGCCCGTGGCCTGGGTGATCATCGGACTCTTCCTCGCGCTCCGGATCCTGCTGGCCATCACCGGGGCTCTGTTCTCCCCGGGAGTTGAGGCCGCAACCCGCGCGCGGGCTGAAGCGTAAGGGAGCACGTCAGGGAGAGAGCCTTCCGGCGGACGGACGGACAGCGCTGATCGAGGAGGATGGGACCGGATGATGCGTCGTGCCTGGATGGGGGGCTGGTCCTGCTGTGGGCTGACGAATGCCAGCGCCGATGTCCTGACGGTCGACCAGGCCGTGAAGCTGGCCTTGCAGGAAGAACACCCAGATGATCGGGGCGGAGGCCACCGTGCTCGATGCGCGCGGCGGCCTCTACAACAGCATGAGCCCGCTCTTGCCGAATCTCCGCATCAGCGCCACGCGGTTCAATTCGATCACCACCCGCGAGGAACAGAGCGGCGTGGATTTCCAGTTCGGCCAGACGCTGCCTTACACCAGCACCTTCGACAACGAGGTCCATGGCACGAACCCGAGCCTGTCCGGCAGCTGGAACATCTTGAATCTCTCCATTGGGCCGGGTATTCCGCGGCCCGCCACGGGATGCGCGCCGCCGAGTTCAATCGCCAGGCGACCCGCAACGACGTCGCGCTCGACACCCGCCGCCAGTTCTATGCGGTGGTGACGGCGGTGCGGCTGTCGAACGTCGCCACCCAGGCCCTGAAGCTCTCGCGCGACGACGAGCGCCGAGTTCGCGCCCTGTTCGAGGTCGGTTCGGTCGCGCGCAACGACCTGCTCCGGGCTCAGGTGCGCACCGCGCAGAGCGAGCTGGACTCGCTGACCGGCGGTGCAGCTCGTCGTCAATCAGCGGATCGCGCTGGCCGAGCAGCTCGGCATCCGAGAGCAACAGATGGGGGAGGTGGACACGCTCCTGGTGGTCGAGACTCAGCAATACGACGAGGGACAGCTCGTCACGGAGGCCGCCAAGCAGCGCCCCGACCTCATGGCGGCCGACCGCGACCTGGCCTCGGCGAAGGCCGACGTACGGAGCGCCAAGATGGCGTGGCTGCCTTACATCACCGCGTCGGGGACCATGCCGTTCAACACCTCGAGTCGGCAGGTGTCGACCGTCATCGATTCCGCCGGCAAGACCGTACTGCCCCTCGCTGCGTTTCAACACCGATCAGGTCCTGAACGGTTCGCTGGCGCTCAACTGGGACATTTTTACGGGCTTCGCCACACAGGACTGGATCGCGGCGCGCGCGCACGCTTGCTGCGGAGTCAGGAGACGCAGGCCGCCTTATACCGTAATCTTGAGAGCGAGGTTCACCAGGCGTTTCAGGCCTACCGTGAGGCCGTGGAGCGCGACCGCGCGTGGCCCGCCGCGGTCTGGAATCGGCGACCGAGAACCTCAAGCTGACCCAGGAGAAGTACAACGTGGGCTCGGCGACGATCCTGGATCTGATCGATGCCCAGGTCTCGCTGCAACGCGCCCAGAGCGATACGGTGGTGGGGCTGGCAGCGATACGCGTCGCCGAGGCTCAATTGAACCGCGTGAGGGGTCGCGCCGAGTAGCGCGAGCACCGAGGAAGGATAAGGGCCGGGACCATGAAGAAGAGGAAACTATGGCTATGGATCGTCCTGGGGCGTCGTCCTGGTGCTGATCCTGGTGGGCGTCAACATCGCCGGCCAATCGGGCAAAGAAGGCGACTCCGGTTCAGTTCGCCAAGGTACGAGTCGAGGACATCACCTCGCGCGTGCGCGCCCCGGCAAGATCGAGCCGAAGACGCAGGTGAAGGTCAGCGCCGACATCATGGGCAAGATCACGAAACTGGCGGTCCATGAAGGCGACCACGTGAAGAGAGGCCAGCTCCTGCTCCAGCTCGACGACACCCAGCGGCGCTCGGATTACCTGCAGGCGAAGACCGCACTAGCCTCGGCGCAGTCGCACACAGCGCGATGCCGACGACCGCGTCTCAAGGTGGCCGAGATCGAACTACACGCGCCAGAAGGCGCTCAACGACCAGAAGCTCTTGTCGTCGGCGGAATGGGACCAGGCCACCCAGGCGGTGCTGGAGGCGCGCGAGGCGGTCAGCCTCGCCAGCGAGGACGTGGCGCGTGCCGTCGGCGGCGCTGCATGCTGCTCGACGGATCTGCTCGGCAAGACCTCGTTCGAGGCGCCCTTCGACGGCGTGGTGAGCGCGCTCAACGTCGAGAAGGGCGAGATCGTGATCATCGGGCACCATGAACAATCCCGGCACCCAGATCCTCACGGTCTCGGACCTGTCGCGCATGCTGGTGCGGGCCGACGTGGACGAGACCGACGTGGTCGACGTCGCGAGCTCGGCCAGAAGGCCAAGATCACGGTCGACGCGCTGCCCGACACGTCGTTCGTGGGCACCGTGACCGAGATCGGCAACACCGCCAAGCGCAACCAGCCGCGGGCAGCGTCGAGGGTCAGACCAACTTCGAGGTCAAGGTGGTGTTCGACCAGACCGTGCCCGCGGTGCGGCCCGGCATGACCGCCGACGTCGAGATCGAGACCGCCACCCACGCCAAGGCCAATGGCGGTGCCGATCCAGGCGGTGGTGGTGCGCACCGAGCGCGAGCTCGAGCGCGCCGCCGAAGAAGGGCACGAAACGCCAGGCCGCCGAGCCGCACGCGACGCGCTGGCGGCGGAAGAGGACACGGTGCGGCCGCAAGGACAAGGAGATCACCGGCGTGTTCGTGAGTCGAGACGGCGTCGCCAAGTTCGTTCCGGTGCGCACCGGGATCGCCAGCGAGACCATGATCGAGATCTTCGGTGACCTGAAGCCGAGGCGAGTCCGTGGTGGCCGGACCCTACAAGGCGCTGCGCGAGCTCAAGCCCGAGCAGAAGGTCAAGCAGGAGCAGGAGGCGGCGGGGCCCGGGCGCAGAGGCACGCTGAGGTCATCATGCTGATCGAGATCCGCAGTCTGCATCGCGTGTATCAGGTGGGCGACGAGCAGGTCCACGCCCTGAACGGCGTCGACCTCGACATCGAGCAGAACGAGTACGTGGCGATCATGGGGCCCTCGGGCTCGGGCAAGTCCACGCTCATGAACATCCTCGGTTGCCTCGACACGCCGACCGGCGGGCGCTACCGGCTCAAGGGCACCGACGATCGGCCAAGCTCACCGACGACGAGCTGGCGCGGATCCGCAACCAGGAGATCGGGTTCGTGTTCCAGACCTTCAACCTGCTGGCCGCGCGCCGACGCGCCTCCACAACGTCGAGCTGCCGCTGGTCTACGCCGGGCTCAAGCACGAGGAGCGCGCGCCAGCGCGCCCGCGAGGCGCTCGAGACGGTCGGTCTCCAGCGACCGCATGAAGCACAAGCCCAACGAGCTCTCCGGCGGCCAGCGCCAGCGCGTGGCGATCGCCCGCGCGCTGGTGAACAAGCCCAGCATCATCCTCGCCGACGAGCCGACCGGCAACCTCGACACCGCCACCGGCGAAGAGATCATGGCGGCGTTCGAGAGCATCTGGAAGCAGGGCAACACCGTGATCCTGGTGACCCACGAGGCCGACATCGCCGCCCACGCGCGCCGCGTCGTGCGGATGCGCGACGGCAAGATCGAGAGCGACGTCGCGAATCCACGCCCCACGCCGCCGACGGCGATGCGCGCGATGAACCTCGCGCGAGAGCGCCGGCATCGCCCTGGGCGCATTGCGCGCGAACAAGCTGCGCTCGTTCCTCACGCTGCTCGGCACGATCATCGGCGTCATGGCGGTGATCGCCGGTGCTCTCGTTCGTCGAAGGCCTCAACCGCTTCGTGTCGCAGAAGCTGCTCGCGAGCGGCTCGAACGTCTTCTGCATCGACAAGTACGGCTTCATCACCAGCCAGGAGGAGTTCGACGCGGTCAAGAACCGCCCGGACATCGACGATCGACGACGCCGATGCGGCTGCGCGCCGGCACGCCGCACGCCACGCTGGTCGTGCGCCCAGGCCGGCACGACGCATCGAGGCTGCGCTACCGAACAAGCAGGTGCAGCAGCGTCGAGTCCGCGCGGCCGCGGTCCCGGCTACGAGTCCGATCGACGACCTCACGATCGTCATCGGCCGCCGGAACTCACCGGAGCTGGACGACCAGCGGCGCCGTATGGTGTGCGTGATCGGGCCCGAGGTCGCGAGGAGCTGTTCGGCGAACCTCGATCCGATCGGACGTCAGATCCGGCTCGGCGCAGGACACCTACGAGGTGATCGGGGTCACCGAGCGCCAAGGGCAAGATGTTCGGCCAGAGTCAGGACCGCTTCGCGGCGATTCCGATCCGCACCTTCATCAAGACCCAGCAGGAGCGCGGCTCGATCGACGATCGCGGTCAAGAGCGTGGATCAGGCCTCGATGCCGCTCGCGCAGCAGGAGGCGCGCAACGTGCTGCGCGCCCGCCGCCACCTGCGCCCGGGCACGCCCGACAACTTCGGCATCACGACCTCGGACAACGTCATGCGAGCTCTACACACACGCTCACCGGCGGCATCTTCATCGTGACCATCGGCGTGGCGGCGATCTCGCTGCTGGTGGGCGGCATCGTGATCATGAACATCATGCTGGTGTCGGTCACCGAGCGCACCCGCGAGATCGGGATCCGCAAGGCGCATCGGCGCGCGGCGCCGCGACATCCTCACCCAGTTCCTGGTCGAGTCCATCACCCTGTCCCTGGCTGGAGGGGCGATCGGCATCCTGGGCGGAGTCTCGCATCGCGCTCGCTGGCGCGGTGCGTCAGCCCGTTGCCCGCGGCCGTCAGCATTGCCGCCGGTGATCGCCGGTCATCCTGATGTCCGCTCTCGATCGGTGTGTTCTTCGGCTCCTATCCGGCGTGGCGCGCGGCGCGTCTCGATCCCGATCGAAGCGCTGCGTTACGAGTGAGCGATGAGCTGGGACCTGCTGTGCGACACCTTCGGGATGGCCGGCGCGGGCGCTGGTGGCCAATCGCCTGCGCTCGATCGCTGGCGCTGCTCGGCATCGTCATCGGCGTGGGCACCGTGATCGGGATGGTCGCGCTGGTCAACGGATTCCAGCGCTCGTTCCAGCAGCAGCATCCAGTCGCTTCGGCAACAACACCATCTACATCCGCCGCATCCGCCCCGGCATCCAGTTCAGCGACGACGTCCCGGATAGCCTCAAGCAGCGCAAGGCGTTCACCATGGACGACGCCCGCGCGCGATCCTCGCAGCGCGCCCGCGCGGTCAGGGCGATCGCGCCGTTCAAGTGTCTGATCCAGGACGTCCAGCTCACGTACGGCGACCAGCGCACCCGCAGCACCGTTCGTGTTCGGCACCAACGAGGACTATCTCACCACCCACGGCTACGACCTGGCGCGCGGCCGTTTCTTCACGGCGGAGGAGATGCGACCGCCGCGCCAACGTGGTAGTGCTGGGCAAGGACACGCGCGAAGCGCTGTTCAGGGACAAGAGCGGCATCGGGCGAGCGCGTGCACCTGAACGGGCGTACCGTTCACGGTGATCGGCGAGTTACGAGGTGAAGGGCCGGATGCTCGGCAACAACTTCGACGCCGTCGCCACAGTTCCCTACACGCACCATCGACAAGTACTTCCCGGCGCCCCAAGACGCGCCCATCTGGTTCCCCAAGCGTGGCGAGCTGTTCCTGGACGCGATCGCCCAGACCCCCGGAGCAGAGCGAGCTCGCGCAGAAGCAGATCATCGAGGTGCTGCGCATCCGGCGCCACCTGCCGAGCAACAAAGGCAGAACAACTTCGTGGTGTTCACCGACGACGCCTTCCTCGTCGCTCTACAACGCGCTCACCGGCGGCATCTTCGCGCTGATGACGCTGGTTTCGACCATCTCGCTGCATCGTAGGTGGGATCGGCGTCATGAACATCATGCTGGTGGCGGTCACCGAGCGCACCCGCGAGATCGGCGTGCGCAAGGCGCTGGGGCTCCGCGCAGGCGATCCTCACCCAGTTCCTGGTGGAGTCGGTGGTGCTGACCGGGGTCGGCGGGGGCATCATCGGCATGCGGACTGGGAGCCGGCATCTCATGGGTCATCCACGTCACGAGTCAGCTGCCCACCTACGTCTCGCTGTGGTCCGTCATCACCGGCATCTTCTTCTGCCACGGTGGTCGGGGTGTTCTTCGGCATCTATCCCGCGATGCGCGCCTCACGCCTCGATCCGGTCGACTCCTGCGCTACGAGCGACCCGCCCGCCGCGGCCGGTCGATCGAGGATGAAACGCAAGGTCCGCGCCGAGAGCGCCAACTTCCAACCGGCTCGCTCGTACAGCCGCCGCGTGGGGACGTTCGATCTGAAGATCGACGGATGACCCGATCGAACCCTCTTGCCCAGGACTCGGCCGCGAAGGCACGGATGAGGCGCGACGCGACTCCGGACCTTCGGTAATCGGCGTGAACGCCCAGGATGATCGAGACGACGGTCCTGCTTCCCGCCCCCAGGTGAGGTCGATGCCCGCCGCTTCCGCCGGCCGGCGGTTGCCGAGCCTCATCGGCAACTGGCGCAGGAACGACGGACGGACGAGCAATCGCGGATTGGCCGAGGAGCGCGGTGACGATCGAGGGCCACGGCTCGCGATAGAGTGACGTGGAGTAGCCGTCCGGTGCGCCGCACTGATAGCCGACCACGCGGTCGCCGTCGACAGCCACGAACCGGATGGCGTCGGGCCTCGGCCAGAAGCCACTCGAAGTAACGCCTGCCGACCGCCGCGCTCACGGACTGGGGGAAGACCGTCCGATGGAGTCCGGTGACCGCGTCGAGATCGGCTCGTTGCATCGGGCGGACGCGCAGATAGGTCGACGCCTGGCGCGCGTCGACGCCACGCCGGCCCATCGCAGCGGCGCGATAGACGTCGACGATACGCTCCGCGACCCGAGAGGCCGCGACTTGCATCGACCACGGATCGGGACCCGGGCGTCTTTCCGTGCGGAGCACGCCCAGCAGGGCATCGGCCAGGGTCCCCGCCCGGACGTCCTCGGCGATCCGCGAGCCGGGTGTCCGCTCCAGCCATCGTGCGGCATCCCCGACACGCACGGACACGACCGGGAGCTCGCGAGGCCAGCGCCGCTTCCTGATCGCACTGGGCGAGCCCTCGCCGGAAGAGGTCAGGATCAACGCGTCACGAGGCAGACATGTACCAGGGCACACTCCTCCGGCGAACTGACCGTGAAGAGCGACGAGATCGAGCGGGAGCTGGCGTCCGGCGATCCGGCAGGCCGAGGCGGCGAGCGAGAATCGCTTCCGGCGACTTGGCCGGGTTGCCCACGAACAAAACCAGAAGACGGGTGGGATGGAGGCCGAGCCGGGCCCGCGCGACACTTCGATCCAATGGGCGAAAGAGATCGAGGTCGACCCCCTGGAGATGACATGGATGGAGGCGCGTGGGAGGTGGCGCGAGGTGCTCGGCGACCACGATGACGCTCGTCCGCTCGCTTCGCGACCGCTCGGCTGACGGCGCGCAGCAGATGATGACGGAGGCGGCCGGCTCCGTGGAAAGCGGAGAGCCCTGAACATCCGCTGCCCCCCGAAGGTGACCACGACCGGAACCCGGCGCTGCGCGAGGGCGACGATCCCGCATTGACCGAAGCGGGCGTGGACGACGTCGTACGTGCCATCCCGGAGGCGGTTCCGCATGCGGCGAATCGCCCGCCAGTAGGCGAGCGGGCTCCAACCGCCCCGGTAGCCCAGCACGTCCACCGCGACGCCCAGATTCCGGAGGGCTTCGACCTCGCGGCGAACGAAAGGAGCCCTCCCGGTCGGGAGGTCCCATTGACTCGTCACATAGAGAACGCGAGGGAGCGGCCTCACCTCTTCACCCAATGGTGCGGGTTCCCGGGTCAGCGCGAAGGCGCTCGTGCGATCATTCCTCACGCGCGGCTCCGACCTGGCGGGCATCATCGTCCTCCGGCGGCCGGAGCACAATCCCGGTCTGAGAGAGCGGCTCGTGTCGGGGCCGAGAGGCATCGCGCGCGGGGTCGGTCACGGCGCAGGAACTCTTGCCGCCCCTGTTATAGTCGGCGTCTCCCATGGCCACGGACACTCGAGACTCCGTCTTGCCGATGATCGCCCCGATCGAACGTCGCGAAGCTCAGGGGCTCACCGACATCGTCGTTCGCGGTGCGCGTGAGCACAACCTTCAGAACCTCACGCCTCAAGCTGCCGCGACAGAGCCTCGATCGTGATCACCGGCGCGTCGGGCTCCGGGAAGTCATCGCTGGCGTTCTGACACCCTCTACGCCGAGGGCAGCGGCGCTACGTCGAGTCGCTCTCGGCCTACGCCCGGCAGTTCCTCGGGCAGATGGAAAAGCCCGAGGTCGACGCGATCGAAGGGCTGTCGCCGGCGATCGCGATCGAGCAGCGCAGCGCGGCTCCAACCCGCGCTCGACCGTCGCCACCATCACCGAGGGTGTACGACTACCTGCGGCTCCTGTTCGCGCGACTCGGCGTGCAGTTCTGCGTGAAGTGCGGCACGCGCCTGGCGCGCCAGAGCGTCGAGGAGATGGTCGACCAGATCCCCGCTCGAGGCCGGCGGCCAGCGCAGTCGCCTGCTTGCGCCCATCGTGCGCGGACGCAAGGGAGTACCGGCAGGAGATGGAGGACGCCCGGCACCAGGGATACCTCCGCGCGCGCGTGGACGGGCAACGGGTCGAGCTCGATCAGCCCCCAAGCTGGCGCGCTACAAGCGCCACGACGTCGAGATCGTGGTGGATCGCCTGACCGCGGACGAGAAGTCGCGCGCGCGGCTCGCCGACTCCACCGAGGCCGCGCTCTAGCTGGCCGAGGGCATGATGTCGGTGTCGCGCGACGGCGGCCCCGATCTGGTCTTCAGCCAGGGTTCGGCGTGCCCCAGCTGCGGCACCAGCGTCGATCCGGTGGAGCCGCGCAGCTTCTCCTTCAACTCCCCGTTCGGCGCCTGCAAGACCTGCGACGGGCTCGGCACGATGCTCAAAGTCGATCCGCGACGCGTGGTGCCGGATCACGGCAAGAGCCTCGAGGAAGGCGCAGTGGTGGCGTGGGGCGACGCGGCCGGCACCGGGTGGGCGGCACGTTGCGGGCCCCGGCCAAGGCCTACGGCTTCTCGCTCAAGACGCCCTGGCGCAAGCTGCCTCTCAAGGTCCGCAAGCTGGTCCTCGAGGGCAGCGAGGGCGAGGAGCTGCGCTTCGAGTTCAAGCTCAAGAAGGGCAGCTCGTGGGTCCATCACGGCACCTACGAGGGCGTGCTCAACAATCTCGAGCGGCGCTACCGCGAGACGTCGAGCGAAGGCATCCGGCGCTGGATCGGCAGCCTCATGAACCCCACGCCCTGCCCGGATTGCGGAGGTCGGCGTCTCAAGCCCGAGAGCCTCGCGGTGAGGATCGAGGGGCGCAGCATCGCCGAGTGGAGCGCGCTGTCGCGCTCGCCGCGGCGCGCCGCGATCTGGCGCGCCTGCGCTGAGGGCGGCGCCGTGGTGATCGCCGAGCCGATTCTCAGCAGAGCTGACCAGCCGTCTCAAATCCTCGACGACGTGGGCCTGGGCTACCTCAGCAATACGTAACTGAACGAAGCATAT
>ERZ1370068.1497-contig-11395_pt1 | contig 130484 bp, 153 predicted proteins | sample MGYA00561227_ERZ1370068 | MGnify/ENA primary metagenome ERZ1370068 (study PRJEB38410, sample SAMEA6850437) | metagenome | study: Metagenomic assessment of the ecological functions of the soil: analysis of the soil microbiota associated with the...
GTTGTACTTCGTTCAGTTACGTGTGCTGCCGACGATCTCGATCTTGCGCTGGCCAATCCGCACACGGCCGCCATCGCATTGCGCCCGGCGAAAGTAACGGCGCGCGAGCGGTCTCGTTCACGATCGCGACGTCGCCGCGACTCGGCGGTATCGCCGATCGGTGAAGTCGCGGCCGTCGACCAGCGCGGATGCCCATCGTCTTCAGATAGTCGGAGCCGACGCGGCTGTAGTACGAGCTGATTTCTTCGTTCGGCGCCGGCGTGTATCCGTCGACCTTGACGCTGAAGTCGCTGGCGCCGCCGAAGCCGAGCGGCATCGCGCTGCGTGAACGTCGCGGCGTCGACGCCGGGCAGCTCGCGCACCCGCGCCAGCAGGTTGCGAAAGAACACGACGGCCGCGCGCGTCGTCGTAACCGGCAGGCAGCGAGATCGATCGACGCGAGAATGCCGTTCGCGGGTCGAGAACCCGGTGATCCATCAGCTGCGCGTTGCTGCAGCGTGCGCAGCGAACAGGCCGGCCGAGACCAGCAGGATGAGCGACAGCGCCACCTGCGCGACGACCAGCACCTGGCGCAGCCGCGCCCGCCGCGGTGAGGCGGTCACCGCCGCCGCCGACTCCTTCGAGCGCGCGACATCACCGAAGACGATGCACCTGCAAGCGCCGGCATCAGGCCGAAGAACAGCACGCGCTGATCGTCGTCGACGCGACCGCGAAGAGCAAGCACCGGCCGTCCGATCGACGGGTCGATCTCGATCGGCAGCGGTGCCGGCGGCAACGAACCACTGGACGAGATCCGTCGTCGCAGCATGCGAATGCGATCCCGGCGATGCCGCCGGCACAGCGCCAGCAGCGTGCTCTCGGTGAGCAGCTGCTGCACCAGCCGCGCTCCGGCTCGCGCCCAGCGCCAGGCCGAACGGCCGTTTCGCGCTGCCGGCTCGCGGCGCGCGCCAGCAGACAGGTTGGCGACGTTCGCGCAGGCAATCAGCAGCACGATGGCGGCGACCGACCATCTGAATCCCCATGCATCGCCGGCGATGGCAGCGCCGCCGGTCGTTCGGCGCCCGCCACAGCTCGACACAGCCTGACGACCGCGTACCTCGTCGTCCGGCTGCGCGGCGCGCGAGATCGCGCGCGAGCACATCGAAGTCCGCCTGCGCGCGGGCGATGCGTCACGCCCGGTTTCAGCTTCACCATCGCCTCGAGCCAGCGAGTTGCCCGCGCGTGCTGAGGCGATCGCCGCCGCTCGCAGAGCCGACTGCATCATCATCGGCACCCACGCATCGATGTTCAGATACGGCTCGCTGCCGCGGAACCCGGCGGGCCCGACGCCGATGACGGTGAATGCCCGTCCGTTGAGCGTCACGGTTCGGCCGACGACGGACGGGTCGCCGGCGAACCGCCGCTGCCAGAAGTTGTCGCTGAACACGACGACCGGGTGGCTGTTCGGCGTTCGATCTTCCTCGGCGAGAAAGCCGCGGCCGAGCGCCGGGCGCACGCCGAGCACGTCGAAGTAGTTGCCGCTGACGATGCTGGCCGAAGACACGCAGCGGATCGCCGCTCGGTGCGCAGATTCATCGGCAGCAGCGTGAACGCGATCAGATCCTCGACGCTCTCGGGCCGCCGCTGGCGGTAGTCGACGAAGTCCGAGGTACGAGACGCTCAGCGTCGCTGCGCGTGCGCGTGGTGCTGTTGAGCGCGACGAAGCGGTCCGGATCGGCGACGCCGTGCAGCGGCCGCCGCATCGTGCTCTCGACCCAGCTGAACATCGTCACGTTGGCGCCGATGCCGAGGCCGAGCGTCAGCACCGCGAGCGCGGTGAAGCCGGGCTTGCGCACCATCATCCGCCAGCCGTACGCGCAGATCGTGCGTGATCATCTCGAGGTTCCTCACGTGAAGTCGCAGCCAGAAAGCGTGGCGCAGCGCGCCGGCGGTGCGGCGGACGAGCGTCGCGCGCTCGGCGAGGCCGTGTCGGGTCGCGCTCGAGCCATCGCCATTCGTGCCAGATGTCCGCGCGCCACTGCCGGCGCCAGTCGCGCCGGCGCGACGGTGGCGCGAGCCAGCGGCCGGCGTCGATGATCGCGAGCAGCAGCCGGAGCAGCGGACTGGTTGCGTCCGGTTCATCGCATCACGCCTTCGCTCGGCCGCATGCGCCACGCGCGCTGAGCGAGACCGGGCTTCAGGTTCTTGTAGCGTGGTGAGCGCGGCCGACGAGCGCGGTCGCGCCCGCACCGGTGAGGTCGAAGTAGCGGCGCGGCGGGCGCTTGTCGCGCCGCGCGCGTCCGCGGCGTCCTCCCACTGCGACGTGACGTAGCCGAGCGACTCGAGCTTGTCGAGCGCCGGATAGACCGTGCCGGAGGTGAGGCCGGTCGCGTCCATGATGTCGAAGCCGAAGCGGTTGCCATCGGCGATGGCGTGCAGGATGGAGACCGTGGCCGAACGCCAGCGGAGCGGCTTTGCGCATGCTGTGTTATATACCAACCTATGTTGGATACCAACCCATAGACGGATGGCGAAGGCGGGGAGTTCCGTGAAGTTCGAAGTCTGAAGTCTGAAGTCTGAAGTACGAAGTCTGAAGGCTCCTCCGTTTGTACTTCTGACTTCGTACTTCGTAGCTTTGTCAGCGCAGCATTGGTTTATCGAGCGAGTCCCACCCGTATGCGGTTGCCACGCGGGAGCGGATTTCGTCGATGACCGGACGGCCGGCGTCGCCGTTGGTCATGATCGCGACGCCGTAGCCTTTCAGCCGGTGCGCGATCAGGTCGCACTGGAAGCCCCAGTTCGATCCGCCGTGGCCGAAGTACCAGCCCTTGCCGCCATCTTGGTCACGCTCAGGCCGACCGCGTAGTCGCCGACGCCGACCGGCGACAGCATCTCGCGCACGCTGGCCTGCGTCAGCACCTTCGACGACTTTCCGAGCGCGGTCTTCTGCACCTCAATCGCGAACCTGGCGAGATCGACCGACGTGGTCCACAGGCCGGCTGCGGCGAGCTCGGGATAGACGTGCCACTTCGCGTCCATCGCGCGCCTCCGCCGCTGTGCGCACGCGCCGCATGTTTGTCGCGTTCGCTCGAGAGCGGCTGCTCGTAGGTGCTGTCGCTCATCCCGATCGGGCCGAGCACGAGCCGCTGCAGCATCGCCGGCGTACGGCTCGCGGAACGTCTCCATCATCGCGAGCTGCATCACCGCGACGCCGCCGCCCGAGTATTTGAACGCGGTGAACGGCGGCCGCTCCATCAACACCGGCCCGACGTTCGACGGCGTGCGGCCGTTCAGAATCTCGACCACCGTCGGCCGCGGCGCCGACGGGTGATAGCCCGGAAAACCGAAGCCGTCGCCGAGTCCCGAGGTGTGGCTGAGAGCGCGCGCGGCGTGACCGGATGGCCGCGCGTGAGCTCGCTCTCCGGCATCTTCCACGACTTCAGGATCGTGTTGATGTCGTCGTCGAGCGCGAAGCGGCCGTCCTGCACGGCACGCACGACCGCCATCGCCGCCACCGGCTTGCTGATCGAGGCCGCCTGAAAGAGCGGTGTTGTTCTCGACGGCGGCCCCGCTCTCGACGTCCGCCACGCCGTAGCCCTTCGCCCAGTGGATCGCGAAATCCTTGATGACGGCCACGCTGACGCCGGGCACGCGGAATCGCTCCATCACCTGCCGCAGCGTCATTGCCGTCGAGCCCCTGCCGGTCCGGCACCTGCGCGTTCTCGATTCGCGCCATCATCGCCGCCGGCGACGGGTCGTCGGCGCGCGCGAACGATCGCCAGCGCCGCCATCACGCCGGCGACGATCAGAAATCCGTTGCATGCGGCGCATTCTACCGAACATTCGCCCCGGCTTTGGTGTCTAAGGACCTATGGACGCGCTCCTCCAGGATCTCCGCTACGCCTGCCGCACGCTCCTGAAGAATCCGGGCTTCGCGGCGCTCACCATCCTCTGCCTGGCCCTCGGCGTCGGCGTCAACAGCACCATCTTCAGCGTCGTCGACACCGTGGCGATCCGGCCGCTGCCGTTTCGCGACGCGCACGAGCTGGTGTCGCTGCGGACGACCCATCAGGCCAACGGCATCGATGCGGGAGGCGTGTCCTTTCTCGACGTACGCGACTGGCGCGAGCGGACGCACAGCTTCTCGGACATCGCGACGTTCACCGGCCGCAGCCTGACGCTGTCGGACGGCGACGAGCCCGAACGCTTCGCCGGCGCGACCGTGACGTGGAACATGTTTCCGATGCTCGGCGTGCAGCCGATCCTCGGCCGCCAGTTCAGGCCAGACGAAGACACGCCCGGCGCTCCGCGCGTTGTGCTGCTCAGCCATGGCGTTTGGCAACGGCGCTACGGCGGCGACAAGGGAATCATCGGCCGCACCATCACCGTCAACGGCGATGCGCACACCGTCGTCGGCGTGATGCCGCCGAAGTTCGCCTTTCCCAATCAGGTGCAGCTGTGGATTCCGCAGACGCCGATCGAATACGCCAGCCCGCGGTCGGCGCGCAATCTCGGCGCGTTCGCGCGGATGAAGTCCGGCGTGTCGTTCGAGGAGGCGCGCCGCGATATCGGCGCCGTCGCCGGTCAGCTCGACAAGAGCAGCCCGACGATCAGGGCTGGGGCGCCAACGCGCTGCACGCTGCGCGACGACATGATTCCGCCCGAGATCACGCGGGTGGTGATGACGATGATGGGTGCGGTGAGCCTCGTGCTGCTGCATCTCGTGCGCCAACGTCGCGAACCTGCTGCTCGCGCGCGCCACCGTCCGTCATCGCGAGATCGCGGTTCGCTCGGCGCTCGGCGCCGGGCGCGGCCGCATCGTGCGCCAGCTGCTGACGGAGAGCGTGCTGATCGCGCTGGCGAGCTGCGCCGCTCGGCGTCGCCATCGCGTATGTCGGCCTGCACTGGCTCACCGCGTCGATCCCGCCGGACCGCAATCCGCCGTACTACATCGACTGGAGCGATGAACCCGCGGATCGTCGTCTACACGGTGGCCATTGCGGCGCTGACCGGTGTCGTGTTCGGCCTCGCCCCGCGCTGCGCAGGCGGCGCGCGCGAACCTCCAGGACGCGCTCAAGGATCGGCGGTCGCGGCGGCGCCGGCGGCAGCCGCAACCGGCTGCGCAGCGCGCTGGTCGTGGCCGAAATCGCCTTGTCGCTGGTGCTGCTGGTCGGCGCGTCGATGTTCGTGCGCAGCTTCCTGAATCTGCAGGGCGCACGCGCCGGCCTCGACACGACGCCCCTGATGACTGCTGCGCTTTTACATGCCCGGCGATCCAGTACGAGCCGCGCGACGCGATGGTCCGCCGTGCCGACGACATCGTGCGGCGCATCGAAGCGTTGCCCGGCGTGGCTGCGGCCAGCGGCGTCGAACATGGTGCCGCTCGGTCAGCGGCGGATCGGAGGTCCGGTCGTCCCCGAAGGCGTCGCGATCGAATCGGGCAAGGAGCCGTTGACGTCGTAACTTCGGCGTGACGCCGCACATGTTGAGAACGCTGAACGTGCCGTTCGTCGCCGGCCGCGACTTCACCGACGCCGAAGGGCAGGGGCGATCGAGCGTCGCGATCGTCAACGGCGTCTTCGCCAGGCGGATGTGGCCCGAGCCGCGATGCCGCCGGCGTCGTCGGCCAGCGGTTCCGTTTGCCTTCGGTCGAGATCGGCAAGGCGACAGAGTGGTTCACCGTGATCGGCGTCGTCAGCGACTTCCGTTTGTTCTCGGTCCGCGACGGGAAGCCGTCCCCTACGCATTCATCGCCTATCCCTACGATCCGGCGCGCAACACCGGGTCTGACGATTCGCGTGGCCGGCGGAGCCTCCGGATCGATCGCGAACGCGGTGCGCCAGGAGATCCGCAAATCCGATCCGACGCTCCCGATTTTCAACGCGCAGACCGGCGAGGAAGCCCGGTTGATGTCGTTCTGGCAGTGACCGCCTGTTCCGGATGGATGTTCTCGATCTTCGGCGTTGTCGCGCTGACGCTCGCGTCGATCGGCGTTTACGGCGTGCTGTCATGCGCCGTCTCGCAGCGGACGCAGGAAATCGGCGTCCGCATGGCGCTCAGCGCCAGCCGGCAGCGATGTGTTCAGCCTGATCGTCGCGCAGGGTGCGCGGCTGGCGGCGGTCGGCATTCTCTGCGGCGTCGCCGCGGCGGCCGGCGTCACACGCGTGATCAAGAGCCTGCTCTATAACGTCAGCGCCACCGACCCGGTCAGTTTTCTCTTGACGGCCGCGCGTTCCTCGCCCTGGTCGCCATCGTCGCCGCCTGGATTCCCGCTCGCCGTGCGACGGCGGTTGATCCTATGATTGCGCTGCGCGCCGAATAGGCCCGCGGTGCGACCAAAGACCAACGACCAACGACTAACGACCAACGACCAACGACCAGGACCGCCGTGGAAGTCCATTTAGTAGACGGCACGTGACGAGCTGTTCCGGCATTTCTATGCGATGCCGTCCGCGCGCGACGCGCGAGGGCCGCGATGTGGCGGCGGTTCGCGGAGTGGTGGGATCGGTGCTCGGCATGATCAGCGCCGGCGCCACGCACGTCGCGCGTCGCGACGGATCACGTCATCGAGTCGTTTCGCAATCGGCTGTGGCGTGGCTACAAGACCGGCGCGGGGATCGATCCCGATCTGCTGCGCGCAGTTTCCGCTGCTCGAAGAAGCGTTGGCCGCCTCCGGTATCGTCGTCTGGCCGATGGTCGAGTTCGAGGCGGACGATGCGCTGGCGGCGGCGGCCGCGCAGGCCGCGCGCGATCCGCGGGTCGATCGCGTGATCATCTGCACGCCGGACAAGGATCTCGTCGCAGTGCGTCCGTGGCACGCGCGTCGTGCAGCTCAATCGGCGCACGCGAACGATTCGCGACGAGGCGGGCGTGATCGCGAAGTTCGGCGTGCCGCCGGCGTCCATTCCCGACTATCTCGCGCTGGTCGGCGACGCGGCCGACGGGTATCCGGGCCTCCAAGGCTGGGGCGCGAAGTCGACCGCGGCGGTGCTCGCCAGGTTCGGCCACCTCGAATCGATTCCGCCGGACTGGCGCGACTGGCACGTCAACGCGACCAACGCAAGCGCGCTGGCGCGCACGCTGGCGCGCGAGCGCGAGCACGCGTACCTGTTCCGCACCCTGGCCACGCTGCGCACCGATATCGAGCTCTTCGAGTCCATCGACGAGCTGCAGTGGAAGGGATCGATCGCGAGCGATAAGATCGTGGTGTGAGCCTCGCGGCGGTCATCTTCGACTTCGACGGCGTCATCCTCGACAGCGAAACACCCGAGTACGAAGCGAACCGCCTGATTTACGAGCGGTGCGGTGCGACGCTGTCGATCGACGAATGGTGCGGTCAGATCGGCATCTACACCGAGGGCCAGGAGAGCGCTGGTTCGAGCGGCTGTGCGAACGGGTCAGCCAGCCGCCGGCGACGCACGACAGTATGCCGCCGAACGCAAACGCCATTTCGCGAAGCTCGTGCCGCGCGAACCGCGCCAAGGCATTCCGCGAGCTGCTCGAGGCGCTGCGCGACGCGCGGGCGTGCCGACGGCGATTGCGTCGAGCGCGCCGGCGCGATGGGTCGTGCCGGCGGCGGCGCGCATCGGCATGACGCCGCTCTTCCGGACGATCGTCTCGTCCGACGATGTGGCGCGCGGCAAGCCGGCGCCCGACGTCTACCTCGAGGCGACGCGGCGGCTCGGCGCGGATCCGGCGAAGTCGGTCGCGATCGAGGATTCGGGCCCCGGGCTGGCGGCCGCACGCGCCGCCGGACTGACAACGGTCGCGATTCCGCACTGGCTGACCGAGCGGCACGAGCTGAGCGGCGCCGATCTGCGCGTCGGTCACGCGGGTGAGCTCACGGTCGCGCGATTGGCTACACTACTGGAGTCGTAGAAGGTGGTTTGGTCACGTTGCTGATTCGCCGCGCCGAAGCCTGATTCGCTCGCTTTGTGTCCTTTGTGCTGAATCAGTGCCGCAATAACATCCGAATCGCACTCTCGTCAGGAGCCAGCGATGAGAACTCTTGCGATATCGATCGCGGTCGCGTTGTGCGCGATCACCAACGGCGCGGCGCAGTCGGAGAAGCTGCAGGGCGTGACTTACAAGTCGCCGGGCGGGACGACGCTGCGGCTGATGCTCGACGAGAGCAACGTCGGACCGAGCGTGTCGGTGGGCGAGATGATCTTCCCGCCGAACACCGACTCCGGCGATCACCAGCACTGGCGCGCTCGAGATGTTCTACGTCGTCTCGGGCGAGCATCGAGCACGTCGTCAACGGGACGAGCCAGATCCTCAAGCCGGGAATGTGCGGCTACGTGAAGCAGGGCGACAAGGTGCGCCACAAGACCGGACCGGGCGGCGCGAAAGTGGTCGTGATCTGGGTGCCGGGCGACGAGGCGAAACGGATTGCGTCGCGGTGGACCAAAGAGCCGTAGACGAAAGCAACCGCAGAGTGCGCAGAGAACGCAAAGAGGTCAGGCGTCAGCGACCTCGGCGAACTCCGCGGTTCCTTCATAGAATAGACAGCAATGAGTGACGACCGCTCTTCGGCGCCGGTGGCGCCGGTTGATTTCATTCGCGCGATTGTCGAGCGACGACATCGCCTCCGGAACAGCATCACGGCCGCGTCGCGACGCGGTTTCCGCCGGAGCCCAACGGCTACCTGCACATCGGACACGCCAAGTCGATCTGCCTGAATTTCGGCGTCGCCGTCGAGCACGGCGGCACCTGCAACCTGCGGTTCGACGACACGAACCCGACGAAGGAAGACGTCGAGTACGTCGACGCGATCAAGGAAGACGTGGAGTGGCTCGGCTTCAAGTGGGCGCGCGCAGCTCTACGCGTCGGACTACTTCGAGCGGCTCTATCAGTTCGCCGTCGAGCTGATCGAGGCCGGGAAGGCCTACGTCGACAGCCTCAGCGCCGACGAGATTCGCGCCTACCGCGGCACGCTGACCGAGCCGGGCCGGAACAGCCCCTACCGCGACCGGTCGGTCGAGGAGAACCTCGATCTGTTCGCGCGGATGCGCGCCGGCGAGTTCCCGGACGGCGCGCACGTCCTGCGCGCGAAGATCGACATGGCGTCGCCGAACTTCAACATGCGCGATCCGACGCTCTACCGGATCCGCCACGCGCACGCATCACCGGACCGGCGACGCGTGGTGCATCTACCCGATGTACGACTACGCGCACCCGCTTTCGGACGCGCTCGAGCGGATCACGCACTCGCTCTGCACGCTGGAGTTCGAGGATCATCGGCCGCTCTACGACTGGCTGGTCGAACGCGCTGTTCGACGCGCGATCAGGCCGCGGCAGATCGAGTTCGCGCGGCTGAACCTGAACTACACGGTGATGAGCAAGCGGAAGCTTCTGCAGCTCGTGCAGCAGGGGCTCGTCGTCGGGCTGGGACGATCCGCGGATGCCGACGATCAGCGGACTGCGCCGCCGCGGCTACACGCCGGAGTCGATCCGCGATTTCTGCGCGCGGATCGGCGTGGCGAAGAAGGAGAACGTCATCGACATCGCGCAGCTCGAGCACAGCGTCCGCGAGGACTTGAACCGCGCGCGCCGCGCGTGATGGCCGTGCTGCGCCCGCTGAAGGTCGTGCTGACGAACTATCCCGAGGGCCAGGTCGAAGAGGTCGACGTCATCAACAACCCGGAGGATGACGTCGGCCGGCACGCGCAAGGTGCCGTTCTCGCGCGAGCTGTTCATCGAGCGCGACGACTTCATGGAGAGATCCGCCGAAGAAGTTCTTCCGGCTCTCGCCGGGCAAGGAAGTCCGGCTGCGCTGCGCGCTATTTCATCACCTGCACCGGAGGTGGTCAAGGACGATCGCGGCGAGATCGTCGAGCTGCGCTGCACCTACGACCCGGCGACGCGCGGCGGCGATTCGCCGGACGGCCGGCGCGTCAAGGCGACGCTGCACTGGGTGTCGGCCGCGCACGCGGTGCCGGTCGAAGTGCGGCTCTACGATCGGCTGTTCTCCGTGGAGGATCCGGAGAACGTGCCGGAGGGAAAGACATTCCTCGATCAACCTGAATCCCGCATTCGCTCGAGGTCTTGCGCGATGCGCTGGTCGGAGCCGAGCCTCGCGTCGTCGGCGGCGCGGTCGACCGCGTTGCAGTTCGAGCGGCTCGGATACTTCTGCGATCGATCCCGATTCACGGCCTGGCGCGCTCGTCTTCAACCGCACCGTCTCGCTCCGCGACGCGTGGGCGAAGATCGCGCAGAAGAATTTCCTAGCCCGGGCGGAGTGCTGGGCTCCGCCGTATGCTTCGCCCATTTACGGCTGCCTTCTCTCTGATCCTCGTCGCGGCGCGGGGGCGGCGCAGCAGAGTCGTTCGCTACGAGCCGGCCGAGAAGGATCTCAAATTCGTCTATGCGACCGGCCGCCGGTGCGCGACGCTACAAGCGCGGGCGACACGCTCGAGACCAAAACGTTCGACGCGTTAAGAGCGGCGATGATCCGGCGCGGCGACACGATGTCGATGGTGAAAAGCGACAACCGCTCACCGGTCCGTTCGCGATCGCCGGCGCTCGAGCCGGGCGACACGCTCGTCGTCGGATCCTCGGAGCTGACGGTCGATTCCACCAGGGCGTCGGCGCGCTGGCGCCCGGCTTCGGTGCGCTCAATACGACCAGCTACACGCCGATGCTGAATCAGAATCTTCCCTGAAAGATCTGGTTCTACGACATCGACCGCAGACGAACCGAGCGCGACGTTCCACGCGCTCGACTCGAGTTTTTCGTCGATCAAGATCCCGATGACGCCGTTCCTCGGCTGCATCGGCGTTGCGCCGGCAGGCGGAGAGGCGCGCAGTTCGGTCGTGCCGGCGGAATACGGCGGCAACATGGATGCCTCGGAGGCGCGGCCCGGATTTACGCTTTACCCGCCGGTCAACGCGCCCGGTGCGCTGCTGGCCGTGGGCGACGGCCACGCGGCTCAGGGTGACGGCGAGGTGGCCGGCACCGGCATTGAAGTGCCACTCCGCGTGCGCCTGCAGGGTGGACCTCCTCAAGCGAAAGAAGATCGCACTGGCCGCGTTTCGAGAACGACTCGATGCTGATGGCGGTCGGCGCGTATCGCCCGCTCGATGATGGCGTTGCGAATTGCGTTCACAGAACTGGTCGGCTTGCGGTTCACACCGACTATGGTTTGTCGGAGCTCGATGCCTACGAGCTGCTTTCAAAAGTGGCGAAAATCCATCTTGCGGAGATGGTTGACCCGAGTTATGTGGTGATTGCGGGCATTGAGAAGAAGTATCTGCCGCCGCCTCGGCCGGGCCGTTGAGCAGCGCGGGCGGAACTCATCTTGCACTCTCGGCCGCGCGTGGACCAACGCAGCACGGTGGCAAGCTCTTCAATCACATCTCTGCACCGCCCGCGCGTGTGTAGACGCGCGGCAGATCGCGCGAAGCGCGCTGGAGGCCATCGACGCCGCCGCGCTGGCGATCGATCCGGACTTTCGCCGCGCAGTCACTGCGTGACTCCCATTCTGGCGCCGCCAGCCCTCATGGCGAGACATCGCACCGGCGCGCCGTGCGCGCACGATCAGTTCTGCGCACGGCGGCGCCGTCGCACCCACGAATCCGGCCGCGTCACGGCCGACCGTCTTACCGATGGCTACGCGAAGTTCGAAGCGCGCGCGAAACGGCGCCGCGTCGATCGCCGCCTCGACGACTGCGCGCGCGGGCGCTCGGACGCCGGCAGTTGAAAGATGCCGCGGCGGCACTCGACGACGAGATCATCGGAGCTCGATCCCAATCTGCCGGAATTGTCGGAGTTGACGATGTCGTTCGACGAGCTGCGCCGGACGACCGCGGCGACGAGCGCGCCGCGGTCCGTGGATCGCGGCGGCCGCCAGCTTCGCCGTCGTCGTCTTCGGCGCCCGCGCTGGCTGCACGCGAGACGCAGCCGCTGGCCTTGATTCAGACAACCGGTGCAGCGATACCGGCCGAACCAGCCGCGCCCGCACCGCTGGTCGGCACCCGACATCGTCAAGGTGGCGGTGGAACCGCCGGCGGCGCCGGTCGCTACTCGCGGCGCGACGACGCCGTGGATCGGGATTCGGGATTCGGGACTCGGATGCTGGAAACGATGAACGCCGAGAGGCGATCAGGCGGGACTGCGCGTCTGGTGCCGGACCCCGACTCGCGACTTCCGACTCGCGCGAATCGGGCGGCCGAATCCCGACTCGCGCCTTCCGATTCGCGTCTGACCAATCCAGATCCCGAATCCCGAATCCCGGCCTGCGAGTCCAGACTGCCGAGCCGCCGACGCCGTCGCCACGATCGAGATGCTGGCCGCGCCGGCACCCGCTGCGCCGCCGCCGCCGTCGATCATGTCGGCGATGGCCCCGGCGCCCGGCACCGCTGACCGTTCCGGTTGCGGCGCCGGTGCTGCCGCATCGATCCGTCCGACGAGGTGCTGCTGGTCGAAGCAGACGCTCCAGCGCTACCGCAGCGCCTCACGACGGCCTCGACGCGCAGTCGGCGCAGGCGGTCTACCCGGCGGTGAATCAGGCCGCTCTGGCGCGTGCGTTCGACGGCCTCGAGTCGCAGACGCTGATCTTCGACGCGTGCGACGTGCAGCTGCGCGGCGAGCGCGGCGACCGCCACCTGCCGCGGCAGCGCGCGCTACGTCCCGAAGATCGGCAGCCGCGAGCCGCGCGTCGAATCGCGGACCTGGAACTTCACGCTGCGAAAGCGGGGAACCGATTGGAAGATCGACTCAGCCAGGGCGGAACGATAAAGACGCCGACGATCGATAAAAACGCCGAAGATCGTAGAGTGCTTGGCGTGAAAGAACAAGCACGGTGCTTCGCGAGAAAAACGCGTAGGGTGCTCGGCGGAGAAGAATCTGTAGAGTGCTTCTCGAAAGCGCCTTAAGGTGCTCCGGGAGAAGAACTTCGGCGCCAAGCACTCTACAGCGAAGTCCCAAGCACCTTGCAGCGAAGCCGTCAAGCACTCTACGGCGAAGTCCCCAAGCACCGCTGCAGCGAAGCCGCGAGAGCACCCTGCGGCGAAGCTGCGAGCACTTTCGGCGAAGTCACCAGACACCCTGCAGCGAAGTTGCCAAGCACCCTATTGGCGAAGCCGCCAAGCACCCTGCAGCGAAGTCGCCGAGCACCCTACAGCGAAGCCACCCTTTACCGTCCAAGCGCGTAATCCAACCCGACAAACGGCGTGAAGCGTGAGGGTGAGGCCGCCGCTCGTGAGCGGCGAGGCTCACGTTGGCGGCGAGCACCCACGTGTCGCTGACGTTCCACTTCACGCCGGGCACCAGCGTGATCATGTGCAGCGTCGACGTATCGGGCGTGAGGCGAATCGTCTCGACGCCGACGAGCGTGGGATGCGGCGCCGCGAGCGGCATGATGTGGCCGAAGCTGTCCAGCCAGCGTCCGAGCAGCTCGCCGGTGACGGTGACGCGAGGCGGTCGCGGCCAGCGCGAGTGCGCCGCCGTAGCTGACCTCGCGCGCCAGGCCGCCGAAGCTGATGCCGAGGTTCGCGTGACCGGAGGTGTGGCCGCGCTCGAGCGAGCCAATGGCCGCGAACTTCACCGACGTCGACCCGGCGCCGAGCAGATCCTCTTCGTGGCCGGTCGGCAGGCGCACGTCGACGGCGGTCGCGACGCCGGCACCGTCCTCGTCGTACACCGTGTATTTGGTCCGCACGACGATGTCGGCGAGGCCGGCGGCGCTTCGCGCTCGCGGTCGCCTGCGTGAACTGACGCCCGCGATAGGTGTTCACGCGTGAGCCGTCGACCCGCAGCGAGATCATCGGTACGGCGAACCCGATCTCCATGCGCTCGCTGACGCCGACGTTGCCGTAGAGCGTTGCGATGTCGGCGTCGATGTTCAGCGCCAGCGCGTCGACGTCGAACGGTGCGCGCCTCGTCCACGAACTGGTTCGCGGTCGTGACCAGCGAGCCGTCGCGCAGGTTCGCGCCGTCCAGCGAGCTGAAAACCACGTGCTGGAATGTGAGCCGAACGATGCCTGGCGCAGGCCCGCGGTCAGCGCGCGCTCGACGAAGAACGGCCCGAATGTCTGGCTCGCGCGCTCGACGGTGCCGAGCTCCGGGTTGAGACGATAGACGAATCCGCCCGAAGACGTCGTCACCGGCAGCGTGGCGAGGTTGATGCGCAGCGCGCGCGAGATGGTGTCGCTGCGTCGCCTGCGCGGCGGTGCGATCGCGATCGATGCTGCCGGTTTCCACCGACTGATTGGTCACGAGAAACGTCAGGACGTCGGCGACCGACTGCGCGCGCGCCGTCGAGGCGCCCGCGATCACGATCCCGACCGTCAGCGTGTGCGTCACGATCGTCTTCACCGGTCCACCTCGATCTTCGTCGCGTAGACGTTGCCGTTCGCCTGCAGCTCGCCGTTGACGTTCGCGTGGCGGCCGCCGCGGACATCGCCGCAGTCCGACTTCTTGTAGTCGGTCCCGCGATCGGCGATGACGGTGCGGCCCTGCAGGCTGAACGACACCTCGGGACAACGGCCCGACACGTTGGACATCACGCCGTCCAACTCGATCTTTGTCGGCCGCTTCGGCGGCGCCGGCGTCGGCGGCGGCGCTGGGGACGGCGGCGTCGGTGGAGACGGTCCTGGCGCTGGTGACGGTGGCGGCCCCGGCGACGGTTGCGGCGACGGCGGAGCTGGCGCGGGATCCGGCAGCGCCGGCGGCGGCGCAGCGGATTGATTCACGGTGTAAGTCTGCCCGCCGGCGTTCACCTGTCCGACACGCGGCGCCGGCGTTGGCCGCCACGTCGAGCGCGACCGTACCACTCGCGTTGCCACTTTGTCCCGAGCGGATGCCAATCCACGGCACCTGACTTGCCGCGGTCCATCCGCAACCGGTGAGCGTCGTGACATTCACCGACAGCGCACCGCCTTCGAACCCGATCGAGTCTCGCGGACGAGTGAGGCTGTACGCTCACTGCGCCGCTGCCTGACTGACTGAGACATTTTGCGACCCGACGACGATCGATCCTGATCGGCCGCCGGCGCCGGGTTCGCGGAGACGGTGTGGAAACCGACGCCTCGCCCCTGGCCGCTGCGCTCGCCGCCGATCGTCATCCAATTGGCAGTCGCGTTGCAACCGACCACTGCAGTCGCGAGCGGCCGCGATCGATACCGAACCGGTGCCGCCGTTTGCCGTGAACGACTCCGGCGTGCTCGACGCGGTCACCTGGCACTTGGTGTCTGCGGTTGGTCCGGTCACCGAGGTCTGCGCCGAATGGCAGGCCGCGGTCCCGACCGGCGACTATGAGAGTCAGGGAAATGTGATGAAACTCACACCATCAGCTGTCCTCGACCGCGTCTGTTCGCAAGCGGCTGGCCATAGGAAAACGTTTTCCGCACCTCGATACAATCGATTGGCCCGAGATAAGTTGCGAGAGACAAACAGTCGATGCGTGAGCCGTCAACAACCGCCATGAACCGAACGGGGGCGCTGTCGTTCGAGGAGGCGCACCGACTCGCGGCACGCCCTGGCTGATGAGCTGGGGCGCGCGATCATCGGCCAGCAGTTCGGTGGTGCAGGAGATCCTGACGGCGCTTCTTCGCCGGCGGCCATTGCCTGCTGCGCGGCGTGCCGGGCCTCGCCAAGACGCTGCTGATCAAGACGCTCGCGCAGGCGGTGCACCTGCAAGTTCAACCGCATCCAGTTCACGCCGGACCTGATGCCGTCCGACATCATCGGCACCGAAGTCATCGAAGAAGACCGCGCGCACCGGCCAGCCGTCAGATCCGCTTCATCCCCGGCCCGGTGTTCGCGAACGTGATCCTCGCCGACGAGATCAACCGCACGCCGCCGAAGACGCAGGCGGCGCTGCTCGAGGCGATGCAGGAATATCAGGTGACGGTCAACGGCGTGCGCTACGAGCTCGAACGGCCGCTGTTCGTGCTCGCGACGCAGAATCCGATCGAGCAGGAAGGCACGTATCCGCTGCCGGAAGCGCAGCTCGATCGCTTCATGTTCAACGTCGTGATCGACTATCCGTCGGCGGCCGAGGAGCACCGCATCCTCGACGTCGACGACCGGCGATCGACGAGCCGCATCATCACCGCCGGTCGCGACCGCCGCGAGATCGAAGCGATGCGTCACCTCGTGCGCGAGATTCCGGCGGCGTCGAACGTCATCGACTACGCGCTGCGGCTCGTGCGTGCCAGCCGGTCCGGCCGGCGGCGCCGAGGACGGCGTGCCGCCGGCAGTCCGGCAGTGGGTGAAGTGGGCGCCGGTCCGCGCGCCGGGCAGGCGCTGGTGCTCGGCGCCAAGGCGCGCGCGCTGCGTCGACGGCCGCAGCGTCGCGTCGCCGGAGGACATCCGCGCGGTCGCGCTGCCGGTGCTCCGCCACCGCGTGCTGCTGAACTTCCAGGCCGAGGCCGACGGCATCGACGCCGGATCAGATCGTCGCGCGACTGCTCGAAGCGGTGGCCCCGTGACCCGGACCACGAATCCCGAATCCTCGATCCCGATCCCGACCTGTCTCGCGCAGATCGCCGATCTCGAGCTGGTCGCGCGCATCGTCGTCGAAGGGCTGGTCTCGGGACTGCACCGCAGCCCGTTTCACGGCTACAGCGCCGAGTTCAGCCAGTATCGGCACTACCGGCCCGGCGACGATCTCAGCATACGTCGACTGGAAGCTGGTCGCGCGCACCGATCGCGTCTACACCAAGCAGTTCCGCGAGACCACGAACATGGCGGCCGCGATCGTCGTCGACACGAGCGCATCGATGGGCTTTCCGATCGATTCGCCCCTGTCCAAGCTTCGCTACGCGGTCATCGCGGCGGCGGCGCTCGCGCACCTCATCGCCACGCAAGGCGATGCGATCGGCCTGATGGCGACGCGCGCCCTTCTGACCCTTCGAGAGCCTCAGGGTCGCCCCCGAGCAAGGTCGAGGGTGGCGACAGGCTCAGTGAGCGAGCGGGCGCCGCTGTATCTGCGCGGCGCGGACGGGCCGTCAGCATCTGCGCGCGGTCCTGGCGGCGTTGTCGTCGCTCGAGCGCGCGCGGCGAGTGGCACGCGGCCGAGACGATCCGCCGTGCCGCCGAGCGAGTTGAACCGGCGCGGGTTGATGCTCGTCCTGTCGGATTTCTACGACGACGAGGAGCAGACCTTCGCGCAGCTGCGCCGAGCGGCGCGGATGGGACACGAGATCGCTGCTGTTCCAGATCATGAGCCGCGACGAGCTCGAGCTGCCGAGCCGGCGCGATCTCGAGTTCACCGATCTCGAGACGGGACAGCGGCTGGCGATCAACGCCGGGCTGGCGCGCCGCGACTACAAGGACGCCGTGGCTGCGCGTTTCTCGAGCGCACACGGATGCGCGCCGGTGCCGAGGGATTCCAAGCATCCCTGATCGTCACCGACACGCCGCCCGATCGCGCGCTCAGGAATTTTCTCCTCTCGCGGCACACGTGATCTGGTTGAGTCCGCTTCGCGCTGATCGGGATCGCGGCCGTCGCCGCGCCGATCCTGATCCACATCCTCGTGCAACGGCGTGCCGAGCGGTTCGCCTTCCGACGCTGCGCTTTCTCCAGCCGACCCGGCTCGCCGCCATCCGCCGTCATGTGCCTCGAGGATCTTCCCTCTGCTCGCCGTATACGCGCCGCGATCGTCGCTGGTGCGGCGGTGGCGCTGGCGGGACCGCTGCTCGTCACGCCCGCGCGCCGGGCGGCGTGGAACGCGCGAGTCGCCCGCGCAGTTGTCGTGCAAGGCGGCTCCGAAAGGGCCGCCTACGAGCGCTGGCTGCAACATCGCCATCGGAGGCGCCGCAGCCTCCCCGTCACCCGCGCCATCGCCGTCTGACGTGGGGCGGCCCTTTCGGGGCCGCCAGGGCGATGAGGCCGCCATCGCCGCGCAAACGACGATCGAGGCCGTCGATCTCCGCGACGGCATCGCGCGCGCCGTCGCCTGGCTCGAGGTGGCGCCGCCGGCGAAGCGCGAGCTCCTGATCGTGTCGACCTTCGTGCTCGGCTCCATCGCTCGCGCCGATTTGCACGACGTCCCGCCGGATGTCGGCATCAGATTCGAACGATCCGGCCAGCCGCCAGCGACGCAGTCGTTCGCGGCGACGCCTGTCCTCGTCGCGGATCTCGAGTCGCGTGATGTTCGCCAGCGCGATCGGACGATCGACCTCGACGGCGCAACGACGTCCGTTCGCGAAGCGGCGGCGACGCCGGCGGCCGTCCCGATCGAGATCGTCGGAGCCGCCGACATCAAGGCAGCGGCCGATGCCACGCTCGCCGCGGTTCTGTCGCGGCGCGTGCCGGCGCCGGTATCGGGCCGGTTCGCGCGCGCGTGGTGCTCGCGGCTGTTCTTCCCGCAGCCGCCACGCCGCCGTCCTTGCCACCGTGGATCGCGAATGCGATCGCGCGGATCGCGACCGACGGCGCCGCGCGTGGCGCAGACAGCCCGTCGACCGCGGCATCGACCGACGGATCGCGGTTGATCGTGACCACGACGCTGCCGCCCGCCGACCTGCGCACAGCGCTGCTGTTCAGATCGATCTTCGACGTACTTCAGACTTCAGACGCCAAACTTCAGACTTTCGAAGTTGCCACCGTCCCCGACGCCGATCTGCGTGCGTGGAACGGCCAGCCGGCGAAGTTCGATCGCCGAACATCGAGAGAATCGATCGCGACGATCGCCGCTGGTGGTGGGCGGTGGTGCTCGTTCTCCTTGCGCTCGAGACGGTGATGCGACGGGCGCGACCCGCGCAGCCGGCCGAGCAGGAATACTCGAATGTCGCCTGACAGAGCAGATCGCCGCGCGGTTGATCGAGCGGGCGATACGGCGTGCGCGAGGCGTTGCTGGTCGCCGAAGCCGCGGCATGGGCGGCGGCGATTGCCGCGACGATCGCGCTCGGCCCGACCCACGCGGCGGCCGTGATCGTCATCGCGCTCGTCGCCGGTGGAACGGTGGCGTGGCTCCGTCGCAGTGCGATCGAGCGAGCGGTGGTCGTGCGCGCACTCGAGCACGCTGAACCATCGTCCAGGAATCTGTTCGTCACGGCGAGCGAGCTGACGTCCGGCGATCTCCCGGCGTCGCCGCAGGTGCGCGCCGCGTCTTTTGCGGCGGCGGCCGCAATTGCGCCCGATCGTGGACCTCGGCCGGGCGCTGCCGTCCACGCGCGCCGTTCGCGCCGCCATCGTCGCATCTGTCGTGCGGTCGATCGCCGGGATCTCGCTGTGGCTCGGCCGGTCGGCGGCGGTCGCGCCACGCCTCGCCCGGATCGCGATCGCCGTCGGCGTCCGCGTCATCGTCCGGCGGCGTCCTGCACGTTGCTGTGGCGATCGATCCGCCGGGCTACACCGGTCTGCCGCGCCGGACGCTGAACGATCCGGCGCAAATCGAAGACCCTCGAAGGCAGCGTCGCGAACGTGGTGATGGGTCTCGTGCGCGATGCGGACCGTCCTGCGGCAGACCGGCTACATCGCCATCGGCGAGGGCGCCGCGCGTCGGACCATTCCGGTGGTCGTGACGACGGGATGCGCTGCCGGCGGCGGCGATCACGCGCGCCCGGACGCGACCTCGTCTACGCGGAGGCAACGCGCGTATCGCGTTCGAGGCGCGCGCCACCGATGACTCTCGGCCTGCGTGCGCTCGACGCTGCGCTTCACGAAGGTGTCCGGCTCGGGCGAGCAGTTCGACGTTCAGGACGGCGAGATTCCGCTCGCCATCACGCGCGACAGCGCGAGGCAGTGGCGCGGCGCGGCATCGAGGATCGCTCGCCGAGCTTGCAGCTGAAGGAGGGCGACATGCTCGTCTATCGCGCGGTCGCCGCCGACGCACGGCCCGGCGACGGCAGCGCGAGCTCCGACGCGTTCTTCATCGAGATCTCGAAGCTCGGTGCGGCCGGCGGCGATGCGTTCACGCTGCCGGAAGAGGAAACGCGCTACGCGCTCAGCCAGCAGATGCTGATCATCAAGACCGAGCGGCTGCATCGGCAGCGCGGACGGCGATGGCGGCGGACGAGATCCGCGACGCGATCGCTCAATCTCGCGGTCGAGCAGCGGATGATCCGCGCCGGAGTTCGTGTTCATGCTCGGCGGCGAGATCGAGGACGAGGAGGTCGAAGCGGCGCAGTCGACGGAGTTGCAGGAAGGACGGCTGCAGAATCGTGGTCAGCGTGATCTGCGCGCGGCGACCATCGCGATGAGCCAGGCCGAGAAGCTGCTGACCGGGCGCGAATCTCGCCGCGGCTCTGACCGCCGAGCGCGCGCCGCTGTCGCGTGCGCTCGCAGCGTGCCTTCGCGCGCGACCGCTACATCCTGCGTGCGCTCGCCAGCCGCACGACGCTCGACGCGAGCGCGGCGCCTGACCGGCGACGTCTCAGACCGCGGCGGACTGGCGGCGATCACCCCGGAGGTTCCGTGAGAACCGGCGCGCCGCGCGGCTCCGAGGATCTGCTGCGGGGCGTCGCCGCGTTGAGCGAGGCGGATGCCGCGGCCACGTTCGAATCGCGCGCCCTGGTGCTCGCCGAAGAAGCGCTGCGGGTCGACGCGGCTTCGGCGTCGCTGCGGCAGGCTGCCACCGAACTGCAGCGCGCGGCCGGCGCGCGCGACGCAACCGATCGGCAGCGCGCGCTCGCCGCCGCGTCGGCCGCCGTCGTCGATGAGGCACGACGATCGAGATGCAGGCGCACCCTTGCTGGCGTCACCAACGGAAGCACCGCTCGCAGGCGCATTGTCTGACGCGACGCGGGCGTTTCAGGCCCGCGACCCACGAGTGCCCGGCACATCGACGAACCAGAGGCCGCGATGACGTGGCCTCTCCGCAGCGTTGCCGTCCTGATTGCGATCGCCGGTCTGGTTGACCCGGCGTTTACGACAGCCGGTCACGCTCGCGCGCGCGTCTCGATCATCGTGCAGGACGGGCCGACGATGGAGTTGCCGGTGAACGGCGGCGGTGGAAGGGCAGCCGGGCGAAACCCTGATGGGATGACCAGGCACACGGTGGCGAGAGAGTGCGGGCTCAGCTCATGAAAGACCTTGGCGACGACTACGAGCTCCAGACCGCGTCTGACGTCCGATGCCGCGGCCGCAATCGTGATCGGGGATTCATATCCGTCGGCCACTCAGTCGTACGGCTCCGGCCTCAGCCGGACCGTGGCGACCGTCACAGTGGCAACGCGATGTCGTGCCCAACGTGCGCGTCGTCCGCGTTGACGCGCCGCGCGAGGTTCCCAGGGCACGGCGATTCGTGTTGCGCATCGATGTCGAAGGCGCTGGCGTCGGCGGGCACACGTCGACGCTGACCGGGTCCGCGCCTAGGCGGAGCTCGAGGTCGGCCGCGCGTCTCACGACTGGCGCGGCGATCGCGATCCGCTGGCACGCGGACATCGACGCGGTGCCGGTCGGCGAGCCGCCGTTCGTCCTGCGCATCAGACGCGCAGCCGCTCGAGGGTGAACGCACGTCGATCGACAACGCAGTGGACACGGTTGTCGGCGCCCGCCGAACGCCGCTTCGTGTCGGAGGTGGCGACGGGCGGCCCTCCTGGGCGACGACGTTCATCAGACGGGCGCTCGAGGCCGATCCACGGTTCCGAGTCGCCGGACTGAGCGCGACGTCGAAGTCCGTCACCACGCGCACCGGCGACGCCGTCTCACTCGAAAAATGTACGCCTCGATGAGTTCGACGTCATCGTTGTCGGCGGCCTCGACTGCCTCACGGAAGCAGACGCCCGCGCGCTCGATCGCTTCATGCGCGGCCGCGCGGCGGCGCGGTCGTCGTTGCCCTGACGCGACAGTCGGTGCGGGCCCGGCTTCGAGGCTGCTGCAAGGGTTCACCCTCACCGAGCGTTTGTCCGAGCGGGCGGAGAAATTGACGGTGGCGGCGCGCCGCTCGCGCCGATTCAGGCGTCAGAACTGTTGGTGGTGCGCAGCGATGCGGGCCTCGCCGATCGTCTCGCCTGGACGTCCGGGACGTCTGCCAACGGGCCGTCGCCGGTCATCGTCTCGACGCCGCGCGGCGACCAGGCCGGCCTCGTCGTCTCGGGCGCGCTCGACGCGTGGCGCTATCGGACCGAGGACGCCGGGCGCCTTCGATCGCTTCTGGCAGTCGACGATTGCCGGTCTTGCACTGGCGGTCCCGCCGCCGATCGACGTCACCGTCGAACCGCCGATTGTCAGGCCAGCGCGAGCGTGGCGAGGTCGTCGTCCGAACGCGACCGCATGTATGTGGTGTCCGGCTTTAGCCGGACCGACACCGGCGCGATCACGGGTCCGCCTGAAGGCGGACACCACGTCCCAGACGCGGGTGGCGTCCGAGCGGCGATCGATGGACGTGCGATTCGACTGTGGCCGGATGCTCAGGCGAACGTGTTTCGAGGATCGTTCGTCGCGCGCGACACGGATGGGCGCTCGACGATCGTCGAGCAGGTCGACGGCGCGTCGTCGCCGTCCACGTCTCGAACGATCCTCGTGCGCGCCGACACACGTCGCGCGCTTCCGGAGACGACCGCGCCGCTCGCGCTCCTGTCCGCGTCGCACAACGGCGTCGACGTGACGCCGGACCGCGTCGGCGAGGTGGAGCAGTTTCATCCGTCGCACCTGTCATCGCACCTGCGCGTCACACCGTCACGCGGCGCCCGATGCGATCCCCGTGGTGGATGATTCCGTTCGCCGCGTGTTTGTCAGCGGAGTGGCATCTGCGGCGGCGCGGGGAAAGCGGTAATCGGCGGCAGAATTGAGCTCTCCACCACAGAGGACACCGAGGACGCGGAGGAAATTCAACCGGACTCCTCGAACAATCTATACTGAACCGTATGCATCCCTCTCGCAGAAAATTCCTGCAGACGCTCGGCGTCGGTGCTGCCGCCGCGACTTGCCGCGACTCGCATTCGCGCGCACCTTCGATCCCGCGCTCGAGCAGGCGCCGCCGGTCCGCGATCCGAAGTTACCGCGAGTGGTCCGGCGTCGCGCTCGGCGAAGCCAGGCGGCTCGGCTGCTCGTACGCCGACATCCGCTTCACGCGTAACCGCACCCAGTCGATCGCCGTCCGCAACGGACTGATCCTGCGCGGCGGCGGCGGCTTCGGCGGCGGCGACGCCACCGAGACCTACGGCTTCGGCGTGCGCGTCATCCACAGCGGCGTCTGGGGCTTTGCGAGCAGCCCGAACGTGTCGCCGGATGAAATCAAGCGCGTGACCGCGATCGCGACCGACGTCGCCAAGGCGAGCGCGGTCGCGAAGAAACGCGACATCCAGCTGGCGCCGGTGCCGAAGTACGACGAGTTCTGGCAGGTGCCGATCGAGAAGGACCCGTGGAGCGTGCCGCTCGAGGAGAAAGTCGAGCTGCTGCGTGCCGTGACGGCGACACTGCAGAAGAATTCATCGGTCCTCTTCGGCATCTGCTCGGTCGGCTTCGAGCATGAATGGAAGTGCCTCGCGACCAGCGAAGGCTCGTTCATCGAACAGGTCTTCTCCTTCACGAGTTGCGATGTCGACGCGATCGCACGAACCGGCACCGAGGTGAAGACGCGCAACTACGGTGTGCTGGGCGCGGCGGGCTACGAATTCCTGGTGAAGGCCGATCTGCCGGGCAACGCCGAGCGCGTGGCGGCGGAAGCGGTCGAGCATTCGATGGCGAAGCCAGTCGAGCGCGGGCTGAAAGATCTCGTCCTGCTGCCGTCGCATCTCGGCCTGACGATTCACGAGATCGTCGCGCACGCCACCGAAGTCGATCGCATCGCGGGATACGAAGCGAACTACGCCGGCACGAGCTTCGTGAAGATCGCGGACCTCGGCAAGTTGAAGTACGGATCGAAGCACTTCAACGTCAGCGCCGATCGCACGTTCCCGACCGGGATGGCGACCGTCGGCTTCGACGATGACGGGGTGAAAGCGCAGAAGTGGCCGCTCGTGAAGGACGGCATCCTCGTCGGGCTGCAGACCAATCGCGAGACCGCGCATTTGATCGGCGAAAAGGAAAGCCGCGGCTGCACCTTCGCCAACCACTGGCGCAACTACCCGTTCCTCCGCATGCCGAACGTGCAGCTCGAGCCTGGGCCCACGGGATCACCGACGGTCGAGCAGATGATCGCCGACGTCAAGGACGGCGTGCTGGTGGACGGCGCCGGCAGCTACAGCATCGATCAGCAGCGCTACAACGGCCAGTTCGGCGGCGACGCGTTCTGGGAGATCAAGAACGGCAAGAAGACGCGCATGGTGACCGACTTCACCTACAACGCGATCACCACCGACTTCTGGGCGAACCTCGACGCGGTCGGTCCGCCAGAAACGTGGGAGCACCACGGCCTCACCGGCGACGCGAAGGGCCAGCCGGTGCAATCGAACCACTCCGTCGCACGGCTCGGCGCCGTGCCTGATTCGCAAGATCATGGTTGGAGCGGCGCATACGCGTGAGATCCGAATGAGCTACACGCAGAGACGAAGTCAAAGCGATCACCGACAGAGTCCTGAACATGGCGAAGGCCGACGCCGTGGAGGTGCAGCTTCTCCGGCGGCGAGCGATCGGCGACGCGCTACGCGAACTCGACGATCACGGCCAACCTCGTCGAGCACGATCAGCAGGTCGCCGATCACCGTCTACTACGGCCAGAAGTCGGCGACGACGTCGACGCATCAGTTCGACGATGCGTCGCTCGAAGTCGGCGATCGAGCAGGCGCAGGAGCTGGCGAAGCGGCGGCCGGACAATCCCGAACTGATGCCGCTCGTCAAGCCGCCGCAGGACTACACTGCCGGTCGAGGCCGCGCTGCCGTCTGCGGTGGAGTTCGGGCCGGCCGAGCGCGCGCGGATGGTGAAACAGAGCGTCGACGTCTGCGAGAAGAAAGGCGTGCTCGGCGCCGGCTACATCCCGAAGCTGCACTGGACCGACGCGCTGCGCGAACTCCGAGGGGCTGTTCGCGTCACTATCGCTACGCCGAAGCGAGCTTCATCCTCACCTGCCGCACGCCCGATCGGAACCGGATCCGGCTGGGCGGGCACGACCGGGCTCAAGGACGTCTCGAAGATCGACGCCGCCGCGATCACCGAAGTCGCGGCGGACAAAGCGCTGAAGTCGCGCAAGCCGAGAGCGCTCGAGCCGGGCAACTACACCGTGATCCTCGAACCGCGACCGGCGGCGCGGTTTCTGTCGCTGATGATGTTCGCGCTGAACGCGCGCGCAGCCGAAGAAGGGCGCAGCTTCATGAGCGGCAAGGAGCGCGGAACGACGCAAGACTCGGGCAGAAGATTTTCGGCGACAACATCACGATCCGCAGCGACATCGGCGATCGCGATCCTGCGCCAGACGCCGATCGGTCCCGACGGCCTCGCCGCGCAAACCGATCACCTGGATTGAGAAGGGCGTCGTCAAGAACCTCTTCTACGATCGGTTCTGGGCGAAGAAGCAGAACAAGCCGTTCACGCGCGACCGGCGTGCAGCAGAGCCTCGTGATGGACGGCGGCGAACGCCACCGTCGAGCAGATGGTGAAGTCCACGCGGCGCGGACTGCTGTGCAGCTTCTTCTGGTACATCCGTCCGGTCGATCAGATGACGCTGCTCAACACCGGCATGACGCGCGACGGGTTGTTCCTGATCGAGAACGGCGAAATCGTCGGGCCGGTCCAGAACTTCCGCTGGAACGACGGCCCGGCGCGCGGCTTCAACAACGTGTCGATGCTCGGGCGGCCGGTGCCGATGCACATCGGCGAGGCCTACGACAATCCGGGCACCGCGCTCGTGCCGGCGATGAAGATCGAAGACTTCCGCATGACGTCAATTTCGCCTGCGGTCTGACTGAGCAGGGTATATCTGGTGATCGAGTAATCTGGTAATCGGGTAATTGATTGCGCGATTGCCGACAATCCCTCAATCAATTACCAGATTACCCAATTACCAGATTACCCGATTGATCTATGGCGCTCATCTCGGCGACCCGTCTGCACCTGCGGTCGAGACGTGTACTTCGTGCCGTTCCAGCTCTACGTGCTTCGCAGCGCGCTGCAGGCCAGGCGGAGCCGCGGTTTCCGCGGCGGCATCCTCGGCGGCGATGCGCAGGGCGGCGCATGGACCATCACGCTGTGGGACAGCGACGCCGACATGCGCGCATTCAGGAATTCCGGCGCCCATCGCGGCGCGATGCCGCATCTCCTCAAGTGGTGCGACGAAGCGTCGCATACGCACTGGACGGTCGACGCGCCTGCGCTGCCCACGCTGGAGGAGGCGTATCAGCGCCTGAGCGCGAGCGGGAAGATCTCCAAAGTGCTCAACCCGTCCGCGCTGCAGGCGTCGGGCCGCGCCGTATCGGAAGGTCTGCCGCGCCTCGGGTTCTCCTTGAAACCGAAGGGCGGACGATCGACATGATGAAGCCCGTCGTCTCGCCGCCTGCGTAGAGGCGACGGAAGAAGTGCAGTGACGCGCGTCGCCCCTTCATTCTTGCCGCGATTGTCGTGGTGCAAGCGGGACGCTTCATCGGCAGCACCAGCGCGACCGCCGACGAGGGCATTTACCTGGCGATGGCGGAAGAGACGTTTCGTCATCGCGGCGACGACAGTGAATACGCCTTGCGAGGGACCGGCGCCGCTGCCGGTGATCCTGCAGTACGCGCTGCCGGCGGCGAGCCTGACCGCCGACTTCGCGCAGAAAATCATGCTGGCGCGGATGAGCGCCGTGGCGTTCATCGCCGTGCCGCTGATTCTGGTGATCTATTTCTGGCTGGCCAGCGAGCTTGGCGCGCTGCCGGCGGTGGTCGCCGCCGCCATCGTCGCGCTGTCGCCGAACGTGGTGGCGAACAGCGCCATTGCCGCCACCGATGCGTGCTTCGTCCTCTTCGCACTCGTGCTGTTGTTGGCGCTCTCGCGATACGTCGAGCGTCCGTCGTGGCGGCGCCTCGCGGCGCTCGTCGCCGCCGGCGGGTTCGCGTTCGCCGCGAAATATTCCGCGCTCGCGCTGTTCGGCGTCGCGGTGGTCGTGCTGATGTGGCGCGATCGGCCGCAGCGTGCGCTCTGGATCCGGGCCGCTGGCGCCGTGGCTGTCGCCGCGGCGATGGCGGCGGCCGGCGTCGCGCTCAGCTGGCGCTTTCACCCGGTCGACGGCCTGATCTCCCAGATCAACCACCAGCGCCTCGGCCACGACGCATTTCTGCTCGGCAGCCGGGACATGCACGGCTGGTGGTACTACCAACCGGTCGCGCTGTTAGTGAAGAGCACGCACGTCGAGCTGGCGGCCTTTCGGCCTCACGATCGCGGCGCTCGCGACACTGCGGCGTGAGCCGCTGACCGTGGTCCGCATCTGGCTTGTTGCGGCGGCCGTGGTGCTCGCCGCGTCGATGATCAGCCACGTCGACATCGGTGTCCGCTACGTGCTGCTGCTGGTTCCGCTCGCAGTGATGACTGCGACCGCGTGGGTGGTGCGGGTCTCCGTCGGCAGGCGATGGATCGCCGCGGCGATCGCGGTCGCGGCGCTCGCGGTGCAGACGGCGGAAACGCTGGCGATCGCGCCGCGCTATCTGGAGTTACTTCAATGCGTTCGCCGGCGGGCCGATGAACGGCTACCAGTGGCTCGCCGATTCCAATCTCGACTGGGGTCAGGATCTGCCGTCGATGCGCCGTTTCCTCGAGCGCGTCGGCGCGCGTGAGCCGATCGTGTCGTAGCTCGGCACCGCGCCGCCGTCCGCCTACGGCGTGAGCGGCTGGCAGTGGAACTTCGCCGGTCCGGACGTCAAGGCGCGCACCGACTGGATCGTCATCTCGGCGACGCACCTCGTCGGCCTGTATGTGCCGAACGACACGTTCGCGCCATTTCGTGCACTGAAGCCGTTCGCGCGCCCGACCCCCACGCTGTTCGTCTACGACGCGTCGCGGCCGGAAGTCAAGGCCGCAGTGGCCGAGGCCACGGCGAGAGCCCACTGACGGGCCCGGCGACCCGCCTAACGTGCGAGGGACGCCGGGCCGATAACGAGATAGCGGCGACATGCGTCCGTTTTTCAGACCTCTGCCGCGATCAATCACGCGGCCGATCTCCGTCCTGCTCCTCATCGCCTGGATTGCCGCCATGGCGGCGCTGGTGAACCGGTCGTACCTGCAGGCGTCGTCGTCGACGCTCGCGACCGATCTTGCGCGCTACGGATCCGCCGCGGTGTGGCGCGGCGTACTACCGCGGCGACAAGATCGGATTCACGGTCAATCAGACCGTCCCACAAGGCGACGGGTTCGAGTTGCAAGAGGACGGACGGCTGCAGATGTCGCTGCTCGGCGCGACGACCGCGGCCGCGATCCGCACGACCGCGCAGGTTGACGCGGCGTTCGCGCTGAAGTCGTTCGTGTTCTCCCTCGATCCGGGCACGGGTCCGCTGGAAATCCACGGCCGCCTCGACGGCCGGCGGTTGTCGCTCGACATCAAGACCGAGAGCGGCACGCGGAGCGAAGTCCGCGACCTGGAGGAGCCGCCGGCGATCAGTCTGAATCTCTCGCGCCGGCTCGCCAACGGCGGAGCTCGTCGTCGGCGCGCGTCATCGCTGGACGATTTTCGATCCGGCGACGCTCAGCAACGCACCGATGGAGGTCGAAGTCGGCAAGCGCGAATTGGTGAACAACCTCGGCCGGCCGACGCCGGCGTTTCGCGTGCAGATGGAGTTCGCCGGCCTGCGGACCACGTCGTGGGTGACCGACACCGGCGAAGTGATCCGTGAGGAGAGTCCGTTCGGCCTGATCACCGTGCGCGAGTCGGCCGAGAGCGCCCGCGCGATGGCGGTGTCCGGCCGGCTTCGGACCGACATGCTGCAGACGGCGGCGGTGGTGCCGCGCACGATGCCGACGCAGATCGCCGAATCGCGCGATGTGCGGAGGATGCGGCTGCGACTCGACGGCGTGGATCTGTCCCGCGCCGATCTCGAGGGCGTCACGCAGCATCTCGACGGCGACGTCCTCGAGCTGCGCGATCCGCAGCATCTGGAGCCCGGGCAGGCCGATCCCGACGCCAGCCAGTATCTCGCGCCGGAACTGTTCATCGAGAGCGACGCGCCCGAAATCATCGCGGAGAGCGCGATCGCCGTCCGCGGCGCGGCTGATGCGCGCGCGCGCGCCGAGAAGCTCACGCGCTACGTCAACGCGCTGCTCGACAAGAAGCCGACCGTGAGCCTGCCGTCGGCGCGCGAAGTGCTGCGGACGAAGGTGGGCGACTGCAACGAGCACACGGCGCTCTACGTGGCGATGGCGCGCGCCGCCTGGCATTCCCGCGCGGATCGCGATCGGCCTGGTTCTACATCCACGGCGCGTTCTACTACCACGCGTGGCCGGAGGTGTACATCGACGACGCGCCGACGCGCTCGGTTCGAGCGGCGCGCGGCACGTGGCTGCCGGTCGATCCGACGCTGAATCAGTTTCCCGCCGACGCGACGCACCTGCGGCTGGCGCGCGGCGGCCTCGAAAAGCAGGCCGCGATTCTGCCGATGATGGGCCGGCTGAAGATCGACGTCCTCGAGGTCGACCTCGCGCCGAACTCGACGGCGATTCTCGCCGGCAAGACGCCGATCGATCTGGGCGCGATCGCGATCCCGATTCCCGGCCGCGACTCGTCGTGCTGCCGCTGCCGCCGATGATTGCCATCCAGGACCTCGTCAAGCAGTACGGAACGTTCACGGCCGTCGACGGCGTCAGCCTCGATGTGTCGTCCGGAGAGATCCACGGCTTCCTCGGTCCGAACGGCGCCGGCAAGACGACGACGCTGCGGATGATCGCCGGTCTGTTGAAGCCGACGTCCGGCCGCGTGCTCGTCAACGGCCATGACATCGCGATCGAGCCCGAGGCGGCGAAGGCGTCGCTCGGCTTCATCCCGGATCGGCCGTTCATCTACGAGAAGCTGACCGCCGGTGAATTCCTGCGCTTCCACGGCGGCCTCTACGGTCTGCCCGACGACGGTCTCGACGCGCGGGCGCGCGAGATGCTCGAGCTCTTCGACCTCGGACGCTGGGAGAACGAGCTCGTCGAGAGCTTCTCGCACGGCATGAAGCAGCGTCTGGTGATGAGCGCCGCCTTTCTCCATCGCCCGCGCGCCGTCGTCGTCGACGAACCGATGGTCGGGCCTCGATCCGCGCGGCGCGCGGTTGATCAAGGACGTCTTCCGCACGATGAGCGGCCGCGGCGTGGCGATTCTGATGAGCACGCACACGCTCGAAGTGGCGCAGGAGATGTGCGACCGGATCAGCATCATCCTCAAGGGCAGGATCATCGCGCGCGGAACGGTCCCCGAGATCCGCGCGATGGGCGACGGCCACGACGATCACCTGACCTCGGTGTTCCTGAAGCTGACCGGCGGCAGCGCGCTGCAGGAAATCGACGAGATCGTGTGATGGTCAGGGCGTTTCCGTATCTGCTGCGACCGCACCTGCTGGCGTCGCGCAACCGCGCGCGCCGCCGCGAGCGCGGCGATCTGTCGCGCGGGCTGCTGTTCGGCGGCATCGGCGTGATCGTGTTCGCGCTGCTGTTCCGCGGCGCCTCGTGGCTGACCGGCCAGCTCACCGGATTACGCGGAGCTCGGCGACTACCTGCTGCGCCTCGGGCTGTCGTGGCTGTTCCTGACCTTCCTGTCGTTCCTGGCGTTCAGCGGCGTCGTCACCGCGCTGTCGACGTTTTTTCTGTCCGACGATCTGCGCTCTGCTGGTGGCGGCGCCGGTCGCGCCGCGGCGCCTCTTTCACGCGCGCTTCCTCCGCACCGTCGTGCAGGCGGCCGTGGATGGTCGTCGTCTTTCTGGTGCCGGTGCTGATCGGCGTCGGCTGGGCCCGGTGCGCCACGCCGGCGGCATCTACGCGACCGCGCTGCTCACGGTCGTCCCGTTCGCGATCATCCCGGTCGCGGCGGGGACCGCGGCGACGCTTCGTGCTGGTCAACACGTTTCCAGCGCGTCGGGCGCGCGACATCCTGATGCTGATGGGCCTGCTGTTCGCGGCGAGCCTCGTCATCGTGCTGCGGTTCATCCGTCCCGAGCAGTTGATGCGCGTCGAGTCGCTCCCCGATCTGACCGATTTCTTCGCGACGCTGCAGTCGCCGATCACGCCGCTCCTGCCGTCGTTCTGGGCGGGCGAGACGCTGTTCGCCAGCGCTGCGCGGCGGCAGCGATCTCCTGCACGCCGGCGCGCTGTGGACGACGGCGCTCGCGTCGGTCGTGATCATGCGGGCGGCGAGCGAGCGGTGGCACTTCAGCGGCTACAGCCGCTCGCAGGAAGCGCCGAAGGCGCGCTTCACGAAGTTTCGGACGCTCGACGTCGTCGCGAGACCGCTGCCGCTGTCGCCGGTCCGCCGGCAGCTGTTGCTCAAGGACATGAAGATCTTCCTGCGCGACGTCAGTCAATGGTCGCAGCTGCTGCTGCTCCTCGCGCTGGTGCTGCTCTATCTGCTACAACTTCCGTGTCCTCGACCTGCAGCGGATTCCGTACATGAGCGGCTACCTCAAGAACGTCTACGCGTTCGTCAACCTCGGCGATGGCCGGCTTCGTCATGGCGACGGTCGCGGTGCGCTTCGTGTTTCCGGCGGTGTCGATCGAAGGGCACTCGTTCTGGATCATCCGGACGGCGCCGATCTCGCTGCGCGACTTTCTGTGGTCGAAGTTCTGGACCGGCCTCCTGCCGGTGTTCGTCCTGACGGAGTTCCTGACCGTCGTCGCGAACCAGTTTCTCGGCATCGATCCGTTCCTGAAAGCGGTCGCCGCCGGCGCGATCGTCTTCATGGCGCTCGCGCTGGTCGGGATGGCGACCGGGCTTGGCGCCCGCTACCCGCGCTTCGGCGCGGACGTCAGTCAGGTCGGCCGGGTCGTACGGCGGCGTGACGTTCATGCTGCAGGCGGTGTTGTTCATTGTCGTGATGATCGTCCTGCTCGGCTGGCCGTCATTCGCCTATCTGGCCTCGCAGGTCCGCCGCGTGCCGCTCGGCGCGCGAGAACAGCTGCTGATCGCGGCCTGCTTCACGGCCGCCGCAGGCATGAGCGTCGGGCTATGGATCAACTCGATGCGCGCCGGCGTCCGCGCGCTCGAGCGCATGGGCGAGTAAGCATCGACAACCGCGGCTATTCCCACCGAAACACCTTCGACGACAGCGCGACGCAGACGACGAATATGACGATCAACGCCGCGACGTCGGTCAAGTGCGCCGACCATGGATCGCCGTTCCAGATGCCGCGCAGGAGCGACACCGAATAGGTCAGCGGCATCAGGCGCGACACGGTCCGCATGGCCGGCGGCATCGCCTCAACCGGTGCACGAACAGGCCCGACAGTCCAACCATCGGATACAGTGAGCACAGCGCCGATCGGCTGCGCGAAGCGCGCGGTCGGCACGATGCTCGCGATCAGGAAGCCGATCGACAGGATGCTCCACGTGCTGAGCAGGAGCGCGGCGGCGAACGAGGCGACCGGCACGTGGACGTCGACCGGATAGTAGCGCCGGCCGGCGAGCATCATCAGGACGAGCGTCGCGGCGGTGAACAGCAGCTTCACGACGACGTGCGCGGTGAGAATCGTGCAGGCCCGAGCGGCGTGGCGCGCAGGCGCTTGAGGATGCCGCCTTCGCGGTAGATCGAGATGATCGTCACGAGCGACAGCACCGCGCTCAGGCTGATCAGGATCGACGCGAACACCGGCACAGCGACGCGGAAGAAGTCGCTTGCCGCCAGCGAGGGCGTCGAGACGGTGCGGCCCGCGACGCGGCCGATGATCACGAATGCCAGGACGGGGATGAGAATCGTCCCGACCGCGCCGAGCGGCTCGCGCATGAAGACCTTGATTTCGATCCACGTCAGCTTGAGGAGTCCACGCAGCATCGCTTCAGTCTCGAATCGAGTGGCCGGTCAGCTTGAGGAACACGTCTTCGAGGTTCGGGACGATGGTGCGGAAATCGGTGACGCGGATCCGGTGCTCGGAGACGCAGTCGATGACGGTGGTCACGAGATCTTCGCCGCGGCCGCGGATCGTGAAGCGCGAGTCGTGACACTCCACCTCATCGACCCCGGAAATGCGCGCGGAAGCGCTCGGCGGCCGACGGATCGTCGGTCGTCAGGACCACCGTCCGTTCCGGACAGTGGCGCGCGACCAGCCGCTCCGGCGTATCGATGTCGATGATCCGGCCGTGCTCGATGATCGCCACGCGATCGCACAAGCCGCTCGGCCTCCTCCATCAGATGCGTCGTGAGGAACACCGTCTTGCCGCGCGCGCGGATGCCGCGCACGAGCTCCCAGATGGCGCGGCGTGCCTGCGGATCGAGGCCGGTGGTCAGCTCGTCGAGGAAGACGACGTCGGGATCGTTGATCAAGGCGAGCGCGATGAAGAGCCGCTGTTTCTGACCGCCCGACAGCGTCATGAACCACGCGTCGCGCTTGTCCGGCGAGCCCGAGCTGCTCGAGCAGCCGGTCGCCGTCCGCCGGCGGCTTGCGATAGAGGGATGCCCACAGATCGACCGCCTCCCACACCTTGATCCGCTTCTGCAGCTGCGCCTGCTGGAGCTGGACGCCGATGCGCTGCTGGAGCGCGTAGACGTCGCGAAACGGATCGAGGCCGAGGACCGATGATCGTGCCGCGGTCGGGCGCGCGCAGTCCTTCGACGCATTCCAGCGTCGTCGTCTTGCCGGCGCCGTTCGGGCCGATCAGCCCGAAGATCTCGCCGTCGTGGACCTCGAACGAGACCTCGTCGACGGCGACGGTCCGGCCGTAGGTCTTGCGGCAGCCGGCGACACGAATGACGGCGTCTTGTCGCGTCACACCGGACGTGCGCGGACGAGCATGCGCAGGAGGATGAGCGCCGCGATTCCGATCGTCGCGTCGCCGATGCCGAGCTTCACGAAGCCGCGCGGCATGAAGCCGACGGCGGCGCCGATGAAGAACGTCGATGCCGGAATCAGGCGCGCGACGATCAGCAGCCACGCGTTGGTGCGGTAGCGGACCGGATCCTTCGCGGCGGGAATGTAGAAGCAGCTGAGAACGGCGAAGCAGCACCGAATAGTTGAAGCAGCCAGATGGTCGAGTTGACCGGACCGAGTTCGAACCGTTCCAGCAGCTGCATCGGGTTGATGAACGCCCACGCGGCGAACGCCCAGTTCAACAGGATGCCGACCCAGACCACGGTGGCGAACATCTTGCGCATCGGCTCGGTCATGTGGCGCGATGCCGCGATTCTATATCCTCTGCTGCACCACCCGGCGCGCGACTCACGTCATCGCGTAGACGACGACGTTGACGGCGAACTTGGTGTTGTCGTCGCGCAGGAAGCGCTTGTTGCGCCAGTCGTAGTCCCACTCGCAGCCGTAGTCCTTGTTGCTGTAGAGGATCGCCAGGCGGCCCTTCCGTTCGATGCCTTTCAGATATTCGTGGACGATGTTGTCGCCCCACCCATTGAGCTCGTGCGAGGTCTGCGGCGGACCGGGGAACGTGAAGAAGCTGCGGTAGAGCGGATGCGACGCCGGCAGCTTCGCCAGCGCGTCGCCGGGAAACGTCACCTGCATCTCCTGCTCGAACGACTTCGCGTACAGCCCGTTGACGTCGTGATTGCAGTCGTCGGAGAACAGCAGACCGCCGGCGTCGGCGAACGTGCGCAGGTTCTCGCGCTCGGCGGCGGTGAAGCGCACGAGCTTGTGGCCGGTCATGAAGACGAACGGAAACGAGAAGAGCTCCCGCGACGCGGCCGAGATGACGACCTCCTCCTTGTAAACCGGGATCGCCGTACTGCACGATCGAGTCGAGGACGTTGGCCGCAACTTTGGGGTTGTAGTCCCAGTCGCCCGATTCGTAACGGAGGCGCGCGAAGACGAACTCCGACGCGCGCGGCCGGCCGCGTTGAGCGGCCTGGTCCGGCTGAAGCCGGACGCCACGCACGACGAGGATCATGTTTGGGCATCGGTTCGATGTCCGTGGTTCGTGGTGTCCGCCTTTAGGCGGACCACTCCGGTCGTTGCGACAGCGATTTGCAGGAATGCCCGCCGGCTGATCATGCCGTCTCGATCATCGCATCGATCGCGTCGAGGGCGACCTCAGCCGGCTCGGCGATCGCGACGTCCACGAGGCGACTGGCGTCGGTTACGTCCGGATTGATCTCGACGGTGAAGGCGCGGTTCTCTTTCGCCTCGTGCAGCAGGCCCGCGGCGGGATAAACGACGGCCGACGTGCCGACCGCGAAGAAGACCTCGCACGCCGTCGCGGCGGCGGCGCGCGACGATCGCGGGGTCCAGCATCTCGCCGAACCAGATGACCGCCGGCCGCGCCAGACCGCCGCAGTGGGGGCATTCGGGCAGAGGAACCTCAGCGCGGGCGGCATCCGCGGCTGAACTCCGCGGCTCGTGACGCCACGGCGTCGCCCCGGCCGGGCATGGACGTGCAGCGGATGTCCCAGATCGAGCCGTGCATCCTGACCACGTCGCGCGTCCCGGCGGCTTCGTGCAGACCGTCGACGTTCTGGGTGATCAGCGTGAAATGCGGAAACCGCCGGCTCCACACGGCCAGCACGTCGTGCGCGCGATTGGGGCGGCAGGCGCCGATCAGGCCGCGCCGCCAGGTTACCACTCCCAGACCAGCCGGGGATCGCGGGCAAAGGCCCGCGGCGTCGCGAGCTCCTCCGGCCGGAAGTTCCGCCACAGGCCGCCGGCGCCGCGGAAGGTCGGCACGCCGCTCGCCGCCGACACGCCTGCGCCGGTCAGGACGGTGATCCGCGTTTCCGGCGTGAGCCGCGCGGCGACCATCGTGTATAATTCGCGTTTCTCGTGCAATACCACATCAAACAATACGATCTCGAACAGGGTGCGCTCGAGATCCGTGACATCGAAGAGTTCTTCGGCGAGTTCCCGCGCAAGAAGGCCGCGACGGAGATCGTCCGCCGTCTGAACGGCCGCGCGCATCTGATTCTGCTCGCGACGGCGCCCTCCCCGACGACCCGGGACGGTCGTGCCAGTGTCCTTCAAGGTCGCGCACGAGATCAAAGAGCCGGAGACCGAAGCCCAAGCTGGTCGATCTCGTGCACCGGCTGCACGATCACGTGCAGTTCGCCGGCCGCCGTGTGCTCTACACCTGGATCGGCGGCACGCGCCGCGACTGGCGCGGCCAGGGCTTCTTCCGCGCGCTCACCGAACAGCAGGAGCTCTGGGCCATCTCGCAGGGCTTCGACGAGATCATCGTCAAGACCAAGAACAAGTTCTACGACATGCGCGGCACGCTCGACCACCTGCGCTTCGAGGTCGTGAAGCTACGAGCGCAACGCCGCCGACAACGCCGAGTCGAAGGTGTATCTGAGCAAGAAGCTCCTGCCGGAGATGATCCAGGCCCACCGCAGCGCCAAGACCGTCGTCGAAATCGGCAACTGACCGTTCCAACCTTCTTCTCGTCCAGCCGTCCAAGCCGACGGTCGTCCCGCGACAACACCTGACGATTGCAGGGGATGGCCTTCAGGCCGTCCCACCCGAGGCCGAGGCATGATCGACAAACTCCGGCAAGACATCCGCTACGCGATTCGCACCTGGACGCGGCGGCCCGGCTTCCGCCATCGTCGCCGTCCTCACGCTCGCCATCGGCATCGGCGCTAACACGGCGATGTTCAGCGTCGTCAACGCGGTCCTGCTGCGCCCGTTGCCGTACGCGAACGCGGATCGAGTGGCGACGCTGTGGAGCGTCTTCACTGGACCGCAAGCGCTGTCGGGCAATCCCCACGGACTCATTGCCTACCAGGAATACCGCGAGATCGTGCGCCAGAGCTCGTCGTTCGACGGCGTTGCCCTGTGGTTCTCGCAGAGCATCAACCTCACGGGCGTCAACGAGCCGCAGCGTCTCGTTGGATCGTTCGTCACCGGATCGTTCTTCGCGGTGTTGAATCTCCGCGCCGAGCGAGGGCGGCTGTTCACGGAGGAAGACAGCGCACCGAATACGGTCAAGCCGTACGTCGTCATTTCGCACGAGCTGTGGCAGCAGCGCTTCGAAGGACAGGACTCGGCGATCGGCGAGACGATGACGCTCAACGGCGTGCCGCTCACCGTCATCGGCGTGCTGGCGCCGCCCTTCGACGTGCGCACGGTCCCGAGCGACGGCTGGTTCGTCGGCTACGACGTGTTCATCCCCACGGCGCAGTTTCCGGCGCGGACGCTGGACACCGTGAACATGCTGTCGGTGGCGCGCATCAAGCCGGGCGTGACGTTCGCGAACGCGCAGGCGGACCTCGACGTCATCGCCCGCCGCCTGCAGACGCAGTTTCCGCAGACCAACACCAACCGCACGATCATCGTCGAGCCGGCGCACGAGAGCATCATCGGCCAGTCGCGGACCGCACTCTTCCTGCTCCTCGGCGCGGTCGGCGCGGTGCTGCTGATCGCGTGCCTCAACGTCAGCAACCTGCTGCTCGCGCGCGCCATCGACCGGCAGCGCGAGATCGCACTCGCGCGCCGCGCTCGGCGCGAGCCGGCTCGCCGTCACGCGGCAGATGATCGTCGAGGCGGGCCTGCTCGCCGCCGTCTCGACGACGGCCGGGCTGCTCGTCGGCCGCTGGGCGCTCGACGCGCTGACGATGCTGCCGCGGCCGCCCGGGGTTCCCATCCCGCAGCAGATTGCTCTCGACACGACGGTGCTGCTGTTCACGATTGCGGTGGCGATCGTGGTCGCCCTGTCTGCGGCCTGGCGCCGGCGGTGCGGACGTCGCGGCCGGATCTGAGCCGCGTGCTCCAGGCCGGATTCCGGCGCGGCTCGGCGACCGGCAGCCGGACGCGCGACATCGTGGTCGCCGTCGAAGTGGCGCTGTCGGTGACGCTGGTCGCGATCTGCGGGCTGCTGGTTCAGAGCCTGCTGGCGGTGCAGCGTGCGCCGCTCGGCTTCGATCCGTCGAACGTGTTCACGCTCGAGTTCCGTCTTCCGCAGTCGAAATTCACCGGACGTCCGGAGGACATCGCGCGATTCTTCCAACAGGCGATCGAACGAGTGCGGGCGGTGCCCGGCATCCAGTCGGCCGCGCTCGTGCGTGCGGTCCCGTTCAGCGGCAACTGGGGCAACACGCGCTACACGGTCGAAGGACGGACGCCGCCGCCGAAGGGGTCCGAGCCGCTGACGCGGTATCACATCGTCACGCCCGACTCGTTCAAGACGCTGCGGATTCCGCTCGTTCGCGGCCGCGATTTCACCGATCGCGACGATCTCGCGGCGCCGCACGTCGCGATTATCAACGAGACGTTCGCCCGCACGGCGTTTGCCGGCGACGATCCGATCGGCAGACACATCACGTCGCCCGACGCCGGTCCCGAGCCGCTGACGATTGTCGGCATCGTCGGCGACACGAAGCACCTGTCGTCAACTGAGCCGCCGCAGCCGCAGCTCTACGTCCCGCATTACCAGTTCCCGCTCGATCTTCGCGTCGCTGGTCGCGCGGACGTCCGGTTCGCCGATGGGCGTGTCGAACGACGTCCGCCGGGCCATCTGGTCGGTGGACAAGGATCAACCGGTGTGGCGGATGCGTCCGCTCGACGAGATCGTGGCCACGTGCGCAGGGCAGCCGCTGTTTCTGGCCGCCTTGCTCGGCGTGTTCGCCGGCATCGCGCTGCTGCTTGCCGGCCGTCGGGATCTACGGCGTCATGTCGTACGCGGTCGCGCAGCGGACGCACGAGATCGGCATCCGGCCTCGCGCTCGGCGCGTCGGGCCAGCGCGTGCTGCGGCGAGGTCGTCGCTCGTGCGGCGCGGCTGACCGGTATCGCCGTGTTCACCGGACTCGTGCTCGCGGTCGCGGCGGGCCGCTTTGTCGCCACGGTCCTGTTCGGCGTGCAGCCGAGCGATCCGGCGACGCTCGCCGGCGCGGCCGCGGTGCTTGCGATCGTGTCGCTCGCGGCGTGCTACCTGCCGGCGCGCCGCGCGTCGCGCGTTGACCCGGTCGTCGCGCTCGCTGAAGAATAGGCGGATGCCGCAGACGCCTTATTCGCCGCAACTCGAAGGAACGAGATCCGATCGTCGCGCTTCGCGAAACGCCGGAGCGCATTCGCGCCCGCGGCGGCTGCCTGGTCGGCCGCCGATTTCCGAACGCAGCTACGCGCCTGGCAAGTGGAGCGCGCGCCAGATTCTGATCCATCTCGCGCAGAGCGAGCTCGCGCTCGGCAATCGCGCGCGCATGGCTCTGTCGACGCCGAACTACGTCGCGCAGGCCTTCAATCAGGACGAGTGGATCGCGCGCGCGACAGCGCGCTGAGCGGCAAGGAGCGCTCGACGCCTTCGTGGCGATGGACGACGATGAACCGGGCGATGTTCGAGAAGCTGTCAGCGGCCGGCGGCGCGATCCCGCTGCAGCATCCCGGTTACGGCGCGCTCACCGTCGACTGGATCCTCGAAGCAGATGGCCGGCCACCATGATTCATCATCTGAAGCAGCTCCAACAGATTTCAGGCTGACCTGAGGGCAGCTCCTGAAGGGCTGCGCTACCGCCAGCAATCGCCCGTTGCGTCTGGTTCGGACTGGCAGAGCCTGACGCCCTCGTAGAGGAATCCGCCGTCGATGAAGTTCAGGCCGGAGGCTTTGGCTTTCAGCAGCTCGAGCTTACACCGGCTTGTGCTGTACTCCGCCACGCTGACCACGACGCCGGAGGGCGGGACCGCGTTGAGCTTCACGCCCATGTCCGCGGACCACAGATAGCCGCCGGCCGCGCGCCGAAGCAGCGAGCCGGGAATGCGGTAGTCGAGACGCGAGGTTGCGTGCAGTGCCGACTCGGCATCGACGACCTCCGCGACGCGTCGAGGCCGTCGAACGTCTTGCATGTCGGATCCGCAGGCGCTGCACTCCGGGCTGGTCGTCACGCGAAACAGCTGCCGCGATCCACGACATAGACATGCCGGTTCGATCCTCGGCAAATGCCGCGCGGCGGGCGCGTCAGCGGCAGCCTGGCGAGAAAGTCGCCGGGCGCCCGCTCCCGCATGGCGGGATCGTTGCGGATTCGGCCTTCCGCTCGCGGAATGCGGCGAGCGGGATCTGTGGGTAGAGGCCAGTCGAGCGTCACGATCTTGCGTCTTCTTCCCGGCAGTCAGAACGAGCCGGGTGCGTGACGTCGCCGCGAGCCGCGAGCTCGTCGATCCGGCGCACGACCGGCGCCAGCTCGCTCTCGCGACCCTCGATCGACACGTTCTGATAGCGCGCCGCCATCAGCGTCACGGTCGATTGATCGTTGGTCTCGGCAGCCGGCGTGTTCGACGGCATGCGGTCGAAGTTCACCGCGCCAAACACAATCAGCAGGTCGGCCAGTTCGGTGGCGGAGAGCCGCTCCCTGCTTGAAGTCGCGCCGCAGCGCGTTCCGGGCACAGGATGCTGCCGTCGTTGAACACCACGACGCGATCGATCACCGACCTTGATAGATCACGAGCTGCCCGAGCGGTTACCGCATCGATCTCGTGGATCGGTGTGGCGTGGAAGTCAGGGTACCGGTTCCGGAGATCCTTCGCAGCTCGGTCAGGACGAGTGTCGCCGAACAGAAATCGGCCGGGTTCCGCTCGCCGCGTTTGCAGATCCACCGCGCGGTGACGAGGTCGTTGGAACCGCAGCGCTCGACCACGCGGCCTTCGAACGCAAAGATCGACCGCTTGAACGCGCACGACGCCGCACAGCGCGGGGAATCTCCCTGATGCTCCGGTCCCGGGCCACGGTCTGCAGCGTGGTGTCAGCCGACCGCATGCTGAAAGTCCAGCACCTCGAAAGCAACGAAAGCGGCGAGGTCACCGTGGACGCGATGCTGATGATCGCGACCTGCTCGGTGGTGTTGCCGCGAAACGCGGCCGGGGCTGCGCGGTCAGCCGATCTGCACTTCGCCGCCGAAGAGCGTGGCGGCGCCGGCTGCCGACCCGTGACGGCGCAGTCAGCGCAGCTGAATCGATCCCGGCGCGACCACCTGCCGACTGCGCCGCGGAGATGACGACAGCTGACAGGCCGAGGATCGCCAATGATCGTGACGGCGCGTGGAAATCTCGGCCGATGACCCATCTCGCGTCATGCCACTGCACTCGTGGGGCGGCCCTTCTCAAAAGCGCTTTCACATGCGTACGTGGTGTCCGGTTTCAGCCGGACTTCGCGAGGTCCGCCTAAATGGCGGACGCCACATCAAACAAAAAACGCTCTAATCGGCCCGGAGCGCCAGCATCGGATCGTACGACGCGCGGCGCGGCGGCGCCGGCAGGTAGCTGGCCGCCAGCGCGGCGAGTCGCGAGCGCGCCAGCGACGCCGGCGAAGGTCAGCGGGTCGGTCGTCGTGACGCCGAACAGCAGCGTCGACAAGCGCGCGCCGACGAGCAGCGCGCCGGCCGAGGCCGGCGGCGACGCCGACCAGCGTCGAGCATCGCGCCCTCCCGCACGAAACAGCGCGCACGACATCCTCCGGCGCGGCGCCGATGCGCGAGGCGGACGCCGATCTCCTGCGTCCGCTGGCTGACCAGATACGCGAGGACGCCGTAGACACCGATCGCGGCGAGCAGCCAGCGCGACTGCCGCAAACGACGGCGAGCAGCAGCATCGTGAAGCGCCGCTCCGGCGATCGAGCTGGCCGATGACCTCGTCCATCGTCCGCACGGCGGCGATCGGCAACTCGCGATCGAGCGACGCGAGATCGGCGCGCGCCACCGGCGACGAACGCCGCGGGATCGCCGGTCGTGCGCACGACGATGGTCAAGCGCGTCCACCGGATGCTGGGCGTAGGGCAGGTAGACCTCGGGCGGGGGCACAGCATCGAGGCCGTTCCACTTGACGTCGCCGACGATGCCGACGATCGTCTTCTGACCGCTGCGGATGCCGCTGACGAGACGGACGCCGAGCTTGATCTGCTGCCCGATCGGATCCGCGCCCGGCCAGAATCGCCGCGCCGCTTCCTCGTTGATCGACGACGACCTCGGGCGACGCTCTCGTCGTCGTGCGCGTCGAAGAGGCGTCCGGCGCGCAGCGGAATCTTGACCGTCCGGAAGTAGTCGGGCGTCACCGACCCGCATGCCGGCGCTCGGCGTGTCGACCGCGTCGGGCTCGCTGTTGCGCCGGAAGCTCGAGCTCGCCGTGAAGTTGGTCGTCGAGCGGCAGCCCGAACACCGCCGCCGCGCCGGCGACACCGGGCCGCGTGCCGAGCCGCGCGACGTAGTTCGTGCACGAACCGCCCGACCGCTGCGGCGGTCGTGTATGTCGTTCCGGGCAGGCTGACGTGTGAAGGTCAGCAGATGATCGGTGCGAACCCCGGATCGACGTCGCTGAGGCGCTGATAGCTGCGCATCAGCAGACCGGCGCCGACCAGCAGCACGACGGCGAGCGACATTTCGCACACCACCAGCACCTTGCGGACGCGCGTCCGGCCGTGGCCGATCGAGCCGCGGCCCGCCGTCGAGATGAAGCGCGCCAGCGCGCCGCCGGTCGTCGCGAGCGCCGGCACGAGGCCGAAGACGACGCTGGTGACGACCGCGGTCGCGACGGTAAACGCGAGAACCTGCCAGGTCGATGCCGACATCCTGCAGTCGCGGAATGCTCGACGGCCCGAGCGCGACCAGCGCCTGCGTCGACCAGTACGCCACCAGCAGCCCGGCGACTCCGCCGGCGAGACCGAGCACCACGCTCTCGGCGAGGAACTGCTGAACCAGACGCCCGCGTCCGGCGCCGACCGCCGCGCGCACGGCGACCTCGCGCGTCCGGCTGTTCGCGCGCGCGAGCAGCAGGTTGGCGACGTTGACGCACGCGACCAGGAGCACCAGCGTGACGGCGCCGAGCAGGACGAGGAGCGCCGGCCGGATGCCGCGGACGATCCGCTCCTGCAGCCGCGTCGCCGTCATGATGCGGTCCTTGTTGTTGAGCGGATAGGCTCGCGCAAGGTGATCGGCCGCGATCGCCATCGCGCCGTTGGCCTGCTCCAGCGTGAGGCCGGGCTTCAGCCGCGCGATCGCCGCCACCCACTGCGCGCCGCGCTGCGTGTCGTCGAGCTGATGCGGCGTGAACGACGAGCGGACGCCAGTACTCGGCGCCGCCCGGGATGGCGACGTCCGACGAGGCGACGCCGACGATCGTGAACGGCTTGAGCTCCAGCCGGATGGTCGATCCGATGACGTCGGCGCGGGCGCCGAACTGGCGTCGCCACATGCTCTCGCGCAGCACGACGACCGGCGCGTCGGCCTCGACGTCGGCGTCGGTGATCAGGCGTCCGAGCCGCGGCGCGACGCCGAGGACGCTGAAGAAGCGGCCGGTGACGTCGGCGCCGTCGATCTGCACCGGATCGCCGTTGCCGGTGATGCTCACGGTCGATGGTGTGAGCGCCGCCCACTCCGAGAACGCGCCGCTCTGCGCTGTGATGTCGCGATAGTTCGGCGGCGAGAAGGTCATCGACAGCCGTCCGTTCCTGCCGTGGAACAACTGCACGAGCGAACCGGGATCGCGGGTACGGCAGCGGCCGCAGCAGCACGCCGTTGACGACGGTGAAGACGGCGGTGGTGGCGCCGATGCCGAGCGCCAACGTCAGCACCGCGACGGCGGTGAAGGATGGCTGGCGATAGAGCATGCGAAGCGCGTAGCGGAGGTCTTGCGCGAGCGAGGCCACGGGATCCCTCCTCTGCACAGGCGTCAGACGTGTCAGACACCTCGGTTGCCGCCGCCGATCGCGAACCGCGGTCACGACGACATCCGCCAGCTCACGTCCGAACAAGACGGCGATCGCCGATGCGCCGTCGGCATCGCGGCAGCGATCGTCGAACGTCGCGCGCATCTCGGCGCCGTAGCGGTCGCGGAGCCGCCGCGAGCAGAGCAGCAGCGCCGTGTTGTAAAGACGAGCGGCGGTCGAAGCCACAATGCCGCCGCGGCTGGTGCTCATTTGGTCCGTGATGGTGATGGTGCGTTGAGCGCCGGACGGCCGATCGGCGTCACACCCTTGCGGCGCGCCTGCTTGACGAGCGCATCGAGGCGCGACGTTTCCGCTTCGAGCACCGCGCGGCCAATCGGCGTCAGCCGGTAGTAGCGGCGGCGAGTCGCCGGTGCGCGATGCTCCGCTTCGTGCGGACTTCGCGTCGGTCTCCTCGACCAGATCGTTGTCCTCGAGACCGGCGAGCGCGGTGTAAAGCGTGCCGGTGCCGAGGCGAGTCGCGCCGCCGGTCCGCTCGGCTACCTCGAGGATGATGCCGTAGCCGTGACGGTCAGCGTCGCTCAGCGCGAGCAGGATCTGGAACTGCTGCGGCGACAGCGGCAGGTAGTCTCGTGCGTCGGCCATCGATGCGTCGATGGTCGACATAGTAGCACGGGGGAAGGGAGGATTGCGGGAAGGAAGGATTGCAGGAAGGGATTGCAGGAAGGTCTTCCTTCCTGCAATCCTGCAACCTCAGTCCAACCTTTAGAAGGAGAACCGCAATCCGAGCTGGCCGACGCGTTGTTCCGGACGACGGAAGTCGCCCGAGTAACGTCGTCGGCTCGAGGAGGTTCGGATCCGGCGCGCCGGTCGAGGGATGTTCACACGCGCGCGGAAGCCGCTCGGGTTGATCGCGTTGAACAGGTTGAACACCTCGCCGATCGCTTCGATGTTTCCCTTGCTGCCGAGGCGGAAGACCTTCGACGCGCGGATGTTGACCTGCGACTGCGCAAAGCCGCGGCCGCAGTTGACGGTCGTGCAGTTGCCGATCTCCTTGAAGGTCGTGAAGTTCGTGACCGCCCCGTTGGCCGCGGCGCTCGAGTTGAAGCCGTCGACTGCGTAGGCCTTCACCGGGATGTCGACCGCGTCGCCGTCGAGGTTCAGATCGCGTCCGTCGATCAGGTTGACCGGCAGCGCCGAGCGGAAGAAGTAGATCGGCGCGATGCGGAAGCCGCCCTTGATCTCGAACACCGCGCTCAGGCTGATCAGATGACGCGCGTCGGTCGTCAGGTTCGGACCGAGCTGCCGCGGATCGTTGAACGGGTTGTTCGGATCCTGGATGTTCGCCGTGTTCAGCTCGTCGGCGGCCGCGCCGATCGTGCTGATGCCGCGCTGCAGCGTGTAGTTGGCGCTGAAGTCGATGCCGCGCGTCAGCCGCCGGCGGACGCTCAGAATCATCGCGTCGTAGCGGCTCTCGCCGCGGCTGACGGAGGACGGTTGCCGTTGGTGTTGGGGGTGAGCGTCGGGACGATCGCCGCCAGACGCCGCGTCGTCGTGCCCGAGATGCGCTGGTTGACGCGCGGACGGAAGTTCAGGTCGCGTCCGAGCGAGTTGACGTAGTCGACGCTCACGATCATGCTGCTCGTCAGCTCACGCGAATAACCGGCGTTCGCCTGCATCTGATAGGGCTGCTGCAGCCGCGGATCGACATACTGGCCGAACAGCGGGAACGCGCCAGGTGAGACCTGATTCTGGCTCTGGATATTGGCGATCGGCTGGCCGACGGTGAAGAACGTGCCGTTCGGATTCCTGATGCCCGCAGCCTCGGTGACGTTGAAGGTCTGTCCGAAGCCGCTGCCGGTCGAATCGGCCGCCGCGAACAGCACGTTCGAGTTCGTGTAGCCGACGTCGGTATAGACGCCCCATCCGCCGCGCAGAATGTTCTTGCCGTCGCCGCGTCGCGTCGAGCACCGCGCCGATGCGCGGCTGGAAGTTGTTGTGATCTTCTTGCGGCGTCAGGCCGAAGTTCTCCATCCCGGCGATCCCGTTCAGCTTGCCGGCGGCGCCAGCCGCCTGGACCGCCACGAAATTCGGGTTCTTCGATTCGTCGAACTGGTACCCGGTCATCGATGTCGTAGCGCAGGCCGATGTTCACCGTCAGCCGATCGCTGACGCGCCAGTCGTCCTGGATGTAGGTGGCGAACTGCTTCATCGGGATGTTCGCGGACGCGTCGCCGTCGCTCAGCGTGACGCTCGAGATCGGACCGTTGATGTCGTTGGTCAGGTGCGTGTAGAAGTACGCGCCCTTGCCCGTGTTGAACGTGATGAACAGGCGCGGCTCGTTGATGAAGTTGACGCCGGCCTTGAAGTCGTGGCCGAGTCCGCCCATGCCGCGTCACGTGCCACGAGAAGTCGTCGCGGAACTGATACTTCTTCTGCTGCCGTCGTCTGCGGCGTGTTGCCGTTCGCGCCGATCGTCAGCGCCGTTCGGGAACGTCTCGTTGGGCGCCGAGCTGCGCGAGGCGATGTTGTTGAAGAAATCGGCGTACTGGAAGATGAACTCGTTCAGCTTCGAGCCGCCGAGCACCCAGTTGTGATTCGGCGTTGATCGAGTTGAACTTGTTCGTGCTGTCGCCCCAGTTGTCGACCGTGCTGTTGGGCGCCGCGCCGTGCGGCTGCGAGTTGTTGTTGCGCGCGTAGCGCACCGACAGATACTGCGCCGCGCTCACGTTGGCGGTGACTTTGCCGGTGAACAGGTTCTCGCGATACGGCACGGCGAAGATGCCGTCCTTGTCCGGGAAGAGCCCCTGGGTGTTGACGGCCTGCGTCTTGTCCTGCTGCGTGCGCTCGATGGCCGCGAAGAAGTGCGCCTTGTCCTTCGCGATCGGGCCGCCGAAGCTGCCGCCGAACTGATTCTGGCGGTAGTCGCCCTTCGACCGCAGCGCCGGTGCCGTTGATCTCGGGCAGCTTCTCGGTCTCGGTCAGCGCGTTCATCGACTTGTCGCGGAACATCTCGAACGCGCTGCCCTGCCAGCAGGTTCGTGCCGCTCTTGGTGACGACGCTCAGCACGCCGCCGTTGCTGCGGCCGTACTCGGCCTTGAAGCGCTGCGTCTGGAAGTTGAACTCCTGCGATCGCTTCGAGCGGGAACAGCTGCAGCAGGCCGCCGACGGTGTCGTCGTTGTTGTCGCCGCCGTCGATCTGGTAGTTGATGTTGCGGCCGGCGCCGCCGTTGACGAGCGGCGCGTACTGCGTGCTCTTGGTCGGGTCGCTGTGGAAGCTGAGGCCGACGCCGGGCACCGTCGCCGCGAGGTTGGCGAACTGCCGGCCGTTGAGCGGCAGGCTCTCGATCCGCTTCACGTCGACGACCGCGCCGACGCGACGACGCCGTCGTCTCGATCAGCGGCGTCGCGCCGGTGACGTTCACCGTTTCAGCGAGCTGGCGCGACCTTCAGCGGAAAGTCGACCGCCTGCGTCTGGGCGACGTTCGACCTCGATGACCTTCTTGCGACACGGTCGTGAAGCCCTGCAGCTCCGCGGTCACGTCGTAGATGCCGACCGGCAGCGCGTTGAGCGAAGCAAGCCTTCGGCGTCGCTGATCTCGACGCGACGAAACCGGTCTGAGTGCTTTTCGCCGTGATCGACGGCGCCCGGAATTGCGGCAGCCTCGCTGGTCGAGCGACGCGACCGGCAATGCCGCCGGTGGTCTGCTGCGCAGAACGCCACCGCAGCGGACGCGAGCAGCACAGCGATCGCCGCTCCGAGTAGCTTACCTTCTCATCCGATTCCTCCCAAAGCAAAGGCAAGAACAACACCGGGCCATCCGTTCCGATTCCGGACGCTGTGCCCGACCGAACAATGTCCGGATCGGGGCGACCGAAGAGCTTATCGTCTTTTTAATGGAAGGGTAAATGGGACGTTCGGTCTGAGTGGAGCTGATCGGATCAGGCGCTCGACTTCGGCCGCCGTGGGGCATCCCGCGAGGAAAGCGAAGGCTCTAGTCAACCTGGGCGGCGCGAGGCCTCAGTCCGTCGCCCGAGACGCGTAGGCGAGCGCCAGGTTGAACCGCGCCTCGTGCAGGTTGGCGTCGGCAACGCCAGCCGCAGCAGGCGGATCGACCTGGCATTGGTCGCCGCGGGACGCCTGCAGGATGCCGAGGTTGGCGGTCACTACCGGATTGGCCGGCTCGCGCTGCCGTGCCTCGCTCGAGCACCACGTGCCGCGCCGGCCGAGGTCGTTGCGGCGGCCGAGGCACGTGGCCAGTCCGAGATGCGGCGTCGGCGGACGGGCAGCCCGCCGTCGATCGCCGCGTTGCGAACTCGTGTCTCGCGCGCGTGCGCAGTCATTCCTGGCGAGCGCGCATACCCGAGGCGCATGTGGGCCTGACTGTTGCTCGCGTCGACGACGAAGAATGTCCTCCAGCGCGCGCTTCGAGCGCATCGCCTGACAGTTCACCCGACGTGACCTGCGCGATACGCGCCAGCGACGTCGCGCCGATCCTTCGGATCGATCCGTCCACCGCCGTCGCGCTCGTGCCGCGGTCCCATCGAGTAGCCGAGCGCGCGAAGACGATCGAGTCCGCTCGCGTCGATGGTGCGCGTGTCGGGCATTCGCGCCGCCGAGTACGCGACACGCGGCCGTCGAGGCCGCTGCGCGTCAGCCGGCTGCGCCGCGGCGAGGTTCGTGCGCTTCGGCCGGATCGCTGTCGATGTCGAAGAGCTCGGGCTTCGGCGAAGCGATGAACTTCCACCGATCCGATCGGATCGCGCGCAGCGGCGCCCATCCGAATTCGAGGAGCGGCGCGAACGATTCCGCGTACAGCTCGCGCGCCGGCAGCCTCGCGCCCGAGGCGCTGGTGACGGATCGATGCCGTCGACGTCTTTGGCATCTCGGCGCCGAGCAGCCTGGCGGCCGTCGGCGCGATGTCGGCCAGCGTGACCGGATCGGTGACGACGCGCGGCGCCGCCGCGCCCGCCCGCCCGCCGCGATCCGGCCGGTAACGACAGAACGAGCGGCACGCGCAGCGTAATTGTCGTAGACGAAGATGCTGTGCGCATAACTCGCTCATGCTCGCCGAACGCCTCGCCGTGATCGCCGGCCGCGATCACGACGGTTTCGGAGGCGCGATCGCCAAGCGCGTTCAGCAGCCGCCCGATCTCGCGATCGACCGTCGCGATCTCGTCGTCGTAGCGGTCGAGCGACCGGCGCGCGCGGTGATCGTTCCGTAGCGGCGCGTGCGGTTCGAACGAGATGGACCCACAGGAAAAAGTGTGCTGGGCGTTGGGTCGTGGGTCGTGGGTCGCTGGTGCGGCGGTCGTGGGTCAGTGTGGTCGTGGGTCGTGGGTCGTTGGTCCCGAGCCAGGCGATCCGCCTCGCTGACGACGTGCCGACGCCAGGCCGTTCGTTGCCCGACGTCCCGCCGCGTCGCGCGGGAGGCGATCGCTGTGCACGTCGAAGCCGCGGTCGAGACCGAACTGGTGATCGAGCGGAAACGCGGCCACGAACGCCGCCGGTCTTGAAGACCGCGCGACTGCAGCACCGTCGCCAGCGTCGGCACCGTTGCCGAGACATGCACGCCGTTGTCGCGGGCGCCGTGGCCCGGCGGATACCGGCCCGTCAGGATCGTCGCGTGCGACGGCAGCGTAATCGGGGCCGCGGCAAGCGCGCGCTCGAAGCGCCGCCGCGTGCAATGCGATCGAGCACCGGCGTGCGCGCGCTCGAGTAGCCGTAGGCGCCGACGTGATCGGCTCGAAGCGTGTCGATCGTGATGAGAAGAAGGTTGCGCGCAGACACGCTGTGGCGGGCTGCGGGGAGCCGGCCGCACGCCAAGCGCGACAGGAGCAGGCGACGAGGCGAGACGATGGTCGGCCGTGTGACCTTCATCGGTCCGCCACCGACCGCGGCGAGCAGTGTTCGCGGCCGCCTGTTTCTCGCGAGCCGCGCCCTTGGCCTCGCAGCACTCGTCGATATTCTTCGGCTGCCCGCTGTCGATCGCCGGTCTCCTGCCGCGCGATGCCGAGGTTGAGTCTCGCCTCCGACGAAATCGGGCGCCGCCGTCAGCACCGCTCGAACCACTCGATCGCCTCGGCCGGCTGGTGCGCCTCGACCAGCAGAACGCCGAAGGCCGTTGGCGGCATCAATCGCGCGCGCGTCAATCGCCAGTGCGCGGCCGGTACGCCTGCTCGGCGCCGGCACGGTCCCCGAGCGCGCGCCGGGCATTGCCGAGATTGGCGGCGTAAGACGCGTTGTTCGGATCGATGGCGGCCGCGCGCTCGAACTCCGTCGCGGCGTCGGCGGCGCGTCCGTCGTCGATGGCGGCGAGCCTGAGACCGTTGTGCGCGATCGCGCTGGTTGGGTCGAGCGCGACGGCCGCGTGGTCGGCTTTGTCCGCTTCCTCGCGCAAAGCACGAGCCGCGTCGCCGGCCGCGGCCAACGCCGCGTCGCGCGCCGCGACGGCGAGATCGTGGAGCAGCGCGGCGTCCGTTGGCCAGCGTCGTGCCGCCGTGCGAAGAAGCGCAAGGGCAGGCGCAGTCTGTCCCGCGTCCTTCAACGCGCGCGCGGCGGTCGTTTGAAAGACCGGCGATTCGGGAGTGTTCGCGCGCGAGCGGCTCGAGCCGATCGACGGCCCCGGGACGATGCGCGTTGAGCGCGGTCAACGCGTCTTCGAAACGGTTCCGCACGTCAATCAGGCCCGCAGGATTCGCGAGGTTCGAACCAGGTGACGGACTGGCGGTGCTGGCGACGTACCCCAACGCGCGCAGCCGCTCCGCCGCCTCGGGAGTGATGGTGCGCGCCGCGCCTCCATCGGCCCGTCGCGCGAACCGTGTCGATGCGCGCGCTCATGGCGGTTGCGATCGCGGCCTGCGCCGCCGCGACGGTTGTCGCGCTGCTGCGGATCGCGCATCAGGTCGTACAGTTCCGTGGCCGATCCGGCGCGAATCGTCGTCCAGCGGCCGTCGGTCAGCGCTTGCAGCGGACTCCATCCCGCGACGCGGGGATACTCCGTTTCCGAATACAGATCCCCCGTCCCGCCCATCCTGCCCAGCAGATCCCGTCCCTTCATCTCGATCGGCGGATCGACGCGCGCGGCCCGGAGGATCGTGGGTGCGATGTCCGCCAGGCTCACCGCATCGTCGCGCACCGCGGCGCGCTGGCCGGGCGCGACGATCATCAATGGCACGCGGAGCGTCGAGATCGTAGACGAGCATGCCGTGGGTTCGCTCGCCGTGATCGCCGAGCCCCTCGCCGTGATCGCCGGCCACGACCGTCATCGTGCGATCCGCGCGGCCGTGCGCGCGCAGTGCTCGAACACGCGCGCGCGATCTGCGCATCCGCGTACGCGACCTCATCATCGCACGCCGACGCGGTGCGGCCGCTGAACGCCGCGGGCGGCGAATACGGTGCGTGAGGATCGTAGAGGTGGATCCACACGAAGAAGGCAGGAAGGGCAGGAGGGGCGGAGGGCCGGGAGAGCGAGCGGAGGCGCGGCGTTCGCGTCGAGCCATGCGAGCGCCGAGTCGACCACGGCCGACGCGGGACGTTCGGCTTCGAGCCGTTCGGTGGCCGCCGGGTCGCGCTGAATGCGGTCGTCGTAGGTGTCGAACCCGGCCGACAGGCCGAAGCGCCGGTCGAGCACATACGCGCCGACGAAGGCCGCGGTCCGGTAGCCGGCGTTCCGCAACAGCCACGCGATGGTCGGGTGCGTGTCGCTCAACACGTCGACGCCGTTCTCGCGCACGCCGTGCGCCGGCGGCAGCAGCCCGGTGAGGATCGTCGTGTGCGACGGCAGCGTGAGCGGCGCGGCCGTCCGAGCCGCCGTGAAGCGGACGCCGCTCGCCGCGAGTCGATCGAGGTTCGGGCTGACACCGGCGCCGAGCCGGTCGGCGCGCCACGTGTCGATGGTGACCAGCAGGATGTCCGGTCGTGGCGGCGCCGGTGACGGGCGGCTGCAGCCGGGCAGCATCGACATGACACAGCAGCCGCAGAGCACGCCGAGCACGCCGAGAAACCGTTTCTGAGCGCTCGTGGCGGCGTCCGCATCGGCTGTTCGCGGCATCACCTCGCGAGAGTGTCGCGCGAAGGGCGTCGAAGAACACGTCGGCGGCCTCGCGCACCGCGTCGAGCGGCATGTGCTCGGCGTCGGCGTGCATGTTGTTGAGGACGTCGGCCGGCAGGATCGCCGGGAAGATGCCGTAGCTCTTGACCCCTTTCGGCCGGAACGCGTTCGAGTCGGTGCCGTAGGGAATCAGCATCGGCGTGACGATCGCGTCGGGGTGGCGCGCCTTGATCGCCGCTTCGATGTTTCGGTAGAGCGGTGTGTCCCGCGGCGACACGATCGGATCGTCGGACTCGTTGATCAACTCGATCTTCAGCGACGGATCGCCGAGCCGCCGCGCCACTTCCGCCATCCACTGATCCTTCGTCGTCCCCGGCAGCACACGGCAGTCGAGACCCACCTCCGCGACCGACGGGATGACGTTGATCTTCGGCGGCTCGCCGACGCCCGAGCGCAGCCACGTCACGGCGATCGTCGATCGCTGAATCGCATTGGTGAACTTGTTGGTCGCGAACGTGCCGACGTTGGCCTTCATCACCTCGACGATGTTCTCGGACGCGGTGGCGGGCGCTCGTGAGCGGCCCTTTCAGGGCCGCGCATCAGATTCGGACAGCAGCTTCGCGATCGCGCGCACCAGCCGATCGTTCGGGTTCTGATCGTGCGGCTGGCTGCCGTGGCCGGCGACGCCTTCGGCACGCACCTTCAGCCACGACGATCTTCTTCTCCGCCACCGCGATGCCGTAGACCAGCTTGCCGGCCGCAAACAGATCGCGGCTGCCGAAGCCGCCCTCGTCGATGACGAACTCCGGATCGAGCTCGGCGTAGTGGTTGGCGATCATCCAGCGCGCGCCCATCGCGCCGCCGACCTCCTCGTCCGGATGCGCGAGCAGGATGAGGTCGCGGTTCAGCGGCACGTTGCCGCGCTTCAGGCGGAGGAAGGCGAGGATCATCGCCACCGCCTGCCCCTTCATGTCCATCGCGCCGCGTCCCCAGATTTCTCCGTCCTTGATCTGCGCGCCGAACGGATCGACGGTCCACTGACTGCGATCGGCGGGCACGACATCCATGTGGTGCATCAGGATGATCGGCTTGCCGGCCGGCGGTGACACGGTCGCTTTCAGCCGCGCGTAGAGGATCGCCTTGCCCGGCGCCGACTCGTAGCGCTCGACGCGAATGCCGTCGCGCTGGAAGACGCCGGCGAGAAAATCCGCCGCCTTGCGCGTGTCGCCTGGCGGGTTCGAGGTGTCGATGCGGAGGTATTCCCTGGAGGAGACGGGTGATCTCGTCGAGTGGGCTGCAGCTGCGATACGCCGCTGAAGGAACACAAAGGACACCAAGGACACAGAGGAAACAAAAGAGTACACGGCGCCAGTTTTCTTTGTGGCCTTTGTGTCCTCTGTGTCCTTCGTGCTGTTTCAGCCCTCATATCGCCTCGAACATCCCGGTCTCCCGATTCTTTCTCACGCGATTCCATTCGAAGCACCGCCCGTTCATCGCGAGGTAGACGCCGGCCGGCAGCGTCTGCGCGAACGACAGCGCGCTGCCGAGATTGAACAAGCCGTCCGAGCTGCCGAACGCGTACGGCACCATCGCGCCGGTGAGGACGATCGTCTTGCCGGACGCCGCGGAGCGCGGTCGCCAGCGCCGCCGCGGTTTCGACCATCGTGTCAGTGCCGTGCGTGACGACGATGCGCGATTCCGACGCCTGCCGGCACTGCTCGACGATCAGCGCGCGATCGGCGTCGGTCATCTCGAGGCTGTCGATCATCATCAGCGTGCGGATCGACACGTCGATCCGGCAGCGGCCGAGCCGCAGCATCTCGGGCAGATGCGTGTCCTTGAACTCGAGCGCGCCGGTCAGCTCGTTGTATTCCTTGTCGAACTTTACCGCCGGTGACGAAAATCCGGATCGCCGCCATCGAACTGGCAGTATAGTGGCGTTCCACACAAACTCACGCTGAGCGAAGAGGTGCCGGATGAAGCGCGCGTTGCTGGCCTTCTGCGTGATCATCGCTGCGGTCGCCGTGTCGGCGCAGACGGATCCTGCCATCGGCACGTGGAAGCTCAATCTCAGCGAAGTCGAAGTACGATCCCGGTCCGCCGCCCAGGAGCAACACCATCGTCATCACGGCTGCCGGGAACGCCTTCAAGGTGAGCGGCACGGGTGTGGACGCCGACGGCCAGCCGACGAGCGTCGACTACACCTTCGCCACCGACCGCAAGGAGCGTGCCGGTGAAAGGCGCGCCCGCCTACGACACGATTTCCGCGCTCGCGCATCGATGCCGAATACGATGCAGCTGACGCGGAAGAAGCGGCAAGGTGGTGCAAACCGCGACGCGCGCCGTTTCCAACCGATGGAAAGACGATGACCGTGACGACGACCGGCACGGACGAAAAGGGCCGCAAGGTCACCACGGTCGCGGTGTTCGACAAGCAGTAGCGCCTACGGTTCGGTCGGTGCTGTTCGTCCGGTGGCGTCTCCGCTCGCCGAGAGATAGAGCGCGTTGAAGAGCAGCGGGAACGTCGCGTGCGTCTGCGCGCGGTGCTGCGGACGCAGGCCGAACAGCACGACCTTGCCGGGGTTCATGTCGATCGCGACGACGGCGGCGCGTCCCGCCATCAGCTCTTCACCCTTCAGCCAGCCCGAGGCGATCACGTTCGTGTTCGGGTAGCGCGCGACCACGGTGGTGCGCTGCGACGCGAAGCCTTCGACAACCGAGAAGAACGGGCTGTTGATGTAGAAGCCGTAGGTCTCGGGCGCGACGCCGTAGGCCAATCGGATGCTGCGCGTCGACCTCGAGGCGCAGGATCGCGCCCGGCGCGAAGTGCTGATCGCGGGTCAGCCCCTTCTTCAGGTTGCGGACCGGAATCGGGAAACGCTCGATCGCCAGATCGCAGGCGTTGCCCATCGTGACCAGCGTGCCCGCCGTCGGCGACGAACTGCTTCGAGGCTGTCGACGCCCGCCTCGCCGATGCCGCCGCGGTACTCGGGCCGGATCGCTGGCGGCGTCGTAGCCGTCGACGATGGCACGCGGATCCTGATCCGGCGATGATGATCGCGTCGAACTTCTGGCGCAGCTTGCCGGCGCGGATGTCGTCGTTGTGGATCGACGTCAGGTTGAACTGATACTGCTCGAGCACCCAGCGCGTCCACCCTTCGTCCATGTTGCCGCCGGTCCAGGGTTGATACATCGCGACGCGGGGAGCGTGAAACGCCATCGCGTCGGGATTCGGGATTCGGATTCGGGATTCGCGCGGGTTCGGGCAGTTCGCCGGCTTCGATTCGATCGCCTTGACCGCCAGCCCGAACTCCTTCGCGGCCTGCTCGACTCTCGCGCGTCCGACGTTCGAGATCGTGACGTGCGAGGGACCGTCGAACGCCGCGCGCGCGCCGTCCTTCAGCAGCCGGTTGATCGCGATCGCCGTGTCAGGGCCCTTGTAGTCGAACTCGAACCGGGTGCCGCTGCCGGTGACGACGTCTCGCGCGGCGACCGTGGTCGCGCCGCTGCCTCGAACTCGACTTGCGTCATCTTCGAGATCGGCCGGCAACGGATCTTTCACGAACGTCGTGTCGACGCCGAGCAGCATGCCGAGCGACCACGCGGTGACGTCGTAGGGCGGCTCGGGCGGCGCGTTCGGTCCGCGCCGGACCTCGGGATAGGTCTGCTTCTCGAGCATGTCCTTCGCGTAGCGCGCGAAGACCTGCGTCATCGGGATGACGAACGTGCCGGCCGCGTATGCTCGGCCGTCGGCTTCGAACGCCGCGTTCGGCGCGATGGATCTCGACGCCCGCCAGGTGCAGGCGATCGACCAGGTGCGCCGCCTCGCGCGGATCGTGCTGCGTCTCGACCGGCATCAGGATCGCCGACGGATTGGCCTTTCCTGCCGTCCTCGATCGTCTGGCGGTTCACCTCGTAGATCTGCCGGTTGATCGCCTCCGCGCCGATCCGCCGCCGTCTCGAGCAGCGCCATCGTCGCGATCAGCTCGTAGTCGACGATGTCGCGGAGCGTCCAGCGGCCGCCCAGCCAGGGACGCGGGTATTCCGGTGCGCGAGTTGATGTCGGTCGGCGGCGGCAGCGGCGCGTCGGTGAACTGCGCCCGACCGCCGCCGCCCTCGACCGCCGCCGAGCCGTCGCCCGCGACCCGCCGACCTGCGGCCGGCGGGGCCGGCACGGCGCCGGGCACGCGCGCCGCTGCTGGTCGATCGGCGCCGCGACGCGCGCGCTGGCCACTTCGGTGAGCAGGCCGATCTGGTTGTGCCACCAGCCGCTCCACGCCATCGCGCCTTCCCAGAAGTTCGTGTAGGTCGAGTTGTAGATGATCCCTTCCTTGCCCGCGGCTTCGAGCGCTGCCGCCTGCGACTGGCCGAGGATGCCGTTCCAGCGATAGATCAGCGGATGCACGTTCGGGTTGATCGGATCGGTCGCCGGCATCACGAAGATGCGCGCGCCGTTGCTGCCCATCTGATGCTCGTCGAGCCACACCGACGGGAACCAGTCGTGCCACAGCAGCTGCGCCGTGTGCTGGCTCTCCTTCTGCGTGAACATGTACATGTCGCGGTTGTTGTCGTGGCCGACGTACGGGTGATAGAGGTAGGGGATCGGGCTGTTCGCGTACGGCGGTGCCGACGTTCTTGTTGAACCAGTCGGTCACCATGATCTGGCCGTCGGGGTTCAGGCTCGGCACGAGCACGAAGATCGACGTTGTCGAGGATCTTCTTCACCAGCGGCGAGTCCTCGGTGGCCAGTCGGTGCACCAGCTCCACCGCCATCTGCGACGCGCCGATCTCGGTCGCGTGAATGCTGCAGGTGATGACGAGCGACCAGCTTGCCGTGCCGGAAGATCTCGATCGCGCTCGGCGTCGGTCGGCGCGCCGCCCTGGAAGATAGAGCTTCCGTTCGAGCTGCTTGTAGCGATCCAGGTTCTTCAGCGTCTCGGGCGACGCTGATCTCGAGGGCGATGAACGGATTGCCGTTGGCTCGTCTTGCCCAGCTCGCGGTAGCGCACGCGATCCGAGTTGGCGCGCGGCGAGCTTCATGTAGTCGACCGATCTTGTCCCAGCGCACCAGCTTGTTGTCGCGCGCCGACCTTGTAGCCGAGGAACTGCTCAGGCGTCTGCAGCGAGCCGGCCGCGAGAAAAACCGCCAACGCTGCTGCACGGGCGCGTACCATAGGGCCTCCGGGGCCAACCAATATAATGCAGTCCGTGAAATTTCATTCGCGCATGGAGGCGGTGCAGTCGCCGATCGTCCAGGTGATCGGCGATCTCATCTCGCCAGGTGCCTGGCACCATCTCGCTCGGACAGGGCGTCGTGCACTACGGTCCGCCGCGCGCGGCGATCGACGCGCGCGCGCGACGCCCTCGGCGATCCGGCGACGCACGAATATCAGGACGGCACCGGGATTCCGATCGCTCGTCGAGCGACTCACGGACGAAGCTCGAGACGGAGAACGGCATCGAGGTCGGACGCGGCAGCCCGCCTGATGGTGACCGCCGGCGCGAACATGGCGTTCGTGCACGCGGTGCTGGCGATGACGCGAGCTCGGCGACGAGATCATCCTGCCGGTGCCGTTCTATTTCAACCACGAGATGGCGATCGAGATGGCGGGCTGCACGAGCGGTCCGCGTGCCGACCGACGCCCGCTATCAGCTGCGCCTCGACGCGATCCGCGCGGCGCATCACCGGCGCGCACGCGCGCGATCGTCACCGATCTCGCCGAACAATCCGAGCGGCGCGGTGTTCAGCGAAGCGTCGCTGCGCGAGGTGAACGCGCTCTGCCGCGATCGCGGGCTCTACCACATCGCCGACGAGGTCTACGAGTACTTCACCTACGGATCGGCGCGCGCACGTCTCGCCCGGGTCGTTTGCCGGACGCCGCGCGGCACACGATCTCGATGTACTCGCTGCTCGAAGGCATGCGGCTTCGCCGGCTGGCGCATCGGCTACATGGTCGTATCCGGACCATCTCGCAGTCCGCGATGATGAAAGCGCAGGACACGATCCTGGTCTGCGCGCCGGTCGTGTCGCAGGTCGCCGCGGCGGCGGCGCTGGACGTCGGGCGCGCGTACTGCGACGCCGTACGTCCGCGCGCTCGCGGAGATCCGCGACATCGTGCTCGGCGAGCTGCGGATCGCTCGCGCCGCTCGCCGAAGTGCCGGCGGCCGACGGCGCGTTCTACGTGCTGCTCAAGGTCGAACGCGTGACGTCGACCCGACGATCGTTGCCGAGCGGCTGATTCGCGAGCACAACGTCGCGGTGATCCCGGACCGGCGTTCGGCATGACCGACGGCTGCTACTTCCGCGTCGCTTACGGTGCGCTGCACAAGGAGACCGTCGCCGAGGGGATCGGGCGTCTCGTCGCCGGGCTGCGCGCGATCGTCGGCGCCGCGCAGTTGACGAAGTCTTTGAAGTGACGTGATGAGCGCGAACCGTCGCGCCACAGATCCGCTCGTGGTGAGCCTGTCGAGCCACGAGCACACTCGCTCGTCCTTCGACAGGTTCAGGACGAGCGGTGCAGTTGCCGTGGCGCTGTTCGCGGCGCTCCTCATCACCGCATACCTCGTCGATCCGCTGGCGGAAGGCCTCAACGCCACCTTCTTCGGCGACGCGAACTGGACCAGCGACATCGTGCGCTCGGAAGTCGACGCGCGGCTCGCCGAGAGCGCGTTCGCCGGCTGGCACGGCACGCCGCCAGACACGTTCAGCATCACCTGGAGCGGCGCGATCCTCGTGCCGCGCGACGGCACCTACACGTTTGCCACCGCATCGGACGATGGATCGTGGGTACGTGGATCGGCGGCTGGTCGCCGACAACGGCGGCAGCCACGTGAAGCAGCTCGCGGAAGGGCTCGGTGACACTGACGCGCGGCGTGCATGCGATCTACGTGAAGTATTTCCAGAGCGGCGGCGCGTTCGATCTCGAGGTGCTGTGGGCGCGCGGCGACGGACCGCTCGATCGGATTCCGGCGTGGGCGCTGGCGCCGCGGTTCGTCGGCTACAGCCGGTTCCTGACCAGCGTCATCGTCCGCCGCGCGGTGCGATGGATGGTCTGGCTCGGACTGGCGGTCGCGATCGGCGCGCTCGTGGTCGTGATCGGACGTGCCGCGGTGCGATCTCGCGGCGGCGCCGTTTCGGCGTGTCGGCCGACGCGTGCCTTCTCGTGCTCGGCGCGCTGATGCTGCTGCTCGTGCTGCCGCACGAAGTGTCGGGCGACGGGTGGCAACGCTACTTCGCGCTCGGGGCGCTCATCGAGTGGCGCGAGTTGTCTCGAACGCCGCATCTGGTCACGTGGGTCCGCTCGTTTCGGCGCCGCTCTACCTGCTCGCGCAAGCCGTTCCCGCCCACCGACTGGTGGATCGCGCGGTCCAACACGGTCGTGTTCATCGCCGGCATTGCGGTCGCGCATCGGTCGCTGCTGCGCACGCGCGTCGACGCCGCGATCCGCGGACGGTTTCCTCCTGTTGTTGATGGCCGCGTCGATGTTTCCGCATCATCTCGAGGGCTACTTCGCGGAGGTGTTCACCTCGGTGCTGGTCGCGCTCGGCCTCGCGGCGGTGGCCGCCGGCTACTCGGTTCGCGGCTGGGCCGCCGCGATTGTCGGCATCGCTCAATACGCCTGGCGACCGTCGTCGCGCTGGCCGCGTCCGCGCCGCGGCACATCTGGGACACGCGGCGCCTGCGCTACGTGCTTCCGGTCGTCGTCGCCGCGGCCGGCATCGCGCTCGAGTCGTGGATCCGCCGCGGCTCGCCGTTCGTCAGCGGCTATGGAGACAATCACGGCGACGTGACGATGCTGCCACATCTCGGGCCGGCCCGGGTTCAGCTACCCGATGTTCTTCGGTCTTCTGTCGATCCTGTTTTCATTCGGCAAGGGCATCCTGTTCTATGCCCCCGGACTGCTGCTGTGGATCCGAATCGCCAGCCGTTCGTGAACGAGTTCGTGCTCCGCTGCTACAAGCTGTGGATGGCGTTTCTGGCCGGCCTGATCCTCGTCTACGCCGAAATGGTGGGCGTGGTGGGGCGGCTTATGCTGGGGACCGCGGTTTTTCTGTTCGCGGCGTTCCCGGCGTGCCTCGGTCTCGCCGTCGCGCTGACGGCGCGGCGGCGTGCGACGTTGCCGGCGCTCCTCGCTCTCTCGCCGCGCTGTCGCTCTCGTCATGGGTGGCGATCGAAGGCGTGGCCTTCGAACCGTCGTGGCCCGAGGTCTCGCTTCGATCAGCAACTTCGAGCCGTTGTGCTGGATGCGTGCCCGAATTCAGCCCGCTGTGGCGGCCGTTCGTGGCGTTTACGCGGCCGCCGATCGACCGCGCCGCGGTCGGCGTATACCTCGTCATCGTCTACGCGTGGCTCGTGGCGCCGCTCGTCGCCGAGATCTCGAATCGAACCCGAGTCGCGGCGACGGTGTTCATCGACACGCACCTCCGCGTCGATTCATGGCGATTCTGAGTTGATTCGCAACGCCAATTGAACACAGTCCTTTGTGTCGAATCAGCGCGGCGACGTCATGAGGACTTCGTCACCGCCGCGAGCGCTTCGGCTTCCGTGTCGTAGGTGTCGAACACCGTGTCGAGCCGCGTGATGGCGAAGATCTCTTTGAGCTTCGCTGAGAGCTGGCACAACGCCATGCGGCCGCGATGGCTGAAGACCGCGTTGTGCGTCGTCGCGAGCTGGGCGACGCCCGACGAATCCACCGCCGACACCTCCCGCAGGTTGATCACGAACGCGCGAGCCGCCGTCGAGCGCGGCGCGAATCGCATGCTCGAGCGCCTGACTGCGTTCGCGGATGGTCAGCGCGCCGCGGACCTGCAGCACCACCACGGATCCGATTTTCTGCGAGTCGATCGTCGCCATCAGTTCTTCTGCTTGTCTCGATACATTCGCGCGTCGGCCTTGGCGACGAGCGGCGACCAGATCGGTCGCGCCCTGCGGCACTTCGACGCAGCCGACGCTGAGGCCGATGCCCGGCGGCAGCTCGATCGCCTCCGGCGCGAGGTCGAACGCCGCTTTCAACGCCTTCGCCTTGCGCTCCGCTTCGTCGGCGGTGCAGGTGATCAGCACGAGAAACTCGTCGCCGCCCCAGCGAAAGACGTAGTCGGCCTCGCGGATGTGTTTCTTGAGGAACCGCGCGACATAGCGCAGGACGCGATCGCCGGCGTCGTGGCCGAGCGAATCGTTGACCGCCTTGAACTTGTCGATATCGATGAACAGCAGCGACAGCGGCAGGCTGAATCGCGCGCGGCGCTGCAGCTCGCGATCCATGACCTGATCGAGAAAGCGGCGGTTGCGACAGCCGGTCAGCGGATCGGTGATCGCCGCCTGCAGCAACTCGGCGCGCGTCGCCTCGAGCCGCCGGTTCGCCGTGCGCAGCTCGTAGGTCATGTCTTCGAAGATGAACAGGTGGACGCCAATCGCGCCGCAGGCGTAGAGGACGACGTTGACCATCAGGATCTCGAAGCTGAATTGCCCGACGGCGATCAGCCGCTGTTCGACGACCGCCGACGCGACAGTGCGAAATCGCCAGGCCGAACAGGACGAAGGCGAGCAGGCCGGCGCCGATCATGCGTCGCTCGATCAGGACGGCCGCGTATCGCCCCCGCCGCCGCGAGCATCGTCGCCGACAACGATGTAGCCGGGAATCAACACCGCGGCAGGACCCAACGCGATCGGCGACAGGATGAAGTATGCGGCCGCGCCGGCCAGCGCCTTCACCGCGCGCCGCGTCGTGTAGCCGGTCTGCCGGTAGAGGTCGCCGCTCCAGAAATACAGCGTCGCGGTGCAGACTTCGAGGAACTGCGACAAGCCGAACGCCGCGCGGCCGACGGCGGCGCTGTCGTAGCGCCGCGCGACCACCAGCAGCGTCGGGACGATGAGCAGCCAGCCGGCCGCCCACAGCAGGATGAACGGCGCGCGGCGATGCGCGTACTGAAGAAGGAGCAGGAGGCAGACGATCGCCGCCCCGACGGCGCTGATGACGCGGGGGTCGACGGTGATCGGGACCGGCCCGGTCACCAGCGTTACCTAGACATCAAGCTCTTCGGCTTGGTCCGCCCGCTCCATGATGAAGCGGAATCGCGCCGAGGCGTCCTTGCCCATCAGCTCGTTGATCACGCGGTCGGTGACGATCTGATCCGGTCACTTCGACGCGCAGCAGGCGCCGCGTGCGTGGATTGAGTGTCGTTTCCCACAGCACTTTCGGCATCATCTCGCCGAGGCCCTTGAAGCGCGTGATCTCCGGCGTCGCGCGGTGACCGTTTTTGCGTGCTGCTTGAGAATCGCGTCCTTGTGCCCATCGTCGAGCGCCCAGAACGTCTCCTTGCCGATGTCGATGCGATAGAGCGGCGGCTGCGCGAGGAAGACCTTGCCGTTGCCGATCAACTGCGGCAGATGGCGGTAGATGAACGTCAGGAGCAGCGTGGCGATGTGGTTGCCGTCCGGAGTCGGCGTCGGCGAGGATGATGACCTTGCCGTAGCGCAGCTTCGATCGAGCTCGAAGTTCTTGCCCAGCCCGCAGCCGAGCGCGGTCACCAGATCGGACAGCTCCTTGTTCTCGAGCACCTTCGCGAGCGACGCGCTCTCGGTGTTGAGCACCTTGCCGCGCAGCGGGAGAATCGCCTGACGCGCGCGGTCGCGTCCCTGCTTCGCCGATCCGCCGGCCGAGTCGCCCTCGACGATGAACAGCTCGCTGCTGTCGCTGCGTCGGCGTTGGTGCAGTCGCTCAGCTTGCCCGGCAGGTTCAGCCGCGACGACGTCGCGCTCTTGCGCGACACTTCGGCCTGCGCCGCGCGGCTCGCCTCGCGCGCGCGCGCCGCGAGGATGATGCGCGCGACGATCGCCTCGGCGACGCTGATGTTGTGATTGAGCCAGTGCTCGAGCGCGGGGCGCACGACGCCGTCCACCGCCGACACGAGCTCGGGGTTGTTCAACCGATCCTTCGTCTGTCCCTGGAACTGCGGCTCCTGGATGAAGACGCTGAGGACGCCGGTCAGCCCCTCGCGGATGTCCTCGGCGGTGAGCGTGACGCCTTCGGCGAGAGGTTGTGCGTGTCGATGAAGTTGCGGACCGCTTTGCCGACGCCGGCGCGCGAGTCCGTCTCGTGCGTGCCGCCCGATCCGGTCGGGATGCCGTTCACGTACGAACGCAGGTGCTCGTCGGTCGCTTCGGTCCACTGCAGCACGAGATCGAGCCGCAGTCTGATCGTCCTTAGTCGAGCGTGAACGGCGCCTCGTGCACCGGCTTCGCGCCGCGCTCCGCGACGATCTTCTTCAGGTAGTCGATCGAGCCCTTCGGCATGCTCGTAAGACGATCTTCTCTTCGCGCCTTCGTCCTCGAACGTGACCTTCAGCCCCTTGTGCAGGTAGCTCGCGACCTCGAGCCGCGCCTTGATCACGTCGGGATCGAATTCGATCTTCGGAAAGATCGTCGCGTCGGGATGGAAGTAGACCGTCGGTGCCGGTGCCGCGCGCCGGTCCGACCTTCTTCAGCGGCGCCGACCGGCTTGCCCTGCTTGAAGCGCATCTCCCACTGCGCGCCGTCGCGCTTGACCGTCGCCACGAGCTCTTTCGACAAGCGCGTTGACGACGCTCGCGCCGACACCGTGTAAGCCACCTGCGGTTTTGTAATTGCCATGCTCGAACTTGCCGCCGGCATGGAGCATCGGTGAAGATGACTTCGAGCGCGCTCTTCTTCGTCGCCGGATGTTTGTCGATCGGAATGCCGCGCCCGTCGTCTTCGATTGTGATCGACGATCCATCGGCGTGAAGCGTTACCCAAATGTTTGAAGCGTGGCCGTTCATCGCCTCGTCGACGGAGTTGTCGAGAATCTCCCAGACGAGGTGGTGAAGCCCGGCCGCTCCGACGCCGCCGATATACATGCCGGGCCGCTTGCGAACCGGCTCGAGGCCCTCGAGAACGGTGATGTCTTTCGCGGTGTAGTTCGCGGATGCCATGTCTATAATGTGCGCCTTGTGAAACGCTCGGCGTTGTGTCTCTGCTGCTTCACGATTGTAGCGGCATTTCAGCTGCCGCTCGCGGCCGCGGTGTGGTTTCCAGGACGTGCCGTCCCGGCGGCAGCGTCGCGCTCGCGCGCGCGCTGGCCATCGATCCAGCGCCCGATCGCGGCCGCTTCATGTTCGAGATCACACGCCTCGTCTACGACACCGACGCGCGGAACCCGACCGCGGTCGCGTTTCTGAACACGCTTCGCCTGCCGGTGCCGCGCGGCAGGAAGCTGACGCTGCCGTTCGACGACGGCACGTTCGACCTGATCCCGGTGCCGCTCAGCGCCGAGGTATGGGAGCAACGCGATCTTCCGCCGCAAGGTCGTGCCCGAGGAGCTCGTCGCGGCGATCATCGCGGATCGTCCCGCGTCGCTCGTGTGCCACGGACTCGACGCGCTCGACGAAGAGACCTTGCGGTTCTTCGCCGAGCACTCGGCGCTGCTGACGCGGCTCTACGAGCGCAGCGCGCCGATGTTCGCGGTGTTCTCCACGAGCCTGCGCATCCATGCGAATCGAGTCGTCCCGCCGGGCGGGCCTGACGCCGTCGCGGATGTGGGAAGCGGTGGTCGGCGAGAAGGTGACACGGCCGGAGCGGTTCGTCCAGGCGCTCTTCGACGCGAGCGAGGGCCGGCTCGCCTATCTCTACGACATCATCGGCCAGCTCGACGCGCCGCGGCGCGAGTTCCTGCTCGGCGGCTGGATTGCGGATCCCGCGGCACGCCTCGATCGATTCAGGCAGCTGGCGACGACCGGCATCGCCGCATTCCGCGACTGGCACGTGCGCACGCTGCCGCATGGCCGCGCGACGCACGACCTCGCGGCGGCGGTGCTGCGGCTCGAAGGTCGGCGCCAACGGCGTGCCCGCGCCGCCGGCGTCGCGCGCGTGGTGGTCGCGGCTGTTTTCCGGGGCCGAGGCCGTGGACGAAGCGTCGGCGCCGAAGCTCACCGACGATCAGCCGATCGACGCCGCATGGCTCGCTGAGGCGATCGGCGGCGCCGACGTGCGCCAGCGCGGCGAACGCCTCGATCAACTCGGCTTCGCGCAGCGCCTGTTCGCGACGATGACCGACGCCGAGGGCAACGTGTCGGCTGACGCCGGCGCGGCTCGGCGTTCGTCGCCGTGCGTGCGCTGCCGCACTGCCGGATGCTGATGCTGACGCTCGAGCGCAGCGGCGTCCGCAGTCCGTCGGTATATGCCGCGGCGGCGCGGCATGCGGCGCGCCTCACGGCGCTCGATGGGACCAGGGTTTCACCGCGCAGGCGCAGTTCCAGGGCGCCGTCTCGCTGATCGCGCGAATGGTCACGGTTCGCACGCTCGATCCGTTGCGTGCCGAACTCCTGTTCGAGCGGCTCGTCGCTATACCGCTCGGCGAAGACGGCCGCTACAGCGGCGGCATCGCGCGCTGGCTGGTGGACGACGTCGGCCGTGTGATCGGGTCTTGGCAGCGACCTCGAAGCCGGGATCGTCACGGCGCTGGGCGGCGGCGTCGCCCGATCCGCGGACGCCGATTCACATCACGTGGGAGGGGAGGAATACCGGCTCGATCTCGGCTTCGCCGAGCGGCGGCGGCTCAGAGCGTGTGCGGCAGAAGCAGCAGGGACTGCCGATCGACGTGTCTCTGAAATCGCCGCCATCGCCCGGCGGCTCGCCGGCGACGCGGCCTCAGGCGGCGAATCGGAGGCCGCGGCGACGCTGCTCGGCACGCTCGTCACCGATCTGCCGCGCCGGCACCGCGTCGATCCCCAGGTCCACCGGCCGGCGTCAACCCGATGCCCGAACTGCAGGACGTGCTGCGCAAGTCGCTCGAGGAACTGACACGCGCGGCGCGCAACCGCGACGCGCGGCGCGCGGCGCGTCGCCGTGCCGCTCGCCGACGCCGGCGACGAACTGCTGGCGCGTTCGCTGCTCGCGTTCACCTACGCGATGACGTCGGCGACCCGGAGGGCACGGTGCTGCTCGCCGGCGACGTGTCGCATCGCCACGACTTCGGGTTCGGCATGAAGGACAGCGTGATGCGGTCGCGGACCGCGTGGGCGGTGCCGCGCCAGGACGTGGCGCCGGGCGTGCCGTGGCACGTGACCGGATCGCTCCTCGGTCTCGACCTTGCGTTGGCGCCGCTGGCGCTCCGCCGCCTGAACTTCGATCACCTGATGCACGCCCCGAAGCTCACGTCCAACGAGCGCGATACGTTCGCGATCAGCGTCGCGCTGATGAATCCGTATACGCTGCGCGACGCCGATCGCGACGCGATTGCCGATGGGGTGGCGCGCGGCGCGGCGCGTCCGCGAGGTCCTCCAATCCGTCGGCGTTCGACGGGATCGCGGAGGAGCTGGCGATGAACGCCGGCCGCCGCCGCGCTCGCGTGGACGCTCGCCAACGACGCGCAGCGGTTCCCGTCGATGTTCACGCTCGCCGAGCAGCTCTTCTCGGCGGCGGCGCGACGACGACGACCAGGCGCCGGCAGCGTCGACGTGAACGCGTGGGGGATGTCGGCGATCGGCACCGAAGGATGCATCTGCACGCGGCTGTCGCCGCCCGGGCGCTGGTGGGCGCTGACCGGCCGTCCGCAGCTCGGCATCGTTGCCTCCGCGATGCCGGATTTGAACCTGCATATCGCGGCGCGCCTGCAGGAACTGCAGCGTGCCCGCCGCGCTGATGCGCGCTGGTCGTGACCGCGGCGATGCAGGATTTCCTCGACGAGGTCCAGCCGAGCGACGACGCCGACTGGCTGACGCTGTCGCGCGAGTCACGCTTCGCCACGCGCGAACAGGTCGAGGACTACCTCGCTTCCGCGACGGCGGACGGGCCGCTCGTCCCGATGACGCGTACTTCGCAGCCATGATCAAGGTGAAACTCTCCACCACGGAGGACACAGCGGGCACGGAGGTCAAACGTGTATTTGCTCGGTGTCCTCCGCGTCCTCTGTGGTGGAGAGCTCGCCCGGTCGATCCGCACAGCGGTGATCGCGATGGCGATCGGCGTGATCGTGTCGGCGCAGAATCCCGAGAGCGGCGTCCAGATCACGATCCTCTCGCCTGGCCCCGATGCCTACGTCAGCGGCCCGACGCTGCTGCGGCGCGCGCGTCGATCCGGAAGAGGCCGCGTCGGCCGTGGCATTCTTCGTCGGCGGCCGTCAGATCTGCGTGATCACCGCGCCGCCGTGGGAATGCGACTGGGATGCCGGGCCGTCGGTCTCCGAACATCAGGTGCGGGCGGTGGCGACGCTGCGCGCCGGCGGACGTGTCGTGCAGACCGTGCGCACCAAGTCGCTCGGCTACGCCGAGCGGGTCAACGTCGAGGTCGTGCAGGTGACGGTGACGGTCGGCGACGGCCGCGGCCGCTTCGTGCGCGGCATCCCGCGCAGCGCGTTTCACATCTCGGAGGACGGCAAGCCGCAGGCGATCACCCACTTCGCGTCCGAAGACGTGCCGCTCGGAGCTCATCGCCGCCGTCGACATCAGCGGCAGCATGGGGCCGGCGATGCCGAAGCTGAAGAAAGCGGTCAAGGAATTCCTCGGCGAGGTGCCGTCGCACGATCTCGTGACGCTGCATCGGCTTCAACGACAACATCATCACGCTGACGCGCAAGACCATGGATCAGGCCGAGCGCGTCAAGGCGGTGGATCGGCTCGCGCCGTGGGGATCGACCGCGCTCTACGACATGCTGCTGCGCGGCACCGACATGCTCGGCCGCCAGACCGGACGCAAGGCGTTCGTCGTCTTCACCGACGGCGAGGATCAGGGCAGCCATGTCACGCTCGGGGACGTCGAGCGGCGGCTGCAATCGAGCGACGTCACCTTGTACATGATCGGTCAGGGCGCGGCGTGACGCTCGAATCGCTGAAGCGGGTGATGGATCGGCTCGCGACGCCGACCGGCGGCCGCGCGCTCTTCACCGACAGCATCGACGAGCTGCACGACTCGTTCAACGATCTGCTCGACGAGCTCGGGAATCAGTATCTGCTCGGCTACGTATCCACGAACAACGCGCGCGACGACGCGTGGCGCAAGATCAAGGTCGACGTCGACGGTCACCACGAAGTCGCGCGCGCAGGGCTATCGCGTGATGGCGGCGAGATGACAACGCCACGACAACCGATCAACCGCGGAGCTCGCAAAGCGCGCCGAGCCAGGTTCTGTCTCTGCGTTCTCTGCGCACTCTGCGGTCTGCAGGCACCCGTTCGCCACGCCGTGTTGTCCGCGGTGTCCGGCTTCAGCCGGACCGTTTCTGCTCAGCAACCGCCGCCGCAGCCGCCGCGCTTCCAGTCGTCGGTCGAGGTCACGTCGATCGACGTCACGGTCGTCGACGATCGCGGGAAGCCGATCACCGATCTCAGCCGGCCGATTTCGTCGTCCGCGTCGACGGCAACCAGCGCCGCGTGGTGACCGCGGAGTGGGTCTCGATGGTGGCGCCGAGCACGCCGCCGGCCGAGACGGCACACCTTCCCGAAGGATTCAGCTCGAATGAAGGCTCCACCGGCGGCCGGCTGATCGTCATCGCGGTCGACGAACCGAACATCCGCTTCGGCGGCGCGATGGGCATCTCGCGCGCGGCGAACGGCTTCATCGATCGCCTGCTGCCCTCGGATCGCATCGCGGTCGCCGGCTTCGGCACCGGCGCACCGGCCACGGTGTTCACCGCCGATCGCGCGCGCGTCAAGCAGGTGATCTCGCGGATGGCGGGCCAGAAGCGCGCCGGACGGCCGGGCGACTACCGCCACAACATCGCCCTGACCGAAGCGATGATGATCAACCGCGGCGACCGCGTGACGCTGGAACTGGTCCAGCAGCGCGAATGCTCGCCGGCCATCATCGGCTCGTCGCCGGCGCAGATCGAGCTGTGCCGCACCGAGGTCGAGCTCGAAGCGACGTCGCTGGCGATGGACTCGAACCTGGAATCGGAGCAGACGATCCGCGGCCTTCGCGATCTGCTGATCGGCCTGCGCGCGATCGACGCGCCGAAGACGCTGATTCTGATCTCGGAGGGCTTCGTCCTGAGCGAGCCGGGATTGATCATCGAGCTCGGCTCGATGGCGGCCGAAGCGCGCACCAGCTCTACGCGCTGCGCCTCGACAACCAGATGTTCGACATCACCGACAGCCGCGCGCCGGTGAACCCGTTCGCCGATCGGCAGACGCGCGCGAAGGGCTCGAGATGCTGGCCGGCGCCGCCCGCGGCACGCTGTTCACGGTGGCGACCGCGGAAGCGCCGTTCTTCGAGCGCATCGAGGCGGAGCTCTCGGGCTACTACCTGCTCGGCGTGGAGTCCGACCCGCGCGATCGCGACGGCAAGCCGCATCCGATTCGCATCGACGTCCTGCGCCGCGGCGCGGTGCTGCGGACGCGGCGGCAGATCCTGAACGCGCCCGCCGAAGCGCGCGGCCCGCGCACGCCGCGCCAGTCGGTGGTGGCGGCGTTGAGCTCGCCGCTGCTCAGCGCGGCGCTGCCGCTGCGCGTCGCCTCCTTCTCGTTGCAGGGCCCCGAGCGCGACAAGGTGCAGATCGTCATCCACGTCGACGTCGGTTCGGACTACGCCGCGTCGAAGCCGGTGGCGGTCGGCTACCTGATCGTCGATCGCAGCGGACGCGTCGTGGACACCCACGCCGAGGCCATTCGGCTGCTGCCGGTGATGAACGGTGTGCCGTCGCCGCTGCAGTTCACCGCCGGCGCGAGCCTGGCGCCGGGCGAATACACGCTCAAGCTCGCCGCCGCCGAGGGCGACCGCGTTGGATCGATCGAGCATCCGATTCGCGCGGCGCTCGCGACTGAGAACGGCCTGACGCTCAGTGAGCTGATGGTCGGCGGGCCGACCGAAGTCGGCGAGCTGCTCCGCCCGACCATCGGATACACCGCCAGCTTCGGGTCCGTGCACGGATACGTCGAGGCCTACGGCGACAGGGCCGATACCGTGACGGTGAAATACGAAGTCGCGGCGAACGCGACGGGCGCGCCGCTGATCAACGCGACGGTGCCCGGTCGCCTCGCCGGCGAGGATCGGATGATCTTCTCGCAGGTCATGACGCTGCATCAGATCCCGCCGGGCAAATACGTGCTGCGCGCGCTCGTCTCGGACGCCGGAAAACCGGTCAAGACGCTGACGCGCGATTTCGAAGTGGCCCCGCCGAAGGTGCCGATGACGTCCGCCGACGGACTCGGCACGTCGTCAACCGACACCGAGCTGTTCCTGCCGGTCGACGAGTCGACCATGGCGCCCGCGTTCAAGCGCGATCACGCGGTCAGCAACGACACGCTCGCGCCGTTCCGGGAGCGCGTCGCCGGCGACATGCGGACGACGTTCGACGCCGGCGTCCAGTCGCTGGCCGCCGGCGACTACGTCAAGGCGGAGACGACGCTCAAGAAGGCCATCGATCCGGACACCGACAGTACCTCGGCGCTTCAGCGTATCTCGCCGCGTCGTTCGCGGCGGCGGGACACGACGACGCGGCGGCCAGCGCGTGGCAGACGTCGCTCGTCGACGGCACCGAGTTTCCCAGATCTATCAATGGCTCGCCGGATGCGCTGATGCGGACGCACGACTATGCCGAAGCGCGGACGATCCTCGAAGAGGCCGCGGGCAAGTGGCCGGCCGACGTGCGCTTCACCAAACCGCTGGCGATGCTCTACGCGACGTTCGGGAAGGGACGCGAGGCGGTCCGGACACTCGAGCGCTACCTGGCCGATCGGACGGCGGACGCCGGCGCGCTGTATCTCGCCGTCGAGTGGATTTATCACGTGCACGCGGCCGGCGCGGTCGTCCACAACCGCCCGGAGGATCTCAAGCTCGCGCGGACCTACGCCGATGCGCATGCAAGGCGAGCGGACCCAACATCGCCCTGGTGAAACAGTGGGTTGGTTATCTCGAGAGCAACGGTCGGCCATAATAGGTTCGTTATGACTACGAGCGCTTCCGGTGCGGCCGCAGCGGCCAATGACGACGAGGTCCTGCTGTTTGGTGCCGTGGCCGGCACTGCGGCGTCGAATGCGACGCCGGGGCTGATCAGCGCGATGCTCGACTCCGGTCCCGGCATCAGCGACCTCATCTTCTCGCCGGGCCGTCCGCCGCAGGTGGAGCGGCACGGCGACCTTGCCACCGTCCCGATTGCCGAGCTGCCGATGCTGCGGCCCGAGCATACCGCGCGGATCGCGCGCGATCTCATCGGTGGCAATCCGCAGAACCTGCGCATCCTGCGCGACGAGGGCGCCGTCGATCCTCGTACGCGATCGCCGAACGATCGCGGTTCCGCGTCAACGTCTTTCGGCAGCGCGGCTCCTACGCCATCGTCATGCGCGTCATTGCGGCGAAGATTCCGTCGCTGGCGGACCTGAATCTGCCGCCGGCGATCGCCGATGCCGCGGCGCTCAAGAACGGCATCGTCCTCGTCACCGGGCCCACCGGATCGGGCAAGTCGTCCACGCTCGCGGCGGTCATCGATCTGATCAACGAGTCGCGCGCCGAGCACATCCTGACGATCGAGGATCCGATCGAATTCCTGCATCAGCACAAGAAGGGCACCGTCCACCAGCGCGAGCTGCACACCGATACGCCGACGTTCGCCGCGGCGCTGCGCGCGGCGCTGCGGCAGTCGCCGAAGGTCATCCTGGTCGGCGAGATGCGCGACCGCGAGACGATCGAGATCGCCCTGACCGCGGCTGAGACTGGACATCTCGTCTTCTCGACGCTCCACACCATCGATGCGTCGAAGACCGTCGAGCGCATCGTCGGCACCTTCGAAGCCGGCGATCAGCAGCAGGTGCGGACGCGCCTGGCGTCGACGTTCCGCTATTTCATCTCGCAGCGCCTGATCCCGAAGAAGGGCGGCGGCCGCATGCCGATCATCGAGATGCTGAAGTCGACGATGCGGACGCGCGACTATCTCGAGCAGGGGGAGAAGGAAGGGAAGACGCTGCTGGATGCGATGCGCGATGGCGAGCTGGACGGCATGCAGCACTTCGACGGCGAGCTGGAGAAGCTGGTTCGCGCCGGCGCCATCTCGCAGTCGACCGCGTATCTCTACGCGACCAACGCCGGCAACCTGCGCGTCCAACTCGCCGACGTCCCCGACGAGGATTCGCTGATCACGCGGTGATCGCCACGCTCACTACGGGTGAAGCGGACCGTACAACCTGACCAGCCCGAGCGGATCGACCGCCTGCCCGCCGCCGGCGATCGCCGCTCCGTTGAACCGGCGGGTGAACTCGATCTGTTCCGTCGATTCCAGCGCCACATACGTCCGGCCCGTTCTGTTCAGGAACGTCACCACTGATCGAGCCACTCCGGTGGAACCAGGTCGTAGCGGACCGTCGATCGATCGGCGTACAGCCGCAGCGATCCTGACTGCAGCACACTCACGACGACGTCGGTCGCGGACGTTCGAGCGGCGATCGCCGATGCGGCCACGACATACCGGTCGACGAACAAACGCTTGAGCGCGAACGCATCGCCGTGAACCGCGAAGCTCACGTAGTAGAGCGGCAACACGAGGGCGATGAAGCTCAGGCGCGAGTTGGCCGGCCCGTTGCGAAATCGCCCGCGCCACGCTGTTCACCGTCGCCACGGCGAGTATGAGCAGAATCGGGATGCCGGGCAGCATGAACCGCAGGTAGGTCCAGTGGTCGGAACGGGATATAGGACACGTACGCAGCGAACAGTGTCGCGGAAGAAAATCGCGCCGAGTACCGCGTGGCGGAACAATCGGCGGCGCTCATCGCCGGCGATGCCGCGGGCCAGACCAACGACGACTGCCGCCGCGAGCCCGATGAAGACGATCGGTGAATGCGTCGTGACGAGCCACGTCGGATAGCGCGCCAGGTTCGCGACGACGTTCTTCCACTCGAAGAGTTCCGAGGGCAGACCGTATCCGGATGCGAGCGGCGATCCGTAAAAACGCGTTGTTGGCCGCCGCTGTCAGCGCAACGCCGGGCAGCAGGGGCCCGCCGCAAACAGCGCGAGCCGCGGCGAGTCGTGACCGTCCGGCCGGTTCGTCGTGCCAGATCACGTAGGCGGCGACCGGCAGCGCGAGGATCCACGAGATTGGGTCGAACCACGATCGCCAGCGAGGCGCACAGCCCCGAGCCGATCGCGCCGGCGTAGCTCCCGTCGAGCGCCGCGACGATGCTCGTCAGCCACCACGCCGTCGCCGGCACGTCGCTGAGCGGTTGCATCAGCTGAAACAGGAAGACGGGACTGCAGGCGGTGAGAGCGCCGAGAGCAGCGCGCAGCCGTGGCTCCGACTGACGCGAGCGCCAAGCCGCGTACGTCGACCATACCGCCAGCCCGCCGAGCAGAGGAACGACGAGGAACGCGGGCGCGCATCCCGAACGGCCGCGCCAGGCTCGCCATCAGCAGCGGCAGACCGGGCGCGTAGGTCGGCATGATCACGCCTCTCACGATCGACGGCTTGTAACCGAGTGGACAGAACGACCACTCCGCGTTGGGCCACGGCGACTGCAGCGCGAGCAGCGTCTGGAACTGGACCGGGTTGCCGCGCGCCCACAGCAGCGACTGGCTCACATAGCCGTACGGGTCGGCGCCCGCGGCGACGAACGCGCCAAATGCCAGGCCGGCGGCGATGACGCCGATGGCGAGAACGGCGGCGATCGCCGTCTGGTGTCGGGCCGAGTACTCGCCGGATTGCGGCGGCGGTTCGTTCGAGCGCGGGAGGAACGGGCGATCGCCGGCTGCCGAGAACAATCAGAATCCAGGCGGCGACACACAGCCAGGTCGGCCACCGCACCGCGACTCTGAGATACATGAAGTCAGTCCGGAACCCGCCCGTGACCGCGATCGCAGCGGCCGCGGCGAGCAGGACAGCGGCACCGGCGAAGCTACCGCACCGGACCGCGAACGCTACTGCGACGAGGTCTTGGTCGCCGTCGGCTCAGTATTTCGAATACCACGCGATGTAGCGTTCGTAGCGATCCTTCTGGAAGCTTGGCCGGCGGATGCCGTGGTATTCACCCGGGTAGACGATCAGCTCGGTGTCGCGGCCGAGGCGCTTCAGGTCCCTGATAGAGCTGCTGTCCGCCGATGATCGGCACGTTCACGTCGAGGTCGCCGCCGAGCACGAGCGTCGGCGTCACGATCTTGTCCATGCGGAAGAAGGAGAGATGCGCATCCAGGCTTCCGGCTTCTGCCACGGCAGGCCGAGCTCGGCTTCCCACTGCCGCTGATAGTGATCGTTGCCGTAGTTGGCGAGGTAGTTGAACTCGCTGGCGCCGGAGATCGCCGCCTTGAAGCGCGTCGTCTTCGAGATGACGTGATCGGTGAGGATGCCGCCATAGCTCCAGCCGCCCACCCCGAGTCGATCGGGATCGGCGACGCCCATCGCAATCGCCGTGTCGACCGCCGCGATCACGTCGTCGTAATCCTTGTTGCCCCAGTCGGCCCAGATGGCGCGGCTGAAATCGCGGCCGTAGCCGGACGACCCGCGCGGGTTGGCGGCGACGACGGCGAAGCCCTGCGCCGCCAGCATCTGCCATTCCTGGTTGAAGCCGGTCGATGCATCGGCTGACCGGTCCGCCGTGGATGCGAAGGATCGTCGGAAGCTTGACGTTGTTACCAGCCGGCGCGTTGGGCGGACGCGTGAGGTAGGCGTCGATCATCGTGCCGTCGGCGCTCTTCGCCTTGTAGCGCTCGACCGTGCCGAGTGCGATCTTCGCGAGGAACGCGTCGTTGACGTGCGTCAGCTGCTTCGCATCGGCGATGGGCGATCGGGTGATCTCCGATCGATCGCCGATCACCCGATCGGCGTTCGCTCGATTCAGTAGAAACACCTCGCTCGGCTGCTGCGGCTGGCTTTCGAGAAACGCGATGTCGCCGGTCTTCGCGACGTCGAAGGCGTTGACTTCGCGCTCGCCGCTGACGACGCGCTCGATCGCGGCCGCCGCCGGCCGGGAGGCGCGAGATGCTGGTTGCCGCCCTCTTCCAGCAGGAACAGGACCTTCGCGCCGTCGGGCGTGAACTGCGGGCGCGAGACGCTGCGATCGAGGTTGGCCGTCAGAATCTTCGGCGTGCCGCCCTCGACTGGCACGAGCGCGACGTTGTTCATCGCGCACCAGATGTCCTTCGGATCGCCGCCCTGTGTGTAGACGATCGATTCTGCTATCCGGACTGAACGACGGTGAACCGTCCGATCCCGGATAGGTCGTCACCGCGCGCGGCTCTGGCGCCGGTCCCTCGACTTTGCTCGGGACCGCCCTGAGCTTGTCGAAGGGCGGCCGCCACATCGACCACGAAGATGTCGCTGTTGTCGTTGGCGTCGGGATTGTCGGTGCGGTTGGCGCTGAACGCGATCAGCTTTCCGTCGGGCGACCAGACCGGCGCACCGTCGTCGTAGCGGTCGTGCGCGATCTCGACGTCGGTCTTCGTCGCGATGTCGAAGACATGGATGTGGCGCTTGACGTCGGTGAGGTAGCCGTCGCCGTCGCGCATGAACTGCAGCCGCGTGATGACGTGCGGCTTGGGTTTCTTGTCCGCCTCGGGCTTGTCCGCGTCAGCATCTTTCGGATCGGGGTCCGATACGAGCAGTGCCAGCTTCGAGCCGTCAGGCGACCATGCAACCGAGGACGCGCCGGTCTTGTAGTCGGTGACGGCCTGCGCCTCGCCGCCGCGCCGGTCGAGCAGATAGACCTGCGACTTCTTGCCGTCGCGCGCGGAGGTGAAGGCGAGGTAGCGGCCGTCGGGACTCCAGCGCGGTCCGGTCTCGGGCTTCTTGCTGCTCGTCAACCGGATCGGATCGCCGCCCGACGTCGACACCATGTAGATGTCGGTGTCGGAGTTGTCCTCCTTCCGATCCATCGTCGTCACGGTGCACGCGACCCACGCGCCGTCGGGGCTGATTCGCGGATCGCCGACGCTCTTGAATTCGAAGATGTCGTCGGGCGTGAGCGGACGGCGTGATTGAGCGGAAAGCGCGGAGGTCCGGCTGAAGCCGGACACCACGTAGATCGAACACACGGCCGCGGCAGTCGCAATGACGAAGCGTCTGGTCATGTTGGTCTCTCTCGTGCGGCGATCTGAAGAAATCCCGCTCGTGGGGCGGCCCTTTTCAGGCCGCCAGGCTCGATCAGTTCTCTGTTTGATCGGTCGCCGTTCTGTTTCTTCGCGCGCGTCGATCGACGCGCGGCCGGTTTCTTCGCGGCGGTCTTCCGCGGCGCCGCGACCGCGGCCGGACGTTCGTGCCGCGAGCGGCTGCGGCCGGCGGCCGTGCGCTTCGGCTTCGCGCGGCCGAGCAGTTCGGCGGTGGTGTCGATGGGAATCGGTTCGGTCTCGGGTTGCTCGGTGTCGCTTAGCTCGCTCGTCGAGACGGCTTGGCCCGGCTGCGTGTCGACCGGTTCCCCGTCGACAACGTCCACGACGTCGACGACTTCGATCGGCTCGACCGGCAGCACGGCGCGCTGCAGCGCCGGTCCCTGGAACACGCGCAGACCGCCGCGGCGGTCGCGCTCGATGCGGATGTACCCCTTCCTTCTGACACGCCTTCAGGAGATCCATCAGCCCGCCGAAACCATAGCGGCGCTCGTCGAAGCCGCCTCGGCCTGGCGCAGGATCTGGTTTGACGTTGCGCAGATACATCGGCCAGCGCGCGCCGGTTGCCGCGGCGAGAATTCGGCCGGCTCGCAGCACGCCTTCGGCGGCGTTGCCTGCCGGCTGCACGTCGTGACCACCCGGGCCACCTGGCTCCGGCGCAGAAGACGGCTGGACAGGATGCGCTTCGACGTCCCTCGTCGGGCCGGCCCGGCGGGGCGACTGCGACGACGCTGGCGTCGGCGCCCGCCGCCGGCGCGGCGGTGGCGCCTTCGTCGAACGCGTCGTTGAGCTCGACGATGACGCTGCGACCGGTCTGCTTCAGCGCAACGAGTCCGCTCTGCGCGAGCTTCTCGACGAAATCGAGGAACGACGACGCGCCGTAGTTGCGCTCGGAGAAGGTCGAGTCGAGCTGCAGCAGCGTGCTCTTGAGCAGACCGGTCTGCGGCGTGACCTCGCGGTCGGCGAGGATCTTCAGCGCGCGCCGCACCAGCGGGTAGGCCTGGGCGATCGGCGAGGTGGCGGTGGAGACCGCTGGACGCGCGCCGGCGATCTTGTGCGACGGCTTGCGCGAGACGAGGTTCTCGTAGGCGATGAACTCGTGGCAGTTGCGCTGCAGGATGACGCTGGTGAACGCGCGCCCGCCGACGACGAACACCTTCTTGTCGTACTAGCTGAGCTTCTCGACCAGCGACAGGAAATCGCTGTCGCCGCCGACGATCACGTAGGCGTTGATGTGCGGGTGCGTGAACGACATCTCCAGCGCGTCGAGCGCGAGGTTGATGTCGGCGCCGTTCTTGTCGCCGCCCGGCGTCATGTTGCGCTGGACGAGGCGAATCGCGTGCTGCGTCAGCGCGCGGCTGTACTCGCCGGCACGCGTCCAGTCCGCGTAGGCGATCTTGGTGACGACCTCGCCGCGCTCCTTGATGGCGTCGAGAATGGTCCCGGCGTCGAAATGTTCCCCGAGGGTGGATTTGACGCCGATTTCGATGTTGTCGAAGTCGATGAAAACGGCAATGTTCAGGCGATCTTGGTGAGGCAAAACGGTCCTATTGAGAATCAGATGTTGGGCATACGGATGGTTGAGTCGTCCACGTCTTCGATGACGACGTGGTCGGAATCGCGATGCGCGAAGCGGACTCCGAGAACCTCGCTGCGCAGCCAGCCGTCGGCGTCCGTCTGGACGGCGACGTTACGCGATCCGGCGAGGCGGTAGATCTCCGGCTGCTTCGTGTCACGGTGGATGACGATCACCTCGCGCACACCGAGCCGGGCGAAGAACGGAAACTTGTCGGCAGTCTCGTCGTGCGGTGAGCGAACCTCGATGACTGCGTCCGGTCCTCCGCCGCGGATGCCGTCGCGGGCCAGCAGCTGCTCGCGTCCCTTGGCGACGAATGAGAAATCAGGGATCCGGTAGTTCTCCTGCGCCGAAGCCTCGTCGAAGACGTTGATGGCCAGGACCAGTTCGCCAAGGTCGCGGCGTCGGCAAACCGGCCCAAGAAATTCAACCATCGCAGTCACGATCCGCTGGTGCTCGTACAGCGGCGAAGGAGCCATGTGAAGGACACCCTCCCACATCTCGTCGAAACGATCGAGGCCCCGGCGGCGCCGATCTTCCAACTGTGCGTCGGAGACTTCGAGGACAACGGCCTTCATGGCTGCGGTGATTCTACCCCTGTCAGTTGGAACCGGACAACGGCGGCGGAGCGTCCGGCATCGGCCAGATCACGCGGGCAAAGCCGCCGCGCTGGAGCAGTTCGCGCCCTTTGCCGCCGCGGCCGGTGACCTCGTATTTCGTGGTGCTGATCGTCTGCTCGCCGCCGCGCGTGGTTCCGACGGTCAACAGATCGCGGTCGCCGGTGGACGCGATGAAGCCGAGCACGCGGTCGTCTTTGCCGAGCTTGATGAGCATCACGCCCTTGCCGGGACCGGACAGGTAATTCACCTCGTCGGCCTTCGCGAGGATGCCGCGCGCTTCGGCGGTCGCCGCGATCAGCACCTCGCTGCCGGTGAACGTCGCGACGCCGAGGATCTCCTTCCCGGCTGACGGACGCGCGAACCGCCGGCCGGCGCGTGTGCTCGGCTCGACGAGGCCTTCGAGACCCGAATCGCAGGGCAAAGCCGTCGCTGCTCACCGCGACACCGTGAACCGGGGCCTCCATCCCTTCTTTCTTCGGCATGATGTTCCCGATCGCGCGCGGGTCGAGGCTCATCGCGCCGACGACCTTCTCGCCGTCCTTGAGCTTGAACAGCCGCTGAATCGGTTCGCCGTAGCCGGTCGACGCCGGCACGTCGATGATCCGGCAGGTAGTAGGCGACGCCGAAGTTCGAGAAGAAGACGCAGGTCGCGCGCGTGCTGCCGGCGAACGCCGCCAGCACCGAGTCGCCTTCGCGCAGGCGCGTCGTCGCCAGGTCCTTCACTTCCTTCTGCCGCTTCACCCAGCCGTCGCGCGACACGATCACGACGTTGTCCTCCTCGACGATGAAGTCGTCGGCGGAGTATTCGGGCTCGGCGGAGTCGCTGGCGATCGCGCTGCGGCGCTTGTCGCCGTAGGTCTTGCTGACCTCCTCGAGCTCGCTGCGCACCAGCTTCCAGCGGCTGTCTTCGTCCTTGAGCAGCGCGGTGATCTGGCGCGCGCGCTTGCGCTTCTCCTCGAGCTCCTGGCGGATGACGAGGATCTCGAGGCGCGCGAGGCGGTAGATCTTGAGCTCGAGGATCGCGTCGGTCTGCTCGGCGTCGAGCTTGAACCGCGCCATGATCTTCTCGGCGGCGTCGGCCTTGCCGTCCGACTTCCGGATCATCTTGATGATCTCGTCGAGCGCGTCGAAGACCGTCTCGAACCCTTCGAGGATGTGGATGCGCTTCTTGAGGGCGGCGAGCTCGTGCTCGAGGCGCCGCGTGACGACCTCGAGGCGGAAGTGCAGGAAGTGCCAGAGGATCTGCTTCAGATCGAGGCGCTCGGGCCGGCCGACCTCGGGGTTCTCCGTCGGGATGAGACACGTCAGGTTGACGGCGAAGTTGATCTGCAGCGGCGTGTGCTTGAACAGGTACGCCATCACCATCTTCTCGTCGGCGTCCTTCTTCATCTCGATCGCGATGCGCACGTCTTCGGTCGACAGATCGCTTGACGTCGACGAGCTGCGGCAGCTTCCGCGACAGCACGATCTCGCCGATCCGTTCGACCAGCTGCGACTTGTTGACGGTGTAGGGAATGCTGTCGATGTAGATCGTCCTGGTCGAGCGCGTTTCCGGGCCGATGTCCCACGTGCCGCGCAGGCGGACGCTCCTGGCCGGTCTTGTAGATCTGCTTCAACTCGTCCGGCGAGTTCAGGATCTGGCCGCCGGTGGGGAAGTCGGACCTTTGATATACGCGGCACAACTGCGCGTTGCCGATGTCCTCGTTGTCGAGCAGCTTGACGAGCGCCGTGCAGACTTCGGTGAGGTTGTGCGGCGGGATGTTGGTCGCCATTCCCACGGCGATGCCGGTGGTGCCGTTGACGAGCAGGTTCGGCAGCCGTGCCGGCAGCACCACCGGCTCGGTCTTCGTGCCGTCGTAGTTCGGCCGGAAGTGGACCGTCGTCTGCTCGATCTCGCTGAGCATCTCGTCGGAGATGCGCGCCAGGCGGCATTCCGTGTAGCGCATCGCGGCGGCGCTGTCGCCGTCGAGCGATCCGAAGTTGCCGGAGCCGTCGACGAGCGGATAGCGCAGCGAGAAGGACTGCGCCATCCGGACGAGCGTTTCGTAGAGCGCCGCGTCGCCGTGCGGATGGTAGCTGCCCATCACGTCGCCGACGACCTTCGCGCATTTGCGGTGCTTCACGTCCGCAGTCAGGTTCTGCTGCCACATCGTGTAGAGGATGCGGCGCTGGACCGGTTTCAACCCGTCGCGGACGTCAGGGAGTGCGCGGGCGGTAATGACCGAGAGCGCGTAGTTGAGATACGCGCCTGCGCGGCTTCGTGGAGCGCGACGTTGTCCGTGCTGCCGGCCGCGCCGTTGCCGCCGCCGAGCAGCGACGATCGGATCGCGGCATCGCGGCCGGAGCCAGCTTCAGTCGGCTCCATGTTGTCGAACAGTGATTGATCGGCAGGCTTGCGTCGTTTGGCCATGAATGAGCTGTGCGCTCGCCATCACGGTAGCACGCGGAGGCACGCGATCGACGCGGAATTGCTGCGGTCGCGGCTCGGGTTGCTGCCGGGTGTGATGAGCGCGCTGCAGAACGTGCAGCGACGCGGGAGGTGTGACACGAGGCAGGACGGCTTCCCATCCTGCCTCGCCAGTCGCCACTACTTGATGAACAGCATCTCCCGGTAGGTGGCGAGCGGCCAGAGCTCGTGCGGGATCGAAGCTCGAGCTCGTCGCCGGCTTCGCGCAACGCGACCATCGCCGGGATGACCTTGTCGCGGAAATGCTTGGCGTGCTTCACGGCGTCGCCGTTGCCTTCATGTTCGAGCTCGTGGGCCAGCTTGTCGGTGCGCCGCTTGAAGTCGTCGGTCAGCGACGTCAGCGCGTCGAGCATCTTCTTGCCTTCGACCGACTTCCCGCCCGCCGCCTTCACCGCCGCCACGCTCCCGGCGACGCGCGTCTGATACTCGAACGCCGCCGGCAGGATGTAGCGGTTGGCCATCAGCACCATCAGCTGTCCTTCGACGTTGACGGTCTTGTTGTAGGTCTCGACCATGATCTCGTAGCGCGCGTGCACCTCGCGCTCGTTGAGCACCTTGTATTTCTCGAAGATGCCGACGACCTCCTTGGCGATCAGCTGCGGCAGCGCGTCGACGGTGTTCTTGAAGTTCTGGAGCCCGCGCTTGCCGGCCTCCTTCTCCCACTCTTTCGAGTAGTTGTTGCCGTTGAAGATGATCCGTTTGTTCTCCTTGATCACCTTCTGGAGCAGTTCGACGACTGCCTTCTCGAGCGTCTTGCCGCTGCCCGTCGCCTTCTCGAGCTCGGTCGCCATGTAGTCCAGCGATTCGGTGACCGCAAGGTTCAGCGCGATGTTCGGATACGCGATGCTCTGGTTCGACGACACCGCGCGGAACTCGAACTTGTTGCCGGTGAATGCGAACGGGCTCGTCCGGTTGCGGTCGCCGGCGTCGCGCGGCAGCTTCGGCAGCACCAGGACGCCGGTGTCGAGCTCGCCGCCGTGCTTGGTCGACCGTGCACCGCCCTTCTCGATCTGCTCGAAGATGTCGGTGAGCATGTCGCCGAGGAAGACGGAGATGATCGCCGGCGGCGCTTCGTTCGCGCCCAGCCGGTGATCGTTGCCGGCGCTGGCGATGCTGGCGCGCAGCAGTCCCTGCCACTTGTTCACCGCGCGAAGCACGGCCACGCAGAACACGAGGAACTGCATGTTGTCGTGCGGGTTCGCGCCCGGAGTGAGCAGGTTGTGCCCCTCGTCGTCGCTGATCGACCAGTTCAGGTGCTTGCCGGATCCGTTGACGCCGGCAAACGGCTTCTCGTGCAGCAGGCACGCGAGGCCGTAACTTCGGCGCCGCGCGGCGCATCGTCTCCATCGTCATCATCTGGTGATCGGTGGCGACGTTCGCGTTCTCGAACACCGGCGCGATCTCATACTGGCTCGGCGCCACCTCGTTGTGGCGCGTCTTCACCGGGACGCCGACCTTGTAGAGCTCGGTCTCGACCTCCGACATGAACGCCATCACGCGATCGGCGATGGCGCCGAAGTATTGATCCTCGAGCTCCTGTCCCTTCGGCGGCTTTGCGCCGAACAGCGTCCGGCCGGCGTTGATGAGATCGGGCCGCGACAGATAGAAGTAGCGGTCGATCAGGAAATATTCCTGCTCCGGTCCGCACGTCGCGACGACGCGCTCGGCGGTCGAGCCGAATATCTTGCAGGACGCGGACCGCCTGCTTCGACAAGGACTCCATCGAGCGAAGGAGCGGCGTCTTCTTGTCGAGCGCCTCACCGGTCCAGCTCACGAACGCGGTCGGAATCACCAGCGTGACCGAACCGCCGCTGTGCAGCAGCCACGGCGGGCTGGTCGGATCCCAGGCCGTGTAGCCGCGCGCCTCGAAGGTGGAGCGCATGCCGCCCGACGGGAACTACGAGGCATCCGGCTCGCCGCGGATCAATTCCTTGCCCGAGAACTCCAGCGACCGCTTTGCCGTCGCTCGTCGGCTGCAGAAACGAATCGTGTTTCTCGGCGGTGATGCCGGTGAGCGGCTGGAACCAGTGCGTGTAGTGCGTCGCGCCGTGTTCGACGGCCCAGTCCCGCATCGCCGCGGCGATCGCGTCGGCGGCCGAGAGGTCCAGCGGCACCGCATGCGTCATCGTGCGCCGCAACGCGTGGTACACCGGCTTCGGGAGGCGGGCCTGCTGCACTTCGTCGTTGAAGACGAGGCTGCCGAACGCGTCGGCCGTCTTCGGCGTGCGTCTCTCTTTCGCGTCCGTCACCGACCAGTCGCGAATCGCGCTGATCGCCTCACTCAACACTGCAGAACCCATCGCTTCGCCCCCTTTATTTACCTGTCGTGGGGCCCCACCCCCACGACCTGCCACCGCTCGCTCGTTCGCTCGCGGCGTTGATCGCGGCATCGTGCTGCTTTTTCGCGCGCGGCCGAAGGCGCATGATACTCGGCCGAGTAGAAGAAGGCATTATCGCTGATCGATGCGGGGCCGGCAAACACGGAGGCGCGTGCGCGCCGATCGCGCCACAAAACTGCGAGCGCGCCGTCAGAATTAGTGCTCGATCTGCACGAATCGCAAGTCAGTCGCGATTCTGTGGCTGCCACCCCAGCAACGCGAGGAATTCGGCGAGAACCATGGCAGTCGCGCCCAGATCTCCTCGTCGCGCACATGAAACGCGGGAATGGTCAACGTTCGGCCGTCGCGCATGCGTTCGGTCGAACGCACGCAATTCGCGTCCAGCAGCTCGGCCAACGCCGGCTCGAGGATCCGGGCGACTTCACCGTCCGCCGGGCCGCAGCGCCGGCCGCGTCGACCGGACGGCGACGATCGGATGCGGCGGAACCCGCTCACGGGAATGTCGAGCGGCGTGAGCGCGCCGATCACGCGAACGCCGTCGAGCGGCAGAGCGATCTCTTCATGCGCTTCGCGCAGCGCGGCCTGCTCGAAGCTCTCCCAGGATCGACAACGCCTCCAGGAGAGAGAGACCTGGCCGCTGTGCCGGCCGAGCGTGTGTCGGCGCGGACCGTTAAGACGACGTGCGCCTGGTGTTCGATGGGATAGAGCAGCAGCAGTCCTGCGGCATCGCGAATGCGGGCCGGGTTGAAGCCGGCCGGCCACTCGCGGCGAGGATCGGCGCCAGCACATCCTGCGCCGTTTCGCCCGGCAGCTCCCGTGTCAACGCGGCCTCGAGCCGCTCGACCGCCTCCGCAAAGATCACGGCACCAGGGTCATCGCGGCGCAGATCACTTGCGGCCTCGGATAGCTGGTCTGCGTGATCGCCTTGACGATTTCCGACGCCATGAACGCGTAGCCCGAGTCGTTGGGATGGAAGCCGTCGCCCGAGTAGATCGACGGCTGGTAGGTGCGCGAATCGCACATCAGATCGACGACGGCCACGCTGTCGGACGCCAGGGAGTTGACGACCATGCGCGTCATGGCGACCGAGGCGCGCTGCGCCGCCTGGCGCTGCGCCAGCGGCGCGCCGGCCAGAAATGGCATGCCGGCCAGATTCGGGACGTTCAAGATGACGAAGCGCGGCTGCCCGGCACGGGCGCGGACACCGGCTATAAGTGTGTTGTAATCCGCGCCGAATGCCCGCACCTGATTGTCGATGAAGCCGGCCGGATCCGACCCGCCGCGCCGCCGCCCAGCGCCGCGGTGATCGTCGTCACTTCGTTGCCGCCGGCGAAGATCGTCACGACCGTGGCATCCTGCGGCACGAACGGCATTTCCTGCTGGATGAAGTTGCCGACGATGGTCCGCCCATAGTTGGCGCCGAGCTGAGCAAAGCCCGGGCTGATGACCGACGTCGCAATGCCGAGATTTGTCAGCCTGACGGTGAATCCCTGTGTCCTCAGCGTCCGCGCCGTAACGGGCACATAACCCATGCCGTTGGGACAATCGACAAACGGCGGGCAGACGACGCTCGAGCCGACGCCATTGGCGTCGCTCGCGCCGATTGCGGCGTAAACAACGGTCGATCCGGCCGTGGGCGGGGGCTGGGCGCCGTGGGGCTCTTGTCGCCGAGTCCTAATTTGTCACACGAGACCGCCGGAAACAGGCACGCGCCAAGGATCGCGATCCGCAGAATTGGAGAAGTGTGTTTCATACAAAAAAGATCGACGCGGGACGCGTTTCTGGCTGGGGGCCCTCACTAGAATGACACGAATCCCTTGAATGTGGTTTCGGCTCAGATCGCTCGTCGCGACAGTGGGAGCAATCGCGGTCGCGGTCGTGAATACGGTCGCACGACGGATGGGCTCAACCCGTTGAGTTGAAGCCGGGCGATGTGGCGCCCGATTTCACATTGCCGGGTTCAGATGGACGGGTGTATCGGCTCAGCGATTTGGCCGGTCATGTCGTCGTGATTGCATGGTTTCCGAAAGCGTTCACCGGCGGGTGAACGGCCGAGTGCAGGTCGCTCGGTGCGAGCGGCGAGGCCATGCGCAAGTTCGACGTGCGGATGTTTTGCCGCGAGCGTTGATTCGCCGGAGACGAACGCGAGTTTCGCCCGGTCGCTGGAGCTGGCGTATCCGATTCTGAGCGATCCGTCGCGGGACGTGGCGCGCGCATACGGCGTCCTATCGCGCAGCGGTTTTGCTTCGCGGTGGACGTTTTACATCGGTGCCGACGGCCGCATTCTGACGATTGACAAACAAGTTCACGCCGCGGCGCACGGTTCCGCCGTCGTCGCGACGCTGAACCAACTTGGGATCACCCACTCGACAAGCTGACGCGCCGCGCGTCGGGCTGGAGCGCGTATGGCACTACTCGATCGATTCCGAACCCAACCCCGTCAGAAGCATCCCGATCCGGCGGTGCGGCTCACGTTCGTGCAGGAGATTCCGATCGACGAACGCGAGCTGCTCGCGGAGATTCGCGCGCGAGGACAGCGACGCACGCGTCCGCCGCGCCGCGGTCGAGAAGCTGATGGACGATGCCGGCGCTCGCGGCGATCGGTCTTGAAGAGACGACGCCGACGAAAGCGTTGCGCGCGCAGGCGGTCACGATGCTTCGCGATCTCGCGCTCGAATCGTTCGAGGGTCTCGGCGAAGCCGAGAGCCTGGCCGCGGTCGAGGCGCTGGAGTCGCTGGCCGAGCTCAAGACGCTGTCGGCGATTGCCAAGAAGTGCGCCGCGCGAGCTGACCGCGCTCCGCGCGCTGACGCGGGTCGACGCGCACGCGCTCGGCTCGATCGCGCGCCATGCCGAGCACGAAGGCGTGCGCGCCGCGCGGCGTTCGAGACGCTGCAGGATCATCACGAGATCCTCGCCGTCGCGCTGAACAGCGAGTTCAGGATCCGACGCCGCCGCCGTGGAAACGATCACCGGATCGCGAAGAGCTCGAGCAGGTTGCGGCGCGGGCGAAGAACAAGAGCGCCGCCAAGCGCGCGCGCGCGATCGTGCTGAGTGGACGGACCGCGCGCGGCAGGAGGCGGCGGATGCAGCCGCTGCCCGGGCCGAAGCCGCGGCGGCACCGCCGCCGCCGGATCTCGAAGCGATCGAGCGGGCCGCTCAGCAGGAGCGCGAGCGCCAGGCGGCGGGCCGACACGCGCCAGCGCGGGAAGGAGGCCGAGCGCTGTTCGCGCCCAGCAAGAAGCCGACGCGCATCGTCGCGTCGAAGAGGAAGGCCGCGCAGCGCGCGCGCGCCGAGGCGGCCGAAGAAGCGTCGCGCCGCGAATCCGAGCGTCGTCATGCCCGCTTGACGGAGCTCATCACCGAATACGAAGCAGCCGCGGCCGATGCGGATCTCGCGGCGGCCCGCCGCAGAATCGTCGTCGCGCGTCGGGAGTGGAAAGATTTGAGCACAGGTGTGACACTCGATGAAGATCTCCAGTCGCGGTGCGCCGCGGCGGACGCCGCATTCACGACCCGCGACACGGCCGCGCACGAGGAGGATCAGCGGACCTCGCCGCGACGCGCTGACGCGCATGCAGCAGATGCTGACGCGCATCGAGGCGCTGGCGGTGCGGCCGGAGTTGACGCTCAAAGCGGGCGAGCGCGCGCTGCGCGACGTGCGGACGACGCTCGGCGCGCTGCCGCCGCTGCCGTCCAAACGCGACTACGAAGACGTCGTCAAGCGGCTCAAGGCGGTGCAGTCGGCGCTGATGCCCAAGGTCCAGGAACTGCGCGACGTCGCCGACTGGCAGCGCTGGGCCAACGTCGGCATCCAGGAACAGCTCTGCGAAAGATGGAAGCGCTCAAGGCGCTCGAGGATCCCGAGGACATCGCCCGTCACGTGCGCGATCTGCAGCAGCAGTGGCGCCAGGCCGCCGACGTGCCGCGCGCGCAGGGCAGACGCGCTGTGGCGCCGCTTCAAGACCGCCCACGACGAGGTGTGGGCGCGCTGCGAGGCGCATTTCGCCGAGCAGGCAGGCGTCCGCGCGGAAAATCTCGCCAAGAAGGTCGCGCTCTGCGAGCGCGCCGAAGCGCTGTCCGGATCGACCAACTGGATCCAGACCGCCGACGAGATCAAGAAGCTGCAGGCCGAGTGGAAGACGATCGGCCCGGTCACGCGCGGCCAGGAAAAGACCATCTGGGAACGCTTCCGGTCGCGCGTGCGATCGCTTCTTCACCCGCCGCCACGCCGATCTCGCCCAGCGCAAGACGTTGTGGGCGGAGAACCTCGCCAAGAAGGACGCGCTCTGCGCCAAGGCCGAGGCGCTGGCCGACTCCACCGACTGGGACGCCGCGGCCAACGAGATCAAACGGCTGCAGAACGAGTGGAAGACGATCGGGCCGGTGAAGAAGACGCGGTCGGAAGCCATCTGGCAGCGGTTTCCGCGGCGCGTGCGATCGCTTCTTCAGCCGCTACGCTCAGCGGCACGACATCGCCGCGGCGAGCGCGCGTCGCGCGCGCGCGAGGCGATCGTCGCCGAGCTCGAGGCGCTCGCGGCGGATGAGAGCGCCGAGCCGCCGGCCGATCTGCTCGGCAAGGTCCGCGAGTCTGCGCGGCCGCTGGCAGTCGAGCTCGCGGCCCGCGGCGTCGATCGCGAACGTGCGGCGCAGCTCGACGAGCGCTTCGCCGCCGGCGTTCAGAGCGTCGCGCGCGCGCTGGCCGGCAGCCCTCAGCGGCACCGATCTGGATCCCGACGCCAACCGCAAGCGCATGGAAGCGATCGTCAAGCGAATGGAAGATCTCGGCGACGTCGCTGGCCGGTCCGGCGGTCGCCGGCGGACGCGGCGCTGTCGCCGACGACGCCGGCTGGCGGCGATGTTGAAAGAAGCGCTGGCCGCGAACACGATTGGCGGGAAGGCGGACGAAGACAGCCGGATGCGTGCGGCCGCGGAAGAAATGCGTCAGGCACAGCAGAACTTGTCTCGCATCGGCGTGATGCCGGATCACGAGCGTCGTGCGCTGACCGGATCGGTTCTGCAGCGCGCGATCAGACGGATTTCGGAAAGGGCCGCACAGGCGGGACGGGCAAGGGGAGCTGGATGGGCAGGGGCGGGGCGCCGCTAATCGGCGATATGGCGATCGGATGATCGGCGATCGGTAAATTCAATCGCCGATCACCCGATCATCCGATCGCCGATTTCGCTATTCAAACTTGATCAATTCGACGTCGAACACGAGCATCCCGTATGGCGCGCTCTCGCCCTGTACGCCAGCTCCTGTGGAATCCAGAACCGCGTCTTCTCGCCGGTCGACCATCAGCTGCAGTCCTTCGGTCCAACCCTTGATGACGCCGTTCAGCGGAAACGACGATCGGCTCGCCGCTTGACGACCGAGCTGTCGAACATCTTGCCGTCGGTCGTCCATCCCGTGTAGTGCACCGTCACGGTGCTGCTGGCGGTCGGGTGGCGCGCGTTGATGCCCGGTTTCAGGACTCTTGTAGCTGAGCCCGCTGGCGGTGCGCTTGGCATCCGGCCGGCGGCGCCTTGACGTCGGACGGCGCGCGGTTCGGCATGTCGATCAGCTCGACGTCGAACACCAGCATCCCCTTCGGCTCGCGCGCGCCCTGTACGCCAGCGCTTCCGGGATCCACAGGCGCCGCTTCTCGCCGGCCACCATCAGCTGCATGCCTTCGCTGAAGCCCTGGATGACGCGCGCCACCGGGAACACCGCCGGCTTGCCGCGCGACACCGAGCTGTCGAACATCGTCCCGTCCGTTTTCCAGCCGGTGTAGTTGACGGTGACGAGATCGTCCTTCGCCGGATGTTCCTTGCCTGATCCAGGGTGATCACTTTCGTCGCGAGCCCGGACGCGGTCTTTGTGGCGTCGGCCGGCGGTGCGCCGACGTCCGGCGGCGGCGGCATCGTTTTCAGCGTCGTGGTCTGGGCAGCGGGAAGACCGCGAACGCGGTCAGGATCAAGAACGCCTGAAGAGCTCGGTACACTGGAACGCCTCCTCACCGCTAACTATGCCATAGCTAACTGCAGCCATCGGCTGTCTGCTGTCAGCCGCGCCCTCAGCTGAGAGCCGAGAGCTGACAGCTGAGAGCCGTGTTATCCTACCCGCCGTCACTCGCTGGTTCCTGCGCTTCACCTAACCAGGGAACCGTACCTGCGGCTCTTACTCGCGGAGCCCGCGGATGGAGGCATAGCGAGCACACGCGGAAGGTGTGCGATGCCTCAGTCGACCCAGTCGATCACGTTCAGCAAGCTCACGCCCAATCTCCTGGTCAGCAACGTCGAGCGCAGCCTGTCGTTCTACGTGGACGTCCTCGGCTTCGAGCGCGGCATGCACGTGCCCGACGAGTCCCCGTTCGTGTTCGCCGCGGTGACCAGCGGTCCGATCGAGATCTTCTTCAACGACGCGCGCGACCGCGGTCAAGGATACACGGCCTTCGCCGGCAAGCCGATCGGCGCGACCGGGACGCTGTTCATCGAGCTCGACGGATCGGGGACGATCGACGCGTTCCACGATCGCATCAAGCCGACGGTGACGATCACGATGCCGCTCGTGACGCAGTTCTACGGCATGCGCGAGTTCGCGATCGCGGATCCCGATGGATATGTGATCACGTTCGCGCAGCGGGATCCAGGGCTGAAGCTCTCCACCACAGAGGGACGCGGAGGACACGGAGGATGATGGTCAGACCTGGTAGACACCCGGATTCTTCCTCGGTGTCCTCAGTGTCCTCCGTGGTGGAGAGCTTCAGCGGCGCGAGCCTGCAAGCTGCTCGAGCACGCGTTTCAGGTGCTTCGAGTTTCTGGCCGGCGTCGCCCAACTTGCCTTCCGCGGTGAGCCGCTGGTAGTCGGCGAGATCGCGCGCGCAGCTTCGGCAATCAGCGCATTGACGTCTCCGCTCGGCGCTGAAGGCGCGGGCTGTGACGGCGTGGCTGTGGGCCGCTCGGCCGGGGCGGGCGTGGCCACGCCTGACGACGTGGCGGCGCTGGGCGACAACGTCGACGGCGCCTGGCCGAAGAGCGCCGCAAGCGCCGCTTCGAACGTCGGTCCGTAGGCGAGCCGCTCCTGCGTCGCGAGCACGACGATGCGCAGCTCGGGCATCGGGCTGCGCTCGGCCTGCAGATAAATCGGCTCGGCGTAGAGCAGCGCACGGCCGATCGGGATCACGATGAGCGCGCCGCGGCGCACGTGCGATCCCTGCTGGTTCCACAGCGACAGCTGACCCGAAGCTGCGGGTTCTGGTCGATGCGCGCCTCGATCTGCAGCGGGCCGTCGACGAGCCTGGTTCTTCGGAAAGTCGTAGACGATCGGCCGGTGCCGTAATGCGGCTCGTCGCTGCGTCCGCCGATCCAGCCGATCAGGTTGTTGCGGTTGGCGGGCGTGAACGGCAGGATCTCGATGAACTCCGCCGACTGTCTCGCCCGGCAGCGTCATCACGACGAAATTCGGCTCCATCGCCTGCTGCGCCTGCTCGCGCCGATCGTTCAGGCGCGACCTCGCTCGCGACGCTCCACAGATCCTCGCGGTTGTAGAACACCGTCGGGCGTGGTCATGTGATAGAGGCCGTAGACGGCTGCCTGCACCTCGAGCAGCAGCTCGGGATAGCGCACGTGCTTGCGCAGTCGCCGCCGGCATCGCGCGTCGCGTCCTTGAACAGGCTCGGGAACACCGCGCGGTACGCCGCGATGATCGGGTCTTCCGCGTCGAAGACGTAGAACGTCGTCGTGCCGTCGTAGGCGTCGACGATGGCCTTGACGCTGTTCCGGATGTAGTTGACGCGGTCGTTGCCGAAGCCGGTAGTGCCGCGCGTAGGGAAACGCGTCCGACGTGGTGAACCCGTCCATCATCCACGACAGACGGCCGTCCTCGCCGACGACGATGATACGGATCGGGATCGAAGGTGAGGAACGGCGCGAGCGCCTGCACGCGATCGCGGACGTTGCGCCGCATCAGCAGCCGGCTCTCCGGCGTGACGTCGTCGCTGAACGGCAGCTTCGCCAGGTCGCCGCGATCGAGCGCGATCAGCAGACGCCGGAAGAATCCGCCGAGGACGATCCCGCCGGTGCCCTCGTACGACGTCAGGCTGTTGGTCTCGCCCTGCGGGTAGTTGAACTCCTTCTGCCGCGTCTTGACGTAGACGTCGGTGTTGGTGAGCTCGCCGAAGTAGATCTCCGGCCGCGTCACCGTGATGGCCGGATGGGTGCTCTGCACCGGCATGTCGCTCAGGATGAGCGCCGGCAGGCCCTCGGGCGTGAAGCCGTTGACCGGGTTCATCGTCACGCCGTAGCCGTGCGTGTAGATCAGCTTCTCGTTGATCCAGTTGCGGCTGCTCTCCGGCAGCTTGTCGATGTTGAGCTCGCGCGTGGCGAGCATCATCTGACGCACCGTGCCGTCGATGGTCGTAGCGATCGATGTCGATGTCGGGAAAGTCGTAGTAGGTGCGGATCTCCTGAATCTGGCGCAGCGTGTCCTGCAGCGCACGCCAGTCCCACAGCCGGATGTTCTCGATCGTCGCGCTGGTTGCTTCGTCAGTTCGGCATTGTCGATGCGCGGCTTCGGCGGGGAACGGCCGCTGCGCGAGACGATGCAGGCCGAACGCCTGCCGCGTCATCTCGATGTTGTGCGCGATGAACGGCCGCTCGCGCACGAGCTCGTTCGGCTTGACGATGAAGCTGTTCACGTACCAGCCGAGGACACCGACGCCGACGTAGCAGACCGCCGCCGGCACGACGGCGGCGATGAGCCATCGTAACCGCGGCGCCACGACGGCATTGACCAGTGCCAGCGCCGCGCCGACGGCGAGCGCGATCGCGACCACCAGCAGACCCGTCAGCGTGATGTGGGCCTCCGTGTAGGTGACGCCGGCGAAAATCGTGTGGTCGGTGAGGAGCCGATCGTAGCGGCCCAGATACACCCTCGACGCCAGCGCGAGCAGGAAAGCAGGCAAAGGCGATCGACAGGCCGCGCCAGAGGGCGTCGTTCTTCATCGTCCGGCCGGGCCTTCCGATCCGCGTGCCGCTCGTGATCGTGACGAAGAAGATGGCGACTCCGCACGCCACCACCGCGAGGGTCATCAACCATCCGGTCAGCAAGCCGCCACGCCGGCAGCGTGAACAGGTAGAACGCGATCGATTTGTTGAAGATCGGATCGACGGTCGAGGCGCCGGCGATCCCGCCGCCATACCAGTAGAGGCGAGAGCGTCGTCCACTCGTTGGCCATGCTCGCGCCGGTCGCGACGGCGATGACGAGCGCGCCGATCAGCGCCACCGCGCGGACGACCGGCTCGATCGGGACGTTGAGCGGCTGCCCTGGATGAGAATCCGGCCGCCGGTGATGTCGTTGAGGCGATCCGGTTTGAACGCGAGGAACGATCCGTAAAGAACGAGAAAGGTGATGAGGGTGAAGCTGCTGAAGATCGTCGACTGCAGCCGGAGCGTCTTCCAGAACACGTCGCCGTAGCCGAGCGAGATCGAACCACAACGCGTCGACGTAATAGGAGAGGGCCGTGCCGATGCCCAGCAGGAGGGATGCCGAGGACGGCGACGACGAACATCCAGCCGCGCCGTCTCGGCGGTCGCGGCGGCGGCCAGTCGATGGTTTCAGCCATTTATCGTTTGGACGACTGCTTCGTCACACCTGGTTCGTCGAACCGGGCAGGCCGTGCGGAATCATCGGCAGCGATCGGATGCGGATCCCGGTGGCGTCGAAGATGGCGTTGCCGATGGCCGGCGCGACGCCGACGATCGGCGTCTCTCCGGCGCCGGCCGACGGCAGGTCGCGCCGGTTGACCAGGACGACCTCGATCGGCGGCACATCGCCGAAGCGAGGGACACGATAGCTGGAGAAGCGGCCGTTGACGAGACGGCCGTCCTCGAAGTCGATCGTCTCGAACAGCGCGCCGCCCAGGCCCTGGACGACGGCGCCGGAGACCTGGTGGTCGAGGCCGTTCGGGTTGACGATGGCGCCGCATTCGAAGGCGACGACGAGGCGTCGGATCCGCGACGGCGCCGTTCGACACCTCGACCTCGGCGCACGCCGCCGCGTAGCCGCCCTTCTCGACGCCGCAGGCCAGGCCGAAGCCGGTCGATCCCGACTTCTTGCGCGTCGACCAGCCGAACTTGTCGGCTGCCGCCGTGCAACACGTTGGCGAGCCGGACGTTTTCGAGGTTCTTCAGGCGGAACGCCAGCGGATCGAGATGCGCGGCGTGCGCGAGATCGTCCATAGTGCGACTCGCGCGCGAAATGGTTCGCGGTGGCCGCGAGGCCGCGATACGACCCCTGCCGCAGCGGCGACTTCGACTGGTGGAATTTCTCCGCGGGATTGGCGACCTATACGGCGATCGCCAGGCCCGAGCGATCCGGAGTTGTAGTTGTGGAACTCCCACGTCGGTGAGCGTGCCGTCCGCGCTGGCGCGCGCCGCTGACGTCGATGACGCCGGCGGGGCGGAGTACGCCCACGCAGAATCTCCTCGTCGCGCGTCCACACCAGCTTGACCGGCTTGCCTCGCCGCGCGCGCGAGGCGCGCCGCTTCGCACCGCCGCGTCGCCGGTGTGTTTGCCGTCCATGCGCAGACCCGGTGTCCGGCACGATCACGCGTACGCGATTCGCCGCGCGGTGCAGCGCGTCGACGAATCTCCTGCTGCACGCCGAAGGGCCGCTGCGTGCCGGTCCAGCACGGTCGATCGAATCGCCCTGCCACTCGGCGAGGGCCGCGCGAGGCTCGAGCGGCGCGTGCGCGATGTGGCAATCGCGTGCTGAGCGGCGATGCGCCCGGCGTCGTCGTGCGGTGACAGCGGGTCGCCGCGCCGGTCGCTCGAGATCGGTGAAGAGCGCTGCGCGCGGATGCGCGGTCGCCGGTCGTCCACTCGGCGCTTGATGCGCCGCGACCGCGGCGTTGCAGCCGCGGCCGCCGTCGGCGCCGCGACCGCGAGGAAGCTGCCGTCGCGCACGACGACCACGCCCGCCAGCGCTTCGGCGGCGCGCGTATCCTGCCTGACGAGCGTTGCGCCGTAGCGCCGGGGCCGCGCAACTTTCGCGTGCAGCATGCCCGGCGCGCGTCATGTCGGTCGTACCAGCGATGGCGCGCCGGTGACCATGTCGCGGCCGTCGACCTTCGGGCAGCGGCGGTCCCGGCGACGGTCCACGCCGTCGCCGGTTCCAGTCGTCGTCTTCGTCGGTGATCGTCGCGACGAGCGGCGCGCCGTGCGACCAGCTCGCCGAACAGGACCGGTTCGAGCTTCTATGCCGCGCCGCCGCGCGGTCGGCGAGCACGGAGCGCGTGCCGCCGCTTCGCCACCTTCCGCAGTTGCGCGTTCATCGTCGGCGTCGTGCGGCTGCCGAGGTGCCCATGGTCGAACGGCGCTTCGCCGTGTCGGCCATCAGCAGCGTGATCGACGCGATCCGGCGCGCCGAGCTCCTCGGCGACGGCCTGCGTCAGCGACGTGCGGATGTTCTGGCCGATCTCGGTCTTGCCGGTGAAGACGGTGACCTTGCCGTCCTCGCCGATATGCAGCCACGCACCGACGTCGGGCGGCATGCGGTCGCCGCCGAAGCCGCGTCCTGATGCTGCGCCGCAGCCTTGTTCGCGACGAGCAGTACGAGCAGTCCGGCGCCGAAGGTTCTGACGGGAAGTCGCGGCGATCGACTTCGAAGGTGTAGCGGCGGCCCTTCGAAGAGCTCGTAACGGTCTTCGGTTCTACACGCGTGGGGCCCGCCACGCGTCGTCCATCTTGGGGCCCCGCCCCCATCTCGGCGGCTCGTGTCCGTCACGCGCGCGCATGGGCGGCCTCCTTGATCGCGGCGACGACGCGCGGATACGTTCCACGGCGACATACGTTCTTGTTCTTGTCCATCGTCGCGACGATCGCCTCGTCGGTGGGATTCGGGTTCGCGGTGAGCAGCGCGACGCTCGCCCATGATCATGCCGGGCGTGCAGTAGCCGCACTGCATCGCTTCGTGCTTCAGAAACGCTTCCTGCACCGGATGCAGACGGCCGTTTCGCTCGAGGCCTTCGATCGTGGTGATCGCGCGGCCGCCGTACTGTGACGCCTTTGCCTGGCAGGATTTGAGCGCCTGACCGTCGACCACGATGGTGCAGGCGCCGCACTGCGCTTCACCGACATCCGTATTTCGTCCCGGTGAGATCGAGGGTGTCGCGCAGCACGGAGAGCAGCGACTCGGACGGCGCGACGTCGACCCTGATCGAGCTGTACCGTTGACGCGCAGGGTGACTTGCATGAGCCCCTATTCTACGCCTACGGAATCAGCACGATCTTGCCGTGCGCGCCTGGCTCCATCACCGCTTCGTGCGCGCGCGCCGCATCCGGGCAGCGGCATCTCGCGGCCGACGACCGGCCGCAGCGTGCCGTTGGTCAGGCCGGCGACGATCGCCGCCTGAATCTCGGCGAGCTCGAGATCGGTCGCGTTGAAGAGCGACCATGCCGCGGATGTCGGCGTCGCGGCCCATCGCGTCGCGCGGGTTGATCTCGATCGCGCCGCGGCTGCCGACGACGATCGACGCGGCCGCCGCCGCGCGAGCAGCGGCGAGATCGCGACCGAGGTTGATGTGCGCCGCCATCTCGACGATGACGTCGACGCCGCGGCCGCCGGTCGCGCGCCATGATCGCGTCGGCGTAACTTCGCGTCGCGATGGTTGACGGTCACGTCGGCGCCGTGCTCACGCACGGTCGCGAGGCCGACTCGGTGCCGCCGCTGCCGATGACGAACAGGCCGCGCGCGCGCGCAAGCTCCACGGCTGGCGATGCCGACGCCGCCGGTGGCGCCGTGCACCAGCACCGTCTCCGAGGCTTCGCGCGTCGGCGCGCTGGAACAGAGCGCGCGATACGCGGTGGCGTACGGCACGCCGAGCGCCGCGCCCTGGCGCGAACGGTGGACGCGCGCCGGCAGCGCGATGGAGCTGTGGAGCATGCGGGCAGATCGCGCGCTCTGGCGTAGGTGCCGGCGCCGCCGGGCGCGATCGCCGGGCCCGCCGACGTAGACGCGATCGCCGGGCGCGAACGCCGTGACGCCGGCGCCGACGCGCTCGATCTCGCCGGCGCCGTCGAAGCCGGGCGTGTACGGCAGCGTCGGCTTGCGCGCGTGCGCGCCGGACTGAATGTAGCGAGTCGACCGGGTTGACGCCCGCGCGCGCGGATGCGCACCAGCACGTCGCCCGGCACCGGGTGTCGGATCGGGCGCGTCTGCCCGACGCTTCATCACGGTCGGGCCGTGCTGAATTCGCGAACGACGATCGCGCTTCATGGGCAGATGTCTCGCGATGACAGGCGACTGATCAGCCCGCACGACAACCCGCGGAACGCGCAGCAGATCCGGTTGTCTCTGCGGTCTCTGTGTCAGCGTTGCCGCCGTCGTCTCGATCTCGCGCGGATGCTACCATGGGATCTTCCATGTCACTGGTGAAGCTCCACAAGACCGTCGGCGTGCAAAGTCGGCCACGTCCAGGTCGGCGGCGGCGCGCCCGTCGTCGTGCAGTCGATGACGATGACCGACACCGCCGATGCGCGCGCGACGGCGCAGCAGTGCATCGAGCTGGCCGAGGCCGGATCGGAGATGGTGCGCGTCACCGTCAACCTGCCGGAAGCGGCCGCCGCGGTGCCCGAGATCAAGCAGCGGATGCTCGACGCCGGCTGCACGGCGCCGCTCATCGGCGACTTCCACTACAACGGCCACCTGCTGCTGACGAGATATCCCGACTGCGCGCGCGCGCTCGACAGCTACCGCATCAATCCCGGCAACGTCGGCACCGGACGCGCGGCGCGACGAGCAGTTCGCGACGATCTGCAAGGTCGCGGTCGATCACGGCCAGGCCGGTGCGCATCGGCGTCAACGGCGGCTCGCTCAACCAGGAGCTGGTCGTCGCGAAGATGCAGGAGAACACCGATCGCGATCTCGGGCAAGACGTCGGAAGAGATCATCAACGAGTGCATGGTGCTCTCGGCGGTCGAGTCGACGGCGCTCGCGATCGAGAGCGGGCCTGCGCAAGGACCAGATCATCATCTCGTGCAAGACGTCGCGGCCGCGCGATCTGATCGCCGTCTATCGCGCGCTGGCGCGGCAGACCGACCAGCCGCTGCATCTCGGCCTGACCGAAGCCGGCATGGGCACGAAGGGCCTCGTCTGGTCGGCGTCGGCGATGGGCGTGCTGCTGAACGAAGGCATCGGCGACACCATCCGCGTCTCGCTGACGCCGCGGCCCGGCGGCGATCGCCGCGAAGAGGTCTACGCCGCGTGCGAGCTGCTGCAGGCGCTCGGCCTGCGGTCGTTTTCGCCGAGCGTCACCGCGTGCCCGGGCTGCGGCCGCACGACGAGCACGCACGTTCCAGGAGCTCGCCGAGCGGATCCAGGACTACATCCGCGAGCAGATGCCGGAGTGGAAGACGCACGCTACGAAGGCGTCGAAGACGATGACGCTCGCGGTGATGGGCTGCGTCGTCAACGGTCCCGGCGAGTCGAAGGCGGCGAACATCGGCATCAGCCTGCCGGGCACCGGCGAAGCGCCGAGCTGCCCGGTCTTCATCGACGGGCGAGCACGTCACGACGCTGCGCGGCACCTACGACGAGCTCGCGGCCGAATTCCAGCGCCTGGTCGATGACTACGTCGAGCACAACTACGCCCGACGCTGATCGTGCTGCTCGCGCGACGCGCTCCACCGCGTCTGGGGCTTCTCCGATTTCCGTCCGCTGCAGCGCGAGGCGATGCACGCGATCCTCGACGTCGCGCGACAGCGTCGTCGTGCTGCCGACCGGCGGCGGCAAGTCGCTGTGCTTCCAGGCGCCGCGCTCGATCGTGCGACCGCCGGCGCGCGTCCGGCTGGCCGCTCGTGGTTTCGCCGCTCATCTCGCTGATGAAGGATCAGGTCGACGGCCTGCGCGTCGACGGCGTCGCCGCGTCGTACCTGAACAGCACGCTGCTGCCGCACGAGCGCGACGAGGTGCTCGCCAGCGTGCGCGAGCGATCGGTGCCGCCTGCTCGTACGTGTCGCCGGAGCGGATCGTCGGCGAAGGCAGTCAGTCGCTGCGGCGGATGCTGCAGCAGGCGCGGCGTGCGCTTCATCGCGATCGACGAGGCGCACTGCATCAGCCAGTGGGGCCACGATTTCCGGCCGGATACCGGCAGCTCGGACGGCTGCGCGACGACTTTCCCGGCGTCTCGTTCCACGCCTTCACCGCGACCGCGACCGAGCGCGTCCGCGCGCGACATCGTCGCCGAGCTGCGGCTGCGGGATCCGCTGGTGCTGGTCGGCTCGTTCGATCGGCCGAACCTCGTCTACCGCGTGCTGCGGCGCGGCAACCTGCACAGCCAGCTGCTGAGCATCCTCGCGCCGGCACGACGGCGAAGTCGGGCATCGTCTACTGCTCGTCGCGGCAGCGAAGTCGAGGCGCTCGCCGAATGGCTGAAAGGCGGAGGGGCACAGCGCCGTGCCGTATCACGCCGGGCCTGTCCGACGAGGTGCGCAGCCGCCACCAGGAGGCGTTCCTCGACGAGCGCGTCGACATCGTCGTCGCGACGGTGGCGTTCGGGATGGGCATCGACCGATCGAACGTGCGCTTCGTCGTGCACGCCGGCGCGCCGCGATCGCCGGAGCACTACCAGCAGGAATCGGGCCGCGCCGGACGCGACGGCCTGCCGGCGGAGTGCGTGCTGATCTACTCGGGCGGCGATTTCGTCCGCTGGCGGCAGATGCTCGAGTCCAACGGCGAGTGGAGCGAGAGCGCGCGGACGCTGCTGCGCGACATGGAGCGCTACGCCGCCGGGCACGCGCTGCCGGCACCGCGCGCTGGTCGAGTATACTTCGGCCAGCCCTACGAGCGCGACGGACTGCGGCGCGCTGCGACTGGTGCCTGAAGGAGCTCGACGCGGTCGCCGACTCGCGTACGTCCTCGCGCAGAAGATCCTGTCGTGCGTCGCGCGCGTGAAGCAGACGTGGGGCACCGGCGCACGTCACCGACGTCCTGATCGGCACGCGCGACCGAGAAGGTCGTCGCCGCCAGGCATCGACGAGCTGTCGACGTTCGGGCTGCTGAAGGAGGAATCGACCGGCGGCGATCCGCGGCTACATCGAGCAGCTGGTCGGCGACGGCCTGCTCGCTGCGCGACGGCGATCCTATCCGGTGCTGCGCCTGACGCCCGGCGGGCGCGTCGCTGATGCGCGGCGACGGCGAGTGCGTCCTGTATCGCGAGGTGAAGCCGCCCGTCGTCCCGCAAGCGGAGCCGCTCGGCGAGTGCGCGACACGCTCACGGTCGACGGTCGATTCGGATCTCTTCGACGTGCTGCGCGAAGTGCGGCTTCGGCCTCGCGCGCGAGCGCGGCGTGTCCGCCCTACGTGATCTTTCACGACACGACGCTGCGCGACATGGTGCGAGCGCCGGCCGAAGACGCTCGACGACCTGCACGAGGTCTACGGCGTCGGCGCGAAGAAGGCGCCGACTTCGGCGACGCGTTCCTCGACGCGATCCGGACATTCCGGAGAGCCCGAGTAAGTCCAGTAAGTCAGCGAAATACGACGCTAAGCGCAGAGATCGCAGAATTGGCCGCAGAAGAATCTATCACGCGTGTTCATCGCGCATTCTGCGTTGATCGTCGTTGTCAGTGAACGGTGTAGGGCTCGTGGAGGGCGAAGGGCGCGATCTCGACGTCGAAGTGCTCGCCGTCCTCGGTGACCATCTGATACGTGCCGCGCATGACGCCGGTGGACGTCTTGCAGCGGGCAGCCCGACGTGTACTGGAACGACTCGCCGGGGCGGAGCACCGGCTGCTCGCCGACCACGCCCGCGCCCTTCACTTCCTCGGTGTGGCCGGTCGCGTCGGTGATGATCCAGTGGCGCGTGAGGAGCTGCACCGTGTCGTCGCCCTCGTTGGCGATGCGCACGGTGTAGTGGAAGAACCACTCGTTCTGAAACGGCTGCGAGTGCTCCGGAGCGTACTGGGACTCGACCTCGACCCGCACGTTGTTGGTGACGGCTTCGGAGCTCGACGCGTGCAGCGGCTGATCTTTGAGTTCGGACATGCGCCTAGCTCATGATACCAACGTTTCGCCGACTCGCGTCCCAGCGCCACGGGCTCGGACGCCGCGCCGGCGACGAGGTGGACGCCGCCGCGCCAGAGGTCGATGTCCGTTGAGCGCGACGTGGTCGCGCCGGCCCGGCCAGCGACCTCCCGGCCGCATCGGTGATCGCGATCGGGCTGCGATCGAGACGGTCGAGGCTGCCGCGTCGGGCGGCTCGGACGCGGACACGAGCGGCACGCGCCGACCGCCAGCAGTCGCAGCAGGTGAAGAAGCTGGAGTCGCCCATGAACGGCCGCTGCCTCGCGCGACTGAGCCGCCGCGAACAGCGCGCCGCCGGCCATCGGCCCTTCTGCGCAGCGCCTCGAGCGCGAACTGCGCCGTTTGCGACAGGCCGTTCGCCGTGGACGGATGCATCGGCGAAGAAGCGCTGCAGCGCGTCCCGCAGGAACGGCAAGCCGTGCCGGACTCCGCCGCCGTACGTCGTACGCCTTTAGGCGGAGCCGTGATCTGGAGACAACGCTCGTGGATCCGGCGAGCGAAACGCGGCCCACGCCTCCGAGGCCAGCGCGTACTGCTCGCGCGCGATGGGCCGCTCGGTCCCGACCAGCGTGCGCGAGCTGCGCGGCGCTGAGCTGTCCGAGGCCGACGAATCTCTCGACGCCGGGAAAGCGGTCGATGCAGATGAGCGACACGCGTGCGGTCTCCCGCTTCGCGCGGTGGCGCGGCCAGGGTCCGCCGATCAAGTCCAGGGTTCGGATCAGCAGCAGCTGATCGAACAGGTCGTGCTCGAACCACAGGACGACATGCGCCGTCGCGAGCGCCGTCGAGCGATGGCGCGGTCCCACGCGGCCAGCTGTGCCTTCGTGGCGTCGTGGCTCGCCCCGCCGTGCCGGAGAGAAACTCGCGCGCGCACGTCGTGCCACGCGTCGCGGTCGAGCGCCGGCGCTGGCCCCTCGTGCAGCGGATCGGCGGTGATCGTCACCGCGTCGGCGACGACGCGCCGAAGCGTGTCCGCGGCGCAGTCGCCGTTCGTCACGTGAAGGGGAGGCATCGCCGCAGACTAAACGAGGTAAAGATCTAGAGTTGCTAGGGTTCTAGGGCTGCTCGGTTCCGGTTCTAAGGTCTCGGTTCTAAGGCTCTCGGTTCACGCTGTTCCATGCACTAAAATCCGAGCCCGCCCGGTTGAAACCGGGCGTCACCAGCCAGTCTCATCGCCGCAGCCGGCGTCGGCCGACCCCAGCCGAGGACGCGACCTCGACCGCCGTCATCCGCGGCAAGGCGCTGATCTTCTGGGATCTCAAGGTGCTCGGCAAAAGAAGAAGCTCGACGCGATCGACACCGATCAGATCACGCCGGCCGCCGACTGCGTGTCCGAGAGCCTCGAGACGCTCGACGAGCGCTGGAAGGCCGGGTCGTTCCGCTACCTGATGCCCGACTTCCGCGCGCGCGTCCACCGCGGCGAGACGTTCGTCATCGCCGGCGACCGCTTCGCGATCGGCTCGTCGCGCGAGATGAGCCCGGCCGGCCTGAAGGCGATCGCCGACGAGGCCGGCCTCGAGATGGTCATCGTCTGCGGCCACAACATGGGCGACATCTTCCGGCGCAACGCGCTCAACCTCGGGCTGCAGGTCGTGCAGAGCCCGGAGGCGGTGGCCGACGCGCAGAGACGGCGACGAGTTCAGCTTCGATCCGGCAGTCGCGGCGCCTGACCAACGAGACGCAGGGCAAGACCTACGACCCGGTGCCGCTCAGCGCCGAAGGAAGACGAGATCCGCCAGACCGGCGGCATCTTCGCGGCCGGCCGGCGCGAGTTCCAGCGCGTCGGTCGACGACGCCGCCGGCGCATCGACTGGCCGGATCCGGAGCGGGCGCGGCGCATGACGTCGACCGAGCAGATCGTCTGGGCGCACCGCGTCGACAAGACCTCGGCCGAGGTCGTGCCCGGGCGCGACGCTGCGCGTCTACGCCGATCTGCTGCCGGCCTCCGACGGCACCGGCGCCGTTCTGCGATCCACACGTTCAACCAGATCACCGGCGGCAACACGATCTTTCCGCGGCAGGCGGCGATCGCCAACGATCACTTCGTCTTCACCGGCAAGGACGACGACAACAAGCAGACGGCGCATCGGCACGCGAGTTCGCGCGGCTGCACGGCGATCGAGAAGCCGTACTTACGCGACGCCGGGCGACGGCATCTTCCACTTCTACTTTCCGGAGCAGGCGCTGGTGATGCCGGGGCAGTTCATTCCCGGCGCCGACTCGCACAGCCGCGCCTACGGCGCCTACGGCGCGGTCGGCATGGGCGTCGGATCGACGACGCTCGGCTTCGGCTGGTCGACCGGCTACATCTACTTCACGCTGGCGAAGGCGCGCCGCGTCGTGTTCGACGGCCGGCTCCAGCCGTGGGTCAGCGGCAAGGACATCGTCCTCGAGCTGCTGCGGCGCTGGGGCGCGAAGCAGTCGCAGGGCATGTCGGTGGAGCTGGTCGACGCGAACCGGCAGCTGCCGATCGCCTACCGCAACACGATCGCGAACATGATGGCCGAGGCCGAGGCGCTGAACGGCATCTTCGCGCCCGACGACATCGACCTACGCGTGGTATCGCGCCAAGGGGATCACCGAGCTGCCGTATCCGCCGTTCTGCGCCGGGCGCCGACGCGGTCTACGCGATCGACGAGACGGTCGATCTCGCCGACGTGCATGCCGATGATCGCCAAGCCGTTCAGCCCGGGCAACGCGTTTCCCGCCGACGAGGTGGCGCGCGAGCGGCTGACCTTCGACAAGGCGATGATCGGATCGTGCACCAACGGCAGCTACGACGACCTGCTGCGCGGCCGCGCTCGTCGTCCGCGCCGCGCGCAGCGCAGGGCGTGACGAAGGCCGCCACGCGAGTTCGTGGTGTTCCCGGGCTCGGGCGGCGTCGGGCTCCAGATCGAGCGGCCCGACGCGCGCCTCGGCGGCGAGTCGATCGCCGGGGTGTTCCGCTCGGTCGGCGGCGAGATCCGCCAGTCGTGGTGCGGCCCGTGCTTCGGCCAGGGACCAGGACGCGCTCGACAGCGGGCCAGCGCGCGATCACGTCGTTCAACCGGAACTGGCAGAACCGCATGGGCCTCGGCGGCGAAGGCTTCCTCGCCAGCCCGGTCGTCGTCGCGGCGTCGGCGCTGCATCAGCTACATGGCGCCGCCGGGCGAACTCGGCCTCACGTGGAATCCCGAGGAGTTCGGCGTTTAATGGCTAGATGGCTGATGGCTGATGGCTGATGGTTGAAGATTCACAGCGCGCGATCGCGGCCAGCATCGGCGTGCACGGTGGCGCGGCGTCACATCCTTGCTCTGCTGCGATCAGACGAAGCCGAAATGCTGCGAGAAGGACCGCGGCCTCGCGGCGTGGGACTTTCTCAAGGGGCGCCTGAAGGAGCTGGGTCTCTCCGAGCAGGGCGGCATCCTTCGCAGCAAGGCGAACTGCCTCCGCATCTGCGAAGGCGGGCCGATTGCCGTCGTCTATCCCGAGGGCGCGTGGTACGCGCAGTGCGATCCGCCGGTGCTCGAGCGGATCATCCAGGAGCACCTGATCAGCGGGCGCGTCGTCGAGACGTGCTCATCGCCCAGCACCCGTTTTGGACTGAGGCGCAGCGAAACGCGTCCCATCCGTCCTGCGATTCTCTTCGTGGTGATCAACCAACACCTCGGTGCGTCCCGTCTAACGCCCGATCGGGAGCGTATCGACACCATGGACACACTCTTCCAGGACCTCCGCTTCGGTTGGCGCCAGCTGCGGCGGACGCCGGGTTTCACCATCGCCGCGCGTGCTCGCGCTGGCGCTCGGCATCGGCGCGACCACGGCGATTTTCAGCGTGCTCGATCGCGTCGTGCTGCGCGCCGCTGCCGTATCCCGATCCCGACCGCCTGGCGATGGTGGGAAGTCAACGACGGCAAGGGGCTGTCGCACGAGCGGATCTCGCCGGTCAACTTCGGCGACTACCGCGGCCTGTCGCAGGTGTTCGAGGACGCGCGCGGCGTGGTGGTATCCGCAGCTCACGCTGACCGAGACCGGGCACGAGCCGCTGCGGGTCAACGCCATCGAGACGACGCCGCAACTTCTTCCCGGTGCTCGGCGTGCAGCCGGTCCTCGGCGCCGGCTTCCCTGACGGCCCGCTCTATGCCAATTCGCGCGAGACGATCGCGATCATCAGCCACCGGCTGTGGCGCGAGCGTTTCGGCGCTGACCCGTCGATTGTCGGCAAGACGATCGCGCTGAACGGGCCGCTCTTCACCGTCGTCGGCGTGATGCCGCAGGGGCTTCCAGTATCCGAACGACACCGACGTCTGGCACCGCATCACCTGGGACGTCGCGCAGCACAGCCGCGGCGCCCATTTCATGGAGTCGATCTTCCGGCTGAAGCCGGCGCAGACGATCGACGCGGCGAACGCCGAGCTGCGCGCGGTGTCGAAGCGCCTCGGCGCCGAGAACCCGTCGACCAACGGCGACTACTCGGCGCGCGCGGTGCCGCTCGCGACCGAAGTCGTCGGCTTCTTCCGCCCGGCGCTCTTCGCGCTGTTCGGCGCCGGCGGCGTTCCTGCTGGTCATCACCTGCACGAACGTCGCGAGCCTGCTGCTCGCGCGCGCCACCGTGCGCGAGCGCGAGGTCGCGGTGCGCGCGGCGATCGGCGCGAGCCGCGGCGCGCCTCGTCCGCCAGTTCCTGACCGAGAGCGTGCTGCTGGCGGCGATTGGCACGACGCTCGGCGATCGCCGTCGCGGTCGGCGTCGGTGAAGGCGCTCGTCGCCGACGACGCCGGTCGAGCTGCCGCGGCTGGGCGGGCGTCGGCGTCGACGGCCGCATGCTGCTCTTCGCCATCGACGCTGGCGCTGATCACGCGCGATCGCGTTCGGCGTCGTGCCGGCGATGCTGATGGCGCGCGGCGACATGCAGCGGCCGCTGAAGGAATCGGGGCGCGGCGGCGACGGCAGCGGCGCGCGGCGCCGCGCGCGCAGCACGCTGGTCGTGGCCGAGATCGGCCTCGCGGTGATGCTGCTGGTCGGCGCGGCGCTGCTGGCGCGCAGCTTCCAGCGCCTCGTCCAGCAGGATCCCGGCTTCAGGCCGGCGCGCGCGGTCACGGCCAACGTCGAGCTGCCGTATCAGCTATTCCGACTGCAAGAAGATCGCGGACTTCTACGATCGGCTGCTGATCGCGCTGCGCGCTGAGCCGGGCGTGTCCGTCGCCGGCGCCAGCAACTTCCTGCCGCTCGAAGCGGCGTGGCGCGGGCCGTTCTTCATCCAGGGGCGGCCGCGTCCGCGGTCCGGCGACGAGCCGCAGGCGCAGCACCAGACGCGTGGACGACGACTACTTCCGCGCGCTGGGCGTGCCGCTCGTCAAGGGCCGCTTCTTCGACCCGACGCGACACCGCCGAGGCGCCCGGCGTCGATCATCGATCAACGACGCGCTCGCGCGCCGGCAATGGCCCGGCGAGGATCCGATCGGCAAGCCGTCATCGTCGCCGATTCGCGTCGTCGGCCCGATGGGGCGATCGCTGATGCCGGAGCAGCCGATCTTCCAGGTCGTCGGCGTCGTCGCCAGCGTGAAGAACTCGACGCTCGTGCGCGACGCCGGAGCCGGCGATCTATTCTACAGCTATCGCCAGTTCCCGTTCCGCGGCATGCAACATCGTCGTGCAGGGACGGAGCGATCCGGCGGCGCTGCGTCGGCGCCGTGCGGACCGTCGGTGCAGCGGCTGGATCCGAACCTGCCGCTCGCGCTCGGCGCGCACGCTCGACCGGATCGTCGGCGAGGCGACCGACCGGCCGCGCGCGCTGATGATGCTGATGGGCGTGCTTCGCGGCGCTCGCGCTCGGGCTCTCGGCGCTCGGCATCTACAGCGTGCTGTCGTACAGCGTGAACCAGCGGCGGCAGGAGCTGAGCGTGCGGATGGCGCTCGGCGCGCAGCCGCGCGACGTGCTGTGGCTCGTCGTCCGGCAGGGTCTGTGGCTCGCGCTCGATCGGCGGCCGGTCGGCGGATCGCCGGCGCGCTCGCGGTCGGCCGCGCGCTGTCGAGCCTGCTCTACGGCGTCTCGCGCGGGCGACGCGGCGTCGTTCGGCGTCGCGATCGCGCTCGCGGTCGTCACGGCGCTCGCGGCGTGCCTGCTGCCCGCGCGCCGCGCCGCCGCGCTCGATCCGCTCGCAGGGACTTGCGGGCGGACTGAGAACTGAAATCTAAGGCCTAAAACTGAGAACTCAGAACCCGGTTCAACGAACCCTGCACCTGAACGCTTGAACCCTAGAACTCTAGTACACGTCGAGGTCGTGCGCCGAGACGACCTTGCCGTCGTAGGCGGATCGCACTTCGCTCAGCAGCTCTTCCTCCGTCGAGCTCCAGATCAACTGGTGATACAGCACCAGCAGGCCTGGCTGCGCGCGTGTGGCGATCGCGCCGAGCTCGCGCGTCGAGGTGTGATATCGCGAAGTGGTACGCCTGCCATTCCTTCGGCCGTTTCGCGAACCCGGCCTCCGAGTAGACCTCGTGCACGAGCACGTCGCAGCGCTGGCACTGCTCCTCGATCCGCGCGTCCGGTCCGGTGTCGCCGGAGATCACGATCGTCCGATCGGGCGTCTTGAACCGGTAGCCGAACGCCTGCGGCCACGCCCCATGCGTCACCGCGAACGCCGTGACCGTCACTCGATCGTCGCGGAAGACGATGCCGGGCGCGGCGATTTCGTGGACGTTGACGACGCGTGGCATCGTATCTGTGCGCCGGCTCGCCGCCGGTCGTGCGCACCGCGAGGTCGGCCGCATGCGCCGACACGAGATGGTTCGCCATCGCGCGCAGCCCGCGCGGGCCGTAGACCGTGCAGCGGCGTCGCCGCTCGAGGATCCACGGCGTCAGGATCAAATCGGCACAGCCCCAGCGTGTGATCCGAATGCAGGTGGGTGGCGAACGCCGTCTTCAGGTTGACGACATTCAGCGCCTTGATCCCCGAACGCTCCGCTGCCGCGGCGCGCCGCACGACGCCGACGCCGAAATCCACGAGATAACTCGCATCGTCGACGACGATCGCCGACCGACGGGCCGAAGCGATCGGGATCGGCGTTCGGCGTGCCGGTGCCGAGCATCGACGACGCGCGACCGCAACTGCGCGTGCGGCAGCGACCCCGCGGCCAGCAGCGCCGCCGCGACGATCGAGGGCGAGCCGTCTCATGGCTGCGCGAGTGTATCAGGCACGCAGGCGCGGTAGACGAGGACCGACACCGCCAGGCGCCGGCAGCGTGCCGCCGATCGATGCCGACGCGAAGAACGCGACGCGCCCTGCCGCCCACGCGCGCCACGCCCGGGATCCGACACGCCGCGAAACGGACCCGTCGGCGTCGTACAGCTGCGCGATGAACGTCTCGTCGATCTGCACCGGCTGCATGTAATAGTGGGCGATCGAGGACGCCGCCGACCGGGACCAGCACCGCGCCGAGGACGATCATGAAGCCGGCATACTGCTCGAGCCACGACGCCCGGAACCGCGCTGAGCGCCGTGCCGACGATGCCGATCGACCAGATCGACGGCGCCGTCGCGCGCGCCGCGGCGCCAGGCTCTTCCACGCCAGCGACGACATGTAGATGTTCACGAAGTTGGTCGTGAGCGTGGCGAGCGTCAAGCAGCACGCGCGCCGCCGGCGCCGAGGCCGACGGCGTCGAGCATCGCCCCGGGTCGCTCGTCCCGGCCGCGCGCGCCGCGATCGCGCCGAGCGGCATCATCCACGCGCTGGTCGACCGCCAGCCCGAGAAAGACGGCGATCGCGCTGCCGCGCGCCGACCGCGTGTAGCGCGAGTAGTCGGCGAACATCAGGATCCACGACACCTGATAGCCGATGACGACGTCGAGCCCGCGCGACCAGGTCATGCCGCGCGCGACCGGCGGCGCCGCCGCGCTCGTCGAGCCGAGAGCGCGAGGCACGCGATGGTCAGCGCCACGCCGACGATGAGCATCGGCGGCACCGCGACGCGATCGGCGCGGGCGACCGCGCGCGGCCCGCGCCAGACGACGAGCGTGGCGACGCAGGCCGAGCGCGACCGCCCATGCGGTCTGCGAGCCGGCGGCCGGGCCCGATCCACGCGGCGCCGACGCGGGCGCAGGCCGACGCCGCGATCACGTTGTTCAGCGCGATCCACGCGAAGTTCGATGACATAGAGGACGACCGGCGACGAGCGCCGGCGCCGGCGATGCCGAGCGCCGGCCGCGCCGCGATCACCGACGGCACGCGCAGCCGCGGGCCGAGCGGCGCCAGCGCGGCGACCAGCGCCGCGCCGGCCGACGCTCGCCGACCGCGATCAACGCAGCGTCGCCGTGCCGAGGCTGAACGATGACGGCGAGGCTGGCGCCGACCTGGAACGTCGTCGCGACGACGTTGGCGCCGACGAAGATCAGAAGAGATCGAGCGGTCGACTGCGTCTGCTCGTCGGGGCGGGCGGGCGGATGTCGGCGGCGTTCAAGGCGCGCTGCGGACTTATGCACGGATCACGATGCCGACGTTGACGTCATTTAAGGCGATATCGTATAAACATACGTATGGCCAAGCAGGCGATCTCGGTCACGCTCGACGCCGACAACCTCACCTGGCTCAAGGGGCGCGCCGGGCGCCGCCGGCCTTCGCAGCGTCAGCGAGCTGCTCGATCAGCTCGTCACCGCGGCGCGCGCGAGTCGGGCCAGCATCGGGCCGCTCGCGGTCGGTGGTCGGCACCATCGACATCGACGCCAGCGACCCGCTGCTCGAGGGCGCGACGACGTCGTGCGCGGGATGTTCGACGATGTCGCTGCGCCGGCCGCTGATGGTCAAGGAAACGTACGCCGGTGCACGGCTCCGCGCGGCGAAGAAACGGCGCGCGTGGCTGATCCGCAGGCCGCCGTCACCGACACGCACGCGCTCGTGTTCCACGCCGCCGGCGGCGGCAAGCTCGGCTCCGCGCGCCGCCGCGTTCTTCGATCGCTGCGAGCGGCGCGAGGCGATCCTCTACGTGCCGGCGGTCGTGATGTGGGAGTGCAGCCTGCTGGCGCGCGTGTCGCGCATCAACCTGCGCCGGACCGTGCGCGCGTTCTTCGACGATCTGTTCAGCAACCCCGCGTATCAGCCGCTCGACGTCACGCCCGAGACAGGTGTTCCGGGCGGACGAGCTGCGATTCACGCGCGATCCGTTCGACGCGCTCATCTGCGCGTCGGCGCAGACCATCGGCCTGCCGCTCATCACGCGCGACGCCGAGATCCGCGGCTCCGGAACCGTCACGGTGATCTGGTGATCGAACGCACGATTGCCGCCAGCACGCACGGACGCTATCTCGTCGAGCCGCCCGGCCGCGCCGGCGCCGCGCCGGTGCTCGTCGGCTTCCACGGCTACGCGCGAGGGCGCCGAGGCGCAGCTCGAACGGATGCGCGGCGATTCCGGCGCCGGACCGCTGGCGGCTGGTCGCCGATCCAGGGCTGCACCGTTTCTACCAGCGCCGCGACGAACCAGGTCGTCGCGAGCTGGATGACGCGCCAGGACCGCGAGCTGGCGATCGCCGACAACCTGCGCCTACGTCGCCGCGCGTGATGCGACGAGGTCGACGCGCGAATGGCCCGGCGCGCCGCGCGCTCGTGCTCGCCGGGTTCTCGCAGGGCGTCGCGATGACGTTCTCGCGGCCGCCGCCGCGTCCGCGCGCCGGTGGACGGCGTCATCGCGGTCGGCGGCGACGTGCCGCCCGGAGCTGGACGCCGCCGCGCTCGGCCGCGGTCCGCCAGGCGCCTCGTCTGCCGCGGCGACCCGCGACGAGTGCTATACGACAGGCAAGTTTCGACGACGACGTCGGCGCCTGCGCGACGTCGGGCGCCGCGGTCACGCCGGCTGGCGTTCGACGGCGGCCACGAGATGGTCCGATCGAGGTCGATGCTGCGCGCGTCTCTCTTCTTCGACGAGCAGCTGCCATGATCGAGATCCGGACGCGCGACGTCCGCCGACGCGGGAGCGCTGGCCGAGCTGCGATGGGAGTTTCGCACCGCGCCGGCTAGCCGCCGGCCGAAACGCACGACGCGTTCGTCGAAGCGGTGCGCGCGCGTGGATGCGCCGCGAGCTGGCTGACCGGCGACGCCTGGCAGGCGTGGGTCGCGGTCGACCGACCGCGCGATCGTCGGCCAGGTGTGGCTGCACACGATCGCGCAAGATTCCCGAACCCGGTCGCCGAGCTCGAGACGCCACGCGTACTCTGTCGAACCTCTACGTCAAGCCGTCCGAGCGCGGCGGCACCGGGCACGCGCTGCTCGACAGCCGCGATCGACTGGGCCGCGACCGAACAGCGTCGATCGCGTGGTGCTGTGGCCGTCGCCGCGCAGCGTGACGCTCTATCTGCGCCACGGCTTCTCGCACGGCGGCGACGTCATGGAGCTGAACGTATACGAATGCCGACGATCGACGCGCTGCACGTCCGGCGTAGATCGCGGCCTGCGCCGCCGGATCCTTTCGCGACAGCTTGAACGAATGGTCGCCGCTGCGCGACGACGTGCAGCGTCGGCGGCGGCTGCAGCGGCGCCGAGAATCGGCGCGAGCTCGTCCGGCGTGCCGAACGCGTCGCGGGTGCCCTGCACGAACAGCATCGGCCGCGCGATCGCCGGCAGATGCTTGTCGCGGCCGCTCGGCCGGCTTGCCGGGCGGATGCAGCGGATAGCCGAGCAGCACCAGGCCGGCGAGCGGCAGCTGCGGATCCGCGGCGGCCGACCTGCGTCGCGATGCGGCCGCCCATCGACTTGCCGCCGATGAAGAGCGCGCGTCGCGCGCGTCTCGACGCTCGGCGCGGACGGCGTCGATGACCGCGCGATAGCACGACCTCGAGCGCCGGCGCGCGATCCGGAATCCGCCGTCCCTGCTCGGTATAGAGAAAGTTGAAGGTGACGACGTCGACGCCGAGCGCCGACGAGCGCGTGCGCGAAGTCGACCATGAACGTGCTGCGCTGGCCGGCGCCGGCGCCGTGGCCGAGGATCAGCGTCGGCGCCGGCGCGCGTGGCGTCCGGCGCCGACGTAGACGAGCGCCGTCGTGACGGCGCCCGCCTCCAGTCGGACCGTCAGCTCACTCGGATTTTTCAAGGGCGTCGCCGACCTCGGCGTCGGTCTTCAGCGCGTTCGTCACCGAGAACGCGCCGAACTGCGTCGCCAGCGATCGCGCCAGCATCCGGTCGACGTTGCTCTGCACCACGCCGGTCAGCGTCACGCGCCCGTGCTCGACGACGATGTGGATCGGCGGGTTGGCCATGATCGCGTAGTTCCAGAAGTTCGAGTTGTTGTAGATCGAGCGCGCGATCCGGTAGCGCAGCTCGTCGTCGAACTGCGAGACCGGCAGCACGCTGATCTGGTCGTGCGACGCTGCGGCACGCCGTCGACCTTGCGCGACCCGTTTCTCGATGTCGTCGCGCTTGTACGGCATCGTCACCTTGCCGGTGAGCGTCACGACGCCGTCCTTCACGCTCGCGCTCACGTCGTCGAAGATCGTGAACTGCGTGTAGCGCTCGACGCTCGTCGCGATGTCCTTGAAGACCTGAAAGTCCTTGCGCTCGGCGCCGTCGGCGATCGGCGCGGCGAGCGACACGTTCGCCGGTCGAGCAGCAGCCCGGCGGCACGTGCTGAGATCCGTGTCTTCATGAACGCGTCAGCCTTCGTCGCCTCGTCGATGCCTGCGACTGCAGGGGCAAAGGCGGTGCCAGCAGAATCGCTTGGCCAAATCGCGTGGTTCCGCGTGCTGATGTCCTCCGGAACGAGACAGCCCGGCCGCCACCTCATCAGTGGCCGGCGAACGCCACGCCGAGGCCGTAGGTGATTGCCGCTTCGATGACGCCGACGACCGTCATCTCGGCGCCGCTGGCCCACCACGACCGGGTCGTGACGAGCGCCTTCGACGCGCCGACCGACGAAGTGCGCGAGCGTGCTGATGACGAACGACGCGATCACCGCCGGCATGCCGACGGTGAAGAAGAACGGGATGATCGGGATGAAGCCGCCGATCGCGGTCGACACGCGTCGCCGACAGCGTCGAGCGCCACGGGTTGGGAAACGTTTCCGCGTTGAGCCCGAGCTCCTTCGTGGACGAGCGTGCGCAGGAACTGTTTCGGCTCCTTCTGCAGCCGCTCGGCCATCGACCGCGCTTCCTCGGCCGAGAACCCTTTGAGCTGGTAGAACAGCTCGAGCTCGAGCAGCTCCTCGTGCGGGTCCTCGTCGATCTCGGCCTGCTCGCGCGCGACCTCCGACTCGTAGACCTCGCGCTGCGATTTCGACGCGAGATACGCGCCGGCGCCCATCGACAGCGCGCTGGCGAGCGTGCCGGCGAGGCCCGCGGCGAGCACGACTTCGCTGCCGCCGGTGTAGCCGGCCATGCCCGGAGACGATGCCGAAGACGGCGCCGAGGCCGTCGTTGACGCCGTAGATCGCGTCGCCGATCCAGCCGGTGCCGCGCACGTGCCAGCGCTCGCGGCCGAGGATCGAGTCGAGCGTCGAGCGCGGCGTCGGGATCGCGCCGCCGGCGAGCGTGCGCAGCACCACGGCGTGATCGCGCTCCTCGAGCATCGCCTCTTCGGCGATCTTGCGATCGGTCGGGTCGCTCAGCCGCGCCATCAGCTGGTCGTATTCCGGCTTCGGCCTTGTTCTCTTCCTGCTCGAGGCGGTGCAGGACGACGTTCGGATCGGAGATGCGCTGGAACCACGACAGCCCGCGCTCGACCTCCTCGGGATCGGGCGACGCGTCCGGTGGCCGCCGCGATGCGCTCGGACCAGCGCGCGGCGTGCTTGTCTTCCTGCTCGGCGAGGCGCAGCAGGATGTCCCGGCGCTTCGGATCGGCTTCGCGGTCGGCGAGATGCTTGTAGGTCGTCGGCCGCCTCGACTTCGCGCCGCCACATCTTCTCGACCGTCGCGAGGTTGGTCTTGTCGATCGCCATTTATCCGATCAGCCTTTCGAACAGCACGATGGTGCCGATGCCGGCGGCAATGAGCAGCACCTGCCGCGCGGCGTTCGCGATCGATCTGCGCCGCGGTGCAGGTCGGGAATCAGGTCCGACATCGCGATGTAGAGCAGGCTGGCCGCCGACATCGCGAGGACGTAGGGCCGGATGCTCGGGATCACCTGCACCGCGCCGAAGGCGACGAGCGCGCCGACGATGCCTGACGCCGCCGGAGACGACGTTCAGCAGCAGCGCGCGGCCGCGGCTGTAGCCGGACGCGAGCAGGATCGCGACGTCGCCGACTTCCTGCGGATCTCGTGCGCGGCGACGGCGATCGCGGTGTTGATGCCGAGCGGCACCGACGTCATGCACGGCCGTGCAGATGATCGCGCCGTCGATGAAGTTGTGAAACGCGTCGCCGATGAAGAGCAGCGGCGCGGTGGCGCCGTGCACCTCGCATTCGTCGGTGTGGCAATGGCGGAGCAGCACCAGCTTTTCGAGCGTGAAGAACAGCAGGATGCCGGCGAGCAGCGTGCCGAACACCGCCGGCGGCGCGAGCAGCGTCAGCGCCTCGGGCAGGAGCGCGAGCAGCGCGACGCCGAGCAGCGCGCCGACCGCGTAGCTGACCAGCCACGGGCACGAGGCGCGTCCGGACGCGTGCGGGAAGCAGCACGAGCGAGCGAGGCGACGAGCAGACCGCCGCAGCTGCCGAGGAGGCTGAGGCCGAGCGCGGTCGCGAGCACATGCACGCGACATTCTATTGCGGATTGCGGATTGCGGATCGCGCGATCGCGGACTGGCTGAATCGCGGACGCCGAACGCTAGCTCGCGACGTAGCCGCGGCGGCGCGGACGCGGTAGCTGCGGTTCTTCAGCTCGACGCGGATCGAGTGCCAGCGGCCGTCCTTCTTCCCGCTGGACGGATAGCCGAGGTAGTACTGCTTGCTCAACTCGTCGGCGATGCTCGCCGTCGCCGGATTGAGATCGCGCGGGTCGCGCGACGATCTCGGTGCGCCCGCCGCTGTCGTCGGTCATGTCGCGCAGCGCGGCGACGTTGACGCGATCGTCGCTGGGCCGCGGCCGCGGCCACCCGGTCCGCTGCCGCCGCCACGCCGCCGATTGGCGGCCGATCGGCCGCCAGCCGCGCCCGGCCGGCGCGCCGGCGCCCGGGAAACGGAAACGGCATGCGGCATCGGCATGCGCGGCGGCGGCGGCGGCGCGTGCTGACGTCGGACTCGCCTTGCCGTCGATGCCGATCGGCGTAGACCAGCACTTCGCTCTCGCGAATCTGCGCCTTGACCTCGCGGACGCTGGCGCGCGCTGGTCGGTGTCGTTGCCGTCGAGATGATCGAGCAGCGCCTTCTTGCGGTTCTGGCCCTGCTGCGCCAGCGGCATCGCCTCGGACGACCGCGTCGACATCGCCGTGCCGCCGTTCGGCATCGAGCCGGTCGAGCGCTCGCGTCAGCAGCGTTGCGATCGCGCGGTCCAGCCCTGCAGCAGCATCGGTACGCTGGCTGAAGCGATACAGGAAGATCTCGTCGTCGCGGTCGAGCAGCTCGAAGAGGAAGCGATCGAGCGCGCTGCGCGCCGTCCTCGATCTTCTGGCCCGGCCATGCTGCCGCTCGTGTCGAGCGACGATGCCGAGGCTGACCGGCACGCGCTCGCTGTTGAAATGCGTGACGGTCACCGGCTGGTCGTCTTCGTAGACGATGAAGTCGTCCTGGCGGAGGCCGGGCACGAACCGCCCGCTGGCGTCGGACACCGTCGCGGTGACGTTGATCAGCTCGACGCCGCTCTTGAAGCGGAATCCCGGTGCGTCAGCCGCTGCGGCGGCGGCGGCGGCGGCGGCGGCTGCTGCTGCCCGTGCAGCACGACGACGAGCGCCGCCGGCAGGACGCCGACGACGACAGGCGCGCGGACGAGGGCACGCATGGTCGTCACAGCTTCGCCTGGGCCGCGGCACGTCGATCGACGTGCGGCACGATGCCGGTCGTCGGTCCGGAAGCTCACGCGATAGCGGCCGACGTCGGCGGCGCCGCGGCACGGTGACGACGAAGGTGGACTCGGCGCCGGGCCGCAGCGCCGAGGCACTCGATGGCGACGCGGCCGCTCGACAGGAATCCGCCGTCGCGGTTGAAGAGGAAGACCACGGCGGTGAGCCGATCGACGCGCCGCGCCTGATGCCGGATTGCGCACGACGCCGCGCACGGTCAGGCGATCGCCGTCGCGCTCGTGTCCGAGCGCGACCAGCTCGAGCGGCAGCGCCACTGGCGGCGGCGGCGGACGACGGCCGCGCGCCTGGTTCGACGGCGTGGGTCGTGACGCCCGATCCGCCGCTCAGCACGACGAGCGAGCGCGCGCGAGGCGGCGACGCACGAAGACGCCGGCGGCGACCACGGTCGGCCAGCGCGATCGCCGGACGCGGCTGCGCCGGCGAACAGGTCGGCGCCGGCCGGTCGACGCGCTGCGCGGCCGCAGCTCGAGGTCGTCGCTCGGACGCCGCGGCGCCGGCGCGCGTCGCGGTCGTGGATTTCCGCCGCCAGCGCGGCGATGCGCGCCTCCGATCGGCGGCGCTCGTCGCCGGCGATGCGCCACGCGACGAGGCTCATGATCGCGGCCAGCAGCGTCGACGTCAGCGTGCACGAACAGCAGGAACATCATCTGAGCTTGAACTCCACCGCGACTTCCACGATGACATCAACCGCGCGCTCCCTGTCGATGCGCCGGCGAAAACCGCCACTGACGCACCGCCTGCACGGCGCGATCGTTCAGACCGCCGGCGAGCCCCTGCAGAATCTTGACGTCGCCCGACCGACCCGTCGCGGCGGACGACGATCTCGAGGACGACGTCGCCGGAGACGCCGCGCTGCCGGGCGTCCTCGGTGTAGTCGGCCTTCACTTCGCGGAGCAGCCGCGGCGGCTCGATGCCGCTGCCGGGGCGATACGGTCCGCCGCCGGTGCCGCCGCCCGAGCCCGGGCCGACGCCGCTGCCGTCGCCGGCGACCGAGGCCGGTTCCCGTCCGCTGCCGGCGCCGCCGCCTCTGCCCGGGCCGTGGCTCTCGGTCTCGACCGGCGTCTGCTTCGAGGACGCCGATGCGGGTGCGCGTGTCGGCCGGCGCCGTGATGATCGGCGCCACCACGGTCGGCAGCGGCTCGGCCTTCAGCGGCTCGGGCTTCGGTTCCGGCGGCGCGGGCATCGGCGCGATCGGTTTCGGTTCGCGCCGCACCGGCAGCGGGCTGCTGATGGCGCGGCGTCCTTCGCGAAGCGCCTTCGGCGGCGGCGCTTTCTGCAGCAGTCCGCCTCCGCCGCCTCCGCCGCCCGGACCCGGCGTCGCCATGAAGACGAGCCGCATCGGCTCGACCGGGCGGTCGTCGGGCTTGAGCGACGCGGCGCGCGACGACAGGTTGAACGTCGCCAGGAAGACGGCAAAGGCGATCAGGCCGGCGTGCAGCGTGCTCGAAAGCGCGAGCGGCAGCACCGGTCGGCCGGCGCGACGGCGCCGCGCTGGAGAACAGCGCGAAGAGCGAGGCCGGCCGGGATGCCGGCGCTCCGGTCGCGACGAAGGCGTCCTGACGCGGCGGACGCGCGGCGGCGCGCGCCAGCTGCCGGCCAGGCGCACCGCGTCGGAGTGGCCGACGAACCGGCGGACCCCGCCAAGCGCGGCGATGACGTCGGCTTCCGGGCACGCCGGCAGCGCGGGCGATCTCGCTTGGCGAGTAGAGGTCATGCGGTGTGCGTGGAGCCCATGAGTGCCTGCAACATGCGAGGCAAAACCCTTGCCTAACATGTTGTCGGCCGTTTCGCGTTGAAACTTACGCGGGTTAGCCGCGATCGCCGAGGCATGGGCTGTGCTCGGCGCGTGACAAGGTGTCCTCTCCGGGCGGTCAGGCCGGGCGAGGTCGGGCAGTGCGGGCAGGTGGGGCAGGTGGGCAGGGGTCGTGAGTCAGGTGCCGCGACGGGTTTCACCTGACGTAAACTCCCGGCATGTCATTCAGCGGAAAAACCGTCATCGTGACCGGCGCGACCAGTGGGATCGGCCGGGCGTCGGCTCAGGCGTTTGCTCTCGACGGCGCGTCGGTGGTGCTCGTCGGCCGGCAGGACGCCGTGCTCGACGGAGGTCGCGGGCGCCGTCCGCAGCGCCGGCGGGCAGGCGGCCACCTGCGCCGTCGACCTCACCGCGGCCGACGCGCCGGCCGGATCGTGGACGCGGCGATCGAGGCGTTCGGCCGCATCGACGTGCTCGTCAACGCCGCGGGCGTCATCGCGAGCGGCGCGCTCGAGGCGACGACCGACGAGGTCTGGGACACGATGATGGCCGTGAACCTGCGCGCGCCGTTTCGCTTGATGCGCGCGGCAGCGCCGCACCTCACGGCGAGCAAAGGCGCGGTCGTCAACGTGTCGAGCGTCAACGGCCTGCGGTCGTTCCCCGGCGTGCTCGCCTACTGCGTCAGCAAGGCGGGCGTCGATCACCTCACGCGCTGCGCGGCGATCGAGATGGCGCCGCTCGGCGTCCGCGTCAACGCGGTCAATCCCGGCGTGACGGTGACGAACCTGCACCGCCGCTCGGGGATGGCCGAGCCGCAATACGCCGCATTCCTCGAGCGCTCGAAGGAAACGCACCCGCTCGGCCGGCCCGGACAACCGGACGAGATCGCGGCGCTGATCCTGTTTCTCGCCTCGGATCGCGCCGGGTGGATGACCGGCGAGACGATCCCGATTGACGGCGGGCGTCACCTGACGTGCGCACGGTAGGGCATGGCTGATGGCATGTGGGGCGGGTCGAGGCCACCATGCCCTACCTGCCCTACCCAGCGGGCTTGATCCCCTCCACGAACACGAGCCCTTCTCGTTCAGCGAGGTGTTCGCACCGACCTGAAGCCGTCGGCCTCGAGCGCCTGCACCGCGTCGCCGGACGCGACAAACGGCGGGCCGCTCTGCGCGCCGCGTCAACAGCGCGCCGAAGCCCGCCGCGCGGGCCGGCGCCGATGACGATCACGCGGCCGCCCGGGCGCAGCACGCGCACCAGCTCGCGGATCGACGCGACGCGGTCCTTCGGCGCGCATCGTCCCGAGCAGGCCCGCCGGTGTCGTCGACGACCGCGAGATCGAACTCGTCGTCTCTCGGCGCGGCAGCCGCGTCGGCGGCGCGACCTCGACGTCGACGAGCGCGCCGGCGGCCGCGGCGCCCTTGCGCCCGCGCGCGGCCGACGATTCATCCGGCGCGACGAGCGACCGCGCGCGCCCGACAGACCGACCTTCGCCGCGACCGCGCCCAGACGCCCGCCGTGCGCGCAGCCGACCTGCAGCAGCCGATCGCCGAGCTTCACGCCGGTCATGCTGACGACGAGCGAGATAGGGATCCTGGCGCTTTCAGGAACATGTCAGAGCTCTCGGCTCTCAGCTCTCAGCTACGCAAGGCTCTCAGCACGCACGTCATACGAGTGGCGCTGAGCTGAGCGCTTCCGCAACGACGGGCGTTGAACCGCTAGCTGACAGCTGAAGAGCTGAAAGCGATATGATTCGTTCGTTTCATGCCTCACACCCGTCGACATCGCTCCTGCGCGCGGCAAACTCGGTGTGCTGCTGGTCGGCCTCGGCGCCGTCAGCACGACGACGATTGCCGGCGTGCTCGCCATTCGCAACGGATTTGCCAAGCCAATCGGCTCGCTGACGCAGATGGGCACCGTCCGCCTCGGCAAGCGCACCGAAGAGCCGCTCGCCGAAGATCAGCGACGTCGTGCCGCTGTCGTCGCTCGACGATCTGGTGTTCGGCGGCTGGGACATCTTCGAGGACGACTGCTACGCCGCGGCGCGCACCGCCGGCGTGCATCGAGCCGGCGCTGCTCGAGCAGGTGCGTCCCGAGCTCGAAAAGATCCGGCCGTGGCCGGCCGTGTTCGATCAGCGCTACGTCAAGCGTCTCGACGGCCCGAACGTCAAGAAGGGCAAGAACAAGAAGGATCTCGCGGAGCAGGTCATCGCCGACATCCGCAAGTTCAAGGCCGACAACAACCTCGATCGCCTGGTGATGGTCTGGTGCGGCAGCACCGGAGATCTTCGCGACCGAGTCGCCCGCGCACCAGACGATCGAGAGCTTCGAGCGCGCGCTCGAGGAGAACGATCCGGCGATCCCGTCGAGCATGGTCTACGCGTACGCGGCGATCCGCGAGGGCATTCCGTACGCGAACGCGGCGCCGAACCTGACGGCCGACATCCCGGCGCTCGTCGAGCTGGCGGCGAAGACCAGGTCGCCGCTGGCCGGCAAAGGATCTGAAGACCGGGCCAGACGCTGCTCAAGACGATCATCGCGCCGGGGCTGAAGGCGCGGCTGCTCGGCGTCGAGGGCTGGTACTCGACCAACATCCTCGGCAACCGCGACGGCGAGGTGCTCGACGATCCCGAGTCGTTCAAGACGAAGGAAGAGAGCAAGAAATCGGTCCTCGACTACATCCTTCAGCCGCAGCTCTATCCCGATCTCTACGAGGACCTCTGCCACGTGGTGCGGATCAACTACTACCCGCCGCGCGGCGACAACAAGGAAGGCTGGGACAACATCGATCTGGTCGGCTGGCTCGGCTATCACGATGCAGCTGAAGATCAACTTCCTCTGCCGCGACAGCATCCTCGCCGCGCCGATCGTGCTCGACGTCGCGCTGTTCCTCGATCTCGCCAAGCGCGCGAACATGCACGGCATCCAGGAATGGCTGTCGTTCTATTTCAAGAGCCCGGTGCACGCGCCGGGCCTGTATCCCGAGCACGACCTGTTCATCCAGCTGATGAAGCTGAAGAACACGCTGCGGTATCTGAAGGGCGAAGAGCTCATCACGCATCTGGGCCGTGAGTACTACGACTAAACCGTCGGCTACGGGCAGCCGGCCGTGATCGGCGGCGTCGGTGATGGGCGTGCTGTCGGCGCTGCCGCTCATCGCCGCGGGCAATCTGTGCTGCTGCCTGTGGGTCATCAGCGGCGGGATGGTCGCCGCGCTACCTCTCTCAGCAGAATCCAGTCGGCGCCGATGACGCCGGCCGACGGCGCGCTCGTCGGCCTGCTGGCCGGCCTGATCGGCGGCGTTCGTGCACATCGCTGGTGTCGATTCCGATCGATCTGCTGCTGGCGCCGATGGAGCGGGCGATGGTGCAGCGCATTCATGGACATGGCGGGACCGATGCCGCCCGAAGTTGCGCGACCTGTTGAGACGCTACGGGCGCGGCGGCCAGCGCGGCGCCTGCGTTCCTGGTCGTCGGCTAGCGTCGTCGGGCTGATGTTCTGGCTGTTCGTCGGCGGCATCTTCTCGACGCTCGGCGGGCTGCTCGGGTCCGCTCGATCTTCCGGAAGCAGACGCCGCCCGGGACCATCGACGTCTCACCCTCAACGCTCGGCCTAGGTCGGCCGCCGTTCGATCACTATTGTCAGTCGTGTTCAGATCCGAAACTCAGGGACGTGGACTGCGTGTTTTCGCACGGCATTCGCGCGCCGGGTGCTGAGCGCTGCGTGCCGGTGATCGGTGCGTGGTGCCTGGTCTTGGTTGCTTCGCTGCGCGGTGCAGGCGCAAACGCCGCCGGCGCAGCGTCCGGGTCAGATGCCTTCGCTGCCGCTGACGCAGCTGGACGAGCGCGCCCGGGCCCCGGATCTCGATAACCGCGCCTTTCACGCTGACGTTCGCGCAGGCCGTTCCCATCAAGGACCTGCTGCTGCTGCTGGTGCGAGGCACAAGCCTGAGCCTCGTGCCCGACCCGGGATCGGCGGCACCTTCATCGGCGAGCTGAAGAACGTCACCGTTCGCCAGGCGCTCGGCCTCATCCTGCAGCCGCTCGGCCTCGACTTCGCCGATCGACCGGCAACGTGGTCCGCGTCTTCAAGCGCGCGCCCGAAACTCGCCTCTGCGACATCGACTACATCGCCACCGGATCGGACCGGCGCGTCGTCGGTCGGCGGCGACGGCCGCCGCCGCCCAGCTTCGCCAGGGTGACGACGACGACGAGGACGGATCGTGTTCGCGGAGCTGCGCGAAGGGCGTGCAGACGCTGCTGTCCGAACACGCGACGTTCAACGTCGATCGCAAGGCCGGCCTGCTGCAGGTGACCGACTTTCCCGAGCGGCTGGATCGCGTGTCGTAGTACCTCGACGCCGTGCAGGACCGCGTGCATCGGCAGGTGCAGATCGAGGCGCGGGTCATCGAGGTCGAGATCGAACGACGAGAAGGCGCAGTCGCTCGACTGGTCGGCGCTGTCGGCGCTAGCTGGCTGGCGACCAGACGGCGGCGCAGCGCGCGATCGCCGCGGCCGTCGCTCACCGGACTGCGCGTCACCGACCTGGCGAAGCTGATGACGGCGCTCGAAGCGCAGGGCAAAGTCGACGATCCTCGCGAACCCGCGGCTGCTCACGGTCAACAACGAGCCGGCGATCGTGCGCACCGGACGCGTTGACGATCAGCGTCACGCCGCAGATTGCGCCCGACGCGGCCGTGATGCTCAGCGTCAGCCCGATCGTCACGGGGCCGATCGCCCGTCGAATCCGACATGCTCGCGCGGGTCGCCGACGGCGAGACGCTGGTCATTCCCGGCTTCACGCGCGGACCGCGACGTCCGCGAGACGCAAGGCCGTCGGGATCAGGGCGGCTGGTTCGGCCGCGGCACGGTCGTCACGCACAAGCGCGTGGAACTGGTGATTCTGCTGACGCCGAGGATCGTCGCCGGCGTGACGGCGCAATAGCCATGCGAGAAGCTATTACGGATTCACGGAGAAGCCGTTCAGCCTCACGCCGGATCCGAAGTATCTCTATCGCAGCGAGTCGCACGCCAACGCGTTCGATCTGCTGCAGTGCGCCATCCGCCGCGCGCGAAGGCTTCGTCGTCGTCACCGGCGACATCGGCACCGGCAAGACGACGCTGTGCCGCGCGCTGCTCGAGCAGATCGATCGCACGACGTTCACCGCGCTCGTGCTGAATCCGTTCCTGTCCGAGGAGGATCTGCTCAAGCGCGATCCTCCAGGACTTCGGCGTCGTCTCGCGCGACGAGGTGAAGCGCGGGCGGCTCGCCGGCGTGAGCAAGCAGGAGCTGATCGACGACGCTCTACGATTTCCTGCTGTCGCTCATCCCGCTGAAGGCCAGCGCGGTGCTGATCATCGACGAGGCGCAGAACCTGCCGCTGCAGGTGCTCGAGCAGATCCGGATCCTGTCGAATCTCGAGACCGACAAGGAGAAGCTGCTGCAGATCATCCTGGTCGGCCAGCTCGAACCTGCAGACGCTGCTGCGGTCGCCCGGAGCTGCGTCAGCTCGATCAGCGCGTGTCGATCCGCTACGAGCTGCAAGCCGCTCGATCGCGAAACCGTCGGCGCGCTATGTCGCGCACCGCTCTCACGATCGCGGGCGGATCGCAGTCGGTGACGTTCACGCCCGAAGGCGATCGAGCGAGGTGCATCGGCTGTCGGGCGGCATCCCGCGCCTGATCAACCTGATCTGCGATCGCGCCCTGTTGTCCGGTTTTCCATTCGCGCGAACCCGGATCACCGGCGAGATGGTCGCCCATGCGGCGGTGAGCCTGGACCTGCAGAAGCCGGGGCCCGCCGCGATTCGCAGAGCTGAAGCGCCGCGCGATCGCTGTTTGCGGCAGCCGCCGTGGTGCTGTTCGCCGCCTCTCCCTGGCGATGGGTTCGACGACGTAAGCGGCCTATAAGCAGATCGCCGGCGGCACGAGCGCGGTCGTGCCACGCTTCCACGCTCGTGCGGAGACCGTGGGAGTGCCGGGGCTGTCGAGATGACCCGGGCCCGCGACGTCCAGTTGTCGGCGTCAACCTCGCGTCGCGCACGTTGCCGGCGAATGCCGCGATGACCATTCTGGTCGGCTCCCTATCCCAGCGGCGTCCGCGGACAACCCATGCGCAGACGACGTGCGCGCGCTCACGGGCTGGCTCGGGCGTCCGGCTTCCCGGTCTTCTACGCCCGGACATCGACCTCGGGTCGCGCGGCCGCTGGCATCGCGTGCTTGCGGGGGCGTACAGATCCGCGACTGGCCCTTCGTGATGCCGAGCGGCTCAAGGCCGCGGCGCCGTCAACCGATGCGCACGTTGTAAGCGCGGGGTTTGCGATGGGCCTCACCGCCAGGGGCGGAGCCGGGAGCCGAGCCCGGTCTGGCGCCCGGGAACCGCTCCGTGAGTGTGACCCCTTGAGTGTGATTCTGGATGCGCTGCGCCGAAAGTCAGCGGAGCGCGGTGGCAGCCCGGAGGCGCCGCGCACAGCGCCAGAGTGACGCAGTGCTGGCCACGCTCGGATACAGACCGGACCCGCGCAGCGGCGGTCCGTCTCTGCGAACGCTGCTCGATCGGACACTGCGCCGCGGCGGTGGTGAGCTGGATTCGGCGGGCTGTCGGCGGTGATCTTCCTGCTCGCACCCTGGGGGGCGGCGCCGAAGACCCCGGCAGATCCGCGACTGCCGGCGCCACCACGCCGCCCGCACGGCAAACTCGCCGGGTCCTGCTCAAAAGCGCCGGCAGACAACCACAGACTGCCGCCGCGGCTGAACACGCCCGCGCCACCGACGGGCCGGCGCCGGCGGTCCCGCCCGCGCGCTTCGACGCCGACCGCCGCAGATGGCGCCGCGGCCCAGGCACGCCGCCGGCACCGGCGATCTCCAGCGCGTGACCGGTCCAACGGCGCCCGCGACCAGCGAACGTCCGCTGCGCCGCCGACTCAGGCAGACCGCGCGCGCGCTGAACCGTCGCCGCGGCGCCGCGCAGGTGCCCGCGGCTCGGCGGCCGGCCGCACCATCGCCGACAGGGCCGGAACGGCGCCGCCTGCGATCAGCGCGCCAGCCGGCAGCGCCGCCTCCCGGCAGTCCCGCTCGGCACAGCTGCCTCAGACGTTGCGTCCGGCGACAGCGTCCGCCCGCTCCGTCGTCGTCGATACCTCCGCCCCTGTCGTCGACGTCACCGCCCCGGCGAGCTGCCACGACGCTTCCACAGCCGGTGGAGCCGGCGCCAGTGCCGGCGCCGCCACGCGCCCACGGCGCCGACGCCGGATCACTTCGGCCTGGCGTTATGCTGCACCAGCGCGTGGGCGACTTCGACGGCGCGCTGGCTCAGTGCCGCCGACCTGCTCGAGGCGGAACGACGCGAGCGCGGGAAGTCCACAGCGCAACCTCGGTCACCTCGCTGTATCAGGACCGCGGGCAGTACGACGAGGCCGTGAAGCAGTTTCAGCGCTCGATCGCGAGCGACCCGAAGTACATCAAGGCGCACAACAGCCTCGGCGTCGACGCTGATGCAGCTCGAGTCGGCCCGATCGCGCGCGAGCGCGCGGAGTTCCGCGTCGCGCTGGCCGCCGACCCTCGCAACGTCCGAATCGCTGGTCAGCCTCGCGCTCTGCGTTGCGAAGGCCGGCCGGCCGCGTCGCGGACGCCCGCGACCACGCTGCGCCGGGCGCTGGCCATCGACCCGCGGAATGCCGGATCGCACTACAACCTCGCGGTCGTCGCCGACGAAAGCGGTGACACGAGCAGCGCGGTGGAGCACTATCGGGCGTTCCTGAAGCTCGGGACCGTCGCGCACGCCGACCTGGCGGCTCCGGGTTCGCGCGCGCGGCTCGCGGCGCTCTGGGTTCCTAAAGTAGAATCGGCGCCATGGCCGACCAGAAAGACGCACGCCGAGATCGACGATCTCCTTCCGCGAAGACCGGCACGTTTCCTCCCCCCGCCGGCATTTCGCGCCAACGCGCCGTCGTCCGGGACGACAGCGTCTACGCCGAGGCCGACGCGCGATCCCGAAGCCTTCTGGGCCGAGCTTCGCCGGCGAGCTCGAGTGGTCGCGTCCCTGGGACGCGGTGCTCGACTGGCAGCCGCCGCATGCGCAGTGGTTCGTCGGCGGGACGCTCAACGCGAGCGTCAACTGCCTCGATCGGCACGTCCGCGGGCCGCGCGCGCAACAAGGCCGCGCTCATCTGGGAAGGCGAGCCCGGCGACCGCCGCACGCTGACCTACTTCGATCTCTACCGCGCAGGTGTCGACAGTTCGCGAACGTCCTCAAGTCGCTCGGCGTCGACGAAGGGCGACCGCGTCGCGCATCTACCTGCCGCTCGATCCCCGAGCTGCGCGATCGCGATGCTCGCCTGCGCGCGCATCGGCGCCGTCCACAGCGTCGTCTTCGGCGGCTTCAGCGCCGAAGTCGCTGCGCGATCGCATCAACGACTCGCAGTGCCGCGCTGCTGATCACCGCCGACGGCGGCTATCGCCGCGGCCAGATCGTGCCGCTGAAGACAGATTGCCGACGAAGCGCTCGCACGACACGCCGTCGATCGAGCACGTCGTCGTCGTCCAGCGCGGCGGCGGCGCGCCGATGCCGGTGCACATGCAGGAGGGGCGCGACCACTGGTATCACCGAGCTGATGCAGGACGCGTCCTCCGACGTGCGATCCGCGAGCCGATGGACGCCGAGGACATGCTCTACATCCTCTACACGTCGGGCACCACCGGGAAGCCGAAGGGCATCGTCCACACGACCGGCGGATATCTCGTCGGCACCTACGCGACGACGAAGCTGCGTCTTCGACCTGCGAGAGGACGACGTCTACTGGTGCACCGCCGACATCGGCTGGGTCACCGGCCACAGCTACGTCGTCTACGGCCCGCTGGCGAACGGCGCGACGGTGCGTGATGTACGAAGGCGCGCCCGACTGGCCGCAGAAGGATCGCTTCTGGTCGCTCATCGAGCAGCTACGGCGTCGACGATCTTCTACACGGCGCCGACGGCGATTCGCGCGTTCATGCGGTGGGGCACCGAGTGGCCCGCAGAAGCGCGACCTGTCGTCGCTGCGGCTGCTCGGATCGGTCGGCGAGCCGATCAATCCCGGAAGCGTGGATCTGGTACCACCGCTACATCGGCGGCGAGCGCTGCCCGGTCGTCGACACGTGGTGGCAGACCGAGACCGGCGCGATCATGATCACGCCGCTGCCCGGCGTCACGACGCTCGAAGCCCGGCTCGGCGACGCAGCCCGTTCCCCGGCATCGCCGCCGAGATCCGCAACGAGCAGCGGCGAGCAGCGTCGAGGTCGGCGGCGGCCTGCTCGCGCTGACGCGCCCGTGGCCGTCGATGCTGCGCGGCATCTACGGCGATCCCGATCGCTACGTCCGCCAGCACTGGAACAAGTGGGGCAGCGGCGTCTACGTCACCGGCGACGGCGCGAAGCGCGACGCCGACGGCTACTTCTGGCTGCTCGGCCGCGTCGACGACGTCATCAACGTCGCCGGCCACCGGCATCGGCACGATGGAGGTCGAGAGCGCGCTGGTCGATCATCCCAGCGGTCGCCGAGGCGGCGGTCGTCGGCCGCGCGCACGAGATCAAGGGCCAGGCGATCGCCGCGTTCGTCACGCTGAAGGAAGGCGCACGCAGATGGCGTCGAGCGAGCTCATCGACGATGCTGAAGGAGCACGTCGTCAAGAAGATCGGCGCGATCGCGCGGCCCGACGACATCCTGTTCACCGCCGATCTGCCGAAGACGCGATCGGGCAAGATCATGCGGCGCTTGCTGCGCGACATCGCCGAAGGCAAGGCGCTCGGCGACACGACGACGCTGGCCGGATCCGCGCGTCGTCGCGAAGCTGAAGGCGAACTACGAAGAGGAATCGCGGCTAGGCGCGCAGTGCCGCGGACGATGTCCGGCCGTTCGCGGACCCGCATAGGCCGTCGACGCGTTCGACCCGGTTGCGTCCTTGCTGCTTCGCGCGGTCGACGCCGCCTCGGCGTCCGCCATCAGCCGTTCGGGATCGATGACGTCGCCGACCGCGGCCTGCATGTTGATGACCGCGGCGCTGACCGTGACCGGCACCAGGCCGATCCGTTGCGGTGATCGGTGAACCCGAGGCGTTCCTCGACGGTCGCGCGCACGCGCTCGGCCAGCGCGGTGGCGTGCTCCGGCGTCGGTGCGCGTCAACAGCACGGCGATCGCATCCTCGCGAGTAGCGCGCCACCCAGTCGTGCTGGCGGAAATACTGCCGGATCAGGATGCCGAGCCGCTCCAGAATCCGGTCGCCGACGCCGTAGCCGTGCTCCTTGTTGATCGCCGAGAGGTGATCGACGTCGAAGAGAATCAGCGAGATCGGATAGCCGAAGCCGGCCGGCGCGCTCGCAGCTTCCTTGGCGAGCACCGCGTCGAACATCGGCCGCGGTGTACAGCGTGGTCAGGCGATCGATGATCGCGGCTTCGGCCGGCTCGAGCTGCGCGACGCGTCGGTGTAGGCGGCCAGCAGATCGAACGAGCGCGACGGACGAGTTGCGCGACCACCGGCCAGCGGCTTCGCTGGTCGCGCCGATGCTCGTCGCTCAGCGCGAGCTCGTCGAGCGCGGTGCGCTCGGCCAGGTAGGCGAACGTGAACAAGCCGCGCCATCGACAGGCCCCGTTCGTTCACGACGCGGTGGAGGTCGGGCACGAGCGCCCGCCGCGGCGGGTCCAGCCGGCCGTCGCGCACGGCGAATGCGAGCAGCTGCGTCAACAGACGGCCGATCCGCCCGCAATACTCGTGATCGAGCGCCTCGTCGGTGCCGCTGTAAGGGAAAGATGGCGACCGCGTCGGCCAGTGAGCGCGTCGATGCGCTCGATGAGCAGGGGACGAGACCTGCTGCCGCAGGTCGGACTGGATGTGCCGGCCATGTTCGTCCGCAAAGACCAGGTTGTTCGAGTCCATCCGTGGCAAGCATGTTCACCCAACGGCCGCGCCGACGCAGGTAAAGGCGACGGATTCGTGGCGGCCAGCCCTGCCGGCGCACGGGCCCTGATCCGACAACACAACGGAAATCTCTGCCGCTTCAGGCATGGGCCCAGCATGAGAGGCTTTCAGCGATCGCCGTCCGCGTGGGGATCGAACTGTCGCCAGCCGCGTGCCGCATCGTCGAGATTGACAACGGAGTGTGGCGACGGCGACGGTCGGAGACGCGGGTGAAATCTCTTTGCAGTGCCTCCGCCGGGCGGGTTTCGAGACCGAGGCGAAGCTTGCAGTCGCCGCGGAAAGGCCTCGGCGGGCGTCGTGGTGTGGGGCGTACTGAGCGATCATCGCCAGGTCATGGTGACGGACGGGTCCTACGAGCGAATGCGACACGAGGCGCTCACGTTCGCTCGCGGGCGCGGGGCTTGACCGAGGCGGTCTGCTGGCGGATATCGCGTCCACGCCACGCCAGGGCGACCAGGTGGAGCGACGGCCGGTGGTCGTCGCGCTCGCGGCGGCGCCGATGATTTCGGCGGCGCTCGCGCCGCTGGTGGCGGCGGGGATCGAAATCCATACGGTGATGACCCGCCCGCTGCGCTCGTGTCGCTCGGACGCATGCGTCGCGCGTCCGCGGCGGAGCACGCAATCGAAGCCTACGTGGCGCTCGAGGAAACCCGCGACGTGCATCGCGCTGATCCGCGACGGCGCGCTCATTACGGCGCAGCGGAGCTGTCGTGGGGTTCATCGACGCGACCGTTGGTCACACCCACGTCCGGCCGCGCGAGGAGATCGCCGAGCGGCTCGGCCAAGAGTTGGCAGTGTTCTCGTCGGCTCCGGGGTAGCAAACATCGGCGGTCAGTCGGATCTGCGTGTGCGGCGGGTTACCAGAACCGTGCAGCATGACGGTCGGGCTGATGGAGCTGCTCGATATCGAGGTTGAGCCGCTCGATTCGCTGTTCGGCATCGATGCCGCGCGGCTGCCGAAGCGAGCAGACGAGTTTCGGGAGCGCTCGTCGGAGCTGCGCCTCGCGTGGGCCGCGGTCGCGGATTGGCACGCCAAGATCAACCTCCTTCGCGCGCGGCGGCGTCAGGCGGCGAAGGTCGTCCTGTCCCGGTGCAGCTGTTGTGTCGGGAGTCGCGGTGGGTCTCGGAATCGGGTGGGAATTGAGCGCAGCCATTGGTGGCGGTCGATCGCCCCCGAGCCGGCAGAAGCGATCGGCGGAGAACGTGAAGCCACCGGCGCCTTTGCCACGAGGCCAGGCGAGCACTCGCGCCTCCTCCTGCATTGCCGGCGAGGCCCGCTTCGCCCGCACCCGTCGGGCCGGCGCCGCAAACAACGATGTCCAGTCCGTCCCCGGCGCCATCGCCCGCGTTACCCGCTCCGCAGCCGGCGGTACCGCCCGCAACGGCGAGGTGACGCCTACCGCTCCGACGCCGCCGGCCGCCGCGAAAGACACCCGCGCCGCCCGTCGGACCGTCGGCGAATCACCTCGCCCAAGCCCATTCCGGCCAGGCTCCCCGTCCGGCACCGGTGCAGGTCCGCGACTCGAGAGCCTACCAGCCGGCCGTAGAGTGCTCCCTGGCGGTTCCTGCGTGGCGCGAGCGTCAGAGGGCGAGGCCGTGGCGCTGTTACCACCACCAGCCGCACAAGGTGCGAGCGAGCCGACGCCACCCCAGGGACGCCGCTGAGTGCCCGGGCAATCGGCTCCGGCTGGAAGAGACCGCGACGCCCGTCGGCGCCTAAAGTCTGATGTGGCGCTGCCGTTCGAGGCCACGCTGGGGACGATCCTCTTCTCGCTCGGATCGGAAGCCGGCAATCATCGACGGCCGCATTGTTGGGGTGGGTGGACGAAATCCGCGGAGCCCGAGCGACCGATGATTACGGCGAGTGCCGTCTTCCTGCGCGATGCGCCAGGGTCGCCTGCGGCGCCTCGGCACCTGGCGCCGCCGGGTCGGCGACCGCCACTGGGAGCGGTGTAGGTTGCCCAGTCCTGCGCCACCGCGACGGTGGCCGTCAACGGCAACGATGCGCCGGATGATGCTGATTTGGTTTCAGGGTTGGTTCGTAAGATCGTTCGTTCGGACTGCCGAGCGGACTCGAGCCGCCATCTACACCCTGAGGGACCCTGGTTGCGCAAGAAAATCGGTGAGTGCCTTGATTCAGGCCGGCCCTCATCACCGAGGACGACCTTCCTGGGGCGCGCTTGTCGAGCACAAGCGCACCGGCGAGCGTCTCGGCGTGGTCCCTTTGCGCCTGAACCTCGCGACCGAGAAGCAGATCGCGAAAGCGCTCGCCTTCCAGCTCGGATTCCCGCACATCAACCTCGCCGAGAACCCGCCCGATCCGACCGCGGTCGTCCTGATTCCCAAAGAGGTCGCGCTCAAGCGCGTCTGCGTCGCCGTCAGCCTCGAAAAGAACCTGCTGACCGTCGCGATGTCCGACCCGCTGCTCTTCAGCCTGGTTCAGGACCTCGAGTTCCAGACCGGCTATCGCATCAAGCAGGTCGTCGCGACGCGCGGCGACATCCTCGACGCGATCCAGACCGGCTATCCCGACAAGGCGCTGATGCGTCCGGCGCCGACGCCGGCCGGCAGCGAGCTCGCGGTCACGACGCGGCCAGCACGGCGCGGCGCGCGCGGCGCGGCGACGACCCGAGCTCGGCGAGACGGCGCTGGCGCGGCGCGTCGAAGACGAGATCTTCGAGCCGGTCGGCCGGCCTCGAAGGAGCGCAGCGAAGCGGCGCCGATCATCGACCTCGTCGATCTCGTGGTGAAGAGCGCCATCAAGAGCAGGGCGAGCGACATTCACGTCGAGCCGATGGAGAAAGGCGTGCTCATCCGCCACCGCCTCGACGGCCTGCTCAAGGAAGTGATGGACCTGCCGAAGTGGGTCCACGAAGGGCTGATCGCGCGCCTGAAGATCATGGCCGGCATGGACATCGCCGAGAAGCGGCTGCCGCAGGACGGCCGTCTTCGCTCGACGGCCGAGGACGGCACCGACGTCGACTTCCGCGTCTCGACGCTGCGCACGCTGTTCGGCGAGAAGGTCGTCATGCGCGTGCTCGATCATCGCAAGGGCGTGCCGGCGCTCGAGGAGATCGGCATGTCGGCGACGGCGCTCGAGGAGGTGCGCGCGTTCCTTCGCCACCAGCACGGCATGATTCTCGTGGTCGGCCCAACCGGCAGCGGCAAGTCGACGACGCTCAGTTCGGCGCTGACGGCGGTGCAGTCCGAGAAGACCAACATCATCACGATCGAGGATCCGATCGAGTA
>ERZ1370068.7704-contig-6605_pt1 | contig 130184 bp, 162 predicted proteins | sample MGYA00561227_ERZ1370068 | MGnify/ENA primary metagenome ERZ1370068 (study PRJEB38410, sample SAMEA6850437) | metagenome | study: Metagenomic assessment of the ecological functions of the soil: analysis of the soil microbiota associated with the...
TTACATTGTCGCTCGAGCGCACCGCATGGCAAGCGTGAGCGAGACGCCGCTCTCGTCGCCGTCCCGTCGAAGGGCCGGATGGCGCCGCCCGCGCTCGAGCTCCTGCGCGGCCGCCGGGCTGCGCTTCGAGGCGGGCGAGCGCGCGCTGCACGTTCCCTGCGCAGAACGCGCCCGTCGACCTCCTGCTCGTCCGCCCGCACGACATCCCCGAGTACGTGCAGGACGGCGTCGTCCACGTCGGGATCACGGGCGCGAACCTCGTCGCCGAGGCGCGCGCCGGACGTCGTCCACGCTCGCCGATCTCGGCTTCGCACGCTGCACGCTCGAGGCGGCGGTCCCGACCGCCGCGCCGCAGCAGCGAGCTCGCCGACCTCGCCGGCGCTGCGGGTCGCGACCGCCTACCCCGTCTCGACGCGGGCGGCGCTCGCGGAGGCACGGCGTCGAGGCCGAGCTGGTCACGGTCTCCGGCTCCGGTCGAGGCCGCGCCCGCGCCTCGGCCTCTCGGACGCGGTCGTCGACCTCGTCTCGACCGGCTCGACGGCGAGCGCGAACGGCCTGCGCCGGATCGGCCGCCTGCTCTCGTCGAGGCGGTGCTGATCGCGAACCGCGGCGCGCTCGAGGAGCGGCGCGAGCTGGTCGACCGGCTCGAGCTGATGCTCGAGGGCGTCGTCGCCGCGCGCGAGCCGCCGCTACGTGATGCTGAACGCGCTCCGAGGCAGCGACCTGCCGGCGATCCGCGACGCTGCTTCCGGGGATGGGCGCGCCGTCGGTGCTGCCGCTCGCCGAGCCGGGCCAGATCGCCGTTCACGCCGCGGTCGACGTCGACGACATCTGGGACCTGCTGCCGCCGCTGAAGGCCGCGGGCGCCTCGTCGATCCTCGTCGTCCCCGTCGAGCGGCTGCTTCCGTGAGAGAGATCGCCGCTGCGAAGGGCGCTGACGCGTCGGCCGAGATCGTCGCGGACGTTCGCGACGCGTGGCGACGCGGCGCGTGCTGCGACTGGACCGAGCGGCTCGACGGCGAGCGGCCGGCCACGCGCGTTCCGGGCGCGTCGAGCGCGCCGGCTCGACGACGCAGTCGCTCGCGCGCCGTGCGCGCGCTGGCCGAGCGCGGTCGAGGCCGTCCACGCGGCTCAGCGTCCGCCGGACACGACCGTCGACGCCGATTCCGGGCATCGTGGTCGAGCGCCGCTGGCTGCCGCTCGACTCGGTCGGGATCTACGTCCCGGCGGGCGCTCGTCTCGTCCGCTGCGTGATGACCGCCGTGCCCGCGCGCGTCGCCGGCGTGACGCGGATCGCCGTCGCGACGCCGCGGCCGCTCGGCGGCGATGCTGGCGACCGCCGCGCGAGCTCGGCATCGACGAGGTGTACGCGGTCGGCGGCGCGCAGGCGATCGCCGCGCTCGCCTACGGCACCGAGACGATCGCGCCGGTCGCCAAGATCGTCGGGCCCGGCAACCGGTGGGTGACCGCGGCGAAGCTGCTCGTCTCGAGCCGCGTCGCGATCGACCTGCCCGCCGGGCCGAGCGAGGTGCTCGTGATCGCCGACGAGACCGCCGACCCGGCCGCGTGCGCCGCCGACCTGCTCGCCCAGGCCGAGCACGGCCCCGACGGCGAGTCGATCCTGGTGACCGACGAGCGCCGAGCTCGCCGACGCCGTCGCCGCGCCGCGCGAGCGGCCAGCGTCGCGGATCGAGCTCGTCGCGTCGCCTGCGACGAGGCGGTCGCGCGCGCGAACGACTACGCGCCCGAGCACCTCGAGCTGCTCGTCGCCGACCCGCGAGCCGCTCGCCGCGCAGGTCCGGAACGCCGGGCCGGTCTTCCTCGGCACGACCGCGGTGCTCGGCGACTACGCCGCCGGCTCGAACCACGTCCTCCCGACGGGCGGCCTGGCCCGGGCACGCGGCGGCCTCGGGCTCGAGGCGTTCCTGAAGCCGGTGCAGTTCGTCCGCGCGACGCCGGAGGCACGCGCGCCGCGCCGCGCGAGACGGTCGAGGCCCTCGCGGCGCTCGAGGGCCTCCCGCTTCACGCCGAGTCCGTGGCGGTGCGGGCGGACGCTGAGCGCGCGCGGCCGCTACCGTGCCGGGTTCGAGCCGTACGTCGTGGGCGCTCGACCGTCCGAGGACGTCGCGCGCCCGGCAGCGGGCTCCGAGCCCGCGCACGGGTGATCCGCGTTCGACGCAGAACGTCCCGCCGCTGCCCGGCGTGCCGCAGGTGCCGCTCGGCGAGAGCTTCGCGCGGCTCGAACGAGTACCCGGACGGGCACCTACCGCGAGCTGCGCGAGGCGGCGGCCGCCTACGCCGGCGTCGAGCCCGAGCAGATCGTGCCCGGCGCCGGCGCGGACGGGCTGATCGCACTCGCCGCGCGCACGTTCCTCGCGCCCGGCCGGCGCGCCTACGTCCGCAGCGCCGACCTACCCGCTGTACGCGGATCGCGACCGGCGATCGAGGGCGCCGAGCTCACCGACGACCCGGCGGAGGCCGACCTCGATCTGGGTCTGCAACCCGAACAACCCGACCGGCGAGCTCGTCGAGCCGGAGGAGATCGCCGCCCTCGCCCGCGGCGATCCGGACGCGGCCGTCGTCGTCGACGAGGCGTACTTCGAGTACGGCGGGAAGACGCGTCGTGCCGCTGATCGCCGAGCACGCCGAACCTGATCGCGATCCGGACGCTCTCGAAGGCGTTCGGCCTCGCCGCCGCTGCGGGTCGGCTACGCGATCGCCTCGCCCGGAGGTCGCCCGCGAGCTCGACCGTCGCCGCGACCCCGCTCCCGTCTCGGCGCCCGTCGGCGCGGATCGCCGCCGCCGCGCTGCGCGAACCCCGGCTCGACGTCGAGGAGACGATCGCCGAGCGCGAGCGGATGCGCGACGCTCTGCTCGCCGCGCGGGCTTCGACTGCCCGCCGTCGGCAGGCGAACTTCGTCCGTCGTCCGGGCGCCGACCGCGCCGACCGAGCTCGAGGCGCAGGGTCTCGTCGTCCGCCGCGTCGCGGACGGCGTTCCGCATCACCGTCCGCCTTCCGGCCGAGAACGACCGCATCCTCGCCGCGCTCGGAGCCGCGCCCGCGCCCGGCGGCCGCCCGCTCGGCGCTCGTCGTCCGCACGACGGCCGAGACCGCGCTCCGCGATCGTCGCTCGTCCTCGACGGCCGCGGCCGCGCGCGCGTCGCGACCGGCATCGGCTTCCTCGACCACCTGCTCACCCTGCTCGCGTTCCACGGCGGGCTCGACCTCGAGCTGCTCGCCGGCGGCGATCTCGACGTCGACGAGCACCACACGGTCGAGGACGTGCTTCGCCGCGCTTCGGCGACGCCGCTCGGCCGCAGGCGCTCGACGGCCGCGCAGGCGTCGCCCGCTACGGCTCGGCGACCGTGCCGATGGACGAGGCGCGCGCGACCGCGGCCGTCGACCTCGTCCGGCGGCCGCACGCCGAGATCGCGCTCGCCTTCAGCGGCGACCGCGTCGGCGGCCTCGCGGTCACGCTCCTCCCGCACGCGCTCGAGCGGTTCGCGATGCAGGCCGGCCTGACGCTGCACGTCGAGGCGACGCGGCGACGGACGACCACCACGTCGCCGAGGCGGCGTTCAAGGCGCTCGGCCGGGCGCTCCGCGAGGCGTGCGCGCCGAAACGGCGCCGGCGCCGCGCTCGACCAAGGGGACGCGCTGTGAGTCGTGCTCGCCGACTACGGCGCGGGCAACCTGCGCAGCGTCTGCTCCGGCCTTCGCGCGTGCCGGGCGCCGAGCCGACGGTCATCGACCGACCCGGCCGACGGTCGCGCGAGGCGCCGCTCGCGGTGATCGCCGGCGTCGGCAACGCCGAGCGCGGCAGCCGCGCGGCCTCGAGCGCCGAGGGCCTCGCGGACGCGCTCGTCGCGCCGGGTCGCGGCCGGACGGCCCGTGCTCGGCATCTGCGTCGGCATGCAGCTCCTCTTCGGCGAGAGCGAGGAGGGCGGCACGCGGCCTCGGCGCTCCTGCGCGGCCGCGTCGAGCGGCTGCGAGCGCGGCGCGTCCCGCACATGGGCTGGAACGCGCTGCGGCTGACCGGCCCGACGGCGCTGCTCGACGGCCTCGACGGCAGCGACGTCTACTTCGCCCACTCGTTCGCCTGCGCGCCGGCAGACGGCGATCGCCGTCGCCGACGGTCGACCACGACGGCACGGTCGTCGCCGCGGTCGAGCGCGGCGCGGTCGCCGGCGTCCAGTTCCACCCCGAGCGGAGCGGCCCGGCCGGCGCGCCGCGTCCTCCGAGAACGCGCTCGCATGGTCAAGAAGCGCGTGATCCCGTGCCTCGACGTCGCGCGGCGGCCGCGTCGTCAAGGGCGTCCGCTTCGAGCGGCTGCGCGAGATCGGGCGACCCGGTCGAGCTGGCCGACGCGCTACTCGGAGCTCGGCGCCGACGAGCTCGTCTTCCTCGACATCACCGCGACGCTCGAGGGCCGCGGCCCGATGCTCGAGCTGCGTCGAGCGCGCCGCCGGCGAGCTGGAGATCCCGTTCACCGTCGGCGGCGGGATCGCCGGCGCTCGAGGACGCGCGCGTCGCTGCTCCGCGCGGGCGCGGACAAGGTCGCGCGTGAACCGCGCCGCCGTCGACGACCCGAGCTCTGCTCACGCGCGCTCGCCGACGAGTTCGGCGCCCAGGCGGTCGTCTGCGCGATCGACGCGCGCGGCGGCGAGGTCGTCACGCACGGCGGGCGCAACGCCGCGCGGCCGCGACGCCGTCGACTGGGCGCAGGAGGCGGTCGAGCGCGGCGCCGGCGAGATCCTGCTCACGTCGATCGACGCCGACGGCACGCGCGACGGCTACGACCTCGAGCTGACGCGCGCGCGTCGCCGCAGCGCGGTCGGCGTGCCGGTGATCGCTTCGGGCGGCGCCGGCGAGGCGACGCACCTCGCCGAGGCGTTCGAGGTCAGGCGCCGAGGCGGCGCTGCGTCGCCTCGATCGTCCACGAGCGGCCCGAGCGGCTGCCCGAGCTGAAGCGCGAGCTGAAGGAGGCGGGATGGCCATCAGGGATGCTGGCCGGAGCTGACGCCGGCGATCGTCCAGGACGCCGACGACGGCCGCGTGCTGATGCTCGCCTGGATGGACGACGAGGCGCTGCGCCGCACCCGCGAGACCGGCGAGGCGTGGTTCTGGAGCCGCTCGCGCCGGAGCTCTGGCACAAGGGCGAGACGTCCGGGCACACGCTCGCCGTCGTCGAGATCCGCGACGACTGCGACGGCGACGCGATCCTGCTCGCGCGTCCGCCCGCACGGCCCGCGTCTGTCACACCGGCTCGCTGTCGTGCTTCGCGCCGTGGCTCGTGGCGCCGTCGTCGCCGAGCGCGCAGCGACGCGGCCCGAAGGCTCCTACGTCGCCGCGCCTGCTCGACGAGGGCGCCGGCCGCGGCCGCGCGCGAAGGTCGGCGAGGAAGGCGTCGAGGCCGCGCTCGCCGGCGTCGGCGAGAGCGACGAGCGCCTCGTCGAGGAGCTCGCCGACCTCTGGTTCCACACGCTACGTCCTGCTCGCGGCCGCGCGGTCTCGACCCGGCCGCGGTCGAGGACGAGCTCGCGCGCCGCGTCAGGTCGAATGCCGGGGCGCGGACGGACGCCGCACGTTCCGCCTGCGCCTGTCGGAGCCGTACTACGGCCCTTTTTCGGTTCCAATGGGCCGTGTTCGGCCTACTCGGACGACAACAGGTTCTGGCAGGTCCGGCGCTCGAGGAGAAGGGTGTCGCGCCAGACGCCGTCGAGCTTGGCAGCGATCCGCTCGCGAGAGCCGACCACGCGAAAGCCGCAGCGGCGGTGGAGCTCGACGCTCGCGACGTTCTCCGGGAAGATCGAGGTTCGATCGTCCAGATTCCGGCGGCATCCGTCGGAGCAGAGCCTCGCCAGGAGGGCGATCCCAATTCCCTGGCCGCGCGCGTCTCATGACGTACACGCCTCTCGACCACGCCCGCGTAGCAGGCCCGGCGTGAGACGGGCGAGAGCCGCCGCCCAGCCGACGACAGTGCCGTTCTCCTCCGCGACGAGTCGCTTTGTCGGTGAGATGGCCCGCGTCCCAGGGCCCCAGGCAGGCGCCTCGGTCTCGAAGGTCGCCTGGCGGGTAGCGATGCCCTGCTCGTAGATCGCCCTGACCGCCGGCCAGTCCCTCGGCTCGCATCGGGCGGATCTCCATTCCCGAACTGATAGAGAGTCTCCGGACGGGATCAGTTCCGGTCAGCGCTGCGCCATGGCGGCGCACTTTATGCGGCGCCGCGGAACTACGAAGGGAAGTGTCCTCGTTGCGACCCTGTCCACGCAGTTGGCGGTCACGCGGACGGCGAGCCGCCGCCCGCGGCGGCAGGGATCCGAAATGTGCAGTTGCCGCTCGCCCGGAGGGGCCGGCCGGTGAGCAGGGCTCGGCAGGTCACGTAATCGGGGCAGGGTGGTGGCCGTCGGATCCCCAAAATCTCGGCCGAGAACGCACCGGCCGCGTCGGTCGTGGCTGAGGCGATCGAGGCACCCGCGCCGTTCCTGATGTCGATCGTCGTGCCCGCCGCGGCGCCGGACGCGGTTCCGGAGAGCGAAACCTCTCTGACCGAACTCGATCTTCCCGGCGTCGGCCGACAGCGTCAGCGTCGTCTGCGCGGACGCCGGGGCCGCGAGGCAGCACGACGGCAACCACGGCAAGCAGCGCGGCGAACCTCTTCAACGTCCTCCCACCCTTTCGCCGTCGACGAACGTCCGCACGACGGGTTGTGTCCGGGCCGGTACGGCACCATCCGGAAGGCGTCGCCATCGAGGACCACGAGGTCGGCGGGCCTGCCGGGCGCAAAGGGTACCGCGCCCGCGAGACCGAGCGCCGCCGCCGCGTTCACGGTCGCCGCGGCGAGCGCCTCGAGCGGCCGGAGCCCGTAGAGCGAACACGCGGTCGCGATCACCCGGGCATCGAGACCACCGGCGACGTTCCCGGGTTGAAGTCGCTCGCGATCGCCACCGCCGCGCCGGCGTCGAGCAGGCCCTGACGTCCGGCGGCGACGAGCCCAGGAACAGCGTCGAGGTCGGCAGCAGCACGGCGACGGTCCCGGCGCCCCGCCGAGCGCCGCGATCCCGCGTCGCGCGAGACGTGGTTCAGGTGGTCCGCGCTCCTCGCGCCGAGCGCGACCGCGGCCTCGGCGGCGCCCGAGGGTCCGAGCTGGTCGGCGTGGCAGCGGAGCGGCAACCCGGCCTCCGAGGCGGACCGCGCGACCTCGGCGAGGTCGTCGACCGTGAACGCGATGTCCTTCCACGTAGACGTCGACCGCGTCGACGAGGCCCCTCCTTCGCGGCGGCCGGGATCAGCTCGTCGCACACCGTTCGGACCCAGTCGGCGCGCTGCATCCCTCGGGCACCGCGTGGCAGGCGAGCAGCGTGACCGAACAGCGTCCTGCGGCGCCTCCTGCGCGAGCTTGCGGGCGAGGCGCGCCTGACGGAGCTCGGCCTCGACGGAGAGGCCGTAGCCGGTCTTGAGCTCGAGGGCCGTCGTGCCGTGGTCGGCCATCTCCTGCACGAGCGAACGGGAGAACGCGAGCAACCTCGTCGTCGCTCGCCTCGGCGAGCATCCGCGCGCTCCGGTAGATCCCGCCCTCGCCGTGGAGCTCGCGGTACGAGACCCTGGACAGCCGCGCCTCGAACTCGTCCGCGCGCCACCCGGCGAACGGCAGGTGCGTGTGGCAGTCGACGAAGCCCGGCGCGATCGTGCAGCCTTCGAACCATCTCGGGCTCGACGTCCGTGAGCCCGTCGGCCGGGCCGACGTAGGTGATGACGCCGTCTTCCCAGGCGACCGCCTGCTCGGCGGACTCCGGTCGGCCACGGTCCGTCGCCGCGGACCACCGCGTGGCTCCGCCGACGGCGTGGCGAGGTTGGTCGCGGCGATCGCGCCGCTGCTGTGGTCGGAGCCACGGCGGTCATGAAAGAGCAGCGAGGGGTGCGGTGCAACCGCCTCCGTAGACTGTGCCGCCATGAGCGAGGCGGAGCGGTTCCGGATCCAGGACGTGCTCCGCATCCCCGAGATCCGAGCCGCGATGCTCGGGACGTTCGTGGTCATGCTCGGGTACGGCATCTCTCGCCGGTCCTGCCGAACTACGCCAGGAGCTTCGGCGTCGGCTACGACGCGATCGGCCTGCTCATCTCGTCGTCTCGCGTTCGCGCTGGCTGCTGTGCCGATCCGTTCGTCGGCCGCTACATCGACCGCTACGGCGAACGCGCGATGTCGACGCTCGGCGCCGTGTGGGTCGGCGTCTCGTCGTTCGCGGCGGCGTTCGCCCCCACGTTCCCGCTGCTCGTGCTGTTCCGAGCGCTCGGCGGGGTCGGCTCGGCGCTGTTCTTCGCGTCGCTGCTCTCGTTCCTGCTGCGGTCGATCCCGTCACGACAGACCGGACGCGTGATGAGCGTGTACTACGCGTCGTTCAACATCGGCTTCATCGCGGGAGGCCCGCTCGGCGGGCTGATGGCGAAGTGGTTCGGCCTGGCGAGCCCGCTCTACATCTACGCGGGCGCGTGCTTCGTCGCGGCGGTCGCTGTTCTGGCGGACGATCCGCAACCCCGAACGCCACGAGTCCGAGGTCCGTCGCGGCGGCATCCGCCGGCTGCCGTGGAACCGCGCGTTCGTGCACCGTGCTCGTCGTGAACGGCGTCTACCTGTGGATGATCGGCGCGATCTTCAGCACGCTGGTCCCGCTGTTCGGGACGAGCGCACGTGGGTCGGGCTCACGATCGGCGGCGTGGGGATCGGGCTCGCGATCGCCACGGCGACCGAGCTCGCGGTGCTGTACCCGGCTGGGCCACGCGACCGATCGCCGGGGACGGCGCGCCGTGCTGATCCCGGCGCTCGCGGGCCTCGCGCTGATCACGGCCGCGTTCGGGTTCGTGTCCACGGCGCTCGGGTTCATGGTCGCGATGGCGGTGCTCGGGGTCGCGAGCGGGTACGCGGGCGTTCCCCCGCGCCGATGCTCTCGGACGTGACGCCGGAGGAGCTGAAGGGGTCGGCGGTCGCGGTGTTCCGGTTCGTGGGCGACCTCGGCTTCGTGATCGGGCCGCTGGTCGCCGGGTGGTCGGCGCAGGAGTTCGGGTTCCGCGCGTCGTTCCGCGATCAACGCGATCCCCGCGGTCGTCGCGCTCGGGCTCGTGCTCTCGATCCGCGAGACGATGCACGCGCGGCGGCCGAGCGAGGGGACGGGGCTCTAGCGATGCGCGTCGAGGCGTCCTGGGACCCGTCCGCGCCTCCCGAACGCGTCTGGTCCTCGCTCGAACGCTGGGAGGACCAGTCGCGGTGGATCCGCGACGCCGTGTGGGTGCGCGTCCTCACGCCCGAACGCGCCGGCGTGGGCACCCGGGTCAAGGTCCTGAACCGCGTCCTGCACGTCCCGCTGTTCACCGAGCAGCTCGAGGTCGTGGGGTGGGAGCCGCCGCGCCGGATGGTGATGGCGCACCGGAGCTTCGTCCGCGGCACCGGGACCTGGACGCTCGAACCCGTGGACGGGTCGACGCGGTTCACCTGGACCGAGGAGCTCTCGTTGCCGATCCCGCTGCTCGGCGAGCTCGCGCTGCTCGTGTACCGGCCGTTCATGCGCCGCCTGATGCGCGGCAGCCTCGCGAACCTTCAGCGCTTGGTCGCGACGTAGGCGCGCAGGTCGTCCAGGTGGGCGGACGCGTGGGTGAACCCGCCGCCCTCGTCCGAACCGAGCAGCGAGCCGATCCGCTCGCCGAGCGTCGCGTCGTCCGGGTCGAACGGGTACTCGGCGCTCCACACGTCGTCGCTCGTCGATCCGATCGCCGAGATCAGGCGCCGGTGCAGGTCGTCGAAGCGCGTCATCACGTCCGGGGTCGACGCGTGGAGGAACCGTTCGACACCCTCGTCGTTCAGCTGGTCGCCCGTCTGGGACTCGGAGCGCCGTTCGAACGCGGGCCGCTCGCCGCGCCCGAACTCGTCGATCGTCGCGAGCGCGAACTCCTCCCAGAGCCCCGAGGTGCGCGGCGAGGTCCTTGGCCGACCACTCGCCGCCGCCCATCGTCCCGCGGAGCGCGAACGCGTCGTCGTCGAGCTCGGCGAACAGCGCCGACGACCTCCGGCGTGCTGCTCCTCCAGGAGCCGGATGGCCTCGTCGCGCGCGATCACGCGCGCATCCTACCGGGCGGGTAGCATCGAACCGAGGGCAGGGGAGTCCGGGGAACCGGGCTGAGAGGCCGGCTCGGGTTCGGAACGCGGACCGCCGCCGGCGACCCTTGGAACCTGATCCGGGTCACACCGGCGGAGGGAGCGAACGTGGCGCGCGTCGCCGAACGCCTCGAGAAGATCCTGCAGCGCGAGACTCCCGCGTGGGGCATCCGCCCCGTCCCGCCCGAACGTCGCGATCTGAGCGGGCTCGACCTCGCCGTCCTGTGGTTCGACCTGTCGGTCGGGACTGCTCGTGATGGTGACCGGGGCGCTGCTCGTCCCGGCGCTCGGGCCGGGCGCGCGTTCCTCGCGATCGCGGTCGGGCACGCTGATCGGGTGCGTCCCGCTCGCGCTCGTCGCGCTCGCGGGCGAACGCGAGGGCGTCCCGGCGATGGTGCTGCTCCGCCCGGTGCTCGGCGCGCCGCGGCTCGTTCCTGCCCTCGGCGCTGAACGTCGATCCAGCTCGTCGGGTGGACCGCCGTCGAGTTCTGGGCGATGGGCGAGGTCGCCAACGTCGCGTCGGCGCGGCTGTTCGGGCTCGAGTCGCGGGTGTTCTGGCTGCGCGGTCGTCGCGGTCGTGTGCACGGCGCTCGCGGCCAGCGGCCCGGTGCTGGTCGTGCGCCGGTGGCTCGAACGCGTTCGGGATCTACGTGCTGCTCGGCACCGGCGTGTGGATCACGGTCCGAGGTGCTCCAGTCGGCTCCGGTGGCGTCTGGGGCTCGGCCGGGGAGCGGCGGGCTCCCGTTCTGGCTGGCCGTCGACCTGGTGATCGTGATGCCGGTCTCGCTGGCTCCCGCTCGCCGCCGACTACAACCGCTTCGCGCGACCGGGTTCGCGCGCGACCGCTCGGCACGTTACGCCGGGCTACGCGGCCGGCAACGCGTGGTTCTACGCGCTCGGCGTGCTGCTGGTGCTCGCGACGGGCGCGAGCGCGGACGCGCTCGGGATCGGCTCGGCGATCGTGGGGCTCGCCGGCGGCGGCGTCGTGCTGGTCGCGCTGCTGGTCGGGGAGAGCGACAACGCGTTCGCCGACATCTACTCCGCGCGCGGTGTCGACGCAGAACGTCGGCGAGCGAGGTGTCGCAGCGTGGGCTCGCGGTCGCGGTGGGCGCGCTCGGGTTCCCGCTCGCGCTCGGCGCTCACCGCCGAACGCTACGAGCAGTTCCTGTTCCTGATCGGCTCGATCTTCGTGCCGCTGACCGCCGTGTTCCTCGCCGACTACTTCGTGCGGAGCCGCGGGCGGCTACGGCGAGGCGGCGGTGTTCGAGCCGAGCGGCGTCCGGTGGCTCGCGTTCGTGCCGTGGGCCGCCGGGTTCGTGGTCTACCAGTGGTGCGTGCCCACCGGGCCGCAGGGGTGGATCGACGCGGTGGGCCGGGTGTTCGACGCCGTGGGGCTGCCGTTCCCGCTGTTCGGTTCAGCGCTGGGCGCGAGCATCCCGAGCTTCGTGGTGGCCTTCGCGCTGACGCTGCTCTCTGCCGCGGCGGGCTACTCGCTGACCGCGCGCTTCGGCGGCGGCGGTGCGGCGACGAGCAGGACCACGGCGGGGTCGCCGGTCGCGTTCGTGATCGTCAGCTCGGACCCGGCGGGGACCAGCGTCGTCTCCCACTGCCCGAGCCGTTTGCGGCCCCGGCTTCACCTGCGTCGATGACCTCGCCCGGTCACCACCAGCACGAGCGTCGGCCGAGTCCCGGTCCTCGATCGTCCCGAGCGCCTGGTTGCGTTCGAGACAGACGATCTCGACCACAGGTGCTCGGACTCGAACAGCGTCCTCGTGACGCGGCCGTTCGTCGTCGAACCGCACCAGATCGCGAAGGTCCTTGGCGTCCATCGGCGGCCACAGCCTATCGGCCGCGCTCCGACACCGCCGCGCTCCGGCCTCGCCGGGCCGCGGCCGGCGCCATCGGTAGACTGTCGCGCTGTTCGTCCCCGACCCGTCGAGGAGCCCATCGTGCCGACGTTCGCCTTCTCGACCGACCGCCCCACGGATCAGGCCGTCGACGTCCTGGTCCTGCCCGTCTTCGAGGGTCCCGAGGCCGGGCCCGGCGTGAAGGACGTGAAGGAGGTCGACGCTCCTCGAGCAGTTCGCGGCCATCAGGCGCCAAGTGAGGCAAGCGCGGCGAGTACCTGCTGGTGCCGAACACCGGCGGACGACCGCGCTCGCGGCCAAGGCGGTCCTGCTGGTCGGCGTCGGTCCGAAGGCCGCGGCGAGCCCCGACGTCCTGCCGGCGCGGCGATCGGCCGGGCGGCGAGACAGCTCCGGGCGGCGCAAGACGGTCGCGACCACGCTCCCGCAGATCGTCGGCGCGAAGGACGCAGCTCGAGGCGATCCAGGCGACGGTGGAGGGCGTGCTGCTCGGCTCGTACCGGTTCGACCGCTACAAGTCCAAGTCGGACGGCGCGGCCAGGCGGCTGGCCAAGGTCACGATCCTCGGAGCGCGGCAAGACCGACGCGAAGGCAGCGCAGGGACTCGATCACGCCGCGGCGCAGGTGATCGCCGAGTCGCAGTATGTGGGCGCGCGACCTCGTGAACACGCCCGCGCTCGACCTCCCGCCGGCCGGAGCTCGCGAGCGAGGCGCAGGCGATGGCCAAGCGAGGTCGGGCTCACGCTGCAAGGTCTGGGCCGAGGCCGAGCTCGAAGAAGGGCGGGTTCGGCGGCATCGCTCGGCGTGGGCGCAGGGCAGCGTGCAGCCGCCGCGGCTGATCGAGCTCTGGTACTCGGGCGCCGGGAACGGGTCCCCGATCGCGCTGACCGGCAAGGGCATCGCGTTCGACTCGGGCGGCCTGTCGATCAAGGACGCGACCGGGTATGGAGTGGATGAAGTCGCGACATGGGCGGCGCCGCGTCGATCCTCGCGACCATGCGGGCGATCGCGCTGCTCAAGCCGAAGATCAACGTGATCGCCGCGATCCCGTCGGCCGGAGAACATGCCGAGCGGCTCCGCGATCCAGGCCCGGCGACGTGCTTGACGCACCGCGGCGGCACCACGTCGGAGGTGCTGAACACCGACGCCGAGGGCCGGCTGGTGCTGGCCGACTCGCTCGCGTACCTGGCCGAGAAGAAGCCGAAGGTGATCATCGACACCGCGACGCTCACCGGCGCGTGCATGATCGCGCTCGGCGACCAGATCACGGGCGCGATGGGCAACGACGACGCGACCTGATCCGTGACGTCTGGCGCGGCCGGCGACGCGGTGGGCGAGACCGATGTGGCAGCTGCCGCTGCTACGAGCGACTACCGCAGGCTGATCGACTCGGACATCGCCGACATCAAGAACATCGGCGAGCGCTACGGCGGCGCGATCAGCGCGGCGATGGTTCCTGGCGGAGTTCGTCGGCGACGTGCCGTGGGTGCACCTGGACATCGCCGGCCCCGCGTTCTCCGAGACGCCAGGGCGACTACTGGCCCAAGGGCGCGACCGGCAGCCCGGTCCGCGCGCTCGTGCGCTACGTCCTGTCGAAGGCGTAGCGACGGCGAAGCAGGAACCGTCGCCCGGCCGCGGTCGCGCTCTAGGGTTTGCGTCCCCGTCGCGAACAGGACCTCGCGGAAGTCGTTCACCGGGTCGGCGAAGCGCTCGCCGAACTCGGCCCGAGCCCGCTGCGAGGAACTCGGCGAACGCGGCGTCGCCCAGCATCGAGCGGACGAACCGTCCGGTCGCCCACGTCGACAGGTCCTCCACGTACTCGTCGAGCGAGTACTGGAAGCTGGTAGCGACGCACCTCGGGTCCGGACGTGGCGGATGCCGGATTCCATCAGCGCCTCCTCGAGCGGCAGCCGCTGCCGGAAGCGCTCGCGCCACGGAAGGCGTTCGTCCATCGCCGCCTGCAGGACCTCCTGCGGGACGACCGAGCCGACGAGCTCCAGCCAGGTCCTGGCCAGGTCGTCCTGGGCGTCGGCCCACGCCGTCAGACCCAGGCGTCCGCCGGGGCGGAGCACCCGCTTCATGTCGAACAGCGCCGTCTTGTACTGCGGTGAAGTGCGCGAGCACGCAGTTGGCAGAGCAAGGCGTCGGAACGCGCCGTCGCGGAACGGGAGATCGATCGCGATCGCGGGTCGCCACCGGGAGCGACGCCGTTGGCCGACCGAGCGACCCGAGCATCCCCGGGGCCTCGTCGATCCCCGACCACGTTCGCACCCGTCCCGGCCGCGGCGAACGCCGCGACGCCGGTCCCGTGCCGACGTCGAGCACCCGCCACCCGGCCTCGATCCCCGTGAGCTCGACGAGATCGCGAGCGGGCTCGGCCAGGCGCGGCGCGTGGATGCCGCGCGTACGTCTCGGCGACGCTGTCGTAGGAGCGCCAGTCGTCCATGGCGGTCCAGCCTACCGGCGTTCTCCGCGTTCGGCGGAGCGGGTTCGGCGAGTCCCGCGGGCGACGTTCGTGCCGCGGGTAGGCTCTCGCCGTGTCCGGGCCCGCGGGTGTCACCGCGCTCGTCCTGGCCGAGACCGTCGCCGGGCGGGCTCGTCCTGCTGTTCCTCACGCCGCTGTGGGGCGAGGTCAAGCGGGGCTTCTTCACGCTGACCGGGAGCGTCCTCCTGGCGCTGTCGTTCGCGACCTGGGGCGCGGCGGCGGCCGGCCGGGTACCGGGGGAACGAGGCCGGCGTCTGGTCGGTGCGGCTGTCGGCCGCGCTCGCGTTCGTGAACCTCGTCTGGGTCGGCCTGATGTTCGCGAAGCGTCACGCGGCAGCTCGCGTGATCGGCATCGTCTCCGTCCCGCTGCTCGATCGCGGTGCTCGGCGCGATGGCCGGCACGGCTGAGGGGACCTGGGCCGTGGCGTTCCTCCAGCTGCCTGGCCGGCGCGGCGTTCCTCGGCGCCGTGATCGACGGGCTCCTGCTCGGGCACTGGTACCTGACGGATCGCGGGCTCACGCGCAAGCCGATCAACCGGATGACCGTCCTGCTGTTCGTCGGGGTGGGGCTCGAGGCGGCCGCGCTGCTGCTCGGAGGGTTCGGCCCGACCGAGGCGCTCGACCGGAGTTCAACCCGCTCCTCACATCGGCCGGGCCTAGCCTCGTGGATCGCGCTCGGGATGGTCGCGGCGACCGGGCTGATCGCGGTGATGATCCAGGCGACGCTGAAGGGCACGAGGTCCTCGGCCGTGCAATCCGCGACCGGCTTCTTCTACCTCGCGGTCGATCACCGGCGCTCACCGCGGAGTTCGCCGCCAAGGTAACGGTTCCTCCCGTAGCCATGGATGTCGCCGTGATGGTCCTCGGGTTCGTCGCGGAGGTCATCGCCTGGTCGCTCGTCGCCCGCGGGCGCAACGTGTGGACCACGATGACGCCGGTGCTCGCCACGATGGGCGTGGTCGCGCTGGTGGTTGGTCCGATCCGCGTGGTCGCCCGACGTGGCGCCCGGGGTCTCGCTCGCGGTCGGGCCTCGGTCTCGGGCGTGCTCCTCTACGTGGCCACGCGCATCGCGATGGTGATCATGGCGCGGTGGGGCACGTTCCGGCGGCACTCGCTCGAGATGTACCGCAAGCAGGGTGGGCTCGCTGGGGATCGCGCTGCTGCTCTCGATCGCGCTGTCGGTGCCGGGCGAGGAGCTGTTCTGGCGCGGCTTCTTCCAGGGCCAGCTCGCGTCGTCGCTCGAGGGCCGGACCGCGCTCGCGGCGGTGCTCGCGTGGGTCGCGTTCGTGCTGGCGAACCTGCCCAGCGCGAACCTCGCGATCGCGGCCGGCGCCGTGGTCGGCGGCGCCGCGTGGGTCGCGCTCACGTGGTGGACCGGCGGCGTGCTCGCGAGCCCTCGCCTGCCACATCGTCTGGACGGGGATGATGGTCGCGTTCCCGGTGCTGCACGCGCCCGCCGAACCGACGACGTGAGCGACGTCGTCCCCGCGCCCGTCCGCCGGATCCTCGAGGAGGGCGCGTTCTGCCACGTCGCCTCGCTCACGCCGTACGGTCCGCACGTCACGCCGATGGTGTTCGCCTCGGCCGCCGGTCGCGTGTGGGTGACCACGTCGAGGGGTTCGGTGAAGGCGCGCGCGTGGCGGCGCGATCCGCGGGTCGCCGGGCTGGTCCGATCCGGCGACCGGGCCGCGGCGTTCACCGGGACCGTGACGACCTACGACCTGCTCGACACGGACACGTGGGGTCGCTCGCTCGCAGGGTCCCGTGCTCGCGCTCGCGGGGGTCCGCTTCACGCAGAAGAACGCCAGGTTCTTCGCCGGCTACGCGGTGGACGCGCACCGGGTCCCGCTCGCGTGGACGCCGCCGGGGCGCGTGTTCGCCGAGATCCGGCTCGAACGCTCGGCGATCGTGGACTCGGGACGACTGACGAGCGCGTGGGGGACTGGGGCGACACCCTGGAGGGCGTGGAGCGCTTCCGAGCCTCGAACGCCGGCGCGTCGCCGTTGGCCGGTCTGCCCGCAGCGGATCCGCGACGGCCTCGGTTCGAGCGGTGACGGCGCGCTCGCGCCTCAGGACCGGCGAGGGACCGATCGTGCTACCGGTGCGGTGGGCGAACGACGGCGGGCGAGCCTACGCGGTGGCGCTGTCGGAGACGCTCGCGCTCGCCGCGCCGTCCCGCGCTCCCGGCCGTCGCGTTGCAGGTCGACCTGCCCTCGTCGTGGCGCGCCCGGGCGATGATGGGAGCCATGATCCGGGGACACGGCCAGGTCGCGGTGGTCGCCGGGCTCACCTCGGGGGCCGGTTCGGTCACCCGGATCGCGGAGCTGGCGGGCGTCGAACCCTCGGACGCCGCCCTGATCGAGATCCGACCCGCGACCGTCGTGTGGTGGCACGGGTGGACCTCGGGGACGGTGAGCCCCGGATGACGAAGGTCGAGTTCGACGTGGTCGTCGAGGCTCCGCCCGAGGCGGTCTGGGAGGTGGTCTCGGATCCGCGGCGGCTGCCCCACTGGGACCGGCACATCGTCCGCGTCGAGGGGATCCCGGCGGACGGTCTCCGCGAGGGCATGCGCTACACGACCCAGATGCGGTTCTTCGCGTTCCGCAGCACGATCGACGGCCAGGTCCTCGAATGGGACCCGCCGCACCGCTCGAAGATCCGGCTCACCGGGCTGCTGGACGCCACGGTCACCTCGACGATCGAGCCGCTCGCGGGCGACCGGAGCCTGCTCTGAACACATCGTCGACTACCGGTTCCGCGGCGGCCCGCTGGGCGAGGTCGCGGCGCGGAGCCTCGCGCGCGTGGGAGGAGCGCACCTCGCGCTCCGGCACGGGACGCTCGCGCAGGTCCGGGACATCGAGCTGCGCTTCCGGGAGCGCAGGGCGAGCGAGAGGCGACTAGTCGCGATCGTCGCTCGAGCTGCTTCAGGTACTTGCGCTGCAACCGTCCCGGCCGCCCCACGAAGTACCCGATCACGAACCCCAGCCCCGCCGCGACCACGATCACCGTGACGAGCCGCGCCTGCGAGTCGAACAGGAGGAAGTTGACCCGCACCGTGTCGAAGTTCGCGACCCCGAACGCGATCAGGATGACCGCGACGATCGCGATGACCACCTGGCGGAACGAGATCCCCGAGCGCGGCGGCGGCGACGGCTCGCTGCGACCGCCGCCGGGATCGTTCGGTGGGCCGTAGTCGTCGCCTTCTCGTCGCACCTGACCCTCCGTGACGGCGTCGCCGGTCATCCTCCATCATCCTGCCCGTGAGAGCACGTTCGGTCCTTCGCGCCGCGGCCCTGGGCGGCGCCGCGCTGGCCGTCGGGGCGTGGAGCTCGTCGGGTCCCGGCCGCGAGCGCGATCTCGAGGCGTTCCGCGAGGGCAACCGCGACCGGGGTCCCGGCGCGGACCGGTTCTTCCGCGGCGTGACCGAGCTCGGCCTCGATCTGGGCCTCGGTGGGTGCGGCCGCGGTGCTGGCGGCGACCGGCCACCGCCGGGCGGCCGCCCGAGGGCTGGCCGCGGCCTCGATCACCTGGGTCGCCGGGCAGGGGCTCAAGCGCGTGTTCGGCCGTCCCCGCCCCTACGACGCCGGCCTCGACGGGATGCACCTGCGCATCGAACGCCCGAACGGCACCTCGTGGCCGAGCAGCCATCCCGCCGTCCTGCTCTCGTTCCTCACCGTGACGTCGAGAGACCTCGGGCGCCGGACCGATCGCTCGGGCGGCGCTCGACGGGCTGGCGGCCACGATCGGGACGTCGCGCGTGTACGTGGGCGTCCACTTCCCGTCGGACGTGGCCGGCGGGATCCTGCTCGGCAAGAGCGTGGCCGCCGCGTTCGACGACGACCGCCGATAGACTCGCCACGTGCTCGCCTCGATCGGCTGGCCGGTCCTCGATCGCATCCACCTGTTCGGCGACTTCGCCATCAGCCCGCACGGCATCGGGATCGCCGTAGGGTTCCTGTTCGGCGCGTGGATCCTGCAGCACGAGGGTCCCAAGCGCGGGGTGACCGTCGAGCACATCAACACGATGGTGTTCTGGGCGCTGATCGGCACGATCATCGGCGCCCGGCTGTTCTTCGTGATCGGCCACTTCTCCGAGTTCGACGGCGTGGGCGACATGCTCGCGCTGTGGAACGGGGGCCTCACGCTGCTCGGCGGGATCGCGGGCGCGATCCTCATCAACATCCCCGCTGTTCCGCAAGTACCACTACTCGTTCTTCCAGGTGATGGATGGCGCGGTGATCGGCCTCGCGTTCGGGATCGCGTTCGGCCGGATCGGCGACCTCATCATCGGCGACCACCTGGGCAAGCCGACCAGCTGGCTGCTCGCGTTCCAGTACGAGGGCGGGAACCTCTCGGGGTTCACCTGCGCGGCGGGCACGTGCCGGGCCACGCTCGAGGGCGGTCAGGTGCTCACGATCACCCACGAGGCGGCCCGGCTCACCACGCCGGCCGGGCCGGCTCCTCGCCGAGGGCGTCGGGGTCCATCAGACGGCCCTGTACGACATGTTCTTCGCGACGTGTCCTGTTCCTGGTGCTGTACGCGCTGTCGCAGGGCGCCCCGGCGCCTCGGGGTGCTCACGCTCGTGTTCGGCGCGGTCTACGGGGCGACGCGGGTGCTCGAGGACTCCCTGCGCGTCGACAAGCGGGTGTTCGGGCTGACCGGGAGCCAGTGGACCGGGCTCACGGTCTCGATCGTCTGCATCGTCACGTTGATCGCGTGGGCCGTCGGCGCGCGTTCGTCACCGCGAGCGGACGATCCAGACGATGACGCGGGGACGAGGACCAGGCGGACCGAACGGTCCTCTGACGAGCTAGTGCGCGTGGCCGTGATGGCCGCCGGCCGTCACGGGGAGCGCCGGGCACCGCCATGATCGGGAGCGGCTTGCCGACCTTCGAGCGGGTGGTGTGCGCGAGCTCCCGCGCCGCGCGCCGCAGCGCCTCGCCCGCGGGTGAGTCCGGGTCGGTCACGACGATCGGCGCCCCGTCGTCGCCGCCCTCGCGCAGCGCGGGTTCGAGCGGCACCTGCGCGATCAGCGGGACGCCGAGGGTCTCGGCGGCCTCGTTGCCGCCGCCCTGACCGAAGATCGGCGTCGCGCTCGCCGCAGTGCGGACAGACGAACCACGACATGTTCTCGATCACGCCGATCGGGCGCAGGTTGGTCCGCTCCGCCATCTTGCCGGCGCGCTCGGCGACCTTGCGCGCGGCCTCCTGCGGCGTGGTCACGACGAGCATCGACGCGCCCGGGCAGGAACGACGCGAGGCGTGATCGACACGTCGCCGGTCCCCGGCGGCAGGTCGCACAACAGGAAGTCGAGGTCGCCCCAGTACACGTCGCCCAGGAACTGCTCGATCGCCTTGTGCAGCATCGGGCCCCGCCAGATCACCGGCGTCTCCTCGGGCACGAAGAAGCCCATCGAGATCACCTTCACGCCGTGGACTCCATCGGCAGGATCATGTCGTTGAACCCGACGGGCTTGCCCGGTCACGCCCATCATGCGGGGCACGCTGAACCCCCAGACGTCGGCGTCGAGGATGCCGACGCGGTGTCCCTCGGCGCGCCAGGGCGCACGCGAGGTTCACGGTGACGCTCGACTTGCCGACGCCGCCCTTGCCCGACGCCACGGCGATCGACCGTGGTGTCGGAGCCGGCGAAGAAGGTCGGCTGCTGCTGCTGGGGGCCGCGCCGCCCCGCAGGGTGCGAGACCAGCGAGGCGCGCTGCTCCTCGCTCATCGGGGACAGGGAGACCGTCCACGCGCTCCACGCCCTCGAGCGGCGCGAGCGCCTCGGTCACGTCGCTGGTGATCCGGTCCTTGAGCGGGCAGCCCTCGATCGTGATCAGGACGTGGACGCGGACCAGGCCGCCGTCCAGCACCTCGATGTCCCGGAGCATGCCGATGTCCTCGATCGGCCGGCCGATCTCAGGGTCGTTGACGCTTCGCAGCGCCTCTCGGACCTGGTCCTGCGTGACCACGGGGTGACCTCCTGGCTGGTTCGCTGGCTCGGACGACGGCCCTCGTGCGTCCGTGCTCGGATCGATCGGGCTCGGATTATCCTGGTCGGCACGGTGCGAACCGTGCTTTCTCCCATGGTACGTCCGGCGCTCGCGGGCGTCGACGCGCGCCGGTCCCGTCGATCGCGAGGAGCCACCCGTGCCCGCCCGTGAGCCCACCCGCTCGAGATCCACAAGGCGCTCGCCGACGACACGCGCTTCCGGCTCTACCGCTACCTGGGGCTCTCCGGGCAGGCCGGTCTCGATCCGCGAGCTCTCGACCCGCCTGTCCCTGCACCCGAACACGCTCCGGCCGCACCTGCGCCGGCTCGAGGAGGCCGGCCTGGTCCGCGCGCGAGATCCGCAAGGGCGCGACCGTGGGACGCCCGCAGACGATGTACGTCGCGATCGAGGCAGATCGAGCGCGAGAACCGCGACTTCCGGCTCCTCGCCGAGATCCTGGCCGGTCTGGCCTCGGGCACCCGGGCCCGGACCCGCGCCACCGAGCGCGCCCGCGAATGGGGCCGGTACCTCGCGGCACGCGGCGTCCCGAAACCGGGCACCCGCCGGCGGCCCGGCCACAACCTCGCGGTCCTGCAGGAGGCGATGGCCTCGGCCGGGTTCGACCCGCGGTTCCGAAGGGCGAGCGACGGGACCGTCGAGGTCACCCTGCGCGACTGCCCCTTCCGGGAGCTGCTCGACGACCACCGCGACCTCGTGTGCTCGATCCACCAGGGGCTGGTCGAGGGGATGCTCGGGGCGCTCGAGCCGCCGCTGTCGCTGGACGGCGTTCACGCCGCTCACCGAGCGCGCGATCTGCCGGGTGGAGGTGCGGGAACCGCGACCTTAGGGCCGAGGGCTCAGGGGACGGCCGACACCGACCGATAGTCCGAAAGGACTATGCCCGCCTACACTCAGGAGGTCCTCAGGTGATCGAGCCCGAGCAGCACGAGATCGCCGGCCCGCCGGCCGGCGACACCGACGAGCGAACGCCCGTCCACCTCGCCACGGCCGACGGCCGGGGCGGCGTCGTGGACGAGTTCAACGGCTGGCTCGCGCTGCTGGTCGAGCGCAACGGCTCGGACCTGCACGTCAAGGTCGGCACGCCGCCGAAGATGCGTCAGTCCGGCGCCCTGCTCCCGCTCGATCGTGAGCCCCTGTCCCACGACGAGATGGACGCGATCGGGAAGTCCATCATCCCGCCCGAGCGGGTCGAACGGTTCGAGACCGCGGGCGAGGTCGACTTCGCGTACTCGCTGCCCGGCGTCGGGCGGTTCCGCGTCAACGTGTTCCGCCAGCGCGGCTCGGTCTCGGCGGTGCTCCGGAAGCTGCGGTTCGGCGGCCCGAGCTTCGACGAGATGGGCCTGCCCGAGGTGATCCGTCAGCTCGCCGACGAGCAGCGCGGCCTGGTCCTCGTGACCGGCCCGACCGGCTCGGGCAAGACCACGACCCTGGCCGCGATGATCGAGCACCTCAACCAGCACACCGGCAGAGCCACATCGTGACGATCGAGGACCCGATCGAGGTCCTGTTCCGCGACGACGTCGCGTCGATCAACCAGCGCGAGGTCGGCAACGACACCGAGAGCTTCCTCGCGGCACTGCGGGCCGCCCTGCGGCAGGACCCCGACGTGATCCTGATCGGCGAGATGCGGGACACCGAGACCGTGCGGACGTCGCTGCAGGCGGCCGAGACCGGCCACCTGGTCCTGTCGACGCTGCACACACGGTGGACGCGACCGAGACCGTGAACCGCGTCGATCGACTTCTTCCCGCCCGAGCAGCAGGGCAGATCCGGCTCACGCTCGCCGGGCGCGCTCAAGGGGATCATCTGCCAGCGCCTCGTCCCGTCTCGCGACGGCGGATGGTGCCGTGCCACGAGGTCCTGGTGAACACCGGCCGCGTCTCCGAACGGATCGCCGACGCGGACAAGACGGCCGAGATCCACGACGTGATCGCGGAGGGCGGCTACTACGGGATGATGCACGTTCGACCAGAGCCTGCTCCAGCTCGTCAAGGACGAGAAGGTCACGGTCGAGCGCCGCGCTGAACGCCTCGTCCAACCCCACGACTTCACGCTGCAGCTCCAGCAGGCAGGGATCGAGCTGCCGAGCTGACCCGTCAGGCGGCCGGGCGCGCGCCGGCGGGATCAGCGCGGCGATCCCGAGGCCGATCCCGATCCCGAGCAGGGGTCCGATCACCCATCCCGCCACGGCGGGCGCGGACGCTCGCCTGCGTGACGGTGCGGACCTCGACCACCGGTGAGGGTTCGGGCTGCGAGAACGAGGAGACGTCGACGGCCGCGCCGTTCCCGACGCCGGTCCCGTCGCCGACGACGATCGCACCCGTCATCCCGGGGTGGTACCAGCATGCCCAGGGATAGATGCCGGGCTCGTCGAACGTCGCCGTGAAGGCCGTCATCCCTGGTTGAGGTCGCTCGGGATGACCCCAGGCACTGCCGATGACGTTGTGCGCGAACGGATCCTCGTTCACGAAGGTAACCGTGCCGCCGGGGTCGATCGTCAGGATCGTGGGTGTCGGGCAGGCATCGACGAGCTCGACCGGTGTCTCCCGTTGCCCTGGGTCGCGCCGGCGTGGCAGCCGCCGCCGCGCGGCGGCGGGGATCGCGGGGACGATCAGGACGGGGAGGAACGCGGCGGCGATCACGATCGCGCTGCGGCGAGCCATGGGCATCTCCTCTCGCGAAGGTCTTCGGAACCGTCTACACCGCGGATGCGGGTCCGGTTCCGCCCAGGCGGCCTCAGCCCATCGATCGGGCGACCTCGAGCGCCGACGCCCGGTCGAGCGAGGTCTCGAGCCGGTAGGTGATGCCGTCCACCTCCCAGATCAGGACGTTGCCTCGGACCGAGAAGGTCTTCGTGCCGTCGCTCGGTCTCGATCGATGAGCACGTGGGGGACGGGATCCACACGGCCTGCGGCACCGTCCACCGAGGCAGCATGCACGTCCTCGAACGCCTGGACGCTCTTGACCACGGTCTCGTCGTCGCCCTGGAACGCGATCAGGACGAGCCCCCACTCGGTGCCCGGCAGGGCCGGGTAGGTCGCGCTCGGACGCCACGCGTAGAGCAGCCCCGGGTCGCCGAACGGGCTGTCGATCGACGTAGACCTCGTCGGGTGCCGGTCCCGAGGGCAGGGACGGCTCGAACCCGCGAGCGCGACGGCCTCCTCGGCCGGCACCGGCTCGCCGAGCGCACCGGGCGTCACAGGCGGCAGCGAGGCCGAGGGCGTGACGCCGGGCTGGACGCGGATCTCGATCGCGCCGATCGCGAACCGGGCGGCGGCGGCGAGCGCGAGCGCGGCGAGCAGGCCGACCGTCGCGAGCACGAGCTACCCGCCGGCGGCTCCATAGCGCGCGCCGCGGGGCACTCGGGCTGGCGCCGGTCGCGCGCTCGGTCTCGAGCCGCGCGAGGACGGCGCTCCTGCAGCGACGGGGTCGGAGGGTAGCGCGAGCTCGGGCCTCGAGCGCCGTCAGCGCCGCCGCCACCTGCTCGTTCGTCATCCGTCGCTCACCCATCCCTGGACCCCTCCAACTGTTCGCGCAGCTTGCCCGAGGCCCGCGACAGCCGCGACTTCACGGTCCCGGGCGGATCGCCAGGGCCCGGGCCGTCTCGGCCTCCGAGAGCTCGAGCAGGTAGCGGTACGTGACGACCAGCCGCTCGGGCTCGGAGAGACGTTCGAGCGCCCCGAGCAGCGCCTCGCGTTCCTCGCGCCCCAGGGCCGCGGCCTCGGGGGACGGGGCCGCGTCCCCGAGCCGCGGTCCTGCGCGAGCCGCACGGTGAGCCGCTCGCGCCGGCCCACCGACCGCCGCCGGTTCTTCGCCTCGTTCGACACGATCCGAAGGACCCACGGGCGGAACGCCTCGCCGGCGCGGAATCGGTCGAGCGCGTAGAAGGCCTTCACGAAGGCCTCCTGTGCGCGCGTCCTCGGCCTCGGCGGAGCTGCGCGTGATCAGCCATGCGGTGCGGAACGCCACCTCCCGGTATCGCTCCACGAGCTCGCCGTAGGCCGAGACGTCACCGTCGCGCGCGAGCCGTGCGAGCTCGACGTCCTCCAGTGGACGGCCCTCCACTCGGTCGGTCATCCCGCTCTACACCGCGGGGATGCCGCCGGTTCCGCGGGTCGCGCCGCTACGCGCCGGCCTTGCCGTTGCCGAACGTCTGCTCGGCGTAGTCCGTGATCCCCGAGAGCAGGTTCGTGAACTCCATCGGGATCACGAACTTCGTCGAGGGCGACTGACCGATCTGCTTGAGCGTCTCCAGGTACTGCAGGCTCATCGTCTTCGAATCGACGCGCCCGCGCCGATTCGAAGATCCTCGTCAGCGCGAGCGAGAACCCCTCGGCGCGCAGGATCGCCGCCTGGCGGTCGCCCTCGGCGTTCAGGATCGCCGACTGCTTGTTGCCCTTCGGCCACGGTGATCGCGGCCTGCTTGGCCCCTCGGCCTCGGTCACGACGGCGCGCCGGGTGCGCTCGGCCGACATCTGTCGCGTCATCGCGTCCTGGACCTGCGGCGGCGGGATGATCTCGCGGATCTCGACGTTGGTGACCTTGACGCCCCAGCGCTCGGTCACCTCGTCGAGCTTGTCGCGCAGGATCTCGTTCATCGCCTCGCGCTTGGCCAGCACGTCGTCCAGCGACATGTCGCCGACCACCGACGCGCAGCGTCGTGCGCGGCGATGTTCTGCGCCGCGCCGGCGAAGTTGCCGCACCTCGATCACCGACATCCGGGCGTCCACGACCCGGTAGAAGACGATGAAGTCGATCGAGATCGTCGCGTTGTCCTCGGTGATCGCGGCCTGGTGCGGGATCTCCAGGTAGAGCTCGCGGAGGTCGACCCAGACGCCCTTGTCCACGAACGGGATCAGCAGGACGAGCCCGGGTCCCTTCGCGCCGATCGCGCGCCCGAGACGGAACACCATCAGCCGTTGGTACTCGCGCACGATCTTGACCGCCAAGGGGACGATCAGGATGAGCAGCAGCAGGACGACCCCGACGCCGATCGCCAAGGGGATCACGGTTGGCTCCCCTCCTCGTTGCCCTTCGGGCGACCGTCGTTGCCGGCGCCTCTATGGGTTCGACCTTGAGCTTCAATCCTTCCATCTCGACGACCCGGACGTGGTCGCCCTTGCGGAGGTGCCGCGGACCGACTCGGCCGTCCAGTGTCTCCGAGGCGACCTGGACCGACCCCGCTTGGGGTGGAGGTCGCTGAGACGACGACGCCCTCGAGACCCACGAGCTCTTCGTCTCGCGTGGTCGAGCCCCGATGACGCAGCCGCATCGCGGCGCGGACCACGATCAGGAAGAACACGGCGGCGAAGATCGCGACCGGGACGATCACGAACGGGGAGACCGAGACGCCCGGCACCGACGTGTCGAACAGGTAGAGCCCGCCGAGCACCAGGCAGACCACACCGGCGATCGCCGGCAGGCCGACGCCCGGATGCAGCAGCTCGAGCACGAAGAACACGACCGAGGCGACGAGCAGGTACCACACCGATGATCTGGACCGGCAGCATGCCCGAGCGCGACCAGCGAGGCGACGAACATCAGGACGCCGAGCGTCCCCACGATCCCGCCGGGGATGAAGAACTCGGCCACGATGAACGCCAGGCCGAGCCAGAAGAAGACGAAGGCGAGGTTCGGGTCCAGGAGCGAGTGGAAGAAGTTGGCGAAGAAGCCCATCGTGTCCTCGGTCACGGTGGCGCCCGCCACGTCGAGCGTGACGGGTTCGCCCGATACCTCGACCGTCATGCCCGTCCACGTCCGCGAGGAGCGTCGGCACGTCCGGGGCGATCAGGTCGATCACCCCGAGCTGCAGCGCCTTCTCGGCGGAGGCGCTCTCGGCGTCCCGGACCGCAGACTCCGCCCAGACGGCGTTCCGCCCGCGAGTCTCGGCGATGCTCACGATGTATTCCGCCGCGTCGTTCACGGCCTTCTCGGAGGCGACGGCGCCGGACAGCCCGACCGGCTGTGCCGCGCCCGACGTTGGTAGCCGGCGCCATCGCCGCCACGTTCGTCGACAGCAGGATGAACGTGCCAGCGGGGCCGCTCGGGCCCCCGACGGCGAGACGTACCCGATCACCGGGACCTTCGCGTTCAAGATCGCCTGCGTGATCTGCCGCATCGACGAGTCGAGCCCCGCCGGGCGTATCGATGCGTCAGCAGCACGGCCGCGGCGCCCGCGTCGGCGGCGTCGGCGATGCCGCCCTCCACGTGGTCGGCCACGAAGGGATCGACGACGCCGTCGATGCGCAGCTCGACGACCTGGGGAGGCGGACTGGGCGAGCGCGCCGTGGGCTCTGAGCGATAGGCACGCCGCCGCCAGGCGAGGCGAGCACCGCTGCGCGTCGGAGGATCATCACGTCACCGCCTTCATCATCGCACCGGCGCGGACGGATGGTGACGTAGGCCCGACTGGGGACGGGTCGGTCGGCCCGAACGAGCCGAGGGCCACCCGGCGTCGAATGGCACCTCGCATGGCATGATGACGAAGACCCACCGTCAAGCTCGCGGCGGTGCGGCGGGCGTATACCTGGAAGGAGTTCGGGTGAGCACTCGGCCCGACGGTCCGCTCCTCGCCCGTGAGGAGCAACAACTCGTGGAGGGACTCCTTGCAGGGAACGAGGACGCGGTGGTGCGCTCTACGCGCGGTACGCACGTCCGATCTTCACGCTCGGGCTGCGGCTGCTCGGGAGCGCGGAGGCGGCCGAGGAGTTGACGCAGGACGTCTTCCTCGCGGCGTGGCGCAAGGCGGCGCGTTTCGACCCCGCTCGGGGGCGCCTGTCGACGTGGCTCGCTGACGATCGCCCACAACCTCGCCGTGGACCGGCTGCGCCGCGAGACCGGTGTCACCCGCCCGCACCTGGTCCTGGTCGACGAGGTCCCCGAGCTCGAGTGGGTGGACGAGGAGGAGCCGCTGATCGAACGCGACGCGGCGATCCGCGCCCTCGAGTCGCTCTCGGACGCCGAGAAGCGGCTCCTCGCGCGGGCGTACTTCGGTGGCCTCACGGCGCGCGAGATCGCCGAGGCGGACGGGATCCCGCTCGGCACGGTCAAGACGCGCCTGCGGACGGCGCTCATCAAGGTCCGGCGCGCGAACCAGGACAAGGAGCGGCCGTGACCTGTCTCGAGGTGCGCGAGCTCCTGCCCGAACACGCGATCGGCGTGCTCGGCGAGCTCGAGCACCAGCGCATCCAGCGACACCTGCAGACGTGCGCCGGATGCCGCGAGGAGGCCGGGGACCTCGGGCAGGCGGCCTCGACGCTGGCGTTCGCGCTCGCGCCGGCCCCGCTGCCCGAGGGCTTGGACGATCGGGTCGTCGCGCGGGTTCGACGCGCGGCCGGCGCGCCCGGCACCCGGCGCCGAGCCCGGACGGCGACGGTCGCCCTGGTCGCCGCCGCGCTCGTGTTCGGGAGCCTGGGCTGGGGCGCCGTGATGGCGGGCCGCGCCGAACGGTTCGCCGACCGGGCCGCGCAGGCCCAACGCGAGCAGGCGATCGCGATCGAGCACTTCCAGCAGGTGCTCGGCAACGTGATCCCGGGAGGGTCCTGTCCGACAACGAGACGCACATCGGTCAGCTCGCCCCGGTCGCCGCCGGGACGGGCGGTGGGTTCGCCCTGCAGCTCGTGTCGCCGCGGATCTTGACTTCGTGATGGTGATCGTGAACGGGCTCGACGACCCGTCCGTGCCGCCGCTGCGCGTGCAGCTCGTGAACGACCGGGGCAGGGTCCCGCGTGCCGGGCGCATCGACGTCGCTCGACGCGAACGGCGGCGCCGAGGTCTACCACCAGTTCCGGACGCAGGGGCTCGGCGGCTTCACCACCGTCAACGTGGTGGACGCGGCCGGCCGGCCGGTCCTCACCGGCACGGTCGACCAGTCGAGCTAGCCGCCCGCGATCAGCGGAGCTCGAGTCCCTGGCTGAACGAGCCCGTGAAGCTCATCTCCACCGGCGCGTCGGCCAGGCCCGGGATCCCCTCGAAGCGCATCGAGATGTCGAAGTCCCCGTCGCTCTGCGTCTTCAGCATCTCGGAGGCCGCGAGGTCGACGAAGCTCGTCTGGGTGAACGTGCCCTGCCCGACGTAGGCGATCGAGCCCCCGCCCAGCGCGTCGAGCCCGGAGGCGCCCGTCGCGCCTGTGATCTCGGGGCCGAGCGCATCGAGGAGCTTGGCGAGGTCCAGCGTCACGTCGATCGGCACGGTCATCTGCGTCTGGATCACGGCGGCCTCGCGGCCGTTCACGGTCTCGTTGCGGACGTACGTGCTCGTCGCCGAGAAGTCGATCGTCCCGTCGCCGAACGGGAAGTCCTGCGAGAACTCCTTGCCCCACGTGTCACCCACCGAGACCGCGTCGCCGTCGTCCGGAAGGATCGGCGTGAGCTGCCCCATGCCGGGGAACCCGAACCCCTGGGTCTGGGCCGCGCCGCCGAGCGACAGGCCGCCCGCGGAGAGCACCCGGCCGTCGGACGCGATCTGGATCTGGATCGGGGGCGCCGGCGTGGACGGCACCTCGCTCCCGTTCAGCGTCCCGCTCGTGTCCGAGACCGTGACCTCGATCGTGGCGGTCCCGGCGTCTGTCCACCGAGACCACCTTCCAGCCGACCACCTGCGAGACGTCAATCGACAGGGGCTCCTCGCCGAACAGCGGCGAGGAGATCTTCGCGTCCATCGTCTGGTGGACGTCGTGGAGTCTTCTCCTCGCCCTGCGTGAACGACAACGCGAGCGGTTGCGCCTCGGCCGTATCGCTGCGGGTGATCGCGAACGCCGCCAGGCCCGCCACGATGATGAGCACGACGGCGATCGCCGCGGCGATCACGCCTCGGCGGCGCTTGGGCGGCTCCGGTTCGGGCTCGGTCGGCGGAGCGGGCATCGGAACCTGCGGGGTGCGGCCTGGCTCATCGGGGTTCCTTCCTGCGCGGGAGTTGGTCTCCCATCCTCCCACACGGGAACGGTTCACTCGGCGAGTGCCGTCGCCAGGAACGCGAGCGACCGTGGGTAGCGGTAGCCGATCCCCATGTGTCCGGCGTCGAACAGCTCCAGCGTGTGCTCCACCCCGAGCGTCTCGAGCTCCTTCGAGACCGCGACCGCGCCGTTGTCCAGGAACCACTCGTCGTGGATGCCGCCGTCCACCCAGATCGCGCGCGTCGAGCGCAGCTCGTCCGCGTGCATCCGGGATCATCCGGACGGGGTCCTTGTCCAGCCATCGCTGCCACACGTCGTCGATCAGCCTGCCCGTGGCGACGTCGAACGGCAGCCGGATGGTCCCATCCTCGTCGGCCGGAGTAGCACGCGGCCATGCACCAGCTGTTGAGGAGCACGCCAGTCCTCCTTCTTCGTCATGGCCGGCCGCGACCGGAAGTCCTCCCAGAAGCGGTCGTACGAGCCCTCGTACGTGTCGCGGAGCGTCCGGACCGTCTCGCGGAACTCGGGGAGGTAGCAGGCCTCGAACAGGGCATCGCCGGCGTGCGACGCGAGGGCCGAGAACACGTCGGGCCGCAGCATCGGCGTCACCAGTGCGCCGTAGCCTCCGCTCGACTTGCCCTGGATGCCGCGGTGGTCGCGGTCGGGGATCGTCCGGTACCGGGCGTCCACGAACGCCACCACCTCGTCGCACAGGAAGTCCTGGTAGCGCCCGGTCGCCGGCGAGTTGAGGAACTGGCTGCCGCCGAGCGAGGTCCAGCAGTCGACGAACGCGACCAGCGTCGGCGGCGCCTCGCCTGAGGCGAACAACGCGTCGACGTTCTCGGGGTAGGTGGGGCGGAACGCCTCCCGGTTCCGCCACATGTCGAGCTGGCCGGTCAGACCCTGGATCACGTACACGCAAGGGAACCGGCGATCGGGGTCGTCGTCGTACCCGGGCGGCACGTAGACCCACAGCGGCCGGGCGTTCGGGTCGCCCAGCGCGTTGCCCCGCAGCAGGCCTCGCTCTCGATCTGCAGCTCGTCGATCCTGCCGGTGAACTCGCGGCTCCACGGTTGCACGTGTCGGCTCCTTCGGTCGGGTGTGCGGGGCAACGGAACCCTCCTATCATCGGCGGCACATGCCCGAGGTGTCCGACGTCGTCGGGATCGGCCTCGCGGGCGGGCAGGGGATGCGCGCCCGCCCGTTGACGCTCAAGGCCCCCGGGTACCTGCGTTCGAAGGCGGCGATGTCGTTCCTCGGACGCCGTCTGATCCGCTGGGTGATGACGATCCTGTCGAGCGAGGGCATCAAGGACTACTACGTCATCGCGCACGGGAAGGAGAACCGCTACCAGATCAAGGTGATGATCGGGTACGGGGAAGGGTTCGGCGTCGACGTCAAGTACTCGCCGGTCAAGTACGACGCCCTGTCGACCGGCAGCGCCGACTCGGCGCTGCGGCTGATGGAGTACTGGGACATCTCGCAACCCGCGCTGGTGTTCCCCACCGACTCCGTGATCGACTTCGACCTCGCGCCGATGGTGGAGACGCACGTCGGGCGCGGCGCGGTGGCCACGATCGCCGCGATGATGCGGGAGCCGGACGAGGTGGCGGAGAAGTACGGCGTCATGCTCACCGACGGCGACGGTCGGGTCACCGAGTTCGTCGAGAAGCCCACGCTGGGCGAGCTGCGCGAACACTTCCACGCGGAGACCGACGACGACTTCCGGCAACTGCCGCTGATGACCAACGCCGGGTTCTACCTGCTGGACACCGAGGTGATCCGTGGGCTGATCGGCAACGCGGAGATCGAACGGCTCCGTCGGACGCGGCTCGACTTCGGCAAGGACCTGTTGCCCTGGCTCGTCGGCAACGGGTACCCGGTCTACGCGTTCCCGGTGCGCCGGATCGGCGATCTCGGGAACGTGCGGGACTTCCTCGAGACGATGATCGACGTGCTCCGGGGAGTTCAAGGCGGTCGACCGGCTCCTGGGGCCGCCGTTCGACACCGAGCGCAACGTCTGGATCGCGCCGGAATCGCTCGCGATGCGCGACTCGACGAGCGGTACGACGCTGGCCGAGAAGATCGCGAGCGGCGCCGTCCAGATCGGTCCGGCGGTTCGGATCGGCAGGTTCTGCGAGATCCACCCCGGCGTCCGGATCCGCGAGTCGAACCTCGACGACGACATCGAGGTACAGCGCGACGCGCTCGATCGAGCGTTCGCAGATCCGCGACGGCGCGGTGATCGGTCCCTCCGCCCGCCTGTTCGAGGCGGTCGTCGGCTCGATGTCGGAGGTCCGGTCCGAACCCTTCAACCCCACGTCGATCGAGCGCTTCGTGGCGCTCGGCGACGAGGTCATCGTCTACCCCGGGGTGCACCTGGCGGACGACGTGGCCGTCTACCCGCGGCTGCGGCTCCCGTTCGGGATCAGCGTCCCCGCCGGCACCGAGCTCGCCGGGCCCGCGGACGTGCTCAACCACCTGTAGCGGTGCGGGCCTGACGATGCGGATCGGCCTGGCGCTCCCGCACTACGATTTCTCGATCCCGGGGTGTCGCCGATCCGGTTCGAGCCGCTGGCCGACGTGGCGGTGCGCGCCGAGCGGCTGGGGTTCGACAGCGTGTGGATGTCCGATCACCTGTTCGCGACGCTCGGCCGCTACGGCGGCGGCGACGAGCGGTACGGGTCGCTCGAACCGCTCTCGACGCTCGCGGCGCTGGCGACGCTGACGGAACGGGTCCGGCTCGGAACGCTCGTGCTCTCGGCCGCGTTCCGCCATCCCGCGATCGTCGCCAAGACCGTCACGGCGATCGACCGTCTGTCGAACGGTCGCGTCGAGCTCGGGCTCGGCGCGGGCTGGTTCGCCGACGAGTACGAGGCGTTCGGCTACGGGTTCGGGTCGGTCGGGGAGCGGTTCGAGCTGCTCGAGGAGACCATGGGGTACCTCGACGCGTTGTTCGGGGAGGAGCCGGCCTCGTTCGAGGGGCGTCGGTTCGCGCTGCGCGAGGCCCACAACCAACCGCGGCCGGTGCAGGAGCCGCGGCCGCCGCTGCTCGTGGGCGGCAAGGGGGGCCCGCGGATGCTGCGGCTCGCGGCGCGGTTCGCCGACGGCTGGAACACGGTCTGGCGGTGGACGCCGGAGGCGTACGCGGAGCGGGCGGCGGCTGCGCGCGAGGCCTGCGAGCGCGTGGGCCGCGATCCCGCGACGCTCCGACTCTCGCTCGGCCTGTTCACGGTCCTCGGGGAGGACGAGGCGGACCTGCTCCGCCGCTACGAACTGATGCGCGAACGGCTGCCGGCGGGCGTCGTCGACGCCGCGCCGCTCCGAGGAGCTGCGGCGGGACGGGCTGGTCGGCACCCCGACGAAGTGCTCGAACGGCTCGAACGGTTCGCCGAGCTCGGCGTGAGCGAGCTCGTCGTGGGCCCCGCGCCGGTGTGGTTCGCGCTGCCCGATCCCTCGATGCTCGATCTGTTCGCCGAACGCGTCCTTCCGGCCGCGAAGGAACGGTGATGGAGCCGCTCGAGGCGGCGGTCGCGGTGCTCAGGGAAGAAGACCAGCCCTTGCACTGGACGAAGATCCAGGATCTGGCGCTGCGCCGCGGCTACCTGGACCCGTTCGAGATCGCCGACGTGCGCAAGGCGCTGCTCGCCGCGCTGGCCGACGGCGTGCGATCGGGCGTGCTCGAGAAGCGGGGGACCGGCGTGTACGCGGCCGCCACGCGCGAACGATGAGCTCGACGACGCTCGCGCTCGCCGCGTCGCCCCCGGCGTCCGATCGCGGGTCGCGTGGCGCGTCCTGCTCGCGTTCGCCGGCAGCTGGATGGTCGCCGCGCTCGCGCAGATCGAGATCCGTCTGCCTTTCACCCCCGTGCCGATCACCGGCCGAGACGCTCGGCGTCCTGCTCGTCGGCGCGTCGCTCGGGGCCGGGTTGGGCTCCGTGTCGATGGCGCTGTACCTGCTGCAGGGCGCCGTCGGGTTGCCCTTCTTCTCCGGTGGCGGCTCGGGGACGGACTTCTCACGTTGTCCTCGGTCACCGGGGGTACCTGTGGGGGTTCGTGCTGTCGGCCGCCGTGGTCGGCGCGCTCGCCGGTCGCACGTGGGACCGGTCGGTCCGCAGTTCGATCGGCGAGATGTTCCTCGGCGAGGTGGTCCTGTACGCGGTCGCGATCCCGTGGCTGATGCAGTCGCTCGACGTCTCGCTGGGGCGGGCGCTCGAGCTCGGGCTCGCGCCGTTCGTCGTCGGGGACACGCTCAAGCTGCTCGCGGCCGCCGGGCTCCTGCCGCTCGCGTGGCGGACCCTGCGCCAGAAGACTTGATCAGCAGACCTGATCAGCGCCGGTAGGCGATCCGCGAGAACCGTTCGAGCTTCTCGAACCGGTGCTCGGCCTCGATCTGCCGAACCGTGCCCGACCGGTTGCGCATCACCATCGAGAACGTCGTCGCGCCGTCGGGCCAGTACTTCACGCCGCGCAGCAGGGAGCCGTCCGTGATCCCGGTGGCCGCGAAGAACACGTCCTGCCCGGCGACCAGGTCGTCGGTGGTCAGGACGCGTTCGATGTCGTAGCCCGCGTCGAGCAGCTGCTGGCGTTCGCCGTCGTCGCGCGGGAACAGGCGGCCCTGCATCGCGCCGCCGAGGCACTTGAGCGCGGCGGCCGCCACGACACCCTCGGGCGTCCCGCCGATCCCCAGGAGGAGGTCGAGCCCCGAGGTGCGGGTGGTGGCGGCCGCGATCGCGCCGGCGACGTCCCCGTCGGTGATCAGGTGGACACGGGCGCCGACCTCGCGGACGCGCCCGATCATGTCGGCATGACGCTCGCGGTCCAAGATCACGACGCCGATCTCTTCCGGCTTGATGCCTTTGGCCTTGGCGACCAGGCGCACGTTCTCCTCGGGCGATGCGGTGATGTCGATCGCGTCCGCCGCCTCCGGACCGGTCGCGACCTTCTCCATGTAGACGGCCGCGCCGGGAAGAACATCGAACCGCGTTCGGCGAGCGCGATCACCGAGAGGGCGTTCGGCTGTCCCAGTGGCGGTCAGGCGGGTCCCGTCGATCGGGTCGACGGCGACGTCGCATGCCGGGCCCTCGCCGGTCCCGACGGACTCGCCGTTGTAGAGCATCGGGGCCTCGTCCTTCTCGCCCTCGCCGATCACGACGACGCCGTCCATCGAGACCGAGTCGATCATCAGGCGCATCGCGTCGACGGCGGCCTGATCGGCCGCCACCTTGTCGCCCCGGCCCACCCATCGGCCCGCGGCGAGCGCGGCGGCCTCGGTGACCCGGACGAGCTCAAGGCGCGATGTTTCGGTCCGGACGCTCCTCCATCGCGCGATCCTCTCGATCCGGTCTCGGTTCTCCTCGGGGCCGGCTGCCCATCCTACGTGCGCGTCCGCCGCTCGCGCGCGGGCGGGACCAGGCCGCGTTCCTCGCACCACTCCAACGTGCGCCGGAGCGTCGTCTCCACCGGCGCGTAGCGCAGGCCGAGCTCCCGGGCGGCCTTCGAGCCGTCGTACCGATGACCGTGGAGCAGCGTCCGAACGGCCTCGGGGCACAGGGTCGCGTCGCGGCGGAGCACCCTGGCGACGGCCCCGGCGAGCTCGCCGCCCGCCATCGCGACCCAGCCCGGCGCGAACCGCACCCGGCGTGGCAGCCCCCAGATCCGCTCGAGCAGGTCGACCGCCTCGCGCGCGGTCAGGCTCGCGCCCGAGAGCAGGTACCGTTCGCCCGGCGTCCCGTGGGTCTCGGCCAGGACGTGGCCCTTCGCGCAGTCCTCGATGTCGATCAGCGAGATCGTCGTGTCCACCAGGACCGGGAGCCGCCCGTTCACGACCTCGAGCAGGAGCCGCGCCGAGCCGGTCGCCCGCCCCGGTCCCTGCACCGACGAGGGGTTCACGGACACGACGTCGACGCCGAGGGTCCTCGCGAGCTCGAACACCCGCCGTTCGGCCAGGTGCTTGGAGCGTTCGTAGGCGGACAGGTACGAGCCCCGGTGCGGCGAGTCCTCCCGCCCGACCGTGTGCCGTGGCTCGCCGATCGCCGACGAGGACGAGGTGTAGACGACGCGTCCGACCCCGGCGTCGGCGGCGGCGCGGACCACGTTCGACGAGCCCTCGACGTTGGTGCGCAGCATGTCGCTCGGGTCGCGCAGGCACATCGCGTTCACGCCGGCGACGTGGAAGACGGTGGAGCAGCCGCGCATCGCCTCGGTCAGCGACCCGAGGTCCAGCGCGTCGCCCCGGACCGCCTCCGCCCCGAGCGCGCGCGACCGCGTCCCCGGAGCCTCTGATCGAGCCAGCGCGCGCACGGCGCGGCCGTCGGCGAGGAGGCGTCGCAGGACGGCCCGCGCCGACGACGCCGGTCCCGCCGGTGACCAGGACCGGTTCGGTCACGCGGCCGGGTCGCGGCCGGTCGTGATCGCGCCTCGGAACCGCAGGACGTACTCGAGCCCGGAGAGCACGGTGATCACGGCGGCCGCGATCATCGCCCACTGATCCAGGTACAGCGGTCCGATCGGCCTCGCCGGGGCGCAGGATCGCGAGGAAGATCGCGAGGAACTGCACGTTGGCCTTCGCCTTGCCCCAGACGGACGGGTTGCACGAGGTCGCCGGTCGAGGCGACGGCGCCCTTCAGGCCGATGATCAAGATCTCGCGGCCGATGATGATCACGGCGATCCAGGGCGAGACCCGTCCTACGACCAGTAGGCCGATCAGGGCGCCCGCCACGAGCAGCTTGTCGGCCGTCGTGTCCAGGAAGTTGCCGAACACGCTCGTTCTGCGCCCAGCGGCGGGCCAGCAGCCCGTCGAAGAAGTCGGTGAGCGCGGCGACCGCGAAGCAGCACGGCGGCGATCGTGAAGGCCGTGTCGTTGTCGGGTCCGGCGAGGATCAGCGCCAAGATCACCGGGACGAGCGCCACGCGAGCCCACGTCACGACCTTGAGGAACGCTGCGGCACGGAGGTCGGCGGGGGTGGTCACGGCTCGTCGGCATCGTAGCAGCGCACCTGGCCGCGAACGGCCGCGGCGCCGGCGGTCCTCGGTGTAGCGTCGGCGTGTGGACCGACCGACGAGGACGACGCTGTTCGCGGGTGCGGCGGTGCTGTTCGTGGTCGGTGTGGTGTTCGGGTTCCTGCTGGGCAGGTCGGGCAACGACGAGGAGCTCGCGATCCCGACCCCGAGCCCTGAGCTCACCACGACCGTGACGCCACCCACCGAGGTGGTCACGCCGACGCCGGGTGAGGCGCCCGCGATCTCGAGCCGGGGGCAGGTGCTGCGCGAGGGCGACCGAAACGTGACCGCCGCTCCCACCAGCGCGACGTGCGCCGCGCTGATCACCCCGGGGACGCTCGGCGACTGCGGTGAGGTGATCGTCGCCGACCAACGCGTGGTGTGGGTGGTCGAGCAGGCCGCCACCCCGACGGGGCGCCCGCGTTCTCGGTCCGGATCTCGACCTTCGTCCCGGACGAGAACGGGTGGGTCGAGTGGCTCCAGGCATCCGACCCCGCCGGCGAACGGTGGTCGGACGTGAACGTGCTCGCGGCCGACCTGACGGGCGACGGCGTCCAGGAGCTGCTGGTGGGATTCCGTTCGATCGGCGAGGACCAGACGCTCGAGTACGACATCGTCGGGTATTCCGAGATCGCCGTCCCCGAGGTGCTCGCGCATCCCGATCCCGCGCCCAAGGGCTCGGTGGTCGTGTCCGGGGGAACGATCCAGGAGTACTCGGCGCAGTACCCCAACGGCGAACCCGTCTGCTGTCCCGCGGGCTACCTCCGACAGTCGATCGCGTTCGTGGACTCGTTCTTCCGGGTGGTCGATTCGGAAACGGTGGTGATCACCGCGGTCCCGCCCTCGGAGCTCTGACTTGACTAGGCTGCGCACCGTGGACACGCCGAAGATCGTCACGGTCGACGACTACGAGCCGCTGGCGCAGGAGGTCCTGCCCGCCGACGTCTTCGACTACTACGCGGGCGGGGCGGGGGACGAGTGGACCCTGGCCGAGAACCGCCGCGCGTTCGAGGACCTGGGTGATCCGCCCGCGGATGCTGACCGGCGCCTGGCCCGCCGATCCGTCGACCTCGGTCCTCGGCCACGAGATCGCGTTCCCGGTGCTGGTAGCACCGTGGGCATACCAGAAGCGCGCGCATCCCGACGGCGAGCTCGCTACCGCGCGCGCCGCCGCTCGCGCCGGCACCGTCATGGTGGTCTCGAGCACCGCGTTCGAGTACCTGGAGGACGTGGCGGCCGCCTCCGACGCGACGAAATGGTGGCAGCTGTACGTGTTCACCGACCGCGAGCTCACGGTCGACATGCTGCACCGGGTCCACGCCGCGGGGTTCGGCGCGGTCTGCCTCACCGTGGACTTCCCCGACAGCGGGCTGCGCCACCGCGATACGCGCAGCGGCTTCCAGATCCCGATCGGCCTGCCGTCGGACGAGCTGACGTACGCGCCCGACCTCACGTGGGACGACCTCGCGTGGATCCGCGAGGCCGCCCCCGTGCCGTTGCTCGTCAAGGGCCTCATGACCGCCGAGGACGCGCGGCTCGCCGTCGAGGCCGGCGTCGACGCGATCGTCGTCTCCGAACCACGGCGGCCGGCAGCTCGATTCGGTCCACGCGCCGATCACGGTCCTGCCCGAGATCGTCGAGGCCGTGCAGGGACGCGTCCCGGTGCTCGTCGACGGCGGGTTCCGCCGGGGACGGACGTCTTCAAGGCGCTCGCGCTCGGCGCCGCCGCGGTGCTGGTGGGCCGCCCCGCCTGTTGGGGGCTCGCGGCCGCGGCCGAGGAGGGCGTGGTGGACGTGCTCCGCATCCTGCGGGCGGAGCTCGAGAACACGATGGTGCTGGCCGGCACGCGGTCGGTCGGGGACATCACGGGGCGCACGTCAGCGCGTGCGTGACGGCGTTCGCCGCCGTCTGCCAGCATGAGCGTCCGCATGCCGCGCATCGACCTGCACACGCACTCGAACCGCTCCGACGGGACCTTCGCCCCGGCCGAGGTGATCCGCCTGGCCGCCGAACGCGACCTGGACGTTGTCGCGCTGACCGACCACGACACGACGGACGGCCGCCCGGAGGCGCTCGCGACCGGGGCTCGAGGCCGGCGTCGAGGTCGTCGCCGGGGTCGAGTTCTCGGCCGAGTACCTCGGCACGAGCGTGCACGTCCTGTGCTACTGGATGGACGCGGAGGACGCCGCGCTGCAGCTCGAGCTCGGGCGGCTGCGCGAGGACCGCTACCGCCGCGGCGAGCTGATGGTCGAGCGGCTCGGCGCCCTCGGGCTGCCGATCTCGTTCGAGCGCGTCCGCCAGATCGCCGGCGACGCCACGATCGTCCGTCCGCACATCGCGCAGGCGATGGTCGAGGCAGGTGTCGTCGCCACCGAGAAGGAGGCGTTCGAGCGCTACATCGGCGACGGCGGGCCGGCGCACGTCGCCAAGCACGCGCTCGACCCGATCGACGCCGTCGCGTTGATCGAGGGCGCGGGCGGCGTGTGCGCGCTCGCGCACCCGGGGATGTGGGGCGACCAGAGCTCGGTCCCGGACGAGCTGATCGAACGCATGGCGGCCGCCGGCATGCGGGGTCTCGAGGTCGACCATCCCGACCACACCCCCGAGGCTCGCGAACGCTACCGGGCGCTGGCCGAACGGCTCGGCCTGATCGCGACCGGCGGCTCGATTGCCACGGACCCGGTACGACCCCGTCCGTCTGGGGAGCTCGCTCTGCGGCCCCGACGCGTTCGTCGCGCTGCGCGCCGCGGCGCTCCGCGGATCGCCGGCGGCACCCACCCCGTAGCATCGGCGCGTGGCCGGCAAGCGGATCCTCGTCGTCGGCGCCGGGTTCGCCGGGCTCTACGCGGCGATCGCGGCTGCGCCGGGCGGTCGAGCTCGGTCACCGCGTGACGGTCGTCAACGCCGAGAACTTCATGCTGTACCACCCGTTCCTGCCCGAGGTCGCGTCCGGCACGATCGACCCTCGCGCCGTGGTCGTCCCGCCTGACGCACCTTGCGTCACTGCGACGTCGTGATCGGCGAGGTCGAACGCGTCGACCACGGCGAGCGCAACGCGCAGGTCCGCCTCGCGGACGGCCGCGAGACCGCGATGGGCTACGACACGTGGTCGTCCTCGCGCCCGGCTCGTGGGCGCGCGTGCTGCCGATCCCCGGCCTCGCCGCAGCAGCGGTGTCGGGTTCAAGACCGTGCAGGAGGCCATCTGGCTGCGCAACCACGTGCTCTCGCGGCTCGACGTCGCGGCAGTCACCGACGACCTGAGCGCGCGCCGGGCCGCGCTCACGTTCGCGTTCGTCGGAGGCGGGTACGCGGGGGTGGAGGCGCTCGGCGAGCTCGAGGACCTGGCCCGCGACGCGATGCGGAGCTACCCGAACCTCCGACCCGAACAGATGCGGTGGATCCTGGTCGAGGCGGCCGGCTCGATCCTGCCCGAGATCGGCTCCGACCTGGCGGACTACGCGATCGAACGTCTGCGGCAGCGCCGGATCGAGGTCCTGCTGAACACGAAGCTCGAGTCGGCGGAGGGCGGCGTGCTCCGCCTGTCCGACGGCCAGGTGTTCGCGGCCGAGACGCTCGTGTGGACCGCCGGCGTGAAGCCGTCACCACTCGCCGCCGGGTCCGGGTTCCCGGTCGACGACGCGGGTCGGATCCGGACCGACGCCTACCTCCGGGTCGAGGGCCTCGAGGACGCCTGGGCGGCCGGCGACGCGGCCGCGGTGCCCGATCTCCTCGAGGGCGGCGTGATGCCCCCGACGGCGCAGCACGGGATGCGGCAGGGCAAGCGACTCGGGGACAACGTCCTGGCCGTCCTGCAGGGGCGCCGGCCCGAGCCGTTCGAGTACCGGGCGATCGGGGCGGTCGCCTCGCTCGGCCGGTACAAGGGGGTGGCGATCGTCCGGGGCGTCCGGCTCCGGGGTTCGCGGCGTGGTTCGCGCACCGCTCGTACCACCTGTACGCGATGCCGACGCTCGGCCGCAAGGTCAAGATCGCCACCGACTGGACGGTCGCGCTGCTGTTCCCGCGCGACCTCGCGCAGCTCGGCTCGCTGGAGCACCCGCGCGAGCCGTTCGAGCGCGCGGCGGGGGCGGGTCCTACGGACCGACGCGATTGACCTCGGCGGCGGCCGACAGCGCCGAGTGGCTCCGCTCGAGGTCGGGGAGCTCGTGACCCGAGGTGAGCTCGTGCACGGCCCAGTTGGTCAGGTCGCGGATCGAGATGATCCCCGCGAGCGCGCCGTCCTGCACGACGGGAGGTGACGGATCTTCAGCCGGGCCATGTGGTCGGCGGCCTCGGCGATGTCCGTCTTCGGGTCGACCGTGTCCAGGTCGGTCGACATGCGTTCGGACACCGTGGTCGCCTTCGGGTCGCCACCCTCGGCCACCAGGTTGACGAGGTCGCGTTCGGTCACGATGCCGGCGAGGGTGTCGCCCTCCATGACGATGACCGAGGAGATCCCGTGCTCGCGGAGCACGGTGGCCACCTGCTCGAACGTGTCCGAGGGCGAGGTCGTCTTCACATCGGTGTGCATGATGTCGCGGACCTGCATGGCGGCTACCTCCGGTTGGGGAGACACAGCCTAGCGCGTGCCCGTTCGAACCGGCCAGCCACCCGGACCGCCGGCTGCAGGCCCTCAGTGGTCCGAACGCCCGCTGAAGTTGAACGACGAGACCTTGAGGGCGGGGACGCGGCTGGCGGAGAAGAAGAACTCGCTCGCGAGCTCGGTCTCGCGACCCACCATCTCGGTGCCCTGGAGCGCCTCGATGATCGACTGGGTGAACCGCAGGTTCTCTGACCGGATGGGCGATCTCGCCGTCCTCGATCAGGAACGTGCCGTCCCGCGTCATGCCGGTGATCGTCGACTCGACCGGGTGGACGATGTTCGTGTAGTGGAACCGCGTCACGAGCAGCCCGCGTTCGGTCGACGCGATCATGTCCTGCAGGCTGGCCTCGCCCGGCGCCATGAACAGGTTGAGGGGAACGGGCCCTCGGGGTTCGGCGGCGGGAGGGCGTGACCGGTCGTCGTGGTCCCGGCCTGCTTGGCCGTGCGCAGGTCGTACACGCCCGAGAGGAACACCCCGTCGCCGATCAGGTCCACGCGCGATCGCGGCACGCCCTCGAAGTCGAACGGGAGACCGAGCGTCCCCTCGGACAGGGCGTCGTCGTAGATCGTGACGCATCGGCGGCCGCCACCTGCTGCCCCTGCTTGCCGGAGAAGCACGAGCGCCCCTCGTCCAAGCGAGCGCCCGCCGAACCCGACCCACGCCGAGGAACCCGACGAGCGTCGAGACCGCCGCCGGCTCCAGGACGACCGTGTACCGGCCGGGGTCGACGTCGCGCGGCGACCGCGAGGCGCACCGCCTTGTCCGCGGCCCGCTTGCCGACGGCCGCCGGGTCGAGCTCGTCCCGTCCGGCCGCGAACACCTCCGCGAAACCGCTCCCGCCGTCCGGGCCGGTCACGACCGTCGTCACGGAGGCCTGCGAGGACGGCGCCCAGCAGAACTGGCCATCGGTGTTCGCGATCGCGACCTCGCTCGCGAGCGTCTCGTACGCGCCGGCGGCGGTGAAGCCCTCCGGGACATCCGCGACGAGCTGCGCGACGGACTCGGCGCGTTCGGACGGGCGTGGTCTGGGCCGCCGCCTCGTCGAACGCGTGGTGCTCGGGCGTCGGCGCCGGCGGCGCGAGCCCCGGGAACAGCGGGTCGGGCGCGACGACGGTCGCCATCTCGAGCGCGCTCTCGGCCGCCCGCCGCGCGCCCTCGAGGGAGAAGTCGTTCGACGCCGCGACGCCGATGCGGCCCTCGGAGACGACGCGGACGCGGATCCCCGTGTCCTCGCGGTGGGTGCTCTGGTGGATCGAGCTCGAGGCGAACCGCGTGAGCCCGCCCCACTCGTGCATGAACAGGACCTCGACGCCGTCCGCGCGCGGCAGGCTCAGGGCCGCCTCGGCGACGCGGCGGACCTCGTCCGGCCCGATGAGACGCGTCATCGTCCCGCCCCGCCTCGCCTTCATCTCGCCCGCCCGCATCAGCCGCGCACCCCGAGCTGCACGTTCCGGAACCCGAGGGCGACGCGCCGTGGCCGACGCGCGCGACCTGGCCCGGCTGGCCCTTGCCGCAGTTCGGCGTGCCCCACAGCGTCCAGTCCTCGCGACCGCCGACGGCGTCGCACGAACCCCAGAACTCGGTGGTGATGCCCGTGTAGTTCGGGTTCCGGTACATCGTCGTCAGCCGGCCCTTCTCGATCCGCCACGCGATCTCGCACCCGAACTGGAAGTTCACGCGGTGGTCGTCGATCGACCACGACGTGTTGGTCGACATGAACACCCCGTCGTCGGTGTCGCCGATGATGTCGGCGAGCGAGCCCTCGCGCGGCTCGATCGAGATGTTCGTCATGCGGATCAGCGGGTAGTGCGCCCACCCGTCCGCGCGCATCGCCCGGACGACGTGAGCCCGAGGACGCTCGCGGTCTCGCGGCTCGAGATGAAGTTCTCGAACACCCCGTCGACCAGGATCGGTACCCGCTGCGCCGGGACGCCCTCGTCGTCCCACCCGAACGACCCGAGCCCGCCGGCGAGCGACGCGTCCGCCGTGATCGAGACCAGCGGGCTCGCGTAGCGGAGCGAGCCGCGGTCCTCGGGCCGGACGAACGAGGAGCCCGCGTACGCCTCCTCCATCCCGAGCACGCGGTCGAGCTCGACCGGGTGCCCGATCGACTCGTGGATCTGGAGCTCCACCTGCCCCGAGTCGAGCACGAGCGTCGTGACCTCGCTCGGGCACTCCTCCGCCGACAGGAGCTCGACGGCCTCGGTCGCGGTCCGCTCGGCCTCCTCGATCAGGCCGATCTTCTGGATGTGCTCCCAGCCCGCGGCCGAGATGTGGCCGCGGAACGAGTTCGGGAACGACCGGCGCTGGAGCTCGCCGTCGCCGAGCGCCGTGGCTTCGATCCCCGCGCCGGACTGGACCGTGGTCTGCTCGATCGACGTGCCCTCGCTCGTGGCGAGGAACGCTGCTCCGGCGGAACAGGTCGATCCCGCCCTCGCCGAACGCCAGCCCGTCGATCGACTGCATCCGCCGCGTCGCCTCCATCAGCATCGCGACCTTCTCCTCGAGCGGGACGTTGAACGGGTCCACCTGCATCGGCGAGTGCCAGGTGCCGGTCACGGGCTCGACCGGGGCCAGCACGACGGGTTCCATCGGCAGGCGGGCGGCGGCCTTCGCGATCTCGACCGCGAGCTTGGCGGTGCGTTCGATCTCCCGGCTCCTGACGGGCGGTGGCGGCGAACCCCCAGTACCCGTTCACCAGCACACGGATCCCGAGGCCCTCGGAGGTCGAGCGGTCGATCCCCTCCATCTCCTGGTTCCGCACGGTGATCGACTCGGAGTCGTCGGCCACGACGCGACCGTCGGCATAGTCGGCTCCGGCGGCTCTGGCCGCCTCGACGGCCTGCTTCGCGACGTCGAGCATCCGATCGGACCTCCAGGAAAGGGAACGACTGCTGCCGGCACAGCCTACCCCGGCGTGCCGGAGGTCGCGTCCCGAGGTCCGGGCGCGGTCTGGGAAGATGCGGCGCGCGGTTCCCGGCGGTCGAGGCCAAGCGAGAGGAGGGCGACGGATGACGATCCAGCGGGTTCGACGACGCCCCGCCGGTTCCGATCTACGTCTCGAACGTCACGCTGTTCGACGGCCGGACCGTCAAGCAGCGGGCCGGCGTGCTCGTCGACGAGGGCCGCGTCGCGTGGGTCGGCGCGCATGCCCGAGCGCCGCGTTCGGCGCGCGATGCCGACGCAGATCGACGGGCGCGGCAGGACCCTCACGCCGGGGCTGATCGACTGCCACGTGCACCTGTGCTTCGACGGGGGCGCCGACTTCGCCGGCGAGTCGCGCGAGATGACGACGGACGCCGTCGCCACGGTCAAGGCCGTGCGCAACGCCGCGCCGAACGCTCGACCACGGCGTGACGACGGTGCGGGACCTGGGCGGGCGCGGCGACTCGGCGATCCAGGTCGGCGCTCGGCGTCGAGCGAGGTCTCATCGCCGGACCGAGGATCCTGGCGGCCGGCCACGCGCTCACGATCACGGGTGGCCACGGCCACAGCGTCGGGTTCGCGCGCGAGGTCGACGGACCCGACGCGCTCCGGCGCGCGGTGCGCGAGGAGATCCGCGCCGGCGCGACGGCGATCAAGCTGGTCGCGACCGGCGGCGTGCTGACGCCGGGGATCACGCACGACTTCACGGCGTTCACGCAGGAGGAGCTCGACGCCGCGGTGGACGAGGCGCATTCGTGGGGCCGCGTCGTCGGCGCGCACGCGATCGGGCCCGAGGGCATCATCCGGGCGGTCCGCGCCGGGTCGACTCGATCGAGCACGGCTCGATGCTCTCGGCCGAGGGCGCCCGGCTGATGAAGGAGCGCGGCGCGTTCCACGTGCCGACGATCTCGGCGATCCGCGGCATCGTCGACCACGCCGACGAGGTGCCGGCCTACGCGGTCGAGAAGGCGACGGCGCTCGTCGAGCTCGCGCGCGAGGGGTTCCGGCGTTCGCTCCGCGGCGGCGTGAAGATCGCGTGCGGGACCGACGCCGGGACGCCGTTCAACCCGCACGGCAACACGCTGTTCGAGATCGTCCGCATGGTCGAGTGGGGATGACGCCGCTGCAGGCGATGCGCATCGGCGACCTCGAGCGCGGCCGCGCCTGCTGCGGCTCGACGGCGTCGGCGTGGTCGGCTGAGGGCGCGGCCGCGGATCTGGTCCTGTTCGGCTCGAACCCGCTCGGAGGACATCGAGGCGGTGCTCGAACCCGCCCTCGTGCTCAAGGGCGGCGACGATCGTGGCCCGGCTCCGCTCCCTAGGCACGCGCTCGAGGTCGTCGCCACAGGTTTTGTCACTCCCGGTCCCTACGCTGCTCGGAACCAAGGAGGAGCGGATGACCCAGCTCGGCTACGCGGTGCTCGGACTCGTGCTCGGCGCGGCGCTCGGAGCGGTGGTGCCGGGACGTGGCGGCGCTCGGCCGCGACGCCCTCGACCCGGGTGGAGGCTCGGCTCGAGGTGCAGGCGGCGGAGCTGCGGCGTCTCGCCGACGCGTCGGCCGCGCGCGAGGGCTCGGCCGAGCACCTGCGCTCGGAGTTCGCGGGCGCCCGACGGGTGCTGGAGTCCTCGCCCTGCGCGAGGACGAACGACGCGTACGCGACGCCGAGTCCTGGGAGATCGTCCGCCGGCTCTCGACGGTCCTGGTCGGGAGCGCCTCGAAGGGCCGCGCCGGCGAGAACGTGCTGCGCGAGCATCTCGCCCAGCTCCCGCCCGGGATGCTCGTCACGGACCTGCGCGTGAACGGCCGCGTGGTCGAGTTCGGGCTGCTGCTGCCGGACGGCCGGCGCCTGCCGGTGGACTCGAAGTGGTCCGCGGTGGCCGAGCTCGAGGCGCTCGAGGCAGCCGACGACCCGATCGAGCGCGAGACGCTCGCGCGCGAGGTCGAACGCCAGGTCGCGCTCCGGGCGCGCGAGGTGGCGCAGTACCTCGACCCGTCGCTCACCGCGCCGGTCGCGGTCGCGGCGGTTCCCGATGCCGCGTACGAGGTGCTGCGACGGGCGCACGCCGACGCGTTCTCGCGCGGGGTGGTGATCGTGCCGTACTCGACGGCGCTGCCGGTGCTCCTGTTCCTGTACAGCCTCGCGCATCGCTTCGGCGACGCGGACGACGCGCGTTCGGCGCTCGAGGAGGTCGTGTCGGTGCTCGACGCGATGCAGCTCGTCCTGGAGAACAAGGTCGCGCGCGCGGCCACGATGGTCTCGAACGGCGTCGACGAGCTCCGCTCGGGTCTCGGCAGGCCCGCGGCTCGATCGCCCGCGGTCGAACGGCGGCGGCCGTCACGGCCGAGCCGGACCCGAGCTCATCGAAGGCGTCGCTGAAGGCCGTGCCGTAGCAGGCGCGGGTACGCTGCGCGCGATGGAGTTCGAGGAGACGCTCGCGACGCTGGGCTTCCACCCCGCATCGGGCCGGACGCCCAAGGGCGTGCAGGTGCTCACCGCCGAGCCGAACCCGTTCCTGACCTACACGGTGCAGAAGCTCGAGGACGGGACCGCGTTGTTCTCGTGGGAGTTCGCGGTCGGCGAGTACCTGCGGACGAAGGGGATCCAGTTCGGCTCGGACGAGACGCTGAACCAGTTCATGTTCCCGCGCGAGGACACCCGTGGACCGCAGGACGGCACCTGGCTGGTCGAGGCGATCGAACGCGCGACCGCGCAGCTCGCGTCCCTCCGGTTCGACCGGCCCTAGGAGGATATCCCGTTTGCGCTGCCGATGCGGAGCTAGGGTCGCACCGCGCATGTTCACGGTGGGCAGCGGGACGATCTCCGCGAGCGCGTGCTGGGGCTCGGAGCACGGGACGATCGCGTCGTCGCCGGAGCCATCGTCGGCTCGCTCGCCGTCGACGGCGGGGACCGCGTCTCCGATCTCGACCTGACCTTCGGCATCGCCGACGGTATTCGGCTCGCCGACGTGCTCGACGACTGGACGCGCACGCTGGTCGACGAGTTCGATGCGGTGACGCCTCGCCGGGCTCGGCGCGTGGCCGACCACCTACCGCGTGTTCCTGCCGCCGGACGCGCTGCAGCTGGATCTCTCGATGACGCGCGGCGGCTCGGTTCCGTCCCGCCGGGCCACGGTTCCGGCTCGTGTTCGGCCGGACGGCTGCAGGCGCGTCCGAAGCGGTCACCGGGGACCTCTTCATCCCCACGCCGGCGGTGGCGGACGACATCTTCGGCTGGGGCGTGATCTACGCGTCCACGCGCGCGCGTGCATCGAGCGCGGACGTGGCCTGGCAGGCTGAGCACTACGTCGGCGCGATCCGCGATCACGCGCTCTCGCTCGCCTGTCTCCGAGAGGGGCTGCCCGCGGTGCAGGCTCGCAACTACGACGATCTTCCGCGGAGACCCTCGGTCGGTTCGAGGATGCCCACGTCGGTGCGGTAGAACCCGGGCCGCTCCGGGCGGCGCTCGCCGCCCGGTCCGCGCGCTGCTCCGAGGAGGGCGCGCAGGCCCACGTCCCGACACGCTCAGGTGGTGGCGCGAGCGTCTCGACGAAGCTTCGCTGACAGAGCCACGGCCACCCCGCGTCAGCCCACGCGCTTCTCGTACACGTCCCAGCCGCGGACCGTGCGCATGCCCAGCGCGTTCGTAGAGGCGGACCGCTCCGGTGGGGTTCGCCGCGTCGACGTTGAGCATCACCCGGGGCAGGTCGCGCGACGCGAACGTCGCGAACGCGCGCCGCAGCAGCGCCGACGCGATCCCGCGCCCGCGCCAGGGCTTCCGAACGCCGAGCTCGCCGACCCAGCCCCGGTCGCCCCACACGACGCCCGAGAGCGCCCCGACCGCCTCGTCCCCGTCGGTGGCGAGGAGCCACAGGCTCGGGTCGTAGCTGGTGGTCTCTGACCTCGAGGGCTCGACCACTCCTCGAACGGGATCACGCGGTAGCCCCACTCCTCGCGGAACGCCTCGACGAAGATCGCGTGGACCGTGGGCAGGTCGCGCTCGGGTTCGATGCCCTGCTGATCTCGATGCCCGGTGGGGGCCCGCCGGGTTCGGGCGGTGGTCCGTCGAGGTCGAGCTGGAGGTGCCGGAACGACCGCACGCGTTCGAACCCTCGGGAACCGACCAACGCGGCCCCCGCCGCGTCGAGGTCGGTGACCGCCGTGAAGACGGATCCGACCCCGGCTCGATCCGCTCGCCGCGCGCGTCTCGATCCGGCCGAGCAACACCGAGCCGATCCCGCGGCCACGGTGGTCCGGATGCACGAGGCCCCACGACTTGAGCTTGCCGTCGCCCTCGGGGGCGACGTTGGCGTGGCCGACGATCGTCGACCTCGGATCCGTCACGACCCACGCGTCGACCGACAGGTCGAGCCCCGGTGAGGACCACTGGTCGCGGAGGAAGTCGGCGTCGAAGTCGGACTGGCCCGTGTCGGCGAGGTCGTCGGCCAGCAGCATCTCGGCGACCCCGTCGAGGTCGCTCGAGGGACGCGGGCCGGATCGCGTAGCCGTCGGGGAGCGAGCGCATCCGGGAGCCTACGGGTTGCGGTCGGGCGCGCGGTCGCAGATGATGCCTCCATGGAGACGGGGACGCGGCCGCCGGGTCCGGACCTGTCCAAGCTCGCGGCGCTCCGGGCGTTCCGGCAACGATCCGATCGCGCTCCTCGAGCGGCTGGCCACGTACGGCGACGTGGTCCGCGTCGACGTCCCGGGTTCGGCCGCGTTCCTGCTGAACCATCCCGACCTCGTCAAGGACGTGCTCGTCACCGACCATCGCTCGTTCCACAAGGGCCCGACGATCCGGGCCGCGAAGATGCTGCTCGGCGAGTCGCTCCTCACGAGCGAGGACGAGGCCCACCTGCGTCAGCGGCGGCTGATCCAGCCGATGTTCCACCACGAGCGGATCGCCGACGTACGCGGCGTCGATGGTCCGGTCCGCCGAGCGGGCCGCCGAACGTTGGAGCGACGGCGACGAGCTCGACGTGCAGGCCGAGATGTCGGCGCTCACGCTCGCCGTGGTGGGCGAGACGCTGTTCGGGACCGACGTCGACGCGGAGCGGAGCGCGACGGTCCGGCGGGCCCTCACCGACACGCTGGGGATGTTCGACCGCGTGTACTCGCCGCTGTTCCGCCTGCTCGTGCGGCTGCCCTCGCCCACGATGCGCCGCTACCACCGCGTCGAGTCCGACCTGAACCGCGTGATCGCCGAGATGATCGCCGGAGCGCCGCGCCGCGGGTGCCACCGGCGACGACCTCCTCTCGCTGCTCCTGCGCGCACGCGAAGACGGCGCCGGCATGACCGACGAGCAGGTGCGGGACGAGGCGCTCACGCTGTTCCTCGCCGGTCACGAGACGACCGCGATCGCGCTCACGTGGACGTGGTGGCTCCTCGCCCGGAACCCGGACGCCGAGACGCGCCTGCACGCCGAGCTCGACACGATGCTCCCGGACCGCGAGCCGTCGGTCGAGGATCTCGCCGAACCTCCCGTACACGCAGGCAGTGATCTCGGAGTCGATCCGGCTCCGCCCACCGGCCTGGGCGATGGGCAGGACCGCCGTCGCCGGCCATCGGGCGAACGGGCTACCCGATCGCCGAGGGTTCGACCGTCGTGGTCTCGCCGTGGCTCCTGCACCACGATCCCCGTTGGTGGCCCGATCCTGAGGCGTTCCGTCCCGAGCGCTGGCTCGTCGAGGACTCCGAGCGACCGCGGTACGCGTTCATCCCGTTCGGCGGCGGTCCGCGCGTGTGCATCGGGGAGCCGTTCGCGAGGCTGGAGGCGGCGATGCTCCTCGCGACGATCGCGCGCCGATGGCGGTTCGCGAGCCGGAACGACCGCGAGCCGGACCTGCAGGCCGTCATCACGCTGCGTCCGCGCGGGGGCTGCCGATGCGCGCGCTCCCCAGGCGACCGAGACGGCCGACGGGTCCTAGCCCACCGGGACGGCCCGGTCCCGCGTCGGCGAGCAGCTCGAGGTACTCGCCCCGCTCGCGGAACGTCTCCTGCAGCTGCTGCGTCAGGCGTTCGATGAACTCGTCCCGGTAGGTCGAGTCCACGGCGGAGGCCACCGCGTAGTACAGCGCCGAGAACGACGCGACGCCGGCGGCCGTCCGGACGAGCTGCTTGGTGATCTGGAGCTGCTCGCCGAAGAACGGCAGCGTGAACAGGACGTGGCCCTCGGTGCCGATCCAGCTCACACGGATCGCCGGCGTCACCAGCAGCGCGCCGAACACCATGAAGAACACCCAGATCGCGACGCCGACGAACACGATCTGCAGTCCCTGCGCGAGGAAGATCACGAGCCCGACGTTCACGCGCTGCCGCCGGCGGAGCGGGACCGCGAGCGAGCTGCCGCGCTCGAGCTCGCGGACGCTCCCCGGGAGCCGGACGATCGGGAAGATCGCCGTGATCAGCGCGAACAGCCCGGCGCGCCGGCGTAGAAGGTCACGTTGCTCGCCTCGCCGAACAGCTGCCAGTACTCGTTGGTGAAGAACGTCACGAGCGAGAAGAACAGCAGGAGCGGGAGCGCGCGGACCAGCAACGTGAGCGACGCGCCCGAGCAGCTGCACGAACCGCGCGGCGATCCACCGCAGGATCGAGAACACCCCGAACCCGACGACGAGCCAGATCACGCCGAGCAGCAGCAGGTTGCCGAGCCTGGTGACGAGCGCGCTCGTGAGCTGCCCGCCGAACACGAGCGGGAGCACCACCGGGAGCAGGCACGAACGCCGTCAGCTCGGGGACGCCGAGCTTCTGCGGGACCGAGAAGAACCTGCGGCCGCGCACAGACGTTGAGCAGCCCGAACGCCACGAGCACGAGGGCGACGCCGCCGAGCAGCGCGAGGACGTTCAAGGCCGCCGGCCAGTCCAGGTTGATCGCGCCGAGGATCTCGAGCACGAACACCACCGCGAGCAGCGGGATCGCCCGGTTGAAGACGTCCTCGGTGGCCGAGTAGTCCTCGGCCAGCAGGGGCAGCCCCGCGCTCCGGAAGCGGCGTTCGAGCTCGCGGATCCGGCGGTCGCGTTCGGGCGGCTGGTCCACGACCGCTATCGAACCCCGCCGCCCACCGACCCGCAAGCGCCTCGCATCCGCGATGGCAGCCGGTACGCTGTCCCGAGTGGGTTCGCCAGCGCGCTCGTGATCTTCGCCCACCCCGACGATGCCGAGTTCATGTGCGGCGGACCGTCGCGGCCTGGGTGAACGAAGGCACCGACGTCCACTACTGCGTGGTCACCGACGGCTCGGCCGGCTCGAACGAACCGGGCGATGACGCGAGAGGCGATGCGGCCGATCCGCGAGCGCGAGCAGCGGGCGGCGGCGGAGGTGCTCGGCGTTGCGAGCGTGTCCTTCCCTCGGGTTCGTCGACGGCGAGCTGCAGGTCGACCTGGACACCCGCAGGGCCGTCACGCGGGTCGTGCGCCGGATCCGCCGGAGGTGCTCGTCGCGCCCGACCCTCGCGGCTGTGGTTCGCGAACCGGTACATCAACCACTGGGACCACAAGCAGGCGGGGACGCTCGCGCTGTGCGCGGTGATGCCGGACGCGCCGAGCCGGCCGCAGTTCCTGGAGCTCCTCGACGAGGGCCTGGAGCCCTTCCGAGGTGCCTAACCTATGGCTCGCCTCCGAGGATGCCGATACCTACGTCGACATCTCCAAGACGCTGGAGACCAAGATCGAGTCCCTGCGCGCCCACGAGTCGCAGGGCGTCGGGGACGCGCTGGACTGGGTCCGCGAGCGCGCCCCGCGAGCTCGGCGGGGAGGGTGGGTTCGAGTACGCGAGAGGGTTCAAGACGTTCGACCTCCGCGACGAGGACCAGGACGTGACGGAGCCGGTGTGATGGAAGAGCCCCTCGACGACGACGACACGCGAGACCTTCGGGCTCGAACCCGAGGAGGCGCAGAACATCCGCGCCGACCTCGAGGACCTCGAGGGGATGCGGCGCACGTTCCAGGCCCAGGGCGTCAAGGGCGTGGTGATCGTCTGCGAGCGCTGCGAGGAGAACCACTACTACGAGTGGGACCTGCTGCTCGAGAACCTCGAGCACATGCTCCAGACCGGCGAGTCCCAGATGCACGAGCCCGCGTTCGAGGTCCGCGAGGAGGAGTACATCCAGTGGGACTACGGCAAGGGCTACGTGGACGCGCTCGCGGACACGGGGCTCGAGCCCGACAACCGCGTCGAGGTCACGCGGTGTCCCTGGTGCGAGACGCCGGCCGATGCTCACTTCCAGTTCTGCCCGGAAGTGCGGCCGGTCGTTCGCGGCGGTCCGCGTCTACCAGGAGCTCGTCGATCGCGGCCTGGACGAGCGCGAGGTCCGCGCGATGCTCGTGCGCGCGGGGTTCGAACCCTTCTAGCACTTCGCTGATCTTGGGGCTCAACGCCCGCGGGGCGCTCGAGCACGCACTCCTCCGGCGACTTGTCGTCGCGCAGGCCCTTGAACGAGGGCGCCCGCATCTTCTTCGTGCTCTTGGTGATCTCCAGGTACTCGACCTCGCAGACGAGCTCGGGTTCGACGAACGTCGCGCCCTTCGACCTTGCGCGAGCTCGGGATCGTCGATCGGCGGTGTCGGGCGTTGCAGCGGCTCGAGCGCCTCGAGGATGCGGTCCAGCTTGTCGCGCGTGAACCCGGTGCCGACCTGCCCGATCCAGATCAGCTCGCCGTCGTCGAAGGCGCCCACCAGCAGCGCGCCGAACGTCCCCGACCTCGCCGCCCTGACCCGGCGTCCAGCCCAGGATCACGCAGTCCTGCGTGTTCGGTGAGCTTGATCTTGCGCCAGTCGGGCGAGCGCCGGCCTGGCTGGTACTTGGAGCCGGTGCGCTTGGCGACCACGCCCTCGAGCCCGAGCTCGCGCGCGACCTCGACGAACGCCTTCCCCCGCCCTCGACGTGGGTGATCACCTGGAGCCGGTGGTCCTGCTCGACGATCGGTCTCGAGCAGCTCGCGCCGCTCCTCGAGCGCCAGACCCGTCAGCTCGTGGCCGTCGAGCCACAGCAGGTCGAACGCGACCAGCGCGACCGGGATCTTGCTCGACGATCCGCTTGATCTCGCGCTCGTTCGACAGGTTCATCCGCTGCTGGAGCGCCTCGAACGAGTTCTTCCCGTCCTCGTCGAACGCCACGATCTCGGCGTCGAGCACGCGCGTTCACCTGGTCGACGAGCTCGTGGATCATCTTCAGCTCCGGGTACTTGTCGGTCACGTCGCGGCCGTTGCGCGTCACCAGGTGCGTGGCGTCGGTCGCGATCGGCGTGATCGAGCGGATCCCGTCGAACTTCGGCTCGAACCACCAGGCGTCGTCGTCGAAGGCCTTCCAGCCGCCCTCGGCGAGCATCGGCGGGAGCGCGGGCGGCGAGGGGATCAGCGGGGCCTCCTGGTGGGAGGCGAGGAAGGCGAGCCAGTCGGTCCGCGTCTTGACGAAGTGGAACTCGAGCCCGGGGTACCTGCGGCCGTGCAGCCGGAAGCTCACCTTCGAGTCGGTCCACTCGACCGGCTCGTACCAGCCGTCGTCGAAGATCCGCACCTCGCCCGCGCCGTAGTGGCCCTCGGGGATCGAGCCCTGGAACGAGCCGTACTCGAGCGGGTGGTCCTCGGTGCGCACGGCCAGGCGCTTGTCGCCCGGTCGGGTCGGCAGGCCCCTCGGCACGGCCCACGACGGGAGCGCGCCGTCGCGTTCGAGCCGGACGTCGTAGTGCAGGCGCGTCGCGCGGTGCTTGTGGATCACGAACGAGTTGCCCTCGCCCTCGGCGCCGCCCGGGGCGGCTCGGTCGTGCCCTCGGGCCCGAACGAACGCTTGCGCAGGTACTCGGCCAGGTCGGGATCCTTGGATGCGGCGATCGACCTCCTCCGAGGTCCGGCGGCGCTGCCTGCCCACCTCGATCGCCTTCGTCGACGCTAGCCCCACCGCCTCGAGCGCGCGGTCCGAGCTCCTGCGGCGAGTCCGCACGCCCTCGAACAGGTCGCCCAGCTTCTCGAACCGTCCCGAAGACGTTGTCGATCCGGAAGTCCTGCGGGGTGACACCCTCGTCGACCTCCTCCCACAGTGAGCGGCGTCGAGACCGTCGCGCCCGCCTCCGGACGCAGCGAGTAGACGGCGGAGATGTTCGCGCCGCGCCGGTTCATGTTGTGGTCGATGAAGACCTTGCCGGTGCGCTTGTCGATCTGCCACGCCATCGTCACGTGCTCGCGGTCGGCGCGTTCGGATCGTCCGGCCGAGCGTGCCGACGAAGTCGCGCACCTGGTCGTAGGACCAGCCGGGTTCGACCGGCACGTAGATCTGATCCCGGTCGCGCCCGAGGTCTTCGGGTACCCGGTGAGCCCGAGCGCCCCGAGCGCGGCCTGGACGTGGCGCGAGACGATCGAGGACGTCCTCGAAGCTCGCGCCCATCGGGTCGAGATCGAAGAAGAGTAGTCGGGCGTGTCGATCGTCCGCGCACCGCGAGTGGAGCGGGTGCATCTCGATGCAGCCGAGGTTCGCGACGAACAGGAGCGTGGACGGTGTCGTTGACCATCAGGTAGCCGATCACGCCGTCCTTGCTGTCGTCGGACAGGACCGGGCAGCGGGCGATCCACTCCGGCGTGTGCGACGGCGCCGTCTTCTCGTAGAAGAAGGGTCCCGCCGATCCCGTCAGGCATCCGCTTCATCGTGAGCGGGCGCTCGCGCAGGTACGGCAGCGATCAGCTCGGCGACGTTGAAGTAGTAGGCGACGAGGTCGCCCTTCGTGTAGCCCTCCTCCGGCCAGAACACCTTGTCGAGGTTCGACAGACGGAGCTCGCGGCCCTCGGCCTCCATCCACCACGCGTCGCCGCGTTGCTCGACCGGGAGCGGCGTCGGGAACTCGACTGCGTGAACGCGCGGCCGCCGGAGCCTTCTTGCGCGGGGACATCCGAAAAGCGTAGCGGTCAGACGGCGCTCAGCACTGGGGGCGCCGGCGACGATCGGTATGGCCACCTTCCTCGGGGAAGAACTGGGCGAGGTCGATCGAACGCCCTGCAAGAGCCCCGGTTGCCTCGACGTGGACACCGGCGGCCTCCAACGCGGGCGCGTCCGCGGTGCCGGTGATGCGCAGCTTCACCGTGTCGGTGAAGCCGGCGCCGCCCGCGCCCGGGAGCGTGACTTTCGCCCCGAGATGACCAGGTCCCCGTCCCCCGGACATGTTCACCTCGGCCGGCTCCATCGTGATCTCGACGCCCTCGACGTCGAGCCGGCCCGGTCGTAGGTCCAGAGTGCCCTCGACGCCGTCGCACGAGAACATCGTGGCGCCCGTCGAGTTGTCCACCTGGGAGAGGTCGAGCTGCACCGCCCCGCTCAACCCACCCTCCGCGGTGGTGCCGGTTGGCCCGGTGGCGGTGGGGGCCCGACTCGGTCGGGCCGGTGGGCGAGGTGCCGCCCCCTGGACCTGCGTCTCGCCGGTCGAGCACGCCGCGAACAGCACGATCGCGCGAACAGGGCGGCGGCGGCGAGGCGTGGGCGCGACGCACGGCGATTTCAGCTTATACCGCGGGGCGTCAGGGGTCAACCCCGCAGCGGCAGGGAGGGATTTGTCGCTCCCGCCGACTCAGAATCCATGGCTCCTGCCGTCCAGACACCGAGGAGCGCGCATGCCACCCAGATCGATGTGGAAAGGGGGCCATCTCGTTCGGTCTCGTCACGATCCCGGTCTCCGTCTACCCGGCCACCGAGGAGAAGATCGCTGAAGTTCAACCAGCTCCACGACGAGGACATGGGCCGGATCCGGTACAAGCGCGATGTGCTCGGTCGACGGCGAGGAGGTCGAGTTCGACCACATCGTCAAGGGGTTACGAGGTACGAGAAGGACGCAGTACGTCGTCCTGACCGGACGAGGACTTCGACGCCGTCCCGGTCGAATCCAGCCGCGCGATCGACATCCAGCAGTTCGTCGACCTCGAGGAGATCGACCCGATCCTGTACAAGAAGTCCTACTACCTGATCCCCGAGGAGACCGGCGCCAAGGCCTACGCGCTGCTGCGCGAGGCGCATCGAGCCGAGCGACAAGGTCGGGATCGCCAAGGTCAGCTTCCGCGACAAGGAGCACCTGTCCGCGCTCCGGTTCACGGACGACGCGTTCGTCCTGGAGACGATGTACTGGCCGGACGAGGTCCGCGCGGCCGAGTTCGACACCGTGCGCCGCCGACGAGAAGGTGCGCGAGAACGAGGTCGACATGGCCCGTTCGCTGATCGAGAACCTCACCGACCGCTGGAACCCCGAGGCGTTCACCGACGCGTACCGCGAGGCGATGCTCGAGATCGTCGAGAAGAAGCTCGCCGGCGAGCCGATCGAGGCGCCCACCGAAGAGGCTCCCGCGCGCGTCGTCGACCTGATGGAGGCCCTGAAGGCCTCGGTCGCGGCGGCCAAGGACAAGACGCCGTCGGCGGGCGGCGCCAAGCGGAGCGGCGCCGAAGCGACCGGCCGCCAAGAAGACCACGGCCAAGCGCGCGACCGCGACGAAGAAGGCGCGCGCCGCGCAAGAAGGCCTCCGGCGAGTGAGCGGATCGGCACGGGCCCGCGGCTCGCGGCTAGGCTGGCCTCGTCCTCGCCCTCGGGAGCGCCGTGAAGCTCGTCGTCGCGATCGTCAAACCGCACCGGCTCGAGCGAAGTGAAGGAGGCGCTCCAGGACCTCGGCGTGCACGGGCTCACCACCACCGACGTCGAGGGGTTCGGCCGCCAGCGCGGGCACACCGAGATCTACCGGGGCGCCGAGTACCAGGTCGACTTCGTCCCCAAGATCAAGGTCGAGGTGCTGTGCGAGGACGAGCAGGTGAGCGGCGTCGTCGACGCGCTCGCGAAGGCCGCTCGCACCGGCAAGATCGGCGACGGCAAGATCTGGGTGATGCCCGTCGAGCAGGTCGCTGCGGATCCGGACCGGCGAGATGGGTCCCGACGCCCTCTAGCGTGAGCGAGCGGCCCGCGCCGGTCGGCTCCGGCTCCTCGAGGACCTCCGTTCGCTCGACCGCGCGTACTCGACGGGCCATCACGGCCGCTGGTCGGGGCGCCGCCGCGCCGAGCTCGTCGATGCCTCGCCTCCGCGATCTCGCGGCCGCCGCCGGGATGCCGCAGGACGTCGCGCTCGTGGCGCTCGGCGGTACGGACGCGGGACGCTCGCGCCCGGCTCCGATCTCGACCTGTTGATCCTGCACGAGGGGTCGGCGGGACGCGGTCTCCGCTGCTCGCCGAGCGGCTGCTGTACCCGTTGTGGGACGCCGGCCTGCGCGTCGGTCACGCGGTCCGGACGCCGGAGGTCTGCGTCGAGATCGCGGCCGAACGGCTCGATGCCACGACGGCGATGCTCGACGGCCGGCTGCTCGCGGGATCCGCGCCGGGATGGGACGAGGTGCGTTCGGCGGTGCTGGCGCCCGTCCGCGGCGATCCGCCGCGTTCGCGCAACGCCTGGTTGCCGATCGCGACGCCCGGCGTGAGCGGTTCAGGCTCGGTGTCGTCGCCTGCTCGAACCCGAGCTCAAGGAGGGCGTCGGTGGGCTCCGCGACGTCCATGCGCTCGGATGGGTCCGGACCGCGATCGGTCGCCCGCTCGAGGAGGCGGGCATCCTGCGCGAGGCGGAACGTCGTTCGGTCGACGGCGCCGAGGAGTTCCTCACGCGGGTCCGGAGCGCGCTCCACCTGGAGACCGGCCGTGGGTTCGGACCGGCTCCTGGCCGAGCAGCAGCCCTCGATCGCGGCGGCGATGGGCTTCGCGGACGAGCCGGGGCTCCCGGCGGTCGACGGGCTGATGCGTTCGGTGTTCGAGCAGGCGCGCCAGGTCGAGCACGTCACGGCCTCGGTGTTCGACACGGTTCCTGCGCGGCACCTCGCCTCCGGCACCGCTCGACGCCACCCCCGAGGGGATCCGCTCGCGCGTTCGCGTCGAGCGCGCGCGACGGGCACGTGATGCCGGCCGCCTCGCTCGACGCGATGTCGGCGGTGGCGATCGACGCCGATCGACCGTGGACCGGACCGACCCGGACGGCGTTCCTCGAGCTCCTGCGGTGCGGACCGCGGCGGTCGACGCGCTCGAGACCCTCGATCGCATCGGTCTGCTCGAACGCTACGTGCCCGCGTGGGGGCCGGTCCGGTGCCGCCCCCAGCGAGATCCGTACCACCGATCCTCGGTCGACGTGCACCTGCTGGCGACGCTCGCCGGCGATCGCCCGGCTGCTGGAGGACCCGGGCGACGACCCGTCCGTGGCGCTCGCGGTCCGGGCGGTCCCGGACGCCGACGCGCTGCGGCTCGGCGCGCTGCTGCACGACATCGGCAAGACCGGGCAGGGGCACCACGTCGAAACCGGGACGCAGCGTCGCGCGCGCGAGCCGCTCGATCACGTGGGCGCGTCCGGCCCGACGGCCGACCTCGCGCTGTTCCTCGTCGCGGAGCACCTGCTCCTGTCGGACACGGCGACCCGTCGCGACCTCGACGACGAGCGGTTGATCGTCGACGTCGCCGATCGCGTCGGCGATCAGGATCGCCTGGGGGCGCTGTACCTCCTGACGATCGCCGACGCCGAGGCGACGGGTCCGCTCGCGTGGACGCCGTGGCGCGCGGCCCTGGTCCGCGAGCTCGTCGCCAAGGTCCGGCACGTCCTACAACGCGACGACGTGGGTTCGGGCACCGCCGAGCGGCTGACGGCACGGGCGGAGGAGATCCGGGCGGCGCTTGCGGACGAGGACGCCGAGGCGGTCGAGACGATTCCTGCCTGCGGATGCCCCGCGGCTACGTCCTGACGATCCCGATCGACCGTGTGCCGATCCACCACCGCCTGCTCGCCCCGACCGTGGCTCGCACAGGTGCGCACCCACGCCACCGAGGGCTCGCGCGCCGACGCCTACGAGCTCGCTGGTCGTCGCCGCGGACCGGCCTCGGGCTTGCTCTCGATGATCGCCGGGGCGCTCTCGCTCGCGGGGCTGTCGATCCTGACCGCCCAGGTTTTCACGCACGGAAGACGGCGTCGCCGTCGACCTGTTCGAGATCGAAGGGGTGTTCGAGCCCGAGGTCGGCGAGGAGCGTTGGCGCGAGTTCCGCACGACGCTGCGCAAGGCAGATCGAGGGTCGGCTCTCGCTCGACCACCGCGTCCGCGAGAAGCGGCGCTCCTACTCCGAGCCGCCGACCGCCGTGCCGGTGCGGGTCGAGGTCGACAACGAGGCATCGGACTTCTTCACCGTGATCGAGGTGGGCGCACCTGACCGCCTCGGGTTGCTGTTCGACATCACCCGAACGTTCGCTGAGCTCCAGCTCGACGTGCACCTCGCGAAGGTGGCGACGTTCGGCGGGCGGGTCGTCGATGCCTTCTACGTCCGCGACGAGCTGGGTCGCAGGGTGGACGACCCCGAGATCGTGGCGGAGCTGGGACTCGCGCTGCGGTCACGCATCGACGGTTGACCGGCTAGCCTGGATCCGTACGAGCTGACGCACGCTGCGGTCATCCGACGATCGCCCGGAGACGGTCGGCCATCTTCGTGCTCGCCCCTTCGTCCTCGTGCTTGAAGTAGCAGTAGACGTCGCTGCCGGCATCGAGGGCCGGCCGGATGCGTTCGGCCCACCCACGCAGCTCGTCGTCCGTGTACTCGTTCTTGCGCAGGCGCAGGAACCCGAAGCGGCTCCCACGACGAGGTCGTCCGGGACCGGGATCGTGCTCGTCGGTCTCGGCCACGCACCAGGCCACGCCCTGCTCGAGCAACAGCTCGCGCGCCTGCACCCACGAGGGGTGGCGGAACTCCATCGCCGATCTCGGCGTGGGTGGCAGGTAGCCAACGAACGACTCGATCAGGGCACGGTCGTACGTGAGCGTGGGTGGGCACTGGTAAGGACGGTCCCGAGCCGATCGCCCAACAGCCGCCCGAGCTCCAGGAAGTCCCGGACGTCCTGGTCCACGTCGGCCAGCCGCTTCCAGTGCGTGATCCGTTGGTTGGCCTTGAGCGTGAACCGGAAGCCCTCGGGTGTCTCCGCCTTCCACGTCTCGAGCGACTTCTGGGTCGGGTATCGCCGGAACGTGTAGTTGATCTCGACCGAGGGGAACCGGCTCGCGTAGTACGAGAGCATCTCGCGGTTCTTCAGCCCCTCCGGGTAGAAGACGCCGTGCTTCCACTGGTCGTAGGAGAACCCGGAGGTTCCGAGGTAGAGGGTGCCAGCCATCTGACAGGATTCTGGCATGGCCACGCCCGAGAGCCGAAGCCGCGATCCAGCTGCCCTCGTCCCGGCGAGGTCGGTGCGGCCTGGATCCGCCCGAAGGACGCCGCGGCGACCCTCGTGGTCGCCCACGGGCGCCGGTGCGGGCATGGACCACCCTTCCTCGTCGGTTTCTGTCGCGCGATGGGTGAGGCCGCGCGTGGCGACGATGCGCTTCAACTTCCCGTACCTCGAGCGCGGGCGCCGCGCACCCGATCCCGAACGCGTCTTGCGCGAGACGTGGCTGGCGGCCTTCGACGCGGCGACCGAACGCGCGGAGGGTCAGGCCGTCCTGGCGGGGGGCAAGTCGCTCGGCGGTCGCATCGCCTCGATGTGCGCGGCCGACGGGATGCCGGCGGCCGGCCTCGCGTGTTCCTCGGGTACCCGCTGCACGCGCCGGGCAAGACCGACAAGCCGCGCGCGGATCACCTCGAGCGGATCGAGGTCCCGATGCTGTTCCTGCAGGGGACCAGGGATCCGTTCGCGAACCCTCGAGCTGTTGGCGAAGGTGATCGCGAAGCTCGGCAACCGGGCGGTGTTCGAACCCGTGGAGGGCGGCGATCGCTCGTTCAGGATCCGCGGCGTCAAGGCGGACGATCGCGAGATCGGCGCCGCGCTGGCCGGTACGGCGGCGCCGTTCGTCCGCCGGGTCGCCGGGGAGCGCTGATGCCGCGCCGGAACCGTCGAGCCCCGGACGAGGCGCCGCAGCCCGCACGCATGCCGCAGTCGGAGGCGCCGACGTGGGCGAGCGTCCCCGGCGTCGAGGTGCGACGGCTGACGAGCGACAAGCCCTACCGATGCCCCGGCTGCGATCTCGAGATCCGGCCGGGGACGTGGCACTTCGTCGTCGTCCACGGCCGTCGCCGAGGAACGGCGCCACTGGCGCGAGCGCTGTTGGCAGATCGAGCTCAACCGGACGCGCGGCCGCCGTCCGGGCGGCTGAACTTCGCCCGGCCGCGGCTATCATCGCGCCCGTGCCGTCACCACCCGTGCGGGCTGTCGATGCATCGCGAGCCAACCGGTCTGGGTGGGATCGGTCCGCGGCCGCGAGGTCCGTCGCCGAACCCTGGACGGCTGCGTGAACGCCCTTCGGCGGCTCGCGAGCGACGACGCGTTGCTGATCGAGGTCACCCCCGACGCCTGCGTCGGCGTGAGCGAGGCCGCGACGATCCCTCGGGTGGGATCGCCGACGCGTGGCGACGTACGTGAGCCGCGGCGCGTTCCCGGAGACCGATCGCCGCGGCTCGCGTCACGGCCGCAGTCTGGCGGCGCGAGGGACGTCGAGGCCTTCGGCCGCGACCGCGTCCGCCGCAGGGCCGCAGAGATCGCCCGGTGACCGAGCGGATCCTGTACCCTCGGTCCGCCACGGCGGAGTCCGACTTACGGATCCACGCGGACGGCGCCGGGCCCAGGGGGCGAGCAATGGGATCCGCCGCTCGGCGAACGCGCGGCGGAGAGCAGGCGCGCACGTCGCCGCCTGGCTCCGCGCGATGCCCGAGCCCGCGGTGGATCGCCTCCTCGCCGCTCCTGCGAGCGCGCGAGACCGCGTCGGCGTACGCGCGAGCCCGCCGGTCTCGAAGTGCTCATCGAGGACGATCTCGCCGGAGGCTCACCTGGGCGAGTGGGAGGGCAAGTCGTTCGAGGAGATCTTGTCGACCGACGAGCAGATGCTGCACCGGGTCCGCAACCAGGAGCCGATCTGGCGCTCACGCCCGTTCGTCGAGAGGAGTCTCGGGCCGTTCCGAGCGCGGAGTCGGCGCCGCCGTCGAGACAGCTCCTGGCGGACCACCCGGACGGCAACGTCCTCGTGTTCTGTCACGGCAGGGTGATCGAACGCGTGACATCGCGCCGCTGCTCGGGTGGATCGCGGGGATGTTCTTCGTGCCCGAGAACACCTCGCTCAACTCGATCGTCGTCGATCTGGCGAGCACCGCCGCCGTCCGGTTCCTGAACGACGCGCTCCACCTGACCGACCCCACCTGTTCGCGGACGCCTGAGGCGCTCGGGTCCTAGAACTCCGCGCGTCACACCGGCAACCCGAACGACCGACGAACAGGAGGCCGACATGCCGCGTCCAGTTCCTTTCCCCCGAGTGGACCGAGAGCTCGGAGAAGCGCCTGAACGCGAGCGAGGACGTTCCGTACCGCGGCGTCCGCCGCGAACGTGCGACGATCCAGAACGTCATCGAGACCTTCCGGACGGCGCGAAGCGCTACTGGATGCGGTTCGAGGGAGGCTCGGTCAAGCTCGAGGCCGGGGACGCCGGAGAGGCCGACGCCACGATCCGGGGCAGGACTACGCCACGGCGGTCGCGCTCGCCAAGAGGCGAGCTGAACCCGGTCTCGGCCTTCATGACCGGGAAGATCCGCATCAACGGCAGCATGATGCTCCTGATGCAGCTCCAGGGGTGCCCTGTCCGAGCTTCGCAAGGAGATGCAGGAGATGCGACGTCGACTACTGAGGATGGGTTCAGGCCTGCTCGCTGGGCCCCAGCACATCCGATCGTGCGTCTCAGACGCACCTGGGATGGGTGCGCAGACCTCGTTTGACGGGTTCGACCCGGCGAGCGGAGGAATCTCACGGCCGTGCCTCTGGTTCGGGGCACTACATCGGATGGGAGGGGGAAGCATGCGCTCATGGCGACGAGCAGCGCTGGTCCTCATCGGCGTTCTGTCCGTCGCGTCGCTGCAGCGTGCGGCAGCGATGATGACAACGGCGGTGAGACGGGCGGGGCCGGCAGGACCGCGACGGGCGGTGGCGCGCTGCCCGAATGCAACGCGAACCTCAAGGTCGGGGTGGCGTTCCGACATCGGCAGGTTGAGCGACAAGTCGTTCAACGACGCGGCCAACGCGCGGGCTGCAGCAGGCGATCGCGGACGGCGCTCGTGTGCGAGGACAACGCCGAGCTCGTCACCGAAGCCAACTCCGACCGGCTCGGACCGCGACCAGAACGTGCAGGCGCTCGCCGAGCGCCGGCTATCAACATCGTCGATCGGGCGTCGGGTTTCTCGTTCTCGCCCGGGCGTCAACACGATCGCCCGCGACTTCCCGGACGCCGAACTTCGCGATCGTCGACGGGCTACGCGACCTGCGGTCACCGCGTGCGGGCTGACCAACGACGCCGCGACCGAACGTCGCTCGACCTGACGCTTCACAGGAGCAGGAGGGGTCGTTCCTGGTCGGCGCGGCGAGCCGGCGCTAGAAGTGCCAGTGCGACACCGATCGGGTTCCTCGGCGGCCAGCAGGCACGGCCTGATCGAGACGTTCGAGGCGGCTACGACGGCCGGCGCCGCACCAGCGTCGACCCGAACATCAACGATCCTCGTCGAGTACATCGGCGACAGCACGCGAGGCGCTTCAACGACCCGGTCAAGGTCAGCAGCTCTCGACGAAGATGTACGACGAGGGCGCCGAGATCATCTACCACGCGCGCCGGCGCGTCCGGGGCCGGGCTGTTCCAACGCGGCCGTCGAAGGCCGAGCAAGGTACGCCATCGGCGTCGACTCCGGACCAGTACCTGACGGCCAGCCCGGAGCAGCAGCCGCTGATCCTGACGTCCGATGCTCAAGCGCGTCGACGTCGCCGACGTACAACGCGATCGAGCCAGACGGGCGATGGTCGCTTCAGGCGGCGGCAGCGCAGGCGTTCGGCCTGGCCGAGGACGGAGTCGACTACGCGACGTCGAACCCGCCGAGCCTGACTCCCGACATCATCGAGCAGCTGGATGAGCTGCAAGCAGCAGATCATCGACGGTAACGATCGTCGTTCCGACGACGACCAGGATCGTAGCGGGCCGGGAGTCGAACCGATGACGAGCGACGACGGGGCGGGGCGCAACGGCGCCCCGCCCCTCGTCGTTCTCGAGCGCATCACCAAGCGCTTCCCCGGCGTCGTCGCGAACGACGACGTGATCCTTGGAGCTCGCGCGCGGCGAGGTCCACGCGCTGATCGGCGAGAACGGCGCGGGCAAGTCGACGCTGATGCGCGTCCTCTACGGCATGTATCCGGCCGACGGCGGGCGGATCTCGGTGCGCGGCAACGAGTTGAAGATCGCGTCGCCACGCGATCGCGATCGCGAACGGCATCGGGATGGTGCACCAGCACTTCGTCCTGGTGGATCCGTTCACCGTCACCGAGAACATCATCCTGGGCGACGAGGGCGGGCGAGTGCTCGACATCGTCGCGGCGGCAACGAGCGCATCGCCGAGCTCGCCGAATCCTACGGGTTCCCGCGTCGACCCGAGCGCACGGTCGTGGAGGATCTCTCCGTCGGCGAGGAGCAGCGCGTCGAGATCCTGAAGGCGCTGTACCGCGGCGTCGAGATCCTGATCCTCGACGAGCCGACGGCCGTGCTCACACCGCAGGAAACCCAGGAGCTGTTCGGCAACCTCCAGACGCTTGCGCGAGGCCGGCAAGACGATCGTGTTCATCAGCCACAAGCTCGACGAGGTGCTGGAGATCGCCGACCGCATCACGGTCCTGCGCCGCGGGCAAGGTGGTGGGCGAGACGACGTCCGGCGCGAGACATCGAAGGCGAAGCTCGCCGAGATGATGGTGGGTCGTCCGGTGCTTGTTCCGGCTCGAGAAGCCGACGGTCGAGATCGGCGAGCCCGTCCTCCAGGTGCAGGACCTCACGGCGAGGCGAAGCTGAACGGGATCGAGCCTCGAGGTCCGGGCCGGCGAGATCGTGGGCGTCGCCGGGCGTCGAGGGCAACGGGCAGCGCGAGCTGGCTGAGGCTCTGATCGGTCTGACGCCACGCCGGACGGGACGATCGTGCTGCTCGAGGGGCAGCGACATCGCCGGATGGTCGCGTGCCGACAGTCCGCAACGCCGGCGTCGCGCTTCATCCCCGAGGACCGGCACGAGCAGGGCCTCGTGCTCGACGATGACGCTGTGGGAGAACGCGCGTCCTCGGGCGCCAGGACGACGCGCGAGTTCTCCGGGCGCCTCGGCGTCCTGTTCATCAGAAGATCAAGGAGCTGGCCGCACGATCTGATCAAGCGCTTCGACGTCCGTGCGCGGAGCATCGACGTCGGCGCGCGGCACGCTATCGGGCGGCAACCAGCAGAAGCTGATCCTCGCGCGCGAGCTGGAGACCGATCCGCAAGCTCCTCGATCGCCGCGCAACCGACCCGTGGGCTGGACGTCGGCGCGATCGAGTTCGTCTGGAAGCAGATCCTCGAGCAGAAGGCACGCCGGCCGGGCGGTCCTGCTGATCTCGGCCGAGCTCGACGAGATCTACGCGCTCTCCGACCGGATCGTGACGTTGTACGAGGGCAGAGATCACGGGCGAGTTCCCGCCCGACGCCGCACCGGAGCAGATCGGGATCGGCATGCCAGGCGGGCGCCCGAGGAAGCGGCGTAGATGGCCACCGAGGGCCTCGCCGCGCCGATCGCGTCGCCCGAACGCCGCTCCGCCGTGGCTGGAGACTTCGCCGGCGCAGCGTCTCGCGCTGCTCGCTCGTTCGGGATCGCACTGCTTGCGGGGTCGCTCCTGATCGTCGCGTACGGCGAGAACCCCATCGACGTGTACACGGTCGATCTTCGAGGTCTCGCTCGGATCGGCCGACGGCATCGGCGTACGTCCTGGCGATCGCAACCCCGCTGATCTCTCGCCGCCCGCTCGCCGTGTGCGTCTGCTTCAAGGGCGGCATGTTCAACATCGGCGTCGAGGGTCAGTACCTCGTGGCGATGGATCAGCGGCCGACGCTGGCCGAGCGTCAACCTCGACTTCCTCCTGGCGCCGCTCCTGTTCCCTGTCGCGCTTGCTGCTTGGCGCGATGATCGGCGGGATGGATCCGCGGCGCCATCCCGGCGTCCTGAAGGTGAAGACGGGAGCCCACGAGGTGGCATCACGACGATCATGCATGAACGGCATCGCGATCAGCCTGGTCGCGTGGGCGCATCCAGCGGCCCGCTCAATTCACGGACGCGTCCGACGGGCGTTCAGCATCGATCCTGCGGTCAGCAACGTCTTCCCGAACAGCGCGCTGGCCGGCGACCTCGGCGCGATGTTCGGCGTCACGCACCGAGGCGCACCTGTCCTGGCTGCTGTTCCTCGGCGATCGCCGCGCCGTGATCGTCGTCGTGGTTCTGATCCGCCGAACGACGGTCTGGGCTACGAGGCCCGAGCGGTGGGCTCGTCGCCGGGATCGGCCAGCGCGCGGAGGCGTGTCGATCGGCGTCGACGCAGCTGCGCCTGTTCCTGATCTCGGGCGCGCTGGCCGGCCTGGTCGGGATGCAGCTGATCCTGGCCGACTCGACGGATACCTGCCGCTCGAACTACGTCGTCGGTCTCGGGTCTCACGGGGATCGCCGTGGCCTTCCTGGGCCAGAACAACCCAGATCGGCATCATCTTCGCCGCGATCATGTGGGGCGATCCTGTCGCGCGGCGAGGTGGCGCTGCAGATCCGAGACCAGGTCCCACGCGAGATTCATCATCATCCTGCAGGGGCTGCTCGATCCTGACCGGTCGTGATCACGTACCAGATCGCTAAGCGCCGCCTTGCGGCACGCGCCAGCTCAACGGCGCCGGCATGGCAGGCTCGCGGACGCGACTCGCCCGACGAGAGTTCGGATCCCGCGGTCCGGAGGACGCCGGCACCGAGGCGTTCGACCAGCGGACGAAGAGGACCTGATGCCGTTCACGGACATCGCCGTCGCGATCCGCGATCTCGTTCACGTACTTCACGATCATCTACCTCGACCGGCCTCGGGCGGCCTGTTCAGCGAGCGCTCGGGCATCGTGAACATCGGCCTGGAGGGGCTGATGATCATCGGGACCGTGACCGGCGCGTTCGGCGCGCGCTTCTTCACCGACACGGTCGGTCTGGGCACGGTGTGGGGCCCGATCCTCGGGCTCCTGCTTCGGGCGTTGTGCGGCGCCGATCTTCGCCAGCGTGCACGCGGTCCGCGACGATCACGTTCCGGGTCGGACCACATCGTGTCCGGGGTCGTGATCAACCTGGTCGCCGATCGGCTCAAGCGCGGTTCCTGTCCTACGCGTTCTTCAACGGACAGGTCGACGCAGTCGAACCCGGGCGAGCCCCCACCTGGCACAGGCTGGACGTCCCCGGTTGTCGTCCTTGCCGGGAGGTCTCTGATCGACGCGTTCCAGGACTTATCGCCGATGGTCGTCGTCGCCGTCCTCATGGTCATCCCCGTGTCGTACTCGCTGTACCGCACGCGGTGGGGCTTCAGGCTGCGCTCGTGCGGCGAGAACCCCGAGGCGACCGCGGTCGCTCGGCGTCAGCGTGCCGCGGTACCGCTACGCAGGGCGTGCTGCTGTCCGGCGCGTTCGCCGGGCTGTCGGGCGCGTTCCTCGGCGTCCGAGGTGATCGGGAGCTGGCGCGAGGGCCAGACGCTGGGCCTGGGGTTCATCGCGCTCGCCGCGCTGATCATCGTCGAACTGGAACCCGATCCGGCTGATGTTCTTCGCGTGGCTGTTCTGGGTTCGCGCATCGCGATCCCGCTGCGGCTGCAGCGACGCGCCGGTCATCTCGCTGCTGCCCCGAGCAGTTCATCCGGATGATCCCGTACGTCGTGACGATCGTGGCGATCGCCGGGCTTCGTCGGGTCGCGTCGACCGCCCGGCGCGCGCGCCGGCAGGGCGTACGAGGGCGGCGTGCGGGCAGCTGAGCGCGTGCTACTCCGGTCCCGTACAGCCGGTCCCTCGAAGTCGCCGAGGCCCGGCACGATGTACGCGCGCTCGTTCAGCTGGCGGTCGAGTGCGCCGCGGCGAAGATCGGCACGTCCGGGTGGTCGGCCTCCATCTGCGCGACCCCTCGGGCGCGGCGACCACGCAGACGAACGTGATCGACTCGGGCGCTCGCCGCTTGCACGGCGGAGCGTCGCGGCCGAACCTGAAGCCGCCCGTGGCGAGCATCGGGTCGAGCACCAGGACGTGCCGCCCTTCGACCGGTGGGAGCTTCGCGTAGTATCGACTGCGGCTCGTGCGTCTCCTCGTCGCGCTCCATGCCCGATGTAGCCCGACGGCGATCCGGGTAGCAGCTCGGTCACGCGCGTCCAGCAATCCGAGGCCGGCGCGCAGGATCGGGGATGGCGACCAGGTCGACGGCGAGCAGCGCGTCCGGTCGAACGTCCTCGAGCGGCGTCCGCACCGTGATCTCCGGTCGCACGGGAGATCGCGGATCGCCTCGACGACGCGAGGGTCAGGCGCCGCACCGGCCAGCGTGTCAGGGACCGGAACTCGCCGGTCCGGTCCGCTCGTCGCGAGCCTGCGCCAGGAGGTCGGCGGCGAGCGCGATGGTCCACGACGGTGACGCGACATCGCGCGCATCCTAGCCGGCGGGTCGCCGAGCTCGCCGCTCACGCCGGACGCGCCTCGGTCGGCCGATGGGTTGCCAGCGCCGCGTGCAGGGGCTGCCACCATGCGCCTGATGCGGTAACCTTCGACTGGTCTACGGCGGGCGCCCGGCGTAGTCGCCTGAACCGTAGACGAGGAACAGCGACCCCGGGCCGGAGCCCGGGGTTTTCGTCATCCCGTCGTTCGGACGCGCAGATCGGCGGGTGGCCTCGGGAGACGCCAAAGGAGACGAGGAACGCGATGGTCGTCGTCATGAAGCGCGACGCAACCGAGGCGGACATCGAGGCCGTCGCCGAGACGCGTACGCGCGCCGCCGGCGGCGAGGCGTTCGTCTCGCGCGGCGACGGTCCACACGATCATCGGCTCTGGTCGGGGACACCGAGCCGGTTCCAGGCGATCCCGTTCAAGCAGCTGCCGGGCGTCGATCACGTGATCCAGGTCGGCAAGCCGTACAAGATGGTCGCGCGCGACCTGCACCCGACACCGACCACGGTGAAGGTGGGCACGACGCCGGTCGGCCGCGACTCGTTCACGATCATCGCCGGGCCCGTGCGCGGTCGAGACCGAGGAGCAGGCGTTGCCGCGCGACGAGCGGCCGCGAGGCCGCCGGCGCGACGATCCTGCGCGGCGACGTCTACAAGCCGCGGACGTCGCCCTACTCGTTCCAGGGCCTCGGGGAGCGGGGGCTCGAGATCCTGGAGGAGTGCCGGCGCGACACCGGGCTGCCGATCGTCGTCGAGGTCGTCGACGTGCTCGCAGGTGGAGCACGTCGCCGAGGTCGCCGACTGCATCCGCGTCGGGACGCGGAACGCGCAGAACTTCGAGCTGCTGAAGGAGGTCGGGCTCGACGCACAAGCCGGTCATGCTGAAGCGCGGCCTGGCCATGACGATCGAGGAGTGGCTCCAGGCCGCCGAGTACGTCGCGCAGCGCGGCAACTCCGAGATCATCCTGTGCGAGCGCGGCATCCGGACGTTCGAGCCGTCCACGCGGAACACGCTCGACCTGGCCGGGATGGCGGTCGCGCAGACCGAGATCGCACCTGCCCGTGATCGTCGATCCATCGCACGCGGTCGGGCAAGCGGCGACCTCGTCGCGCCGATGGCGCTGCGCGGCGGTCGCGGCCGGCGCCGACGGCGTGATGATCGACGTGCACCCCGATCCGGAGCAGGCGCTCTGTGCGACGGCCGTCAGGCGCTCACCCCTGACGAGATCCTCGACTCGGTCGACGAGCTCGAGCGGCTCGCCGCGGCGCGGTCGGCCGCCCGTTCAACCGCGCCGAGTAGCGGCGCTAGCCCGGACAGGATCGGGCGTGAGCTCGGCGATGTCGCACGAGCCGCCGCCAACGCGCCAGCCACTCGCTCGGAGCGCCCACCCGGCTCTTGCGCTTGTCGACGAGGAGCTTGGCCGCCTCTTCCCACTCCGGCACCCTGCAGCACGCGCGAGCGGCCGCGTGGAACTCGCTCGCGCGCGGTCTCGCGGCCGCTTGCGCCGCGTCACGACCACGAGCTCGGATGCGCCCGGGATGCCCGGCACCGGTCTCGATCCTCCGGGCCCGGGCTCCCGCTGGGACAGCACGAGGATCTTTCCCGTTGCGGTAGACGAACCACGACGGGATCGGCTTGCGCCGCCCGCCGGCCTCGACGCCGACCCAGATCGCGTCCGAACGCTTGAGGCCGTCCTCGATGCGTCTTGGGGAGCTTCGTGGAGCCGAGCTGGACCAGGACCGGCACCTCGATCTCGCCGACGATCTCGTGGTCGATGACGAACGAGGACGACGAAGGTCCCGGTCTCGTCGAACACGCGCGTCCGCGATCGTGTCACGTCTCGACGGTGAGATCCATCGGACCGAGCATGCGGCGGATCGCCGGACCCCAGCGGTGCACCAGGCGATCCGGTGGGTCCGTAGAAGTGGATCTCCTCGCTCACCGTACCCTGTCCCGACCTTCCACGCACGGGTGACGACGAACGGGAGCGCCGTGCCGGGCATGGCCGAGCAGGTAGACGCCCGCAGGACCCTGTTCGCCGGTACGTGTCCCAGACCCGCAGGTCCACGACGTTGGCGGAAACGAGCTCGCCGACGGTCATCGCCGCGTGAGGATACCCGACGCCTGCCCGCTCACGCGCTGCCGGATGCGCTCGGGCGCGCAGCGGTTCAGGCGCTGCGAGCGAGCCACAGGCGTGGTTCCTCGAGCTCGGGCATCGACGGGAGCGCCTCGGCCGAGTCCCACATCCGCGCCAGCGTCGCCTCGTCCGGTGAGCTCGACGACCACCGTGTCGCAGAAGGCCCGCCCCAGCCGGTACTGCTCGCGCTTGACCTCGATGCCGAGCAGCCGCTCGAACACCGGGTCGACCTGTTCGGTCTCGCGGTAGCGCCGCATCGCCTCGTCGATCCGGGCGTAGGAGGGCAGCATCTCGCGCCCCGAGCGCGTGCATCACGTGGTCGCCGTAGCCCTCGGCGGCGGTCATGAACGCCTGCACCCGGCGGAGCTTGAGGCCGCTGCTCGTCGTCCATCACGGCGCCGAACATCAGATCCTCACCCGCGAGCATCTCCTGCATGCTCTCCGGGTTCGAGGGATCGAGCGACGCGAGCCGCTGCTGGAGCTCGCCGACGTCGAGCGTGAGCGTCGAGGTGAAGTCGTCGATGCAGCTCCCGGAACCGCGTGAGCGCCCACGGCCGCGCGAACTCGAACCGGTGCGTCACCTCGTGGATCGCGATCCAGGTCCGGAAGTCGGTCGGGTCGAGGCTCCACTCCTTCTCGAACGCGGGCGATGTTCGGGACGACGAACAGGAGCGCGCCGAGCCGTCGGGCCGCGGCACGGCGATGTCGTACTGCCCGAGCACCTGCTGGGCGAGCGTCCCCAGGACGGTGCCGACCTGCGCGCCGAGCAGCAGCGGCGAGAGCTGCCCCAGCACCTGCGCGACCCCGGCCTGCGACGGCTCCGGCATCGCAGTCCTGCTGCGCGGCGGCGATCGCGTCGCCGATCTTCGCGGCCGCCGGTTCGAGCACGGCCCGCAGCCCCTCGATGTTCGCCTGGACCCACTGCCCGCGCCGAACGGCCTCGACCTGCGGGATGTCGGAGGGCGCCTCGAGGCCGGTGAACCCGGCGACCTGGAGCTCGGCGACCCGAACGGCCTCCTCGAACCCGCGACGGTCCGCCTCGCCGGGGGCGGGGTCCTCGGTGCCCCAGGACGCCGACGCGATCCCGACCTGCCTCGCGAGCTCCCAGTTCACCGGTCCGCTCGAGGACATCAGCACCCGCTGGATCTCGCGGAACAGCGGGACGTCGTTCCAGACGTCGCCGGGCGGGATGCCGAACGGCTGCTCCTCGGGCGTGGGGCTCATGCGGTCATCCTACGGCCGGGCCGGCCGAACGCCGGTCCGGGACGCAGCCTGCCGGAGGCGGCTCGGTCGGGCCTCGACGGTCCGGGACCCTCGCTACGATGGGTCCGTGCGACCCGACCTGCTCGTGCGCGTCACGGCGGACCCGATCGGCGCCGACGAGGCGGTCGGGTTCGTGAGCGACCCCGCGGCGGGTGGCACCTGCGTCTTCCTGGGACCGTGCGCGACCACTCCGACGCCGGCGCGGTGACCGGTCTCACGTACGAGGCGTGGGTGGACCAGGCCGAGCGACGGCTCGAGGAGCTCGCGGAGGAGCTGTTCGAGCGCTGGCCGCTGCGCAAGGTCGCGTTCCTGCACCGGTTCGGCGAGCTCGGGCTCGGCGACGTCTCCGTCGTGGTCGCCTGCTCGTCCGCGCACCGCGCCGAGGCGTTCGAGGCCTGCCGCCACGGCATCGAGCAGCTCAAGAGCGACGTGCCGATCTGGAAGAAGGAGCACCTCACCACCGGCGTCTCGAGCTGGGTGATGGGGTCGTGACGCGTGACGCCGCCGTGACGTTCGGGACCCGGGCCGCTGATGGGACGCGATCTCGCGATCGACCTCGGGACCGCGAACACGCTCGTCTACCGCCAGGGCGAGGGGATCGTGTTCAACGAGCCGACCGTCGTGGCGATGAACTCGTCCACCGGCAAGGTCGAGGCGATGGGCGACGAGGCCTGGCAGATGATCGGCGGGCGCTCGGGCAACGTGGTCGCGCTCCGTCCGCTCCGTCACGGCGTGATGACCGAGTTCGACATCACCCAGCGGATGATCGAGGTGGTGCTGCGCCGCGTCGGCGTCTCCCGGTTCCCCAAACCCCGGGTGCTGGCCTGCGTGGCGAGCGAGTCCTCGGAGGTGGAACGCCGTGCCGTCCGCGAGGCCGTGAAGTTCGCCGGCGGGCGCGACGTCGTGCTGGTCGAGGAGCCGCTCGCCGCGGCGGTGAGGCGCGGCTCCCGATCCACGAGCCGATCGGGAACCTGATGCGTCGACATCGGCGGCGGCATGACCGAGATGGCGGTCGTCTCCATGGGCGGCGTCGTCTCCGGGGGTCGACGCGCCTGGGCGGGTTCGATCTGGACACCGCGATCCAGGATCACCTGCGTCGCGCGTACGACGTCGCGATCGGGGAGAAGTCCGCGGAGGAGATCAAGATCGCGATCGGGTCGGCGTTCCCCGCTCCCCGCGGGCGCGCCGCCATCGTGACCGGCAGGGCGCTCGCGACCGGCGCCCCCACCGAGATCCGCGTCACCGAGGACGAGATCCGGCAGGCGATGTCGAGCCCGTCCACCAGATCGTCGAGGTCCGTGAGACGGACGATCGCCGAGGCGCCTCCCGAGCTCACCCACGACGTGCTCGAGGCGGGGATGTTCCTCACCGGTGGCGGCGGCCTGCTCCGGGGCTCGACCTGCTCCTGTCGCAGGAGTGCGAGGTGCCGGTGCATCTGACCGAACGGCCGCTCGAGACCGTCGTCCTCGGCCTCGGCGCGATGCTCGAACACCTCGACGACTACCGGACCTCGTTCCAGCTCGTGCGCAAGCGCTGAACCTCACCGCGTCCGCAGACGCGCGCTAGTCCAGGAAGGCCTCGATCGTCCGGTTGATCGGGTGGCCGAGCTCGTACAGCGCGAACGCGAGCGCCGCGGCGCCGACCCCGAGCAGCATGATGACGCCGACGAGGCCCCTGCAGCCGGTCGCGGAGCCCCGGACCCTGCGTCGAGACCTGGAGGTAGGCGTACCCGGGAGGCGGTGCGCCCGGCTCGATCGCCTCGACGGCCTGCGTCCTGCTCCGGCTCGCCGAACCCGGTCGCCGACGGCGACCGCTGGCCCGGACCGTCCGAGGTACACGGCGCAGCCGACGAGCACCGACAGCACGGCCACGAACATGAGCGGCATCGCGAGGGGCGTACCTCCGCTTCCGCCTCGTATGCGCGACCTGCCCGTACCATCGCTGCATGCTGCGCTGGAAGCGTGTGGTGCTCTACGTCGCGATCCGGAGCGATCGCGGGTCTGGCCGATCACCGTCTACCTGCCGTGGTACGCCGTCGGCCCGGGCCCGCGCGCGCGGTCCAGCCGTTGATCCGGTTCCAGGATCGGACCCGGTACGAATCGCAGGGCAACTTCGTGATGACCTCGGTGCGGTACACGCGGCTGACCGGGTTCGACATGCTCTGGCCTGGCTCGACCCCGATCGCGCCATCGTCGCTCGTTCGGTCCTGTACCCGGACGGCGAGGACGTCCAGGTGGAGCGCGAGTCGCGCGATGTCGCAGATGGACTCGAGCAAAGCTCGACGCGTCGGCGGTCGTGCTGCAAGGCCCTCGAGGGCTACCCGAAGGACCACGGGGACGGCGTGCTGGTCGAGAGCGTCGTCACGGGGTGCGCCGCGGACGGCGAGCTGTTCCCCGGCGACCGGATCCTGTCGATCGACGGGGCACCGACCGACAGCTACCGCCAGGCGCAGCCGGGCGATCGAGGCGCGCCCTCGTCGGGGTCCACGCTCACGTTCGACCTGTCGGTGGACGGCGATCCCGAGACCGTCGACCTCGTCCGCGAACCGTGCGGTGACAGCGCGGAGCCGTTGGTCGGGGTCCGGATGATCGACAGCTTCCCCTTCGACGTGCAGATCTCGAGCGGTGAGATCGGCGGCCCTCGGCCGGCCTGATGTGGGCGCTCGGTCTGTACGACCTGCTCACCCCGGGCGACCTGACGGGCGGCCGGACGATCGCCGGCACGGGGCAGATCGCGCCTCGACGGCACCGTGATCCGGATCGGCGGGATCGAGGAGAAGCTCACGGCGGCGGCCGACGCCGGCGCGACCGTCTTCCTGGTCCCGAGGGCAACATGGAGGCGGCCAGGGCCTCGGGCGGCCACGGCCTCGAGCTCGTTCCGGTCGCCACCTTCGACGACGCGCTCGCCTACCTCGACGGTCGCTAGCCCGATCCGTCCTCCGCGAGGACCGGTGATAGGCTTGCGCCGCTTTCACCATCGACCGCGAAAGACGGACACCAGGGACCTATGGTCGTACGCGTTCCGACCGCAACACCCGCGCCGGGACGGCGTCGGCTCATCATCATCGTCGTCGCGGTGGTGGCCGCCCTCCTCGTCGCCTTCACCGCGCTCTCGGGGTTCTTCGTCGACGTCCTGTGGTTCCGCGAGGTCAACCTCTCCGACGGTGTTCTGGACGGTCCTTCGGACCAAGGTCCTGCTCGGCGTCACGTTCGGGCTCACGTTCTTCGTGCTCCTGTTCTCGAACCTGTGGATCGTCCGTCGCATCACGCCGCGCTTCCACGCGCTGACGCCCGAACAGGAGATCATCGAGCGCTACCGGATGCAGTTCGAGCCCTACATCCGCTGGCTCCTGCCGCTGTTCGCGCTGGTGATCGCGGTCTTCGTCGGGCTGGGGGTCACGACCAGTGGCAGACGTACCTGCTGTGGCGCAACGGCTCCGGGTTGTCGTTCGGGAATCCCCGAGCCGCTGTTCGGGCGCGATCCCGCCTTCTACGTGTTCACGCTGCCGTGGCTGAAGTTCATGCAGGGGTGGCTGTTCTCGGCGCTGGTCGGCGTGACGTTCCTGACCGCGCTCGCGCACTACCTGTGGGGCGGGATCGGCCGCAGGCACCGGGCTTCGTCGACAAGGTGACGCCGCAGGTCAAGGCGCACATGTCGGTGCTCCTCGGCCTGATCATGCTCACGAAGGCGTGGGGCTACTACCTCGGGCAGTTCGACCTCCTGACCTCCACCCGCGGGGTCGTGGTCGGCGCCTCCTACACCGACGTGAACGCGGAGCTGCCCGCGCTCGGATCCTGGTGGTGATCGCGATCGCCTGCGCGATCCTGTTCCTGGTCAACATCCGGCTCCGTGGGTGGGCGTTGCCCGTCATCGCGGTCGGCCTGCTCGCGCTCGTGTCCATCATCGCCGGAGCTGCGTACCCCGCGTTCGTGCAACGGTTCCGCGTCACGCCACAGGAGTTCCAGCGGGAACAGCCGTTCATCGAGGACAACATCTCGGCGACCAGACGGCGCCTTCGAGCTCGACGGGCATCAGCACCACCTCGCGTCCGGTGGGGGAATCGGTCACCAGCGAGGAGGCGCGCGCGAACGACGCGACGAGCTCTCGAACATCCGCCTGTGGCGCCCCGACGTCCTTGCGCGACAACTACATCTCGCTGCAGCGGTTCCGTTCCTTCTACGAGTTCAACGACGTCGACGTCGATCGCTACGTCGTCGACGGGCAGCGCCGCGTGCTTGATGATCTCGACGCGCGAGGTGAGCCAGGCCGGGATCCGGCGGGCGGCAAGACGTGGCAGAACGTGCACCTGCGAGTACACGCCACGGGTTCGGCGCCGTGGCCTCGCAGGCCAACGCGGCTTCGGCCGAGGGCCAACCGGTCTTCACGCTCCGAGACATCCCGCCGGTCGGCTCCCCGGCGCTCGAGGGCAACGGTCAGCGGCGTGTACTACGGCGAGGGCGCGGCGGGCGACGCCGCGTTCGTCGTCGTGGACACCGGCACCGATGAGCTCGACTACCAGGGCACCGCGACCGACGACGACCAGGCGCAGGCGACGTTCTCCTACGACGGCGACGGCGGTATCCCGGTCGGAGGTCTGGCCCAGCGTGCGCTGTTCGCGTGGCACTACCGCGACGTCAACCTGTTGATCTCGGACCTGATCACCGGCGACAGCCGGATCATGATCTACCGGGACATCACGCCAGCGGGTCCCGAAGGCCGCACCGTTCCTGCGCTTCGACGCCGACCCGTACTCCGCGGTCGTGGACGGGCGGCTCGTCTGGATCCGGGACGCCTACACGACGACGAACCAGTACCCGTACTCGGACTTCGTCGACCTGTCGAGGTCGCGTCGCGGCGGCGAGGGAGGAGGACGGCCCCTCGCTCGGCGGGGACGTGAACTACCTCCGCAACTCCGTGAAGGTCGTCGTCGACGCGTACGACGGCAAGATGCGCTACTACGTCGCGGATCCGAGCGACCCGATCATCCAGGCGTGGGCAACGCGTTCCCGACGATGTTCACCCCGCTCGACCAGGCGCCGCCGGAGCTCTCTCGAGCACTTCCGGTACCCGGAGAACCTGTTCCAGATCCAGGCGTTCGAGTACACGAACTACCACGTCACCGATCCGAACGTGTTCTACGGCAAGCAGGACTTCTGGGCGCTGCCGATCGACCCGACCGTGTCCACCGGGGGACCGCGTCCTGATGCGGCCGTACTACGTCCTGATGCGATTGCCGGGCGAGGCGGACGAGACGTTCGTGCTGATCCTTGCCCTTCCACGCCGCTCGACCGGCAGAACATGGTGGCCTGGCTCGCGGCCAAGTCCGGACCCCGGGCCGGACTACGGCGACATCGTGAGCTTCGAGTTCCCGTCGGAGGTGAACGTCGACGGGCCGACGCGAGAGTCTTCTCCCGGATCAACCAGGACGCGCGCTTCTCCTCGGAACGGACGCTGCTCGGCCAGGAGCGGATCGGCGATCGTGTTCGGGGACTTCCCTCGTGATCCCGCTCCAGGACTCGCTGCTGTACGTCCAGCCCGTCTACGTCCAGTCCAATCAGGAGAACGCTGATCCCCGAGCTCAAACGCGTGCGTGGTGGTGAACGGTTCGGCGATCGGGATCGGGTCCTCGCTGCGCGCGCGCCTTGACCGATTCGCTCGGAGGTCGTGCCTCCGGAGGGGCGGCGGCCAGCCGCCGCCGCAGGGTTCGGTCGAGGAACAGATCCAGGTCCTGCTCGACCAGGCGGCCCAGCACTTCGCCGGCGGCCGACGCCGCGCTCCGCGCGGGTGACCTCGCCAAGTATCAGACCGAGATCGCGGCCGCCCAGGCCGCGACCGCAGCTGGCGCAGCAGCTGATCGCCAACCTGCTCGGCGCGGAGCCGACGGGTTCCCCGTCGCCCTCGGCCACCGCCTCGCCTTCGCCGAGCTCCTCCGGCTGACCGGCCGGCCCATCTGGTCGAACGGGAACCCCCGGTCGCGCGCGGCCGTCGAACCGCGATACGCCGACCGGAAGGAGCACCTCCGATGCGACCCTCCGTCTGCCGCTCGCGATCGTCCTCGGTCTGTTCGTGCTGCTCGTCGCCGCGCCCGCCTGGGCGTGCGGCGGACTCATCAACACGAACGGGAGCGTCACGCTCGTCCGCACCACGACGCTCGCCGCCTACCACCGCGGGATCGAGCACTACGTCACGTCGTTCGAGTTCGCCGGCGGAACGGGTGAGTTCGGTTCGATCATCCCGCTGCCGGGCGTGCCGACGAGGGTGATCCGCGGCGGCGACTGGACGCTGCAACGATCTGGTGCAGGAGACCCAGCCGCCGCAGCCCGAGGCGTTCGCGCTCGCGGCCACCGCGGCCGGCGCGCGGAGGACCGGGCGAAGGTGATCCTGAAGACCGAGATCGACGCGCTCGACATCGTCGTGCTCGAGGGCGGCGGCACGGCGGTCGGGGACTGGGCGTCGCGAACACGGCTTCTTCCTTCCCCCGACGCGCCCGAGGTCCTGGACTTCTACGCCGAACGGAGCCCGATCTTCATGACGGTCCGGTTCGACGCGAGCCGCGCCGCCGAACAGGGTCTCGGCGCCGGCGACGGCACCCCGTCCACGTCGTGATCCCGACCACGAACCCGTGGGTCCCGCTGCGGATCCTGGGTCTGGGCGCGGGCGCCGAGGCCCCGGTCGAGGCCGACGTGTACCTGCTCACCGACCTCGAGCCCGCGACGCTGCCGGCGCCGCTGAGCCCGGGGCTCGCGACACGGTTGCCCCAAGGCGTGCGCCCGGGCCTGGTGCTCGAACGCAGCGAGCCCGCCTCGCCGACGTTGCTGACCGACCTCCGCAACGACAAGGGGATGGACTGGCTGCCCTCCAGCGGCATGTGGCTCAGCTACCTCCGCGTCGACGCCAAGGCGGGCGACCTCGACTACGACCTCGCGATCGATGCGAGCGGCGCCGGCCAGCCCTCGCCCGTCGCAGCTGGGCTGGGCCTCGAGGCGGCGGCCGATCCTGCCGGCTACGTCCTCGTTCGGACCGGCGATCTGGACCGCGATCGCCGTGCTCGTGCTGCTGGGCGTAGCGGGCGGTCGCGAGCGTCGCCGGACCGGACGCCCGGCGGTCTGAGGCCCGCGATGCGACGAGGTCTGTTGGCGGTCGTGCTCGTGGCGCTCGGCGCGTGCGCGCCGGCGTCCGCGTCGCCGTCCGTGCGCGGACCGTCGCGATCGGGATCCACTACTCGGCGTTCTCGCTCGACACGATCGACGTCGAGCCGGGCGAGACCGTGCGGTTCGTCGTCACGAACACGGACCCGATCGATCACGAGTTCATCATCGGGGACCGGGCCGTGCAGGTCGCGCACGAGCTCGGGACCGAGGCGTTCCACCCGCCGCGGCCGGGGAGATCACGATCCCGGCGGGCGAGACGGTCAGCACGACGTTCACGTTCGGCGAGCGCGACCTGCTGTTCGGGTGCCATCTGCCGGGTCACTACGTGTACGGCATGCGGGGCACGATCGAGGTCGCTCTGAACGGTGCCTGGGCTTGGCGGCTCCGCGAGCGGTCGGTATCATCGTCGTGCGGGGTGGAGCAGTCCGGTAGCTCGCTGGGCTCATAACCCAGAGGTCACGGGTTCAAATCCCGTCCCCGCGACGATCGAAGGGTCACCCACGAGGTGGCCCTTCAGTCTATCTACCTGCAGTCTTGCGCTCCAGCGGAGAGCTCCCAATCAGGTTGACTTCTGGGTTCTGTACCTTCGCCTCCTACGAAGCCAGGTGGACAAAGCACATCGAACCTCGCTTCGCCCGCAGGCGAAGTGGGGGAGGTTCGGCGGGAGGACGTGAAGCGGTTCCTCGTTGACCTCCAGCCCCGAACCTCAACCGACACCCGGCGCAAGGTTGAGCAGGTGCTCCACAAGCTGTTCGCGGTGGCCGTCAGGAGGGTTGGCTGACCCGGAACCCGGTCGATGGGATCGGGATGCCGGGGGCTGAGGTCATGTGCGAGCCACAGGCGCTCACGGATGAGCAGAAGGTCGCCAAGATCGCGGCCGAGGTCCCCAGTAGACGCTCGTCTGGACCCTGGCCAAGACCGGGATGAGGATGGGAGGCGACGGCGCTCCGGGTGAGGAACCTGAACGGGAGCATCCGTGTGGTCGAGAACGCCCCGGAGGTCGGCGGGGTCAAGGTCACCGGCACCCCGAAGAAGACGGAGGGTTCGGTTCGTAACGTTCCGGTCTCGCCGGGCTGCGCCCCATCCTGTCCGAGCACCTGAGCCTGTACGCGAACAGGCGACCCTGAGTCTCTCGTCTTCACGGCCGAGCTCGGGGGCCTGTTTCACCGCAGTCGAACTTCCCGAAGCCGCGTATTCCAACCACGGCAGCCAACAGGACCGGGGTGCTCGACAATCAGGACCGGGTCCCACGGTCCACGACACGAGGAGCACACCGCGATGCCCTCTGGCTGGCGCGAGGTCTCTCGCCGTTCGAAGTCTCGAAGATGGTCGGTCACACCGACCTGAAGATGATCGAGCGGCGCTACGGGCATCTCTACGCGAGCGCTCTACAGGAGAAGATCGGCCGCATCGGCGCACAGGTCTAGGCGGGCGGGTCGCGTACTGCTTCATTGCGGCCTCACTACGTTCCTGGACATCCCATCGGCCACTTGCGCTGGGATGCTGCCAGACGGGACGGGTGAAAACCCCGCCCTGATGTGTTTGCCGTCGGTGGCGAGTGGGCATCCCTACTGGTGAACAACGGGTGAGCAGGAGGGGCGGGATGTTGCTCACGTCGTCCTGGGTGTGGATCAGCAGTCTCGCTCCCGTTGGGCGTCATCGTCGGTCGGATGCATCCGATGCCGGTTCGAGACAGGGCTAGGCATACTGAGATCGGGATGAGCGTCCGGTTCAAACCTGATGCCGCCTCTGGTAGCGGAGGACGCCCCACCCGCGAGGTGCGAGATGGGCCTCCAGGGCACGGCATCAGACGCACGTCTCGGTCATCCGGTGTCTTCGGTTTCCATCCGGTGTCTTCGGCCTGGGGCCCCCAGGAGGACCGAACCCAGACCCGACACTCAGTGCGAGGCAATCATCGCACAAGCGCACAAGCGCCGAACAGGAGTTCGATGCACGAATGCCTTGCCAGGTCAGAGGCGATAAACAGCCCCGGGCTCGCGCCTGGTGTCAGAGGCGGGGGGAAAGATGGGGGTCGTGCGTTGCCAGCACGTGGACGACGACACCCAGTGCAGGATGGACGCCACGCGCCGCGTGCACGTCGCTAGTGACCAAAAATACGGTGATCGACGGATGTATGGACTCTCCGGGAGGCTTACGGTCGCGCATGAGGCGAGTCCGATCCCTTCGACCTTCCCGCAGTGACTCCACACCAGCTCTACTGCGCGTCTTGTGGGCACTCGGAGGCCGTCATTCGAATAGCGGCGATGGCGATGCCTCCGCTCCGTTTGTTCCTGCGACAAGATTCAGCGTGGGTGCAGGACCGGACCTGTCGGCACAGGTTCTTTCCTCTAACGCATGTCGCCGGAGGGTCGGACGGCGGGAAGAACCGCGCCGCCAGAAGGCGGAGAGTCAGCCAAGACGATGAGTCCTGCGCGCGGCGGAACGACGTCTATGGGGATAAACCGCTCGTCGACGTTGGGATACGGTTGATGCAGCCCTGATCGCCACTGGCCTGACGGTCTGGTACTCGCTGGGGCCAAGGCCCCAGACCAGAGCTCGGATTGGGAGTGGCATGCCCTGGCCTACTTCATCGACACCTTGGCGATTCTGCTTGCCGTGGTCTGGCACGGCCAGGGCGGGAGGTGCCCCGTTTCGATGCATGATCTGCCGTCGCACTCACTGTGTTTCTCGTCGGAGGCCTGATTGGTGATGCAGGGCAGATTCGCATACCGAGATGCGCAGTTCCGCGACTGGATTGCTGATGCCGTGGGCATCAGGCTCCGCGCTACTGCTGTTCACGGCGCTCCGGTGGGCTATCAGTAGGAAACGCGCGCGACGTCTCGAATGACGATCGGCAAAGAGTGGCACGCTGGTGACGTTCGGGAAGCGTATGTGGGCTCGATGGATACTGCCGAGCTGCTGATCGACTGCGAGGAGGACCGGACGCTGCGGGCGGTGCTGGTCGGAAGGATGCTGCGGGATTCAGGCTGAGTCAGTCCAGGCCGATACATCCATGTGGCCATGCCAGCCGTGGGTGTCAGGGGTGCGCTCGTAGCGCTCGTGTTGGGGCGCCTGTTTACTCGGCGTCGCGGTCCTGCTTCTGGAGCGGGGTTGTACAAGACGGCTGGTCGGGCAACGCGCCGGTGGGAGTGTCGCACCGGTGATGGGGGACTAGGACCAGGCGACCTCAGTAAACCTGCCGGGATGACTACCCGTGAGACACGACGAGCGCGGGGCCGTCCTGGTCATTTCGGTGGCGTTGTCAGGCGACGCCCGAGGCGACTGACACAGCTTGGACCGCCAGTAGAGGGGTGAGTGGGGAGCCCGCGCCGCACGGCGAGCCCGGCGGTCTAGAGACTCGCACCACGCGCGACGCTGCTACTGTCCCGGCGCGATGAGCAGATCGGCGATGGTCCGCCTGAGGATCGCCGTTGTGGTCGCTGCCCTCCTGTTCGCCCCCGCTCCTCTTCGCCTCCCCGGCAGTCGCAGGGCTCCAGTGTCGCACGGCGGCCGGAGACATCGGGCATGAGGGAGGCCAGACGCACCACAGCGACGGACTGCGCGAGACTCGTTGCTCGATCGCCGACGGCAGCCTTTAACTTTCCCTCGAGGACAACCAGTATCCCGACGAGCTGGCCGACTTCATGGCATCGTACGACCCGACGTGGGGCCGCTTCAAGAACATCCTCCGACCGGTCCCGGGCAACCACGACTACCACCTGGCGGGCGCCGACGGGCACTTCGACTACTTCGGCCAGCGCGCCCATCGCGGTAATGGCGGGTACTACGAAAGGCCTGGGCGCCTGGCACCTCGTTGCGGTGAATTCAGTTCAGGGAGCATCTCTAACGCGCAACTCAACTGGATGCAGGGATGATGTTTCTTCTTAGACGCGGGTGTGAGCTCGCCTACTGGCACCACCCCGCTGGTCCTCCGGCACCAATCACCTTCAGGCAAGGGGATATGGCCGCCTTGTGGCGGGTGCTTTACGGACAGGGAGTTGACGTCGTCCTCAACGGGCACGAACACAATTACGAGCGATTCGTCCCCCTGTCGCCGAGTGGCGACCGCGGGCCGAGCACGGGGATTCGGGAGTTCGTCGTCGGGACTGGCGGAGCGGACGGCTATCCGTTCGGCGATGTCCTGGGTCGCAGGGCGGATGCCGACGTGTTCGGCGTGCTTCGGATGACCTTGAACAACGACGGTTACACCTGGGCGTTCGTGCGTGCGAACGGCACGGTCAGTGACCAGGGCCACCACGGATGTCACGGATGATGGCGGCTCGAACTCGGACGGTCGTCTCCGACTGCTCGAAGTGCGGTCAGACGGTGACTGGGTCAGCGGTCTCAAGGCTCACACCGGGACACTGGCGCACCGGGGAGTCGCCCCGCACGGCGAGCCAGCCATCTGATCATCCGCAACCTCGTAGACACCCAGAAGTAGCCCAGATGCCTGAGTCGCCGGGCGACGGTGCAACGTTGCCGGGACCACTCCGGGCTGGGCCGACAGCCTTGTTCCTCCGGGGGGGTTCTGCAATCCTCGCGCTGTCGGCTTCAGGCCAGGAGTCGAGTCGCGCCGGGGCGTCGATGAGCGCTCGCTCCGAGTGAACCGTTGCAAGCGAGGTGCCGATGAGCCTGCTGACCATGGCAAGAAGCGAGAGAAGAGAGACCCGGTAGCCCGCCTGCAGGAGATGGCGCGTTGGTCCACTCTCACAAACTCATGGTCGAGGATGTCGGGATGACCCGGCGGCCAGTTCTCGCGCTTCTCGCTGCACTTGCGCCCATCCTTGCCGTCTGTGCACCATCCGACCCCGTCCGCGGCGCCTACCGAGCGTGCGAATGCCGCCGAGCACGGTGACCATGACGGCCGAACCAACCGATGATCCACCGAGTCATCGGCGCGCGCCGCCACGTCATCCGGCACGACGCCGTTCGTTCACACTGGGACCTCGATGCGGGACGGTGAGGGCAGCGCCTACGTTCAGAGGATCACTCGCTCTGGCTGGCATGACGACAGCATCGGACGCGATGCTTCGAAGTCGCCCCGAGGACCGGGAAACTCAAACGAGTGATACCGGAACAGGCATTTCCGGTTCACGGATCGATTCGGCGGCGGTCCTCCTGCCGGAGAAAGCCGGACCGATGACTTCGAGAGCATGGCCTACGACGCGGCGAACGATGTTCTGCTACGTCTTCTCTGGGAAATGCTGCACGGCAAACGGTTCGACCGACGGTCTTCCGCCTGACGCGCCGTCGCGGCGTGCTTCAGCTCGACTCGTGGCAGCCGTTGAGACGGACCAGCGATTTCACAGCCGCCGGATGGAACGCCGCCGATGCGTCGTCTGTACGTCGGCGTCGGATCGGATCTTGCGGACGTACGAGTACGCAAGCAACGCGCTCGGCCAGCCCTTCCAGATCGCCGATCTGACCGGCAATCCTCGGCCTCGACTTCTCGCGGGATGGATCGAAGATGTACGCCGTCACGAACGATCGGGTGCTGTATGCCGTCGACTGGCAGAGCCAGACGATCAATCCCGGAGTGGTCGTTCGATCCGACGCCGTTCGGCGTACTGGACAGTCGAGCCGTGGAGCGCATCGGAGGCCGGTTCTTCGTGTTGGACGGTGCCAGTCGGCGGGGCGATGACCGCCTGGAGTACGCCGTGTTCGAGTTCGACGTCGAGCGATGAGTTGCGAAAGACGCCGAAACAAGGGCTGAGGCGGCCGCCGTTCCCAGGTACGCGGGGTTCAGGTAGGGCTCCACGGCGGTCCTGGGCTCGCCGTCGCGGGCAAGGATCGGGCTTCTGGGGGAGAGGGCATTCGTAGCAAATGTGATTTCTCAGGTCTCACTACTAATCCACAGATATCCACCTTTATCAGGCCCGGTACGGCCCCCTTCCCACCTCTCCCTCCCACGCACGGGCGAGGGGTGCGGTGGTGGGATCCGAGGTAGGTTTTCCGTAGGGCATACCCTCCCGGTCTGCCCGCTTGTTACCCATCCCACACCCTTCATTCCCCTCACGGGTGTTGCCCGTGTTAGTCCACTAACTCTGCGACGGGACTTTTTGCCCCTCGAGTTGGGCAGACAGCCCAGCGATCGGGGGCCAGACCGCGAGCTCGGGCGGATGAGGGGAATGGAGCGAGCCCAAGGTTAGCCCTGGAGATGAGGACAGGCGGGGCGGAGGCTGCCTAATCCAGGCCCGGACAACTGATCATGGAGGAATCGGACCGCATTGACGCGAAGGGCGGAGCGAACGGAGAGTCGTCGATTCGACCTTGTGCATTCGTCGATGCGGAGTACACAGTCGAGCCAGAGCTTTAGCGCGGATCGAGCGTCCGTCCTCTTGCTCCTCCGCCTTGCGGCGCTCGCGGCCCATCTCCTCGACGATGTGATGTCACGCGGGCTAGCGTCTCCTCCGCTTCAGGGATCACGGGAGATGTACAGCCTGATGCCCCGACAGACGACCCATGCCCGGGGACGCTCCATGTCGTCTGCGATCGCCTGGAGCGCTCGTAGATCGAGGGCTCAGCTGGACCATCAGCCGCTCTGTAAGCCGTTCCTCGTGGTCTGCCATGAGACCACCTTACCACTGTCGCAGAGCCTTTGCACTCCTCCCCTAGCCCTGGTAGTCTCCTCGTTGTGGAGCGCTACAGAGCGCAGCGAAGGAGCAGAAGAGTCACCATGAGCAAAGGTCAGACAGATCGACATCGCGTACTGGACGACGGGCGACTCTTGCTTCCGAGCCCGGGTGGACCGCGGTGGTGCATCTGCAACAGGCTGGAGGTTTGAGAGCATGCCTTGGTGGGGCTGGACTCTCGTTGGGTGGACCGGGTTGTCGATTGTGCTGGGTCTACTCATCGGGCGGTGGCGGAAGTCCGTTCGGTTGACCGAGGAGGAGCGGGCTTGGCCATTCGGAAAGCCGACGAGCAGGTTCAGGCGAGGAAGACGGCGTTGGAGTACTCCGGCAAGGTGTCCTGTGTGCGATGAGGTGGCCCCTTGGGTAGACCCGACGGCGGCGATAGCTCCTTACTCGCGATGCCCGCGACAGCACTGAGGCTAGCTGAATTGTGACGCTAGGTGAACTCGCAAGGCAGCTTTCGGCTGATGGCGCTTCGGTGCCAGAGAGTGATGAGTGTCGTCAAGACACGACCCTCCCAGTGTGTCCACCGACATCGAGAGTGTCCCCGAAACCACCTACGGTCAGGTGCTTCTGTCCTTGGTGAACGGGGAACGCAAGAGACGACAGCTGGATGATCGGCCGCCTCCAGACCGCCGAGCGCGTCAAGCGTGGCCTTTCACGGTCACTACCAGCGGAAACGGAGCCCAGGTTTGGGCCGGTCCGCTCACCTCAGGGTCAGGGTCAAACACCTGCGATGACGGTCACGGACTCCGTCGTCTGGCGCCCTGTGTGATCGGCGGTCGGAAGGCGAACGGCGAAGACCGATCCGGAAGCGTCAGATCGGTCGAGCCAGATGCGCGCCCCCAGTCGTTCTGCGGCACGCCGGCAGATATAGAGGCCCATCCCGACACCACCGACTCGCCGTGTGTCCGATTGATCGACCTGGTAAAAGCGGTCGAAGATCCTGTCTCGTTGGTCGGGATCGATCCCGGCCCTCGGTCCTGTACTCGGACGACGACATCATCGGCGTCGACGCCGACCGTGACCTTGACGCGCTGGTTTTCGGGGGAGTACTTCAGCGCGTTATCGATGAGGGTTGCGTACGATCCGATAGACGTCTTCCTCGATACCAAGGACCGGCGGTACCGTATCTGAGATCACCACGTCGATACGCTCTCGTCCATCCTCGTGCGCCTCATCCTCGACGACGCGGCTGATCGAAGCCGGCGAGACCGATCTCCTGCGCCTGCCTCGAGGGCGGCTCGTCGGATTCGACGCGGGACGCGAACAGGATGTCCTCGATGAGGCGCTTGAGGCGTTCGGAATGTCGGTCCGCCGCCAACAGGAACTCCTGCTGCTCCGCGGGTGTGAGGTGAATATCCCGGCGGAGGAGCGTCTTGACGGACCCCTGGACGTTCGTGAGGGGGTTCGGAGCTCGTGAGAGACCGTCGCAACGAACTCGTCCTTCAGTCGGCTCATCTCGGTCTCGTGCGCGAGCGCGCGCTCGAGTCGCTCGAGGAGCAACGAGTTCCGTAGGGCGACCGCGACGTGGTTGGCGAGGGTCTGGAACAACTCGAGGTCGTCCTGATCGAACGTGCTGAAGTCGTCGAGTCGGTCGGCGACCGTCAGGATGCCGAGCAGTTTATCGTCCGACGACAGTGGCACGACGATCGCGTCCCGGATCTGCTTGATCACCGAAGAAGCGCCGGAGCGCTTCGTTGCGGATCGGCCGCGAGAGAAGGACCGATTCGCGCTCGGATGCAACGCGAGCCCACACGCCCTCCGTGGTATCCAGGGACACGGGTTCGAAGGCGATCTCCTTGTCGCCCGGCCCGACCTGACAACGCACGAGGGTCGATCACGGCCTTCCGGCCAGAGGAGCACCTCGGCGATGTCGGCGTTGAACATCTCCCGCATGTGATGGAGGAGCACCGGGACCATGTCCTCGCGTTCGAGGCGACCGTTGTACGAGCCCCGTCGCGCTCTGGAGCTGGAGGAGATCGTCATGCTTCCGTTGGAGATCGGTGAACGCCTTGCCCGCGAGGTAGGTCGTGGCAGCCGGCGCCATGACCAGGAGGACCGCCGCCGGTTGCTCGAGGAAGACCATCACGCCGACGATCCCCAGCGCCGTGTTCGCGACGGTGAGCGGGTGCCGAGACCGATCACCTGATCCAGGAGCCTCATGGCGTCGTCCGACAGCCCGATCGCAACGTTGATGCAGCATCGCGCCCACGAGGTCGGCGAGGAGGGTCGCGGCGAGGAACGACACCCAGAGGGACGGCCACCCGGCGGGGAGCGCCGAGCGAGAAGCAGCGAAGACGACAACCGCGAGGAGGGTCGTGCACGAACGCTGCGCGACGTTAAAGGTCAGTCGGAGCGGCTTCTGCCGGCGGTGGATCGCGAGCGCGATCGCGACGCCCACCGTCTGGGCGAGCACGAGTCCACCCGGGGTCGCGAACGCCAGTCCGAACACGAGGGGGATCTCCGCCAGGGAGAAGGTCTGCGCGTGTCGCGCGATGCGGATATGCATCACGAACACCTCCGCGACGAAGAACGAGACGGTGAGTACCCACAGTGGGAGGGTCTGTTCGCCGGCGAACGGCGGTTGCTCGCCTCGCACCCCGAGCCACAGCGCGACGCTCACGGCGAAGAGCGCCGTCGTGAGGATCCACACGCCGGCCGCATGCGAACGAAGGCGCCCAAACATCTAGTCGCCCCAGAGCGTGCTGGCCCAGGAACCGGAGGACAGCGCAGAGGGAGCGTCGTCCGCGCCCCACGAGCCTGCCGACCAGCCGGATCCACTCCACGTGCGAGCGGACCACGTCCTTCCGCTCCATGTTCTGGCCGACCATGCCGAACCGCTCCAGGTGCGAGCGGACCACGTACGCGCGCTCCAGCTCGAGCCACACCAGCAGTCTCCCGACCACGTCCTCGCGGTCCAATCCCCCGGACCAGCTCGTACCGTCCCAGCTGCTCGATGCCCAGGTCGCTGCGTCCCAGGTATCGCCGAAGATCGTCTGCTCACCCTCGAGGACGATGCCGTCGTCCTCGGTGACGATCGAGCCGCGGGCGAGCTGGAGGGATCCCGCTCCGGTCGATCGAGGCCACGTTTGCACGGCGTCCGCGACCGTCGCGAGCTTGGTCTCCCTCGCGCGGTGGAGGTTGATGAGCCCCGCTCCCTGCGCGATCGGGTCCGCGTTGGGGAGCGGCACCGCGGTCTGCATGAGCAGGGCCTTCACCTGATCGGGAGTGAGCTCGGGATGCTGCTCCAGGATCGTCGCCACGGCACCGGACAAGATGGCGGCCGCCTGGGACGAGCCGCTGCCCTTGATGAACCGGGTCGCTCCGACCGCGGCGCCGGGGTTCGCCTCGTCGACGAAGCTCCCGGGATCGCGAAGGCTGACGATCGACTTGCCTGGGGCGACGAGGTCGGGATGCCGGAGCGTGTTGCCGCGCGATTGCCAGGACGGGATGACATCGTCCTTGGGGTCATCCGTCCCCTTCGTGTCGTCACCACCGACCGCGATCGCGTAGGGGTCGTACGCCGGGTTGTTGAGCTGCGGCGTGCCGAAGCCGGAGTTGCCCGCCGCGACGACCACCACGATCCCGTGGAGCCACGCGACCTCGGCCGCGTACGCCAGCGGGTCGAGCTGGTAGTCCTGCGTGCCGTCGGTCCCGAAGGAGAGGTTGAGGACACGGATGTTCAGCCCATCGCTGTTGCGGTGCTGCACGATCCAATCGATCGCGGCGATGACTTGCGACACGTCGGTCGCGCCGTCACTCGCTGCCACCTTGATCGAAACGATGCGAGCGCCGGGAGCGGCGCCAACGAAGTAGTGATCGACCTCCTCATCCTCCTTGCCGGGCGGGATGGCAGCATCCCGTCCAGCGATCGAGACCCGCCATGTGGGTGCCGTGGCCATAGGTGTCGATGTCGGTCAGGTTCGGAGCTTGCGAGTCGAACGAGAGGTCGGGGCCGTTGACCACCTGCAGGTCGATGCCCGGCAGAGGGCGACGCCCGAGTCGATCGAGCGCGACGTCGATGCCTTCCCCCGTCCAGCCCTTCTGCCACATCTCCTGAAGCTTCGTGTTCTTCGCCACCTTCAGCCAGGACCCGGGATACTTGGTTCGGATCGATGCCGTCGACGTTGCCGAGCAACCGAACCGAGGCATCCGGGGTGACGGAGACGATCTCCGGCGATCGATCCAGTCCGGCGATCTCGTTGATCGGAACCTCTGCGGCGAACCCGTCGATGATCGAGATGCGGAGACCCACCTTTCCGCCGGCATCCAGGACGAGGCGTTCGGCGACGTCGACGGATCCGTTCTGTGCTCGAACGATGACCGGCACGAGGTGGTCCGGCGCTGCCGTCGCCGCGGCGGGAGGGAGGATCAGTGCGCTGAGCAGGAGCGATATCGCCAGCGCACCCACGACACCAGGGTGACGCGTGACGGTGTCCGTGGTTCGGCACGGTCGCGTCGTTCGACTCCCGGGCCTCGCTCTTCGCTTCCCTTGGATGTCCATGGTCCCCTCCGTCGTCGGAGGTTCATCCTGGGGGACACGTTGTAGGTCGTGCATCCGACGGATAGTCGTTTCTGTTGCCGGCGGCCTTGGACGAACGGCGACAGCTCCGAGGTCGGTGGGGGAGGCCTTTGGACCTAAGGGCGTGTGCCGGCCCGGGGTTCAGGCTCCAAGGGAGATGCAACGGCAACGGGCCGCTTTCTCGGCGTCAGCCGGAGCATGGTCCTTCCGCGCGTAACGATCGCTTCGTGCCGATCGTTCCTACCCCTCGGTGCGTGGGGCCGTTGGGTCGTCCGCGTGGACCACGAGCCACGGGATGATCGAGTAGGGGATCACCGTGACGAAGAGCGGCCAGCTCGAATCCAGGGCGTTGGCCAACCCGATCAACCCGAACCCGATCAGGAACAGGACGACGATCGCCGCGAACCGCCGCTGCTCGCTCACGCAGGCATCCTAGCGGTTCGCGCCCGTCGATCGGATCGCGATAGGATCGCGTGCCCCGTCGGGCGAACCGCTCGGCCGAGTGCCAGGAACGAGCCAGGAACGCGAGCCGTAGGAACGCGAGTCGAGGACCGAGGAGGCGCACCAGGTGGCAGCCCAGAGCGTCGCGAACAACCTCGGCAACGTGCCGATCTTCTCCGGCTGCTCCAAGCGCGAGCTCGGGATCATCGCCCGAGCTTCCAAGGAGGTCACGCACAAGGAGGGCACCGTGATCGCCCGTGAAGGCGAGCGCGGGATCGGGTTGTTCCTGATCCTGGACGGACAGTGCAAGGTCACGATCGGCGGCAAGACCAAGGCGCGGCTGGGTGCGGGCGACTTCTTCGGCGAGGTCGCCCTGCTCGACGGGGGCCCTCGCACCGCTACCGTGACCGCCCTGACGGAGGTCCGCCTCGTCGGGATCACCGGCTGGGTGTTCCGGGGCCTGCTGATGGAACACCCGACGATCGCCCTGAAGACCCTCGAGGCCGTGGCCGGGCGTTTGCGTTCGGTCACCAAGGAGGCTGTCTAGTACCCGCCGAACCGGCGGAGGCCATGACCGAGGTCCCCGACGAGGTCCGCGCGATCGCGGCACGAACGCGACGAGCGCCGCCGCGCCAAGGACTTCGCCGCCGCCGACGCGCTCCGCGACCGCATCGCGCAGCTCGGCTTCGCGGTGATCGACGGGCCCGACGGACCCGCGTTCGAGCCGCTCGCCGCCGCCGAGACCCTTCGAATCGCCCCACCCGACGTCGACAGCCTGCTCGACGAACCGCCGACCGCAGACGTGAGCGTGCACTGGGTCGTCGAGGGATGGCCCGAGGACGTGGTGCGGGCGCTCGCCGGCTTCCGCGCGAACGAGGGAGGCCGCGACGTCCAGTACGTCGTCGTCGACGTCACCGAGACGGACCCCGCGACGTACGGCGACGGGCGTCGAGCGTCCTCGCGCTCGAGACCGGGACGGGCTGGGGCGCGGCGCGGAACGCGGGGCTCAAGCGTTCGCGCGGTCGGATCGTCCTCGTGATGGACGGGTCGGTCGAACCCACGGGGACGTGTTCGGGCCGCTCAAGGCCGCGCTCGACGACCTGAGCGTGGGTGTCGCCGGGCCGTTCGGCATCTCGACCGAGGACCTGCGCGAGTTCCACGACAGCGACGGGCCGGAGGTGGACGCGATCGAGGGGTACCTGATGGCGTTCCGCCGGGACGTGCTCCGCGACGTCGGGCTGTTCGACGAGAGGTTCCGGTGGTACCGGACGGCGGACATCGAGTGCTCGTTCCGGATCAAGGACGCAGGCATGCGGGCCCTCCGGGTCGACGTGCCGGTGATCGAGCACGAACACCGGATGTACCACGCCACGCCCGAGGCCGAACGCGACCGACTCTCAAGCGCAACTTCTACCGGTTCCTCGAACGGTTCCGGGACCGCTACGACCTGCTCGTGGAGCCTCCGACCGACGTCTAGGACGGGCCGGGCTGGAGCACGATGTCCGGTCCGGTGGCGCCCGACGGGCTCTCGTCGTCGCGATGCCGCGCGTGCGCCTCGAGCTCCTCGGGGGTAGGGATCGGCTTGCTCCCGTCGAAGTACGCCTGCAGGTTCGGGCCGTCGATCACCTCGTCGACGATCAGGATCTTCGAGAGCTGATCGAGCAGCCCCGGTGGCGCGTGAGCACCTCGGTGGCGCGGTCGTGGGCCTCGTTCACGAGCCGGGCCGTCTCCTCGTCGATCAGCGCGGCCAGGTCGTCCGAGAGCTCAGGCGAGCTGCCCGGGTACAGGAACGCCGCGCCCCTGCGGAACCCGTCGTGTCCGAACGACACGGGTCCGATCTTCGGGCTCATGCCGTACTTCGGTCACCATCGCGCGCGAGATCTCGGTGGCGCGCTCCAGGTCGTTCTGCGCACCCGTGGAGACCACCATGTCGAACAGGATCTCCTCGGCCGTCCGTCCGCCCAGGAGGATCGCGAGGCGATCCTTGAGCTCGGGCTCGGTCAGCAGGTACCGGTCCTCGAGCGGTCGTTGCATCGTCATCCCGAGCGCCGCCGCGCCGCGCGGGATGATCGAGACGCGGTGCACCGGATCGGCGGTCGCCGCGGTGAGCGCGACGATCGCGTGGCCCATCTCGTGGATCGCCACCCGCTCTTTGTCCTTCACGGACATCACGCGGCTCTTGCGTTCCAGACCCGCGACGGTGCGGTCGATCGCCTCTTCGAGCTCGGACATCGTGACCGCGTCCCGCTCCCGGCGGGCGGCGAGCAGCGCGGCCTCGTTCACGACGTTGGCGAGATCGGCGCCCGTGAACCCCGGCGTCCGAGATGCGAGCACGCGGAGATCCACCTGCGGGTCCAGCGCGACGCCCCGGACGTGGACCTTGAGGATCTCCTCCCGGCCCCGGAGGTCGGGTTGGTCGACCACGACCTGACGGTCGAACCGGCCCGGACGCACCAGCGCTGGGTCGAGCACGTCGGGGCGGTTGGTGGCCGCCATGATGATCACGCCCTTCTGTGAGTCGAACCCGTCCATCTCGACCAGCAGCTGGTTCAGCGTCTGCTCGCGCTCGTCGTTCGCGCCGAACCCGGCGCCCAGCGCACCCGCGCGTCCCTTGCCGATCGTGTCGATCTCGTCGAGGAACACGAGCGCGGGCGCTTTCTCCTTGGCCTGTTGGAACAGCTCGCGGACGCGCGCAGCCCCAGTCCGACGAACATCTCGACGAACTCGGAGCCGGACATGAAGAAGAACGGCACGTTCGCCTCACCGGCGACCGCCCGGGCCAGCAGGGTCTTCCCGCACCCCGGCGGACCCAGGAGCAGCACTCCCTTCGGGATCCGGCCACCGAGCCGCTGGTACTTCTTGGGGTTGCGCAGGAACTCGACGATCTCCTTGAGCTCCTCTTTCGCCTCGTCCACGCCGGCGACGTCGGCGAACGTCGTCTTCAGCTCCTTGCGGTCGTAGATCTTGACCTTGTTCTTGCCGAGGTTCAGCGCCGCGCCCGCCTGCGCGCCGCTCATGCGGCGCACGAGGAAGAACCACAGGAACCCGAACAGCAGGAGCGGAACCACCCACCCGACCAGGAAGGTCTGCAGTCCGTTCGGCGTCACGCCCGTGTAGTTGATCCCGGCGGCGTCGAGCTGATCGGTCAGCGTCGACGTCCCCTGCAGGATCGGCGGGATCGTCGTGTTGAAGTCGACCTCGCCGGTCGAGTCCTCGTACCGGCCCGACACCGTGGTCTGGGAGATCTCGAGCGTCCCGACGATCTGGCCGTCCTTGACCCGTTCGAGGAAGTTCGAGTAGTCGATCGTGTTGGGGCGCGGCGAGGTGAGGAACTGGAACGTGATCAGGATCAGGACGAAGACGACGGCCCAGACCCAGGGCGACGAGCGCATCCGACGGGGTCCGCCGGGCGCTCCGCCTCCCAGGTCGAACCCCTGCCAGCGTCCGCGTTTGCCATTGTTGTTCGCCACTGGCCTCCCATCTTCCCATCCAAGTTCGCCGAACGACATGCGGGGTTGGAGGTCGGGGTCGATGCGGGATACTGAGGGTTCGCTCGGCGCTCGAGCGGGTGACCAGACGCGGCAAGAGGACGGTCAAGAGACCGGAAGGAGGTGGGTGGTGGCGCGGAGCCAGGTGGCGCCCCCGGACGATCCTGCCCTGCGCGAGCGGTTCGAGCGCGAGGTCCTGCCGCTGCTGCCCAACCTCTACGGGGCCGCCCTGCGGATGACCCGCAACCCTCAGGACGCGGAGGACCTCGTGCAGGAGACCTCACCTCGCGCCTACCGCGGGTTCTCCGGGTTCCGCGAGGGCACGAACCTGCGTGCCTGGGTCTACCGGATCCTGACCAACACGTTCATCAACTCCTACCGCAAGAAGCAGCGCGAGCCGGTCACCGTGCCCGACGACGACACGTCGGACTGGTACCTGTACGACAAGCTCGGCGCCTCGAACGTGGAGGCGTCGGCGGAGTCCGCGGTGCTCGAGAAGATCCCCGACGAGGACGTCCAGCGGGCGCTGGAGGACCTGCCCGAGGGGTTCCGGATGGCCGTGCTGCTGGCGGACATCGAAGGGTTCAGCTACAAGGAGATCGCGGAGATCATGGACGTCCCGATCGGGACCGTGATGTCCCGTCTGCACCGGGGAAGGAAAGCCCTGCAGAAGGCGTTGTGGGAAACGGTACGGGAGCGAGGCCTTGTCACCGACTGACTGCGAACATGTGCTGAAGCAGATCGAGCTCTACCTCGACGGTGAGCTCGTCGCTTCCATGCGCCTGGAGATCGAGCGGCACCTGGGCGGTTGCGACCCTGTAGCGGGCACGCCGCGTTCCAGGGGCGGCTGAAGGAGCTCCTGCGGTCTAAGTGCGGGTGCGACCAGGTACCGCCCGAGCTCGTCGATCGCCTCCGGACACTGCTCGACCCGCCCCACGCGCACCCTCCTAGCCCCAACCACCCCACGTCGGCCGAGCCCCGGAACCTCGGGACCGAACCCCTTCGGGCGAGCGTCGAATCGGGAACATGACCACGGGATCTCGACCCGGCAACCTGCCCGCCCCTCCAGGGCGCTCGAGCCCGGACGGGTCTGCGCGCACGACGGGTGTCGTACGACGCTCTCGGTCTACAACGAGGGCGACTACTGTTGGCAGCACGCCGACGTCATCTTCCCGAATTACCGCGGCAAACGTCTGCGGAACGACCGCGCCTAGGGCGCGGTCGCACGAGTCATCCCGCGCACCCTCCCTCGCGTGGGATCGGAGAACGGTCCGGTTCCCGGACCGTTCTCCTGCATGTGGGCCACGACGCTAGGATGCATCGCCGGGTCCTCGAGCAGGCCGGCCCGAGGGCCGCAGACGAGGAGGGGTGATGGACGAGCTCGGGAACATCCTCGGCGTGTGGGCGCACCCCGACGACGAGGCCTACCTGTCGGCGGGGATCATGGCCCGCGCGGTCCGCAACGGCTCGCGCGTGGTGTGCGTGACGGCGACCCGGGGCGAGGGCGGCTCGATGGATGAGGAGAAGTGGCCGCCGGAGTCGATGGGGGAGGTCCGGACCGAGGAGCTCGAACGGAGCCTGCAGATCCTGGGCGTCGACGAGCACGTCTGGCTCGACATGCGGGACATCGACATGGACACGGGCCTGCCGGAGGAGGGGTACGACCGGATCCGTGAGATCGTCGCCGACGTCCAGCCGGACACGATCTTGACCTTCGGACCCGACGGGATGACCGGCCACGCCGCGCATAAGGACGCGTCGGCCTGGGCGACCAAGGCGCTGCACGAGGCGGGCAAGCCGGGCTCGAAGGTGCTGTACGCGACGGTCACGCCGGAGTTCGCGGCGGAGATCCTGCCGGTCTGGGAGCCGTTCGAGGTCTTCCGGCCCGGGACCCCGCCGATCACCCCGGGACGAGCTCGCCGTCTACTACGAGCTGCCCGAGGACGTCCTGGCGACCAAGGTGGAGGCGATCAACGCGCACGTGAGCCAGGTCGAGGCGATCCTGGAGGCGGTCGGGCCGGAGCTGTGGTGGAAACAGATGTCGATCGAGGCGTTCCGTCGGGGGAGGAGCGGTCGTGAGCGAGATCTCGCTCGGGTTCCTCGGTTCCGGCGAGTTCGACCCCTGGTCCGAGCCGGTCGAGCGTTGGCTGCTCGCGCGCTCCCGGATGCCGAAGGGGCGCGTGCTCGTCTGCGCGACCGCGTCCGCGCACGAGGGTGACGAGACCTACGACGGCTGGGCCAACAAGGGTCTGGAGCATTACGGCACGCTCGGGATCGCGGCCGAGGTCCTCCCGCTCAAGACCAGGGAGGACGCGCATCGCGACGAGGTGGTCGCGAAGCTCGACGACGCCTCGGCGATCTTCTTCTCCGGAGGCAACCCGGCCCGGCTCGCGCAGGTGGTGGTCGGGTCGCCGTTCTGGAGCGCCTTGCAGACCGCGATCCGCGCCGGCCTGCCGTACGCGGGGTGCAGCGCCGGCGTCGCGTGCCTGACCGAGAAGACGTTCGACTCGGACAGCCAGGACGTCGACTCGATCTGGGCGCCGGGTATCGGGTACGTGCGGGACACCCTGTTCGGGCCGCACTGGGACATCGTCGACACCTGGATCCCCGGCGCGACGGACTTCATCGCGGGCTCGGTCGAGCCGGGTGACACCTTCGTCGGGCTCGACGAGGACACCGCGATGGTGGGCGACGGACGCAGCTGGGAGGTCATCGGCCGGTCCAAGATCCACGTGATGCGGGACGGCGAGTGGGCGCGGTACAGCGAGGGCGACGTCATCGAACTCGCGCTGCCGCTGGCCGACGGCCCGGCGTGAGCGCTCGCAAGCCCGCGAAGGCGCTCGGGCGCGATGCGCCGATCGAGGAACGCGCGCCCGAGATCGTCCGGATCCTGTCCGAGGCGCACCCCGACGCCAAGGTCGCCCTGCACTTCTCGAACCCGCTCGAGATGCTCGTCGCCACGATCCTGTCGGCGCAGTGCACGGACGAGAAGGTCAACGAGGTGACGGCGACGCTGTTCGAGAAGTACCGGACCGCGGAGGACTACCTGAAGGTCCCCGAGGACGAGCTCAAGGCCGACATCAAACCCACCGGCTTCTTCAACCAGAAGGCGATCTCGATCCGCGAGGCGTGCCGGCGGATCGTCGAGGAGTACGGCGGTCAGGTGCCCGACACGATGGAGGACCTGATCACGCTCCGTGGGGTGGCGCGCAAGACGGCGAACATCGTGTTGGGCAACGCGTTCGGCAAGGTGGAGGGATCGCCGTCGACACCCACGTGAAGCGGCTCGCCAACCGGCTCGGGTTCAGCCAGGAGTCGGACCCGGACAAGATCGAGCAGGACCTGATGCGCCTGATCCCGCGGGAGCGCTGGTTCGACTTCACCTACGTCCTGATCGACCACGGCCGGGCGGTCTGCATCGCGCGCAAGCCGAAGTGCGAGATCTGTCCCGTGAATCACCTCTGCCCCTCGAGCCTCGTCTGAATGGGGCAGCCCCATCGCTTCGCCGACGACGCGTTCCCGATCGTCGTGGCGCACCGCGGGGCCTCGTCGACCCGCCCCGAGAACACGATCCCGTCGTTCGAGGAGGCGATCCGGTTGGGCGCGGGCATCGTCGAGTTCGACGTCCGGCTCTCGCGCGACGGCGTGCCGGTTGTGATCCACGACGCCGCGGTCGACCGGACGACGGACGGCACGGGCCTGGTCCACGAGCTCACCGCGGACGAGCTCTCCTCGCTCAACGCCGGCACCGCGGCCGAGCCCACCCCGCCTCCGACGCTCGCCGAGGTCCTGCGGTGCGTGAGCGGGCGCGCCGCGATCGCGGTGGAGATCAAGAACATCCCCGGCGAGCCGGCGTTCGAGCCGACCCGCGAGCCGATCGTGGAGGCCGTGCACGCCGAGCTTCGGCGCCAGGCGTTCGAAGGCGCGGTCCTGGTCGTCTCGTTCAACCCGTCCTCGATCGCCGCCTCGAAGGCCGTCGCCCCCGACGTGCCGACCGGGTTCCTCACGACCGATCTGGTCGAGCCTCGGGAGGCGCTGGCGTTCGCGGCGTCGTCCGGACACGACATGATCCTGCCCGGCACGCGAGCCTCGATCCCGGCGGGGCCGTCGTTCGTCGGCGAGGTGCACGCCGCGGGTCTGCGCCTGGGGACGTGGACGGTGGACGACCCCGAGACCTTCGGGATGCTGCTCGACCGCGGCTTCGACGCGGTCGCGTCCAACGACCCCGAGATGGCGCTCGCCGTGCTCGCCGAGCACCGAGGTTCGTGAGCCCGCGGCGCCGGCGGTTGCCCGAACACCTCGAGGCGCCGGCGCGGGCGTTCGACGACCTGCTGCCGGCGCTCGAACGCGCCCGGGCGGTCCTCACCGAGTCCGTGCCCGGGACGCGGCTCCCGGGTCGCCCGCTCGCCGAGACGCTGTCGGAGTTCGAGGAGGGCTCCGCGAGGTGCGCGGAGGGATGGACGCCTGGCGTTCGCCCGACCTCGAGCCGGAATGGGACGCGTGCTCGCGCGGTCTCGACGAGTCGCTCGCGCTCGCCGACCGGGTCCGGACCGAGGGCGCGCACCCCGAGGGCTTCGAGGGGTTGATCGGCCTGATCGGCGACCTGCTCGCGCCGCTCGACCCGTTCGAGCGGGCGGCGGCGCGCCTCCGCGAGCTGGGTGGATGAGCGCCCGAGACCTGGAGGGATCGCCGCCGAGGTCGTCGCCTGCCGCGCCTGCCCTCGGTTGGTCGAGTGGCGCGAGCGGGTCGCGCGCGACAAGACCGCCCGTTTCGCCGACCAGGACGTACTGGGGCCGGCCGGTCCCGGGTTCGGGGACCCGGCCGCGCGCATCCTCATCGTCGGGCCTCGCGCCCGCCGCGCACGGCGGCAACCGGACCGGCCGGATCTTCACGGGCGACCGTTCCGGCGACTTCCTGTACGCCTCGTTGCACCGCACCGGTCTGTCGAACCAGCCCACCTCGGTCTCGCAGGACGACGGGTTGCGGCTCACCGGCGCGTACGTGGCCGCCGTGAACCGATGCGCGCCGCCGAACAACAAGCCGACACCCCGGAACGCGACGCCTGCCTGCCCTTCCTCGAGCGCGAGATCACCGCGCTGCAGCGGCTCTCGGTGGTCGTCGCGCTCGGGGCGTTCGCCTGGGACGGTGTCCTGCGCGCCCTCAGGGCGCGCGGCCACACGGTGAAGCCTCGTCCGGTGTTCGGCCACGCGAACGAGGTAGCGGTGGGGCCGTACGCGCTGCTCGGTTGCTTCCACCCGAGCCAGCAGAACACGTTCACCGGCACGCTCACGCCGCAGATGCTCGACGGGGTGTTCGAGCGCGCGGTCGCGCTCGCCGGCTGATCAGTCCTCGCCCGAGGCGGGTTCCTCGCCCGACTTGGTGGGGTACGCGGTCGTCCCGAACCTCGGGTCGTAGCCGCCGGTCGCCTCGTCGCGCCTGGCCTTGCCGGGGTCGAGCTTGCGGTAGATCGGGAGGCGATTGATCTCGAGGATCACGAGGATGATGGCGCACGCCGCGACGGCAGCGAAGTAGACGCCCGCGCCCGCGAGGATCCCGACCGCCGCGGCGGCCCACGACGACGCGGCGGTGGTGAGCCCGAGGACCTGGCCCTGGCCGGTCATGTCGCGTTCGCGGAAGATCAGGCCCGCCCCGAGGAACCCGACGCCGGTGATCACGCCCGCGATCACCTTCTCGGCCGAGAGCGGGAAGAAGAGCGCGCCGACGCCCGTCACCGCCGCCGCCCCGAGCGCCAGCAGGCTGAACGATCCGCTCGCCGGCCGACTTGCCCCGGATACTCCCGCTCGAACCCGATGACGTAGCCGAGGAACGCGCCGAGCGCGATCCGCCCGATCAGGGTGGCCTGCACCGGGAGGTCCATGGCGCAAGGTAGCCCCGCCCGTGCGTGCCGGGGAATGCCACGTCCCAGCACGGTCTTATCCTGGAGGCCATGGGGATGCACGGCAGGTATGCGCGCCCCGGCTCAGGAGGACGACCGGCCGATCCGGGCCAAGACCGTCCGACGCGTGATCGGGACGTTCAGGCCCTACCGCCGGAAGGTGACGTGGGTCGGGCTGGCGATCGTCGTGACGTCCGGGCTGGGGGTCGTGAACCCCTGCTGATCAAGTGGATCTTCGACAACGGCCTGTTCGGTGACCCGGCCGGCTAGTGCGACGGGCTGCCGTGCCCGCAGCTCGGCACCGTGTACGTCGGCGTCGCGCTGATGATCGCGATCCCGATCGTCACGGGCGTGATCGGCGTGGGACAGACCTACCTCGCGAACTGGGTCGGCCTTCGGGTGATGCAGGACCTCCGCAACGCGCTCTACTCCCACCTGCAGTTCATGCCGCTGCGGTTCTTCACCACGACGCGCACCGGCGAGATCCAGTCGCGCATCGCGAACGACGTCGGCGGCGTGCAGGCCGTGTTCACCGACACGGTGTCGAGCATCCTGTCGAACATCGTCGTGATCGTGAGCACGCTGATCGCGATGCTCCTCCTGTCGTGGCAGCTCACGGTGCTGTCGCTGTTCATGCTCCCGTTCTTCCTCTGGCTCACGGTGAAGGTCGGTCGCGCTCGCCGGGAGGTGGCCACGAGCACGGCCAAGACGTACGCCGACCTGACCGCGGTCACCGAGGAGACCCTGTCGGTCTCCGGGATCTTGCTGTCGAAGTCCTTCGGGCGCCAGCGGCACGAGATCGGGCGCTTCCAAGACGAGAACGAGCGCCTGACCGGTCTGCAGATGCGGCAGACGATGATCGGCCGGTCGTTCTTCGCGGTCGTGGGCACCTTCTTCTCGATCACGCCGGCGCTCGTCTACCTGGTGGCGGGCTGGGTGATGAGCAACGACCCGACGGGGACCACGATCACCGCCGGGACGATCGTCGCCTTCACGACGCTCCAGTCGCGCCTGTTCTTCCCGATCGGGTCGATGCTGCAGGTCTCCACCGAGATCCATTCGTCGATGGCGTTGTTCGACCGGATCTTCGAGTACCTGGACCTCGATCCCGAGATCGAGGATTCGCCCGACGCGGTGGCGATCGCGCCCGACCAGGTCCTGGGCCGGGTCCGGCTGGACGGCGTGTGGTTCCGATACGACACGCCCGACGGGGCGAGGCCCGGGCCGGTCTCACCCAGCGATCTGACCTGGCGAACGAGGTGCCTCGGGAATGGACGCTGCAGGACGTCTCCCTCGCGATCGAACCCGGGCAGCTCGCGGCGCTGGTCGGGCCGTCCGGTGCCGGTAAGACGACGATGACGTACCTGGTCCCGCGCCTGTACGACGTGCAGCGCGGCGCGGTGGAGATCGACGGGGTGGACGTGCGCAACCTGAAGCTCGAGTCGCTCGGCGACCTGATCGGCGTCGTCACGCAGGAGACCTACCTGTTCCACACGACGATCCGCAGGAACCTGCTGTACGGACGGCCCGAGGCGACCGAGGAGGAGCCTCGACGCCGCGGCGCGCGCCGCGAACATCTACGACCGGATCGCGGAGCTCCCGGAGGGGTACGACACGATCGTGGGCGAACGCGGCTACAAGCTCTCGGGCGGCGAGAAGCAGCGGCTCGCGATCGCCCGGGTCATCCTGAAGGATCCGAGGATCCTGATCCTGACGAGGCGACCTCGTCGCTCGACACGACCTCAGAGCGGCTGGTCCAGTCGGCGCTGGTGCCGCTCATGCACGGGCCGAACCACGATCGCGATCGCGCACCGGCTGTCGACGATCCTGTCGGCGGACGTGATCTTCGTGGTGGACCGGGGCCGCATCGTCGAGCGCGGGACGCACGCCGAGCTCCTGCGGCAGGCGGCGTCTACGCGCGGCTCTACGAGCAGCAGTTCCGTGGCGGGCTGGTCGAGGCCGTGACCGAGGACGGCGTGATCATGGCGACGGGCGAGGTCGTTCGGACGGGGAGCGGTTAGGTCCGAGCCGCCTCGCGGAGGGATCGGCCGCTCGTACGTCAGCAGCACGAACCCATCGGGGAACGCCCGGTCGGGGAGCCGTTCGAACCCCGGGCGACACGTACATCGCCTGCGCGGCCTTCATGCGTTGCGTGGTGTGGAGCAGCATCCGCGTCTTGCCGGCCCTCGCGGCCCACGCGAAGCACGCGTCCATGATGGCCCGGGCGACCCCTCTTCCGCGCTGGCCGGGATCGACGCCGAGCATCCGGATCTCGGCCTGGTCCGGGGGAAGGGCGTCGTCGTCGTCCTCGATCCGGCTCTCGAGCTCGAGCGTGGCGCTGCCGAGGATGCGCCCGTCCTCCACCGCGATCAGGACGACACCCACGTGCGCCCGAGCGCCGACGTCCGCGATCCGGTCGAGTGTAGCGGTCCCACGACTCGCCGTCGACGAACTCGCGGTACGCGAGCGCCGTCACGCGGCCCGCCTCCTCGTACTCCTCCGGTCGCGCGGGACGAACCTCGACCGTCATCGTGCGAGCGTACCGCCGCACGGCGGTCAAGGAGCCAGAGGTCAAGGAGGTTGACGTTCGCCGAACGGCGGGCGACGATGCACGCGTGGGCGAGCCGGATCTGTCCCGACTGCTGCTCGAGGCGTCTCGGGTACTCGGCGCCGAGATCGTCGTGGGCCTGCAGGAACGCGGGTTCCCCGACGCTCGTCCCGGGTCACGCTGCGCTGTTCATGCACATCGATCGGCGGTGGGGACGCGCCTGACCGATCTCGCGCGCGCCGCGCGCGGATGACCAAACAGGGGATGATGCTGCTCGTGGACGATCTCGAGACGCGCGGGTACGTGCGACGCGTCCCCGACGCCGACGACTCGCGCGCGAAGATGGTCCGGCTCACCGCCCGAGGGCGACGGTTCGTCGCGGAGGCGCGCCGCGCCGTGGCGGCGGTGGAGGCACGCGCGCGTCGCGAGCTCGGCGAGCGCCGGTACGAGGCGCTCCGGGACTCGCTCGAGCTCCTCGTCGGCGGGGAGAGGGGCTCGAGGAGGCATGAGCGCGGCGCCGACCAGGGTCATCGAGGTGTTGCCGGGCGAGGACGCCGTCGCCCAGCGGGCGGCCGACATCGTCGCCGCGTCGGCGCGCGAGGCGATCGAGGCACGCGGCCGATTCACGTTCGCGGTGAGCGGAGGCCGAACGCCGTGGGCGATGTTCCGGGACCTCGCGGACGAGGACGTGCCGTGGGGCAAGGTCGGCATCTGGCAGGTGGACGAGCGGATCGCCCCTGACGGCGACGCCGACCGGAACCTGACCAGCCTCCTGCCGATGATCCCGCCCGAGGCGGACCTGCGACCCATGCCGGTGACCGAGGCCGATCTCGAAGCGGCGGCCGCCCGGTACGCGGGGTCGCTCCCGAACGTGTTCGACCTCGTGCACCTCGGGATGGGCGACGACGGCCACACGGCGTCGCTCGTTCCGGACGACCCGGTCCTGACGTGACCGATCGCGACGTGGCGGTGACCGGCGAGTACCGAGGGCTTCGGCGGATGACCATGACCTACCGCGTCCTGGACCGCTCGCGTCGGGTTCTCTGGTTGATCGACGGCGACGACAAGACCCCTGATGGTGCCGAGGCTGATGGCGGGCGACCGCTCGATCCCCGCAGGCCGGGTCGCGACCGCCGACCAGCTCGTGGTGGTGGACGCCGCAGCCGGGGCCGAGGTCGCGCCTAGCTGAGCCCCCGACGTCGAGCGCCTTGCCGACGAGGTAGGTGACGCCGGCCGCGGCCGCGCCGACGGCGAGCATCCGCGACCCTGACAGCAGCCAGGGACGGCCGGTGAGGTACGACATCGCGGCGCCGACGGCGAACAGCGCGATGCCGGACAGGATCGCCGACGCGACGACCGCCGGTGTGCCCGACGACACGAGGAACGGCAGCAGCGGGACGAACGCGCCCAGCGAGAACGTCACGAACGACGAGCCCGCCGCCGCGAACGGCGACCCGAGGCCCTCGCGCGGATCGAGCCCGAGCTCCTCGCGGGCGTGGGTCTCGAGCGCGACCTCGGGGTCCTTCATCAGCTCGGTCGCGAGCCGGTCCGACAGGTCCCTCGGCAGGCCCTTGCGCACGTAGAGCTCGGCGAGCTCCAGGCGCTCGGCCTCGGGATCCGGAGCCGATCTCGTGCGCCTCGAGGTGGATCAGCCGCTCGTAGACCTCGCGCTGTACCCGGACCGAGATGTACTCGCCCGCGGCCATCGAGAAGGCGCCGGCGAGCAGACCCGCGACGCCGGCCACGATCACGACGGAGTTGTCGACCCCGCGCCCGACACGCCGAAGATCAGCGATAGGTTCGAGACCAGGCCGTCGTTGACGCCGAAGATCGCCGCCCGGAGCGCGCCCGACTTGCCGCTCGCCACGTGTTGCTCGCCGCCGATCGGGCCCGGATGAGGACGATCCGCCACTGGCGACCGCGGAGCCGCCGTACGGCCTGCGTGAGGATGTCCGAGGCGGTCCTTCGTCGCGCGGTCCCTGCTCGGACAGGTCGTCGGGCGGGGTCATCGCGCGCGACACCTACCCGCCCGCCGATGCGGCTAACCGTGATCTCGCGATCGTCGCGATCGCGAGTCGGTCGGGATCGGAGACGGCGACGCTGCTCATCGAGGCTCCTGTGGTCGGTTCGCCGGGTCTGGCGATTGTGCGTCGGCGGCGGTGGCCTGTCGAACCCGCGGGCTCCTCCGAGGGCCGACGATGCCGTAGTACGGTTCGCGCGTGGCGGGCGAACACGAACGGCGCGGACGAGGCGGTCACGGCCGCGGAGTCGCGCTGGGACGACCGCTACGGGCTGCTGTTCCTGCTCATCGTCGTCGCGCTCCTCCTGACGGCCGCGAGACACGACCTGGCTGAAGATCGCGCGCGGTCCTCGCGCAAGGCGCCGTCGTCCTGTTCGCGTTCCTCGTCGCTCGGGCCCCACGCCGGGCATGGAGGGTCGCGATCGTCCTGGTGCCGCTGGCCGTGATCCTCGGGATCGCCGGACGGTTCGGTCGATTCGAAGCCCGCCGACGTCGTGGCCGCCGGCGTGAACCTGGTCCTGCCCGCGGCCGCGATCGTCGTCCTGGGCCGTCGGATCGTGATGGAGCCGTACGTGAGCGGCCGGACCGTCCTCGGCCTCCTGTCCGTGTACCTGCTGATCGGCATGACGTTCGCCGCGACGTTCATCGTGATCGCGGTGGTGAGCGGCGAGCCGTTCTTCGTCCAGACCGACCATGCCCAGCCGGTGGACTTCACGTATTTCAGCTTCGTGACGCTCGCGACGGTCGGGTACGGCGACTTCACGGCCGCGAACCCGATGCCGCGCATGCTCGCCGCGATCGAGGGCCTGTCCGGCCAGCTCTACCTGGTCACGGTCGTGGCGGTGGCGGTGTCGCGGGTTTCGCACGAGACGGGATCGGTCGCGCGAAGGCTGACGCTCGAGGCTTCCGGTCGCCGCCACCGGGCGGACAGCCGGCCGAAGCATCCCGTCCTCGTTCGACCCGTCCGCGTCCGCCGCCGACTCCCGCTCCTCGACGACCGCGCGGCATCTTCGCGCGTGAGCTCGGTCTCGACGACCTCGTGCCGCTTGAGGTACGTCGAGATCGTGGACTGGATCACCGCCGCGGGCGGGCAGCGCCACTGAACGCTCCCGAGCAGCCCGCTGATCGAACCCCGGCGAGCGCCGCCCCGAACGCCACCGCGGGTGCAGCTGCATCGTCTTGGCCGTGATGCGCGGCGCGAGCAGGTAGTTCTCGATCTGCTGGTAGATGATCACGAAGATCAGAACCAGAGCGCCTTCCACGGGTCCTCGAGCAACGCCACGAGCAGCGGGACCGCCGCGGCGATGTAGGTGCCCACCACGGGGATGAACTGCGAGACGAGCCCCTGCCACAGCGCGAGCGGGGCCGCGAACGGGATCCCGAGCCCTGCAGCACGATGAACGAGAACCCCGCGTTGAGGATGGCGAGCAGGAGCCTCGAGTACAGGTACCCGCCGGTCTTGTCGATCGCGACGTCCCAGGCCGCGAGGAGGTCGCGCTGGACGCGGGGCGGCAGGAGCGAGCACACCCCGCGCCGGAACCTCGGACCGTCGGCCACGAGGTAGAACGTGAACAGCCCGATCGTGAGCACCTGGAAGACCAGCCCGAGCAGGAACGCGCCCACCGAGGCGACGTTCGCCGCGATCCCTTGCATCGTCCGCCTGCGCGTTCGCGATCTGCCGCAGGATCGACGCGCTCGTCAACTTCGTGTCGAACCACCGCTGCGTCATAGACGCTCGCCTGGTCGAGCCAGCCGGGGACCCGCGCGATCAGCTCCGGACCTGGTCGATCACGAGCGGGACCATCAGCGCGAGGCTGATCAGCCCGAGCAGGCCGAGCCCGAGCACCACGCACGCCGCCGCGACGCTCCCGTTTCCACCCGCGGGCGACCAGCCAGTTCACCGCCGGCTCGAGGGCGAAGGACAGGAACAGGGCAGCGACGAGCCACAGGAGCAGGTGCGAGAGCCGCCTGATCAGGCTGAGCGCCGCGTACGCGGCGAACACCGTGATGACCACCGCGAGGAGCAACCGCGGGATCCACGGGGGCATGGTGGTCGCGTGTCGCCGGTCCGGGCGACCGACCGCACTCCTGCGCCGCGCGTCTGGGCGTCGGTGGGGACGGGTTCCGGGTGTTCCGGCGGCCTCCGGGTTCGGCCGGCGGCTCCTGCGCGGCGGCCGGATCCATCCGGGCAGCCGTATCGGCCGTCGTGTGCGGGCGCCAGCATCGCGGCGTCGACGGTCGCCGCGACTCGGGTCGCGCTCGGCGTGCCGCTACGATGGATGGGATGCCGGACGACGCCGTGGGCAAGACCGAAGCCGACCGAGACCCGCAACAAGGCGCGACGGCCCCGTGACCTGCTCGGGCGGCCCCAGCCGTGGGATGCGCCGAACGCGCTCGAGCTCGAGGATTTCGACGCGCTGACGGCGGTCAGGCAGAACCATCGTCTGGGTCGCGAGCACCTCAACGCCGGCCGCTTCTTCCCCGCGCACGAGGCGTGGGAGACTGCGTGGAAGCAGTCGAGGGACACGACCGACGCGGAGTTCTTCAAGGGCCTGTCGCAGCTGGGCGCCGGCTACGTCCACCTGCTCCGGGGCAACGCGCACGGCGCGCATCCGGTTGCTCCGGCGAGCATCGGGACGGATCCGTGCGTACCCCTCGGGGCCACCACGGGGTGGAGACGGTCCGCGTCGCGGACGCCGCCGATGCGCTCGCGACGGGGTCGAAACGGGCGAAGGTGACGCCCGGCGAGGACGCCGCGTTCGTGCCTCCGCACGTGTGAGTCCCGCCGCGACGGTTGACTGCCCCTAGGCGCAGCCGCCACCATGTACAGGTGAGCGACGAGACGACCGAAACCATGCTGGAGTGGAAGGGCCGGACCGGTCCCTTCACCGTCTCGTTGGGGCACGGCATTGTTCCACCCCACGCACACCAGCCGCACCATCGCCGAGGCGCTGGAGATCGAACCCGGCGACACCGTCATCGATGTCGGCTGCGGCAGCGGCGTGCTCTCGTTCGTCGCCGCGAGGCTCGGTGCCAAGCGGGTGATCGGGACCGACCTGTCCGAGGACGCGATCGAGGTCGCGAAGCAGAACGCCGTCCGGCTGGGTCTGCAGGACGAGGTGGAGTTCCGACAGCGGGAACCTGCTCGACCCCGTGCGCGGCGAGCGGGCGCGACGTGATCATCGGCGACGTGTCGGGGATCCCGGACGAGATCGGCAGGCTCGCGGGCTGGTTCCCGGACGGTCACGCCGGCGGTCCGACCGGTGCGGAGCTTCCACGGCCGCGATGCTCGAGAGCATCCGCGAGAACGAGTGCCTCGCCCCCGGCGGGCATCTGTATCCTGCCGACCGGCACGATCCAGGCCGAATCCAAGATCCTCGAGGTCGCCCGCCGCATCTTCGGCGCCGCGAACCTGCAGTCGCTGCTGTCGCGGGAGTTCCCGCTCCCCGACGTCGTGGCCAGGTCCAAGGCCGTCGCGCAGATGATGAAGGAGGGCATCGTCGAGCCTCCGCACCAGGGAGCCGGGTGCTGTGGCGTCTGCAGGTGTGGCGTTGCGAGATGCCGAGGACGGCCGCCTCACCTGTCTCCCTGTAGCTCGACCCTCGCGGCTCAGCTGCCCGGCCGGACCTCCACGACCGCCCTCACCCAGTAGCCCGCCTCGCGCCAGGTGCTCCGCGCCGCCGCGATCGATCGCGAGCACGATGATGCCGACCTTGCAGCCGGCCCCCTCGAGCACCGTGGCGGCCGAACGGACCTGCGTCCCCGTCGTCGAGACGTCCTCCACGAGCGCGACCTCCGCACCGGCGGGCGCGTGACCCTCGAGCTGCGACATCGTCCCGTAGGCCTTCGGCTCCTTGCGCACGACCGCGATCGGCAGACCGGTCTCGAGCGCGAGCGGCCGCCACGAGCAGCGTGGCCGCGCCCTCGGGCGCCGCGAGGTGGGTGATCCCCTCCGGCAGCAGGTCGGCCACGGCCGTGGCCGTGTCCCTCAACAGGTCGGGGTCCGGTGAGGAAACGGAACTTGTCGAAGTACACGTTCGAGCGGCGTCCGGAGGACAATACGAAGTCGCCGTGGAGCTCCGAGGCGGCGATCAGTCGCTCCGCGAGGTCGCCGGGCATGGCGCGTAGCATAGGCCCCCGATGGGCCGGCCGAGAGCCGGGGAACGAGCCGAGGTTCGAACTGGTACCGATCGGTGGCCCGGCCGCTCCTGTTCTCGGATCCCGCCTGAGGCCGCTGCACCGTCCGCGCAGCAGCTGCTCGGTCTGCCGCTCCGCGTGGGAGCGGCTGGGTGGCGCCGACCGCGACCCCGCGCTCCGAGTCACGCTCGCCGGGATCGCGCTCGCGAATCCCCGTCGGCGCTGGCCGCCGGCTTCGACAAGGCCGGCAGACACGTGGATGCACTCGGACGGCTCGGTTTCAGGCTACGTGGTGTGCGGGACGTTCACGCGCCGATCCCCGCCGTGGCAACGCCAAGCCGAGGATCGTCCGGTATCCGGACCGGGGCTCGATGGTCAACGCCATGGGACTGCCGAACCCGGGTGCGGAGGCTGCCGCCCGAGCCCTCGGCCGGGACGACGCCGCGAGGCCCTCGGGTCGGCGAGCATCGCCGACCAAGACCTGCCCGACGTGCTCGAGACCCACGCGCTGCTGGAGCCGCGTCGTCCGACGCGGTCGAGCTGAACGCGAGCTGCCCGAACGTCGCGTGGGGCCGCGACCGCGACAACGAGACCCATCTCGCGAACCTGGTGCGCGAGCTCGGCGCCCGCCGGACGCGACCGCTGTTCGTCAAGCTCCCGCCGTTCCGCACCGAGGTGGAGCGCGAGGTGGTGCTCGCGCTCGCCGCGATCGCGCGGCAGGAGGGCGCCGACGCGCTGACGGTCTCGAACACCCTCCCGGTCCTGGACGCGCATCTGTCCGTCGGGCGCGGCGGACTCTCCGGCCGCGCCGTGCGCGAAGGGACGCTGTCCTGCGTCCGCGTCGTCCGCGAGGCGATGGGGCCGGGGTGCCGATCAACGCGAGTGCGGGGGATCCTCACGCCGGCGGATGCGTTCGCGGCGATCGAGGCCGGGGGCGACCACGGTGCAGGTGTACGCGGGGCTGGTCTTCGGAGGTCCGGAGATGGTGGGGGAGCTCACGACGGGGCTGGTCGAGGCGCTTCAGAGCCGCCGGATCGACCTCTCCGCGCTCGTAGGGACCGCCTGAGCCGAACCGCGGTGTGGCTTGCCCGGGGCCCGGTTCCCGTTCAAGATGACGCGATTCCGAACGGAACCGAACACCTGGAGGTGGGTTTGACGCAGCGTGCGACGAGGGCGGACCAGGCACCCGCAGGGGGCCGGGCTCGTCCGCGGTCACCCTCGAGTCGGTCGTCAAGCGGTTCGGCGACGTGGTCGCCGTCGACGGCGTCGACCTCGACGTCGGCGACGGGGAGTTCTTCTCGATGCTCGGTCCCTCCGGGTCCGGGAAGACGACCTGCCTGCGGATGATCGCCGGGTTCGAGCGCCCGACCGCCGGCAGGGTCGCTGCTCGACGGCGAGGACGTCTCCGCCTGCGCGCCGTACGAGCGCGACGTCAACACGGTCTTCCAGGACTACGCGCTCTTCCCGCACATGACCGTGGCGGAGAACGTCGAGTACGGCCTCGAGGTCAAGAAGGTCGCCGCAGGCCGATCGCCGCGACGCGCGTGAGCGAGGCGCTCGCGATGGTGCAGCCTCGACGGCGTTCGGCGACCGCAAGCCGGGCCAGCTCTCGGGCGGCCAGCGCCAGCGGGTCGCGCTGGCGCGGGCGCTCGTCAACCGCCCCAGGGTGCTCCTGCTGGACGAGCCGCTCGGCGCGCTCGACCTCAAGCTGCGCCAGGCGATGCAGATCGAGCTCAAGGAGATCCAGCAGCGAGGTCGGCCTGACGTTCATCTACGTCACCCACGACCAGGAGGAGGCGCTCACGATGAGCGACCGCCTGGCCGTGTTCAACCGCGGGACAGGTCGAGCAGGTCGGCACGCCCGCCGAGGTCTACGAGCGGCCGGCGACCGGGTTCGTCGCCGGGTTCGTCGGGACCTCGAACGTCCTGGAGGGCGAGGCGGCGGCGGCGATCGCCGGCGACGCCCAGCGCGTTCACGATCCGTCCGGAGAAGATCGCGATGCGTGGAGCCGGACGCCGACGGTCGCCGACGGCGCCTGCACCGCTACCGGTCACGTGCGCGAGGTCGTCTACCTGGGCGCGCTGACCCGCTACATCGTCACGCTGGACGTCGGGGGCGAGCTGGTCGTGATGCAGCAGAACCTCACGACGTCATCGATGGAGGCCCTCCAGGTGCGCGGCAAGGCAGCGCGTCTGGTGTGGGATCGCAGGAACAACCGTCCGGTCGACGCGGCCGGCGGTTCGATGGAGGGTCCGATGGACCCGGAGGAGGATGCTTCATGAACAAGGTGCGAGCGTGGTTCGTCGTGCTCGCGGCGCTCGCGCATCGTGGCGGCGGCGTGCGGCAGCGACGACACCACGCGAGTGGATCAACGGGCGGCGCGATCGAGCCGTCGAAGACTTCGACACGATCGGCGAGACCGGAGGGTTCGCTCGAGCTGATCGCGTGGGCGGGCTACGTCGAGGACGGAACGAGCGAAGGCGGCAGGACTTCGACTGGGTCACGCCGTTCGAGGACGCGACCGGGTGCCAGGTCAACGTGACGTACGGTGACACCTCGGACGAGATGGTGCACGCTGATGCGCCAGGGCGGTGGCACGGTGTACGACGGCGTCGTCGGCCTCCGGTGACGCGAGCGTCCGGCTGATCGCCGGCGGGGACGTCGGCGCGATCGATCCGTCGCTGTTCCGCGAGTTCGCGAACGTGATCGGGCCGCTGCAACCCGCGACGGCGGGACGAACAACCGCACTACGTCATCGACGGCAACGTGTACGGGACCCCGTACATGTACGGACCGAACTTCCTGATGTACAACACCGACGTCGTCACGCCTGCCCCGACGAGCTGGGACGTGACGTTCGAGCCGCGAGACTCGACCGTACGCGGGTACGATCACGCGCGTACGACTCGCCGATCTTCATCGCGGACGCGGCGATGTACCTGAAGGCGCACAGCCCGACCTGGGGATCACCGACCCGTACGAGCTGACGCAGGAGCAGTTCGACGCGGCGGTCGCGCTGCTGAAGCCGCAGGCCGACGAGCGTCGTCCGCCCGTGGGCGCTCTACACCGACGAGATCGACGGCTTCGTGGACGGCTCGATGGTCGTGGGCACGGCGTGGCCGATCAACCTCAGCCTACGCCGAGCTCGGACGCGCCGGTCGACGCCGTGGTCCCGTCCGAGGGCGTCACGGGCTGGGCCGACACGTGGATGATCTCGGCCAACGCCCCGCACCCGAACTGCATGCTGAAGTGGATGGACTGGACGATGCAGCCCGGACGTGCAGGCGGAGGTCGCGTATCTGCTACGGCGCCGCCGGGAGCAACACGCTGTCGTGCGATGCGACGCGGATCTCCTGCGTCGACGTTCTACGGCAAGAGTGCGCGACGCGGCCGTGGACACGGTCCGCTACGGCAACTGCGGCAACGTCGAGTTCCTGGACTCGATCCACCTGTGGAAGACGCCGCTGCCCCGAATGCGGCGACGACCGGGGCGACATCTGCATCGACTACTCGGAGTGGACGCAGAGCCTGGACCGAGATCCGCGGGCGCGTAGGGAGCGATCCGACGACGAGGGCTCGGGCGTCCACGCTCAGGCGCTCGTCGCATCGGCGACGGAGGTCGAGTGGCCGCGATCGCGAAGGAGCGGCCAGGAGGGGCTTCCGGCGACGGCTGTCCGCGTTCTTGTTCCGCCATCCGCGGTTCAAGCTCGGTCTGTCGCTCGGCGCGCCGCTGACCTGGCTCCTCGTCGTCTACATCGGCTCGCTGCTGTTCCTGCTCGGCGAACGCGTTCTGGAGCGTCGACGTCCTGACGTCGCAGATCGTGCGCGGGGTTCTCGTTCAGCAACTTCCAGACCCTGTGGGAGAACGGCGTCTACCGGACGATCACGATCCGGACGGTCGGGATCGCCGCCGCGGTCACGATCACCGACATCGTGCTCTCGTTCCCGCTCGCGTACTACGCCGCCCGCCTGGCCACGCCGCGCGCCCGGAACGCGCTGCTGGTCGCGGTCGTGGTCCCGCTGTGGGCGAACTACCTGGTCCGGCGTGTTCGCCTGGAAGATCATGCTCACGCCGAACGGGTTCGTGGACTGGCTCGCCGAGCTCACGGGGCTCGGTCACGCTCCAGCTCGGGAACTCGAACTGGGCGGTCGTGGCTCACGTTCGTCTACCTGTGGCTGCCGTTCACGCTCCTGCCCGATCTACGCGGCGCTCGAGCGGGTGCCGGGCTCGTTCCTGGAGGCCTCGATCGACCTGGGCGGCGAAGGGCTGGACCGACGTTCCGCAGCGTGATGTTCCCGCTGATCCTGCCCGGGATCGTCGCGGGCTCGATCTTCGCCTTCTCGCTCACGCTCGGCGACTACATCACGCCGGAGCTGGTCGGGAACACGCAGTTCATCGGCAACGTGATCTACGACAACGTCGGCGTGGCCGGGCAACACGCCGCTCGCCGCGGCGTTCGCGCTCGTGCCGATCGCGATCATGGCCGTCTACCTGCTCGGCGCCAAGCGCGTCGGCGCGTTCGAGGCCCTGTAGCGATGGAGACCCGCGGGTTCAAGAACCTGATGAGGGTGCTCTCCGCGATGCTGCTCGTGTTCCTGTACGTCCCGCTCGCGATCGTCGTGCTCTACGCGTTCAACGACAGCGTCGCGCAGGCGTGGCCGATCCAGGAGTTCACGACGAAGTGGTTCGGGATCGCGTGGCGAAGCCCCCAGGTGCGCGAGGCGCTCGCGAACTCGCTCGAGGTGGCGACGATCGCGACCCTGCTCGCCCTCGCCCTGGGCAGCGCGGCGGCGTTCGCGGTCCACCGGTTCCGCTTCTTCGGGCGCAACAGCGTGTCGTTCCTGCTCGTCCTCCCGATCGCGCTGCCGGGGATCGTGACCGCGATCGCCCTCAACACGACGATCAACAACTTCCGGATCCCGTTCGGGATCACGACGATCGTGATCGGCCACGCGACCTTCTGCATCGTGGTCGTCTACAACAACGTGGTCGCCCGGCTCCGGCGAACCCCGACCTCGCTCATGGAGGCGTCGATGGACCTGGGGGCCGGACGGCTGGCAGACGTTCCGGTACGTCACCTTCCCGTCGATCCGCACGGCGATCGTGGCCGGCGCACTCCTGGCGTTCGCGCTCTCGTTCGACGAGATCGTCGTCACGAACTTCACCGCCGGTGCCACCGACACGATCCCGAGGTTCATCTACCGGAACCTGCGGCTCCCGCACAACCGCCCGATCGTCAACGTCGTCGCCCTCGGCGTGATCCTCGTGATGTTCATCCCCGTCTACGTCGCCCAGCGGATGGCCGGCGGCGGGGACGTGACCGCGACCGCCGCAAAGGCGGAGGCGGCGGAGGTCTGACGGGTCGCCAGAGGTACTGGCCCCGGGACTGGTCGGTCCCGGGCCCCTGCTGGTCGTCGGTGCTCCCGGGAGCCCGCGACGACGCAGCTCCTCGAACTGCGCGCGTGCGGCCATCTGCTGCGAGAACAGCGCGGCCTGGATCCCGTGGAACAGGCCCTCGAGCCACCCGACCAGCTGGGCCTGGGCGACGCGGATCTCGGCGTCGGTGGGCACGCCTCTGCATCGGCGGCGCCAGCGAGGAGAGCTCCTCCTGCAGATCGGGCGACAGCACGTCCTCGAGCTCGCCGATCGCGCGTTCGTAGATCTGGCGGAGCCGGATGCGGCCGGGCTCGTCGAGCGACGCCTGACGCGTGTCTTCCAGCAGCTCGCGGACCATCGTCGCGATGCGAAGCAGCTTCGCGGGCTGGGTGATGGCTTCGTGCTCGGGCTCTTGGACGCCCTCCGGCTACGGCGGGTGTCGCCGGCGCCTGAGGCAGGTCGGGGGTCGGGGCCGCATCCATCGGTCGAGACTAACAACGCGGGGCGGAAGACGCCCCGAACGCGCTCAGGCCTGCGCGAGCTCGCCGAACAGCAGGGCCTCGGCCAGACAGGAGCGTTCGAGCTCGCCGAGGTCCACGCTCTCGTCGATCGAGTGGTACTGGCTCTTCTCGTCCGAGGCGCCGTACATCAGGATCTCGGCGTCCGGCAGCGCCGCCGAGAGCTCCGGCACCAGGGGCACGGAGCCGCCGCTGCCGCTCTGCACGACCGGACGCCCGAACGCGGCCTGCAACGCCCGATCCATGGCGGCGAACCCGGGGCCGTCGGTCTTGACGCGCATGCCCTGGCCCGGATGTCCCGGGCGCGACGTCCACCTCGACGCCCCAGGGCGCGACCTTGGCGAGATGCCCGGTGAGCAGATCCATCGCTCGCCCGGCGTCCTCCTCCGGTGCGAGCCGCAGGCTCACCTTGGCCGAGGCGACCGGGACGAGCTGGTTCGAGGCCTCGACCACACGCAGGGGCGTCCAGGCCGAGCACGGCCACGGCCGGCTTGGACCACAGCCGCTCCGGAGATCGATCCCGAGCCGACCAGGGTGACGCTGGGTCGCAGCGGGGTGTCCTCCCGGTACTCCTCCTCGGTCAGTTGCAGGCCCTCCCAGGGTCCGTGGGTCAGGCCCTCGATCGCGACCTGCCCGTCGTCGTCGTGCAGGGTGGACAGGATCCGCGCGAGCGCCGAGATCGCGTCGATCGCGGGGCCGCCGTACGCCCCGCTGTGCACCGCCAGGTCGAGCGCCCGCACCGTGACGATGCAGTCGACGACGCCGCGGATGCTCGTCTCGAGCGTGGGGATCCCGGCTCGCCAGTTCCCGCCGTCGGCCACGCCGATCACGTCGGCGGTCAGGAGCTCCTGTGCCCGCCGATCAGGAACGGGAGGTGCTCGGCGCTGGCCTCCTCCTCGCCCTCGACCAGGACCTTGACGGTGACCGGCGGGTCGCCCTCCCATGCCCGCATCGCGGCCGCGTGCATGACGATGCCGCACTTGTCGTCGGAGGTGCCCCGCCCGTAGAGGCGGCCGTCGCGAACCTCGGGTTCGAACGGCGGGCTCGTCCACTCCTCGAGCGGTCCCTCGGGCTGCACGTCGTGGTGCGCATACAGCAGCACCGTCGGCGCGCCGGCGGGACCCGCGACCTCGCCGAACACGGCCGGGTGGTCGACGTCCGGGAGCTCGATCAGCCGGACGCCGCCGTACCCCGCCGCCTCGAGCGTCTCGGCGGTCGCCTCGGCGGACTCGCGCACGGGCTTGTCGTCGTACCCAGGGAACGCGATCGAGGGGATGCGGACGAGGTTCGACAGCTCCTGGACGGAGCGTGCGTGGCCTTCGGCGATCGCGGTTCTGAGCTCGTCGGCGTGCATGGGGCCGAACGATACCGCGCGTCGCGCGAAGCGGCCGACCGTGGCCGTTCGGCGGGGTCGCTACGGCATGCCGGCGTGCGATGGGGCGTCGCTCACCCGAGATCCTTCGGCGTCACGAACGCCTCGAGCAGGCCGCCGCCCGGCGAAACGTCCCGCCAGAGCCGGTCGAACGCGAGCACCGCGAGCGCGCCGGTCGGGAACTTCGCCTCCATCCGATCCAGCTCGGCGCCGCTCCCGGCCAGGGCGATCGCCAGGTCGTGGATGCCGGGGTTGTGGCCGATCACCGCCACCGTCTCGAACCGGTCGTCCACGGCGCGGAGCCGTTCGAGGAGCTCGCCCTCGCCCGCGCCGTACAGCTCGTCGTCCACGACCACCTCGGCGTCGCCGAAGCGCGTTCGACATCCGGTCGAGCGTCTCCCGGGTCCGCAGCGCCGGGGAGCACAGGACCAGGTCCGGGCGCGGGACGTCGGTGCGCAGATGGTCGGCCATCCGCGCGGCGGCGCGATGTCCCCTCGGCGCGAGTGGCCGGTCGCGATCCGCGAGCGACGGGTCGTCCCAGCTCGACTTGGCGTGCCGGAGCAGCAGGAGGCGATGCATCGCTCGAGGGTAGCGTTGCGATCGGCGGAACGGCGGCGTCGGTGCCCTCGGCAGGACTCGAACCTGCGCCCCCGGCTCCGGAGGCCGGTGCTCTATCCGCTGAGCTACGAGGGCTCGGCGCTCCGAGTCTAGCAACGCGATCGTTCGCCCAAGCCGAGGCAGGGCCGTGCCCACGGGTCGGTCGGCTACGCTTCGAGCCCGATGATCGAGGAACGCCTGATCGCGCTGGTCACCGAGGCGCTGGCCGAGGCCGCGCGCGAGCTCGGGCTCGAAGGCGATCTGCCCGAGGTGGAGCTCGCCAAGCCCCGCCAGAAGGATCACGGCGACTTCGCGACGAACGTAGCCCTCGTCCTCGCGCCGCGGGTCGGTCGCTCGCCCCGCGAGGTCGCCGAGCTCCTCCTGCGGCACCCGCCCGAGGCTTCGTTCGTGCGCACCGCCGAGGTGGCCGGCCCGGGGTTCCTCAACTTCCGGCTCACGACGGACTGGCTCACCGGCGCGCTCCGCGACGTCGCGGCGCAGGGCGAGGCGTACGGCCGCTCAGACCCGAACGGCCGGCGCGCGCAGGTCGAGTTCGTGAGCGCCAACCCGACCGGGCCGCTCCACATCGGCCACGCGCGCAACGCGGCGCTCGGCGACGCGCTCGCCCGGCGTGCTCGAGGCGGCCGGGTGGTCGGTCGAACGCGAGTACTACTTCAACGACACCGGCGGGCAGATGGATCGGTTCGGCGCGTCGGTCGAGGCGAGGTACCTCCAGCTCCTGGACCGCGAGGCCGAGGTGCCCGAGGACGGGTACCACGGCGACTACGTGGTCGACCTCGCCCGCCGGATCCTCGAGACCGGAAGGTCCGGGCCCGGCCGACCTTCCACCCGACGAGCGCGTCGCGCGGCTCCAGCACGAGGCTGCCCGCCTGGTGCTCGACGCAGATCGACCGGGACGCTCGAGCGGTTCGGGGTGCGCTTCGACAGCTTCATGCACGAACGCGTGCTGGCCGACAAGGGTCTGATCGACGCGGCCGTCCAGCGCCTGCGGGACGCCGGGTACGCGTACGACGCGGAGGGGGCGGTCTGGTTCCGCTCGACCGCGTTCGGCGACGACAAGGATCGGCCGCTCGTGCGATCGAACGGGACGCCACACGTACTTCGCCGCCGACATGCGCGTACCTGATCGACAAGTTCGAGCGCGGGTTCGAGCACCTCGTCTACGTGTGGGGCGCCGACCACCACGGCGACGTCGCGCGGGTGCGCAGGCCGCGCAGGCGCTCGGGTACGACGCCGAGCCGGCTCGAGATCGTGATCTACCAATGGGTCTCGTTCCTCCGCGACGGGGTGCCGGTCCCGATGAGCAAGCGCGCCGGCGACGTTCGTCAGCGCTCGACGAGCTGATCGACGAGGTGGGCACGGACGCGCGCGCGGTTCCACCTGCTGATGTTCAGCAACGACGTGACGATGAAGTTCGACATCGAGGCGGTGAAGCGGCAGACGCTCGAGAACCCCGTCTACTACGTCCAGTACGGGCACGCGCGCATCGCGTCGATCCTGCGCAAGGCGACCGAACGCGGGATCGAGATCCGGCCGATCGAACGCGACCGACCTGGACCGGCTCGAGCACGAGGCGGAGCTCGACGTGCTGCGCGCCCTCGCCGACGCCCCTGCCCAGATCGCGACCGCCGCCGAGCTGCGGGCGCCGCACCGGCTCACCCACGCAGCGCAGGATCTCGCGGCGCGCTTCCACCGCTTCTACACGGAGTGTCGGTCCTGTCCGACGACGCCGAGCTGACCCAGGCGCGTCTGTGGCTGTGCCGCGGCACCAAGCGGACGATCGCGAACCTGCTCGAGCTCCTCGGCGTGTCCGCGCCCGAGTCGATGGAGCGCACCGATGCGACGTGAGGTCCGCGCCGTCGCCGGGGCGACATACTGAAGCCAACTCGCAGAGGGGTGAGCATGAGCGAGCGGGTCCTGCGGGTCGGGATGCTGGGCTGCGGCACCGTCGGCGCCGCGGTCATCCGGCTGCTCGAACGCCATCGCGACGACATCGAGCGCCGCGCGGGATGCCGGCTCGAGGTGCGCAGGGTGGCCGTCCGCGACGCGTCGAAGCCCCGGGACGTCGGGCTCCCGCCGTCGGCGTTCGTCGAGGACCCGATGGCCGTGGTCGACGATCCTGACGTCGATCATCGTCTGCGAGCTGATCGGCGGCGCTCGAACCCGCCGGGTCGCTGGTCCTGGCCGCGTTCGAGGCGCGACAAGCCCGTCGTCACGGCCAACAAGGGAGCTGCTCGCGACGCGCGGGCGCGAGCTCTTCGACGCGTCCGACGCGCAGGGCCTCGACCTGTACTTCGAGGCGGCCGTGGGCGGGGCATCCCGCTGATCCGGCCGCTCAAGAGTCGCTGACCGGCGAGCGGCTCCGCCGGGTGATGGGGATCGTCAACGGCACGACCAACTTCATCCTGACCAAGATGTCCGAGGAAGGTCGGGCGTTCGCCGACGCGCTCGCGGAGGCGCAAGCGGCTCGGCTACGCCGAGGCCGACCCGAGCGCGGACGTCGACGGGCACGACGCGGCGGCCAAGTGCGCGATCCTCGCGTCGATCGCGTTCAACGCGCGGGTCGTCGCGAGCGACGTGTACCGCGAGGGCATCGCGAACGTGACCCCGAGGACATCGAGTTCGCTCGAGCGCCTCGGCTACGTGGTGAAGCTGCTCGCGATCGCGGAGATCGGGGACGGACGAACGGATCGCCGTGCCGGGTGCACGCCGCGATGATCCCGGCGTCGCACCCGCTCGCCTCGGTGCGCGACGCCTACAACGCGGTCTTCGTCGAGGGTCCCGAACGTCGGCGAGCTGATGTTCTACGGCCGCGGCGCCGGCGGGGAGGCCACGGCGACCGCCGTCGTGGGCGACCTCGTCAGCGTCGCGCGCAACCTGCTCGCGGGTGCCCGAGGCCTGGGCTGCACGTGCTTCTACGAGCGGACGGATCCGCCCGATGGACGAGATGACCGGCCAGTACTACATCCTGCTCCGCGTCGAGGATCGGCCCGGCGTCCTCGCCGAGATCGCCGACGTGTTCGGCGCGCAGCGACGTCTCGATCAAGAGCGTGTGGCAGGAGGGGTTCGGGGACGACGCGCAGCTGGTGTTCATCACGCACCGTACGCCGCGAGGGCGCGTTCCAGGAGACGATCGGCGGCTCCGCGACCTCCCGGCGTCGAGGAGATCTCGCAGCGTCCTTGCGCGTCGAGGCCGAGGAGTGACGATGGCGCGGACCGTGGCGCGGCGTCATCGAGGAGTACCGCGACCGGCTGCCGGTCAGCGACGCGACGCCGGTCGTCACGCTTCGAGGAGGGCGGCACGCCGCTCGTGCGTTCGGAGGCGCTGTCCGCCGAGACCGGGTGCGAGGTCTTCCTCAAGTTCGAGGGCGCGAACCCCACCGGGTCGTTCAAGGACCGCGAGGATGACGCGTCGCGATCAGCAAGGCGGTCGAGGAGGGCGCGAAGGCGGTCGTGTGCGCCTCCACCGGCAACACGACGCGCGAGCGCCGCCGCCTACGCGGGCAAGGCCGGCCTCACGTGCGCCGTGCTCGTCCCGAAGGGAAGATCGCGCCCGGGAAGATGGCCGCAGACGCTCGTGCACGGTGCGCGCGTGCTGGAGGTGGACGGCAACTTCGACGCGCGTCGTTCGAGCTCGCGCGGCGGGCTCGCCGAGCGCTACCCGGTCACGCTCGTGAACTCGGTCAACCCGTACCGCCTGCAGGGCAGAAGACGTGCGGCGTTCGAGATCGCCGACGCGCTCGGTCGCGCGCCCGACGTCCATTGCGTCGCCGGTCGGCAACGCCGGGAACATCTCGAGCCACTGGATGGGCTACTCCGAGTACCTGGCCGACGGCACGATCCACGAGCCGCCACGGCTGTTCGGGTTCCAGGCGAGCGGGGCCGCGCCGCATCGTCCGCGGTCATCCGGTGGAGGATCCCGCAGACGATCGCGAGCGCGATCCGGATCGGGAACCCGGCGTCGTGGGACCTGGCGATCGCGGCCGCGTCGGAGTCGGAGGGCGCGATCCTGCGCGGTGACCGACCGACGACATCCTCGACGCCTACCGGCGGGTCGCGCGCGAGGGTCTGTTCGCGGAGCCGGCGTCGCGCCGCGAGCGTCGCCGGGCTGCTCCAGCTCGCGAAGGACGGCAGAGCTCCCGCGCGGCGGAACGGTGGTCTGCGTGCTCACCGGTCACGGGCCCGAGGACCCCGAGTGGGCGACCAGCGGGGAGCCGCCTCGATCGCGGTCCCGGCCGAGCCGACGCCGTCGCGGCCGAGCTCAGGCTGTAGGCGTGCGCCTCACCGCGACCGTCCCGGCGACGTCTCGGCGAACCTCGGGCCGGGGTTCGACTGCTTCGGGCTCGCGCTCGACCTGCTGCAACGAGGTGACGCTGGAGCACCGAGGCGTGAGCCCGGCGTCGACGTGGGAGGGCGAGGGCGCGGCGGAGCTGCCGACCGACGGGATCCGACCTGGTGCCGCGCCGTCGCCGAGACCGCCGCGCGCTTCGAACGCGCCGCCGGCGGCCGTGCGATCCGCGCCGACAACCGCATCCCGCTCGAACGCGGTCTGGGGTCCTCGGCCGCCGCGGCGGCTCGCCGGCGTCGCCCTCGCCGACGCGGTGCTCGGTCTCGGTCTGGACCGGACCGCGACCTGGAGGTCGCCGCCGGCCTGGAGGGTCATCCGCGACAACGCGGCCGCCGCCGTGTTCGGCGGGTTCACGATCGTGGTGGACGAGGGCGTCGTGGCCGGTTCGACCCCGACCCGGAGCTCCGGCCGGCGCTGTTCGTGCTCCTCGGACCTGCGCGATCTCCGACCGAGGCGGCGCGTCGCGTGCTCCCGGACCGCCGTCCCGCGCGCGGACGCTGTCGCGAACGCGGGATCACGCGGCGCTCGTGGCGATCGCCCTCCTGCACGAACCCGACCTGCTCCCCGGCGGCGATGCGCGACCGCTGCACGAGGACGATCCGGCTCGGGCTCGTCCTGGAGATGCGCGAGGTCTTCGAACGCGTGCGCGGCGCCGGGCTGGCGGTGTGCGTCTCGGGTTCGGGCCCGACGCTGCTCGCGTTCGAGCGGCACGACGTCATCACGCCGGAGCCGGGCGGCGGGTGGCGTGGATCGTGCGCGTGCCGGTGCGCGCCGGCCGGGGTCGACATCGCGAAGGCTGAAGGCGCGTATCACCTGCGACGATGGTGGAGCGATGACCGGACCGAAGCCCGGCCCGACCCGGGCCCGCGCCCGACCCGGCGGCGAACCCGTCGCTCAGCGTCGTCGCACCCGCCTCCGCCGTCCGAGGCAGGGAGCGACCCCGGTCCTGGTCACCGATCTCGCGAGCAAGACGCTGGCCGTCAAGGAGGGGGAGACCTTCCTGTACTCCGGACCTCGAGGGAACCTCGACCACGGCGGGCAGGACGGTCTCGGGCTGTACTCGCACGACACGCGGTTCCTGTCGCACTTCCGTCTGAGCGTGAACGAGCGCGATCTCGTGCTGCTCTCGTCCTCGGCCGAACGCGGCTACCTAGTCCCACATCGACCTGACGAACCCCGACCTGTTCGAGGGCGACGTGCTCTGCGCGCCCGCAGCAGACGATCGACGTCCGCCGCGTCCGAGCGATGCTCCGGCGACCTGTTCGAGCGCATCCGGATCAAGAACTACAACCCGTTCGAGCGTCACCCTGGAGGTCCGGCTGACGTTCGGCGCGCGACTTCGCCGACATCTTCGACGTGCGCGGGATGACGAACCGCCACTCCGGCGGAGTCCCACCTGCCACGGTGAAGGACTCGATCGATCCGAGTTCGTGCACGAGGGGCGCGATCACGTCGCGGCGGATCACGAGGATCCGCTTCGGTCGTCGAGCGCGGAGCGCATCGACGTCGACGGCGCGCTCGCCACGGCGGTCTTCCGGCTCCACCTCGGCCCGTACCAGACCGCGGCTCGTCGCGGTCGCGGTCGAACCGATCCGCGGGACCGAACCCACCAACGCGGCCCCGGACTTCGACCATCGCGGTCCACGAGCTCCGTCGCTCGTACGAGGGTGGGAGCGCGAGTCGACGCAGGTCGTCACCGACAACGGGGTGTTCAACCAGCTCCTGGACCGCAGCCTGCGCGACCTTCGCGCCCTGTACACGCGGGTGAGGGACGGCGCGATCCTCGCCGCCGGGATCCCGTGGTACGTGACGATCTTCGGCCGCGACTCGCTGATCGCCTCGCACCAGCTCCTGATGGTGAACACCCGGCCGGCGCGCGATGCCCTCGAGCTCCTGGCGGCGCGCCAGGGCACGGAGGAGAACGATTGGCGCGACGAGCAGCCGGGCAAGATCCCGCACGAGGTGCGCGACGGCGAGCTCGCGCGCGCGGGATCATGCCGCACTCGCCCTACTACGGGTCGGTGGACTCGACGCCGTGGTTCCTGATCGTGTACGCCCAGCACCTGCGGTGGACCGGCGACGTCGGGTTCGCCCGCAAGCTCCTGCCCAACGCGGAGGCCGCGCTCGCCTGGATCGACCGGTACGGCGACCTGGACGGCGACGGGTTCGTCGAGTACCCGTGCCGCTCGCCCCGCGGGATCCGCAACCAGGGCTGGAAGGACTCGCACGACTCGATGGTCCACGCCGACGGGCGGGTCGCCGAACCGCCGATCGCGCTCTCGGAGGTGCAGGGCGTACGTCTACCTCGCGAAGGTGCGCATGGCCGACGTGTACCGCGCGCTCGGCCGGCCCGAGGACGCGCGACGCGCCTGGAGGACGAGGCGGAACGCCTGAAGGTGCGCTTCAACGAGGCGTTCTGGATGGAGGACGAGCGGTTACTTCGCGGCCGCGCTCGACGCCGACAAGCAGCAGCTCGAACGCTGATGTCCAACCCCGGCCACTGCCTCTACACTGCGGATCGTGGACGAGGACAAGGCGCTGCCGCTCGCGAAGCGGCTGCTCGCGCCGGACATGTTCTCCGGGCTGGGGCGTCCGGACGATGAGCCGGTCCGCGGCCTCCTACAACCCGATGAGCTACCACAACGGTTCGGTCTGGCCGCACGACAACGCGTTGATCGCGGCCGGGCTGAAGCGCGTACCGGTTCGCCCGGGCGACCAACCGCGTCGCGACCGCGCTGTTCGACGCGGCGGTCTCGGCCGACTACCTCCGCCTGCCCGAGCTGTTCTGCGGGTTCACCCGCCGGTCCCCGAACCGCCCCGTGAGCTACCCGATCGCGTGCTCGCCCCAGGCGTGGGCGGCCGGCTCGCCGTTACCTGATGCTGCAGGCGATGCTCGGGCTGTCGGCCCGGGCCCACGAGAACCTGCTCACGATCAACCTCCCGCAGCTGCCGACGTGGCTGAACACCGTGGAGGTGCGCAACCTCCGGGTCGGCGAGAGCACGGATGAGCATGGTGTTCCGCCGCGAGGGCGAGATCACGTCGTCTTCTCGCTCCTGTCGCGCGAGGGCGACCTGCGCGTCGTGATGGAGGAGTAGGCGAGGCGTCGTCCCGCGCGCCGCCGGTCGCCGTCAGTCGATGCAGGGCCCGGTGTCGACCGGCGTCGTCCGTCCGATCGCCGGACTGCAGGGGCTCGTCCACCTCGGTGGCGGAGATCGCGCAGCCGACGTCCTCGTCGCTGGACGACGCCGCGAACACGATCCCGGCGACCCGACCGTCCGGCAGCACGAACGGCCCGCCCGAGTTGCCCGGCCGGACCAGCGTCTGCAGCTCGAGCACGAGACGCTCGACCTGGCCGTGCCCGTAGATGTCCAGCCCGATCGCGTCGAGATCGTCCGCCGGACGGCGGCGCGGCGGACGTCGAGCGGGCCGCCCTGCGGGTACCGAGGACGGCGCCCGGGCGCGCCGCGGTCGGGCGTCTCGGTGACGAGCGGGAGCGGGGGTCGGGCGTGTCGAGGACCGACGAGGATCGCCAGGTCAGGTCGGGATCGAACAGCACCGTCGTCGCATCCGTCGAGCCTCCGACCGCCAGAACGCACCTCGGGGTCGTCCATGCCGGCGACGACGTGCGTTCGTCACGACGTAGCCGTCGGCGGCGACGAAGCCTGAACCCTCCTGGATCACGTCGCACGCGGGCCGATCACCTGGACCGTGCTCGAGGCGGCCGCTCTCCGCCGCGGCCCGGGCCTCCTCCTGGGTGGCGGCGACACGGGTTCCAGCCGGCAGGGGCGGGATGCCCGGAGACGTCGGGGAACCCTGAACCGGTTGAACAGGCGACGGACCTGCGCGAGCAGCGACGGCGGCTGCGGCAGCGCGGCGTCGAGCGTCCGCACGACCGCCGAGCCCCGGATCTCGCTCGCGACCGCCGGGAACGGGCGCGTTCACGGAGGTTCAGGGCGAGGAACCAGATCGCCAGCAGCGACGCGACTGACGGCGACCGCCGACCCCTGCGACCAGAGTCGGCCTTCCCGAACCTCGACGACGCCCGGTCGCGTGCGCGGACGCCGACGAACCACCCAGCCGCGTTGCCCGAGCGCGCGCCGACCACGAGCAGGACCAGCACCGCGATCCCCGCTCGGGCGGTCGGGCCGTCGACCACCGCCGCTGATCAGCGGCGCGAGCAGGGCGCCCGCGACCAGACCGACGAGCAGCCCGCCGAACCCGAAGGCCTGCAGCGTGAAGCCGCGGCCGGTAGCCGGCGATGCCGGACAGCGCGACGAGCACGAGCAGGGCAGGTCGAGGGGCGTTCACGCAGTGCCGTATCGTCCCACGGTGCGTGGGTGGCGATCCCCGGCCGAAGTGGCGCCGCCACACTTGCAACGAACGTGGTCACGATCGCGCACATCTCCGATCCACGCGTCGGCTCGCCCTACTTCTGTTCCGAACCTGATGAACCGGGTGATCGTCAGAGCTGAACGGAGCTCGGAGCCCGACGTCGTGATCTGCAGCGGCGACCTCACCAACGAGGACTACCGGCAGGAGTTCAAGAACTGCGGTCGCCCACGCCGACCGGATCCACGCGCCGATGTACACGCGTCCCCGGCAACCACGACGCCCGCAACGTCGGGTACCTCCACTTCGAGGAGCTCGTAGGGCCACGACCCATTGGACCGCCGACGTCAAGAGGGCGTCCGCGCGTCGTCGGCGTGGACTCCAGCGAACCCGACATCAACGAGGGCCAGGTCGGGCGCGGAGCGCTACCGTGTGGATCCACGAGCGGTTCGAGGTCCCGGCCGACCTGAAGGTCTTCGTCCTGCACCACCACCTCCTGCCGATCCGGGCACCGGAGCGCGAGCGGAGCACCGTGATGGACGCGGGCGACCTGCTGGAGGAGCTGATCCAGTCCGGGTGAACATGACGTGCTCTCCGGACATGCATACGTCCCATACGTGTGGCGCCTCGAGGACCTGTACGTCGCCAACGCCGGCACGGTCGCCTCGCTCCGCCTCCGGGGTACCACCGCCCTCGCTACAACGTCCTCGAGTTCGAGGACGGCGAGGTGAAGATCACGCGGAAGTACCTCGTTCGGCGGGGGCAGCGTGATCGCGCACTTCCGGCTCAGACATCGAGGTTCTGATAGACCGCATCGGCGGTGCCTTTGTACCAGTCGCTGGTCACGCGCTGCTGCGCCGGCAGCAACTCGACGAACTCGCGGAATCGACCGTCGAGAAAGCTCCAGCCGCGCTGCACGTGGCGGATCAGGCTCTGCGCCTTGTACTGGGTGCAGATGCCGATGCGGCGCACGCCGGAGTTGACGCAGTTGGAGAGCGAAAATCGATGATGCGGAACTTGCCGCCGAACGGCACGGCGGGCTTCGCGCGCCAGTCTGTCAACGGTCCGAGCCGGCTGCCGCGGCCCCCGCCAGCACGATCGCGAGCGTATCCCGCGCAAGCTGCGACATAAGCAAGCCTTGCGGGTCATGCTTGGCCGGACCATAGCCGAGTTGCGCGGATTCCTGATCGATGGTCATGGCTCACTCATCCAATGCCTCCATCGCGCACACCCGCTCCTATTCGTTGCCTGGAAGCGGGTCCGAAGTCTGCGGCGCGCCGATGCGCGCATGACTCATGCGCAGGCTAGCATGGCCGGCGCCGGGTTGGCGATCTGCTATATTCGAATAGAGCCGGCGCTGACCGAGATCAACGGTCGCTTTCGTGCCATCCCGACGCCCGCATCGACCAAACCGTTCGACGTTGTCCTTGCCTCCGCTTCGCATCCTCTACGCAACGTCGGAATGCGCACCGCTCGTCAAGACCGGCGGTCTCGGCGACGTCGCCGCGCGCTTCCCGCCGCGCTGCGGCAGATCGGGCTCGACGTGCGTGTGCTCTTGCCCGGAGTACCCGCGGTGCTCGCGGCGCTGGCGGGCGCGCGCGACGCGGGTCGTATCGACGCCGTCGCGCGGCTTCCCGCGGCGCGCCTGCTCGAGGCCGAGTTGCCCGCAGGCGTTCCGGCGTGGGTGATCGATTGTCCTCAACTCTACGATCGCGCCGGCGGCCCGTACCAGGACACCGCCGGCGTCGACTGGGAAGACAATCCGCTGCGCTTCGGCCTGCTTGTCGCGCATCGCGGCTCTGCTCGGCGCGCGGAAGAGTCCGGTCGGCTGGCGTGCGCAGATCGTGCATGCGAACGACTGGCAAACCGGACTCTGCGCCGGCATACGCTGCACTCGCCCACGAAGGCGCAACGCCCAGCATCATCACCGATCCACAACCTCGCCTTCCAGGGCATCTTCGCGCCGCATTGGGTCGCCGATCTGGGGCTGCCCGCGGCGAGCTTTGCGGTCGACGGCGTCGAATATCACGGCCGCTTTTCATTCCTCAAGGCCGGGCTCTTTACGCGAACGCGATCACGACGGTGAGCCCGACCTACGCCGAGGAAATCCAGCACGAGGCGATGGGCATGGGGCTGCACGGTCTTCTTGCGGCGCGGCGCGATCGGCTCACAGGGATCCTGAACGGCATCGACACGACGGTCTGGGATCCGGCGAACGATCCGTTGATTCCCGAGCGATACGATGTGACGACGCTGGACCGCAAGGCTGTCAACAAGAGAGCATTGCAGATGCGCTTCGGCCTCGAGCAGCTCCCCGATATTCCGTTGCTGGGGGCGGTGACCCGGCTGACGGCGCAGAAAGGACTCGATCTCCTGCTCGATATCGCGGATGCCGTCCTTGCGTTGCCGGCGCAGATCGTCATCGTTGCGACGGGAGACAAGGCCCTCGAGCAGCGCCTGCTCGCGCTTACGGCTGCCCGTCCGGGGCGCCTGGCGAGCTTCATCGGCTTCGACGAAGCGCTCGCGCACCTCGGTCGAAGCCGGTGCCGACGCGTTCGTGATGCCGTCGCGCTTCGAGCCCTGCCGGCCTGAACCAGATGTACAGCCAGCGCTACGGCACGCCGCCGATCGTCCACGCGACCGGCGGGCTGGCCGATTCGGTCGTCGATTGCACACCGCAGTCGCTCGCCGACGGCACCGCGACCGGCTTCAAGTTCTTCGCGCCGAATGCCGAGGCGCTCATGGGTGCGATCGAGCGCTGTGCTGCCGCCTACGACGATGCCGCGGTCTGGCGCGCGCTGCAACGAAACGGTATGGCGCGCGACTTCAGCTGGAACGCCGCGGCGCGGGAATACGCCGACGATTTATGCGCGATTGGTTCCGACCCAGAAAACTGCCGGCAGGTCGCTATAACTTCAGAATGCGGTAGCGTCTTGCTGACCAGCGGCAGTGTCCCGCGGAAAGCAACGGAACAGGCAAGGCGCAGAGATGGCGGTATCCCAGGAAGGAGCCAGGGTCCGTTATACGGCGCACAGCAGAAGGGCTCTGGCGGAACCGCACATCGGACAGCAAACGGCCCAATTCTTTCTTGACGGCGGCGTAGCATTCGCAAGCGCCGGCCTCCAATCCGGACCGCTTGAGCACTGCGATATGGCCGCGGCGGTAATGAATGAAACCTGCGCGCTGCAATCTTCCGGCGGCCTCCGTGATGCCCTCCCGGCGCACGCCGAGCGCGCTGGCGACCAATTCCTGCGTCATGATCAACTCGTTCGAATGCAATCGATCGAGAGTCGACAACAGCCATCGACACAGTTGCTGGTCGATCGAATGGTGCCGATTGCAGGCTGCGGTCTGGCACATCTGTGTGAGCAGCGCCTGGGTATAGCGCAACAACAAACGCTGCATCAGACCCGCGCGATTGAATTCTTCCTTCAGCAATCTCCCTGGTAGCCGGTAACCATGGCCCGCCGTCTGCACGACAGCCGAGCTGGGCGTGGTATCGCCTCCCATGAAGAGGGAAATGCCGAGTATGCCTTCGTTGCCCACGCCCGCGATTTCGGCCGACGATCCAGTCTCCATGACATAGAGCAGCGACACGATGGCGGTCGTCGGGAAATAGACGTGCCGCAACTGGCCGCCGGGTTCGTAGAGGGTTTCACCGAGCAGCATTGGGACCAGTTCCAGATGGGGAGCCAGGCGCTCGAATTCCGCCGCGGGCAGGGACGCGAGAAGATGGTTTTGATTGGGGCTATGTGATGACATGGCGAACTATCGAAGTCCTTGTGCTATGCCTGTGCGGTAAGCTCCACACCGATTCCGCGGTAACCGATGAAGTGGCAGGACTGGTTGAACATCGGCTCCCCGCTTACCCGAAATTTTTGATGCGAGCCATCGGTATTGACGCGGCTGAATATGAAATCCAGGAATGGCTGCCGGCCCGCAATCTTCGCCTGAAGGACTTCTCGCTCCGCCTCATTCCAGCCCGTCCTTCCGTCATCGCCGCTTTCACCTACAAATGCGTCGACCCGGATTCCGAGCATTTCCAAGACCGGACCGGATACTTTGGTGAAGTTCCCGGTCTCGTCCTGCTCCCAGTACCAATCGGAGGCCAGTTCGGCCAGGCTGCGATAGCGCGCTTCGCTTTCGCGCAGTTCGGCGGTCCGTTCCTGGACCGTTTGTTCCAGCGTCTTGTTGTAATTCTCCAGCTTCTGTACAACAGCCGCACTTCCAGCATGTTGTGGATGCGCGTCTTGACTTCGACCAGATCAAACGGCTTGCTGATGAAATCCTTTGCGCCGGCCTGCAACGCGCGCAGCTTGTGACCCGGTTGGGCAGTGAGCACGATGACCGGCAGGTAGCCGTCAGCATCGTTCGTCTTGAGGGCTTCCATCACCTGGAATCCATCCATGCCGGGCATCTGCAGGTCGAGCAGGATCAGGTCGTAGCGATTTTTACGATGCAGCGCGCAGACCTCTCGATGGATTCATCGTCGAGGCAACGGCACGTGTAGCCGGCCTCACTCAGCAATTGCTCGAGCAGACTGACATTGGCCTGCTGATCGTCGACAATCAGGATGCTGGCGCTAAGAATGTCGTGTGCACTGACCATCATGCTTTTTCTCCTCGATCGCGCGCGCCGATTCCGTTTTCGCAAATTTCAGCGCAACGTCCAGCGTATCCATGAATTCGTTGACCTTGATCGGTTTGGTGAGATAACGGAAGAAACCTGCCTCCAGACCTTTTTCGATATCGCGGGCATCGCATTGGCACTGAGCGCAATCACCGGGATGTGCGCTGTTGCCGGGTCTTCGGCCGAGACTTTCAGCGCCTTGATGCCGCTGATGCCGGGCAGATTGATGTCCATCAGGATTACGTCCGGCCGGGAAGCGCGCGCAATCTCGATGCCGCGGTTGCCATCCCTCGCAGTCAGCAAGTGGATACATCAGCAATACGCAACTGAAACGCCACAA